>Ga0326727_10000059_pt1 | contig 467041 bp, 390 predicted proteins | sample MB2enrmetagenome_FD_207643 | JGI IMG/M metagenome (GOLD analysis project Ga0326727, IMG submission 207643) | Lab enriched peat soil microbial communities from McLean, Ithaca, NY, United States - MB29MY | ecosystem: Environmental > Terrestrial > Soil > Wetlands > Peat | place: USA: New York... | reverse complement strand
GAGTTCATCGCGCCGGTAGCCGAACTGCCTCTCGGCCTGCACATTCACCAGGACGATCTCCCCAACCTGGTTCACCACCACCATCGCATCCGGAGCCGCTTCCAATAGGCCGCGATACCTCGCGTCCGATTCACTGCTTTCGGACGGGTCGCGCCTCATTTTGTTCCCAGTCTCTGAGTCGTCGTTGCGAATCATCGGCATCTCTAATTGGTATCGGCAACCTTGGCGTACTACTCCAATGCGACCTGCCGCAGCCCGAAGCGACCAGAGCCGGCGGTCGTAAATTCTGATGGCGGTTGACAGAAATAGTCGAGGCCGGGTTCAAGAGTCGGCTTAAGAGAGAGGGGCCAACCCCTTCAGTTTATTGGGCGTGGCGATCCGCTCGACGGCTCCCGGGAGGGCCATAGGACCCCTCGCATCAGATCGACTTCACCGGCATCGCCATCACATCGTCCACCAGACCGACTTCTTTCTGCACGAAGGGCTCGGCATAGGTGACGCCGCCCAGCATGCCGTAGAAGCGGGCCATGGATTCCACGCGCGCCCGAATCTCTTTTTGTGCCGGAAAGATTCCGCTGCCCGCTTCCTGGTCGGTGAACTGAGATTTATATGCCATCAGCGCTGCTAATCGTGTTTCAAATTGCGCAGTGATGTCCACCACAAACGTGGGCCGCACGTCGCGGTACAGGCTGGCATAAATAATCTTGAAAGGACGATGGGGCGCGAACGGACCGTTGGCCGAGTCGCGGCTGGCTGGCTCCTGATGATGCACCGCTAATTTAGCCAGTCCCGAGAGAAACGCCGCCTCGTAGCCCAGAATCGACGCAGTGTAGTGATCCGGATGGCGGCCCTCCCAGTAGGGAAGTATCAGCACCCGCGGCCGCTGTTCGCGGAGCACGCGGACCACCTTCAATCGATTCTCCCAGGTATTCTCGACCCGGCCGTCGGGAATATCGAGAGCGTGCCGCCACGACACTCTCAGGATGCGCGCCGCCTCATTTGCTTCGCTCGCACGCTCCTCGGCCGTGCCGCGCGTTCCCATCTCACCCTGCGTCAGGTCGAGGATGCCAGTCCGGTACCCGCGCTCGGCCATCTTGAGCAGGGTTCCGCCGCAGGTCTGTTCTACATCGTCGCGGTGCGCGGCCAGGGCAAGAATTTCTAAAGGCATTTTGTAATTTTAGTAATCGGGTAATTTTGCAATCTGAAGCCTGACGAACTGCACGGTTCTTCAATTACCAAATTACCCGCAAATCGCCCTACGCCGCTGGCGTCGTCGTCCGCCGGTTCGCCAGCGCGAACGCCAGCCCAAACATGAAAAGCGCGAACAGCACCAGCGTCAAAATCGACGCCGTCAACGAAAACGGAAATGAGAACGAACTGGGCGCTCCCGGATACATCAGCGTCCGCAGCGCCTCCACTCCATAGGTCAGAGGATTGGCATACATCAGCCAGCGAATCCATCCCGAGGCCTTCGACAGAGGGAAGAGCGCTCCCGAAAGCAACCACAGCGGAATCAGGAATAAATTGATGATGGCATGAAAGGCCTGCGTCGAATCCATCGGCCAGGCGATGGCGAAGCCGAGTCCGGTCAGCGCGAACGAAATCAGGAACACCGTGAGCACGATCAGACCGAACGAGGCGAGCGTGAAGTGCACGCCCACAAGCGGAGCGAAGACCAGAAAAATCAGTCCCTGGGCAGCCGCCAGCGTCGTGCCGCCCAACACCTTTCCCAGAACAATCGCCGCCCGCGGCACGGGCGCGACGAGCACCGAAAGCAGGAAGCCCTCATTGCGGTCTTCGATCACCGACATCATGGTAAAAATCGCGGTGAAGAGCACGATCATCACCAGCGTTCCAGGATAGAAATAGTCCAGATAATTCTGCTGTCCGGCGGCCTGTCCCGACCGAAACGACGTTCCAAACCCAGAGCCGAGCACGACCCAGAACAACAGCGGCGAAAGAATCACGCCCACTACGCGCGCCCGCTGCCGGTAGAAGCGCACCACTTCGCGCCACCAGAGCGTAAAGGCGGGCAGCAGAATTCCGGCGGACGCCGGAGCGGTTGAACTCGCGGGGAACGGGGCCGTTTGGGTTGACATTACCTCTAGTTTAACAGCGATCCCAGCTTCCAATGATTTGTAGTAGCTCGAACTCGACCTTGCCCACAGGGTTGGCAACGCCACGTATCAGAAACATACCGGTATAGGGTCGGGCGATGTTGAATGTAATTTTTAACCAATCCACCGTCACCATGAGTGGTTTCGGCTTAGAATCGGGTGCTGCTATGATTCTCCTGCAGAGGCAATAGCATGCGTAAGGTCGGCCTTGTCGCTGTCGTTATCGCGGTGATTGCGTTCGCCGTCCTGCTTGGCTACCCACGGCTGTTCGCCCATGGGATTGAGTTGAGAGTGTACTTCCAAAATGTCCATGGGCTGCGTGCGGGAGCGCCTGTCAGATTGGCAGGAGTGGAACTCGGAACTATTACAGGCGTTCGTGTGCGTCCTGAAATGCAGGCCGCTCCTGTTGAAGTGACGATGAGGTTGCGAACGCCGTACGAGTTAAGCATCCCGAACGACTCGACCGTATCCCTCGACACGGCAGGAGTGTTAGGAGAGACTTTCGCTGAAATAAACGTATTGGGAGCATCCGGCGCTCCTGTGAAGAGCGGCGGAGTCCTGAAGGAAAAACCGACCAAGTTTCTTAGCACTGAAGACCTTATAGAGAAAGTCGGAGACATCGTTCGCCCTAAACCATGCGCTCCAAAGGGCAAAGACAAGGCGACGGCTGGTGCTCCTGATGCCCGACCAAAAACCGCCGACAAAGACACTCCCAAGTAGACGACTGGCGTAAGCAAGCGATAGCACGATTTGACCGCTGGTCAATGAGCGACATTGCGATTTTTCGCCAGCCAATCTTTTTGGGTCCGCGAGCCGCAGATTCTCGACTGTGATCTACGTCATTGCCACTCCATCCCCCAAACAATTACACTCGGCCACTCGCCAAAGGGTCCCCGACCTCTCGTGTGAGCATATTGCCGCAGTCCTCTGGAGCCAGTCATGCGATTCTCGCAGTTACTCGCTACTTTGTCATTCGTCTTTCTGGTCGCTGTTGCGCAATCCATAGGGCAAGTTTCCTCCATTAAGGGGGAAAGTTTTGTTAACCAATCTGCGACCGGCTGGTCGAGCCTTCCGCCTGACGCCCAACGTGCCATCCGGGCGGCGCTGGAAGAGGACGCCGGATGGACCCAGCAGGCGGCGCTGATGGCGTCCGACGGTGCGGCAAATGACCACTTCGGGTGGGTGGTCGCGGTAAGCGGCAGCACGGCAGTAGCGGGTGCCCCCTGGCACAGAGTTGGTTCGACTGAAGGAGCGGCCTACGTATTCTTCGGAAGCAGCGGAACGTGGACCCAGCAAGCGGAGCTGACCGCGCCAGACGGCGCGCTAAACGACCACTTCGGCTGGTCGGTTGCGGTCGACGGCAGCATGGTCGCAGTGGGGGCCATCTATCACACGGTCGGATCGAATCAGGCACAGGGAGCGGTGTACGTATTCGTGGAGAGCGGCGGAACGTGGACTCAGCAGGCGGAGCTGACCGCCTCCGACGGCATCGCTGGGGACCAGTTCGGCTATTCTGTCGCGCTCAGCGGCAGCACGCTCGTGGTGGGGGCCACCGGTCGTGCAGTTGGTTCGAATGCGCAGCAGGGAGCAGCCTACGTTTTTATCCAAAGCGGCGGAACGTGGACCCAGCAAGCTGAGCTGACCGCGTCCGACGGCGCGGCAGAGGACTATTTTGGCTATTCCGTCGCGGGGAGCGGCAGCACGGCAGTAGTGGGGGCCTGGAACCACGCGGTCGGTCCGAATACTGGTCAAGGAGCCGCGTACGTGTTCGGCGAGAGCGGCGGAACGTGGACTCAACAGGCGGAATTGACCGCCTCAGATGGGACCGCGACTGACAACTTTGGCGGCTCCGTCGCGATCAGCGGCAGCACGGCCCTGGTGGGCGCCCTTTGTCACCCGGTCCCTTCAGGTTCGACTTGTCCAGCAAAACCGGGTCCGGGAGCGGCGTACGTGTTCGTGGAAAACGGCTCCACATGGAGCCAACAGGCAGAGCTGACCGCGTCCGATGGCGCGGCGGGCGACTACTTCGGCCAGTCCGTGACGGTGGAGGGCGGCACGGCCGTCGTGGGCGCCAACGGTCACAAGGTGGGGTCCAATGCGCAGGAGGGAGCGGCGTACGTGTTCGTGGGAAACGGCTCCGCATGGAGTCAGCAGGCGGAGCTGACGGCGTCCGAAGGCGCGGCACAGGACCAATTGGGATATTCCGTCGCGATCAGCGGCAGCACGGCCCTGGTGGCGGCAATTAATTACCCGTATAACCAGTCTGCGGGTCATCCGGGCCCGGGAGGAGCGTTCGCGTTCGCAGAGTCGGCGGATTTCATGATTGGCGCTAGCCCGACGACGATGACCATCAGCTCTCCGGGGGAGTCTGGGGCAACGAAGATTTCGATTACTCCGCGCGGTGGATTCAACCAGACCATCACTTTCACGGGAGCCAGTTGCAGCGGGTTGCCCACGGGCGCGAGTTGCTTGTTCAATCCGGGGAGCGTAACACCGAATGGTGGGCCTGCAAACACCACGCTCACCTTTGCGACCACTGCGGCATCCGCGGCGATTCCAAGCCGGCCGCTCGGGGGCAAAGACGGAGTTTTTTTCGCGCTGGGAGTTCCGGTCTTGTTCATTCTGGGAGCGGGTTGCAGAGGGAAGCGTAACTCTGGAGTTAGCAGGGCGATGATGTTCTTGCTGTTGATTGGGTTTTCGGTGATCAGCTTCAACGGCTGCGGCGGAGGTAGCGGCGGGGGCGGCAGTGCCGGTGGAACGCCTGCGGGCACTTATACGATCATGGTAACCGCTAGCGCCTCAGGTTTGTCCCATTCGACGACCGTCAAACTAACCATCCAGTGACTTGCTGAAGAATACGGGGTGCTGGAGAAGATAAATGATCCACGCCTCTCCAGTTCGGAATGAAATCGACAAGTTAGAAGTTCCCAAATCGAATTGGGCTAGTAATTGGTTTCTTCGTCAGGAACCGTCGTCCTAAATGCGGATTTTTCCGCAGCACTGTAATTCCCCAATTGTTGAAATCGATGCATTCTCCCAACTTTGCTCCGTCTGTTCGCTCCCGACGCCGCTACGCGCACGACGCATCGATCAAATTTTGATCTCCCCGTAACAATTCGGTAACAATCCGCCCATAACATTGCGCTTTTGTTTTGGAGGTTCATTGGCTCGCCCGGGCGTTTCCAAGGTCACTGCCGTATTCCCGCAGTCGCTGCGCCGTTGGCGTGATTGGCGCGGCCCGATTGCCTTTCCCGGACGCAAGAAGCCCGCCAGCCTGATCTACGACGTCGATGACATTCCGCCCATGGCGGTCCAGATTGGCGCCGCCTTTCAGCATCTTTTCGTGATATCGGTCGGTTGGATCTACGTTCTGCTCGTGTCGAACGCGATTGGAGGCACGTCGGCGGATGCGCAGAGCCTCATCCGCATGTCCATGATCGCCTCTGGAGTGGCGACCATCGTCCAAGCCAGGCGCGGCTTTGGCAATGGATACCTGTGCCCGCTCACCTGCAGCCTCACCTATTTATCCCCCGTCGTCCTGGCCGGGATCGCTGGTGGCTACTCTTTGATGTTCGGAATGCTATTCGCTGCGGGCGTCGCCGGAATGATCGTTTCGCGCGTCGTCCATCGTTTGCGGATGCTCTTCCCCCCCGAAGTGACCGGCCTCATGGTCGCTATGTCAGGGCTGCAACTGGTAGCGTTGGGCTGCCCGCGTTTTCTCGGCTACTCCAAAGAAAGCGCTGCGGCCGACCCCCGCGCCATGCTGATCGGCTTGACGACTTTGTTTGCCATGATTATCCCCACGGTTTGGACCAGAAGTAAGTTGCACCTGTATCCCATGCTGATCGGGGTCGCAGCCGGCTTTGCCATCGGCTGGGCGATGGGGGAGTTCCACGTCGCGCAGCTGCTGGCGCAGATGCCGCCAGGATTCTTGAGTTTTCCGCATCGGGCGGCGCCCGGCCTTTCCTTCAAGGCCGCGCTGTTGCCGCCTTTCCTCATTGCCGCCCTAACCGCCAGCCTGAAGACGGTTGGTGATACCACGCTCTGCCAAAAAGTCAACGACACCACGTGGAAGCGTACTGACATGAAATCCGTGAGCGGAGGTGTCTTCGCGAACGGTTTCGGAAGCGCCATCTCGGGCCTCCTGGGCGGGATCGGGCAGAACACGGCATCGAGCAGCATCGGTATTTCGCTGGCCGCGGGCACGACCAGCCGGGCGATTGCTTTGCCCCTGGGCTTGCTGGTTATGGGACTTGCCTTCTTCCCCAAGGCGGCCGCGCTCGTAACCGCTTTGCCCGGTCCCGCCGTGGGTGCGATGTTGATCTATTCCGCGTGCTTCATCATTTTGGGAGGTCTCCAGCTCCTTACATCGCGCATGCTCGATTCCCGGCGCATCTTCGCCGTCGGAATCGCACTGATTTTCGGCCTCAGCGTGGAGATCATACCCGACCTTTATCGCACGTTCCCAGCCTTCCTGAAGCCGGTCTTCAGTTCTTCAACTTCGGTCGCGACCGTGCTGGTGGTGATCTTAAGCCTGCTGTTTCGCGTGGGTATCAAGAAACAACGCAGTCTGGAATTGCGAGCCGGTTCGGAACACCTCGACGAGATCACCCAGTTCATGGAAGACCAGGGCTCTGCCTGGGGTATGAGAAAGGAAGTCGTCACCCGCGCGACCGATGCTGCCTACGAGGTAGTGAACAACCTGGGCCTCCTGCCGCTCCGCTCCGAGATCATCACTTTGAACACGTCCTGGGACGAGCTTCGGCTCGATCTCAATATCGAATACTCCGGACCCGCGATTGAACTTGCGAACACCATGCCCGCCCTGGAGGAGATGGGTACGGAGGCCGGCGCCGCACATCTCGCCGGATACCTGATTCGCCAATATGCCGATCGCGTGAAGATTCGCGAAAAGAACGGCGTCTGCCGCGTCTCGTTACATTTCGATCACTGAAGCCGTCTCGTCCGCATGCGCTGGCCGGGCCTTCCCGAAAAACGTCGAGCGTCTCTTTTCGACCAACAGGTCATAACAGTCCCGCGGGTCGCAAAAGAACCCGACAGCTTGGTGTGCAAGGTCAAGTCTTGACTATCGCAAATAATTGCTGGCTTGCAGATTGGTCATGCCGGCGTCTGGCTGCTGCGCACCCGGATCAAGCCAAATGAATGACAAAAGCGACACAAGTGATAAACTATCGCTGTGTTTTCCAGACCTGCCGCCGTTTGTGGAGCCTTTCTAGTCTCGCTGGCCTTTTGCGCGTTCGCCCAGACCACGCCGCCGGCGAACTCCGATTCAGGCAAGGACGCGCCGAGCGGAGAGGTGTTCAAGGTGGGTCACGGCGTGTCGATCCCTAAAGGGATTTACCAGCCGGAACCGGAGTATTCAGACAAGGCTCGCAAGAAGAAGATTCAGGGAACCTGTCTGCTTTCGCTGGTGGTAGGCGCCGACGGCAAAACTCGAGACATCCGGGTGATTCGTCCTCTCGGCTTCGGACTGGACGAGCAGGCCATCAAAGCTGTGTCCCAATGGAGATTCGATCCAGCCCGCAAAGACGGCCAACCGGTGGCGGTTCAGATCAACGCCGAAGTCGCTTTTAGATTGTACTGACTGCCCACCCGCGTCTTGTGTTTACCCGATCAGACTCTCAGGCCGCTTTCATTTGCTTTTCTTCAGCTTTTTCTTCATGGTTGGATTCATTGCATTCTCTGCGTCTTCGTTCCAAAAGCGATGGCCCGTCCGATGGATGAATACATCTTCCAGTGTCGGCTTGCTGACGCTGAGCGACTGGATTTCTCCAGGGAACGCTTCGACCACATCGGGTACAAAACGGTGTCCATTTTCAATCTCTATGCGGACTTGCTTGTCCATGACTGTAGCCTCTACCTGAAACTTGTCGCGTATGCGCTCGGCGAGCGATTGCGGGTCGGTCGCCTCCAGTAGAATCACGTCGCCGCCGATCTCGCGGGTCAGAGCCTCCGGCGTGCCGAGCGCTACCAGGTTGCCTTCGTTCAGAATGGCCAATCGGTCGCAGCGTTCCGCCTCTTCCATCAGGTGAGTCGTGACGATGACGGAGACGCGTTCCTGATCGCGCAGGATCTGTAAATACTGCCAGAGGTCGCGCCGGGCGCCCGGATCCAGGCCAGTCGTAGGCTCATCAAGTAGCAGAACTTCGGGATGATGCAGCAACCCCTTGGCGAGCTCGATGCGCCGCTGCATGCCTCCGGAAAAAGTCTCGACACGGTCCGCCGAGCGGTCCAGCAATCCCACTCGCGTAAGAATCTCGTTGATTCTCGCTTTGAGTTCCGCTCCGCGCAGGCCGTACAAGTGTCCCTGATGCCAAAGATTTTCGTGGGCCGTCAGCTTGGGATCGACACTCTGCGCCTGGAACACGACACCAATGTGCCGGCGCACCCCTCCCGGTTGTCGAACGGCGTCGAAGCCGGCAATCGTGGCGCCGCCGGACGTTGGGACCATCAGCGTCGAAAGAATGCGAAACAAAGTCGTCTTCCCGCTGCCGTTCGGGCCCAGCAGCCCAAACAGCTCGGCGGGTCGAACGTCGAAAGAAACGCCGTTGAGCGCGGTGCGATCCTGATAACGATGGACCAGGTCGCGTACCGTGATGATGGGCGCGCCCACCTTTTCCGCAGGCTGCGCGGCAGGAGCAAAGTCGATGGCGGATGAGTTCGGGGTCACAGGCTATTCTACGCTGGGACCGAGGGGATTATCATCCGGAGCGGCATTCCAGAAGGGAAGCACTCGTCTCCACGCCTCTAACTCTCCACCCATCGGTACGCGCCAAAAATACCTTACGCGGCTACCGCACTGCCGCCAGGAACGCGCTCTTCGAATGCCACCGGAACATGGCGCCAGACCTGAATGGCCAGAACCACCGTGGTCGCGAGCAACAACGCTCCAACCGCAACATGGACTACGGTCGACACCACCATGGGCAGTTCCGGTTGCGCCGCGTCTCGTCCCCACATGACCCGCGTGATAAAGGCCAGAAACCCGAGACAGAGTTGCGTCACCATCAGGCCCAGCATGGCGATTGCGGGACGCCGGACGGCATCCACCTCCGGATAAACCCTGATCGCGCGAACCGCCGTCCAGGACAGGACAAAAGCCACGACGCCTGCGTTGATCACATGCGGCCACCAGCTCAAGCCGTGATGTCGGAACATCGCTCCGAGGATCAACTGCACGTAAAGCACAAAAATCGAGAGCAGGGTCAAAGTAAAAAGAGCGGGGCGCCGGTGGTCGAACTCAGCCCGCGGCTGTTCCTCGACCCAGCGCCGGCCCGTAAAAACCGCGATCGAGACTGCAATGCAGAAGAAAGTCTGCGCCACCGCGGCGTGCGCGCTCGAGATGGGCGCGGGCAGGAAAAACAAAACCGTCAGTCCGCCGAGGACGCCTTGCGCGATCACGGTTGCGAGCGCGGCCAGTCCCAGAACGCGCAGCCAGCGCCGCTTCTCGACCTTCCAGGTCCACACCGCCAGGATGATGGTGAGCAGCCCTACGAACTCCGCGAACATGCGATGGCTATGTTCATACTTAATTCCGCCGACCATGTGCGGAATTTTGTAAAACGATCCGAAGCTGGTCGGCCAGTCGGGAACCGATAACCCCGCATCATTACTTGTGACCAGCGCTCCCGCGACGATTAAGACGAGCGTGGCGCAAGAGGTCAAGACGGCGAAGCGGTGCAGTCCACGATGATACGGAAGTTCGATGCCCTTCACGATAGCCCCCAGAGAAACCGGCATTACAGCGACGCCCGGCACGTTACCCGAAACGCAGTAGTTTAGCAGACCAGGTCGCGGAAAGGATTCAGCACTTGAAGACCATCGATTTCTCGGCCATCTTCAAGATCTTCGGACAAAAGCACGCGACAGCCGGCCTGTTTAGCGGTGCGAACCACAAGAGCGTCCCAGAAAGAAAATCCATGGAGCCGGTGAAGATCGATCGCTGCCAGAATATCTGCCACCTCTGGAACGACTACATCGAACTCCGAAAGGATTTCGACCTTCCGACGCGCGACCGGTGAAGCGACCCCTAGTTTTTGCGTCACGGTGACGAAATACTCCTGCAGCACCTGGAGAGAGACCACGCCGGTTCCGCCGCGCCTGTGCTCGTAGATCAGATCGCGGGCGAGCCGTTGTTTCGCGGGAGTGTCGTCGTCATCTGAGTACACCAGGACATTGGTGTCGAAAAAACTACGACCGCTTGTGAATTTCGTCGCGATCAAATTTCCAGCCTTTCGAGTGGCCCGTACCCGACAGCCGCTCGAATTCCTCGATGCTGCGCTCAGCGTCGTCCCCACCAGCCAGTTTCTGCAGGTAATCGCGGATCACCTGGTTGAGACTCGTGCCCATCGCCTCCGCCCGTTTTCTAGCCCGGGCCACCGTCTTTTCGTCCACGGAAAGCGTGATGTTCATTTGCACAGTATATGTGCGCACATAACATGTGTCAACCGGCCGCCGCGCTCGGTGTTTCAATGGCCTCAATGATGGCGTCGGCAAATTCCGAAGTCCCCGCCGTGCCCCCAACGTCCCGCGTCAATTTGCTGCGGTCGCGGTAGACCTGGTCGATCGCGTTGCGGATTTTCAAGGCCGCGTCATGCTCTCCAAGATGGCGCAGCATGAGCAGGGCGGATCGCAGCACAGCCGTCGGATTGGCGATGTTCTTTCCGGCGATGTCGGGCGCGGAACCATGCACGGCCTCAAAAATGGCGCACTCATGCCCGAAATTCGCGCCCGGCACGAGACCTAGCCCCCCGACCAGTCCCGCGCACAAATCGGACAGAATGTCGCCGTAGAGGTTCTCCATCAGCAGCATGTCGTACTGGTAGGGATTCATCACCAGTTGCATGCACGTGTTGTCGACGATGTGCTCGCCGTAGGTAATCTCGGGATACTCCTTCGAAACGGCGCGCGAACAGCGCAGAAATAATCCATCCGACAGCTTCATGATGTTGGCTTTGTGGATGGAATGGATCTTCTTCCGCTTGTTCTTACGCGCATACTCGAACGCAAAACGCGAAACCCGCGTCGACGCCTTCTCGGTAATGATCTTCAGGCTCTCGACCACGCCCGGAACCACCTCGTGTTCGATTCCGGAGTACAGTCCTTCGGTGTTCTCGCGCACCACGATCAGGTCGATGCCCGGGTAGCGCGTAGGAATATGCGGCAGGTTGCGGATGGGCCGGAAATTAGCGAAGAGCTCGAACTGCTTGCGCAGTTCGACGTTGATGCTGGCAAAGCCGCCGCCGATGGGTGTGGTTACCGGGCCCTTCAATCCCACGCGGGTGCGCTCAATCGATTCGCTCAGTTCCTTGGGAATGTACTCATGGTACTTCTCGAAAGCTTCAGCGCCAGCGGCGAAGCTTTCCCACTCGAACTTGACGCCGGTGGCCTCGATCATGCGGACCGTGGCCTGGATCACTTCAGGGCCGATGCCGTCGCCGGGAATGAGGGTTACTCTGTGAGGTTGAGTCATTGAGGCATTTTGACATTGAGTCATTTAACACCTTGCTTCGCTTTGTCCAGCGAGTTCATAGGCCGTTGGATCAATGGGGCTGTTCACCGATTGAATCAGCGAGGCCTTGCAGACCTGAATGATCCAATCTCTCAATGATTCAATGACTAGATCAAGTCTTCGCTTTGCTCTTCGCCTCCGGCGCGTCTTTCGTCTTCAGTAAATCCTTCAGTTCCGTCATGAATTCCTGCACATCCTTGAAATCCAGATAAACCGAAGCGAATCTGACGTAGGCGACCTTATCGTAGCGTCGCAGCCGGTTCATGATCAGCTCGCCGATTTCGCTGGTCTTGCGCTCCCGCTCCGCCGATTCGATGACAAAAGTCTCCGCTTCATTGACGATTTGCTCCAGTTTACTGATCGGCACCGGACGTTTCTCGCACGCTCGCATCAGACCGTTGAGCACTTTCTGGCGGTCAAAACGCTCGCGGCGCCCGTCCTTCTTCACCACCATGTAGGGGATTTCATCGATGCGCTCGTAGGTGGTAAAGCGCTTTTCGCACTTCAGGCATTCGCGGCGGCGGCGAATCGAATCCGCTTCCTTGCTCTCCCGCGAATCCACGACTTTGTCGTTCTCAAACCCGCAAAAGGGGCATTTCATGCGCTTAAGCTACGCTCTTGAATGAAAGATGAAACACGATTGTAGCAGGCGATGCCGGATGAACCGACCGCGTGATCCGCCGCCCGCTCGTTCAGGTGGGATCCCCTTCCCCGATTTCTGCCCCCTGCGGCGAACGCGGCGTGTGAACCAGCGAAACCAGAATAAAGCTGATGATCATCAGGAGCAGCCATGATCCATACTTACCGAAGCGCACCAACTGCCAGCCATTTCGCTGGTGCGGATAAACCCATACGGTCGCGAACGTGCCGATGTTTTCGGCGCCCCAGATGAAGAGCGCGACCAGGCCGAAGCCCACCATCAACGGCATGCCGCGGTATGTCCGATACGGCCGGTAATACACCCACGTCGGACCATAAATGGCGGCCACTGCTACAAATAGCAGGATGCGCAGATCCGGAATAAAGTGATGCGCAAAGAAATTGGCATAGATCAATAGCGCCAGAGCCAGCGTAATGGTTCGGCTGGGATAGCGCCTGTACCGCACGTCGAGGATGCGTGTGATCCGCGCCAGATAGCTGCCCACCGATGCGTACATGAAGCCGGAGAAAAGCGGCACATGACCGAGCCGAAAGAAGTTGTTTTCCGGATATGCCCACGAACCAATATCGGTCTTGAAAAGCTCCATCACCGTCCCGACGATGTGAAAAATTAGGATGACTCTGGCTTCCCCCACGGTTTCCATGCGCAGAACCAGCAACAGTGCCTGCACCACCAGTGCCGACAGAAACAGAAAGTCGTAGCGCGCCAGCCATGCCGGATGCGGCCAAAACCATTTTGTGAGCAGAACCAGACTCAGGAGGATGGCGCCGAAAAGGCACGCCCAGGCTTGCTTAAATCCAAACAGAAAGAATTCCCATAACAATCCGCGCCACCGGCTTGACGCGACATGGTTCTCCAGCCGGATGCGGATTTCATGAAAGCGGCTCTTGGTATCGCTAATGCTAAGCATCGCAGGTTGTCAGCCGCCAGTGCGTCTCGCAAGTCATCCGGACCTCGCAGGCCCGTGGCTCAATCCGGTGCGCCACTTTCTTCTGCTTGTTCGGTTTCGGCAGACAGCTTGCGCAACGACAACCGCTCGTGATGGGACAGCAACAGTCCGACCGGCACCACCGAGACAAATGTGACCAGCCACAACATGATGCCGCAACTGGCAGCCAGTTCCGGGGGAACGTCGAAAATGTGCTGCAGCGTCGCGATGGTCGCCAACTGGGACCCTCCCCCAATGCCCGGCAACTGGACCAGGGAACCAATCATGCTGGCTCCCATCAGCACCAGCACCTGGGAGCGGCGAATATTCAGCACCGCTACGCCATAGGAATGGGCCACTTCCTGGTAGGTGATGATGATCATGAACCACATCAGGACCGAAAGCGCGATCAGCAAGATCAGCGATAGTGGGCTATGGATCGTGTTCAGGCCGCTACGGAATTCGCGCACTCGGGTCGCAATCTTGTGTCCCAGGTTGGCGGCGAGGTGCGAGAAGCGGCGTTCAATCCAGTCCGCGATGCCTTCGCCCTTCCAGTGCACGGCCGCGGCTCCCAGCGAAATCGCTGCGACCAGGGCCACCAGCAGGAATCCGCCCGCGCGAAAGCGGTCGTAGAAGGGAAGTGAGCGCGGACCGGCCGCGAAAAAGATCGCGCTCACCAGCAGGATCGTGAATGCCCCAATGTCAAAGATGCGCTCCACCGCCCAGACCGCCAGTTGTGAGGAGAAGCTCAAGTTCTGGCGACGCGCGATCAAGTAAGGGCGTATCAATTCGCCCGGTCTCCCGAGCAACGCCAGGCCGGTGAAGCCGATGATGGTCGGCGATACCAGGCTGGCCGCCGCAGCCTGCGGGCGTACCGGGCGCAGAAATATCTTCCACCGAATCGCTCGCACCACGTACGCAAGATAAATCAGCACGATTCCGTGCAGAATGTGCCGCCACTTCTGCGGGCGGGTCTCCCGAAAACGGGCCCAGTCAAAGTTTTGCCAGGTGCGGAATTGCAGATAGACCAGCACGGCCAGTATCAGAAAGATGACGGCATATACCACGTATTTCTTATTCTTCATTCATTCCGTTCGTTGCAGGCGCCCCGCGCTTGCTTGGACAGGGTTCTCCCAGTCCAAACTGGGCCAAGCCCGCTTTCACACGGTACACGGTAAATGAGAGCGCAAACAGGGTCAACGTAAGAACGATCAACGCACGTGAGAATACTCGGCGAGCCCCCCAGTAGAAGATCAGTGGGCGGATTCGGCCACTGCGGTCGTAGCTGTCGATTTCGCAGCCTGATGCGGTCGAGCCGGATTCTTGCTCGCGGATTTGGTGGCCGCGGTCTTTTCGGCGGCTTGTCTCTCCGCTTTTTCCTGAGCCGTCTTCTTCTTGTTGTACTCGTGCACGATGCGCGCCACATAGGCGCGAGTTTCGCGGAAAGGCGGCACTCCCCGATACTGCTCCACGCGCTCCGGCCCCGCATTGTAAGCGGCCAGGGCCTTGACCAGATCGAAATTGTAGCGCTCCAGAAGTTCGCGCAGATACCGGCTTCCGCCCGTGACATTGTCTTGCGGATCGAAAGCGTCGTTCACGCCCAATTGACTCGCCGTCCCGGGCATCAACTGCATCAGTCCGCGAGCCCCCTTGGGAGAAACGGCATGCGCGTTAAATCCGCTCTCGGCGTGGATGACACTATTCACCAGGTCGGGATCCAAGTGATAGGCGGCGCTCGCCGTATTCACCACCTCGTTCATGGTGGGCTTAGGGGCGGATTGCATGGCCCCCGCTTTTGCCGCCTCCGAAGGTGCGGCGACGGGTGGGTCCGCGGATCGCACCACCGAGAAATCCGTCTCGTAGCCCGTAATATCCGCAGTAGGCACATCGGTGAAGCTGGAATCGTCGGCGCCGAGATAGAGGCGAGTCGTCGCTCCCATCACCAGGCGATGTTCGTGGCGGATGGAGAAGCCGTTGCTCAATATCGCCAACTCGGCCGCCATCGCGGGACGAGCCAGCAGAACGACCGCGATAATGCACAAAAGCGCGCCCGCTTTCGCCGCGATTGTTGCCGCCTCGCGATTCATAGTCTGGCCCATTTCGCCGCGATTCTTCGTGCCTGGCATTCTTCGAATCATTACAAACTCGTCAAAACGGCGGTTCCCGCGGTCTGCCGTCCCGCCGCGGCCTCGATCGGTTTTCCGGTCAGGGCGTGCTCGATGGCCGCTGAAACCCCGCTCTCCCCATTCGAGCGCGTCAACGTCCACCCCCGCCCGCGCAACTCTTCCGACGCATTTCCCATGATAAAGGGGTGTCCGGCAAAGGCAAGCATTTCAATATCGTTATAGTTATCACCAATGGCCATGACCTGCTCGCGGGTGATGCGCCGGTAATTGGCCCATCGTTCCAGCGCGTGCCCTTTGGAACAGCCCGCGTTCAGTACATCCACGATCGAAAGATCCCGGCCAGGGTACTCGGTGCGCAACACGGTGATCGGCAGCCCGCAACTTTCGAGCGCGTGCAAGGCCCGCCGCATATCTGCCACCGGGCCGCAGAACATCGCCTGCACCGGATCCGTGGTGAGCGCATTCTCGATTGGAACCACAAACTGGATGTATTGCCGGTTCTTCTCCAGCCATCGTTGAATGCTGGCTTCCAGTTGATCGACCCGCTCCAGAACGATTGTGCCCAGGCCGTCGCCCCCAAAATCGTCACTGTCAAACGTCAGAACGGTCTGCCCGCGAAATTCCCGCATCCTCTGGACCAATTCGCTGCAAGTCGCCTGGGGCAGCAGATCGCGGTGGAATGTCTCTCCCGCGAGCGATCGCGTAACCGCTCCATTCGAACTGATCAACCACAGATCAAAGCCCAATTGTTGAGCGATGGGCAGTGCGAATGTATGCCTGCGGCCCGTAACCAGGATGACCTCAATCCCCTCCGAGTGGGCGCGGCGCAAGGTTGCAAGATCGGTTTCCGAGATTTGAAATTCCGGATTGAGCAGCGTGCCGTCAATATCGATGGCAATCAGGCGAAGCGATTCGGCGGGCACAATCAATTTTAGCATTCCCGGGTTGGTGGAGAACGGGCCGCACAAGCCCGGTCGCCTGCTCTGTCCGGAGATCGGCGTGGACCCCGGTCCCTCGCCTTTCTTTGGCACTTCTTCGAGTCCTATGCGACAATCATTTTCCAGTCATTCCCCATGGAGGCTATCGATGAAGTTGAGATTAGTTCTCTTGCTCTTGACCTTGTTTCCCGCATCTCTTCCCGCCCAGCCCGCGCTCGAAACCGGCAAGCCCTTTGTCGTCGAGTACTACTACAAGACCAAGTGGGGACATGCCGACGAATTCCTGCAACTTTTCAAGAAGAACCACTATCCGCTGCTGAAGAAGGAAGTGGAGATGGGGCGCATGCTCAAGGTCTGGATGGACCAGCCCCGCTACCACACCACGGAAGACGGGCGCTGGGACTATCGCGTCACCATCGTGTTCAAGAATTCGACCGTCGCGAATGAGCCCTTTGAAGAAGACTCTCTGAAAAAACAGCTTTGGCCCGACCAGGCCACGTATCTCAAGGAGGAGCAACGACGTTTTGAAATCCTCGACGCGCATTGGGACCTGCCCATCAAGAACGTGGACCTCGATGCCAAGTAGTTTAGCGGCAGTCTGCTGTCAAATGCCGCATTCTCAAACCTGTCAGCCACGCGTGTCAGCAATCTCCTGGCATGGCGTTACGATCAAGTTACAAAGATGAATCGGTTGCAAATTCTGCCGTGAAATTCTTTATAGCTGCCATCGGAATTTGGAGTTAGACACGATCCCCACAGGTCGGTAAGTTAGAGCATGGAAAACTTGATTGGCATTGAAATAACACCTGGTATTGAACAATCCCCGGTAGATCTCCTCCATGAGATTGGCGGCCGTCTCGCTTCCGCGGGCGGTTTTCACGAAGTGCTTGATCGAGTGGTGGAATTTGCCTCGGCGCTCGTGAAATGCGACTCCTGTCTGATTTATGTGCTCGAAGGTGAATACATGGTCCTGCGAGCCTCCAAGAACGCGCATCCCGACATCGTCGATCGCCTCAAACTTCGCGTGGGCGAGGGTATCACGGGCTGGGTCGCGGAACATCACGAACCCGTGGCTATTGCCGAAAAAGCTTCGCAGGATCCGCGCTTTCAGTTCTTTCACGAATTGCCCGAAGACAGCTACGAAGCTTTCCTTTCCGTGCCCCTGATGTGCCGCGGCCGGGTTGTGGGAGCGATCAACCTGCAGCATCGCCTGCCACACGTTTACAAGCGGAAAGAAATTCGCTCGATCTCGGCGATTGGATTTCTGGTGGGCGCAGAAATTGAATTGGCGCGCATGGAGGAAGTCAACTCCAACCTTACGGACCAGTTACAAACCCGCAAAGTCGTAGAGCGCGCCAAAGGAATCTTGCAGCGCGAATTGGGACTCAGCGAAGAACAAGCCTACCTCGCCCTGCAGAAGCAGAGCCGTCAGAAACGCAAGGCGATGCGGGAAATCGCCGAAGCCATCATTCTGAGCGAAGAGGTGCGAGAAAACACGCGCGGCCCGGGCGTCTCATAGCGCCCTTCCATCCAAAGCATCTTCATTCCACCCATAAAAAGCCGGGAGCAGGCGATGAGGGCTGCTCCCGGCATGTCAGCTGCGATTGGGACCGGAACCTGGCTTTCCACAGCTGAAGGTTGTTTTATTTTGATGCTCCGTCGCGCGGAACATCAAACCGCAACGACATCTCGAACTCGGGAAGTTCCATGGCGCTGGCGAAACTCCGCCCGTCCCGCGACACCAGCACCAGCCTGCTGACTTGGTCCGCCGCAGGCTTTTCCACGTCGTTCACCAGCAGCATGGCGTCCGCGCCTCCGTCAACTCCTCGCAACACCAGGAAGTCCGACGAGCCCATGGTTCTTACGGAGAACGTATAGTCCCCGGGACCGAGAACCACTTTCTGGAAATGTACTTCGTGCGACAACGTGAAACTGCCGTGCGGATCCTCGGCGGCAGCCAGCGTCGGCTGAATCGTGAACATACTTAACCCCAAAGCAGCGGCATATGCGAATGTGCGAATCGATCTCATTTCAGTCTCCTTATTCCTGGTCGAATGAGCACACGACCGCGGTCAACTGAGGGCGTGCGCTTAGAGTAAGTGGGAGAACAACGAGGTCAGCAGATTTGCAACGCAGCGTACACGGCTGAACGCAAACATCAGGTTCGACCAAACCCGCCGCTGAGCGGGAAATCGAACTCACTAAACTATGCGGCAATTTGGCTCCCGCGTCCAACGAAAAAAATCGATCTGCCGTATCGCCGGAGTGCCGCTACCTCGCACCGGCCCAATACCACCTAATGAGCGATCACTGCCATTGAAATGCTGTTCCATGGGATTCGGGCGCGCCCGTTTGCCAAAAGTTCACCGGATACGAGAACATACTTGGTTTGCAAACATCCCACAGTTCTTACAAGGAAGCAGCCAAGATATGGCCAAGCTGAAAAATTCCCCCACGCAAAAAGCAAAGTCAGGATTGAAAAAAGTCGCAAGTGTTGAAGTCATATCCGCCGCGTCCAACTTCTCCGGCACAACCCACCACGCTAGGGGCCACGCGATCGAACCCGCCAAGGGAAAATTGGGCGTGATGATCCCCGGCATGGGCGCGGTTGCAACCACGTTTGTGGCGGGCGTCGAGGCGGTCCGCAAAGGCATCGCCCACCCCATCGGCTCGCTCACTCAGATGGGAACCATCCGCCTCGGGAAGCGCACCGACGGTCGCTCGCCGAAGGTCAAGGAATTCGTTCCTCTGGCCGGACTCAACGATCTTGTCTTCACCGGTTGGGACATCTTCGAAGACAACATGTATGCCGCCGCCCGCAACGCCGGCGTGCTGGAGCGCGACCTCCTCGACAAAGTCAAAGGCCGGCTCAGCGCCATCACTCCGATGAAAGCCGTGTTCGATCACAACTATGTCAAGAAGATCGACGGCCCCAACGTGAAGAAGGGGAAGAACAAACTGGACCTGGCCGAGCAACTGCGTCAGGACATCCGCGACTTCAGAAGATCTAGCCGCGCCAGCCGCCTCATCACGATCTGGTGCGCTTCGACCGAGAGTTTCATCAAACCCACCGCCATTCACCAGACCGTGAAGTCGCTCGAAAAAGCGATGAAGGAAAATGACAAGAACGTCGCACCCTCAATGGTGTACGCCTACGCCTCGCTGATGGAGGGCGTGCCCTTCGCCAACGGTGCGCCGAACCTGACCGTGGACATCCCGGCCATGCTCGAACTCTCACGCGACCGCGAAGTTCCCATCTGTGGCAAGGATTTCAAAACCGGCCAGACTCTGCTCAAAACCGTCCTGGCTCCTGCCTTCAAGGCGCGTCTCCTCGGATTGAGCGGGTGGTATTCCACCAACATCCTGGGCAACCGCGACGGCGAAGTGCTCGACGATCCCGGATCTTTCAAGACCAAGGAAGAATCGAAGCTGGGCGCCTTGGAACACATTCTGCAGCCGGCCTTATATCCCGAACTCTACGGCAATATTTTCCACAAAGTCCGCATCAACTATTACCCGCCCCGCGGCGACAACAAAGAAGGTTGGGACAACATCGACATCTTCGGATGGCTCGGCTATCCCATGCAGATCAAAGTCGACTTCCTCTGCCGCGACTCGATCCTGGCCGCGCCCATCGTCCTCGACCTGGTCCTCTTTCTGGATCTAGCCCAGCGCACGCCAGAACTGCGCCGCCTCGGCATCCAGGAATGGCTAAGCTTCTACTTCAAATCGCCCATGACCGCGCCCGGCCTCTATCCCGAGCACGATCTCTTCATCCAATTGATGAAGCTAAAAAACACTCTGCGCCATCTGAAAGGCGAAGAGCTAATCACGCACTTGGGCTTGGAATATTACGACTGAGAGGTTGCTCGTATGGGGCGGACTTTCCGGTCCGCCCCTGGCAACATTGTGTGGCGCGGGTATTCCTGCCAGCCTGTGGCGCCCGCGAGGTTTTCTCGATGGCCGAATAGGTTTACGACCGCGGGGTGTCTCGCGCGTCGCGTGGTCCTCCGTGCTTCTTCTCGAAAAAGCGAATTGCAAGCCATTCACCCGTTGCAACACACGCCACAGAAATCACGAAAGCCTGAACAAATGGGAGTTTGAAAGCGTGTCGCAGTAACTCGGAGAGGAACGAACTCAGTAGGGTAACAAAGGAGAGCGCGACAAGCAACGGTGTTTCTTCCTGGCGGTCCCCTTCGCAGAAATCGTCGTCAGCGGCGCGGTTAGGCTCCTCGTCGTAGCTAGTCCACGCTCGCAGTGCAAAAGCGAGTGACCCGCCGACAAATAGGACCAAGAGAAAGAGTCCCATCCCTAACCTCCGGCCCCATGATACATCGCTGGCGCCTCACCATACCGTCCGAATCAGTGGACTCCGCCGTATCCGCTCATCCCGCGTCACCAGTGTCATCCCCTCCGCCCGCGCCGTTGCTCCAATAATCCGGTCTACGGGATCGTGCGGGTAATCATCAGGGAACTCCGTCGCCAAAGCAGCGATCTCCGGCGTGATCGGTATTACCGTCATGTCCTGGATCAACGCCCTAACGGATGTTTCGACCGAACCGTATACCTGCACCCGGCCGCGAGCCACTAACTGAGCGAGTTCCCACAATGTTATCGCCGAGACCGCCAGTCCCGCGCTACGGCGGGCCCGCCGAATTGCCGAGGTCGCATCCCGCGAAAGCCGTTTTGGGTCGTCCGCCGCCCAAGCCACTACGTGAGTGTCGAGCAGAATCACCGCAAAACTTCCCAGTCTTCGAGCGGTACGACGGGGGATTCAATGTCACCCACGATACGCATTTTGCCCTTCAGTCTGCCGATCCACTCGTCCTTCTCAGGTCCCGCCGGGACCAGTTTCGCCACCGGCTTTCCCCGCTTCGTAATCACGATCGGCTGCCGCGTTGCCCGCACATCTTCCATCAGCGCCAGGCACCGTGCCTTAAATTCCCCAGCCGCAATCTTCTTCATAGTCACATTATAACATACATGGTCACGAAGAGATGACTATTCACGCAGCGGTTTCCTTAATTTACGTGCTCGCGCTGCCCTCGATTGGGAAATCGACCTGCGACATATTGGGCAAATAGGATTGCTGCGACAGAAATGCCGATACGAGGCAAAAATGACCACTTCGTGTAGTGGGAAAGTAACTCCAAATAGTAATGCCCCGGCCGTGATAGCGATGACGAATGCTGCTCGGTCAGTTTGGGTGTGATAGGCGTCTCTGCCAGCTTTGTAGCTGCTGCGAAAACGCTCCAGTTGATCTTGGTACGCCATAGTTTATTCTCGCCCACAACTCTATTCGTCCATCTCGTACGCCTTCTTCAACCACCGCTTCACCTCATCGTCAATATCCCCCTTCGCCTTCACCTCAATCCGCCGCGTAATCCGATCCTTCTTCGCATATCCCCCAGTATCGATCAGCCGCTTCGGAGTCCTCATATTCCCGAGCGCCAGCCCGAGATCGATCCGCGTATTCGTCGCCGGCTTGATCTGCGCGAATACATGCTTGCGATACAGCGGCACCATCGTCTTACACGGGCAAGCCTTCACATCCTCACCCAGAGAAAATCCCAGCTTCAGCAACTCCTCATACAGCGGACGCAGCGCCGCCCGCGCCCCCGAATACTGCGCCTCCACCCACCCGGCAGCGGTCTCCAGATAAGCCTCCGGCGACTCTTCTTCCGCGTTCTTGCCTTCCAGACGCCCCGCAATCCACGCCGCCGAATTTGTGCCCAACTTGTGTTCTTTCTTTAGCCAATCGATGCGCTCCTTCTCCGTCGGAGGCCCCGCCGTTTTTGTCAGCGTGATCCATTCCTCGATCGACCGCCCGGTTTTTTGCGGCCGTTCCTCTATCCACTTGCGGATCTGGGCCACACCAGGATGAACGGCGTACAGGCCTTGTGTTTTGGCTGCACGTGCTTTGTTTGGAAGAAACGCTCGGGCGGTAGACATGGGGACCTCCTAGGCAAGAGATAATCCGCCCGACATGATACACAGTCCCGGCGCCCGCTCGCGATAGAATCTTTCGATGGCTGCGAAGAACCACGAGGCTGGACACGACACCCGCTACATTCAACTGCAAAAGAATTACTGCTTCGGCTGCGGCAAGAACAATCCCGACGGCATGCGCCTGCGCTTCACTTATGACGAGGAGCGCGACTGCTTTGTCTGCCGCTTCCGGCTGGGCAAGCGCTATACCGGACCTCCCGGCCATTGCCACGGCGGCATCATTGCCACCATTCTCGACGAGGCCATGGGCAAGGTGAACAAGCTGCGTCATGTGATTGCCTTGACTTCCCGGATTACCGTGAACTATCTGAAGCCCGTGCCGCTGCAACAGCCCCTGCGTGTGGAATCCCGCGAGGTCAAGGTGACGGGCCGCAAGCACATCAATATGGCCGAAATCCTCAACGAAAAAGGGGAAGTCCTGGCAAATAGCGAGGGAGTGTTTGTCGCCATCGATCCGCACCGCATGTTCGCGCGCTTTGTGGACCGCTAGAAGCACATGTAGGGACAGGTGCCCTCGCCGCCCGTTCAGCCGACCGCAACTCGCCGCACCGTGGCCACCGCAGGCGTGGCCTTGCTCAGTCGGCGATCCGGGTACCGCGAACTGCCATCGGGCTGTAAAATAAAAGCTCAGAAAGAGAGTAGACCTATGTCGCAAAACAACGGACACAGCACCAGCCTCCGCCTCAAAACCGGCCTAGCCGAAATGCTCAAAGGCGGCGTGATCATGGACGTCACCACCGCCAAACAGGCGGAAATCGCCGAGCGCGCCGGTGCCGTAGCAGTAATGGCCCTGGAGCGCGTTCCTGCCCAGATTCGCGCCGAAGGTGGCGTGGCCCGCATGGCATCGCCCAAGGTGATTCGCGAAATCATGGCCGCCGTAGACATTCCCGTCATGGCCAAGTGCCGCATCGGCCACTTCGCCGAGGCGCAGATCCTGCAGGAACTGGGCGTCGATTACATCGACGAGTCCGAGGTGCTGACTCCCGCCGACGAAGCCCACCACGTCGACAAGCACGCCTTCACCGTCCCCTTCGTCTGCGGAGCCCGCAATCTCGGCGAGGCTCTCCGCCGCGTCGCCGAAGGCGCAGCCATGATTCGCACCAAAGGCGAAGCCGGCACCGGAGACGTAGTCCACGCCGTCCGCCACATTCGCCAGATCGTGCAGGAGATGCGCATCCTCACCGTCCTCGGCGAAGAAGAACTCTACGCCAAAGCCAAAGAGCACGGCGCTCCCTACGAACTCATCAAGATGGTCGCGAAAGAAGGCAAGCTCCCCGTCCCCAACTTCTCCGCCGGAGGCATCGCCACTCCCGCCGACGCGAGCCTGGTCATGCAGCTAGGAGCTGAAGCGGTTTTTGTAGGCTCCGGAATCTTCATGAAAAACTCCACCGAATTCGCCGACCCCGTGGAAGCCGAGAAGCGCGCCAAAGCAATCGTGCAGGCAGCAACGCACTACAAAGACCCTAAAGTGTTACTAGAAGTCAGCGAAGATCTGCAGGGAGCCATGAAGGGACTGGCCGTGTCTACGCTGGATGAATCGCAAATGCTGCAAACCCGAGGCTGGTAGACTCCGGCTGTTAGACTCCGAAAGAGGCGTGATTCTATGGCCGAGCTTAGCCGAGAAGCTTCCAAACTATTAGAACAGGCGCTTACCCTTTCCGTTGCTGAACAGGAGGCCCTGACCGAGTCCCTGATCTCGAACCTAGCGGGCAGAGTCAACGAGCAGGTCATGGCTGCCTGGGATGAGGAAGTTAAGAGACGCATCGCCGATCTCGACTCTGGCAAGGCCAAGACCATTCCGTGGGAAGAGGTCCGCCAGCGCAACCTCGCCAAGCTGCCAAGTGCCCACTAAAGCAGTAAAGTTCCACGACGAAGCTGGCGCTGACTATGACGCGGCCTTCGAATGGTATCTGGAACGCAGCCCAGACGCCGCTGTCCGATTCGACGAAGCGGTTCATCGCGCCCATTTCTGCGGTGCCCGGTAGAAAACCAAAAGCCCCGCTAGTCAGGCGGGGCTCGGCAAAATTGCCAGTAAGTACGCTGCTTATCAAACAAAATCAGTATAACATAAAAAGCCTTGCGCCGAGGGCCGTGCGGGGGACGACGGACTCGAGCCGTAATGGCTGACTAGGCCACTCGACTATTTCGCGGACAGCGTCCAGTAAATGAAGCAGTTACCCTCGCCTCGGTTGCCCCGCGCTTCGCGGCGAGTGCACCTCAAGTCCGAGGCACCTCAAGTCCAGACGTTTCGATTGTCAATCATTGACAATGCTTGCCATCCATGCAATTCTCGGGGTCAGATTGATGTTTAGAGGCATGGAGTGGCCCGGTCCGTTCCGAAGCCCGCAAATCGCCGTACTGGAATAAGCCGAGAAAATATAAGCGCAAGGCGCTTCCGTAAGAACGTTCTTTCACAAGTTTGGGGTGGGTGTCCGGTTCCGGCCGGATTCGACGGGTTAACAGCCCGCCGCTCTACACTCATGAGCTACACCCACCACGAAGGCTGCGAGCAGGGAGAGCGACGCGTCCAAACGTTTGCTTCCTGCTCGCAGTGCAAAAACCACAATTCAACTGACCCATCCACTATCCCGCCTATTCAGGGCAGAGTCAAGAGCTACTTTCCGAAAAGCGCTTTAGTTGCGAATTTGCTTGCTATTGGCTTTTACGGTTGCTATATTCGCAATCGGAGGTGGTTATGGGAAGAGGCCCGTCGTATCCGTATGTAGATTTAGAAGGAGCCATTGCGCTCACTCGGAAGGTTTACGACTACGCAAAACGTGGCCCTGCTCCTATCGAATCCGTGGTCACTGAAGCTTTAAAATTCTCGCCTACAAGTAGTAGTGGCGACAAGGTATTGGCAGCGCTCAGATCCTTCGGACTGACAGAGGACGTAGCAGAAACTAACGGAAAGTCAGTAAAGATCAGTGCTCGAGGGATACGTATTTTGCTCGACGACCAAGATTCAGCGGAACGAGAGGAAGAAATCAAAAAGGCCGCGCTTTCTCCAAAGTGGTACGAATACTGCTGGTCAAAGTGGGGCAAGGAGATGCCTCCCGCGATGCGATCAAACCTACTCATTGAGCATGGCTTTGTAGAATCGACTGTGGATGGCTTCTTGTCAAACTATAAAAAAAGTATAGCGTTTGCCGGTTTCCTTGACGATGTACTTTCCGAGAAGGGCGGCAAAAGCGCCGATGAAAGCAAAGATCGCTTTAAAATCGGAGATTGGGTACAATGGGAAACGCAGGGATGTTTAAGGCTGCCAACAGCCAAACGAATTTCAGCGTTTTTCGATGAGGGAAAGTTCGCGACCCTAGAGGGAAGTAATAATCCTGTTTCTGTGGCCGAACTGATTCCGGCGGAACCTGCGGAAGACGCTGAGAAGCCAGGGCCGTTTGCGCAGCCGCAGAACATTTTCATCCCGGCAATCAAACCCGTGGCGCAACCAACCGCGCAACAGGAGGGTGGGAAAATGCAAACGGACGTAATCGCGATTGGCGGGAACAGCATCACCATTCAGATACAGTGGCCCACTGAGATCACGCAAGAGGCATATGACGATCTGGTTGATTACCTTGCTTTATTGCAGAAACGCGCAAAGAGGGCAATCAAGGCCACTTCACTAGTCGATCCACAAAGTTCGCAAAACCAGTCATAAGGTTTTTGTGCAGGGATGCGACTTTATGTGCAGAAGCGGTTTAATGTGCAAAGCCGGGATGAAAAGCCCAAGTCTCATGGATTGAAGCCTTTGCCTCTAAAGTTCCTAGAATGAATACTTTGCGAGAGTATACCCTATCTAAAGTGTTTGTTATTAAGACTTTAGTAAAATGAGGGGAGGGGGGGTACCCTCCAAGCAGAAAAGCAAAGCGTGTCCCGTGATCTTTCAACTGTCGGTTCAATGGGAGTCGGAGTCTTAGCTCTTCAGGGCGATTTCGATGCGCACCGCCGCCGGCTCGAAGAGCTCGGCGCAGAGGTCGTGCTCGTCAAAAAGCCCGAGCAGTTCGATGCAATCGACGCCCTCGTGATTCCCGGCGGAGAGTCGGGCACATTTCTCAAGCTGCTCGGCGAAAACGGATTCGCGAAGCTGAAAGACTTCGTGCGCGCGAAACCTACATTTGGCACTTGCGCGGGATGCATTCTGCTGGCAACGGAAGTCGAGAATCCCAAGCAGGCCGGGTTGGGAGCGCTCGACATTACCGTGCGCCGCAACGCCTACGGTCGCCAGATCGATAGTTCGATCCGCGCAGGGCTGTTCCTCGGCGATCCCATTGAAATGGTGTTCATTCGCGCTCCCAGAATCGAGCGTGTAGGCGCTGGCGTCGAGGTCATCGCGACCGAAGGTCAAGACGCTGTGCTGGTGCGGAAGGGAAGCACGCTGGCCGCGACCTTCCATCCCGAGTTAAGCGACGACCCGCGAATCCACCAGTACTTCCTGCAAATCGCGGAAAACGGAAAGCGCCAGGGGAGTTGACGATCGCTAACTCCGCTTAGTGCAGGAATGAGTGCCGAGGGGGCTCTCGGCAACGAACGATTGAAGAGCTAATTGCTCAGATGACGCCGAACCAAGGCGGCCAAACCAACTAAACCGCCTCCCAGTAGTGCGAGCAGACCCGGCTCCGGGATGACCGAGGATTGCACGACCGAAGTGGTCGCAAATGAATTCGAAGCCAGAATCAGGAGTAACAGAACAGCAGGGCCCAAGTTTCGCAAGTTGATGGTGCTCCTTTCGCACCCTTATTAACCGCAATCGGCCCTCCAACCATCGGGTTTTCACCATTAATTCAAAAATGGCCTTTTCGCGGCAAACTGCGCTCTAAACTCAACCGCAGCGCCACGTTTTCCAGAGAGCGGGCTTTTCCGTATGCACCGCTTTGCACAGTTTTGCCATGGAGCGCCTCCTTTCTGGCGCTGGATGAGGGATTTGGGAGGAGTCAATCGATCCAGCTCAATCGGAACGCAACCAGCGCGACACTCGCGTAGGAGCAGACGCCCCCGTCTGTCCAGTCGAGCACAGCTCGGCAGGTCCCACATCAGGACAACTGATTGATCTTCGCGGCCAGAATGAAATCCGACTCAGTCAACCCATCCACAGCGTGCGTCCACAGAGTGATTTCGACTTTGCCCCAGCCCAGCAGGATGTCGGGATGATGGCCCTGTTGCTCGGCCAGCTCGCCAACCCGGTTTACGAACACTAGCGCCGATTTGAAATCGGAAAACTTGTAAGCGCGGACGAGGTGATGCTCGCCGACGACATTCCACTGCGTTGGCTCAGTCGAATCTGGCGGAGCCAATTGCTGCTGCAGTTCGCTGAGTTTGTTACCCTTCAGCGTGGGCACGCCGCCATGGCACGGTACGCAGTTCTTAAGGGCGAGGGGCAGGTTCCTCATGCTGTTTCAGATGCTGGCCGCCATAGAACGACGCAGAAATGGGAACGACGCAGACATGGAACGACCCAGCAAAAACCCCAGTATCAGCCTCCGAGGAACTGAACTGGAGCGCAACGGAACCGGAACGGGGCCAGGCCCCATCCCGCGCCAGCCTGCTGGACCAGCCAATCTAAAAAGGTATGTCTTCGTCCGTAATCGGAGAACTGCCGACTTGCGCATGCTCCGGCTCATGTGCGCTCTGGTCGAAACTGTTGCCGCCGGAGGAGGTCGCGACTCCCCGTGTGCCGCCAGAGTACTCGCCCCCACCGCCGCCTTCGCCGCGTCCGCTCAGCAGCACCAGGTCGTTGGCGATAATCTCCGTCTTGTACATCTTCTTCCCGGTTTCCTTGTCGTCCCATGACCCGGTGCGCAGGCTGCCCTCGATGTAGCACTTTCCACCCTTCTTCAGATACTGCCCAATAATCTCGGCCAACTTCTGGAAGGCCACGATGTTGTGCCATTCCGTCCGGTCTTGCCAATTGCCGTCTTTGTCCTTGAAACGCTCGTTCGTGGCGATGGAGAACTTCGCCACTGGCATGCCGCCTTGCGTGAACTTCATCTCGGGATCTTTGCCCAGGTTTCCAATCAGAATCACTTTATTTACGCTTTTCATCCGTCCTGCTCCTTCGAAACCGCCGACCTTCAAGACGCTCACTATAGCAGAATTCGGCTACTCCAATGCAGTGTCGCCCGTACCCGCAATATGTGATGAATCGGACAGGACTTTGGCAGACTACTCGCACTAAACCGCGATCTGGAACAGCATCAGGTAAACGATCACGCCCGTGACCGACACATAAAGCCAGATCGGAAATGTCCAGCGCGCGATGGCCCGATGCCGGTCAAACTGCCCACGCAGCCCGCGCGTCAGCGTAATCAGCACCATCGGCACAATCACGATGGCTAGGATTGTGTGCGAGACCAGGATGCTGAAATAAAGTGTCCGCACCCATCCCGTGCCGCGGAAATAGACAATCCCTCCGTGATGGGGCCAATGGTAGTAAATGTACGAAACCAGGAAAAGCGACGACGTCGCGAATGCGGTCAGCATAGCCAGGCGATGCGCCGCCATCTTGCCGCGTGTTATAAGCATTCGTCCTGTTACCAGAAGCACGGCGCTACATCCGTTGAGTGTCGCATTGATCTTGGGGAAGATGGAGTAGTCGGTCATAGTGATTGCTTTCGTTTGTACGGGAACACGGGTCGTTTGGCAACAATTTGTAATGGGCAATCTTCAATTTGCAATTTGAAACCGGCACGCCCTGCTCATTTCGCATCGGCGTTAATCCGGCATTGAAATCGCAGATCACGGATTACCAACTACAAATCCCGCCGCTCCGCCCTGCTCTTCCGATAGAATGTCGTCACGATGCCTGACGTGGGGAGCCCTCAGTCGCCCGCCCCGGCGGCTACAAAAGAATCTGACGTTCGGCCGCTGCCGGTGGTGGCCGTCTGGGCGCGCGATCTGCTGGTCTCGCTCGCCATCTCCGCTTTCATTATCATCTTCCTCTACCAACCGGTGAAGGTCGAAGGCACCAGCATGATGCCCGGCCTCGAAGACCAGGAGCGCATCTTCGTCAACAAATTCGTCTATCGCTGGGAGCCCATCGAGCGCGGCGACATCGTCGTCTTCCGTTACCCGCGCGACACCACGAAAAGCTACATCAAGCGCGTCATTGGAGTAGCCGGCGACCACATCCGCATCGAAAATGGTCAGGTGTACGTTAACGGCAAAGCCCTCGACGAAGACTACGTTCCCAGCGATTACGCGGATGCCCGCTCCTACGGAGAGATCGTGGTGCCGTCGAATAGCTTCTTCGTTCTCGGCGACCATCGCACCATGTCCAACGACAGCCGCGACTTCGGCGCCGTCAACGAACGCTTCATTTACGGCAAAGCCGTCTTCGGCTATTGGCCGATGGAGAAGTTGGGAAGACTGCGGTAGCGCCGTCCGGACACCCAAGACTCTCGCGGGGTAGTTGAGGAGATACTGGGTTCCGGTAGCGACCCGGTGCATTCATTCTCGCGCGAAGTAAATCGCAGTAATCCACAGCCCCGTCTGTTAAAATCCCTGAAATCTAGTCCCAGGAGTTCCAATGCAAGCGATCCTTGCACTCGAAGACGGCAGAGTCTTCCGAGGCAAAGGCTACGGCGCTAAAGGCGAATGCTCCGGCGAAGTCGTTTTTAATACTTCCATCACCGGCTATCAGGAAATTTTCACCGACCCATCGTACGCGGGACAGATCGTCGTCCTGACCAACCCTGAAATTGGCAACTACGGCACCAATCCCGAAGACAACGAGGCCGTGCGCCCCTACATCGAGGGACTGATCGTGCGTGAGTTCTCGAAAGTCAGTTCCAACTGGCGCTCGCAGCAGGTCACCGACGAGTTCATGGAGCAGTTCCGGATCCCCGTGCTCGCCGACATCGACACCCGCGCCCTGGTGCGCCACCTGCGCGACAACGGCGTGATGCGCGGCGTCATCTCTACCTTGGAAGCCGATATCGACAAACTGATTGCCAAGGCTTGCGCTATCCCGAAAATGGATGGCCAGGATTTGGCCAAGGTCGTCTCCACCAACCACACCTACGTTTGGGAGACAGGCGAGCGCTCGCACCTGCCGGACGAAATTGTCGGCGTCAAGGACGAACCGGCGCGCTTCCACGTCGTCGCCTATGACTTCGGCATCAAGCAGAACATCCTGCGCAAGCTGCGTGGAGAAGGTTGCAAAGTGACAGTCGTCCCGGCACAGACCACGGCGGAGGATGTGCTGGCGCTGAAGCCAGACGGAGTGTTCCTGTCGAACGGCCCTGGCGATCCTGAACCATGCACCTACGCGGTCGATAACATTCGCCGCCTGATGGGACGCCAGCCGATCTTCGGAATCTGCCTTGGCCATCAGCTCACCGGCATTGCCCTAGGAGGCAAAACCTTCAAGCTGAAATTCGGCCACCACGGCGGGAATCATCCGGTGAAGCAGTTGCTGAGCGGCAAGATCGAGATCACTGCGCACAACCATAACTTCGCCGTCGATCCCGATTCGCTCCCGCAAAGCGAAGTCGAATTGACGCACATGGATTTGAACGACAATACGCTCGAAGGCATGCGGCATCGGAATCTGCCGCTGTTCACGGTCCAGTATCACCCCGAAGCCGCGCCCGGGCCGCATGATTCTCACTATCTGTTTAAGGATTTTGTAAAGATGATGGAGGAGTGCAAGCGGTGAATTCACGTGCCAATCGACTCCTGTTCGTTGCGACAGTCTTGGCCAGCATTTCTCCGCTTGCGTGCTCGAGCGTTTCTTGGTCCGTCAACCGCGAAGTTTGCGGCCAAATTCAGGCTACTGACAAGGGGTCGTCGACAATACTCAGAAACATTGATCTTCAGCTTTACCGATCGCAGACAAAGCACATTCCGTGCTGTTCAAAGGCTGACAGGATATCCGATATGCGAACGGATGCGAACGGGGATTTCATGTCGGGCAGCCTTCAGCCAGGGCGATACTTTATTGTCGTAAAAGATTCTGATCCGAAGTTTGTATTCCCGATCTCGTTGGAAAAGCAGTATGACGGCAAGACCTGTTCCTTGCATGCGGTGTTCTCGTTCGATCGACAAACCAAAAAGACAGAACAGACGGTCACGCTTGAAGTTCCTAAGCTGAAATAAATGCCTGAACGAACTGATATCTCGAACCGCGATCCTGAACTCCAGGCGAGCGAGAGCTTTGAAAGGGCACGCCTTCCAGGCGTGCCGCAAGAGTACCCATATTGACGCGGCTTTAGCCGCTGAGGGACTGCCGAAAGCACGAATGAAGCCGCGACGAGAACACGCCACGAACAATTGTCAGACCTACATGGTCACCTCGCCCACTTGGGAACGTCGCGCTCTATTTCATGCGGAGCCTTGGGCGAGACTTTTGATCGATACGCTCTATCACTATCGAGGGACAGATTATCTACTTCACGAATTCGTCGTCATGCCCGACCATTTTCATGCGCTAATTACTCCGCAGACGAGTCTGGAAAAGGCCGTTCAATTCATCAAGGGCGGATTTTCTTATCGGGCAAAAAAAGAATTGGGATCGAGCCTGGAGATTTGGCAAAAGGGATTTCAGGACCATCGCATCCGCGATGCGAGTGATTTGGCGGCCCATGTCATCTATATTCACGATAATCCCGTGAAGGAGCATCTCTGCGAGCGTCCCGATGAGTTTCCATATTCTTCCGCCCATGCGGGCTTTAAACTGGACGCCGTTCCTCAGGGGCTAAAGCCCCAAGTCTTAGGTAAGCCCGTCGCGGCACGCCTGGAAGGCGTGCCCTTTCAAAACACAACCTCAAATCAAGTCGAATTGAATAGTGCGGCGAAGGCGACACCCATTCAAAGCGGAATCTCAAGTCCGGACGAAACTAATAGCGCGGCGAAGATCGCGCCCCTTCAACAGGGAACCTCAAGTCGAGGTGAAATCACCGACGGTGCGGCTGAAGCCGCACCCTTTCAAAGCAAGATCGAACCTGTTCCTCTTGCCACCAAGGCCAAAACTGCATAATGCCCAAACGAACTGACATCTCGAAAATCCTGATCCTCGGCTCCGGCCCCATCGTCATCGGGCAGTCGGCCGAGTTCGACTACTCCGGGACCCAGGCTTGCAAGGCTCTCAAGTCCGAGGGCTTTGAAGTCGTACTGGCGAACTCGAACCCGGCCACCATCATGACCGACCCGGAGTCCGCCGACCGCACTTACATCGAGCCACTCACGCGCGAGTATCTCGAGGAGATCATCCGCGTCGAGCGCGAAATGTCGCCCAGCGCGGGCTTCGCCATTCTGCCTACGGTTGGCGGACAGACCGCGCTCAACCTCGCCATCGAACTTGCTGATGGCGGCGTGCTCGACAAATACAACGTGATTCTGATTGGCGCCCAGATCAGCGCCATCAAGAAGGCCGAAGACCGTCTTGTTTTCAAGGATGCCATGCAGCGCATCGGGCTCGACGTTCCAAAGTCGGCGCTCGTCAACAACCTGAAAGATGGCATCGAGTTCGCCGGCAAAATCGGCTTCCCCGTCATTATCCGCCCCTCGTTTACCCTGGGCGGCACCGGCGGAGGTATCGCCTACAACCGCGAAGAACTGATGGAAGTTCTCGCCCGCGGCCTTGACCTCTCACCCGTACATGAGTGTCTGATCGAAGAATCCGTGCTCGGCTGGAAAGAGTACGAGCTTGAGGTGATGCGCGACACCAAAGACAACGTCATCATCATCTGCTCCATCGAAAATTTTGACCCCATGGGCGTTCATACCGGCGACTCCATCACCGTCGCGCCGGCCCAGACGCTCACCGACCGCGAATACCAGATGATGCGCGACGCATCCATCGCCGTGATCCGCGAGATCGGGGTCGAGACCGGTGGATCCAACATCCAGTTCGGTGTCAATCCTTCCACGGGGCGCATGGTCGTCATCGAGATGAATCCGCGCGTCTCCCGGTCTTCCGCGCTGGCATCGAAGGCCACCGGATTCCCCATTGCCAAGATTGCCGCCAAGCTTGCCGTCGGTTACACCCTCGACGAGATTCCCAACGACATCACGCGCAAGACTCCGGCTTGCTTCGAGCCCACGCTCGACTATGTCGTCGTCAAGATTCCGAAATGGCAGTTCGAAAAGTTTCCCGGCGCCGACGAATCGCTCGGACCGCAAATGAAGTCGGTCGGCGAGGTGATGGCCATCGGCCGCACCTTCAAAGAAGCTTTGCAGAAGGGTATTCGCGCGCTCGATACTGGCAAGAAAGTGGGCTCGGAAAAAATCGAACCCAAGATCCTCACCCAGCGCCTGGTCACGCCGCATCCCGAGCGGCTTTCCTACGTGCGCTACGCCATTCGCCAGGGACACACCATCAAACAGATCGCGAAGATGACTTCGATCGACCCCTGGTTCCTCTACCAGCTCAAAGAAATTAACGACATGCAGTTGGAGCTGGAAAAACACCCCATGGAATCGATTCCCACCGAGGTGCTGCGCGAAGCCAAGCGCATGGGCTTTTCTGACGGCCGTCTCGCCGGAACCTGGCGTCTGGATGGCAAAGGCGGCCAGGAAAAAGTCCGCCACTTCCGCAAGAAGCACGGCCTGAAGCCGGTTTACAAACGCGTCGATACTTGCGCCGCGGAGTTCGAGAGCTACACGCCTTATCTCTACTCGACCTACGAAGAAGAAGACGAAGCCGCGCCCACCTCGAAGAAAAAAGTCGTGATTCTTGGTTCCGGCCCCAACCGCATCGGGCAGGGAATTGAATTTGATTACTGCTGCTGCCATGCCAGCTACGCGCTGCGCGAAGATGGCTACGAAACCATCATGATCAATTGCAATCCCGAGACGGTCTCGACCGACTACGATACCAGCGACCGCCTCTACTTCGAACCGCTCACGCTCGAAGATGTCTTCGCCGTCTGCGAGCACGAAGCCGCGGGCGGCGCCCCCGTCGGCGTGATCGTCCAGTTTGGCGGTCAGACGCCGCTGAATCTCTCGCTGCCGCTCAAGGCCGCAGGCGTTAACATCATCGGCACTACGCCAGAATCGATTGATCTGGCCGAAGACCGCAAGCGCTTTGGGAAACTACTCGATGAACTCCATATCCCGCAAGCTCCCGGAGCCATGGTCGCCTCCGTCGAAGAGGCGGTCGAAGCCGCGAAAAAAATCGGATTCCCCGTGCTGGTCCGGCCATCCTATGTGCTCGGAGGGCGAGCCATGGTCATCGCCTACGATGAAGACACCATCACCCACTACATGAAGCAGGCGGTTGAGTATTCCCAGGACCGGCCCGTCCTCATCGATAAATTTCTGGAAGACGCCATTGAAGTGGATGTGGACGCGCTCTCCGATGGCGAGGATGTCGTCATCGGCGGTATCATGCAGCACATTGAAGAAGCTGGCATTCATTCCGGCGACTCCTCCTGCGTGCTGCCCGCGGTCGATATTCCCGCGGCGCTGCTCACCCGCATGCGCGACTACACTTTCAAACTGGCGCGCGCCCTCAAAGTGATCGGCCTGATGAACGTGCAGTTCGCCATTCCCCGCGGCGCGTCGAGTTTGTCTGGTGACGGGGCGGAGCCTGCCCTGAGCCGAGCCGCAGAGCCCCGCCCCCACTTCGCCAGCGGAAATGGCAAAGTCTACGTGCTCGAAGTGAACCCCCGCGCCTCGCGCACCGTGCCCTTCGTTTCTAAAGCTACAGGCGTGCCCATGGCCAAAATTGCCGCCCGCCTTATGACTGGCCGCAAGCTGCGTGAGTTTCTTCCGGAATCCGTCGAGCGCGGCACCGACCTCGACACCGGCCGCTGCTTTTACGTGAAATCGCCGGTTTTTCCCTGGTCGAAATTTCCCGGCGTCGATACCGTCCTCGGTCCCGAGATGCGTTCCACCGGAGAAGTCATGGGCATCGCCGACAACTTCGGCGAAGCCTTTGCCAAGGCGCAAATCGCCGCCGGCCAGAAACTGCCCATTAAAGGCACGGTTTTCATCAGCGTTACCGACCATGACAAGCCCGCCGTCGTCGAGGTCGCCCATCGCTTCGTTGACATGGGATTCAAACTCGTCGCGACCCATGGCACCGCCGATATTCTCGAGGCGTCTGGCTTGGGAGTGGAGCGCGTTTACAAAGTCAAAGAGGGCCGTCCCAATGCCGTCGATCTGATCAAAGCCGACCGCATTCAGTTGATCGTGAACACTCCGCACGGCCCCGACCCCTACTTCGACGAAAAAGCGATTCGTCGCGCCGCCGTGGCCGGACGTATCACCACCATTACCACGCTTTCCGCCGCCCGCGCCGCCGCCGAAGGGATCGCCGCTCTGCAGCGCGGCGAAGTCCGCGTGCAAGCGTTGCAGGCGTTGCACGCGGAGCGGAACGTTGCCAGGTAGGCGTTCCAGATAACTGTGCCAACGATCCCCGCATGAGCATGAGTAAATCCACCCTGGTTCTAGCCTCCATACTCGGCCTTCCACTGCTCATCGCGGCGTTTGTGGTGGGACCCGCCGCTTTCGATCTGGTGTTCCATCGAAGACCACCGGAGCGTTTCCTGATTCCCGCCGGATACAAAGGTTGGGCGCGCGTGGATTTTCGCCAGAAAGGCTCACCGCCGCTGCCCACCGAAGACGGCCGCGTTCTGCTCAAACTGAATGAGAAGGGAGCGCTGAAGACCTCCTCCGACCCGCTCCCCGGCCACGGCAGGGACGATTTCTTTTACTACGCCGGCGATCGCCGCACGCCCCTCTCCAACCTCGGTGTTTGCAAGGGAGGTATGGTCTGGGGCATCGCGACCATGGTCGACGAAACTACCTCAACGCCGTTCACCCGCCTCTTTATCGGCACCGAGGACGAATATCGTCGCGCCGTCGACCCTGATCGTAAAGATTGGCCCGCTTGCGAGTAAACAGACTGACCCTCCTCTTTCGACCAACCGGATCCGCTCCAAGTGCTACGATTAGCTTTATCCGCAGCGCCGACAACAGAGACCATGACCGCCGTCATTGCGTTTCACATCTTGATGCTGCTTCTCGGACTCGGCATAGCGAGCGCAATTATCCCGCTGCCACTGGTCAGCGATGCGCTCGGATACCTGCACACGACCATCGGCATCACAACGCCGCCACCGCAGCAGGTGCGGAAAATTGCCTTCATCTGGATTGTGTCTACCGTCGTCATCGTCGATGGAGGTGTTTTCCTGCTGGTCTTGATCACTAGATTGTTGAATTGAAATTATTGAACCGAGGATGACAAATCTGTGTCCAAGGCCGGATACTCATTGCCAGAGAACGGCGAAGAACGAACGGTAGCCTAACGTCGAACCACCTGGAGTAGCCATGCTTTTATCCGGAATCTTTCCACCTGTCACCACCCCTTTTAACTCCGACGGCGAAGTCTATTACAAGAAGATCGAGGCCAACGTCGAGCGCTATTCGCGCACACCCGTGGCCGGCATCGTCATCCAGGGCTCCACCGGCGAGGCCATCCTGCTCTCCGACCAGGAGCGCCGCGACGTCCTGAAAGCCGCGCTGGCTGCGGCCGCGCCCAATAAAGTCATGATCGCGGGAACCGGCATCGAGTCCGCTCATGAAACCCTTCGTCTCACCGAATACGCCGCCCAACTCGGCTACGATGCGGCCATGGTGCGCACTCCGCACTACTACAAGAAGCAGATGCACCCCCCGAACCTGCTCGCTTTCTATCGCACTGTCGCCGACCGCTCCGCCCTGCCGATCATCATTTACAACTTCCCCCAGGCCACCGGATACGACATTCCCGCCGAACTCGTGATCGAACTGGCCGGCCATCCCAACGTCGTCGCCATAAAGGAATCGAGCGGCAATCTCGACAAAGTGAAAACCATGGTCGAACTCACGCGCCACGTGAAAAGGCAGGCCACGGTAACCGAGACATTCGAGGCCGTCACTCCCCGCATGTTGCAAACCGCCGCCGCCGAAAGCGCAAAGCAGAGCAGGGAACTGGTCACCGTCGCCTCGCTGACCAACTCGGACGAATCCGTCGCGCGCAGGGCGGTCCCGCCCGTCCAGTCCGACAGCGTCGCAAAACCTTCCTCCTCCGCCGTAACCGTCATCGGAAAGTTAAAGATGCGTCCCAAAGAGGTGGGCTTCCAGGTCATGGTCGGTGCCGCTCACCAACTCGAACCATCTCTCGCATTGGGCGCCGTGGGAGCGATCCTCGCCTTTGCCTGCCCCGCTCCGATGGCGTGTTACGAAATCTTCGCAGCGCTCAAAGACGGCGACATCGCGCTCGCCCGTGAAAAACAAGAGCGCGTGAAACTGGCCGCCCAGCGGGTAGTCGGCGACCTTGGCGTTCCGGGAGTGAAATACGCGATGGACCTCAACGGCTACTTCGGAGGCCCGTCGCGCTTGCCATTCTTGCCCCTCACCGGCGAGCAGAAAGCCGAGATCGAGACGCTGATGGCGGGCATTAAGAGCTAGCTGGACACGCGCAATTCGTTGAGTGCTCTACAACGATCGACCTTGATGGGTCGCCGATTTCCCGTGTTCCTCCGTGCCCCCGTGGTAAACGCCTTTGCTCTCCCCCGCTTATCCGAAGCCCTATCGCTGGATCGATAGGTCACACGCCCTTGTGATCCCTGTCACGTTTGTCTATAATTCGAACGAACGTTCGAACGTATGGCTACGGTCCCCACAACTCGCGTCGCTTCTCGGTACAGACGAGATTCCGGCAAGAGATCTTCGAGCGTTCCCGTAACCCGTTTCGATCGCCGTCTGGACGACATTCTTGACCATGCCACTCAAGTCTTTTGCCGCAAGGGGTACGAAGGCGCTTCGATGCGCGATATTTCTCGCGCCACTGGTATGTCGCTGGCCGGACTGTATCACTACTGCGAATCCAAAGAACGCCTGCTCTTCCTGATTCAGAAGCACACCTTCTCGACCATAATTAAAGACCTCAAGGCCCGCCTCGAAACCGTTACCGAACCCGAAGACAGGATTCGCATATTCATCCTGAACCACGTGCAATACTTCGTCAGCAATCAGCCCGGGCTCAAAGTACTGGCCCACGAAGATGAGTCTTTGAAGCATGGCTTGAGCACCGAGATCGCCGGTATCAAACGTGAGTACTACCGGATCTGCCTCGGATTGATGCAGGATCTCCGGTGCCAGCGCGGCCTCGATTTCAACACCCGCACCGCGGTCCTGAGCCTGTTCGGCATGATCAACTGGATCTACACCTGGTATAACCCGCGAGTCGATGGCCACGCTGGAGCGCTCGCCGAGCAGATGGGCAACATTGTTCTTAACGGAATCGTGCACGGCGGCAAGCCGCGCAAGAAGTCAACGCGAAAGCAATAGCAATCACAATCACTATAAGGAGCAATTCTATGGCGACCATCACGCCGCCGGCCACCGGCCAAACCACTCATCAGCTCATTAACTATCGCAACGATGCCGGTGTGGCCGTCATTGAGATGAACGATCCTCCGGCGAATACCTACACCTACGAAATGAACCGCCAACTCGACGAAGCCATCCTCAAGGCGCGCATGGACAATGGTGTCTACGTGATCGTCCTGACCGGCGTCGGCGACAAATTCTTCTCCGCTGGCGCGAACATCAAGATGCTGGCCTCGGTCGATCCCACTTTTAAGTATTACTTCTGTCTGCATGCCAATGAAACGCTGCTGCGGTTGGAGCACACTCCGAAACTCGTCATCGCCGCGATCAACGGCCACTGTGTCGGCGGAGGCCTCGAGATCGCCATGGCTGCCGACCTCCGCATCGCCCGCAAAGACGCGGGCAAGATCGGCTTACCCGAAGTCAATCTCGGCGTCCTCCCCGGCACTGGCGGAACCCAGCGCCTCTCGCGCCTGGTCGGAAAAAGCAAAGCCATCGAACTCATGATCACCGGCAATACTTTCTCCTTCGAAGAAGCGCTGGAATTCGGCATCGTCAACGATATCTTCGAACGCGACGGGTTCATGGAAAACATCCTGGAGTATGCCCGCCAGTTCACCCCTCCCAACAAGGCCGCAAAGGCCGTCGGACGCATCAAGCGGGCAGTACAAACCGGTTGGGAGATTCCCATGGAATCGGCCTTGGCCGTCGAACGCGAGAATCAGCAGATCTTGTTCCAGAGCGATGACGCCAAAGAAGGACTGGCGGCGTACGTCGAAAAACGTCCCGCGATATTTACGGCGAAATAAGAAGAATGCTTGAACCACGCCGTACGCAGAGTTTCACGGAGACCAGCCTCTGGCTTTCCCCGTGTTCCTCAGCGTGGTCGATGGTGAGAAATTGAGGTCTTATGCCAGGTAAAATTGCAAAAATCGGAAACTTCAGTGACTGGGTTGGCCTTTTCAACGAATGGCGCAAGGAAGTCGGCGTCGACAAAGACGACGTCGAGACCTTCCACTTCGATACTCTCTACGGCGCCATCGAGACCGAGGAGATCCAGTTCGGGTCCTACAAAGGCCGCAACAAGTGGGAGAACCTCCGCCAGGTTCCTACGCAGCAGATGCGGGATGCCCTCATGAACATGATCATCTATCAGGGCGACACCGAATTTGCCAGCGTGGAGCAGCAGCGCAACCTCTTTGCCACCGCGCCCACGGAATGGGATCGCCGCGCGCTTACTCGCGTCATGATCGAAGAGATGCGCCACGGCTGGCAGATGTGCGCCCTGCTCATCGACTTCTTCGGCTCCTCCGGCAAAGTCGAAGCCCAAAAGATGCTGGAGCGCCGCGCCTTTGAAAACAAGCGCTTGCTCGGCACCTTCAATGTCGATGTCGATAACTGGCTCGATTTTTTCACCTACACCGATTTCGTCGACCGCGACGGCAAGTTCCAGCTTCAGATGCTCAAGTATTCATCCTTCGCCCCGCTGGGACGCTCCACCTCTTACATGCTGCGCGAGGAAGCCTTCCACATGGGAACGGGCAACGATGGACTCCGCCGCGTCGTCGAGGCCGGCGTCATCCCGCGCTGGCTCATGCAGAAATACCTGAACAAGTGGATCTCGAGTTCCTTCGACCTCTTCGGAACCGATCATTCTTCCTCGGCGCACTGGGCCTACGTCTGGGGAATCAAAGGCCGCTACGACGAACTGCAGAACGATACGGCCGCCGATCTTGACGATCTCAACGATTACAGCCGCCTTCTCTATCGACAGGAAGTTGCGAGCCTGATTGACCGGCTGAATACGTACCTGAAGCCAGGCGAGAAGCGGTTCTACACGCCCGACATCCACTTTAATCGCAACATCGGAAGGTGGGCAGGGATGAGGTTTCATTGCGAGACGGGTGAACAACTCGATGACCGCGCCTATCAGCAGCACTGCGAAGACAACCTCCCGGGCGCAAAGGATAAAGAGTTGCTCCTCGACATCATCCACAACGAAAAAAAGTGGATCAAAGAGAAAGAGGGAGCGCGCGATCCCCTCGCCACCATCGGCGAGCCCCGCAAGTCGGCGATTAACATCTAGTGAGTCTCGCGTAGGGACGGCCGCCCTCGGACAAAGTCGCCAAGGGGGAATACGGAGAAAAAAGACTGCAACGGTTTTTCCCGCACTCCTCCGTGTTCCCCTGTGTACCCTGTGGTAAAAGGGATTTTGGTAAACAATCACAGCCCGGATGAACAATGCCGACACAACTCGAATCGCAGTAAATGTCACGGCGCCTCTCGCCCGCATCCGATTCATGCACCCTCCGCTCAACGTTATCGACCTGCAGATGGCGCGCGACCTCCACGATGCTCTCGCCAACCTGAATTCGCGTCCTGACATCTCCGTCATCCTCTTCCAAGGCGATTCTCGCGCCTTTTCCGCCGGCGTGGACGTCAAAGCCCACCTGCCCGAACAGATTCGCGAGATGCTCACCAGTTTCCATGCCGTGATCCGCGCGATAGTAGCCTCGCGCAAAGTCACGATTGCCGTTGTTCGCGGCACATGTCTCGGCGGAGGCGCCGAACTCGCCGCCGTCTGCGATATGGTCTACACCACAACCGATGCCGTCTGGGGCTTCCCCGAAATTAAACTGGCATGTTATCCGCCGGTCGCTTCCGTGGCGCTCGCCACTCTGATCGGTCAGAAACGCGCCGCCGAAATGATCCTCACCGGTCGCCAGTTCTCGGGCGGCGAAGCAGCCGCGATGGGCTTGGCCAACCGCGCCGTTACCCCCGAGGATCTCGATGCGGCAGTCGAGCGGTCGCTCGCTGAACTCCGCGCCCTGAGCCCGGCTGCCCTCGCGCACGCCAAGAAAGCCATCTACGCGTGGGATGCCATACATTTCGACAAAGGCCTGGCGCGTGCTGAAACAATCTATCTCGATGAACTGATCTCGACCGCGGACGCCCGCGAGGGTATCATTGCCTTCCTCGATAAAAGAACGCCGAAATGGACAGGCAAGTAAAGCTGAAACAACCTGCGCAAGCAGAGCTCGCGGACAAGACGGGCGCGAAGAAATCGCGCCGGCCCGACCACCTTATGTGCCGCACACCATTGTGGGGTGTGGCCGGCTTTGTGGGCTGCGCTTATTTTGCTTGGATTTCTTTTAGTCACGTCATCCGCAACGAATTTGAGTGGCCGCACGACTTTTGGACTGCAGCGACCTACCTCGTGTGGATCCTTTTATTGGCGGGCTTGGCCCTCGACACCCGCTGCTTGCGCGAGCGTCTTTTTTTTGGCGTCCTCGTCGTTAATTTTATGGTGGGATGTGGTCTAACACTTTGGAGCGGAATTCCGTCCGCCGACGTGCGCATCGCCAGAATCGGAACCGGTGCGCTCTGGACATTGGCCGCGCTGCTGAGCTTGACGACACTGAGAGGCAGCGCCGAAGCTCAGACGCATGACTGACGAACTACGAACCGTTGTTACACCGGAGCCACCTCCGGCCAATCTACGGATGAACTACCCGATCAACGATGGACATTAACGATGGACTTTGAAATTTCTCCCACCCAGGTTAAGGCTCTTCAGAAGAGCGGCGAAACCTTCACCCTCCTCGACGTGCGCGAAGCTTGGGAATTCGAAGCCTCCCGCATCGAAGGGGCGAAGCACATTCCCATGGGCGACATTCCGGCACGCGCTCACCAGGAACTTGATCCGGACGATTACATCGTGGTCCTGTGCCACCATGGCGTACGTTCCTTGACGGTCACCAACTGGCTCCGCCAGCAGGGATATGAGAAAGTTCAATCCATGCGTGGCGGAATCGACGGCTGGGCGCGCACGGTGGATCCAAAAGTCCCGCTGTATTGAAATCCCCTTTGGCTGCCGGACCTCGCGAACCCAGTTGTGCTCGCCTGCAGCTGCAAACAGGAGACGACCTCTGATCACCGACTGCCACGTCCACATCGAGCCCATCGAAATCATGAAACCCCATGCGCTGGCCGTGATCAAGGGCAAGCGCGCCAATTTTGACGAGATTGCCGGGTACTCCCGGTCGCCCGCCGCGTTTCTGAAGTATCTCGACCGTTGCGGAATTGACCGGGCTGCTTTGATCAACTACGTCGCCCCGGAAGTGATGGGCTTGACCGCGGAGGTCAACCAGTTCGTCGCCGACTACGTCAAGCACGATCCCACGCGCCTGCTCTCCTGCGGCAGCCTGCATCCCCGGCATACCACCAACATCATGGCGGATGTCGAGCATATCCTGCGCCTCGGACTGCGCATGATCAAGATCCACCCGCCGCATCAACTCCTGTATCCAAACGATTACCTGAACGGCGTGAAGGAACTGGAGATCATCTACCGCGCCGCCGAAGCGAACGGCATCCCCGTCATGTTTCACACCGGCACGTCGATTTTTCCCGGAGCGCGAAACAAGTATGGCGATCCCATCTACATTGACGATGTCGCGGTCGATTTCCCCAAGCTCAAAATCATCCTGGCCCACGGCGGCCGCCCGCTCTGGATGCAAACCGCCTTCTTCCTCATCCGGCGGCATCCCAACGTCTATCTGGATATCAGCAGCATTCCGCCCAAGAGCCTGTTGCAATATTTCCCGCGGCTCGACGAAATCGCGCACAAAACTTTATTTGGAACCGACTGGCCCAGTCCAGGGGTCACCGGCATCAAGCAAAATCTCGAAGAGTTTAAGGCGCTGCCCATCAGCGTCGAATCGCAAACCCATATCTTGAGCAAGACTGCTGCCACGCTCTGGCCGGAGTGAGTTTCAGGCAAAGTTCCGGGCGAAGATTCTGTACAATACGCGTCTTCCTGGACCTACGTCTTGCTTTGCAGCAACCCGATCGTGTTTCCTTCCGGATCGGCGAACCACGCGAATGTTCCGGTCGGGATGGCGATGGGCGGCACCAGCGTCTTTCCCCCAAGCTCGGTGGCCCTCTCGAGGCAGGCCTTCACATCGTCGACCTTGACATAGAAGATGGTGTAATTGTGCGGCGCGTGTCCCAGGGCGCTGATGTGCCCGCCAACGCCATCCCCCGTAGAGATGAAGGTGGCCGGACCGGTGTCTTCCATCTTCCAGTCAAATAACTCGTTGTAAAACTCCTTGGTCGTGCCGCGGTCGCGGCATCCAATTTCAAAGTGGCAGATAGGATTCGCCATCGTCGCTCGGTCCCTTCCGTGGGGGGAAAGTGTAACGCGATCGCCAGAAAACAAAAGTACGCTGGCGCACACAGAACGTGACGCCTTGCCGCTTCCCACCGTTGGAGTTCTATTCGCCCACCATCTTGACCGCCGCTTTCGTGCCCGTCAGTTCGTCCGCCAGGGCATCGGCCCCGTAAATCTTGCGTAGCGCTTCGATGATGCCGCGCGAATCGACAGACAGAGCTCGCGCCTGTCGGTCATCGTAATGGAAGTCCAGAACCAGCGATTGGATGTTACCGTCGAAAATGATTCCCACAACTTCGCCCGCCCGGTTCACCGTCGGACTTCCCGAGTTCCCCCCAATGATGTCGGCGGTCGAAACATAGTTCAGCGGCGTGTCGAGCTTCAGCTTCGACTTCATCTTCAGCCAACTGGCTGCCAGTTCATAGGGAGGCTTATTACCATGCTCTTGCGCATGTTGGAAAGCGCCCGAGAAAGTGGTGAAGGCGGGAATCTTTCTTCCCTTTTCTTCATATCCCTTGACCGTGCCGTAGCTGAGGCGCAGGGTAAAGTTCGCGTCCGGAGGCTGGCTGAAGCCCGCTTGGGCGAATCGCGCCCGGGCAATGGTTGCACCATCACGCCGCTCCACCGCATCGACCTCGTCGTCGAAGCGTTTTCGCACTGCCCGCGCTTCCGCGTCCACGGTGCGCATCAGCACGATCAGGGGATCATCACTTGCTTCCACCGCCGCCTTGCCGCCGTCATAGAGTTGTTTGCGGACGGTCGGATCTTCGAGCTTTGTGCCGCTGATGAGCTTCTGAGCAGCTTCTTCTGGCGATTTGCCGCTCAGCGCCGTCTTTACTGCGGGGTCCTCGGGGCCGAGGGCTTCCCGCATCAGAGTAAACGCAACGGTTAAATTCGTCGTCTCCAGACCTTTGTAGATAGGAGCCGTGCTGAACAATTGTTGCTCCACCGAGGGCAGCGCGGAATCGCGGTATTCGCGCAATCGCTCGCCGTTCGGCTTCGATTTTTCATCGGCCACGCGAACCAGAGTTCGCGCGTATCCCGCGAGGCGCGAAACAAATCCACGGGTTCGCTCCACGTAGGTCAGCGTATCGTAGATTTCGCGATTCACCTTGGTGGCGTTCGAAATCTCATCCCAGGGGTTGGGCTCTCCAGGATGCTTGTCCATATAAGCTTTTTCCAGCTCATGCTCGGCCTTGTCGATCTGCGACAGTGCCGACGGATCGTTCAATCCTTCTTCCCGGCCCTTGATCGCCTTCTGCGAGTTTTGCAGACCGAAAATATCCTCTTGCGCGACCCGCGCGTTCTCCGCCGATTCCGCGCTGAACTTCTGCAGAGCGCCGATACGCTTCTTATAGCTGGCCAGCCGCGAAGGATAATCGGTGTTCTTCAGAAACTCCAGTTGTGACACCGTGTCCAGCCGGTCGGTGCCTCCGGGGTGGCCGGAAACGAATATCAGATCGCCGTCCTTAACTCCGCCGTTAGACCACTGCAGGTAGTTGTCAAGGTGCACCGGTCGGTCATTCTCGTAGACCCGGAAAAACGTGATGTCGAGGTCATAGCGCGGAAATGTGAAGTTATCCGGATCGCCGCCGAAAAATGCCGCCGCGAATTCCGGCGCAAACACCAGGCGCACGTCCGTGTATTTCTTGTATTTGTACAGGTTGTAAACCGCGCCCGAGTAGAGCGTTATCACATCGCAGCGCAGCCCAGTCGAAGTGGCGCACTCTTTTTCGATGCCGCTCATCGCCGAGCGCTGCGCCTGCCCCGCATCGGCGGTTGACATCGCGGACGGGGCCGCGGCCTTCACCTTGGCGCTGACGTCCTCGATCGCGACCAGCACGTTCAGTTCAAGATCGGGGCACTTGACTTCCTCCGCCCGAGACTTGGCATAAAAACCGGCCTTCAGGTAATCGGCTCCGGACGTGCCCAGCTTTTCGATGCAGTCGGCGCCCACGTGATGATTGGTGAATGCCAGGCCGTCAGCCGACACGAACGAACCCGAGCCGCCGTTGTTAAAACGCACCGACGACAACCGCAGGTGGTCCAGCCATGCCTGCGTCGGGGTAAAACCGTATTCTTTCTCAACGCGTTCCTTCGGAAATGCGTTGTACAACCACATGCCTTCGTCGGCCAGCGCCCAGGGCGCCGCCAGGGCAAGAACAATGATCGGGATCAGGCCAAAAATGTGTACTCTTGTTTTCATGTATTCTCCGGGGCGTGATAGTGAAAATGATAGCGTTAGTGATAGTTACGATGCGTAGGACGCGAATATTGCCGGCTGGAGTAAGGCTTGCCCTGGCCGTAATTTGACGAAACTGTATTCTACCCGGCCCCTTCCTTCCGGCCAAGCCCAGAACCCGCTCAGCGCTTGGAAACTCCCGCACCTTTGGCGTATAAAAGAGGGTTGCCCGGACCCTGTTTTTGTGTCCGAGCATTCCATCCACACTGTCTGCGAGGGACCATGGCCACGGTTACGAATCTGCACGCACCCAAAGGACTGGAAGGGGTCGTCGCCACCACATCCAGCATTTGCTACATCGATGGTGAGCAGGGAGTGCTCGCCTATCGCGGCTATGACATCCATGATCTCGCCGACAACTCTACTTTCGAGGAAGTCTGCTACCTGCTCTGGTTCGGCCGCCTGCCCAATACTGATGAACTCAAGCACCTGAAGTGGCGCATGGCGGAGGAGCGCAAGCTCGATGCTTCGATCTTCTACCGGCTGCAACTGGTTCCTCAGCACGTTCCCCCCATGGACATGCTCCGCACCCTGGTGTCCGCGCTTTCTTATTACGATCCGGAATACAACAAGAACGATCACGACGCCAACATCAACAAAGCGATTCGCCTGACCTCGCAACTGTCAATGCTGGTGGCGAACTATGACCGCATTCGTAAAGGTAAACCCGTCGTCGCCCCCAGCCGCGAGCTCTCCCACGCCGCCAACTTCCTCCTCATGTTGAATGGCGTCGAGCCCTCCAAGACCGCCGAACGCGCTTTCGATATTGCCCTTATTCTGCACGCCGATCATGAACTGAATGCTTCCACCTTCGCCGCCCGGGTCACCGCCGCCACCCTTTCCGACATGCATTCCGCTATCACTTCTGCCATTGGCACCCTCAAAGGACCGCTGCACGGCGGCGCCAATGAAGCCGTGTTCAAGATCCTGAAAGAAATCGACGCCAACGGTGCTGACCCCGTCGAGTACGTCAAAGGCTTGCTGGCGCAAAAGAAAAAGATTCCCGGCTTCGGACATCGCGTCTACCACACTGAGGATCCGCGAGCCACTCACTTGCGCCAGATGTCCCGCGACCTGGGCCATTCCAGCGGCGATCCAAAGTGGTTCGAATACTCCCAGAAGATCGAAGACTTCGTCGGCGGCGAAAAGAAGCTCAACGCCAATGTGGATTTCTATTCAGCTTCCACGTACCACACCCTCGGGATCGAGGTCGATTTGTTCACTCCCATTTTTGCCGTTTCGCGAGTCGGGGGCTGGACCGCGCATGTGATCGAACAACTCGACGATAACCGCTTGATCCGTCCCCGCGCTGAATACCTCGGCCCGGTCTATCCCCAGAAATATGTGCCGGTAGAGAAGCGCTAGGCGCAACGCTAGACCAACGCTAGACCAACGCTATACAAGCTTTCGAGGAACGCCGAGTCCCTGCCGGAGCGTTGTGTGCCCGCTTCGTCCCTGATCCCTGCCCCCGCATCTATACAATAGAAGCAGCATGACGCGACGAGTCTATCTCGACAGTAACGCGACCACCCCGGTGCTCCCCGAGGTGCTGGACGCCATGCGCCCTTACTTCAGCGAGCACTTTGGCAACGCGTCTTCCATCCACCATCATGGACAGGAGACCCGCAGCGCGGTTGAGCGCGCCCGCGAATCCGTGGCTGCTCTGTTCCAATGCCGTGCCTCCGAAATCGTGTTCACTAGTGGGGGCACGGAAGCCGACAACCTGGCGATTTTTGGCTTGGCGCAACCTGGTGACCACGTGATCACTTCGACCATCGAACATCACGCCGTGCTCAATGCCTGCAAGCATCTGGAAGCCATTGGATGCACTGTCAGCTTCGTTCCCGTCGATCGCCGAGGCCTTATCGACCCCGAGGATGTAAGGCGCTCGATCCGACCCAATACGAAGTTGATCTCCGTCATGTTCGCCAACAACGAGACCGGCGTCGTGCAACCTCTCGCGGAGATCGGCAAGATTGCTGCCGAAGCTGAGGTCTACTTCCACACGGACGCCGTGCAAGCGGCAGGGAAGATTCCCATCGACGTCCATGCTATCGGATGCGACCTGCTGGCCATTTCCGGCCACAAATTTCACGCCACCCAAGGAGTCGGCGCACTCTACGTTCGCAAGGGAACCGAGCTTGAGCCCATGCTCTACGGCGGTCGTCATGAACGTTCGCGCCGTGCCGGTACGGAGAATGTCCCCGGCATTGTGGGCCTGGGCAAGGCCTCCGAATTGGCGCGGACCGGCTTCGACCGCCATGACGATCAGAAGATGGCCGCCGCCCGCGACCGCCTGGAAAGGGAACTGCTCAAGCTCGAAGCCACCGGCCTGAACGGAGAAGACGCGCCCCGTGTGCCCAATACGACCAACATCTATTTCGACGGCATCGAAGGCGAAGCGTTAGTCATCGCGCTCGACTTGAAGGGACTCGCCGTCTCCACCGGCGCTGCCTGCTCTTCCGGAGCAATCGAACCATCCCACGTGCTACTCGCGATGGGACTGCGTCCCCATCGCGCGAAAGCCAGCATTCGCTTCAGTCTGGGGAAACAAAATACGAGCGAGGATGTAGACTTCGCACTGGGGGCGATTCCAGAGACAGTGGCGCGCCTGCGAGATCTATCGCCCCTGTGGAACAGAGTGCCAACGAGAATCACGTAGGGGCGGACGCCCTTGTTCGTCCTGCCGCAGTTCGGCAGTTAGGTTGCCGGCGGTTAGCTCAACGGAAGTTAGCAAATCGCAAATACCTTATCGCAATCTCGAACGGAAGGAGCTGGACGCTGCATTCCGAAACCATCGCCGTCGCCATGTCGGGAGGAGTCGACTCCTCGGCCGTCGCCGCCATGCTGCGCGCCCAAGGCCGAAACGTCATCGGCCTGACCATGCAACTCTGGAATCAGCGCCGTCTCGCCGGGCACGAGGGCATGCCCGAATCCGTCCAGGGCCGCTGCTGTTCGATCGACGATGTCTACGATGCCCGCCGCGTTGCTGAAACCCTTGGCATCCCGTACTACGTGGTCAATCACGAAGAGCGCTTTGAGCGCGACGTCGTGCGCCCCTTCGTCGAGGAGTATCTCGCCGGACGCACACCCATCCCGTGCAGTCTCTGCAACAACCACTTGAAGTTTGACCAGCTTCTGATCGTGGCTCGCCAGATTGGCGCTGACCAGATTGCCACCGGCCATTACGCTCAGGTCGCCTTTGACCGGCAACTCAACCGCTGGCTGCTCAAGCGTCCTGCCGACCGTTCCAAAGACCAGACCTACTTCCTCTTTGGACTTACCCAGGAACAGTTAAGCCGCACCCTGTTCCCACTCGGCGGCATGACCAAGCCCGAAGTGCGCGAACTGGCACGCAAGCACAGCCTGGTGATCGCCGAGAAGCCCGACTCGCAGGAAATCTGCTTCGTTCCCGGCGGCGATTACAAGCGCTTTCTCGAAGCCTATCTCACCGAACAGGGCGACCGCCCCGCCGAAGTTGCCGGAGAAATGGTGACCACCGACGGTAAGGTGATCGGCGAACACGCCGGCGTGCACAACTTCACCGTCGGCCAGCGCAAGGGACTCGGCGTGGCCACCGGTTCGCCGCTCTACGTGATCCAGATCAACAACGACACCCGCCAGGTGGTCGTGGGCAAGGACGAGGAGCTTTACTCCCGCACCCTCCGAGCTCGCCGCGTCAACCTGATTTCTACCCCCGAACTGCGCCAGCCTATGGCCGTCGCCGTCAAAATCCGCCACAAGCATCAGCCTGCTCCAGCCATCATCGAAGCCGCCGGGCCCGACGAAGTCCTGGTCACCTTCGACCAGCCGCAGCGCGCTCTTACCCCCGGCCAGGCCGCCGTTTTCTACGATGGAGATATCGTCGTCGGCGGCGGCTGGATCGAGAACCCCCGCTAGCCCCGCATTCTCATTACCGCCACTCGTTACTCGCGATTACCTTTGCTTCTCTTCATGGCACGTTCGTGGGCTGGACGTGCCGATAGAGTAGCAGTAGCTTTAGTTCACGACGGGACCTGCGTTGTCCTCCCCAGTAAAGGTCCGGCGTGGGGAGCGAACTCATGAAAATCTGGCATCTGGCGTATGCGGCATTGGGCATTGCGGTGGCGCGCTGGGTCTTCAAGCGTCAACCGATGCAGGTGACCGATCCCATCACTCGTTTCCGAACCTCGGGCTTGTTGTAAGCCTTGCTCGCTGGACTCCGCCCTGCCTGTGCGGTGACGTGGCTCTGCCCCGTCGTCCGCGAAGGTTAAAGCCTTCGCTCCGACACTGCCCTTTTTCTACTGCCCACCGCTTACCCATCCCCGGAAGTGCTAGTACTACCGTGTCCCTTCGGTAACTTCTTTTCCTCCCCATCTCGCCTAGACTTTCTATGTGGACCCGCTGCTCCGTCCCCGGGCCCCGCCATCGAAATCATGCCATCCCGATTCCCCAACTTGTGGTTGCTTTTGCCCTGTGCTGTGCTGCTGTGCTCCCTGGCCGTCGTAGCGCAAGACGACTCTCCCTCGCTCGGCGATATCGCCCGCAACCTCCGCAAAAGCAAAGCTCAGCAGGCGCCGCCCCCGCAAACCACCGCCCCCGCCCGCACCGTGATCGACAACGACAATCTTGCGCAGGTCATGGAGGACGCCCGCAAAGCCCGACCCGTCGACAAAGACAAGACCGTCTTTTCCATCGATCCGTCCGGCAATACGCTCAAAGTGTCGTCCCCGGATGCCACCTGCAGCCTCTCGTTCAACGCCCGCGCCAGTTCGCTCCTGATCAAGCCCGTTCTCATCGAAGACTTGCCGCTGACCGACCTGCTGAAACTCGACGGCCCCGGTTCCATCCAGAATGAGAATCTGCAACTCGAAGTCTTCAACGGAACCGACTGGGATATCCGCGAGATCACTATTGGCCTCACCCTCGAACGGGGCGCCGGAGACACTGCCAGCCGCGGCGTGCGCGCTCATATCATTCCCGCCGCCCAAGGCATGGCGCCCAACTCCGTGAAGCGGCATTCGGATGTGACCCTGCTCTACCACCTCAAAGCGACCGCCAAGCCCTTCAGCACAACTTCCTTCCGCGAAAATATCGGTATCACTCCCAGCCCCGACGAAGATTGGCGCTGGTCGATCGTGGAGGCCAAGGGAATCCGCCCGTCGCAACCCCAGCCCGCCCCCGCCTCGCTTCGAGCCCCCCTTTTCGCCACCCCCGCGCAAGTCGCTCCACAACGATAGGCTCTTTGGCTACACCGATTCAACGGCCCTGCGGAAAAACTCCAATTTCGCGTTAATTCTGGGAAGGCACGAGTTTCACTCGTGCCCTAAACCGGCGAAAAGGTGTCCGCGCTTTAGCGACTGCAGCAAGCTTTTTGCGGCGCTGCCGAGTTTTTCCAAACCCACTTCAGCCCCGCCATCACGGCCGCACGATCAGCGCGACTCTTAGCCGCCTGGGGAATGTGTTTCTCAAATCGACCCACCTCCCCGGTGTCCAGTCCCGTTGTCTCCGACCGGACAGAGTGGTAATCTAACCACGCCGAGCGGGAGTAGTTCAGCGGTAGAACGCCAGCTTCCCAAGCTGGATGTCGCCGGTTCGATCCCGGTCTCCCGCTCCAACTGCAATCATTCGATCAATTGCATCACGAGGAAACCGCGGACATTCCGTCCCGGATCTCGTCGTTGAAACATCACTAAACCATCCCGCACTTTCCAGTTCCCGCCGAGTCCAAACCGTGGAAAGATGGTTCACCCGGCCACGAAGTCGCGGTATTCAATCCTGCGCCCGCCCCTTCAAAGCTGATCGTTGATGCCGGATTGCGAAGCCTCCCCATGCCTTCGCGTTCCATGCCGGCTCCCGTCATGGATCTGGTTCAAGTCGGCTCCGCCTATGCAGTCGAGTTCGGCGCTGCCGTCAACCGCGTATTGAAAGACCAGGCCTACCGTCACTCCGCGAAGCGAGTATCGGAATCGATGCGACAGTACGCCGGTGCCCAAGGTGCCGCGGACCGCATCGAACCATTCGCCGCTGGAATCAGCAGGCCCTCCCGCGCCGCAACTCGACAGACGAGTCCGACCGCGCGCGTAGTGGCTTAATCTGAATCTGTTTTGAAAGGGTGCGGTTTCAGCCGCGCCGTGAACTCGATTTTACTTCCGGCTTCAGCCGCTAAGGGGATGCGTTTCTCAAACTGGAATCTTACCTGTCCATCTACTCCGTGTAATCGTAATCCCCGTACGCCCCATACCCCGGCCACGGTCCATACCAGTATGGGTTGTACCAGTAAGGATCCCAGGCAAAGGCCCAGGCCGGCCCCCAGTAGCCGCCCCAATAATAGGGCCACCCCACGCCGAAGCCCCACCCACCCCAGCCGTAGCCGCCTCTCCAACCGTCGCCCCGCCAACCCCAGCCTCCGTTTGTTCCAAACGAGTGCCATCCACCGTCGGCAATTGCACCGGTACGGCCAGACAACCGTGCGTTGCCGAAGGTTCCCGAGCTGCGCCCTTCCCCCAGGCGTCCCGAACTCGCTGCATTGCCGAACGAATGCCACTGCCCATCATTGATGGCGGGACGCAAATTCGAGGAGCGATTTCCCGACGACTCCAGATTGCGCCCGCTTCCGCTTGCCCCGCCCTGGCGGTAACCCCCTCCCGAAGAACGGCCGCCGCCATTGAAGCTCCCGCCGCGAGAGCCTTCAACACCGCCGTGATAGGATCCACCTTCGCTGTGGAAGCCTCCACCCCCACTACCATGAAAGCCGCCGCCGCCGCTATGCCCGCCGCCATGTTGAGCAAACGCTGAAACTGGTGTGAGTGTGAGGGTGACAGAAAGACTAAGGAATGTCGCAAGTGCGAGGGGAACCCGGGAAAGCCCAAATCTGCTCATAGTCCTGTACCTCCCTGCGAGCGTGGGAGCGCACCTTCGAGCGTGGAGGCTGTAGAGACGCCGCGCAGGCTGTACTAGCTTAGATTCTAGCTCCCGGCAAGCGGTTGCGCGGCTCTAAAATATCGACCTTAAACTCTAAAATATCGACCTTACTTGGCAGTGGTGGCTGATGACGAAGCGGCACGCGTTTGGATCAAGCCCAGTCCCAACCCGCCAACGGCTCCGGCAAGCAGCCCCAGCAGCACCAGCATCGGTATGCTCTCAAACAGTGATTTCTTGTTGGAATTAGCCATGGTGTTCTCCAGGTGTTCTTCAGTGATTGCCTTATTTTAGCATTTGCGCTTCCATTCCCAGTTTCGGCAGCGACCGCAACCGCTTGTGGCACCACGGGATGCTGGCAAGGCATCCCATAGCAAGGCCCATTGTGAAGAGTTTTTCATCAATGCGGAAGATGCCACAAGGGAATGGACCCGCCGCGCAACCAGCCCAGCATTGGCGGAAACTCTGATGAACTCCCGCTGCCCACGAGCACTCCCCGTGTGCCCTGTGGTTTATGCTTTTTCCCGACACCCCTCGGAGGTGTAATGAAACTCTGCAGCCTTGCCGTCTGCCTGTTGCTCTTGTCGAGCCTGTGGGCGCAATCCCTTCCTGACACTCCCCCAGAAACTCAGCACTCTCCAATGTCGCCCCGTCCCCGAATCGGCCTCGTGCTCGAGGGCGGTGGCGCCCTCGGTCTGGCCCATGTCGGCGTGCTCAAGTGGCTGGAGGAGAACCGTATCCCGGTCGACCTGATTGCTGGCACCAGCATGGGCGCCCTCGTCGGAGGCATCTACGCCAGCGGAGAATCGCCCGCCCAGATCGAGGCCCTCATCCGCGCCATCCGCTGGAATGAGGTCCTGCGCGGCTCCACTCCCTACCGCGACCTGTCCTTCCGCCGCAAGGAAGACCGGCGCGACTATCCCAACGCCTTCGAATTTGGCTTGAAGGCAGGCGCGCAGTTGCCCAGCGGCTTTAATTCGGGACAGCAGGTGGGACTGATTCTCGACCGCGTCGGTTTGCCCTATTCGCAGATGAAAAGCTTTGACGACTTGCCCATCCCTTTCCGCTGCGTAGCTACCGATCTGGTATCGGAGAAGCCCTACGTCCTCGACCACGGATCGCTCGCCGAGGCGATGCGCGCCTCCATGTCATTGCCCGCATTCTTCACTCCCGTGCACGATGGCCGCCGCGTGCTCGTCGATGGCGGCCTCCTCGATAATTTGCCCGTCGACGTCGCGCAACAGATGGGTGCCGACATCGTCATCGCGGTCCATCTGAAAGTTGCTCCTTTGGATACCAAAACTCCCCTCTCCACCGTCGGCGTTTTGGAACGCTCGGCAAGCGTCAGTATCTCCGTCAACGAGTTGCGCAGCATGGAGAAGGCCGACATCCTGCTCACTGCCGATACGGAACAATTCGACACCACCGACTACAAGCTCTTCGACAAGATCGAGGCCGAGGGATACAAAGCTGCCCAGTCCAAGAGCGCCCTGCTTTCCCGTTTGCAGGTCGACGAAAACCAATGGCAACAAATCCTGCATAGCCGGAACGCTCGCCGGAAGCCCGTTCCCGTTCCCCAATTCATCGAAGTCGCGGGCGCTAGAGGCGACATCCTCAAAGGCTTGCAGCACGAGTTGTCCGGCCTGGCCGGTCATCCCATCGATCCCCATCAACTGGACGAAAAGATGATGGGCGTCACCGGTCTCGGCCGCTTCGCCCGGGCAGGCTATCGCGACGTGTTGCAGGATGGGCAGCACGGGATCGAGGTCGATGCCGAAGAAAAAGACTACGCGCCCCCGACCGTGCACCCGGCGCTGGTCATCGACGGATCGGACTACAAGAACGTCCTCTTTGAGGTGGGTGGGCGCGTCACCTTTCTCGATCTCGGAGGGTTCGCCTCGGAGTGGCGCAGCGATTTTATCGCCGGTTCCGAGTACGGACTCAAAACCGAATATTTCCATCCCTTCACCTCTTATACCCACTGGTTTGTAGCGGCGCATGGCACCGCCGACAGCAGCCCTTTTTTCGTCTACCAGCGCGATAAGCTCCTGGGTGAATACCGCAATCGCGTGATGGGTGGCGGCATCGACTTCGGCTACACGTTTGGTCGCGGCGCTGAACTACGTCTCGGTTACGAAGCCGGATACCGCAAGATCAACGAGGACGTCGGCACTCCCGTCGTCCCCGAAGTCCGCGGACGCTTCGGAGTGACCACCCTCCGCTACCGCCTGGAACGCTTTGACGATCCCATGATTCCGCGCCAGGGAGCCCGCATGGAATCGACCTTTAAGTTCTACGACACTGCTCCCGGAACGCTCAGTGTTGTGCCGGCCGAGGAACTCCGTCTCGGCCTGGCGCAACGGACCAGCCAGAAGTCGTCCGTACTCTTGTTTGCATCGGGAGGCACCTCATTCTCGACCAGGGATACCGGATTCCCGCTCTTCAGCCTGGGCGGTCCCTTGCGCCTCTCCGCATATGGCACGAACGAATTGCTGACCAATCAGTATTTTCTGCTGCAGCCTGCGTTCCTCTACCGCTTACACCAGCTCTCTCCGTTGTTGAAGCAGAACATCTATCTGCTCACCATCTACGAGGCGGGCAAGGCTTACGGCCAACCAGCCGCCACCGCGAAAGTCGCGCAGGATGCCACCGTCGGAGTTCTGTTTCAGACATTATTCGGCCCCATGTTCTTTGGCGGGAGCCTGGGAGACAGCGACCACCGCAAATTCTTCTTCCGAGTCGGCCGCTTCTTCTAAACGCTCGCAAGTGGCGTGCTGTGATACAACGTAGGGACGGGTGCCCTCACCCGCCCAGCGGTGCAAAATTCCGCCGGAGAGATTTCGAGTTGCATAGCGAGGTATACGATGACTGAACCTACTTACGAAGAATTGAAGGCTCGCCTGTCCGACCTGGAAAAGCAGGTGGAAAGTAAAGCCAAAAGCGGCGTCATGCAATTCCGCGTGAGCGAGAAGGGCGGCGTCAGCGTCTACGGACTCGGTCGCTTCCCAGTAACGCTCTATTACGAACAGTGGATGAAACTGCGCAACGCCGTTCCCGACCTTAAAGCGTTCATTGAAGAAAACAAAGGCAAGCTCAAGATGAAAGAGAACTAGATGGCCCTGGAGTGGGCAATCTGCGTCTGCCCAAGGACCCGGGATGCACAGCCGTGCTGCGCGGCCAAATCTTGCGGCACTTCGATGCGAAATCCGAGCACGAAGTGGCCTGGCGCATACTGGCCGAACTGTGGAACGAACGCACGGGCGTTCTAACTGCGCAAGTGCTCCAAGATGTGGCGCGTTTGCTGGTGAATAGCTACGCCACCTGGTGCACGGAAACTACTCCTGCAGAAATTTCAGCGGCATTTCGAATTGACGACGAATCCCAAATTGGATTTTGGGACGCCCTGATTGTCGCTTCCGCCCTCAAATGCGGAGCCCACCGGATTCTCTCGGAGGATCTGAATTCCGGACAGACGATCCCCGGAGTGAAGATCGCCGGAGTGAAGATCGAAAATCCGTGTTCGGGATCAGTATGAAGAGGAAGAAACACAGGATGAAGAAGAAGTGGTGCGCCCGGAGAGAATCGAACTCCCAACCTCATGGTTCGTAGCCATGCACTCTATCCAATTGAGCTACGGGCGCATCGTCGCCGCTTTGCGTCTTTGAATTATAACGGAAACAGAATCCTCACGCCCAACCTCGTCACCAATCGTGGTGGCTCAGTTCGCTCCGGCTAAGTCTCCGATTTCCTCCATCAGAGCCTTTTGACCCCGTGGTTTCGTGCTTCTTACAGCCTCGCCGAAAACATCGCGGCCTTTGTAATTTTGCGTAAAAGTTTCCGCCGTCACGCAAAACCTACCCTCCCGTTCGTTCTACCATTACATGTTGGCAATGCCTTAGCGATGGCACCTGACATGCTCCTCCTTGGAGCAGACGAAGTGGCGCGCAGTAGGGGCATTCGGGAAATAAACTTCGGCCAGAGGTCTTTCCGAATGCCCCTTTGCATTTTAGCCTTGTCGACCAGGCCTTCGTGGACTCGAACTGCTCTCACAAATGATTTGGGACGTAGCATAGCTGCCTCTGTCTTCCTGAGCGCAGCGAACGACCTATGTATTTTGTTGGCACCGCGTGAATTCTAGCCTTGGCTCGAAAAGCGCGTCAGATTGCACATTTCCGGGACACCAAACTAGTTCGTTCCCCCTTAAACCTTCTCCAGCCTGATCTGATCCTGCCAACTCTCGCGTCGCCGTATCACCGTCGCCTTCGCATTCTTCACCAGCACTTCCGCTGCCCGTCCGCGCGTGTTGTAGTTCGAACCCAACACCGATCCGTAAGCGCCTGCGTCTAGAATCGCCAACAGATCCCCTTCGCTGACCACCCGCAGTTTCCTGTCACGCGCAAAAAAATCGCCAGTCTCGCAGATGGGACCAACCACATCGGCAATCTCCGTTTCCCGCGTCCCACCTCGCACTGGAACGATCTCATGATGCGCGCCATACAACGAAGGCCGCAGCAGGTCGTTCATCGCCGCATCGACAATCAGAAAGCGCTTCTTATGATTCGTTTTCCGGTAAAGCACGCGGGTCAATAAAACGCCCGCTGCCCCCACGATGGAGCGGCCTGGTTCCAGAAGTAAATGCAGTTTCAATCCACGCAACGGCGCCATCACCGCCTTCGCGTATGCCGCAATCTGTTTCTCGAAACTCGCCTGCGTTCCTTCGTATGAAATCCCCAGACCGCCGCCGGCATCGAGATAGCGTATGTCGTGTCCCTGCTCGCGAAGCACGCGCACCAGGTCCGCCACCCGCTCCAGCGCCTCTCGAAACGAGCCAACATTGGTAATCTGCGACCCGATATGGACACTTACCCCGGCCACTTTCAGAAATGCCTGCTTCGCCGCCTGCGCATACAGCCCCGGCGCCTCCGAAATCGGCACGCCAAACTTGTGCTGATGCAGTCCGGTCGAAATGTACGGATGAGTCTTCGCTGAAACGTCGGGATTCACTCGAACCGCAACCACCGCCTGCTTTTTCAGTCGGGTCGCCGTCGCAGCCAGCAAGCGCAACTCCGACGCGCTTTCAACGTTGAAGAGCAGGATTCCCGCGCCAACCGCCAATTCCATCTCCGCCGCCGCCTTGCCCACGCCGGAGAACACCACCTTGCTCGCAGCCTTCCGGTTGCCCCGCAGAACTCGTCGCAGCTCTCCGCCGGAGACTACATCGAACCCCGCACCCTCCTCCGCTATCAGCCGCAGAATTGCCAGCGTCGAATTGGCTTTGACGGAATAACACAGAGTATGCGGAATGGAATCAAAGGCGCGGGCAAAAGCCGCCACCCGCGCCCGAATCATGGCCGCGGAATAAACATACAGCGGAGTGCCGTAGCGCGCCGCCAGGTCCTCAAGCGGCAGTCTTTCGCAGCACAGTTCGAGGGCGCCCTTCACCCCGCGCTTAATTCGACGCTCGCTTCGATTTTCGCTTCGACGATAAACAAACGCAGGAGGCCGCACATCCCGTCCCGCGCCCGCGCGCTTCACCGGCGCTTTCCCGTGCCGGCTTTTACCTTGATCGCAACCACCGTCTGATCGTCGAACGCCTCCACTCCCGCCGCATGCTCCGTGACCGCCTTGAAGATTTCATTCACCACGCAATCCGCCGACTTCGTAGCGCACCCGGCCACGATCGCCTCCACCCGCTCCTGACCAAAGGATTGACCATGCCGGTTGCGCGCGTCCAGAATTCCGTCGCTGTAGAACACGAACAGATCGCCCGGCTTCGCCTTGAAGCTGAATTCGTCGTAGTCCGCTTCGTCGAACAATCCCAGCGGCAGCCCCGTCGCCTCGATCACCTCGACCTTTCCATCATGATAATGGATGGGTAACGGCAGGCCCGAATTCGCCACCAGCAGCGTGCGCTTCTCGTCATCCCACACCGCATAGATGATCGACACAAACTGCGCCGCGATCCGTCGTTCCGCCAGCGACAGATTCACCGCCGATAACATCTCCGCCGGACCCGGCTCGATCGGCGCATGCGACCGCAGAATGCCGCTGACCAGCGCCGCATAAATGGCCGCCGGCGCGCCCTTGCCGCTCACATCTCCAATCGCGAGTCCCAGCCGCGACAGCGAATAGGTTACAAAGTCGTAGAGATCGCCGCCAATCGCCCGCGCCGGAACAAACTTCGCCTCCACTTCCAGATGCTGCATCTTCGGGAGCGAATGCGGCAGCAAGCGAAACTGCAACTCCCGCGCCAGCGCCAGATCGCGCTCCAGTCGCTGCTCTTGCCGCGCAATCTCCTCATACAACCGCGCATTCTCGATCGCGATCGCCAGTTGCGCCGCCAGCGTGGTCAGCGTCCGCTTGTGATCCTCAGTGAAATAGCCCCGGCGCGTGTGCTCCAGGTCCAGCACCCCAATGACTTTCTCCTGATAAATCAGCGGCACCGCCAGCTCCGAGCGCGTTTCTGGATTGGTCGCGATATAGCGCTCGCTCTTGGCCACGTCCGGCACCAGCACCGCCTCCTTCGCCTGCGCCGCGTATCCCACCACTCCTCGCCCCATCGGGATGTCATGCTTCAAATGCAGTCGTTCTTCAAAGCGCTGCGCGAACCGGTGCTGCAGTTTTTCCCCTGTCGCGTCCACCAGCAGGATGCTGAACATCTGGTAATCGATCAGCCGGTTGAGCAACTCCGCGATCCGTTTGAGCAGTTGATCGAGGTTCAAGATCGATGTAAGCTCCCGCGCAATCTCGTTCAGCAGCAGCAGCGTCCGCGCCTGCCGGGTCATGCGCGTGTGCAGCCGCGCATTCTCGATGCCCACTCCCATGCGCGATGCGATCAGCGTCAGCAGCCGCTTGTGTTCTTCCGTGAAATAGCCCTTTTGCCGCGCCTCCAGGTCGATCACCCCAATCACCCGGTTCTTCACGATCAGCGGAATAGCCAGTTCCGAATGGACGTTGGGCACCGCCTCCAGATAAAAATCGTCCTGAGTGGCATCGGCCACCAGCACCGCTTGCCGGGTCTCGGCCGCCCGGCCGGTCACACCCTGCCCAACTTTTACCCGCACCCGCTCCGCAATTTCCCGCGGATACCCCACGTGAAACCGTACGTATAACTCCTGCCGCTGTTCGTTGAGCAGAAGAATCGCAAAAATTTCGTAGTCGATCACCTTGCGCACCAGCTCCGCCACCCGCCGCAAGGTGGTTTCCAGATCGAGCGTGGTATTGACCACGTCCGCTACTTCCAAAAGCAGGGGTTCCACACCGGAGGCGCGCAAAGCTGGCGAGGAGGGCGTTTTCACGAACTTCATTCTAGCAGCCGGTCCGAACGGCTCTTCCACAGGCTTCAGTTTGTAATTTGTAAGTGAAGATCGAAAGCGCACACCCCCGACTTTACAAATGACAACCTGCCCATTACAAATTCTCCAGAACGCAAATATCCGGCAAGTTGCGATACCGCTCCGCATAGTCCAGACCGTAGCCGACCACATAGGCGTCCGGAATCGTAAACCCGATGTACTGCGCCTCGATCGGCTGCTTGCGCCGCGAAGGCTTGTCCAGCAAGGCCGCAATGCGCAGCGTCCGGGGCTGATGCGCTCGTACCAGCTTCGAAATGTAGTTCAGCGTCAGCCCCGTGTCGAGAATGTCTTCCACCAGAATCACGTTCCGGTCGGCCAGGGATTGATCCATATCCTTGGTCAGGCGCACTTCGCCCAGCGAATCCCACGCCGCATGGCCGGCTGGGTCTTCCTTGGCGATCGGTCGGTTTCCATAGCTCGAAACTCCGATAAAGTCGAAGGTCGCATCGAGCGGAACCTGACGCGCCAGATCGCTCAGAAAAATCGCCGCGCCCTTGAGCACGCCAACAAAAATGATGGATTGACCCTTAAAATCGCGCGTAATCTCCGCGCCCATCTCGGCGACTCGTTTGGCTATGGCTTCGCGCGACAGCAACACTCTAAGATCGGACACTGAGTTAAGTTCGGACATTGAGCACCATCTTATACACCAGTCTGACCGTCTCCGGAACGACTAAAATCACTTTCCTGATGTCACCGCGCTTCCGCCCTCGTTGCGCGCTCCGTTCCAAGTCATTAAACTTCTAGTTCGCGGATTATCTCAGGAGTCTGTCTTGAATCTCAAAGGAATCCAACTCACCTGGCTCGGCCACGCCACCTTCCGCGTCCAGACGCCGGAAGGGAAGACCCTCTTCATCGATCCTTGGATTGCCGGCAATCCCATGTGCCCCGACAACGAGAAGATCGTCAGGCAAGCCGACGTTCTGCTCTGCACCCACGGTCACGGCGATCATATTGGCGACGCCGTCGATGTCGGCAAAAAACTCAATCCCATCGCGGTCGGCATCTTCGAACTCTGCCTCTGGCTCCAGAAAAAAGGCGTGAAAGAAATTGCGCCTATGAATAAAGGGGGCACCCAAACCGTCGCCGGCGTGAAGATCACCATGGTCCATGCCGTCCATTCCTGCGGCATTCAAGATGGAGACCAGATCGTCTATGGCGGAGAAGCTTGCGGTTATGTCCTCGAGTTCTCCAACGGAGTCAAACTCTACCACGCTGGCGATACCAACGTCTTCAGCGATATGGCCATCATCCGCGACCTCTACGCGCCCAAAATCGCCATGCTACCCATCGGCGACCGTTTCACTATGTCGCCCCGAGAAGCCGCCTACGCCTGCAAACTGCTGCAGCCCGAGATTGTGATTCCCATGCACTTTGGCACCTTTCCGCTGCTGACCGGCACGCCCGGCGAACTGCAAAAACTCGTGCCCGACGTGGAAGTGTTAGAAATGAAACCGGGGCAGACGATTTCCTAGATCAGGCGGTGGGAAAAGAAGAATAGGAAAGAAGAATAATAGAGAAGAATAAAAAAGAAATAAATGACCGATCCAACCGCAAAACCCGACTGGCGCATGGGTGGAATCACCGTTCCCGAAGTCGATGACTATCTCTACGCTATGCTCCCCCCGCGCGACGAGGTTCTCGCCGAGATGGAAGCGGACGCGGCCCGCAACAACGTGCCCATCGTCGGCCCCGCCGTCGCCCGCGTGCTCTTTCAACTGGCTGCCATCAGCGGCGCGAAAAAAATCTTCGAAATGGGTTCGGCCATTGGCTACTCCACCATCTGGTGGGCCCGCGCCGTGGGTGATGGCGGACGCGTCATCTATACCGACGGCGATCCCAGGCGCGCCGAAACAGCCCGCCGTTACTTCGACCGCGCCGGAGTCAGCCGCCGCATCACGGTTCGCGTCGGCGACGCTCTCGAAATTCTCTCCGAACAAAAAGAGCAGTACGACATCATTTTCAACGACGTCGATAAGACCGACTATCCGCGCGTCTTTCGCATGGCTCTTCCGCGCATCAAAAGTGGCGGCCTTTTCATCACCGACAACGTTCTCTGGAGCGGCAAACTCCGCCAGCCTAACCCCGACGCCCAAACCAAAGCCATTCTCGAATTCAACCAGCTGATCTACAATTCCAACGACCTCTTCACCACCATTCTGCCCATTCGCGACGGCGTTTCCGTGTGCGTGAAAAAATAAAGCCCTCCAGCTTTGAAAGGGCGCGGCTTCAACCGCGCCGCAAAGCATCCTTCAATCGATGGGCTTTAGCCCCTGGCGCACGCAACCGGGATGGGAAGCGCTTCAACAGTTTTTTAGAAGCTTCAAGAACCCTTCTTTGGTCAGTCTGCGTTTCTCGATGTAACGCGGAGCGTTCCTGCGCGAATTGGATTTTTTCCGTGGGGTCCGTGAAACGTGACGACTTGTGGTTCTCGGTTGGGATTATGGAAGGAGCGCGCCGATTCCTCGTTTGTTCTTTAACTGCCGGTACCCAACTTGATTCACAACGCATAAAAACTTCCCGCCATGTGAGTTGGGCGGGAAGGGCATCTTCCATTGCTTAATATATGGAATCATTTACGTTGAGGTTAATTCAAGGTTGAGATATCCACGCTAAATCACCGCCCTCCGCACGAAACCACTCGCCTCCGCCCCGCCCGTCCGGTGCTAGAATATTGAGTTTCCCACGTGATGAGACCCCTGACTCCCTTGCCCGTCGAATCCGCTCCCGAAACTCTTCCCCGCACTCAAGCCCACGCTCGCCCCGATTCCTCCACCGACGTTCTGGTCGTCGGCGCCGGCCCCACCGGCATGGCCTGCGCCATCGAGGCCCAGAAGGCCGGTTTCAAGGCGCTCATCATTGACAAGGGATGCCTCGTCAATTCCATCTATCACTACCCCATCAACATGGTGTTTTTCACCACGCCTGAGCTGCTGGAAATCGGCGATGTTCCTTTCACCACGTCGCTGGCCAAACCGACGCGTCTCGAAGCCCTCGAGTATTACCGCCGGGTCGCCGAACACTTTCACTTACACATCCGCCAGTACGAATGGGTGAAAACCATTACTGGCGAGGACGGCAAGTTTCGCGTCACCACCACCGACCGCCACGACGCCATCCACGATTACAGCGCGCGCAAAATCGTGCTTGCCACCGGCTACTACGATCTCGCCAACCAGATCGGAATTCCAGGAGAAAATCTCGACAAGGTGTTTCATTACTACCGCGAGCCCCATCCTTATTTCGACACCGATGTGCTGATCATCGGCGGCAAGAACTCCGCCGCCGAAGCGGCGTTGGACCTGTGGCGCCACGGCGCTCGCGTCACCCTGGTCCATCGCGGATCCCAGATGCACCAGCACGTCAAGTATTGGGTGCGGCCCGACATCGAGAATCGCATCAAAGCCGGCGAGATCTCCGCCCATTTCAACAGCCGGGTGCAGGAGATCGGCGCCGACTTCGCACTGCTCCAAACTCCGTCGGGCCCGGTTCGACTCAAGAACGATTTCGTCTTCGCCCTCACCGGCTACCATCCCGACTACGACTTCCTGCGCAGCGCCGGCATCGAGCTTTCCTCGGAACAGATGCGGCCCGTCTGCGATCCCGAGAACCTGGAATCGAATGTGCCCGGCATTTATGTCGCCGGAGTCATTGTCGCCGGTTCGCGAACCAACGAAATCTTCATCGAGAACGGCCGTTTCCACGGCAAATTGATCGCCTCCCACCTCAGCGAAAAACTGGGCGGCGGCAATCCAAATTTTCCTCTTGACGCCACTTAACGTGTAACCGTATAGTTACGCATTATTGAAATATGCGAAACCGTGTGGTTACCGATTCAGCGCCTGAGTATTCTCCCGCCGTCACCTTCCATGCCCTCGCCGATCCCACTCGTCTCGCCGTGCTCGATCTCTTACGCTCGGCGCCGCGAGCCGTCGGCCACATTGCCTCCGCTTTTCCCATTTCCCGGCCCGCCATCTCCAAGCACCTCCGCCAACTGCAGAAGGCGCGCCTGGTCGTGCCTTCGCGCCGCGGACGCCATCACTTTTACCAGCTCAACGCCGCCCCCCTCGAAGCTCTCGATCTCTGGCTGGAGCGCTACCGCATGTTCTGGGCCCACAATCTGACCAACTTGAAGTTCTTTGTCGAACAGGAGCACGCCCGCGAAACGGGCGAGATCGCAGGCAACACCCGAGGCAACACCCCGGCAAAGACCCGCAGCAAACACAAATGAACTCAGGAGGAAATTATGCAATTTCGAAATCCAGTTCGCTCTCTCGCCACCATCGCCGCAACTCTCATCGTTGTCCTCTCCGCCAGCCTCGTCATGGCCGACACCGACGCCCATAAATCGTTCGACCTGCTGAAGTCGATGGAAGGCACCTGGGCCGGAAAAAATTCGCAGGGCCAGACGGTCGAAGTAACCTTTCGCATGACCGCCGGTGGCTCCGCCCTGATGAGCGAGATTCACGGCCACGGCCCGGAAAACATGATCACCATGTTCCACATGGATGGCGACCGCCTGATCATGACCCATTACTGCGGCGCCGGCAACCAGCCCCGCATGAAGGTCATTGCTTCCGACCCGAAGTCCGTCAGCTTCGAATTCTTCGACGGCACCAACATCGGCCCCGGCGACGGACACATGCAGCACGTCACCTTCGCCCTGCCCGACCCCAATCATCACACCGAAGAATGGGTCTTCCTCGATCACGGCAAGGAAATGAAAGAGGCTTTCACCTACGAACGCGTGAAGTAGCAGAATGTCTACCCGAGACGCGGCGTGCCGCGTCTCCCGCGGAACTGACAGACGGGGGCCACCCCCCCGTCTCCACCGGTGGAAGTTACACCAGTATGGAGATCCCATGCCGAAGGCCGTCATCACGTCCGACTCCGACGCCATCGTCGCCGAGATCGACATTGCCGCGCCGCCCAGTCGCGTTTTCGAGGCGCTGACCGATCCGGAGCAACTCGCGCGCTGGTTCACAAGTGAGACTTGTCCGGCGAAGTCATGGCAGATGGATGCCCGCCTCGGCGGCAGCTATAGCTATGCCAGCGGCCCGAGCAGTTTGGTGGTCAACGGCGTCAGCGAATTCAAGTGTCACGGCGAAATCACCAGGATCGCGCCTCCCCAGCTGCTTGAATACACATGGTTTGGCAATTGGCACCTCAACCCCGGAGAGAAGACGGTCGTGCGCTGGGAGCTTACGCCAACCGCGTCCGGCACGCACGTCCGAGTGACGCACAGCGGTCTGGCGCAGGATCCAGAGGCACACAAAGATTACGGCGGCGGCTGGCCGGGGGTGGTGGAAAAGCTGAAGGAATTTACGGAAGCCCCCCAAAGTTGAAAGTGGAGTGGCACGATGGCAACCACGACTATCTCGAAAGATCACGACTCCATTTACGCCGAGATTCACATCGCTGCGCCACCTGAGCGAGTGTTTCAGGCGCTGACCGACCCACGGCAACTGCTGCAGTGGTGGGGTCAGAAGGGCATGTATCACCACACCGACTGGAAGGCCGATGTGCGTCCAGGCGGGCAATGGCGCTCCGAGGGCGTGAGCGATAGCGACGGCTCCGGGTACCATGTCAGCGGCGAGTATCTGGAAGTCGATCCGCCCCGCCTCGTCTCCTACACCTGGGTCGCGAGTTGGTCGGGGGCGCTGCGGACGGTGGTGCGCTGGGAACTGGAAAGCGCCGCGGGTGGAACGCTGGTTCGCCTGCGGCATAGTGGATTTGCGGGGGCTCCGGCGCAGGCTGAGAATCATTCGCAGGGCTGGGCGCGGGTCATCGTTTGGATGCAGGGGTTTGTCGAGCGGGGCGAGACCGTCGCGGCGCGTCCCGCGGTGGCGACGGCCCGGGAAGTGTAGAAGTGTTCCACGTGGAACGTTGTACGTGTATATAAGTACGTACAAATGTGGATAACATCCGCGGGTACCGATAGATACACCGCTGGCAAAATGGGGCTTCAGCGGTCGGGCGTCGCCCGACTGGACGGACGGGGGCGTCCGTCCCTACGGGAGGGTGGCTGGTTTATACTGGCGTGATGGCGGAGTCTGCTTCCAAGACGTTTTATCTGGAGACCTTTGGGTGCCAGATGAATGCCCATGACTCGGAGAAAGTCGTGGGGACGCTTTTGTCGGAGGGGTACCGGCAGGTTCCTACCGTCGAAGAGGCGGGGCTGGTGCTATATAACACCTGCTCGATTCGCGACAAGGCGGAGCAGAAGGTCTTCAACCGGCTGGCGGATTACAAGAAATACCGGGCACAGGGCAAGCAGTTTGGCGTGCTGGGGTGCGTGGCGCAGCAGGAGGGGGAAAAGATCTTCGAGCGCGCGCCTTATGTTTCCCTGGTCTGCGGGTCGGCTTCCTATCGAAATCTGCCCCAGATGCTGGTGCAACTCGAGACCGGACAGTCGCGGGTCACGGGGCTCGACGATAGGGCCACGGACAAGTGTTTTGAGACGGAGTACACTTCGCGGACGAATCCGCATCGCGGGTATATCACGATCATCGAGGGCTGCGACAAATTCTGCGCCTATTGCGTAGTGCCGTATACGCGCGGGAGGGAACGAAGCCGGACTTCGGCGTCGGTGCTGCAGGAAGCGCGGCAACTGGTGGACCTGGGATATACGGAGATTCAACTGCTCGGGCAGAACGTGAACTCTTACCGCGATCCGGATGGCAAGAAAAGCTTTGCCGAGTTACTGGCGGCGGTCGCTTCGGTGGAGGGAATGCGGCGGGTGCGGTTTACGACGTCGCATCCCCGGGATTTTGGGCGCGACATTGTGGATGTGATCGACGCAGTGCCGGCGCTTTGCGATCACGTGCATTTGCCGGTGCAAAGCGGATCGACGCGGGTGCTGGAGGCCATGCAACGTCTTTACACGCGGGACGAGTACCTGGAGCGCATCTCGTGGATTCAAGGCGCGCGGCGCGACATTTCACTGACCAGCGATCTGATCGTGGGGTTTCCGGGCGAGAGCGAACGGGATCTGGAGGAGACGCTTTCGCTGATGGACACGGTCGGATATGACAGCGTGTTTACGTTTAAGTATTCGCCGCGTCCCAATACGCCGGCATTGGGATTGGAGGACGCAATCCCGGACGAAGAGAAGGCGCGGCGATTGGCGGCCGTGAATGACCGGCAGAAGCAGATCGGAGCGCTGCGCAATCGCCGGCACGTGGGGCAGGTGCTTGAGGTGATGGTGGAAGGGAAGAATGCGGCGCGGGGACAATGGGTGGGACGAACGTCGCAGATCAAGGTGATGAACTTTACGGTTCCGGCGGGGGTTGAGTTGCAGACGGGAAGCTATGTGAAGGTGTTGGTGACGGGGTGTTTTCCGAACAGCCTGGTGGGAGAGATGGCGGGCAAGTGGGGCGCGAGGGTTTGAGGCATTTATGGAAGTCGAGATGAAAATTCGCGGGCTGATGATGGATCCGGTTTCGAACATGCCGATTGTGCTGCTGAAAGACGTGGGCAGCGATACGGTGCTGCCGATCTGGGTGGGGGTGTACGAAGCGAATGCGATCGCACTTGAGATCGAGAAAGTCAACACGCCGCGACCAATGACGCATGACCTGATCAAGAACGTCCTCACGGGCCTGGATGCCATGGTTCACAAAATTGTGGTGACGGACTTGAAAGACGATACTTTTTATGCCGTGATCTGGCTGGAAAGGGAAGGCCATGTGGTGAGTATCGACTCCCGTCCATCAGACGCGCTGGCGCTGGCGTTGCGCGTGGATTGCCCGATCTTCGTGGAAGATGAGGTATTGAAGAACTCAAAGCAATCGGCCAATCCCGTGCCTGCGGTCAGCAGCGAGGAACTGCGCAAGTGGCTGGAAGACCTGGGCGATGACGATCTGGGCAAGTACAAGATGTAGGAAGTAGCTTTTGGCTTGCTATCGGTCTTCGGTCTCCGCGGGTCTGAATCGTAGGTTTAAATCGTGGTCTTACCAGAGATTCGGCGCGCTATGAGATTATTGTTTACCTGTTTATTTGCATTTCTGGTGGCTGTAGCAATCCTTTCCGAAGTTTCGGCTGCACAAGATGCTGCGACCTCTAACTTGTCCGCTGAAACTACCGCGCCCAACGCCAAGGCTCCGGGAATTGCCGGAAGTACGATCGCACTACACGCGATCTCCACTGCGAATGTGGCCTCGGAGATGGGGGGAGCGTTCATGACTCCGGCGAAGTGCGATGCGGACGGGAACCTCTATCTCCGCAAATTCGCAATGGACCGGCCCATGCTGGGGCCAGTGGTAAAGATCGATCCCGAGGGCAAGCGGGTCGCGCTGTTTGACTTGTCCGGCTTTTCCCAGTTGGCGCTCGACCGTGCCGATACGTTCTCGCCGGCGTCTGATGGCGGCGTGTATCAAATTGCACAGAGTGGCATTTTGAAGCCGCGCATCTACGTACTGCATTTTGCTTCCGACGGATCGCCTGCATCGCCGACCCGTCTTGACGCCGATTTTGAGATCTACACCTTCGCGGCGTTTTCGGGCGGAAACTTCCTGGTCTCGGGCGTGAAGCGCGATGTCCAGAACAAGGACGATCGCGGGCGCAATTTCACCGCGGTCTTTTCGGCCGACGGCAGGGAACTGGCGCAACTTTCATGGCAAGACACGGGATCGGCTGGGAAAACGGGGGCGAAATCCGATGGCTCCGCCCGGCAGCCGGGAACCTCGGCGGGGACTGAGAGCGCTGAGAAGTCCTCGCCAACCCTGGATCTGTCGGATGCGGAAGTTGGAGCAGATGGCAATCTTTATGTCATGCGATCTTCTTCGCCGGCGATGGTTACGGTGATTGGCCCGAGCGGCAAGATTTTGCGGGCGCTCAAAGTTGGCGGTCCTCGGGGAGCGATGCCAACCGCGTTTCATGTTTCCGGAAATCGAATGGCGATTACTTTCTGGAACGAGGAGAGCGAGAGCCAGACGATGGTGATCGCGGACGCGCAGACGGGAAGAAAGATCTCCAGCTACTCCGATCCCGTAGGGGCGGGCACGACGTTTGCATGTTATGAGGCGAACGAGGGGGTATTCACGTTTCTGAAGTTGGGGGAAGGAAACGCGCTGCTGGTGGTCCGGGCGGAAGCGCAGTAAACGACGCTAACTCGAAGAGCAACGTTGTCCGGCGCACCCGGCGGCTCTGCCGATGGCCACGTGGTCGGGTTTCGCGCGACTGGACGCAGGGTTTCGCGCGACTGGACGGAGGAGGGCGTCTGTCCCAACGGGATGGTGGCGGCTTGAGACTTATGGCTGACTGCTCGGAACAACTGCAGCGTCTCTACCTGGCGGGATTTGAACTGCAGACATTCGAACGCTATCCGAAGTGCGTTGGCGTCATCCGGAACGAATGCGTGGCGCTGCTGGTGCCGGGCGTGGACGGACTGCAGGTGCTTGGCACTCCGGGATGGCGCATGGGCGAAGTGATGGGAGTGCTCATCGAAAAAGAGGGGCGGCAGGTGTTTCAGGCGAAGGCGGAAATGGTGGAGGCGACGGCGGAGAGATTGGCGGCGCTGCGGAGGTTTCGCGCCGAGATCGGGGAGATACTGAAGGCGGGCTAGATGGTGGGGCTTGGATCGCGGGACGGTGATTGTAGTTTACATAGATTGTAGTTTACATAATACCTGTTATCGGACATTCATAAACTGGGCTGTGCGGCTTGCCCCTGCGGACTTCTCTCAACACATACTCGCCTGACCGACAAGAGTGTCCGCGCCCACTGATTACTTCTCGCCGGTGAATACGATCCGGGGATGAAAAAGCGTACCGGCGATGCGGGTAGCGATGGCGATCAGGTCGGTCTGTCCGAAGAAAACCTTGACCTGGGGAGCGCGAGACATTTCTGGAAGATTAACGGCGCGGCCGCTGCGGATGAGGGCGGCGTTTTCTTCGGTGGCGGTGACGGAAGGCAACTGCGGCACCAACTTTCTGGGATGGATCAATAATGACTCCGCGATTCCCTGCTGCCTGGCCGCTTCTACCGCAGCCAGCGTGTGGGCGTCGGCGATGGTGAACTCGGCCACGGAGGTACGCCGCAGGCTGGCCAGATGCGCTCCGCAGCCCAGTTTCTGGCCCATCTCGTGGGCCACGGACCGGATGTAGGTTCCGGAAGCGACGCGGGCGCGGAAGGTGGCTTGATCGGCGGCGACTTCGAGAATCTCGAATTCCTTGATCTCGATAGTGACGGGCTTGAGCTCGACGGGCTGTTTTTTGCGGGCCAGTTTATAGGCCGGCACTCCGGCAACTTTCTTGGCAGAAAAGGGCGGAGGAATTTGCTCGATCGTCCCATGAAAGTCGGCCGCGAGAGCGCGCACGTCGGCGGCATCCAACTGCACACTTTGCGGGGACGTGGTGGGCTCGCCGTTGGAGTCGTAAGTATCGGTGGCGAAGCCGAAGCGGATTGCGCCTTCGTAGGTCTTCTCGGAATGGGCGTAGAACTGCGCCAGCCGCGTGAGATTGCCGAGGACAATGGGCAGAACTCCGGTGGCGGACGGATCGAGCGTGCCGAGGTGTCCGACGGAGCGCTGACCAAGAATGCGGCGCACGCGGTTGACTACGTCGTGCGAAGTGAACCCGGCGGGCTTGTCGATGATGATTACGCCATTCATGAAGATTTGTAATCTGGTAATTTGTAATTGGTAATTTCAAGGCGAGATCGCCGAACGATTACCAGTTACGAAATGCCAATTCGATGATTCCACTTCGCGACGATCAGCCCACGTTCTCGACGCCGTTCGTCAACTATTTCCTGATCGTCCTGAACCTCGTGGTGTTTCTGTGGGAGCTCTCGGTCGGGCATCGGGCATTGAGCCTGTTCATGGTGGAATTTGGAGTGGTGCCGCACCATGCACTGGCGGTGCTGACGGGCCATTCGCATGATCCGGCGGCGACTGCGATTGTGCCGATGTTCACTTCGATGTTCCTGCACGCTTCATTCTTACACGTGGCGGGGAATATGTTGTTCCTGTGGATCTTCGGCGACAACGTTGAGGACTATATTGGGCACTTCCAGTATCTCGTGTTTTATCTCACCAGCGGAGTGGCCGCGAGCGCGACGCATATTCTGCTGAACCAGGGGTCGCGGGTGCCTAGCGTGGGCGCGAGCGGCGCCATTGCCGGAGTCATGGGCGCGTATTTTGTCCTATATCCGCGGGCGCGGGTGCTGATCTGGTTTCCGCCGATATTTTTCTTTCATGTTCCGGCCTGGCTGATGCTGGGCTACTGGTTTGTGGGAAACTTTCTGAGCGGCGCTGCGACGGCGATTGCCGAAACCAGCCAGACCTCGGGCGGGATCGCCTTCTGGGCGCATGTAGGCGGGTTTGTCGCGGGTGTGGTCATGATCCACATATTCCGGGAGCGACCGCAGCGGTACCGGTATGGGACGTGGTAGGCAGCCGCCAGTTTTCAGCTTTCGGCCGCTCTCGGCCTGCGATTCTCAACTCTCAACTTTTAACGGCGTGGTTCCGGGGCGGGGCCTGGTGGAAGAATCTCGACTTCAGGCTGGGCATTCACGCGCTGGCGGGTGACGAACCATACGGCGGTGGTCCAGGTAGGAAAGAGATCGACGCCGGGAATGAGTTTCGCGGCGGCGGAGGGCAGAAAGGCCCAATGCCAGCCGAGCAAGCGAATCATGACCACGCCGACGATGAGGTCCAGCAAGGAATCGGCGGGGGACATGGCTCCCTCGGCGAAGAGTGGGAAGGCGACGATTTGGAGAACGTCGGCGGCGATGGCGACAACCCAGGCCATGCGATGTTCAGGCTCTTGCAGCGATTTGAAGTAATCGAGGAAGGACATGATCTTCTCCGGTCGCGATGGCGTCGCTCGTCCGCACCAGCGTAACGACAGTGTATTGGATGCTCAGATTGGCAGTCACGTCGCGCCAAAACGGTTGGGTAAAACACAGCCTGTTACAGAGTCCCGATGGAGGGACGCACTGCGATTTTCTCTACGGTGGTGTTCTGGGGCAAGAGCAGCGCGTCAACCAGGATGCGGGCTACGGATTCGGCGGACATCATTTTGTGCCTGGGAGCCTGGGGCCAGATCGTGTTCCAGATGGCGGTATCGGTGGCGCCGGGCAGCAGTGCGATCACGCGAATGCCCTTGGGCCGCAACTCTTCGCGCAAGGTGTCGGTGAAACCGAGGGCGCCGTGTTTGGACGCATTGTAGGCGGCGGAGCCTGGGAATACGCGCTCGGCGGCGACGGAGAGATTGTTGACGATCGTGCTTCCCTTTTTCATCACGGCAAGGGCCGCCTGAGTCACCAGGAAGAGGCCGTTGAGGTTGGTATCGATGACCTCCATCCAGGTCGGATATGGCAAGTCGCTGACGGTGAGATTGGGATGTGAGATACCGGCGTTGTTGATCAGGATATCGAGAGGCCTGTGCAATCCGCGGATGAGGGTGAAGAGATCGTCGACGGAATCGGGGCTACGCAAGTCGCAGGACTGGGCGAGCACGGGAAGGCGTGGCGTTTTTGAGACGTTGCCGGCGCGAACTTTATTCTTATCCAGATGGATCTTATCCAGTTGGATGCGGGCTTTGGCTAAAGCACGTTCGTCGCGTCCGGTGATAATGAGGTTGCAGCCTTGATCCGCCAGGGCGCGGGCGATGGCGAGGCCGATGCCGCGGTTGGCGCCGGTGATCAGAGCGAGGCGACCGGAGAGTGCGGGCCGAGGCGGCATAGATTTAGGTTTTGGCATACGGCGTTCGCAGCAAATCCTAACAAAGTCAGACGCCGTTGGTGCGCTGGCGGATCAGGGAGAGAAACTCGGTTCGGGTTTCTTCTTCGTTGCGGAAGCTGCCTAGCATGGAGGATGTGACCGCCGAGGAATGCTGCTTCTCCACGCCGCGCATCATCATGCAGAGATGGCGGGCCTCGATGACAACGCCGACACCTTGCGGTTCGATGGCGTTCTGAATGGCCTCCGCAATCTGCGTGGTGAGGCGTTCCTGAATCTGTAAACGGCGGGAGAAGGCTTCGATAAGGCGCGGAATTTTACTCAGGCCGATGACTTTTCCATTGGGGATATAGGCGACATGCACCTTGCCAAAAAATGGCAGCAGATGGTGCTCGCACAAGCTGAACATTTCGACATCTTTCACGATCACCATTTCGTCGTAAGTGACCGTGAATAGGGCCTTGCGCAGCAGCGCTTCGGGATCTTCCTTGTAACCCTTGACGAGAAACTGCATGGCTTTGTGCACCCGCTCGGGGGTGCGGGTAAGGCCTTCGCGACTGGGGTCTTCGCCGAGACGGATAATCATTTCGCGAACGAGTTCTTCGTAGGTGGCGCTGGTGACCGTGGCTGGGGCGTCGGTGCTCTTCATAAATTCCTGGTCGTTCGCCGCTGGTCGTTTGTCGTTTGCATATTTTATTTGTTACCAACGACCATCGGCTAGCAACCGTTTTCTCCCGAGTATTCGAACGAATTCATCATGGTCTCTTCAATCCGCACTTTCTCTAGATGCGCCTGGTGGAAGCCACGCTTCACAATATCGTAGATTGCGATGCAGAGGTTTTCAGTGGTGGGAACATCTTTTGCGAATTCGGGAAGCAGGTTCAGATTCTGGTGGTCATAGCGTTCGAGGATGTGGTTGTGGAGAAAGCCGTCCAAGTCGACCAGATTGCAGACCATGCCGGTTTGATCGTCAACCGGTCCGCTGACGGTGACCTCGACCATGTAGTTATGCCCATGTCCATAGGGGTTATTGCACTTGCCATAGGTCGCGCGGTTCTCCGCCTCCGACATTTCTTCACTGTGCAAGCGGTGCGACGCCGAGAACATACAACGGCGGGTCAGGTGGGCCTTCATGCTTCTCCGTAGAAATCGACAAAGAGATCGGGCGTTTCATAAACGCGCACGCGGTGCAGTTGCGCGGCGCTGAGTTTGGGCTGGAGGCGCTGCCAGATGGCGATGGCAAGGTTCTCGGTGGTCGGGATTTTGGCAAAGAACTCGGGCACTTCCTTGTTGAGGAAGCGGTGGTCGAGGGCGTCCAGCACTTCCCTGCTCATCACGTCTTTCAGTTGCTTCAGGTCTACGACGAACCCCGACTTCGGATCGACAGCGCCTTTTACGGTGACTTCCAGGGTGTAGTTATGGCCATGGCCGTTGGGGTTATTGCACTTGCCGAAGATGCGCTGGTTCTCGTCCGCGGTAAAGTCGGGATTGTGATAGAAGTGCGATGCGGAAAACTCCGCTTTGCGGGTTAAATAAACCATTCTCTGCCTCGATAGTTCAGTATATCGGTCGTGACCAGGAATTTTCAGGGCGCTAACGCCGCAGCCCGGCTCGCAGCGTCCACCCGGCGGGCTATAAATTCCTCGAGTTCACGCAAGAACATTCTTCCCACCACGGGAGCGTCAAAGCGGCGCACGAACTCGCGACCGGCATTGCCCAGCGATTCCCGCAAGAGCGGATCGCGATAGAGGCTCTCGATGGCGTCGGCCAGGTCGCAGTCATTGTCCGGTTCCGTGAGCAGTCCATGTCTCACCACTTCCGGGACCGCTGCCGCGCGCGCGGCCACAATCGCCTTGCCGTTCGCCATGGCTTCCAGGAAAACGATACCGAATCCTTCCTGAACGCTGGGGAGGCAGAAGAGATGGCACTGGCTGTATTCGCGAGCCAGTTCGCCGGGGGAAAGGTCGCGGCGCCAGACCACGAATTTTTCCAGATTTCTCTCGCGGCAGAGGGCGCGGAGCAATTGCTCTTGCGGCCCTCCGCCGACGATGCGCAATTCGAGGCCATGGATCCGGGAGCGCAAGCGTTCAGCGGCGGCGAGCAGAACCGCCAGTCGCTTTCTGGGATAGAAGCGGCAAACCGTGAGCACGATAAACTTATGCGCCGGAGGCGACACTCGGTGCTGAGCGGAATTGTCCCATGCCATCAGATCGATGGGCTCCGGGACCACGCGCGGAGGCTCGTCAACACCGTAGAACTGGCGGATTTTCGCCGCCGAATAGGCGCTCGTAGTTACAACGAAGTCAGCACGCCGGACATGTTTGGCTTCGCAGGCTGCCTGAATGCGCATCGTCATTCTTGTCAGCCCCGATTCAAAACTCATCTCGTCGGCAATGACGCCTTTGATCGAGGCCACATGAAGATTAGGGCGGGCGCCGTGGCTGCCGGGAGCGTTGGTCCCGGCAACGTTTCCTTGGCCGGCAAGGGTGTAGCCGTCCATGTCAAAGCCCACCGTCGCGTCGTAGTCGCCGTGACGCTGGAATCTCAGCCATTGATTGAACAGAAGGCGCTGCGCCGTCAATACGGGAGACCGGAAACTGGGCGCGACCATGTCAACCCGCTCGCCGAGAGCTCGCAGCGAGTGCGCCAGAGTTTCGATTCCCACATAGGTCCCACTCCCCCGGAACACATTCATGGGCGTGGAAGAGATGAAGCGGATGCGCATAGGAGCGGCTCTAGCCTTCAGTCATCAGCCTTCAGTCATCAGCTTGCCGTAGGGTCCTGCACTGCCGAGTGCGTGCGATGTCTGGCAAACCGAGTCGAAAGAAGCTCGAAATTTCCGATATTATAGCGTTGTGAAGCGAACCGCTCTTCTCACCCTTCTTCTAATTGGATTGCTGTCTGGCCTGATCGGATGCTACAGCGGCGGGCATCCGGCGCGCATCGGGTCGAATGCCCCGGATTTCACCTTGCAGGATTCCGACCACAAGATAACGCTCAGCCAGTTTCGCGGGCAAGTGGTAGTGCTGAATTTCTGGGGAAGCTTTTGCCCTCCGTGCATTGAGGAAACGCCGTCGATGGTTCGGATGCAGGCGCGTCTGAAGGATAAGGGCGTGGTGGTGCTCGGCATCAGCATCGACGTGGACGATGCGGCATATCACAAGTTTCTGAAGGACTTTAACGTCAACATGGTGACGGTTCGCGATGGGGCGCAGAGAGTCAGCGGGCTTTATGGAACATTCGGCTGGCCGGAAACCTACGTGATCGATCGCAATGGCGTGATCCGCCGCAAGTTTATAGGAGCGGTGGATTGGACGAGCCCGGAAATTACGGATTATTTGAGCAGGCTTTAGTCGTCTCCCGGAAAAACCAGGGAAGGTTGGATCCACCGCTCAGATGATGGGGCAGCGCAGCGTTATCACTGTGCGGGCTTTCGCCGACAAGAGTGTCCGCGCCGCACCGGGTCAGAGGCTTACCTTCCTCAGGCGCAGCGAGTTTGTAATCACTGACACGGAACTGAAGCTCATGGCGGCGGCGGCCAGGATGGGGCTCAGCAGCAGCCCGAATACGGGATAGAGCACCCCGGCGGCGACAGGCACGCCAATCGCATTGTAGAAAAACGCGAAGAACAGATTCTGCCGAATGTTGAGCATGGTGGCGTGGCTCAGTTGGCGCGCGCGCACGATGCCTTCGAGGTCTCCTTTAAGCAAGGTGATGCCGCCGCTTTCCATGGCGATATCGGTACCGGTGCCCATGGCGATTCCGACTTGCGCCTGGGCGAGCGCGGGGGCATCGTTAATGCCGTCCCCGGCCATGGCTACGATACGGCCTTCGCTCTGAAGTTTGCGGACGATCTCGGCTTTCTGCGCGGGCAGAACTTCGGCTCTGAAGTCTGCGATCTCGAGGCTGCGGGCAATCTCCTGGGCGGTGAACTGGTTGTCGCCTGTGAGCATCATGAGCCGGATGCCCTGCGATTTCAGTTCGCGCAGCGCATGGGGAGTGGATGGCTTCATGGGGTCGGCGACGGCGATGTATCCGGCGTAGCGGCCGTCGACGGCTACATAGACCACGGTCGCGCCGACGTATTTGAGAACGGAGATCGCTGTCTGATTCCCGAAAACTCCTACGGCGCGCATCAGAGCCCGGTTGCCGATTGCCAGGTTCTTGCCGTCAACCGTGCCCCGCACGCCCTGGCCCGGGGTCGATTCGAAGTTCGAGGGCTCGGTTAAATTTAACTTCTCTTCGCGGGCCTTCAAGATGATGGCCGCGCCCAGTGGATGTTCGCTGGCGCGCTCCAGACTAGCGGCCAGGCGCAGAATCTCGTTGCCGGAAATTCCGTGAACCAGTTCGGTGGTCGAGAATCCGACGACCTTCGGCTTCCCTTCCGTCAATGTTCCGGTTTTATCGAAGACGATGGTGTCGACTTTTTCGAGCGTCTCCAGGGCCTCGGCATTCTTGATGAGCACGCCTTCGCGGGCGCCGCGTCCGGTGCCGACCATGATCGCCATGGGAGTTGCGAGCCCAAGGGCGCAGGGGCAGGCGATGATCAGCACGGCGACCGCGTTGACGATGGCATGGGCAAACCGGGGCTCTGGTCCGAAGCTGACCCAGGCGATGAAGGTCAGGACGGCAATGGCGATTACGGCGGGAACAAACCAGCCAGCGACTTTATCCGCCAGGCGTTGAATGGGAGCGCGGGTGCGTTGCGCCTGGCTGACCAGTTGCACGATCTGCGCCAGCATGGTGTCGCTGCCGACGCGCTCAGCCCGCATCACCAGAGCTCCGTTGCCGTTCACGGTCGCGCCGATCAGGTGCGAGGCAGGCGACTTTTCGATGGGAAGGGATTCGCCGGTGATCATGGATTCGTCGACCAGGCTCGAGCCATCGAGCACGATGCCATCGACGGGAATTTTTTCTCCGGGACGGACGCGCAGGTGATCTCCGGCCTTCACATCCTCGAGTGGAACGTCGCGCTCGGAGCCGTCTCCGGGGAGAAGTCGAGCCAATTTGGGGCTGAGATCGAGCAGGGCCCGGATCGCGCTCGAGGTCTGGCTGCGGGCGCGCAATTCCAGCACTTGTCCCAGCAAGACCAGAGTGATGATGGCGGCGGCCGCTTCAAAGTAAACGTCGGGGCGGTCGGACATGGTGCGAAATGAGGCGGGAAAGATATGCGGGAATAAAGTTGCGATGACGCTGAACAGGTAAGCGACGCCAGTGCCCATGGCGATCAGGGTGAACATGTTGGTGCTGCGATGGACGATCGATGCCCAGCCCCGCTGGAAAAATGGCCAACCGCACCAGAGGACTACCGGGGTGGACAGAATGAGTTCCAGCCACGGCAAAATGGAGTTCCAGGGCGTTGCGGCGAACTGGCCTCCGCGCTCGACGTCGATGCCGCCCATGAAAACATGCGGCCACAACATGCTGGTCATGGCGATGGCGAGCAAGGGGAGGGTCAGTGCCAGACTGATCGAGAAGCGGCGGGTCATGTCGCGCAGTTCGGGGTTATCTTCTTTGAGCGTCACCGTTCGCGGCTCAAGCGCCATGCCGCAAATTGGACAGTTCCCGGGCTCCGATCGGATGACTTGCGGGTGCATCGGGCAGGTGTACTGGCGCATGGTTGCAGGAAGGGCTGGAGATTCGGGATCGAGCGCCATGCCACACCTGGGGCAAGGGCCGGGCCCGATCTGGCGAACCTCGGGACACATGGGACAGACGTAGACCCGCGTGTCTGCGGCGGACGGCGCCCGGTTGGTCAGGCTGGGCGTAATCGGCGGAGGAGTGAGCGCCCGCGGCGCGGGACTGTTGCCTCCGAGAGTCACCAAGCCAGATTGCGTCGGCATGGGCATGGCTTTCGGCGGGGATGACAGGATCTCTTCGGGATCTGCCTGGAACTTGGCGAGGCAAGCGGCGCAGCAGAACAGATATTCCTTGCCGTGGTGCAGCGACCTGTGGCGAGCGGTTGCGGGATTCACCTTCATCCCGCAGACCGGGTCTTTTGGTTGCGTCGGCGGGGAGGAGGTAGCGTTCGGAATATGCACGGGATCGGGCTGGTCCATAGTTTGGTGATCATGGACGGGCGAGGGCGCCCGTCTCTCCACAAGTCTGCGCTTGGCGGAATGCTCTTGGCGGAATGGCAACGATATCAGATACTCGATATCGGATACTCAAGGAGTATATCTTGGACTTCATCTTGGAGAAATAAACCATGACGTACCTCGAATCCGTCTATCGCTACCAGACTCCGCCGGGAGAAGATGAGTTGCGGGCCATTGACAGCGTGCGCGAAGTTTATGGCATTCAGGTGATTCAGTTTAACGAGAAGGAGCGTACGGTGCGGGTGCGGTTCGACGCCTCACGCATGAAGGGCGATGCCGTGGCCAAGTTGCTGCGCCAGGCTGGCATCGACGTGCAGGAGCAGCTCATTCTCGCCTGACCTCCGAAATATGCTGGTTGCTTGGGGGCAAAGGTCAGCGTTCTCCCCACTTGAGCTTGGTGGCCAGCACCTCGAAAAATGTCTTCTGAAAGCGCAGCAGACGGGCGGAATGCTCGGCCTTGATGCAACGCACAATATCACCGTCACGCATCGGCATGCCGACTTGTCCATCGAGGCTCAGGTAGGCTTCCTCGTCTCCAGTTTTGACCTGGATTTCGATCTCGACGGTGTCGCGGACGACGACCGGGCGGTGAGTCAAGCCGTGGGGCGATACCGGAGTGATGACGAAAGCGGCGACATCGGGCTTAAGGATGGGGCCGCCGGCTCCGAGAGAATAGGCGGTCGATCCGGTGGGGGTGGCGATGATCAGGCCGTCGGCCCGGTAACTGGAAACGAATTCGGAGTCGACGAAGAGGTCGAAGTAATTCAGACGCGCGATGGCGCTCTTGCTTACGACCAGTTCGTTTAGAGCAGCGTGCGCGGCAAAAATTCCGCCTCCCCGAACCAGCGAGCAACTCAGCATGGAGCGGCTGTCGACGATGTAGTGTTTTTTCTCGATCGCCTCCAGCGCGGGATATAAATCAGAGAGTTGGAGTTCGGTCATGAATCCGAGGGTGCCGAGGTTGACGCCGAGGATGAGGGTTCCAGATTTCGCGACCGCGCGGGCCGCGGAAAGCAGAGTGCCATCGCCGCCGAGAACGAGGGCGAGATCGGGCGAGCACTTGGCCAAATCGATCCGGGGGATGACTTTGGCCGCGGAAAAATAGGCGGCGCTTTCCTGGTCGACGACCACATCGTAGTGGCGCTGCTGCAGCCATTTTTCGAGCGCGGGCAGCGCTTCGGAGAGTTCGGGACGGTCGGGCTTGGAAATGATAGCAACGGTTTTCTGGCCGGCTTGGATTTCGGGAAGTTCGGGCATGTCTTTGGAGTTCGCTCCGGCTTCTTGCTGGAACATCAAGCTTCCGATTGTACAGAATCAGACGGTGGGCGGCGAAAACTCGGCATGAAGCAGGAATTCGCGATTGCCTTCGCCACCGAGGATGGGAGATTCGATCGATTCGGCATGGATGCATCCGAGGTGAAGGAGGGCCGCCTCGACGCGGGTCACAGCGGCGCGCTGCGCGGATTCGTCGCGCACGATTCCGCCTTTGCCGACCAGTTCCCTGCCCGCTTCGAACTGCGGCTTGACCAATACGACGATCTCACGGCAGGACGGAGCGGCGCGCAGCACAGCGGGCAGCACCAGCGTGGCGGAAATGAACGAGACGTCCATGGCAATGAAGTCGATGGGCTGGGCGATGGCGGCGGGTTCGAGATAGCGGGCGTTGGTTTTCTCCAGTAAACGAATGCGCGGGTCGTTCCGCAGACCGAAATTCATCTGACCGTAGCCGGTATCGACGGCGATTACTATCGCGGCGCCATGCTGCAGCATGCAGTCGCTGAAGCCTCCGGTAGAAGCGCCGATGTCGAGACAGACTTTGCCGTGGAGATCGATGCGCCAGTGTTCGAGCGCCTTCTCCAGTTTGAGGCCGCCGCGGCTGACGTAGCGGAGATCCGCCCCCAGCAAGCGCACACTGGATTCGCAGTCGATGGCTGCGCCCGCTTTTTCGACTTTCTGTTCGTTGACCAGAACTTTTCCGGCAAGGATAAGCGCCTGGGCGCGCTCACGCGAAGGCGTGAGTCCACGATCCACGAGTAATTTGTCGAGACGCGTCTTCACCGAAAATAAATTCTAGTGGAGAATCAATCTAGTAAGCACCCGATGCAGTGCAGAACGCTGAAAGCGATTGGTTCACAGAAAGTTACACGAGTAAGGTTCCGCTTTTCCACAAACATTTCCACGAAAGTGTTGAAAACCGCGCCGGTGAATTGGAAGTCGAGTGGAGCGCTGGAATTTCGCAGGCGCTGGGATGACGTTGTGAGCGAAATTCAAAACGTAAAGTGGAGGCAGAGCGCTGATCAAATTTCTGCATCGAGCCTGAACCACTGGTTACGCCGGCGTACACGGGGGAACGGAACCAGCAACTGATCAGACTTTCCTCAGCCTGCAACCTCTTCCAGAAGTTTTTCGTCGATGTCGAAGTTGGCGTGGACGTTCTGCACGTCGTCATTGTCTTCGAGCGCTTCGAGCAGGCGGATCATCTGGGTGGCCTGCTGGCCTTCGAGCTTGATGTAGGTATCGGGAACCATGCTCACGCTGGAGGATGCGGGCGTGATGCCTGCCTTCTTGACGGCTTCGAGAACGGCTTCGTAGGCGGAAGGCTCGGTGAGGATTTCCCAGTTCTCGCCTTCGTCTTTCAAGTCCTCGCCACCAGCTTCGAGGATGATATTCATCAGATCGTCTTCCTTGGCCGCCGTCTTGGGAATCACTATGTCGCCTTTCTTGTGGAACATCCAGGAGACAGCCCCCGCTTCAGCCATATTGCCGTTGTTCTTGCCGAAGACGTGGCGGATTTCGCTGACGGTGCGATTGCGGTTGTCGGTGGAAATCTCGGCCAGCAAAGCGACGCCGCCCGGGCCATAGCCTTCCAGCACAAATTCTTCGTAGCTTGCGCCCGGGAGTTCTCCGGTGCCCCGCTGGATGGCGCGCTTGATGTTGTCGGCGGGCATATTCTCGGACTTCGCCGCCAGAATGGCGGTGCGCAGGCGCGGGTTCATATCGGGATCGCCGCCCGACTTGGCAGCCATGGCTATTTCCTTGATGAGACGGGTGAAGATCTTGCCGCGCTTGGCGTCGAGCGCACCCTTCTTGTGCTTGATGGTCGCCCACTTAGAATGGCCGGACATAGCTGTACCTCATCTCTTCTTTCTATAGAACGAGAACGTAAATGGCGCTGATTCTCGGAATTGTGGATCCGCCCGCGGAGGAAATCACAGCATCAGCCTCGACGTAAAACGTTCAGGCGAACCAAGATTATAGCATGGAGCGTGGGCCTCATTCCTTGGCGTTTTTTGCGAATGAGCACGATGGGTGGGGCACTGGACTCGGCTAACGCGGGCAATCCTCACCATCGTAGCGCGGAATCGGCGGGGCTGAACCAACGCCGTATGAGGTACCCTTGTGAGGAAGATTCCATGCCATCCGACACTCTGGACCGCCAACTCACCCAACTCGAAGCATGCCGCTACCGCTTCACGCGCGGCGAAGCTTCCCTCGTCGCGAAGTTATTGAATCGGCTCGACGCGGCGCGTTTCCGCGATACGGCTTCGCTGATTCGTTTTCATGAGACGCTTCTTTTCCTGCGCGCTTTTCCGCATAGCCCGTCCGTGGTGCGGATCACCGAGCGCATCCTGAATCGATTTCATAAAAAAGTGGACGCCCTGCGCCACGCCGGCGCTGACATGGACGACTTCGACACATTCGAGTACTCGGGACTTGCGGGCACGCAGATGGAGGACACGCTGAGCTTCGATGTTGCGAACTGGCTCGTCAAGCGCATGCCGGGCAAAGTCGAAATTGCCTGGGACAATTACGAGCCTGGACGGCAATTGGGGAATACCGGGCCGCGCTTTGCTCCTCTACTCGAAGACGACGCCTGCGTTGAGGCCGACACGCCGTGGCGGCAATGGCTGGAAGCTGCGTCGGGCAAGAAGAATGCCAGGGTGGCGTGGCTGATTGAGAGATTCGAAAAGTTGCCCATGGCGCCGACCGAGAAAGCGGAGCTCTACGAATCGTTGCGTGTGCCCTTGCGTTGGAGCCTGGAGAATTCCGCGGTTACGCGGACGCGCAACTGGAAGCGGGCGCCGAGTGTTTTCTATCACAGCGACGCCGATGGCACGCCGTTGATCAGCCGCAGCCAGGTGTCGCTGGCGGCGGAGTTGGCCAGGCGTCCACCCAAACTCACGAAGCTTTCACGCAAACAAGGTGCAGAGGTTATGGACCTGATCCGCGAGGTTATGCTGGTGCGCTACCGCGAACTTTACGGTACGACGCTGGGCGATCCGGTTTCGGTCTGGCGCGCGCATGTGGGGCGCGGGGTTTCCATTTATCTCTGGAACCTGCCGCCGGACCGGCGCCTGCCGCTGCGGGCGTATGTTGCGGGATTGACGCTGAAAAACGGCGTGCCCATCAACTACATCGAAGCCATCGGACTCTGCGAGTGGATGGAGGTAGGCTTCAACACTTTCTATACCTTCCGCGGCGGCGAAGCAGGATGGATCTACGCGCAAGTGCTGCGTTCGCTGTGTCACATGATGGGGACGACTTGCGTCTCGGTTTATCCCTACCAACTGGGGCATGACAACGACGAGGCGATCGAGTCGGGCGCATTCTGGTTCTATCGCAAGCTCGGCTTCCGGCCGGGACGCGCGGAACTGCAGAAGTTGGCGGAACACGAAGAGGCCAAGATCGCGGCCGACTCCAGGTACCGGACGCCGGTGCGCACGCTGAAACGGTTGGCGGCGGGACATGCGTTCTACGAGTTGCCGGGCAGCGAGGTGGGAGCGTGGGACAGATTCAGCACGCGCAACATCGGACTGCGGGTGAATCAGCGGATGGGGCAAGACTTTGCCGGAGATGCTGGCCGGATGCGCGCGCATTCGAGGCGTGCGCTGGAGCAAATCCTGGAAGTGAAGACGACGGCATGGGCGCGTCCCGATCAATCGGCCTTTGACAATTTTGCCGTTGTGCTGGCCGGGGTTCGGGATCTGGAAGCGTGGACGCGAGAAGAAAAAGAGGGGCTGCTCGGAGTGATCCGAGCCAAGGCCAAGACGGATGAGATGCTCTACCTGCATCTTACGCAGCGGCATGGGCGGTTGCGGGAGGCATTGCTGAGTGTCGGGTCGTAGGCGGGAACCGTGGTCTCGAATGTCAGCGGTGTAACGGCTGGCCGAGTACGTCCGGTGATCCATCAACCTCCGCTAGGTCCGCCGGCGCGATCACGGAGCAGGTCGTCTTGCCTTATACGCATAGACCACCGCCAGCAGCGGGGGCGCGAGCAGGAATCCCCAGAACGGGATCACAAACCCGAGCACCAGCGGGGCCAGAATTGACAGCCAGATCGGCACCTTCGCCACTCGCCGCATGATGTAGGGTTGCAGCAGGAAGCCATCGACCAGCACGATGACGGCGTAGAGGACGAGGACGTAGAGCGGATGCTGCCAGTCGTTCCAGCGCCAAGCCGCGGCCAGCACCGGGCCGAGCAGTCCGAGGATCGGGCCGAAGTGCGGAACCATCTGCAACACTGCCGCCAGGATCGCCCACAGCGGAGCCCACGGAACGCGAATGATCCAGAGGCCGAGCAGCCATAGAAGGCCGATGGCGAGGGAGTCTTGCAACTGGGCGACGGCCCATCGCCCGAGGGCGGAGGCGGTGATGCGAACGTGGTCGGTGGCGGTCATCGGTGGCGCGAATCAGCAAGCGCGAAGTAACGAGCGCGAAGTAATGCGACTGACGAGATAAGTGTATCGGTGAGGGAGCACAACGGTCAGCCGGCTTCGAGACTCCGAGGTGAATGGCGCGGGCTCGGCCCCGCTTGAACCACCTGCTTTGACCGTGTATAAAGACATAGGACGCACGATGGCCCATTGGAACTGTTGTGTTTCGGTTTCCGTGCTTGTCCGGCAGACTCCGGTTTTCCCTCAACGGTCTGCAAGGATTTGATTTTAAAGCGGAAGTGGTGGAACTGGCAGACACACCATCTTGAGGGGGTGGCGCCGAAAGGCGTGGGGGTTCAAATCCCCCCTTCCGCACCAATGCTTATCTAGCGAGCACAGAATTTAGAGCTTCGGCTCCAGGGGAGTTTTCTGGCATGTGGGTAACAGTTTTGATTACAACCGTTCACGTCATCGTCTGCTTTTTTCTGATTGCGGTGGTGTTGCTGCAGAGCGGAAAGAGCGGCGATTTGGCTGCGGCTTTCGGCGGACAGGGTAGCCAGACAGCGTTTGGTCCGCGGGGAGCGGCCTCGGTGCTGTCGCGCGCGACGACCTGGTCGGCGATTATTTTCATGGTCACTTCGATTACGCTGTCGATCTTTGCGGCGCGGCGAAGTGGTCCGACATCGGTGTTTTCAGGAATGAAACCTTCCACGACGAAGTCGCAACCAGTTGCGCCATCTGCGCCTCCGACAGTTCCGCAAAACCAGGCGCCAACGCCGAGGTAGCTGGCCCCAACCGCGGCGCGTTGCTTTGGCCGGTTTTTGCCTGGTAATGATGTTTTGCCTCGAATACTTCTCGAATACTTAAAGATGTGAACGCGCTCCTGTAGGCAGCTTGATGCGCAAGGGTTGGTTCTATCTCGGTGCGGTGGCGGCCATTTCAATAAGCGTCTTCGCTCAGCAGACTGCGTGGATACCCGGTCCTACGACGCTCCCCCTGTGGCCACGCGGAGCGCCGGGGGCGGCAGCCAATCCCCTGCCTGAGATCGACAGGACAACGGCGAAGGACAACCTGATTGCGGGTAGGGCGGTCATCCGTTTGGGTAACGTTTCGGCGCCAACGCTTACGGTGTACGCACCGCGAGGCCGGAACACGGGCGCCGCAGTGGTGGTTTTTCCGGGAGGCGGTTACCAAATTCTGGCCATCGATCTTGAGGGCACTGAAGTTTGCGACTGGCTGAACTCAGCCGGCATCACGTGCCTGCTGGTTAAATATCGCGTGCCGGACTCGGGGCCCTATCCCAAATCGGCGGCGGCGCTTCAGGATGCGCAGCGGGCGCTCGGGATCGTTCGTTTTCATGCGGCGGAGTGGCACATCGACCCGCATCGCGTCGGCGTGCTTGGCTTTTCCGCCGGAGCTCATCTTGCCGCCGCGCTCAGCACCCACTTCGATCATCGTCTCTACGAAGCCGTCGACGCTTCCGATCAGCTCAGTTGCCGTCCGGATTTCGCGGTGATTGTCTATCCGGGATACCTGGCTCTCGAGGAGCAGAACCTCGCGCCTGCCCCGGAGATCCATGTCACGGAGAGGACGCCGCCTTCGTTTATTGTTCAGGCCGAGGATGATGGGGTTCACGTGGAGAATTCCATCGTCTATTTTATGGCGCTGAAGGACGCAAAGGTTCCGGCCGAAATGCATCTCTACGCCGCGGGCGGACACGGCTACGGTCTGCGGCGCACCGAACTTCCGGTCACGGATTGGCCGCGGCTGGTGGAGACCTGGCTGCGGACGATTCACATGATCGGGAATTAGTTCTAAAGGCTGTTATCCCGCCAAGAACGGATTCTCTTCCCTTTCTTCGCCGATGGTGGTTCTGGGACCGTGGCCAGGAATGACGACGGTGTCATCGGGCAGAGTGAGGACGCGGTCATGCAGCGAGCGCATGATTTTCTCGAACGATCCTCCGGGAAGGTCGGTGCGACCGATGCTGCGGGCGAAGAGAGTGTCGCCGGCAATCAGTAATTTTTCCGCGGGAAAATAGAGACAGACGCTGCCTTCGGTGTGTCCAGGCGTGTGCAGCACATTCGCGGTCAGGTGACCCGCTTGCAGCGAGTCGCCGTCGGCGATGCTGGCTTCGATGGCAACTTCTCCCGGCGCTTTCATGCCCAGCCACGAGGCCTGCACATCGAGCATCTTCAGCAACGCGTAGTCATTCTGATTGATCAGGATGGGGGCGCCAGTGAGCGCCCGCAGCTTCATGGCACCGCCAACATGATCGATGTGGGCATGGGTGATGACGATCTGCTTCACTTCCAATTTGGATTGGTGAACGATGGCCAGGACATCGTCGATATCGTCGCCCGGATCGATGACCATGGCTTCGTGCGTCGTTTCATCGCCGATGATGGAGCAGTTGCATTGCAACGGGCCCACGGAGAGGATTTTGTGAATCATTGTCTGATTTTCGCTCAGGCTGAGCGAATGCGCCATCGCTGTGGAACATGGCCGACTTTCGCGCCTACTTGGCTCGGGGGTGGGTCTGATCGTACACGTTCATTACTTGCTTGACGGAGAGCTGGGTATAGCGTTGCGTGGTCGCCAGGCGCTCGTGGCCGAGCAGTTCCTGGATGGCGCGCAGGTCGGCTCCTTCTTCCAGCATGTGCGTGCCGAAGGCGTGACGCAGGGTGTGGGGATGGACGTCGGGCGACATTCCCTTGGCGACGGCGATGCGCTTGACGATGCGCCCGACGCTGCGCGTGGTCAGGCGTCCGCCGCGCTGGTTGACGAGCAGCGCGGGAACAAACTTTCCCGGGATATTTCTCTCCAGAGTGGCAAGCAGTTGCTGCCGCCACGGTAGATACGCGGAGAGCGCGGCCAGCGCCGAGCCTCCGAACGGCACGTAGCGCTCTTTCTTCCCCTTGCCGCGAATCAGGATGGCCTCATTGCTGAGGCTGATGTCATCGAGGTTGATGCCGACCAGCTCCGAGTTGCGAATGCCGCAGCCGTAGAGCAGTTCGAACATCAGGCGATCGCGTTCTGGGAATGACGCCACTTCCGGCATTTTGCCATCCAGCACAAGGTTCATTTCCTCAATCGTCGGCACGCGCGGCAACTTCTTGGGCAGGCGTGGCGTCGCAACCAGCTTCGCGGGATTCTGTTCGACCACGCCCTCTTGCGCCAGCCAGCGATAGAGAGAGCGCAGGGCAGCGAGCGAGCGAGCGACGGACGGTTTGCTTAAGCCCCGGTCGTAAAGATGCGAGAGGAAGCCGCGGATGGCAAGGTGGTCGATTGCTTTCCAGTCGCGCGAGCCCGTTCCCGAACCGACGTAAGCGGCGAAGTTGTCGAGATCTCCGGCGTAGGCCTTGATGGTGTGCGGGGAGACGTTGCGCTCCTTGAGGTGGCGCAGGAAGTCGTCGGTGGCGCGTTCGACGATGGTGCGTTCAACAATAGCGCGAGAGCGTTTCATGATTTGTAATCTGGTAATTGGTGATTTGTAATTTGTAATCAAAAAAGCCGGGTTTTTAAAATTACAAGTTACAAATCGCCGATCACAATTTGTTCCTCGCCTTCGCCCGTGGATGGTGCTTCGAATAGACGCTCTTCAGGCGGTCGAGGGCGACGTGGGTGTAGACCTGTGTCGTCGAAATGTCGGCATGTCCGAGGATGGTCTGGACGGTGCGCAGATCGGCGCCATTCTCGACCATGTGGGTCGCGCAAGAGTGGCGCAACATGTGCGGACTAGCGTGGCGTCCGGAGGAAAGACTGGCTTTGCCGACCAGCTGCCAGAGGCGCTGACGGGTCAAGCGGCGGCCTCCCGCGCCCAGAAACAGAAGCGGCGACTTTTGTTTCCTGGCCAATGCTTCCCGGCCATCTTTGAGGTAATGCTGTAAGGCATGTTGGGCGGGCACTCCGAGCGGCACCATGCGTTCTTTGTCGCCTTTGCCGCGAACCAGAATGTATCCCGCCTCCAGCTTCAGATCTTCGAGACGTGCATCGGCCACTTCGGAAACACGCACGCCACCGGCATAGAGCAGTTCGATCATCGCGCGATCTCGAAGGGCCAGGGCGTGCTCGCGTCGAGTGTTATCAGGTGTCGCCCGATTTTGTTGGGGGGCTGGATTCAGCATCGCACCTACTTCGGCGCGGCTGAGCGCTTTCGGCAACACTTTCCATTGTTTGGGCAAGTCGATGTTCAGGGTCGGATCCTTGTCGATTTTTCCATCCAGCAGCAAATGGCGGTAGAGGTGCCGGATGGCGGAAAGCTTGCGTCCGACCGAGCGGCCGTCAAGATGATTGGAAAATAATTCCTGGATGTATTCGCGAACCTCCTCGCGGCGAGCTGCGATGAGAACGACTCGTCGCTTTTCCAGAAACTCCGCGAATTGCGTCAGGTCGCTGGTGTACGCTGCAATGGTCAGCCTGGCCGACCCGCGCTCGACTCGCAGGTAATCGAGGAAAGAAGAGAGGGTGCGCGCGTTGGCGTCCAAAGCCATTGGATAAGTATGGGACGCAAGGAGGAACCCGCAAAGTAACGAGGGGGATGCGGGCTGGGGGAGCTGTCCGTCGCTCACCGATTATTTGTTGCCGACGGCACCGAGCAGATCGACGGCATAGAGCACACCTTCGGGTGTCTCTTCGTGCTTGAAGTAGGCGAATACATCGCGGCCGGCGGCCAGATGTTCGTGGATGCGGGCGGACATGCGCTGGCGTTCTTCGGCGGTGTAGGTAGGTTTGCGGTAGCGATAGTAGGCGTAGCCGGCGGTGACGATGTCGGGCGTGTCACGCTCTTCGGTTTCGGCGACGCAGAGCGCGATGTTGCGGGCGCGCAGTGCGTCCCAGGTCGCGTCCGAGAACCAGGATTCGTGGCGAAATTCAAAAGCGGCACGCACGGTGCGAGGCAGGCGCGTGAGAAATTCGGAGAGCGCTGACTGGTCGGCTTTGAAATTCGGAGGCAACTGAAAGAGCAGCGGGCCGAGGCGTCCGGAGCGCTCCAGGGCATCCAGGGTAGCGAGAAAGCGCTGTAGGAATTCCTCGGCATTCTTTAAACGCTTAATGTGGGTGAGCACCTGGTGGGCCTTGATGGTGAAGCGGAAATGCTCGGGGGTGGCGGCGATCCAGTTCTGAACCGTCGTCTCTTTCACCAGTTGGCGAAACGTGTAATTGACTTCGACGGCGTTTAGTTTTGTGGCGTAGAAGTCGAGAAATTTTTTCTGCGCGAGTTTCTCGGGATAGAAATCGGGCTTCCAGGTTGGGTAGGCCCATCCGGAAGTGCCTACGTAGAAGTGTGCCATATGAGGCGGGATTATAACTTGAGACGCTTTCGGAAGGGGCCGGAGTTGCGCAAGTCTGGCTAAAGACCAGCGGCGAGGAATTCGAAGCGACAACAAGAAACGCCTGACCAATCTAGCGGGGCTTTGAGTTCGCCTTCGCTTTCGTTTTTTTCTTCTTGGCTGGCGGACGGGCTTCGGGCCGTGAACGGACGCTGACAGTCTTTTCGTCGTCGTTGTTGTCGTCTCTCTCTTTTTCCGACTCCGGCGAAAGTCCTGCCAACTGGGGGAGAGTTTGCTTCAGTTTCTGGACGGGTTCGAAGAGATCACCCAGTTTCTCGACCCGCGCGAGCACAGCTTCGGCTTCGAAGACCAGACGCGCCGCATCTTTCCTTTTGAGTGCCTGCTCGACCTCTTGCCAGGTGACGGGGGTCGAAACGGTCGGTTGCTCACGGGCGCGAAGGGAGTAGACCGAGATCGTTGTCTTGTGCTGGTCGTTCTGGCTCCAATCGACAAAGACTCTGTTGGTGCGCACCGCTTTCTTCATGTCGGAAACAACCATGTCGGGGTGTTCCTGTTCCAGCAGACGCGCCACGGCGTGGGCGAAAGACTTGGTCTGATCGTACGAGGTTTTCGTATTCAAAGGTACATAGATCTGGAGACCCTTGGAGCCGGAGGTTTTGGGAAAACTCTGCAAGCCGAAGTGATCGAAAATGGCGCGCACCCAGAGGCCGACCTGGGCGCATTGCACGACATTCGCCGGGGGGCCGGGATCGAGATCAAAGACGATCATGGTAGGGGCGGCAATGTCGGCGGCGAGCGAAAGGGACGGATGCAGTTCGATGGAGGCGAGATTGGCGATCCAGACAAGCGTCGGCAGATCGTTGGCGAGAATGAAATGGATGGTGCGGTGGTTGCTCTCGCTCCAGATGGGAGCGGTCTTCACCCAGTCGGGACGGTGCAGGGGGGCGTTTTTTTCGAAGAAAAATTCCTGGTCAACGCCTTCGGGATAGCGCTTCATGGTAAGCGGGCGTCCGGCGAGATGGGGCAGCAGGACGGGCGCGATGCGAACGTAGAAATCCACGACCTGACCTTTGGTGAAGGCGGCGTCCGGATAGAGGATCTTTTCGAGATTCGAGAGTTTGAGTTTGCGGCCGTCGACTTCGACAATGGAGGGGGCAGACATGGAATAGAAATCGAGGACTCTGGAACGGCTTCCAGTATAGCCGGGCCGCGACGCGGCAAGGCGGATCACATCAATTCGCCATGAAGAACTCCGTCCCACGAGGGGAATCAAAGGCTTCACGACAAGGTCCACAGTGAGCCCCTGGGGAAACCGCCGAGCTATCAATGTCGATCGATTGCACGTGCTGCACTACAAACATAGGGAGAAAGTGCATGGAGAACAAATGAGGCTCGCGTTTGACAATCTTTACTGCCAGCACGTAACTTCGATTTTTGGTGTTCTCTCTTGGTCTAATAGTGGTTGGATCGTTGTTCGATCGTCGGTCAATCCTGGAGGCTGGATGAAATTCCGCATACGTCTGATACAGACAACTGTCGTCTGTTTTGTTTTGTTCGCGCTCGCGCTAGGCCAGCAGGTCGCTTCGTTCGAGAAGCGGACGACGGTGAAGAAGCTGGCCAATGGGCTGACGATTATTATCTGCGAGCGGCCGGAGGCTCCGGTGTTTTCTTTCTTCACGCACGTGGATGCGGGGTCGGTGCAGGATCCGATGGGTAAGACGGGCCTGGCGCACATGTTCGAGCACATGGCGTTCAAGGGTACGGACACGATTGGGACTCGCGATTATGCGGGCGAGAAGGTCGCGCTGGCGAAAGTCGAAGAGGCATATGCCGCCTACCTTGCGGAGCGCGACAAGCCGGTGGATCGCGATGAACAGAAGCTCAAGCAACTGGAACAGGACTGGAAGGATGCGATCGCGGCGGCCGACAAATTCTCCGCTCCTTATACCAATGAATTTGGCAAGATCGTCGAAGGGGAAGGCGGCGAGGGGATGAACGCCTTCACCGATTACGACGAAACCGGCTACCACTACTCGTTTCCGGTGAATCGACTGGAACTGTGGGCCTATCTGGAGTCGGAGCGTTTTCTGCATCCGGTGATGCGGCAGTTCTATAAAGAGCGCAACGTGGTGATCGAAGAGCGGCGGATGAGAACCGACAGCAATCCCACTGGGCGGCTGGTTGAGCAATTCACGGAAGAGGCGTTCGTGGCGCATCCGTATCACCGGCCGACGATCGGATGGATTTCGGACTTGAATTCTTTCTCGGCAACCGACGCGCAGCATTTTTTCGACAAATACTATGTACCGGCGAACATGGTGGTCACCGTGGTGGGAGACGTAAGAGCTGCGGAAGCGATGCCGGTGGTGGAGAAATATTTTTCGCGAATTCCGGCGCGACCCAAGCCCGACACGGCGACGACGACCGAGCCGCCGCAGAATTCCGAGCGCACGGTGGTGCTGCACGAGCAGTCGCAGCCGTTCTATATCGAAGGCTACCATCGTCCGGATTACCGCAGCGCGGACGACCAGGTCTATGACGCGATCACGGATCTGATGTCGAATGGACGGACATCGCGCCTATACCGGGCGCTGGTGCGCGACAAGCAGATTGCATCGGACGCGGAGGGATTCACGGGGTACCCGGGAAATAAATATCCGCAACTGTTTGCGTTTTACGCCTTGCCCATACCGGGACACAAGCCGCAGGAGATTGGGGAGGCGATTCATGCGGAGATTGAACGGCTGAAGAAGGAAGATATTTCGGATGAAGAGTTGAAGATGATCAAGACGCGGGCGAAGGCGAATCTGATCCGTTCGCTGGGATCGAATGAGGGGCTGGCGTTCGCGCTGGGACTGAATCAGGCGCGGTATGACGACTGGCGGGAGTTATTCCGGTCGGTGGATCGAATTGAAAAAGTGACGAAGGCGGATATCCGGCGGGTAGCGAATCTCACTTTTGTGCCGGAGAACCGGACAGTGGGGATGATCGAGTTTGTGGGCGGGCCTCCTCCGGGAGCGGGCGCAGGGACGCAGGGAGGTGGACAGTGAAGCGCGCACTTTTTTGTTTTCTGGCTGTGATTGTCGTTGTTGGATTCACGGTTGGCGATGGGTGCGCGTGGGCCCAGGCCCAGCAGACTCCACAGCAGGCTTGGCAGCAGATCGCGATTCCGAAATTACCGGCGTTTCATCCAGCGCAGCCGAAGCGGATCGAGTTGCCGAATGGGATGGTGGTGTTTCTGCAGGAAGACCACGAGTTGCCGACGATCGATGGGACGGCTCGGATTCGCGGGGGCGAGCAGTCGGTTCCGGCGAACAAGACGGGGTTGATGGATGTTTATGGCGAGGTGTGGCGGACGGGCGGGACAAAGACACAGACGGGCGATCAACTGGACGATTATCTGGAGCAGCGCGCGGCCAAGGTGGAGACGGGAGGGGGCGGTGATGCGACGACGATCAGCTGGTCGTGTCTGAAAGAGGATTTCGACGACGTGTTTCGGGTGTTCGAAGACGTGCTGAAGAACCCGGAGTTCCGGGCCGAGAAAATTGAAATTGCCCAGAAGGGGATGTACGACGGGATCTCGCGGCGCAATGACGAGGCGTCGCAGATTGCGGGACGGGAAGCGGCGAAGCTGGTGTATGGGGCGAACAATCCGTACGCGCGGGTCGCCGAGTATGCGACGGTGGCGGCGATCACGCGGCAGGATCTGATCGAGTGGCACGCCAGGTATGTGCATCCGAACAACATCATTCTCGGAGTGGTGGGCGACTTCGACGCGGCGAAGATGGAGGCTCGTTTGCGGTTGGCGTTTGGAGCGTGGCCGCGAGGTGAAGCAGCGGGTCGGCCGGAAATTAAGCCGGAGCCGGCCAAGCCGGGATATTACCAGGTGGATAAGACGGACGTGAATCAAAGCAACATCCAGATGGTGGCGCTCGGCATCACGCGGCGGAATCCGGATTATTTTGCGATCTCGGTTTTGAACGAGGCATTCGGCGGAGGATTTTCTTCGCGGATGTTTGGCGATATTCGAACCAGCAAAGGGCTGGCTTACGCGGTCGGCGGCGGCGTGGGCGCGGGCTGGGATCATGACGGAATGCTGCGGCTGATGGTGAGCACGAAGAGCAAAACCACGATTGAGTCGATTGCGGCGCTGGATGAAGAGATTGACGACCTGGACAAACATCCGATTAACGATGAAGAGATCAAGCGCGCCAAGGACTCGATTCTGAATTCCTTTGTATTCCGGTTTGATTCTCCCGAGAAAGTGCTGCAGGAAAAGATGGCGTATGAGTTTTATGGCTACCCGCTGGATTTTCTGGAGAATTTTCAGAAAGGGATCGAGGCGGTAACCAGGGAAGATGTGGCGAAGGTGGCGGCAAAGTATCTCCATCGCGAGAAGATGGCGGTGCTGGTGGTGGGCAACGTCGCCGAATTCGACAAGCCGTTGTCGTCACTAGGATCGGTGACGAAGCTGGATATCGCGATTCCGGCACCGCCGCCGGGATTGATGCCGGAACAGGGCGAGCATCCGTAGGGATGCTACGACCGCGAAGGATTAGCGGTGGCCCGGCGACGAACTATGCATCCTCGCCCAGTCGGTGATGATCTTCATGGCGGTGGGTGACATGGTCTCTTCAATATCATTGTATTCACTGGGCGCGCCCGTTTTGGCCTGCTGGAGTAGATGGTTCATTCCCTTTAACTCCATAACCGAGGCATTAGGATTGTTTTTTAATGCTTCGCGGGCGGCGGCCAGGTTTTCCTTGGCTGGTACCTGTACGTCCAGCGAGCCATTCAGAACCAGAATGGGCACCGTCAGCTTCGCCAAAGTCGGCGCTGGATCATAGGCAAGGAAGTATCGCTCCCAGGGGCGTGAATCGTCTTGGGCTAAGGTTTCAGCCTCGTTCGCATCGACAAGCTTGTCAGCGACCGCCCGGGCGACGAGTTCTTTGGCACGGGTCAGCGCGGCGGCCTCGGATGGGGCGGAAACAATAGCTGTGTATAGTTCTTGATCGAAGACTTTGCGTCTGGCGATGTAGTCGTCGGGCGCGCCGTACGCTTTGGCGGTCATTGCCGATTGCAGCACAAACAATCTGTCGCCGCGTATGCACGGACCCGCAATCATAAGCACGAAAGCCACGGTTCTATCGGCTGCAGCAACCGCGGAGGCAATCATTCCACCTTCAGAATGGCCGAGCACGCCAACGCGGGTGGCATCGATTTCCGATTGAGTCCTGAGCCAGGTTACGGCAGCCTGAGCATCGGAAGTGAAATCAGCGGTTGTGGCTGCGTCATAATCGCCCGAAGAGCCCCCAACACCACGCTTGTCGTAGCGGAGGACAGCAATACCATCGCGATTCAAATCATCGGCCAGAACAAGAAATACCTTGTGGCCCCAAACCTCCTCGTCTCTCGTGTTATGACCCGTGCCGGAAATCAGCACCACGGCCGGGAATGGGCCTTTGCCATTGGGCACGCTGAGGGTACCAGCGAGATGGTTATGGGCGGCAAGATTATCGAAGCGGACATCCCGCTGGATGTAAGGAGTTGATGCCACACGAATCGCCTCTTCTTGTGGACGCCGGTGCACTACAGGTGCGAACTCGTCGGCAGTTGCGTGTCTCAGTACCAGCGGATAAACCTGCTGAAAGGTGAGATTGCCGTTCCAGAGCTTGTCGTGCTCGTTCCAGACGCCAGCGTAGCTCAAGCTGAGGTTGTTGACTGCAAACTGCAAATGCGTTCCGTCCAACGTGATTCGATCGAGAACGGTTTCATTGCCGCTCGGGTTGATAAGCTTGCCGCTGAACCCGGAACCGGATTTTTCAATGTGGATTCGCACTTTGAAACCGCCGTTCATTTCGCCGATCCAATCGCCAGTCACATCCTGGGCGAGAACTGCTATCGTCATGGCCGACGTCAAAAGTAAGATTCGAACGAGAAACTTGCTCACGGTATCCTTTCCAGTTCATAACGAAGAGCGCATCTCGAACTGCCATCGCTTCAATATGGTATCAAGTCATAAACAGCGTCCTATGGCTATAGCTGGTTGCGTCGCGGCTTAAAGACTGAATCGCGTCCTTTGCCTTCTCCCCTGACCTATTTGACAAGCGTCCTGACTGGAGGTATCGTAGGCGAACAAATAGCGAATATGCGCTGCGCCTATGGCCTCACTTCCGTTGCTCCCCGATGCCGCATCAAGCCCGAAGTTCATCGGCATCGCTCGCATTGCGGCGGCGGGCGAATCGCTTCGCGAAGGGCACAATGTCGAGTACTTCTCGCTGGGGACGCGGTCGCTGCTCAGCCGCGTTGTGAGCCGGCGCAATCTGCCATTTACCTGGGCGATCAATCCTTATCGCGGGTGCGAGTTTGCCTGCAAGTATTGTTACGCGCGTTACACGCATGAGTTCATGGAACTGCGGGACGGGGCGGATTTCGAGCAGAAGATTTTCATCAAGCAGCACGCGGCGGAGATGTTGCGGCGGGAGTTAAGGAAAGTCAAGCGCGGGCAGGAGATTGCACTAGGGACCGCGACCGATCCTTACCAGCCGGCGGAAAGACGCTTTGAGGTAACGCGGGCGATTCTAGAAGAGTTGGCGAAACACTCCGGCCTTGAGATTGGAATCGTGACCAAGTCGAACCTGGTGACGCGGGATGCGGAAATTCTGCGCCGGGTGGGGGAGAACAACCGCATCTTTGTGAATGTGACGGTGACGACGATGGATGTGGAATTAGCGCGGAAACTGGAGCCGCGGGCGCCGCGTCCCGATCTGCGACTGGAGGCGGTTCGCCAGTTGAATCTGGCGGGCGTGGATGCAGGCGTGATTTGCGCTCCGGTGCTGCCGCAGATTACGGATCGTACCGGCGATCTGGAGGCGCTGGTAAAAGCGGCGAGCGCGGCGGGGGCGAAGTATGTTTCTGCCAATCCGCTCTTTCTGAAGCCGTGTTCGGCGGCGGTGTTCCTGCCATTTCTGGAAGAGCAGTTCCCTGCTCTGGTCGAGCCATATAAAAAGCGCTACCAGGAACGCGCATTTTTGCCGAAAGGATATGGGCAGCGTTTGTCGCAACTGATGGCGGCGTTGCGGCGGAAGTATGGCATTGGAGACCATAACTCCCGCAGCGGCCGCACAACGTATGCGGTGGCGCAGATGGACTTGTTCGGCGGAACGGTCGGCGCAAACGGCTGACCGATCTTGCTCCTCGCATTTGCTGACACATTTGCCCGGCGGGCCTGGCGTCAGCCTATAATGATGGTTCCTTCATGGCGTCTTCTCCACAAATGACTTCTCCACCATCTCGACTGAGGGGCAATGCCCGGCAGTTCTGGCACCGCGTGACCGAAGGAATGGCGCTGAACCAACTCTGGTCGCAATTTGAAAAAGACGCGCGTTCGAGCTATCGGCTGTACTCGGCGGGGCTGGAACATCTGGAGGAGGAGCCTCACAAGCTACGGCGGGCATGGAGGATTGCGAAGGCGGTGTTCTGGGCGGTCCTCGAGAAACTGACGCCGGCGCGGCGGGTGCTGGTGCTGCTGGGGCTGATACTGCTGTTCTTCCCGGCGGGCGGCTTTTCTTTTGCTCACGGCGAAAATAGTGTCGAGATCAGGGAATTCGACTTGCATGTATGGGGCGGCCTGTTGCTGTTGCTGGTGCTGCTGCTGGAGTTGGCGGACCGAGTGGTGATGAAGCGCGACCTGGAGATCGCGAAAGACATTCAGGCATGGCTATTGCCGGGAGCGCCGCTGCAGATTCCGGGATATCAGATTGCGTATGCCACGCGTCCGGCGAACACGGTGGCGGGCGACTACTACGATGTGATTCTGCGGCCGGGCCGGGAACGGGGCGCGGATCGCATTCTGTTTGTGGTGGCGGATGTGGCGGGCAAGAGTATTCCAGCGGCGATGGTGATGGCGACCTTTCAGGCCAGCTTGCGGACTTTGTCGACGAGCGGCGTGTCGTTGGCGGAAATGGTGACCGGCGTGAATCGCTATTCGTGCTCGAACAGCCAGGGTGGAGTACGCTTCACGACCGCATTCTTTGCCGAACTGGATGCGGCGACGGGCGAGATTGTTTATGTGAATGCGGGACATAACGTCCCGTTTCTGCGGAAAAAGTCGGGCGTGGTGGAACGGCTCGAGGCGGGCGGTGTTCCGATCGGAATCTTTGCGGAGACGAGTTACGACCGTGGAACGACGCGGCTGGAGGCGGGTGACTGGCTGGTGATTTTCACCGATGGCATCGTGGAAGCGGAGAATGCGAAGACGGAGGAGTACGGTGAAACGGAATTGATCCGGCTGGTGGATCGGGAAGCGGGCGCAACTCCGGCAGAGATGTTGCGCCAGATGCTGGCCGAATTGGATCGATTCGTGGGGAACACTCCGCAGCACGACGATATGACGTGTTTGCTGCTGAAGAGAAGCTGAAGTCGCCAGCGGGACTCTAAGGCGTCGCTGATTCTATCTCTCTCTTTTCGATCTTCTCGTAGTCTCTCTTCCAGTCTCACCCTTTTCGATTCTGCTCTTGTCGATTTTTCTCTTACAGGGGTTTCAGTCCGGCAAAGGCGAGTTCCTGGGCGGCGGCGCTTTGCGCCTGGGCTGGGTCTGGAGAAATCTTCTGGACCTGGGCGAAAGCGGAGTCCGCATCCGCGGGGCGCCCGGCCCGGCGCAATGCCTGCGCGAGCAGAAGCATATTTAAGTCGCTGGGATCGACTTTCACGGCACGCATCAGCTGCGTGACGGCGGTGTCAGCGCGCTCCTGACGTAAGGCAAGGACGCCGGAGCCGATCAAGCCCATGGCGTCGTCGGGATTCAGCTTTAGGGCGGTTTGATAGTGCTCGGCCGCTTCATCGTAGCGATGTAATTGCAAATAGGCTTGGCCCGATTCGCTCCAGGCAGCCGCTTGCACCTTGGGATCGGTTGTCCGGCGCAAGAGCGAATCGCAATTCTTGATGGCTTCCTGCGGGTGCCCGACGCGCAAGTCGTAGAGCGCGAGAGCCAGCACTTGAACGGGCGGATACTGATGGAGCCCGTTGGCCGCCTGGAACTGCTCGACCGCCTCGTCGGAACGTTCTTGTTTGGCGAGAGCGATGGCGAGGTTGTCGTGCGCCATGTAATTGCGTTCGGTGACAGTCAATGTATAGCGCCAGAGCGTTTCATCGTCATGCCAGTAGCCGAGCTGGCGATGAGTGAGGCAGCCCATGATGATGACGACCAGAACGGCCGCGCCCGCAAACCACGGTTTAAGAACTGGGCGCGCGGAGGCAACGGCCTCGAGGGTCCAGATTACAGCGATCAGCAAACCGATCAGTGGGATGTAAGTGAAGCGGTCCGCCATGGCCTGCTCGCCGACGGTGACCAGGCCGATCATGGGGACCAGAGTTCCGAGAAACCAGAACCATCCCACAAAAAGATAGCGGCGTTCGCGCCAGTAAAGGACGAGACCGGAGAGCAGCACTAGCAGGAGCGCCGACCCCGCCACTTGCCAGACGGGCAGCGAGTTGCCAGGGTGGGGATACATGGGAGCCAAGTCGGTGGGCCAGAATGTCTTTCCGATATACCGGACGTAGGAGACGACGACGTTCTGCAGACGCGCCGCAATCGAAACCTCCGCGGCGGTTCGAACCGCGTTGCCTACGCGCTGAGCGACGACCGCGATCACGGAGGCGGCAGCGGCGAGAATGAAGAGTGGAGTCTTCTCCCAAACCAGGTAAGAGAACGGGCGGGGAGCGGCAGCAGCGGGCGATGCCGAGGCGTTGCGCGCGGGGTCCAGGCGGCGCAAGGGCCAGTAATCCCAAAGCAGCAGCACAAAGGGCAGAGTGACGATCTGCGGTTTGGCCATCAGTCCCAAGGCAAAGAGAGCGTTGACCCACCAGTAGAAAGAACGCCGTCCGCTGCGGGCATAGCGGTCATACGCATGCATGGCCAGCAGGAAAAACAACATGCTGAGTACATTCTTACGTTCGGCCGCCCAGGCGACGGATTCGACGCTGAGCGGATGCAGGGCGAATAACGAAGCCGCGAGCAGACTGCACCAGGTGGACTGCGTTGCCCTCCACATCAACAGGAAAAGCAGCACCGCATTGGCGGTGTGCAAGAGCAGGTTCACATAATGATGGCCAACGGGATTGAGGCGGAAAATCTGGCAATCCAAGGCATGCGACCACCATGTGACCGGGTGCCAGTATCCGGCATGAAAGGTCGTGAACGACCACTTCACGGTGTCCCAGGTCAGGCCGTTCTGTACCGGGGAGTTTTTCAGAATGTAGACCGAGTCGTCAAAATCGGTGAACTGGTTATGGACAATAGGATTGTAGAAAGCGAGGGTGGCGGCCACCAGTACAAGGCAAAGCATGACAACGCGCTGGTCGGAGGAGACGGACATGTCGATATCGCGAGGCCGCTTCGTGGGCGGAAGGCTGGCTCTTCCGCAAAACGGTAGGCCTTCCCGCCGATGACGATTCTAACGCTAGAGTTGGTTGACGAAACGGTTCTGCGGCGGTTGAAATCAATCGACGGTAACCACGGCCGGCGCTGATGTTTCTCGATGCCGAGAAGCCCTGCACGACAAATCAAGAAAAAACGCGGAACCAATCTGAACGTCGCAGCGAACCATCGCCGTACTCCCTCGCGTCGCGGTCTTTGCTTATCATGCGGCAGTTTGAAAGCAAAACCTTGAACCACAGGGTGCACCGGGGAAATCAGGCCATCAGGTCGCGATACATCTGGTGGAAGGCATGGACGCCTTTTTCCTGTTGCACGCTGAAGCGGCCGCTGTGATAGCTGCGGGAGTGCAGATTCTTCTGCACGATCTCGCAGATGCCGACGTCTTCGACCTGAATCTCGTCGCTGAAGGCGAGAGCTTTTTGAGCGGCTTCGCTGCCCAGATCCTTAGCGGGCAGATACCACTCGAAGATGGCCAGAGTGCGCTCGGGGGCCAGCGGCAGGATGATGTTGAGGGAGACGTTATCGGGGTAGCAGTTGAGCATCCAGTTGGGAAAAATCCAGAAATAATCGGCGGTCAGCTCGTCACCGGATTGCTGGTAGCGGCGCGGCGATGTGTCTCCGGGTTGGGCGCCGCGAATCGGAGTCCATTGCCGCACGTAATGGGGATAAGGTTCCACGGTGTAGGCGCTGTAATTGATTTCGCGATTGAGGGCAGGGTGGACGCTGGGGACGTGGTAACCCTCGAGATAATTGTCGATGTAGGTTTTCCAGTTGCAATTCATGTCGTAGGTGCGGCGCTCGGAGAACTTCATGGCGGCGAAATCGAACTTGGCGGCTTGGGCGGGCAGTTCGCCGAGGCAGTCGCGCAACGGGCGAGCCGCGGGATCAAGATTGACGAAGATGAGGTTGAACCATTCTTCCAGACGAACCGGAGCCAGCCCGAAGTCGCGCGGATCGAAGTTTTCGACACCTTCGAATTCCGGGGTGACCAGCAGAGCGCCGTCGAGGCGGTAGGTCCAGCCATGGTAGCCGCAGCGAAAGAGCTTGCGGTTGCCGCAACCAGTGGCGGGGTTGCCGGCGCGATGGCGGCAGACATTATAAAAAGCGCGGAGTATGCCATCGTCTCCGCGGGCGATCAGAAGCGGCTCTCCGATGAGGTCAAAGGTGAAGTAGTCGCCCGGGTTTGCCGCCTGGTGGACATGGCCGACGACCTGCCAGGTGGAGGCAAAGATCCTCGACTTTTCCTCGTCGAAAGTGGACGGACTAAAATACAGTTGCGCGGGCAGAGTCGATGCGCGAGCGATGTCGCGGTCGTCATGGAGTTGAAGGTTGGGCATGGGAGTCTCCGGGCGAAGCAATTCTACCGCCGGGACGACGCGGATGCCGAGGAAAAGGGGGCGGGACCGGCAACGAACGAAAGCTCCCTATGGGTGGCCCAACAGATGGCCCAAGACGATGATTGAATCTGTGCCGCCGGCTCCTATCCCTGGTTTTATCTTGAGAGATCGACGGTTTTATCTTGAGAGATCGACCGCGGGAGGACGAATCAGGTCCAACTTCTTTGGATGCAAGAAAGATTGGGGCTGGTTTGGATGCAAGAAAGATTGGGGCTGGTTTGGATGCAAGAAAGATTGGGGCTGGTTTGGATGCAAGAAAGATTGGGGCTGGCGTTCCTGGAATGGAGCTTGGAGGCTCGGATCGGCGGTTTGAAGCAGGATCAACCCTGCGGGCGATTGGCAAAATTTGTCAGTCCGATCCCTGAAAGTGTCATAGTTGGGAGTATTAGAGCTCGGTTAGAATGTGACGATTCCCCGGAGAGCGCTGAAAACACTAAGTTTGGCACCAGAAGGACAGCTGACTTAGGTCACTTGGGTCTCTGGCCCCTGGAGTGCGATAGTACAAGCGAGTTGGTCATCCAACCAAACAGTCAAACGGAGACGAGGACATAGAAATGCGGAAACAAAAGGGCTTCTCACTTATCGAACTGCTGATCGTGGTGGCGATCATTCTGATCATCGCGGCGATTGCGATCCCGAACCTGTTGCGCGCACGTATCGCGGCCAATGAATCGTCCGCAGTGGCGTCGGTTCGCACACTGAATACGGCACAGATCTCTTACAACTCGGCGTACCCGACGGTGGGTTTCGCGAGTTCGCTGGGCGCGCTCTCGGGCACCAGCTGCGCTCCGCCGACTTCGGCTGGCGCTTGCTTGATCGACACCCAGCTGTCGTCGGGCACGAAGAGCGGCTATAGCTTTGCTCTGTCGGGTGTGACCGGAACTCCGGCTTCCACCTATCAGGCGATCGCAACGCCGTTGACTCCGAACCAGACCGGCACGCGCTACTTCTGCTCGTTCGCCGATGCTGTGGTGCGCTACAACACCGCCCTGATCAGCACCTGCGACACCACGCAGAACCCGCTGCAGTAAGTTTGAGTTTGGCAAAGTACCTGGGGGAGGGTACAAGCCGGAAAGAAGCAGAGGAGAAATCCTCTGCTTTTTTATTTTCCCGACGATTCGACTCTCCTGCCACGGGTTCGGACGGCACGAATAGCCAAAATTTGGCACTGCGATCCAGGGAGACCTGACAAATTGTGTCAGCCCGGGTCGCCCAGCCACGGGGCCATCGCCACCCACATTAGAAATTCCTCAGCAAATACGGGCATGACCCGGTTCTTGGGGATCTCGACTCGGAATGAAAGATCGGCCCCCAAAGTGCAAATCTGTGATGGCAACCGCAGTTTACGCAGTCCCCGAAAGCAGAGGAGCTACGCCAGCGATGCGGGAACAGAAGGGCTTTTCGCTGATCGAGTTGTTGATTGTGGTGGCCATTATTCTCATCATCGCGGCGATCGCGATTCCCAACCTGCTGCGGGCGCGAATTGCAGCCAACGAGTCGTCGGCGGTGGCATCGCTGCGGACGTTGAATACGGCCCAGATTTCGTATAACTCCAGTTATCCCGCGGTGGGCTTTGCCACGGCGCTGAGCGCGTTGAGCGGAGTGAGTTGCACGCCGCCGGGAAGTTCGGGCGCTTGCCTGATCGACACCCAGTTATCCTCGGGCAGCAAGAGCGGGTACTCGTTTGCGTTATCGGGCGCGGCGGGAACTCCGAATGGAAGCTATCAATTTATCGCGACGCCATTGACTCCGAACCAGACAGGAGTCCGATACTTTTGTTCCTTCGCCGACGCGGTGGTGCGATTCAGCGCGACTTCGCTGAGCACCTGCACGGCGAGTGTTTCGCCGTTGCAATAGGTGTGCCGCCCTTGCAACAAAGGTTTGATTTTGGCTACGTACCTGGGGGAGGGTGCAAAGCCAAAGAAAGGCAGGGGAGAAATCCTCTGCTTTTTTTATGGATCTGTTTGCGGAGTGGGTCCTTCACAGTCGGTCGTCGCCCGGCGCCAAGACGGGCTGACACAAAATGTCATTTCCGAGCAATGGGGAATGACCAAGAGGTCGAAACTTGGCGGCAGGAATTGTGAATGGTTGCGCATTCTCAAGGACTTAGGCGGTCAGATCCCTGATCCTCGTACGGCACGCAAAGTGCAACTGTTGTCAATGAAATCTTGATTGGATGTGCTTGTCCAGGAACGTCATCCTGGAACAGGGAGAGGCAATGCAAAGGACCAAGGGATTTTCCCTCATCGAATTGCTGATTGTCGTAGCCATTATTCTGATCATCGCAGCGATTGCGGTGCCGAGTTTCCTGCGTTCGCGGATGGCGGCCAATGAATCGGCCGCGGTGGCCTCGATCCGAACCTTGAACACGGCGCAGATCTCATACAATTCGGCCTATCCGTCCGTGGGCTATGCGAGCACGCTCGCGGCACTGGGGGGCGCGAGCTGCACGCCGCCGACTTCGAGCGGCGCCTGTTTGATCGACTCCGTGCTGGCTGGGGGGCAGCGGAGCGGCTACAACTTCACGCTGAGCAATGTAACCGGCACACCGAACTCAACCTACAATTTTATTGCTACGCCGGTATTGTGGAACTATTCAGGAATTCGCTATTTCTGTTCGTTTGCCGACGCAGTAGTGCGCGCCAGCATGACTACGATTTCAACTTGCGACACTACGATCAGCCCGCAGAACTAACGTCGAAGTCAGCCGTAAGCGTTGTGGGACCACCCTTGGTCCAGCCAACCGGTTTACCTTGGTAACCGCTGGGACGGCCCGACCGCCGCATGGCGGTCGAGCATTGCTTATAATTCTGTCATCAGTGTCCAATTCCATACGACTTTCCACGCCCGGAGCGTGGCATTGCGCGCATAGCCATGGCTGCGATTGAAATTCTAGACTTGGAAAAAAGCTATCTCGTGGGATTCTGGCGTAAACGGCAGAAGCTCGCGCTTCGACCGCTACGCCTGACGATCGAAGAAGGCGAGGTCTTCGGATTCCTCGGCCCGAACGGAGCAGGCAAAACCACCACCCTCAAGCTGCTGATGGGTCTGGTGTTCCCGACCGCGGGGACGGCGCGCATTCTAGGCAAGAACTTGGACGACCCCGAGGTGAAATCGCAGGTAGGCTTTCTGCCCGAGCAACCCTACTTCTACGACCATCTGAGCGCCCGGGAACTGCTCAACTACTATGGGCAACTTTCCGGAATGCCGGCAAAAGGAAGGTCGGCCCGAGTGGAGCAGATGCTGGCGCGGGTGGGATTAAGCGATTCCGCGGGATTGCAGTTGCGGAAGTTTTCCAAGGGCATGTTGCAGCGGGTGGGGCTGGCGCAAGCGATTCTGCACGATCCGAAGCTGGTGTTTCTGGACGAGCCCATGTCGGGACTGGATCCGATGGGGCGGCGCGAAGTTCGGGATCTGATCCAGCAGCTGCGAAATGAAGGCAAGACAGTTTTCTTTTCGACCCACATTCTGTCGGATGCGGAGGCGCTCTGCGACCGGGTGGGAATCATTCACCAGGGCGAGTTGCGCGGGGTGGGAGCGGTCGCGGACTTGACCTCGGAAACGCGAGGTAAAGTCGAGATTATTTTTTACTCGCAAATAGTGCCGGTGGGATTAACCAGCCTGGGTGCGGAAGCGCGGGTCAGCGGCGACATGGTGAACGCGGTTGTGCCGGAAGAGCAGCAGGATGCGGCGCTCGAAGTGCTGCGGCGCGAGCGGCTCAGGTTGATTTCGCTGACCCCGGTGCGCAGTTCGCTGGAAGAATATTACATTCAGAAACTGCAGCCCGCGGAAGCCGGGGACGATGCCCGCGCGGATGACAGCCGGGACAAAGAAAATCGCAAAGGAGCGGGTGTATGAACTCCAGGATCGGTTACATCGCCTTCAACACTTTTCGCGAGGCGGTGCGCGACCGGGTGCTTTACAACCTGATCGCGTTTGCGCTGCTGCTTTCGGGAGCGGCGATTCTGGTGGGTGAAATTTCGATCGACATCGAGCGCCTGGTGGTGGTGAATCTGGGGCTGACGGCGGTGTCGCTGTTCGGAGTCGTGATCGCGATCTTCATCGGGATCGGCCTGGTGTCGAAAGAGATCGACAAACGGACGCTGTACACGGTGCTGTCGCGGCCGGTTCGGCGTTGGGAATTCGTTGTGGGCAAGTTTTTTGGGCTCACGGGGACGCTAGTGGTGAACACGTTTTTCATGGCGCTGGGCGTATTTCTGGCGCTGCTCTATGTGGCGCACAAATTCGAGAAGATGGATGGATGGGTGCTGGTCGCGCTGTATTTCATTGTGTTGCAGTTTCTGATGGTGTGCGCTCTGGCGCTGTTTTTCTCTTCTTTTTCGACGCCGCTGATGTCGGCGGTATTCACCTTCGCGTTGTTCGTGATTGGAAGTCTGGCGGAGGATCTGCGGGGCTTTGCCCGAATCACGCATGGGCTGGCCGGCTGGATCGCGACCGCCGTTGCCTATGTGGTGCCGAATTTTTCCGCCTTGAATGTAATCAGCCAGGTGGCGCACGGGGACGCTGTCCCCGGACGCCTGATTCTGTACAACAGCGTGTATGCGCTGCTGTATTCGACCATGGCGATTTCGGGAGCGGTGCTGATCTTCCAGCGCCGGAATCTGAAATGAGTATGACGGCGGCGTGGCGCGTGAACCTGGCGGCGGCCGTGGTGCTTTTGTTTTCCATGGCCGGCGTCGCGGCGATGCTGGATGCCATCGATCGCACGCGGAGCGGAAACGCGGCAGAGGAATCGCTCTATCTGCGCTCTCCTAAAATGCTGCGGCGCTTGAGCTTGGGATACACCGGGCTCCTGGCCGATATTTACTGGACGCGCGCGGTGCAGTATTTCGGGGAGCAGCATCACAGCGGGACCGGCGATTTCCGCCTGTTGGCGCCGCTGCTTGAAATCACCACGGAGCTGGATCCCAAGCTGCTTCCGGCGTATCAGTTTGGGGCAACCTTTCTCGCTCCGAAACCACCGAACGGCGCGGGTTTGCCGGGATCGGCGCTGGCCCTGATGCGGTACGGCATCGAGCACAATCCTGACCAGTGGCGGCTCTATTACAACCTGGGATTTCTGTATTACACCGAACTCAAGGACTATGCGCATGCGGCGCAGGCGTTTGCGCAGGGAGCGCAGCTTCCTGTAACCAACGAATTCATGCCTATTCTAGCCGCACGGATGGCGCAACATGCGGGCGAATTCGATACGGCCCGCATGTTGTGGTTCACCACCTACCAGAGCACCAAGGAATCACAAATCCGGGAAAACGCGGTCGAGCATCTCCTCGCGCTGCAGGTGGATGAAGATGTAACACGACTGGAGCAGGTGGTGGAAAAATACCGCTTGCAGACCGGACGATGGCCCGGCAGCATGAGCGATCTGGAGCGGGCGGGGTTGATCCACGGGACGCCGACCGATCCGAAGGGGCATCCTTACCGACTGATGGCGGAGGGGCGGATCGAAGTGCAGGACCCGCAAAATATCTACTTCATCACCAAGGGACTGCCGCCGGGCGCGGCGCCGCCCCAACCGCCGCGACAAGCGTCGAAGTAAACGCGGCTTTGCGCTATTTCACGGAAGCTGGAGACGACTGGCGAATGACGTCTTCCCGACTTTGTTAGCAACTTTCATTGTTACCAGCGGTGTTTGTTAGCATCCTTAGCGTGTTCTCAGGTTCTTCCCAACCCCACTGGACGGCGCTGCGCACCTGGTGGCGCGAACAGGCGCGAGCAAAAGGCTCGATTGCCGCCACTTCCCTGCTGGCTCGAAATCTTCGGGATTTTTTGCGGGACTCCACTCCCGAGCGGAGAAGGCAGCGCTATGGCGACATGGAATACGACTGGGAGCATCGCGTCAACACGACCAGCGGAACCGTCGGATGGCGGGCGCGGTTGCTGGGGTGTTTCCATTCTCCGTACCAGCCGACCGAACCCGCTCTGTTTCACGAGATGATGGCAGCTCTGCCGATTGCCTTCGAGCAATTCACGTTCATCGATCTCGGTTCCGGCAAGGGACGAACGCTGCTGATGGCTTCGGAGTATCCGTTTCGGAAAATTGTAGGCGTGGAACTGATTGCGGAACTGCACCAGGCGGCGGAAGAAAATATTCGTGCTTACCGTTCCGCTACGCAAGAGTGCTCGGAGATTGAAGCGGTCTGCGGCGATGCTTGCGACTTTTCTTTTCCAGGTGAGCAGCTTGTGCTCTATCTCTTCAACCCGTTGCCTGAGGCGGGCATGAGACGCATGATGGCGAACCTCGAAAAAAGCCTGGCGGCGAATCCCCGCGCGGTGTATGTGCTCTATCACAATCCGTTGCTCGCACACCTCATCGCCGGAAGTTCGGCGTTTGCGTGGCTCGGCGGGACTGAGCAGTACTCCATTTACTCCGCCCGTTCCGGGGGCCAAACCGGCTAGTTTCGGGGTTCATTCTCTCAACTACTGGCGGACAAACCATACCAGAGGGCTTCGGGCGCGATCGGGTGGCAGTAAAATTGAATCGGGGAAAACCAAATTGAACCTTCGCTGCTTTTGTTTGCCGCTTTACTGGCTGGTGCTTATAACTTTCGCCGTTCCTGTGCGTGCCCAGAATGTCGATGTCCGGCAACTGGCGCGGGCGGTTGACGAGCACTACAACCACCTGCGCAGTCTGGAATCGGATTTCACGGAGATTTACCGGGGCGATGGGGTGGAGCGCGTGGAAGGGGGGACGTTGTGGCTCAAAAAGCCGCGCAAGATGCGGTGGGAGTACCGTTCTCCAAAGGAGAAGCTGTTTATCAGCAACGGCGAGGTTGTGTGGTTTTTTATGCCGGCGGAGCGGCAACTGCGGAAAACGCCACTGAAAAATCTGGACGATATGCGCTCTCCGATCGCATTCTTGCTCGGCAAGACTAAGCTGGAGAATGAGTTGCGAGGACTTTCTAAGGTGGTGGATCAGCCACCACTGGGAGCCAGCGACGTGATGCTGCGAGGAGTCCCAAAAGCGCCGGTCGCGGGTGCAGTGAACGGGGTGCAACTGGAGATCTCGCCTTCTCATCAGATTGTCCGCATCGTATTGATGGAAGCCGACGGGGCGGCGACGGAGTTCCGCTTTGCCGGGTGGAAAGAAGATCTGGAGTTGAGTGACAGCCGGTTTGAGTTTATCCCTCCCCCGGGAGTCGAAACGGTTAAAGGAGAGTTGGGGCCATAGCGGGAAGGCCCTTCGGAATAGGTCGCGGCCCTCTCGATTAACTGATAACTGGTGAGGGCGGCCTGGTTACTTGCGTACCACCGGGAAGGGCGAGTTGCGGTAAGGGCTTTGGCAACAGAATGTTACACTTGGGTCAGACGCCCAGGTTTCTTAGGAGCCATTAGAGCAGGTAGAGACGGTATCCAATGCCAGAATTCATGGTCAAAGTCGCTGACGAACAGGGCCATCTGCGGCAGCAGGTGGAGATTGGGCACTCGGAGGCAGAGGTGCATGATCGGTTCGTGCAGCAGGGATACCTGGTGTACTGGGTCAAGCCGCGAACCATACTGAGCCGGGGCGGGAAGTTCGGGCAGCGGGGCAAACTGCGGCAAGCGACGTTTCTGATCTTTAACCAGCAGTTTTTGACGCTGATTAAAGCCGGGCTGCCGGTGCTGACGGCACTGGATCTTCTGATCAAACGGCAGCGGGACAAGTCATTACTGCAGCTGCTGGAAAACGTTCGGGAACGGGTTAAGGGCGGCGAGTTGCTGTCGGATGCGTTTGCGGCGCAGCAGGTGTTTCCGAAGATGTATACAACCACGCTGCTGGCGGGCGAAAAGAGCGGCAGCATGGAAGAAGTGCTGGGCCGCTATATTACCTACCAGCGGATGGTGCAGACCTTCCGCAAGAAACTGCTCGTGTCATTGGTGTATCCGGCCCTGCTGGTGTCGGTGGTGACGCTGATGCTGATTTTTCTGATCACTTACGTGGTGCCTAAGTTTGCCGACCTGTTCAATAACCTGGGCGCGGACTTGCCGGCGATCACGGTTTTCATGTTGTCGCTTGGTCTGAACGCGCAGAAGTATGGATGGATCGTGTTGCTGGTGGCAGTGGCGGCCGGGTTCCTTTTGTGGCGGTGGAAACAAAGCGACAAAGGGGCGGAGCACATTGACAAGTTTCTGCTGTCGCTGCCGCTGATCGGGGAGATCCGGCTGAAGTACCAGGTGGCCAATTTCTCGCGCATCCTGGGAACGCTATTGCAAGGCGGATTGCCGCTGGTACCGGCGATGGAAACGGCGGGCGAATCGCTGAGCAGCCGGCAAATGTTGAACGGGGTCACGGCGGCGGCGGAGCGCGTAAGAGAAGGACAAAGCCTGGCGCACAGCCTGGAAACGCAGAAGCTGTTTCCCGACCTGGCGGTGGAAATGCTGGAAGTTGGCGAGTCTACGGGCGCCTTGCCGGCGATGCTGGCTTCGGTGGCGGAGTTTTACGAAGAGGACGTACAGACGGCTCTGAGCGCGGCCATGGCGCTGATCGAACCGCTGATCCTGATTGTCATGGCGGTGTTTGTCGGCGGGATATTGATTTCTCTTTATATGCCGATCTTTACCTTGGGAGCGAGCGTGCACTAGGGTGCCGTCTCCGGCTGAAAAGCGAGCCCCATGCTGGAAGCGGGGTTCACAAAAGAGATTTTGAAATGGCAGTAGACTGGAATGGGGCATGGCGGACAAGAAAACAGTGGTGGTAACGGGTGGGAACGGCGGCAGGTCGGTGCCTGAAGTACCGGCGGTGATTCCCGATGAACTGGAACGGGCGCGGGATATTGCCCGGCGCTACCGTTGTGAATTCGTCGATTTGAGCGATTTTCAGTTGCACCACGATCTGTTCGAGAAGATCCCCGTACACCTGATGTTCCGCTATAAGTTCGTGCCGCTGGACGAGACGGCGGACGGGCGTCTGGCGATTGCGATTGCCGATCCCAGCCAGTTGATGATGATCGATGAGATCAGCCTGCTGCTGGGTAAGCGCATCCTGACCAAGGTTTCGACGCTCAAACAGATTTCCGACATTCTGCAGAAGACGGAGCAGTCCAAGCGCGTGCTGGAAGACGCGAGCGAGGGCTTCACGCTCGACGTGATCCGCGAGGACGAAGCGGGGAACGACGAGACCATCTCCATCGACAAGTTGACGGCGACGGCGGGCAGCGACATGAGCCCGATCATCCGCCTGGTCGATACTACGATTTTCACGGCGCTGCAGCGGCGGGCGAGCGACATTCACATTGAGACGCGGGACGACTCGGTGGTGATCAAGTTTCGTATCGACGGCGTGCTGACGAACGCCATGCCGCCCATCGGCAAAGAGCATCACTCCACCATCATTTCGCGCATCAAGGTCATGAGCGAACTCGACATTTCCGAGCGCCGCGTGCCCCAGGACGGACGCTTCCGGGTGAAGTACAACGGGCGCGCCATCGACTTCCGAGTGTCGATCATGCCGTCGATTCACGGCGAGGATGCCGTGCTCCGCGTGCTCGATAAAGAGTCGATGAGCGAGAAGTTCAAGAAGCTGACGCTCGAGGTCGTGGGGTTCGACGAGGACGATCTGCGCCGCTTCCGGCGCTACATCAAGGAACCTTACGGCATGGTGCTGGTGACCGGACCGACGGGCAGCGGCAAGACGACGACGCTCTATGCCGCGGTCAATGAGATTAAGACCGACGAAGACAAGATCATCACCATTGAAGATCCGGTGGAATATCAACTGCGCGGCATCACTCAGATTCCGGTCAACGAAAAAAAGGGACTGACCTTCGCCCGCGGCCTGCGGTCGATTTTGCGGCACGACCCGGACAAGATCATGGTGGGCGAAATTCGTGACAACGAAACGGCCCAGATCGCCATCCAATCGGCGCTGACCGGGCATCTGGTCTTTACGACTGTGCACGCCAATAACGTGGTCGACGTGCTCGGGCGCTTCCTGAACATGGGCGTCGAACCTTACAATTTTGTTTCCGCGCTCAACTGTATTCTGGCGCAGCGACTGGTGAGAATCATCTGCGATTCCTGCCGGACGGCGGTGCATTATCCGAATGATGTGCTGGAGGCCAGCGGCCTGGATCCGGTGCAGTGGTCGCAGGTTCCTTTGTATGAAGGCCAGGGCTGCATTGAGTGTGCGGGGACGGGGTTCCGGGGACGAACGGCGATTCATGAACTTCTGGATCTGACCGACCGCATTCGCGAGATGATTCTGGAACGGAAGCCGACCTCGGAGATTCGGCGGGCGGCCCGCGAAGACGGGATGCGGTTCCTCCGGGAATCGGCGCTGGACAAGGTGCGGGGCGGACTCACCACTCTGAAGGAAATCAACAAGGTCACGTTTATCGAGACCATGCGCTGAGGGGAGACGAGAGCAGTTACCCGGTGCGTGGCCGACGGATCAATCCCGGCATCCCAGAGGTAACTGTCCTCTTCATGAAAGTACGGGATATCATTAAGGTTGCTGGAGCGAGATGGCTGGTATCTGAAACAGACGCGTGGAAGTCATCGGCAATGCAAGCATCCGATGAAAGCCGGACGCGTCACATTGCCGGAGCATCCGTACGACGATCTTCCTCCGGGCACTCTGAACAGCGTCCTCAAACAAGCGGGGTTGAAGCTTTGAACTACGTTGTCGTTTACGAGAAATCCGAAACTGGATGGCCGGCGTACGTTCCCGACTTGCCGGGAGCGGTGTGCACAGGCAGAACCAGGGCCGACGTCCGCTCTTTGATCCAGGAAGCGATCAAGTTCCATCTGGATGGTCTTAAAGAAGACCACTTACCCATTCCGCAGCCGAGCGCTGCAGCAGAGGTAATTTCGATCAGACCATAGTACGGCGATCAATAACAAGAGAGATCAATAACAAGAGAGATCAATAACAAGAATGACCAACTCTTCCAAACACGTTCGCCGTCCCACGCTGGCCTGTGAAATCGCCGCGGACCGCGTTCTGGCGGGACGCGCCGCCGACCGGGGGCGGATGGTGGAAGTGTCATCGGCGCGGGAACTGGCGCCGGGCACGGTGGTGCCGGATCTAATGGAAGCGAATCTGCGGGATGGTGGAGCAGTGAGACGGGCCATTGAAAGCGCGCTCGGCGGCGTCGGGGGGCGGTCGCGCGACGTGATCGCAATTTTGCCCGACAGCGCGGTACGGGTAGTCCTGCTCGACTTCGAGACCCTGCCCGCAAAACGCGACGAAGCGGAAGCGGTGGTCCGATTCCGCTTGAAGAAGTCACTGCCGTTTGATCCCGACAGCGCCCGAATTTCTTATCACGCGCAAACCACGCCAAAGGGCACACGGGCAGTGGCGGCGGTGGTGCTGAACACGGTTCTGGAAGAATACGAATCGGCGTTTCGCGATGCCGGCTACAACCCGGGCATGGTGATGCCGTCGATGCTGGCGGCACTGGGAGCGGCGGACGGGGAACGGCCAACCCTGGTCGTGAAAGTGGACGCGCGCACCATCAGCCTCGCCATTCTCGATCAGGAACAATTGCTGCTGTTCCGGACGCTGGAGAATGTCCGGGGCGTGACCATCACTGGCGATCAACTGGCGGAGGAAGTCTATCCCTCGGTAGTATTTTTTCAGGACACCTACAAACTGAATATCGAGCGCGTGTATGTGGCGGGACTGCCGGAAACGGGAGGGGCCGCGCCGGCGCTCAAGAACCAGTCGGGGGCGCAGGTGGAGGATTTGATCGCGGCATCGCAGATCGGGTCAACCACCGGAGCGGTTCCGCGCTGGCGTATGGCGGGAGTGGTGGGAGCCTTGATTTCGTAGGCTGCTGTTCGCTGCTCGCGTTTCGCTGTTAGCCAAGAGCGAAGGGCGAAGGACGAGCAGCGAAAAGCGAAAAGCGGGTTCTGCTGATGGTGTTTGCATTCGTATGCGTTTAGATATCAATCTCGCAACCCGGCCCTACGAAGATGCCCGTGAATTCTGGCTGCGCTGGGGATTGGGCGTGGGGTTGCTGGGCTTGCTGACGCTGGTTCTGCTGGGCTGGGCGGTGCAAGGCTGGATCAATGCCGGTAGAGATCGGCAGACCATCGCGCGACTGCAACAGCAGATCACAGAACGGGATAAGGAACGGGCGCTGGATCAGGCCGAACTGGACAAGGCCGCCAACCGCAGCACACGGATCCAGTCGCAGTTTCTGAATGGCCTGATTCAGCGCAAGTCATTTTCGTGGACGCGGGTGTTCGAGGATCTGGAGCGGGTCATGCCTCCGAACCTGCACGTGGTTTCGCTGCGTCCGGAATTGAACGATCAGAATCAGATGGAACTGGATATGAAGGTGGCGGGCGATACGCGATCGGCGGCGGTGGAATTGGTGCATCGCATGGAGGGTTCGAAGCATTTCCAGGGCGCGCAACTGGTGGAAGAAGGTCAGGGCACGGAACCGGGGGCGGGCGTAGTGGCGTCGGTGGTCTCGATTTACGTTCCCGATGCGCCCGAGCGGAGCGGGAAATAATGCCGGACTTAGGAAATTCGCGGCGCAAGTTGAAGATTGCGATTGGGGCCATGCTGGCCGCCGATCTCGTGGCGGCGGCCATCCTGTTCTCGCCTCTGGTAGGTTCGGCGGATTCACGGACGCTGCAAATCAACGAACTCCGGGCCGCACTGACCAAGAAGAATCGGGAAGTAGAACCGCTGCGCGGTATGGACAAGAAAATCGTGCTGGCGAAGGATCAGATCCACGGATTTTACAAAGACCGGTTCGCCGCGCAGGATTCCGAGTTGCTCACCGCCTTGGGGAAACTGGCGACGGAGAACGGCGTCCGGATGCAGCAGATGCGGTACAAGGAGGAGGATTCGGAAAGCTCGGGTGTGATTCCAGTGGAGATCGAGGGCGGGTTTTCCGGAAACTACCTGCAACTGGTGCGCTTTATCAATGCCCTGGAACGGTCGAAGATGTTTGTGGCGGTGGACAGTGTGGACCTGGCGGGCGAGAGTTCGGGACAGGTCAAGCTCCAGATCACCTTGCACAGTTATTTGTGGTTGGGAGCCTGAGTGAAACTCGGAATCGAAAATCGGAAGCAGCTCTACGCGCTGGCAGTGTTGGGCGGGATCGCGTTACTGATGCTGGGGCGTGCGCTCTGGCCTTCGCCCGACGCGGCGCCGGTGGTGGGACCCGCGACCTCGACCTCGGCGGCGGCACGACCCGGCATGCGACGCTCGGCGTCGGGAAAAATGGTGCCCATTGTCGAACCGAGGCTCGATCCCACGCTGGACCTGAATCTGCTCGGGCAAAGCGAGGAGATCAAGTACGCGGGGAACGGCAGGAATATTTTTATCGCGGGATCGGTAGCCACCATCGACAAGCCCAAGGGTAATGGGACGACCGACAAGAACAAGGTTGCGGTGTATACGCCTCCGGCGATTCCGCAGCCGCCGCCGATTACGCTCAAGTTTTTTGGCTTTGCCAACAAGCCCGGAGATCCCAAGAAAGTATTTTTGTCGCAGGGCGAAGACGTTTTTGTCGCCGGTGAAGGCGACATTGTCGACCGGCGCTATCGCGTGTTGCACATTTCGCCGACTGCGGTGGACGTGGAAGACGTGCTCAACAACAACCGCCAGAGCCTGCCCTTGACGCAAGGCTGAAGCTGGGTTGTGTAATTTTCTGTGATTTGGCTTTGGAAAGCGAGTGAGACTTATGCGACGTCGGGATTTGAAGTCGGCCAAATTACAAATTACAAATTACAAATCGCAAAATCCCCAGCGCGGTTACATGCTGATCACGCTGACCCTGGCCCTGGCGCTGATCACGATCGCGCTGCTGGCCGTGCTTCCCGAAATCGCCCAGCAAATCAAGCGCGACCGCGAAACGGAAATGGTGCATCGGGGCACGGCGTACATGCGCGCAATTCAACACTACTACAAGAAATTCAGCCGCTATCCCACCAAGATCGAGGATCTCGAGAATACCAACAACATCCGTTTCATCCGCAAGCGCTATACGGATCCCATGAACCGGGATCCGGTCACGGGCAAAGAGAGGGACTTCAAGTTCCTGCACCAGCAGGACATCAGCTTGAATACCGGATTGATGCTGGGACAAACGGCGGGACAGGGTTTGATTCCGGGACAAAATGGACAACCGGGACAGGGACCAGGTGCACTCGGCGCGGCGCAGGGAGCTTTGGCTGCCATGCAAGGCGGTTTGGCTGGAATGCAAGGCGGACTCGGCGGCTTCGGCACGCAACCGGGCGGGATCCAACAAAACGGCACGCAGAATGGCCTGAACGGAACTTCAGACACCTTGGGCACTGCGTCCGATGCGGAGGGAAACTCAAATTCGCCGGGATCGCCTTCCTCTAACCCTAACTCCAATTCCAGCCCTAATACAAATTCGAGTCCCAATTCGAGTCCAAGTTCCGGCTTCAGCGGTCAGGTTTTTGGCGGAGGACCAATCCTCGGAGTCGCCAGCACGAATAAAAAGGATAAGAGTATTCATGTGTATTACGGAAAGGACCACTACAGCGACTGGCTCTTCGTCTACCTGCCGCAGGCCGACCGCGGCGGGTTACTGACGGGCCCGATCAATCCGGGCGCTCCGAATCCAAACCTGAACGGCGGCAACTTGAATCCAGGGCAACCGGGCGGCTTGGCAGGCCAGAGCGGCGGTCTGTCGGGACAGGGGTTCGGACAGGGACAAGGACAAGGACAAGGATTCGGGCAGGGGTTTGGATCGAACTCCGGCCCTAGCCAGGGTATGGGAACGCAGCCTGCTCAGAACCCCGCTCCAACCCAGCAACAGTAAATCGGGCTTCCGGGAAATCGCAGCAACAACGGAAAAGCCCCGCATCCAAGCGGGGCTTTTTTCCTGCACGCGAAATTCTGAAGCGGCCTTAGACGCTACTTAGACGTTGAACGACGAACCGCAGCCGCAAGTGCTTTTCACATTGGGGTTGTCGAACTTGAATCCGGCGCCTTCCAGAGTCTCGACGTAGTCGACATGCGCTCCGCCAAGATACATCAGAGAGGTGGCATCCACGTAAACCTTGAGGCCGTCGAAGTCGAAAACCTTGTCCATCATCCCGGCGCCATTCTCGAAGGCCATGGAGTATTGAAAGCCGGAGCAACCGCCACCGACTACGGACAAGCGCAATCCGGAGGGGACAGGCGATTGCGATGCCATGATTTCTTTGACCTTGGAGATCGCGCTGGGAGTCAGGACGGGCGCCGCAGTCTTGGGTTGTACATCCGGTGTGGTGGTCGTTGCCATCGGTTTATCTCCTTGTAGCTGCTCATTATAACAAAGCTGGGGACCGGCCCGGCAAGGCTTTTTGGGAGCCGGTACTCCTTGTACTATCTGGCTTTTAGATGCGCCGGAGGGGCAAGAAGTCGCCCCCTCTTGCCAAGGGGTCTATAATCGTGCGCAGTAGGGGCCTGTACCCGAACGCCGGCGATACCAGGAAGTTTCGCTGGGGCGCAAAGTGCAATTCTGGGATTGGCTCGATCTCTGGTCCGAGGTGGCATATGTCTCCAATGTATGGGCTGCTGGTCGCGTGGGGTATTCTGACGGGAGTCCTCATTGTTCTCCTGATCTATCGCAGCACCCTCACCATGCACGAGGATGATTCGATCTTCCTCAACGAAACTGAATCCCAGATGCACAAGGATCAGGTTGAGGTTCTCGCCAAGATGAAGCGGTTGACGCCGATCGTCAAGATACTAGGCGCTTTATCGGGAGTCATGATTCTAGTGATTGCGGGATTGTTCATCTACCAGGGACTGAACAGCGCCACCACGCTGCAATAGACCGGTAAGTCGCGGATTGGCGCGGTTTTTTTCAACCTCGCCGCGGCCTGAAACTCGCGACAGCGGCGGCGAAATGTTGCTGCCCGCTGGGAGCGGTTTTTGTTATGCGTCAAATCATTGCGACTGCGCCGCCAGAAGATGAATGGGCAAGGCTCCATAGCGATCGTCGGAGGCGGTCCAGCGGGCGCTCTGGCAGGGGCGCTGCTGGCGAACGGCGGCCATGAGGTTCTTCTTTTTGACGAAAAACTGGCATGGGAGAAGCCTTGCGGCGGCGGACTTACGCACAAGGCTTTGCAGCGCTATCCCTTTCTAGCCGATGCCGGCAGCGAAGGCAATCCGGTTGAAGACTGCGAACTGATCAGTCCCGCAGGGCAGCGGGTTAGGTTTCGTTTGCAATATCCGGTGGCGATCTTTTCGCGCCTGGCGCTGAATGGACTGCTGTTGGAGCGGGCGCGCCGCGCCGGCGCGGCGGTGCGACAGGAACGCGTCACTCGGTTGGCGCGTACCGGCGCAGGCTGGCAACTGACCACTCCCCAGCGGGAATACCAGACTTCACAATTGATCTTCGCGGCGGGGGCGCGCAATCCCTTTCGCGGGCAGTTCCTCCCGCCGATTTCCCCAAGCGATTTTATGGTCACTGCCGGCTACTTTATCCCGGGCCGCAGTTCCGTGATGCAGATTCAGTTTCTGAAGGGGATTACTGGATACATCTGGGTCTTCCCGCGTGCGGATCATGTTTCCGCCGGGATCGCAGGCAGGATGGGCGAGGTTGCGACGGGCGAGTTGCGCCGCATCCTGGAACTTTGGCTGAAAGAAAAGTGGCTCGACCAGAACGGGTTTTCTCTCGATGGATCCCGCTTCTATTCGCACATTCTTCCGTCCTTCCGCGCCCAGACTTTTGAGACGCTGGAAGTCTGTGGCGAAGCTTGGAGCATGATTGGCGACAGCGCCGGTCTGGTGGATCCGATCACTGGAGAAGGTCTCTACTACGCGCTTCGATCGGCGGAATTGTGCGCCGAAGCGATGCTGGCTGGACGACCGGAGGAGTACCGCGCCCGACTGCAAGAAGAAGTGGTGGCCGAACTGAAGTTGGCGGCACGAGTCTCACCGCGCTTCTACAACGGGCAGATTTTCGGAGACAGCGTTCTAGAAAAAATGGTGTCTCTGACCGCGCAAAGCGCCAGCTTCCGCGATCTGATGAGCGACCTTTTTGCCGGGATTCAGGGCTACCGCGATTTGAGGGCGCGGCTGTATCGTATCTTGCCGGCAGTGATGGCGGAAGGCTTGGCCGGAACACTGCGACGGCCATGGAATAAGTTGAGCGGATCGGAGTTTTCGACCGACCCGCTAGTAGAATAACCGGCTGTTTCCGCGACTCGATAGGCGCGATCAGGCGGCCTTGGCCTTCATGCCCTCGATATCGGTGAGCAGAACCTTATCGTGGCCCTCGGGATTGACTTTTTCGTATACCTTGCGAATCACGCCCTTGGGATCGACTACAAAACTCGTGCGCTCCCAGAACTTCATTCCCTTCCATTCCGCCTGGCCAATGCCGAGGGTCTTCATGAGATTGGCCTCGATGTCGGAAACCAGATCGATGGCGAAAGCGAACTTGGTGTGGAAGTTCTTGTGCGAAGCCACATCGTCGGCGCTGACGCCGATGACTTTAATTCCAGCATCGTCGAAAGCCGCTTTGGACGCCGTGAACGACTTGCCCTGGACGGTACAACCGGGCGTGTCGTCTTTCGGATAGAAGTAAACCACCAGCCAGTGTCCGGCAAAATCGGAGAGCTTGACGGTCTTACCTTCCTGGTTGGGAAGGGAAAAGTTTGGAAAAGGGTTGCCAGCGGAGAGCATGGAAGAATTCCTTTCTGAGGTTGTAATTACAAATTGTATAAAGGGGCGCGGTTCGTCGGGCACCCGCAACCGCGTTAAGCCGCCGGCATCGCCTTCTTGGCGCGCTCTTTCATCTCTTCGGGCGAAACATCTTCCTTGTGAGTCGCAACGCCCCAGCGATGTCCGAACGGATCCTGAATGAAACCCATGCGATCGCCGTAGAACTGGTCCACCACGGGCTTCAGAATCTTAGCTCCATCCGCGACCGCCCGTGTCACCGTGGCATCGACATCTTCAACATACACCAGCATGCTCACGGGGGAGTTGCCCAGCGTAATCGGGTCCTGATGCCCCATCTCTGGACACTCATCGGCAAGCATGACGTGGGAGTCTCCGATTTTCAACTCCGCATGACCGATGCGGCCGCCGGGACCGGGCATCCGCATAAGTTCGTCCGCTCCGAAAACCTTTTTGTAATAATCAATCGCCCGAGCCGCGCCCTTGACGATCAGGTAGGGAGTGACTGAGTTGTAACCCTTGGGAATGAAATGGACATCGCTCATAGTTCTTCTCCTCGAGGCTGAAGTTGATACTTGAGGTAAAGGCCGTGCAGACGGCCCCACGGCGCGTCGTGATCAATGAGAACACAGATTGCGGAGAGGCTCAAGGGGTGGTAATGCCGCGGTGCGGTGAGGCTGATCTGGCGACCCAGGGACAGGAGTCTATCTGGCAGGCAGTTGATCGTGCCTCAGACCGAGCAAGCGCCTGTAGATTCCCTTATTCGCCCCTTTGATCAACCACAGTACCGCCGGATGCATGCGGAGTGCAGCGGGAAGAGACAGCACACGAGCTCCACGGACGAAATAGTAATCATTGATGCCGGGATTCTGCCCGAGCATGCTGTCGTAAATCTGACGGATCGCCGGTTGCTCCCGGCTGCCGATCCGGTAAGTATGCAACAACAGGTCAGCGGCGCCAAGTTTGAGCGCTCTGTCGGAATTGACCAGTGTTTTCAAGCAGAGCGTGTCCTCGACCACGCAGCTTATTTCATAAGACACTAACTCTCGACCGGCGAATGCTCCGAGGATCACTGTCTCCGGAAACTGAAACAAGGTATGCGCCCAGCGGGCGAACCCGTCTTTCTGGGTCCGGCGCTTGTCGTAGCTGTACTTTGTGCGCTGGTAGAAAGACATATAACACGGGTAGGCAATCTCGGCGAACTCCTTTTCATCGACAATACGGGACACGGTGACGCCATTCTTTAGCGCCTTCTTGATGTGTTTCTGGGCGCTGTAAGGGAGAGCCTTGATCTCGTACTTATCGAGTTCCTCGAACATGATCGGGTTCAGATACGAATTGTGGGGTTGCCCATCTTCCACTCCAAATTGGAAAGCGCCGACCCGGTTGAGCCCTGCCATCGTCTTGCCCGAATCGTATTTCTTGTAGGGCAGCAGTGGACGGTAAAGGAAGGGACGCACTTGATGCCACCAGATGTCTCCGACCTTGACCACATTCATGCCCGTCAACTGCTCGAGCGCGGCATACCGGTCGACCGTCATCGACTGCCAGGGCGGGTTCAGGTTTGGGATTTCAGGGGTCGCCATGGTTTCGCGATTACTGCTTTTTGCATCGGTATTGCATCCAGCCGCGCTAACATTTCAGTCGCATCAAAACCGACGGAACGGCAGACTCTCGAACTCGGGCCGCGCCTTTGATCACTCAATCCCCAACTCCCGCGCCAGAGCTCTCCACTTGCCATCGACCAGCGCCCGCGTCTTCGAGTCCATCACAATCTCGTCCGGCCACGGACGTCCGAAGCCCTCGGTTGGCCACTTGCGGGTGGCGTCTATGCCCATTTTTGAGCCGTAGTTGGCGAGGCGGGCGGCATGGTCGAGCGAATCGACGGGACCCAGCGTGAACTGGATGTCGCGCTCGGGATCGATGTTGTTCAGCACTTTCAGCGTGACGTCGGCCACGTCCTGCACGTCCACGTCTTCGTCGACCACGATGATGCACTTAGTAAACATGGCTTGTCCCAGCGACCAGATGGCGTTCATCACCTTGCGCGCCTGTCCAGGATAGGACTTGCGAATGGAAACCAGCATCAGGTTATGGAAGACGCCTTCGATAGGCAGATTAATGTCGATGAGTTCGGGGATGGTCAGCTTCATCAGCGGGAGGAAGATGCGTTCGACGGCCTTGCCCATCCAGGCATCTTCCTGCGGCGGCTTCCCGACGACGGTGGTGGCGTAGATCGGGTCTTTTCTGTGGGTCACGCAGGTGACGTGAAAGACCGGGTATTCGTCCTCGAGCGAGTAGAAGCCGGTGTGATCGCCGAAAGGGCCTTCGGTGCGGAGTTCGTCGAGGTTGACGTAGCCTTCGAGAATGATTTCGGCGTCGGCCGGAACTTCGAGGTCTACGGTCTCGCACTTGACGAGTTCGACGGGCTTCTGGCGCAGAAATCCGGCGACGATGAATTCTTCCACGTCGGGCGGGGCGGGGACGATGGCGGAAAACGTCAGCGCGGGATCGGTGCCGATCGCTACGGCCACTTCCATCTTGCCGGAGGGGCGATCGCCTTGAGCGACGATTGCGCCGCCGGACGATCTTGCCATGATGTCAACGGCGGCGGCGGCCGGGCTTTGCCCGACAGGACGGACGAGGGCGTCCATCCCTGCGTGATTTGGGGCAAGCGCGGCTTTGCGTATATGGTCGCGGTAATGTTCGGCGGCTACTTTCTGTCTTTGCCAGTGCATGCCGGTGGTGCGTTCGTCGTAGACCTGCATGCGATACATGCCGACGTTGCGTTTGCCGGTTTTCGGATCGCGGGTGATTACGCAGGGCAGCGTGATGAAGCGTCCGCCGTCCTTTGGCCAGCATTGCAGGATGGGAAAATCGAGCAACGAGAAATTGTCGCGCTTGATCACTTCTTTGCAGGGGCCGGTGGCTACTGTCTTGGGGAAGAATTTGCCCATCTCGGCCAGCATGGGCAGCATCTTCACTTTATCGAGAAAGCCTTGCGGAGATTTCACGTCCATGAAGGCACGAATGCGGTCGGCGACTTCGTCCAGGCTGTTGACTTCGAGCGCCAGCCTCATGCGCCGGGCGGAGCCGAACTGGTTGATGAGAAGTTGTGCGCCGGGGTAACCCTTCACGTTCTCGAACAAAAGGGCCTTGCCGCCGACAGTTCCCTGCCCGTTTTTTTCTCGAAGTAGGCTCTTCGAAACCCGGTCGGCGATTTCCGCAATCTCTAGAATTGGGTCCGCTTCGGTGCGAATGCGTTTCAGTTCGCCGGATCGTTCCAGTGCTTTGATCCAGTCGCGCAGATCGTCGTAAGCCAAAATTCCTCCCTGCATCAAAATGAAGACGGTTGAAAGACGATGGACAGACGATTATATGATGGCGCTGGCTCGAAACATGAACCACGGGGACTCGGGCGAGCACAGGGTAAAGCGGCAGAGGCGTGCTCTGGTGCGCAGACTTGCGCGTCAGCGTGTCGGCCAGTTCCCGCGGCGAGTTTGACTCTTCCACATTTCGCGCCTTGCGACTACGATATGAAAATCGAATTTGCCGTCTTCAGGATTTGACATCCATAAGGTCGAGCGAGGGCTACATGATCCGTTTCAAAGTGAACGGGAAAGAAAAGAGTTTTGACGGCGATCCTGATATGCCGTTGCTCTGGTATTTACGCGACGTCGCCGAATTGACGGGCACGAAGTTTGGCTGCGGCATGGCGTTATGCGGCGCCTGCACCGTGCATCAGAATGGCGCGGCGATCCGCTCCTGCACCACTCCGATGAAAGATGTGGGAGGCGCCGAGATCACGACGATTGAAGGTATCGCGCCCATGCATCCGGTGCAAAAAGCCTGGATGGAAATCCGGGTGCCGCAATGTGGCTACTGCCAGACGGGGCAGATCATGCAGGCGATCGCGCTTCTAAAGGAGAACAAGAATCCCAGCGACCTGGAAATCGACACGGCAATGTCGGGCAATCTCTGCCGCTGCGGAACGTATCAGCGGATTCGGGCGGCGATTCATCAGGCCGCCAAGGAGACGGCATGAATACGATCGAGAGTGTCAGCCGTCGTGTTTTTCTGCGCGGAGCACTGGTGGGCGGTGCATTTGTACTCAGCGCGCGTTTGATTCCCGAGAAACTCTGGGCCGCGGAAGGTGAAGCGGCGGCAGCGCCCTTTGAACCGAGTCTTTGGATGTCGATCGCCCCGGACGGCACGGTCACAATCGTCGCTCATCGTTCGGAGATGGGGTGCGGCAGCCGCACTGCCCTGCCGCTGGTGGTGGCCGACGAACTCGACGCGGAGTGGTCCAGGGTCAAGATCGAGCAGGCGATTGGCGATCCGAAATATGGCGAGCAGGATACGGATGGATCGCACTCGGTTCGGAGCAACTTCGATTTGATGCGGCAGGTGGGCGCCACTGGACGCATGATGCTCATCAGCGCGGCGGCCGCGCAATGGGGCGTTTCGCCTGGAGACTGTGCGACGGAACCTCATTTCGTGGTGCATCGCGGTAGTGGCCGCAAACTTGGCTATGGCGAAGTGGCGGCAGCCGCGGCCAAGCTGCCCGTTCCTAAGAAGGAAGATGTGCCGCTCAAAGATCGCTCGCAGTGGCGTTACATCGGGAAGGAAAAGAATTCCCTCTTCGACCTGCCCGAGATCGTCACCGGTAAAGCGATTTTTGGTATGGACGCGACCATGCCGGGTATGGTCTATGCATCGATTGAGCATCCGCCGGTGCTGGGACAGAAGATCAAGTCCTACGATGACAAGGCTGCGCTCAAGGTTCCGGGCGTTCAGAAAACTCTGACCATGGAGACGTTCAAACCGCCGCACCTGTTCCAGCCTTTGGGCGGCGTCGCGGTGATTGCGGACAATACCTGGGCGGCATTCAAGGGACGCAAGAGCCTGAAGATCGACTGGGACAACAGTCCACACTCGGTATACAACTCGGGACCGTTCCGCAAAACGCTGGAAACGACTTCGCGGCAGCCGGGCAAACTGGTGCGCAACGTGGGTGACGTGGACGTGGCGTTTGCCAAGGCGGCCGAGACCGGTGGAAAGATTGTCGAGGCGGAGTACTACACTCCGCACCTGGCGCACGTTTCCATGGAGCCTCCGGTCGCGGTTGTCGAATACCGCGACGGGAAAGTGCTGGCCTGGGCTCCGACGCAGAATCCGCAAGCCGTGCAGGAGACGATCGCGGGCGTGCTCGGCATCAAGAAAGAAGATGTGACTTGCCACGTAACGCTGCTCGGCGGCGGGTTCGGGCGAAAATCGAAGCCCGATCAGGTCGCGGAAGCCGCCGTACTCTCGAAGCAACTGGGCAAGCCGGTGAAAGTGGTCTGGAGCCGGGAAGACGATATTCACTTTGACTACTTTCATTCCGTGGCTGCGATGTATATGAAGGCCGCAATTGGGCCGGATGGCCGCCCTACAGCGTGGCTGCAGCGCACGGTGTATCCACCGATTGCTTCCACTTTTGACGCGACCGCTCGATACGCCGACGACGAGATGGGCTTGGGATGGAACAATCTTCCGTTCGATATCGCCAATCACCGCGCGGAAAATGGACCTGCCGATTACCACGTTCGGATCGGATGGCTGCGCAGTGTGGCCAATGTCTATCATGCGTTCGCCATTCACTCTTTCGCCGACGAACTGGCGCACAATGCCAGGAAGGATTCGGTGCAGTATCTCCTCGACCTGATCGGCCCCGCGCGCATCGTGAACCTTGATGCTAAAGGTGATGACGCGCAGGATGCCCTGAAGTATCCGCTGGACACGGCGCGATTGCGGCGGGTAGTTGAGATCGTGGCGGAGAAATCCGGCTGGGCGAAACGTTCGGCCGACAAGGGTAAAGGGCGCGGTATGGGCATCGCCGCTCATCGCAGCTTCCTTACTTATGTGGCGACCGTGGTCGAAGTCGAATTGGACAACCGGGGACAGGTGCATATTCCGAATGTGTGGACCGCGGTGGATGCGGGAACGGTCGTCAGTCCCGACAATATCCGCAACCAGTTCGAGGGCGCGGCTGTGTTTGGGACGAGCCTGGCATTGTTCAGCGAGATCACGGCAACCAATGGAATGATCGACCAGAGCAATTTCAACAATCATCAGATCACGCGTATGAACCGGGCGCCGCGTCATGTGGACGTGCATATTGTGCAGAGCGAGGCGCCGCCGGCGGGGGTTGGCGAACCGGGCGTGCCACCTTTTGCCCCTGCCCTATTCAACGCGGTGTTTGCGGCCACGGGCAAGCGGGTGCGGGAGTTGCCGTTGTCGAAGACGAAGCTCGTATAGTTCGAGGGGAAAGAAGCGGGTCTATCAAGATGCTGAGGCAAATGGGAATGTCTGCAATGCGGAAAGCACTCGCGCTGCTGCTTCTCTTGGCAGGAGCCTTGGCAACGGCGCAGGAGATCACCGTGGCTGCGGCGGCGGACATGAGTGCCGCTCTTCCTGAACTCGTCGCAGCCTATACCAAGAAAACCGGGCAAGCTGTAAAGCTGTCATTTGGAGCATCGGGCAATCTGACGAACCAGATACGGAACGGCGCGCCGTTCGACGTATTCTTTTCCGCCGATGAGCAGTACCCGCAGCAACTGATCTCCGAGGGACTCGCTTCGAAAGATACGCTGTATCGCTATGCAGTCGGGCGGTTGGTGCTGTGGGTGCCGAACGAGTCGCCGCTGGATTTGTCGAAGCAGGGCATCAATGCTCTGCTCAACCCGTCGGTCAAGACGATTGCAATCGCAAATCCCGCGACGGCTCCTTATGGGCGCGCGGCCGAAGCCGCGTTACGGCATTTTGGAATCTACGATCAGATTTCAAGCCGGCTGGTGGTGGGGGAAAACATTTCGCAGGCGGCGCAGTTCGTCGAATCCGGCAATGCGCAGGCGGGACTCGTCGCCCTCTCGCATGCGCTCGCGCCTGCAATGAAAGACAAAGGCCGGTACTGGACAGTGCCGCTCGACGCCTATCCCACGTTGAACCAGGCGGCGGTGGCGCTGTCTAAGTCAAGGCAGCAGGACGCGGCCCGCAAGTTTATCGAGTTCCTGCGCAGTCCAGAAGCCGCTTCCCTGCTCAGTCGTTACGGCTTCAGCCTGCCCGCGGAGAAACAATAGAATGAATTGGGAGGCGTTCTGGCTGACGGTGCGTCTGGCAGCCATCGTCTCGACGCTGCTGCTGGTCATCGGAATTCCCATCGCCTGCTGGCTGACCTACTCGCGCTGGCGCTGGAAATTTCTGGTCGAGGCCGCGGTCGCCCTTCCCATCGTCCTGCCGCCAACGGTGCTCGGCTTCTACGTGCTCGTGGCTCTCGGTTCGCGAAGCCCTCTCGGACGCTGGTGGGAATCGATCACCGGACACACTCTGGCCTTTACGTTCGAAGGGCTGGTGATCGGATCTTTGTTATACAGCTTGCCTTTTGCCGTGCAACCTTTTTCGGCGGCCTTTGGCGCGGTGGATGGCAGTCTCCTGCGGGCTTCCGCGTCGCTTGGAGATTCGCCGCTGCAGACCTTTCGCCGTATCGTGCTTCCCCTTTCAAAGGCGGGTTTGGTTACCGGATTTGCGTTGAGTTTCGCCCACACGCTGGGTGAGTTTGGAGTCGTGCTTATGGTGGGCGGCAACATTCCCGGAGTGACTCGTACGATCTCGATTGATATTTACGATCAGGTGCAGGCGGCAAATTATTCCAGCGCGAACCAGACGGCGTTGCTGCTTCTCATCCTCTCATTCCTGTTGTTGTCGGTGGTATACGGACTGCACCGCTTTGGCCTCAAGCGCAGTACATGGGCGGTAGGGCCATGGCGTTAAAGATCATCATCCCTGCCCGAATCATCCCGTCGCGACGGGCGGCGCCAACTTTGATTCGGCCAATTTCCGCCGATCTCGAGGTCCGCATTCGCAAGCGTTTCGCGAATCCCGAGGGCACTTTTACCCTGAACGTCCACTTCCGCGCGCTGGCCGGTTTCACGATACTTTTTGGCGCGTCGGGTGCCGGGAAAACCACGCTGCTGGATTGCATTGCCGGACTGACCCATCCCGACGAAGGGCGTATCGCGGTTGGCGGTGAAGATCTTTACGACTCGGAGATGCGACGCGACGTCCCTGCCTGGAAGCGCAACATCGGGTACGTACATCAGGACCTGGCGTTGTTCCCTCACCTGACCGCCGAAGAAAATGTGGGGTACGGGCTGCGCGAGTTGAGCACGTCAGCTCGTCAAGAACGCAGCCGGGCGATTCTCACTTTGTTCCGCATCGAAGACTTGCGCGACCGTCGACCGGCACAGATTTCAGGAGGTGAGCGCCAGCGGGTCGCCCTGGCGCGGACTCTGGTGACCGAACCTCGCGTTCTGTTGCTCGACGAGCCTTTGGCTGCGCTCGACCGGCCGACGAAATCATCCCTCATTGGGGATCTCCGCCAGTGGAATCAGCATCACCGCATCCCCATTATCTTTGTTACCCACAATCGTGAGGAAGTGTTTGCCTTGGGGAACGAAGTCATCATGCTTGACAACGGGCGGATCGTGGCACAGGGGCAACCTTACGAAGTGATGCGGGCCCCGCAACTCGAAACGGTCGCTCAACTGTCAGGGTTTGAGAATGTCTTCGATGCCACGGTGCAGGCACTGCACAACGATCGCGGCAGCATGACCTGCCAACTGGGGAGCAGTCCGGTGGAATTAGAGACTCCACTGGTTCGAGCCGAGGTGGGATCGCATTTGCGTGTGGGCGTTCGTGCCGGTGATCTGCTGCTGGTAATCGAGACCCCACAGGGGTTAAGTGCTCGCAACATTCTGCCGGGAACCATCCGGCGACTGGAGCAGCGAGACCTGATCGTCTCGGCATTCGTGGATTGCGGTGGCGCGGAGTTCGAAGTGCACGTGACCCTGGCGGCGCGCGAAGAACTTCAACTTCGGCCGGGCCAGAATGTGTGGGTCGTGTTCAAAACGCATTCCTGCCACTTGATGGGTATGTAAACGCTGGAACCGGACAGAGCCCCGTCAGCAGACGACGATACTCACTTTTGACCGCTCACCTTTTGATCAGGATTATTGCGATCCATTGGCCGTTGATTTCTTTGTGATAGACAACCGTTCCGCCCATGCGTTGCGCTATGTCTTCGGGCAGCAAGTCGCGATGGAAGCCAAAGAATTGTTCTTTTATGCGCTGCCATGCCTCCCAATTGTCAAGGAGAGGATGCGGTGGCTGATACTTGGTGGAGAAGACCAGGGCGACATCGTAATAGGCGCGTCCCCGGACCGCCAGGTCAATTTGCGGCGGCGAGAAATCTTCGATGCGCGACACCTGAAAGGGTCGAGTCGTGCTTGCAACAGCATTGAAATTGACATATCCAAGCCACGGGCGCGTAAGTTCGTCGGACGCGGGCCAAGCCGTCAGAACACGGGCGCCAGGATATTGCGCGGCCAGGAAGCGTTCCGCGTCCACATGCAAAACGATGAAGTCGCGATACGCCAGGTTGTCTTCGAGGGAGAATCCGTACTGAGGATTCGTGAAAAGTCCGGCGCCAAACACAATAGCGACGACGCCGACAATCAGTTTCCAGTAGCGCACTCGTCGCCACAAAGTTGAGACCCAGGCCAGAATCACGAGCGGGACGACCGGCAACATGTAGCGAGCCAGCACCGCGCCACCCACTACTGACATGAAGGCCAGATAAGCCAGCAGCACCGACAGCAGGGCCGCTTGCATCCAGATTTGAATGCGCGGCCGGGCGATTCCAGCCCGCGACCGGGGCGGACGGGACATGGCCAGCGCTCCGGCGAGCGTGAGCAGATAAAGACCGAAGTATCCAAAGAGTTGCCACAGCCGCATCCCGAAAGCGAATGGAACGCGCAGAGGATTAAATGTGGCGGCGACGTTGTAGCGAAAGAATTCGGGATTGCCCAACAGGAAGCCTGTCTTCGCGTAGTGGTAGAAGTACCAGAGGGCCAGCGGCAGCACCGGAAACAGCAGCGGACGCCAGTGCGTGAGTTTGCCGGGGGGCGGACAAATTTCGTTTCCTCGATTTTCGTTCCACCGATTTTCTTTCCGGCCCCGGCGTACGAAATCGACAAACAATGTCCAACCAATCAGAGCGAGGGGCGCGAGGATGGCAGTCTCTTTCGCGACCGCCGCCAGCGAGAAGAAGACCCCTTGCCGCCACGGTCGATCTTCCAAATATGCGGCCAGCGCCCAGAAGGTGAAGCCGGCCGCTGGCAAGTCGACTTGCGCCAGCGAACTCTGCGTGAAGTAGACGGGATAAATCGCCACCAGCGCGATGGTGGCGCAGGCCACCGGTAAATTAGCGGCGGCTCGCGACAGGCGAAACAGTCCGAGCAGGCAGAATGCGCTCAGCGCCAGCATGGATGTGCGAGTCACTAGCGGGGAGAATCCACAAATCCGCCAGACCAGCGCCAGCCACGCCATCACCAGCGGCGGATGGGCATTCGACGGTGTCGAATAGGGGATGAGCGCACCCTTGAGATAGAGGTCGCGGGCCGCCGGAACGTAATAGCCGGCCTCATCCCAGAAATATGGAAGGCGCAAAAGGGGCGCGTGCAGGAGCATCAATCCGGCAAAGAAGATCGCGAACAGAAGAATCTGGCGCGCCCACGCGGAGGATGGCGGTTCAGATTTCGCTCTTACATCGGGATGCGCCAGTGGCCGCGCCGGCATCAGTGGACGGGGCCGCCGGGGGCGCGTGGATCAAGCTTGATCTCGCCAAACGCGGCCTCGTAGTTGGACACGTTCTGCTGCAGCAGCGCCATGAGCGCCTTCGCCTGTTGCGGGCTGAGATAAATCCCCTGGAAGTTTCTTAATTCCACTTGCGTCTCCGAGCTTTGCTGCATGGTTCCAAAGACCAGGAAAAAGTCCCACACGTTGACTCGAATCTGCACGCTGTTGGAGTAGTTGTCGCGATAGTCGTCGGTTTGCACAAACTTCACATTCGGTTGGTTCGCGGTATTCATGTCCGCAGTGTAACGCGGGGGAGAGCACAGGGCAAAGGAGCCTGGGGGCGCCGTTGAAATCTCGATGCCCCAGAGTGGCTTCCGCCCTGTTTCCGGAATCGCCGCGGCAGAAAAAACTTCACCACAAAGGTCATGGAGGAAAACGGGGAACACGCCGTCAAAGATTTTCAAATTGCCAAATCAGCTTAACTATGGAACTACAAAATCGTAATTACAAAATCAACTTCGTGCTACTGCACGGTCAGCGCCGTAGTGCCGGAAACCTGGGTCGAGTTGGAGTTGACGATGACATTCATCGTGGCGGTGATCACAGCGGAGGCCTGGGCGGTTCCGGCGGTCACGGTGTACGTTCCCTGCGCGGGCGGAAGCGCGGGGAGGGCGAAGCTGATGTCGCAGTTCAGGCCGGGCTTGCAAGCCTGCAGGTGCTGGCTATCCGCCGGATCGCTTTCGCTGAAGATGGTGAGTGGAATGCCATTGAGCAGCGAAACGTCTCCCGAACTGACGCCCAGTCCGGCAAACTGAAAAACCGATCCAACCGGCCAGGGGAAGACGTTGGTGGTCGAAGGATTGACCATGGTGACTCGAACTAACTGAGGGCCCACGACCAGATCGGACGCAGCCTGCAAAACGGTCGCGAGCCCCTGTCCCGTCGGATAAGCAAGACCGCCGGGGTAAACGATGGCTATATCAGGATTCAGACTGCTCCACTGCACCGAGGGGGTGAGATCCTGTTTGCTGCCATCGCTGAACAAACCTGTGACCTTAAACTGTTGTGGAGTCCCGAGCGCGACAATGCCGTTCGCCGGGGTGATGGTTAACGATTGCAGGCTTGCGCCGCTGACCGTCACGCTGGTGCTGCCGCTGATGCCGCCCGCGGTCGCAGTGATAAGGGCGGTCCCGCCCAGAATCCCACCGGTCATGACTCCATGGCCGCCGACTCCGGTAGTAATTCCTGGAATGCCGGCATCGTTGCTGACGGTCGCAGCACCAGGGGTGGCCGAACTCCAGTGGACGGCCCCGGTCAAGTCCTGACGGCTGCCATCGGAGAACGTTCCGATCGCGACCAGACCGAATTGCGTCTGATTGGCAAAGCTGATGGCCGGCGGAGGAGTCAGCGGATCGAGGGGCGGGCAGTTCGAAACAGGGTTGGCAACGGTGGCAGCACAGATATCGATTCTTGCGAGCGCGGCTGGATTCACCACCAGCGAGGCCGAACCCGCTACCGTAGACGAAGTCACGGGGTTGAGAAAACTGGCTCCGATATTGGTCTGGCCAGGCCCGCTGGCGCTCATGAATCCATAAGGACTCACGGTCGCGATCGCCTCCTCCGAGGATCCCCAGGTGGCCAGCAGACTCAAATCCACTTGAGAACCATCGGTATAATTCCCGGTCGCGAAAAATTGCCGGCTGCCATCGAGCGGAACCGCCGCGCTTCCAGGCACGAGATCGATGGAATCCAACTGGGCGCTGCTGACGTTCAAAGTGGCGGCAGCCACCGTCGGAGCGCTACCGGGAACAGCGAAACTGGCCGAGAGATTTGAGGTGCCGGTGGCGACTCCGGTCGCCAGTTCTCGCAGTCCATTGGCGTAGTTCAACGTTGAATTGGTGTCGCTAGTCCAAGTGGCGACGTTGGAAACGTCCTGCTGAAACACCGTAATGTTGTCCGGGGCCAGGAAAGTAGCCAGGGCGACGACATTCTGTAATCCACCCAGCGCAACCTGAGCGTCGTTTGGAGCCACTACCAGGGATTGTAGAGTCGCGCTTAGAACGTTCAGAGAGGTGCTACCCTGCTGGCTGCCCAGGGCAGCCGTAATGTTGGACGTTCCCGGCCCCGTCGTGGTCAGCAGGCCAGTGTCCGGCGCGATGCTCGCGACCCCTACGTCGGAGGAATTCCAGGCGATTCCCTGAATGCCGGTGACGTCGAGGGTGCTGCCGTCGTGGAATGTCGCGAGGGCCCGCATCTGCCGGGCAGTGCCGTTCGCCATGACTGGCTCCGGAGATAGAGTTCCGGAAAGCGTCACCATTTCGACCGGAAGAACATTCACTCCCAACACCGAGCTTTCATCCACGGTGATGCCCGTGCTGGCGCTTATCCCGGAAGAGGGCGCAGTCGCGGTGATCGTCTCATTTCCCAAGCCCAGGCCAGTTACAATTCCAGTGGCAGAAACGCTGGCCACACGCGAATGAGTATTCGCGGTCGTCCAGGCCACAATCCGGCTGAGATCCTGCGTCGTACTATCGTCAAAGGTGCCGGTGGCGGTGAGTTGCTGCGCCGTGGCTAGCGGCACAGTTGGGTTTGCAGGGCTAACGGATATCGAGGTTAGATTCGCGTTCGACACGGTCAGAGAAGAAGCCGGACTGCTGGCCGTTCCGAGCGATGCCGAGATGCTGGTCGAACCCTGAGCCACGGCCCGCGCCAAGCCTTGCGTGCCCGGAGAAGAACTGACGGCGGCGATTCCGGGCTGAGTTGAGTTCCACGTTACCAGCGCGGTGATATCCGGCGAAGTTCCGTCATTGTACTTGCCGGTGGCGGTAAATTGCTGGGCCGTTCCCTTGGCAATTTGCGCGCTTCCCGGACTGATCGTAATGCCGGTTAACTGCGGAACCACTGTGAGAATGGTAGTTACTTGAAATGTCTTCTGCGAAACCGGATCCAGAATCGTTCCCGTGATCACGACCCTGCCCGAACCGACAGCCGTGGCGACACCCATGCTGTTGATGGTGGCGACGGTTGTATCCAGGCTCAGCCACGTGAGCTGGCCGGTTATGTTCTGGGGATTGCCAAAGCTGTAGTTGCCAATCACATCAAAGGGCTGGGTAGCCGCCGGCGATTGGCTCAAAGTAATGGTTGGGTTGAGCGGAGTAAGCGATATGCTCGTCAAAGCTGCGCCGCCGCCAGTGCCGATCTGGCCGTTCTTGCCGCCGCAGCCGCAGAGAGCGATCAACGCGCACACCATCGCGCACAAAATCGAAGTCGATACAATCGAACGCCTGAACATTCAGAACACCTGCAAGCGGGTACGGATCACCGCGTTCAAATTAACGTCCTTGCACTTCAAAGAACTTTCACAATCCTTACTTCCAAACTACTTTGCCGGCCCGGAACCCGGGGCTGGCAAGGTTCCCTTGGCGGCTTCGCGAGCTTTGGCATTGGTATCCGGGGCCTTGATCTGGGCTTTAATCCAATCAAAAACTCTGCCTCGGGAGGCGACCGAACTGAAGAATGCCATATTGGTGTCATACCGTCTGTGCTCGGCCTGCGCGGGAAGGGCCGCTTCGATCTGCTTCTTGGCTTCTTCGGGCGTGCTCGGAAAATCATCGTTCAGTTGGTTGAGGCGGATGTGCGGCGTCTTCAGTCCCGGCAAGAGCTTCACTGGATCGAACTCGGCTACTCTTTTCAGAAACTCTGGTTTGACGTAGGCGGCCCGCTCGGCCTCCGGAATCACGTTGGATTTGCGCATCCACACCGGCCAGTCTCCCCAGGGGTTCAGCAAATCGATGGCTTTGATGCGGGAATCGACGGATGCCGCCATGATTGCGATCGTTCCGCCCGCTCCAGCCCCGAACACACCCACGTGATTCATATCGAGGTCGCCGCGCTCCGTCAGATAATTCAATACCATCTGGACATCGTGCGCGGACTTACCTAAGGCTTCCTGCAACTCGCTGACGAACCACTGTTTCATGGGTCGATCGTGATAGCGATGCCCGGTGAGGGCGGGTACAAAGCCAACAGCCGCGTAACCACCGCTGGTCGTGCGCCGGCACCAGCCATCGTCCATGAATCGGTCGGTATCGGAAGGATGTCCGTAAAGATAGATGGCGACCGGCGGCTTCTGATCCTTAGCTGGCACCGGCCGGACTACAAAGAGATAAATCCGATCGCCGGGGCGCCACTGCACAGCGACAAATTCGCGAGTGAAGTCCTTGTTCTCGGCGGTTTCAAGCAGGATGGGCGCGTCGGCGCGCAGGTGGCTGCCGGTCAGCGCAGGGTTGGAGAAATCCTCGAGGCTCTGGTTCGAAACCGCGTTGGGCTCGCTAACAGCCTTCCTGGAGAGGTCTTCCAGTCGCTGGTTGGTGGCCGCATGGGCGTCAGTGCCCGCGCTGGCATCGTTTTCTTTTTCTTTCTGGGTCGTCGTCGTAGCATTCTGGGCATCGCCGATCAAAGGCAGAGCGAGAACCAGGGAAAGGACAACGGAAGAGAATCGGGAGCCAGCATACTTCATAGTGTTTACGATGTGTTTACGATCTTGATAGGACCAGTCGATACGTTTAAAACTCTGCAACACCGCAGCCTGTACAAAGGGGAGCAGGCTGGCCCCTAAGGTCAGCCTGCCCCGGTTCAAGTTTCACTCACCGTCAAGTTACTTCTTGAGGCTGAGCAGTTCCGCGCCGGTGTCGGTATGGTAGTCCAGATCGGCTTGGTTGGTGAAGACCTCGCCGCCCACATCGCCGCCATCTTCCGGCCAAACGTTGCCATTGTGCGGACCGGTAGGAGCGCCTCCGCCATCGGCGGGGAACGGAACCCCGGTCGGCGAGAAGTGCGAGTGGAATACCTGGAGGCCAGGTTCTGTCGAACCACCGATGTTGCAGGTGGTGGGGTTAGTGCAGACGAACGGAACGAAATCGGCGTTGGTGTTATTGACTTCGTTCTGCGCGGCCGTGACTAGGGCCTGGGTGTTGGTGAGGTTCACGCCAGTGGCGTCGGTGATGGCACGAATGATCGTCCACGCTGGGTAAGATCCGTTGCGGACGTTCGGGAGCGAAGTGCCACCATTGGCCTGGCACGGCGCGACGCAATTCGGCAGTTGGCCAGCGAGGTAGTTCTGGCTGTCAAAGGTATAGGGACCGTAGCCCTGGTTGATGGGATCGACTCCATCGAGCGTAACGTAGCGGCCCTTGCCGCCGGCCGCGCCCGACTGTCCGGGTGTGCCCGCGAGCGTGTTCACGTTGCCGAAGGAAAAGAAAGCGTAGCCGATGCCGTCGGGCGTGTTCTTTACTCCGCCGACTCCACTGGAGCCGCCGAGTTCCGCGCCAGTACCGATGGCGCGCTGACGGACCGAGGCAGTGTCATGGACTGCCGGCAGATAGAGCGGATCGGCGCAGTTCACACCCACGGTGCACGTGGTGCTGAGTTCAACGCCGGTTTCCTGTGAAGCTGCGTTCGGGATATTTTTCAGCGTCACCGTATTACGGAAGACGTTGAATTCGGTGGTTGTCATGGTGCCCGAAAGGGGCTCACGCAACCAGGGGAAGATCGGCCCGTTGACGCTAAGAGCTTGAAGAGCCGCGGTGAGCGAAGGATCAAGATCCTGAGCGCGAGTCAACGTACCATTGAAGACTTCCGTTGCGGTGAAGCTGTTGAGGTTCTTGAAGGCAACGTTCGTGCCATCCGGTCCGACTGCGCCCAAACCGCTGGCGTTGGTCACGTTGTAGACGAAGACCACAGGCTCGGCCCCGACTTCAATCGTCTTATACTTCCAGGCAGCCTTCTTGGAAAAAGGATCCGTGCCTTGGATGGCGTACTGTACTGGAGTCGCTCGGCCGCCGACACCATACACCGGGCAGCCCAGGTTCGCGCTTACCGGCCAGTTGTCCGTACCCTGAAAGCAGGTAGCATTGCCGGACGTGCCGTAGCCCAATCCGTTGCCGTTGATGTTGTACGCCGCCAGGACACGATTGATTTCGAACTTGGCGTCCTCCGGACGAACGTCACTGATGGCAGCCGTGAAGGTGGTGCTAATGGCGGCGAGCACACCCGTGGGAATACCGGTGGTCGAATCGGCCTGATCGGCACTTGTCTGGCGGTTATACAAGATCGCCTGGGGAACGAGGTTCTGACCCGCCGCGGAGAGCGAGCCGGAGTCAACCTGCAGAGTAGCGCGAGGAACCGCGAAGAAGAGGCGGTTGCCCAGGACGCTATCCACGCTCAGGTAAGCCCAAGTCTTGTGGTTGGTAGTATCCCATGCCACAAAAAGATTTCCGGCTTCTACTGGAATCGAAGTGCTGCGGCTATCAACCGCCTGGGCCCAGTTCTGGCCATCTCCGGAATTGGTGCCCTTGGCGCTCCAGTGCTGGCAGGTGCTGCCCGATACGGAAGAACAGAGGTCGGTGAATGCTGCCGCTGATAGTGTATTGAACATGGCCGAAGAGCCAACACCCAGGAATTCCAAAGTATAGGATTGGGCGTTGGCGACCGGAGCCAGTCCGACGATTGCGGCCAGAACTGCGACCGCCAAAATTGTTTTTGTTCCTCTCATCACAATATTCTCCTTAAAGCTGCGTTCAGAATTTATCCAGTTGGAGCGTTGCCAGTTGAAGCGCCGCTAAACGTTCGGGCCCGCTCTGGCCCCCGAGGCCGCTGCTTACTCCGGATTCGGCCATCGCAACCGCATCCCGAGGCGCGCCGCAGGCACGAAAAGCTCCCAGTGACCCGGAAATTTCGCGCTTGAGGTGCGAGAGAACTATCAGGCAAGGCTGTTAATCGGAAGTGACAGCAAGATGAACCGCAGGTTAATTTCCGGGGTGCGTGATCCGCAAAACGCTTCGTCCTGTGGATTTCCTTGTGCGTTACAGACGTCGGGCGCACAACGCAAAGTGGCACGCTGAGCTTCCTGCGCGCGCGGTTTGCCTTGACGTCTCAACATCTGGAACGATCGGAACCAAGAACAGATCACGTTGTCGCATCGCGTCGAGTGGCAAGACCTGGTCACAACGGACCTAGTTCACGACTTGGGAGAGGCTCTTCGCGATGGTGGTAAAGCCGGCGCCGGCGAACTGGGCGGTGATATTCACCGAGCCCGTCTTCAAGGAAGACACCGTGATCGACGCCACGCCGCTGACCACCGGTACGACCCCTATCACTTTGCCGTTCGCGCGGAAAGTGACGCTACCGACCGGCGCGGTTCCGGTGGCGCTAACCGTCGCCGTGAAAGTGACGGGCTCACCCTGGACCGATGGGTTGAGCGAGGAGGCCAGACTCATCGCCGTGGGCAGCGGGAAGCCCATGTGAATCGTGCCGATCGCCAGGTAATCGGCAGTACCGGAAAAAACGATCGATCCGGCAGGCGCACTGAGCGGCACGCCCACTGGAGTCCAAACGCAGAGCTTATAGGTTGTACAGCCGCTGTTGTTCGGCGTCAGCATGACGCTGGCAAGGATCGTGCCAGTTCCGTTTGCCCCGGAATACACTGTGGCTGCGCCCGGCTGGATCGCGGAATAATAAAACCACAAAGCAGTCTCGATGCCGCTGGTGGCCGTCACCGTAACGTTTTGCCCGGTCTGGAAAAACATGACCGGATACCGGCCGGGATTGTTGACGAAATTTCCCGAGCCGCCCTGGCTGGCAGAGACGATCGCCTGGGCGGTAGCGGTGAACTGCAGTCCGTAGTTTGGCCCCGGTCCCGATCCCAGGCTGCCCATGCCCCCGTCGTAGAACTCATTGACCAGCTCCAGGTTTTTCAACCCGCCGAAACTGACAGTGCCTTTGGTCTGCGCAGTAGAAAACGCGGATAGAGCAAACAGTGAAAGAGCGAGGATTCGAATTCGGGAACTGGACAAAGAAGTCTCCGCGCGAAATGAACTGGCCGCGACCACCAACTTTCGACGATGAATGTTACGCCGGAATTACGGTTGTGTTAAAGGATGGTGAATTCCGGCGCTCGATCGAAGCCGCCACCTCGCGTCGCGCAGCCGTCAAACTGCTGGCACGACTTGGCTTGCGATCTTCACTTGAAATTAACCGAGATGTCACATTGCCGTAACAATTCTCCGGTAGTCATTGTTTCTTTTGGTTCGAGGTTTCTCCTGGTTCGAGGTGTGTTTCTTGTGAAGACCCTGAAGTGTCTATTGCCTCTCGCCTCTTGTTTCCTGGCGCTGGCCCCGCTGGCGCTGGCACAGGTACCGATTGGGCCCGATCTGGTTCCGCCGACGGTGCAACTGCCCGAGCCGCCGCCGGGCGTCAAACCGCCTGCCGTGCAGACGACGGAGGCCGCCGCACCCATCAAACCATCGGCTCACAAGGAGAGCGAGTCCCAGGTTTATGGTGCGGTCACCGATCAGTCGAATGCCGTGCTTCAGGGCGCAACCATCACGCTGACCGGCGCTTCGGGCGCGGCTCAAACCACCACCAGCAATGCCCAAGGCCAATACTTCATCAACGCGGCTCCGGGAACCTACACGCTCAAAATTGTGAACAACGGCTTCAAGAATTTTACGGCGGAGAATCTGACCCTCGTCGCGAACCAGGAAATCGAAATAGACGGCGCGCTGGAACCGGCAGCGGCCAGCCCCGAAAAAGTCGAGGTAGTGGGCGAGAACATTGGCCATGTGGAAACCGAAAAGGCCGAGGTTAACGAGGTTATCACCGCGAAGCAGGTGGAGGAAACGCCTCTGAACGGGCGCAATTTTGTCAGCATGTTGACATTCGCTCCGGGCGTCAGCAACCAGAGCGGACAGGATGAGGCGCTGGTGGGCGTGAAGGGCAGCGTCAAGTTCAGCGTGAATGGCGGCCGGGTCGAATACAACACCTTCAGCGTGGATGGCGCCGACGTTCTGCACGCCGGGATTCACGGCAGCGAAAGCACGCTGGTGGTCTTTCCCAGTCTGGATGCGATTAACGAGATGAAGGTTCTCACCTCGAACTACGGGGCGCAGTACGGCCGCAGCGCTTCGGGGACGATTCTGGTCGATACCAAGTCGGGCGGATCAACTCTGCACGGCAGCATGTATTACTACGGGCGCAACGAATTGTTCAATTCCCGCAACTACTTCGATGAAACGACGCGCGCGCCGCTGTATCGCAAGAATGATTTCGGCGGCACCATCGGCGGCCCGCTGTTTATTCCCAAGCTCTATCCCCGCAAGGATCGCACGTTCTTCTTTTTCTCAGAAGAGGCGCGCCTGGAAAAAGATCCGACCGACAACAACTTCAACCAGGCGGTGCCGTCGCTCGCGGAGCGACCGTCGGTGCGGACGAATGCGGATGGAAATCCATACATCGGCGCCGATTTCAGCGACGTTTGCCCGATCTTGCCGCCCAACTCTCAAATCACATCGTTCAATCCCGTGCAGTTCCCCGACTGTCCGCACATCCATGCCGGCACGACCTTGCCATACAACATCGTGGGCTACAACGACAGCACGCACGCGGGTTTTCCTACGATCGATCCGGTCGGCGCCGTTCTTTCCGGCTCGAGCTCGACTGTATTTACCAACCCGCAAAACGGCCAACAGTTCAACGGCTCGGGAATGATTCCCCTGCCCAACTCGTCGGCGGGGTGCAACTCCACCGTCGGTTCGTGTTACGACTACGCCTTCGCACAGCCAACTTACTGGCGCGAAGAGTTACTGCGGGTTGACCACGATATCAAGCCCGGGAAACTGCGGGCCACGTTCCGCTACATCCACGACTCCTGGGATACGACGGAGGCGCGACCGATCTGGGGATACGTGCGCAACAGCTTCCCCACGGTGCAGGGCCGTTTGTTCGGGCCGGGCTCCAGTTCGGTGGCGCACTTGACCGAGACCATCTCCAGCAGTCTGCTCAACGAAGTTGTCGTGAGCTACACGGCATCGCACATTAGTCTCTTCTCTCGCCCCGCGGCGGGGGTCAGCGTCGAGCGACCGGCGGCGCTGGACGGGTCGCAGGGCTATCTTTTCAACAACAACTTTGGCGGCAAGTTGTCGGGCGTTGAACTCGCGCCTGGAAACCTCGCGTATGGAGGCGGCTTCGCGGTGGATCCCGGTTACGCGCCCTGGCAACTGGCCAATCCCACCTGGAGCGCGCGCGATGACATCAGTAAGGTGATTCACCGGCATACCTTGCAGATGGGCCTGCAGGTGATCTTCGGGCAAAGGAACGAAATCAATGCCACCAACGGGCCCAACACCGGAGACGTGCAGGGGTTGCTGACGTTCAGCAACTTCGGCCTGCCTAACTTTTTCACCGGAAACGAATACAGCAACCTTCTGGTCGGCGCCATCACTTCGTTCCAGCAGGACAGCGCCCAGCTCAAATATCACAACCGTTACGACATTTATGAGCCTTATGTGCAAGACGACTGGAAGGTCAACTCGCGATTGACGGTGAACCTCGGAATACGGTTCAGCCTGTTCGGCAACTATCACGAGATTAACGAGCAGGCGTGGAACTGGGATCCCACCAGGTATGTCACGCCCGGCCCGGATTTGAGGTTCAATCAGGACGGCCGTTTGTTCGACAAGAGCCACCCCATTCCGGTTCCGACCGGACCCGGGGATGTCAGTCCGTACCTGGTCAATGGATTGGTCGATTGCGGGACTCAGGCTTCGGGCGTTCCCGCCACTTGCATGCAGCCGCACCGGTTCAATCCCGCGCCGCGAGTTGGATTTGCCTTCGATCCAAAGGGCGATGGCCGCACTTCGATTCGCGCCGGCTACGGGGTGTTTTTTGAGCATGGCACGGGCAGTGAAGCGAATACGGGTTCGTTGGTGGGCAGCGCTCCTCTCAATTTTACGATGACGCAGTTGGCGCCCGCCGGAATCGCCTCCGCCTACCCCTGCATCGGCGGCATTGGGGGCAGCAGTATTTGCGAATCAGGTACGGGCGCATATCCGATCGACGTGACCTCGATCCCGCGCAAGGCCATCTGGCCCTACGTGCAGCAGTGGAGCTTCGGAATTCAGCGGGAGCTCTCGCACAGTCTGGTGCTCGGAGTGGCCTACGTGGGCAGCAAGGGCACGCACCTGACGGCTGTGCTGCAGCCGAATTCATTCGCTCCGGTGCCTTCCCAGGCCGACAGCGGCGTCCTGCTCAGCGGCAATCCTTATGGCGCGCATCAGCCCATCATCAGCAATTCGCAACTGGGGGCCAACGACTGCGTAAATCAGGGAACGCTGCTGAATCCGGTTTTCTCGGTCAATGGCGTGGCGATCAACCGGACCCAGCCCGCCTACATCAATCTGCTGGCCGCCTGCGAATACGACAACGAGCAGGGACTGCTGCCGATCAACGCTTACCGGCCCTATCGCGGACTGCAGAAGATTTTTTCTCTGCAAAACGTGGGGGATTCGAACTACAACGCTTTCCAGACTACGTTGCGCCACACCCGTGGTCCGCTCACGATGGACATGTCGTATACCTACAGCCACTCGATCGACGACTCATCGGACCGGAACGATACGACGATTGTGAACACGCTGCTGGCTGCGGCTAACAAAGCAAGTTCAAACTTCGATCAGCGGCATTTGCTCAATCTGAACTACACCTGGACTCTACCCAATTTCAAGTTCGATTCGAGCCGCATACGGGCGTGGGCGAATGCCGAGCCACCACCCGCCGCGCCCGCCTCGGCAGGCTTCTTCGACCGCATGGCCTCCGACATACTCACCAACTGGTCGCTCTCGGGCGTCACCACGTTCCAGAGTGGAACGCCGTTCACGGTCATCAACGCTGGCTATGGGGCCCTGGGAATTTCTGTTCCCGACAACGCAGGAGTCGCAGGCGGAATCTCCTCCGTCGCGTCTTTCCCTGATGTGGTGGGAAATATTCACAGCCGGGCGCCGATTGGGGCGACCAATCCGGAGAGCTTTGGGCCGGCGCTGGGGAACGCGGCGGCCTTTGCCGCGCCGCGCGGCCTGACCTTCGGCGACGCCGGGCGCAATCTCTTGAACAACCCCTTCCGCTGGAACTTCGATGCGACCTTGACAAAGAGCTTCAAGGTTAAGGAAGGCACTAGCCTGGAGTTCCGCTCCGAGGTTTTCAACGTCTTCAATCACACCCAGTTCCGGGTGTACGATCCCAGTCCGAATTTCGGAAACCGCGCCAACAACACGGTCAGTTGTTACGGCGTGGAATCTTACGGCGCGGCCGGCGACGCGGAAACCGACTGTCTCACGGGCAACTCCTTCCTGCATCCAGTGAACGCTCACCGTCCGCGCACCATGCAGTTTGCCTTGAAACTGAGCTTTTAGATTCTGAGTTCTTAGTTGGCGAGTTTCTGACTGCCGAGTTTCTGAATATGGAGAGATGGTCTTCGTGAAATATCCGAGCTTTGGTCTGGTCATTCTTATTTTTCTGCTGGGCTGCGGCGGTGTCAGCAAGAGCGGCACCGGCAACTGCTGCGGCGTTCCGGGAATCAACGTTCAGGTTGTTTCTCCGGTGGGGCCGGCGGCCGTGGATGGCAACTCGAGTCAGACCGTGGCGATCACGGTCCAAGTCAGCAACGACTCGTCGGGTGCCGGGGTCACCTGGACGCAAGTGCCAGCGGTCGTCAATGGCCCCACCGGAACCCTATCCAATCCGCAATCGCTTTCGGTGACTTTCACTCCGCCGACCGGCATTACCTCGGCGACACAGGTGAACGTCACGGCGACATCGGTGACCGACCCGACGCGTTCGGCGACGATCCCCATCACTGTCTATCCGCCGCTCACCGCCTACTTCAACAACTCATACCTGGGGCTGGCCACTGCCTTTGTGAAAACTAATTACATTTGCGTCGGCATCGGGGATACGCAGACGGCCTGCGAAGTCGGCGTATTGGGAGGACCAGTTAACCCCGCCAGCGGTGAATCGCTTCCGGTCACTTGGTCGCTCGGCAACACTTCCCTGCCGCCGGGTTTGGAGTTGGCCACTGCGCAAACCGTGTTACCTCCTCCGGCTCAGCCCGCACCTCAGAACACATCCGCGATTGCGATCGTCGGGACACCGACGGCATCGGGTATTTACCCGTTCACGCTCACGGCCACTGACACGACCGGGAACACGATCACTCAGTCTTTCACGATCAACGTGGCTCCCGGGCAACTGAAGGTGGCTACACCGACAATTCCAGAATTTGTCCCCAGTGCTCCGCCCATCCCGTCGTACGCGCCGTATGCGCCCGTACAACTGCAGGCGAGCGGCGGAATTCCGCCCTACACCTGGAATGTGGCTCCCGGATTTACTCTGCCACCTGGAATGCACTTGAGTTCGACTGGAGTCATCTCTTTGGACTCCTCGTATGTCGGCCCCGGTAGAACCGGGATCGCGGTGCAAGTAGCGGATAGCCAGACTCCGGTTCCGGCGCAGGGTCTTTTCCCCGCGGCAGCGGCGAGTGGCAGCACCCCCGCTCTGATCAATATCGTCCAGTCTGACACCGACACCCCTCCCGCTGGCTCGAATAGCTTTCCCTGTGCTATCAACAACACCGTCCTGCCGCCCGGCACTGCCTATACGTTCGTTTACAGCGGCTTCGGTCCGGGGGATGTTCCGGTGACGTTTTCGGGCAGCTTCACCATCGCTGGTGATGGCAGCGGCAACATAACTGGATTCGAGGACGTTGCCGGCGTGTCGCAACCGATCAGGCTAACCGGCTCCATCTCCGCCGATAATCTTTCGAGCCACGGCTGCCTGACCCTGACCACTTCGAGTTCCACCAGCCAATTCCGGTTCGTCCCGACGGCGCTGGACTCAACGTCAACCTACTACACCGCGGGCCGCCTCATCGAATTCGACGACACGACCGGAACCGGAACCCGAGGCTCGGGATACTTCTACAGTCAGAACCAGGCGGCGTTCACCACCCCGACCGGCACATTCGCGTTCCGGCTTTCGGGTTGGGATGCCGGCGCCAACCATTTCGCGATGGCCGGCACGGCCACCGCGGGGACGGGCGCGCAGGCGGGATCGGTCACTTCGGTTTCTGCCGACGTAAACGACGGCGGAACCCTTGCTGGCGGCCTGACCGGGGGCAGCGGCAGTATCGGCGCCCCCGACGCAACCGGCCGAGGCACGGTCACCTTCACGGTGGGCGCCGGCACTTACGAATTGATTTACTACATCGTGGACGCAAGCCACTTGATCTTCAACTCCACCGACGGACAGTTGTTCATCACCGGAGAAGCCATCCCCAGCAGCACCGGTTCTTTTTCGCAAGCTACGCTGAGCAACAGTCACATCTACCGCTTCGGAGGTTCCGTGCCTGGCAGCCCGGACGTGGGCGTCGGCGTGCTGCATTTTGATGGTTCGGAGGCCGTCAGCGGCACCGCTTATGAAAGGAGCGGGGGAACGGCAACCACCACCGCTCTGACTGCCCAATATGCCGTCGATCCCAATACCGGACGGTTCACCTTCTCCGGAACCGGTGCTCCCGTGGTGGGATACGCCATTCCCTCCGCCAGCGGGGTCACGGGATATCTGGTGGGCACGGGCGCTTCCGCAGCCTCCGGCACAATGGAGTTCCAAACCAGTTCCTATCCTCCGGGATATCAGATCGGGCCGATCATTGGACAGTACGGGCTGGGCAGTGAGGAGATGCTGGATGCGCAATCGACAGTGCTTGTCGGCAACGAATATCCCGCTCGCAATGGCAAGTTCAACTCCACCGCCTACGTTGACTATCTTTATTCCAGCAATCTAGCGGGCTTGTCCCCGTTTCAGGAGTTCGATCTTTTCCAGTACACATGGAGCGCGGACGGCTCGGGAACTTATGGCGCCTATACCTACATGGTCACCAACGGGGCCACGCTGGGAGCAAAGTTCTTCTACATCGACACCTCGCCGCTGAACGGACACCCGGCAGTGGTGGTTGGGCAGTGCTGGACGAACTGCCAGCCAAATTGACGAGACCGCGCGCCATGCGCTCGATCGTCGCCGGGCGCAACGAGCAAATTAACTCTCCTTTAACACTGACGCAACATTGCCGCAACAAAGTCTCTCTAGTGTGAAGTGAGACTCTTGACGCAAGAAAGCAACTCCTTCTGGCCATGGAACCCTTGATGGCGACGGAAAAGTCGCGATATCCCGATCTCATCTACGTCGTCGAAGACGATCCCGATGTATCGCAACTGATCGAGCACAATCTGCGAACCGCCGGTTATGAAGTTTCCACGTTCCTGTCGGGCGTGCCGGTATTGCCGCAGGCAGCCATGGTGCAACCGGCGCTGTTTCTTCTCGATATTATGTTGCCGGGGATCAACGGTTTCGACCTCTGCCGGCAGATTCGCCAGCATGAACAGCTCGCCAAGACGCCGATTATTTTTCTCTCCGCCAGAACTCAGGAGCCAGACCGCCTGCAGGCTTTCGACGCCGGAGGGGACGGATACATCACCAAACCTTTCAGCCCCCGCGAACTGATTGCGCGCATCCGCAACGTTCTGCGCGCTCAGCCCGAGCCCCCCAGCCACGAAGTGATCCAGTTAGGTGAGTTGGAGATTGATATTGCTTCCATGACGGTGCGCGTGCAGGGTAGGACGGTGCTCACCACGGTTCGCGAATTCCGCTTGCTCGAATATCTGGCGCGCCACCGGGGACGCGTGTTTACCCGCGACCAGTTGCTTGACGCGGTCTGGAAAGAAGGATCGTTCGTGACCCCGCGCTCGATTGATGTTTTTGTGCGGCGGTTGCGTGAAAAGATCGAACGCGACCCACGGCATCCGCGGTATCTGAAAACGCTGCGCGGAATCGGCTATCGTTTCGAAAACGGGCGTTAGGCAGGGTCTGGGCCGCCGCGGTCGAATGCCGCAGCCACGGCGGATCTAACACGCCACTCCGGCTCATTGTGTACTATAATTCGCACGCTCCCGAGGAGCGGTTCTTGCCCCCGCGAGATGCAGCGCCCCAATGGCAATTTGCCCGAATTCCCAGGCCCTGCATTTCCCTTCGGCATTACCAAAGATGCTAAGGAGAAACCCCCATGCGTGTGCTTCGTGTCGTTCTCGTTGTATTGCCGATGGTATTGCTGATCAGCGCCTTCGCCACCGTGAGTCAGGCGCAAACAAACGCAGCGATTTATCAACCTACGTTGACTCCCCAAAACAGCGGCACCAAGCAATTGCTGATTGCGGTCAGTCCGGTCAACGCGAAAGTGGTTTGGGCGGCCGGAACTGGGGGAACGTTTCTGCTCACGACCGACGGCGGCCAGACCTGGAAGTCCGGCGTGGTGAAAGGAGCCGCGAGCCTGCAATTCCGTGACGTGCAGGGGGTGAGCGCAACCGTCGCGTATCTGCAGTCGATTGGAACCTCCCCCTCAGACTTTCGCATTTACAAGACTGAGGATGGAGGCGCGACTTGGACGATGCAGTTCAAGAACCAGACCGTCGGGGCATTCTACGATTGCTTTGCATTCTGGACCCCGAAGCGTGGAATTTCACATAGCGATTCCGTGAATGGAGTATTCCCCGACATCCGCACCATCGATGGAACGACGTGGCAGAGCATCAGTGCGAATATGCCACCGGCATTGCCTGGCGAGTTTTCGTTTTCGTCGAGCGGCACTTGCGTCGCAACTCAGGGTGAAGACAATGCCTGGATCGCGACCGGGGGCTCGACCTTTGCCCGAATTCTGGCCACCACCGACGGAGCGAACACGTGGAATGCCTATGACACTCCCCTGGTGAGTTCGCCGAGCGCCGGAGCGTTTACAGTGGATTTCCGCAATCCCACGAACGGCATCGTGGGCGGCGGCGACCTGGACCCCACCGATCCGGATCAAGCACGAACTGCAATCTCCGGCGACGGCGGTCAAACCTGGACGCTGACCAACCCGCCTCCAGTCACCGGAGCCATTTTCGGACTGAGCTATGTCCGGCAGCTCGGCCCTTATTGCGGTCCAACTTGCCAGGCGGTTGCGCGTTATGTGGTGGTCACCGCCAATACCGGCGGAGCGGCATGGACTCCCGATGAAGGGACGACGTGGTATGTCCTGCCGGGTGTCACCGGTGAGTGGGCAGTTGCATTCGCTAGTCCGAGCGCAGGATGGCTCGTGGGCGCTGGAGGCACGATCCTTAAGATCAGCTTCTGAGCACGGCCACCTCAAACACGACCCAGCCGAGACTATCAGTCAGGGTTGGGTGAAAAAAGGGCGCAGCCATGGCTGTGCTCTTTTTTGTGGAGAAGCAATTCGCGCCATGACCGCCGTCACTGCAGGGGCGTAATGCTTGGGTCGCACGTGGTGATGGGCGTAACCGCGCCTCGAACCACGGCGTCGGCGAAGGAGCAGAAATAGCGCACGCCCGTCTGGTTGGGAACCGAAGGCGCGGCGATTACACCGTAAGTTGCCGCCGGGGTGCCGGTCACTCCCGAGAGCGTGTAAGTGTAACCGTTCTTCGTGCCGGAAGCGAGTTGCGTATCAATGAGGCATGCGCCGGTTGAACTCGGGGGAGAACACGAGGTCCCGCCCAAATCGGCAAGCGTGGCCGCATAGCCCACGCTCGGATACGCGGAATTATACGAAATCTGCGCCGTGTTCAGAGTTCGCACTGCTCCGACCGCGGACGCTTCATTGGCCGACATCCGGGCGCGCAGCAGGTTGGGGATCGCGATCGAAGCAATGATGAGGATGATCGCCACTACGATCAACAACTCAATCAGGGAGAATCCTTTTTGTTTCCGCATGGCGAACTCCGTTCGACGGGACTAAGAATGCGTGCTGACCGGCAGCGGGTTTCAGGTCGGCCTAAGTCTACACCCGTGACTCAAATAGGAGTAGCGGTCTTCGCAGGCGCAGTTCCCGCTTACTGCGCCGAATCTACCTGCGCAAATCGGCTGACCGAACGGCACCTGCCTTCTATTTACGCTGTTCCAGTTTGACTGGCACGGATAACGTTTGACCATCGCGCAATACCTTCACCTCAACCACGTCGCCCACTTTGCTGCGGCGGAGGGCATCGGTGAAGTCGTAAAGATTCTTGATCGGCTTGTCGCCGAATTGCACCATAATATCTCCCGCTTTCAGGCCTGCCTTGGCGGCCGGCGATCCCGGCTTCACGTCGGAGAACTTCACGCCGGTTTCCACCTGGCCGAAATCCGGGATCGATCCGAAGTACGGTCCATAGCCACCGCTGCCTCCAGACCGGCCTCCCGGCTTGTCTTCCGCGACTATGACGAACGAGGGCCGCTCTTCCGCGTCCGCCAACAGTTCGCCCGTTGCACCAACCACTTTCAGCAATCGCGCGGCAGAATCCGGATCGATCTTGTCCCAGGTGTCGGAAGGCTTGTGATAGTCGGAGTGCAATCCGGAAAAGAAAAAAAGCACGGGAATTTTCCTGGCGACGAACGAGGTATGGTCGCTCGAGGAATATCCGCCGGGCGAGTACTCGATCTTAAGTCCGGAATCCTGCTGCGCTTGCTCCACCGCGGCTTTCAGGGTCGAGCCCGTGCCCACGCCTCCGATGTAAACTTTCTGATCTTTGATGCGGCCGATCATGTCCATGTTGAGCATGGCGACGCATTTGTCCAGCGGACGCGTCGGCGATTGTACCCACGCCGCTGAGCCGAGCAGTCCAAGTTCCTCGCCGGCGAAATCCGCAAACAGAATCCCGCGCCGCAATTGACCTCTCTGGGGCGCGAGCAGGCGCGCCAGCTCCAGTACTCCGGCGGTGCCGGACGCGTTGTCATCCGCTCCAGGATGGATCTGTCCGATCTGCGACGGCGCCAGCGAATCGAAATTGCCCCGTCCCAGGTGGTCGTAGTGCGCGCCGATGATCACGTATTCGTCGGTCTTGCCCGGAAGATACGCCAGCACGTTGTTTACGGTGGCGCGCGTGGTTCGAATGCTCACCTCGATCGCCGCCGTCTGAAGCTCGGGCAGGGCGAACGACGCGGGCTTGGCCGAAGTATTGATCTGCTCCTGCAATTCCGCCAACGATTTGCCCGCCGCTTTGAACCAGCCCTCGGCAACGCTGTTTTTGACCTGAACGAAAACGATGCCGGCATCTTCGGGACCGCTCACGCTCCCAAATCTGGTGAGCAGGTCTTCTTCGCCGTCGCCCAGCTTTCCATTCAGCAGCACCAGTGCCTTAGCGCCGTGGTTCCTGGCGTTGATGGCTTTCGTGACCAATTGAGAATGCTGGGTCATGCCTTGATTGCCGGCCTTCGCCGCGAAGGAAGGAGGCTCATAGCGCAGGACCACCACAATTTTGTCTTTCACATCGATGCCGGCGTAGTCGTCGTACTGAAATTCATCGGCCGAAACCCCATAGCCGGCAAAAACCATGGACGCGCGGACTGCTCCCGAGGCGGAGAAACTAAAGGGAACAAAATCCTGCTTGGCTTTCAACTCGTGTTTCTGATCGAGAGTTTGCACCGCGAAATTGTTCTTGCCTTTCAGTTGCGCGCCGGTGATCACGGAGAACGGCTGCAAATAAGTACTTGTGCCGGCTGGTTCGAGGCCGAGGCTCTGATAGCGCTTCTCGATCAGGTGCTGGGCGCGGATTAAACCTTTCGATCCAGCGCCTCTTCCCTCCATGGCGGGGGCGCTCAACGCTTTGATGTCGTCCAGATAGCGATGGGGATCGGCGGCGGGCATGGCCGGCGGCCCAGCCAACGACAGCGGCGCGAAGGCCAGCAGGATGAAGAGGGCTGCCAGACTCTTCACGGGCGTGCTTTTCGATACGACGCTGTGCGTGGGCTGCGAATCTGTTAGACCCGGGCGCTGGAGTTTGGACTTCTGCATGGTCCCAGAAATCGTAGGTGGGATGAAGATCGGTGTCAAATCCGGTGTCAAATCCGGTGTCAAATCCGGCGTCAAATCCATGATACCGAGGCTGATGGTCCCGGCAACGGTCAACCGGAAGACATTTTGGATTCATCACATTCTGTCAGTCCATTCCTCACAGACAGGCGCCAGCGACCTGTACTAGCATCCGCGATCAGTACCGGTTGGCGATAATCCCGGACGGTGATTCTCGGACGACAGGTCGCGAAGTTGGTCAATATTGAACAGCCGGGCCGGAGGGAACGGAGCTAATCTAACCAAATTCTCGGATCAAAACCAGGCTAAGGCTAATTGAGAACCAGCCGATAGATCTTGAAATGCAGCGTTCCAGAAAGGAGCGGGAGACGCGCTAATGCCAGCCAATTCCAGGTTCACTCGAGTTCCGCTGTTCTGGGTTCTATATCCATGTCTCTCAATCTTCGTTGTTTTGGCTGCAGGCCAATCGCGCCAGCAGGCTGCTGACAAGAGCGCTCCCTCTCCCAGCGCAGCTTCGTTGGAAAGCTCTAAGTATGTTGGAGCGGAAACCTGCAAGAGCTGCCACGAAGACGTTTATAACGCATGGGAGAAGACGCCGCACTGGAAGACGACTCTCGATCAGAAGGGTGGGCCTTCGCATCAGGGTTGCGAAGGTTGCCATGGCCCTGGAGCGGACCACGTGGCGGGCGGCGGCGACAAAACCAAAATATACACCTTCAAGGATGGGTCACGGCAGCAGACCAGCGCTCGCTGTCTGAGTTGCCACGGCGAAAACCATGAGCAGTCGCATTTTGCGGAATCGGGCCACTCCAGCAGCGATGTTGGCTGTCTTGACTGCCATTCGCCGCATCACGCCAGGGAAGAGCAGCATTTGCTGGTCCAGAGCCAGCCCCAGTTGTGCTACGGGTGCCATACCGCAGCCAAAGCTGATTTTGCCAAACCCTTTCACCACCGGGTCAACGAAGGCCTGGTGCAATGCAACGACTGCCACAATCCCCACGGCACGGCCACCCTTCGGCAAGTGCGGGCCCTGCCGAGCGGGGATGCGGTTTGCTACAAGTGCCATGTCGACAAGCAGGGACCCTTCGTTTACGAGCACGTGCCGGTGAAGACCGAGGGCTGCGGCAGTTGCCACACGCCGCACGGTTCCACCAATCCTCGCCTGCTCAAAGTGAGCCTGGTGAACATGCTTTGCCTGCAGTGTCATACCTTCTCGACCCAGTTGACGGCTGGCGGTCCAATCGGTCCCGGGCACAATCAATCGGCGAAATATCAGGCTTGCACGATGTGTCACACGCAGATTCATGGGTCGAACTTCAGCGCTGTCTTCTTTAAGTGAGGGAGAACCGATGCCGTCGCCAGGAAAACTCGACTTGCAACGTTTGCCCGGCTCTTCCGTGATCGAACCCACCGCGCTGGTGAAGAGTTGTGTGTCCGCGGCCGTTGGCTGGTATCACCGATCCTGTCGCGGCCGCTGCGGCCTCCGTTCCACCGGATTCGCGTTCATCCCCGCAAAGCTCGTCGTTCTCGCGATTCTGATGGCGTCGTCTGCAGGCTTGATGGCGCAAGCCCCTGGTCCGGCACCGAAACCAGCGGCCGAGTCCGACGGAGTTAGCAGCGGTGGTTACCTGATTCGCTCTTCGGTCGAGGTCGGCTACCGGAGCATTGACACAACCGGCAGTGTCGATATGTACGACACGTTGGTAAACTTGCAAACTGGCCCACGGCTCCTGGACGAGACGCTGGCCATGCATTCACTGGATCATCAGGGCCTGCTTTTCGACAATCTCTACCTCAGCAGCTTTGGATGGGGCGGCGACCCGAACAACGCACTGCGGCTTCGGGTGGACAAGAACAAGTGGTACGATCTTGCCGGCAGCTTCCGGCGGGATCAGTATTTCTCGAACTTCGACTTGCTGGCCAATCCGCTAAACCCTCCGCCTCCACCCGCCCCGGGGGGATCCAGTCCGTCGATTCCGGAACAGAACTCGCCCAACCTGTTTGATACGGTGCGGCGGATGAGCGACATTGACCTCACGCTCCTGCCCCAGTCGCGGGTGAGCTTTCGTCTGGGATTCTCGCACAACAACATGACCGGGCCTTCCTACAGCAGCGTGCACGAGGGCACGGAAGGACTGCTCCTGCAAGACTGGAACACCACCATGAATTCCTACCGTTTGGGAGTGGACTGGAGAGCCGCGCCCCGAACCGTGATCAGTTACGATCAATTTTTTGATTACTACAAGGGAGACACCGACTATCAACTGGCAGCCTTTGCGCCGGCCACGCTGTCCACCGGAACCCCAGTGGAGTTGGGGTTGTCCATTGACACGGCCAACAAGGAACCTTGCGCCGGGGCGCCTACGGGAACGCCTCTGACGGTCGGTGGAGTCTTGACCAACAACACCTGCAGCGCCTACTTCAGCTATTCGCGCAACCAGAGGGTTCGCACTTCCGCTCCCACGGAACGTCTGCGCATGCGCAGCAACAATATCCAGCGTTTGGACCTGCTCGCTTCTTTCTCTTACAGTTCCGCCAGCATGAGCACGCCCTTAGATGAAAATTTTGCCGGCCTGATCACCCGCACCCATACCTTGGCCTTCAACGGCACCGGTGCAGCCAGCGCGAACCGAATCTCAAGCGTTCTCGATGCCGAGGCTACGCTGCATCTTACCCAACACCTGCGACTCATCGAGAAACTCTACCTTTGGGCATATCGCATTCCGCAGGATGGCAATTTCAGCGAGGTGGACAGTATTTGCATCGTGACCGGGACGTGCACGCTCCTGACGCCACTGAGCGCAACCACCCCAACCACGACACCCACGCAGATCCTGTCGTCTTTCAATCAGACCTGGAAGAGAAATCAGACCGACTTAGCTTGGGACATCTCGAAAAAAGCGGGGGCCCGCGTCGGGTACCGCTACGGCGAACGAGTCTTCAACCACTTCAACGACTATCTGCCGGGAGACGAAGACCATTTCGCGGGCCTCGAGAAAACGGCGCTCCTCGGGCTCTGGGCGCGGCCCAGCCATGCCTTACGACTGAATTTCGACCTGGAGCACACCAACTACAACAGCGTGTTCGTGCGCATGGCTCCACGCAAGGAAGCCCGCTATCGCCTGCAGACCACCTACACCCCTCGCCCCTGGGCGATCCTGGGCGGATCCATCAGTGTCCTGCAGGAATCGAACGCCGACGCACAGACCCAGTATGTGGGCCACAACCAGAACTATGGGCTCACCGCCACGCTGGCGCCCCGAGAATTCCTAGGGCTCGACCTGGCGTACAACTTCAACAGCGTAATCCAGAACGCGCTGATCTGTTTCGCCGATACTCCGCCAACCGGCGTGGTTCTGCCCTTTGTTGCCGGCGCCCTCAACAATAATTGTGCAGGCAACGATACCGCCAATAATCTACTGGCCAACTCGTACTACACCAACCATACTCATTTCGGAATGGCGGCCATCCGATTCAGGCCGGAGAAGCGCCTGACGGCCAACGTCGGCTACAGCGTTACCAGCGTGGACGGCAGCGTCCCCCAGTTCAACGTGCTGCAACCCCTCGGCTCGTTACAGTACAAGTACCAGCAACCCGTAGCCAATCTGAGCGTGGATATTGGCCATAGGCTGGCATTCAACATGGGCTGGAACTATTACCAATACAACGAAGGGTCATTTGTCGGGCCAACCGCGCCACGCTATTTTCACGCCAACTCGGTGACTGAATCACTGCGCTACGCCTTCTGACCGGCAACACCTGGCCTCAATGTTTGTTCAACGTAGTTGGTTCACTGCGCAACACCTGCAAGCGGACTTGCGCTAAATAATAAGATGACCCGGGAATTTCGATTGCCCTTTTGGGCTTGCTCACTCGCGCGTAGTTCGCCAGCGCCGTGTCGCGTTCTCCGTATTGCTCGGCGATTCGACCAAAGGCGAACCAATAATTGTCGTCTGGTTCATCGAGATTGAGCTTGTCCATGGCCTGGATCAGGACTTCACGCGCCTCCTTCGTCTTGCCCACCTCGGCGTAGACGCATCCCAGGGTATGCAGGATGTTGGGACTGTTGTTGCTCAGTTGCGAGGCTTTCAGGGCATCTTCTAGGTCACTGGCTTCCACCTTGCCCGTAAACAGCGAAAGCCAGGCGATGTCGTTTAGATCCTGCGGCTCCGCCTTCCCTTCTTCGGCAAGGCTTTGATACAGCGCATGCGCCTTGACGTAGTCTTTACGGACAGTGGCATTGGAAATCTTAAGCCGCATCGCGACCACGTCGCCGGGCATGCGCTGCAGTCGCTCTTCAGCGAACCGTTCGGCTTCGTCGAATCGTTCCAGCGCCCGCAAGTTGAAAGAGGTGATCATATAGGCCACTTCGGACTCGGGGTACTGTTTTGCCAGATCTAAACCGATGGTGAGCGCCTTATCGTACTGATCCAGAATGTCATAGCCCGCGAGTAAGGCCATAGCAATGTTTATTTTTTCGGCGTCGCTGCGAGCCGCCTCCCGGGCTTTTTCCAGGATCGTCAGAGCCTGCGGGGCGGTCTGTTTGTTCAGGCCCAGAAGCGAAGCAGCCGCCACCCGCATTGTGGTTGCATCCGCATCCTTCCCCTTCGTCCACAAGCGTGCAAAAACCGGACCCGAGAGCGGATCATCGCCACCCGCGAGGTGCCATTGTTCCCGCAGCCAGTCGAGCAGCACTCGAGCCCCGGCCAGATTATTGGCGGCAACACGGTCGAGAACCTCTAAACCGATCGGCACCGCAGAGAAACTCGCCGAAAGCAACCTGTAATGGCCATCTTCTTTGACTACATACGTCACTTTCTTGTAAGTTGCGGAGGCCCACAGTGTCACCTTGTAGCCGCTGGCATCGTCCCCTTCAACTTTCGGCTGCGCTCGGGTGAAAGAAAGATCAACCCCGACATCGGCGACAGAACCCTCGCGCGAGCTCCGGCTTATATCTTTCTTCGCATCCTTAATCAGTACATCGAATGCTTCCTGGGTCGCTAACACTGTCTTGCCGTTGCGGCTGCAGATGGCGAGCAACTGGTCACGCGTCAAGTTGGGATCGTCGGTCAGCCGGACGTAGCCCAGGGCGACGCCGGCGGGATCGTCGGCAAACTGGAGTTGCTCGTGCGGCTCGGTTTTGCGATACAACGAGGCGTAGGCCGCGGTCTCGGACGCGTTGTCTCCCGATGCGCCAGCTTCCTCGAAATCAGCCGCCAGATGATACTTGCGAAGATTCACCAGCATGTCTCCAGCTGCTTTTGCGATCGGTTTGAATTGTTCTTCCCCGCCGGTGCGCTTGCGGGCTTCGGCGAGCCCGGCTTCGGAACCGTTGAGGACGGCTTCGCACGCCACGATCAAAGCAGTTGGCAGCGGGTTCAGGACCTGAGCGTTTTTCTGCGCCTCCGGGAATTCGCCGGCATAGAAAAGCGCGAAAGCGAGATTGCTCTGCACTCCCAGTTCCGCCAGCTTCTCGGCGGTAAGTTTTCGGTATTCCGACACGGCTTCTTTCAGTTTTGCTCCCGGACCGTAGCGCAATCCCCAGCGATTGTGTTCGAGCAGGATAGCGAGATTCACAACGGTTGCCTTATCGTCCGGGTCGAGTTTCTCCGCGGCGCGAAAAGCCGCTTCCGCTCCAGCGTAATCGCTCCCCGGCCGAAACCTGCGCCCGACCAGGTCGTATTCCAGAATGTCGCCGAGCGTTTTTTCCGCCAGCGCCGAAGCTGGTTCAAGTTTGACCGCGGCCTGAGCCTCGGTGCGCGCCGCTTCGCCCAATCCCGCGCTCAGCAGGACCTCCGCAATCTGGAGATGGTGAACTGCCTCTTTCGGGTGCAGCGCGATTAACTCACGATACGATTGCAGCGCTTCGCGGACCTTGCCCTGACTGACCAGCGTCTGGCCGACAGGCTCAAAATAAATCAGAATCGGTTCTCCGGCCATGATCTGTGCGACTTTGTTGCGCAACTCGGTGGCTTCGGAGACGCTCAGGCGACGCTTCACAGTGTCGAACTTCAGCGTGGCGTGAACCACACCATCTTTGTCCGTCGCAAATTCTTTGGCTAGAGTGCAGGGACCGAGCGAAAGCACTGCGTTCGCGGGAAGCGGCTTCGGCTTGAAGCCGGCCGGCGGCACGATGGTATATTGCCATTCGGTGACAAACGCCAGCGGCAGTTGGTAGTCGGCGGTGCGTTTCTTTTTTGGCTTTTTCGTGCTGTCGGTATCGGCTTTGCTGTCGTCTTCTTTTTCGTGCTGCCGCAGGTCGGAAGGAAGACGGCTGAAGAGGCCTTCGAATCGGATCGCCGCTGCGGCGACGTTGAGATCAGTCACGCCCCGCTTGGCGTGATCGCTCTCCAACACAAGTTCAAACTGCTTCGAAAGATCGGCGGGATCGGAACGATCCACACGATCGAGCGTCTCCGCCAGGTATTGGCCCTTGACATAGTTGGTCAACTCCTCTTTGGCGGCTTTGTTTTGCTTGTCCGCATAAGAGCGCCGGTAAGAAGACTCAGCGCTGCCGTGGGGCTGCGAGGTTTCAACGATTCGCGCCGGACCATTCTCAGCCAGAAAGATTTCCCGCCTCTCGAGCAGTAAGTTATCCGCGGAAGAATCGACTGGGGTTTGGATCAGGGCGCTGCTTTCAGGGCGCACGATGAGTGCGAGTCGGCCCTGATCGACGTTGGGAATTTCTCCCAGCCGGGCATATTCGTCGGTCGCGTCGATCCACAAATCCGGACTTCCGGCGACATAGACGATGGCGTGATCGAACATTCCCAGTCCCGGAAGGTCGGGAGCGACGTCTTCGCGGCTTCCGGCGTTGAGCAGCGCAATGTAGGCGGGCAGGTTGGCAACGCGCAACATCGCCACCAGCAATGAGGCCTTATCCTTGCAGTCGCCATACCTTCGGGCGAGAGTTTCGCCGGGAGTGTGCGGGACCAACGTAGATTCGCCAAACTCGACTCCGGTATAGCGAACCTCCCGATCAAGGTACTGGACGATCGCAGCCGCCTTTTCATCGCGAGAGCCTTTTCCTGCGATCAACTTGCCCACCAGAGCCTTCAGATCGCCACCTGCAATTTGTTTATCCACGACCTTTCCATAATCCTCAGCTATCCTTTGCCAGGAGTCGCCGGTTGAAAAAGTGATGCTGGCATAGGCGGGCACATCGCTGGGCAGGTCCAACTCAACCTCATCGTAGGCATCCAGCAGTCCATAGTCGAAGGTGACGCGTAAGCGGCCGTCGGCTTCTTCGCGCTGCGGCTTCAAATCCGGAAGCAGATGGGCCTCGTAGCGCAGCGGAAGGGACGCGGGCGCATCCAAAACCAAACGCGTGTGCTGCACCGCAACGGAGCTTCCGAAATAGAAACGCTCTACCGAGCCAGCGCCGAAGAACGGCGCAGTCTCTTTCGAAGTCTGCTCCTCTTCCACGAGCGAACCCGGCGCGACCGCCGGCAGAGGTGCCCGCAGCACGCGCCGATCGCTGAATACATTATCTTGGCTCTCCTTTGCTGGAGCGTCGCTAATGGTCTTTTCATCCAGTAAGTGCACCACGTTGTCGGAGGTAATCACCCGGACGCGCAGGCCGGGACGCTCCTCGTGCCAAGGCTCCCAACTGGAAGCGATATCGCCCCAGCCGCTCGCGCCTTTCTGGGTCAGGATCTTGTAAAGGAAATAGCGCGTACGAACGGCCCGCCCCTCGCCGTCAAATACTACCGTCTCTTCATCGTCAACAAAGAGTACATCTGCCCCAGCCGGTGGAGTTACTTGGGATACGCGCTGATATAGGGCAGCCGTGTCCGGCGAAAAACGCGTCTCCGAAGGATCGAGACCCATGGCCATGATGGGCGAGCCCAGAATGGTGCAGAGCAGAAATATCTTAGGTGCGAAACTCCGAGCAAACCGGTTATACAAACAAGTACACAAGGGCGCGCCTCGCTGGACTCTCAGTCGGGATGAAGTTGAAAAGGTAACTCGAAAAGCGCCGGGTCGCAAGGCTCGACTCAAGGATCAAGGATGCCGGTGATCTCACCTTTCCCCGCCTTGCTGCTATCCTAAGAAGGCCTTGCCCCTTTGAAGGCACCTATGAAATCCAAACTCCGAATTTCACCGCTCGCCTGGGCACTGCTTGCCGTCTGCCCGCTGCTCTCAGCCCAGCAGGCTCCCTCTGGCACAGAAGGCCTTTCCCCTTCTCATTTCGACGGCCAAAGCTGGTGGAAGCACGTCAAGTTTCTGGCCGACGACAAACTGGAAGGCCGCGACACAGGCAGCCGGGGCGAGCGCAAGGCGCAAAAGTACGCCATTAAGCAACTCAAGAACGCGGGCGCAGAACCAGCGGGTAGCAATGGCTTCTACCAGCCTGTTAAGTTCGTTTCTCGCCAGATCGTCGAAAAACATTGCAGCCTTGAGCTGATTCGCGACGCCAAACCTCAAGCGCTCACCCTGGGCGAAGATGCCATCATTGGCACGCGCATCATGCCCGCGCCAGAAGTCGAGGCACCGCTGGTTTTCGTGGGCTATGGCCTCAAAGTCCCTGAGAAAAATTATGACGACTTTGCGGGCGTCGACGTTCGCGGCAAGATCATCGTAATTTTTTCCGGATCGCCCGCTGAGATTCCGGGGGCCCTGGCTTCGCACTATCAGACGGCCGCCGAGCGCTGGAAAGTACTCCGCGACGCCGGCGCTCTAGGCATCGTTTCACTGATCAATCCCGCTTCCATGGATATTCCATGGTCGCGCATCGCTCTCAACCGCGCCCATCCCACCATGGATCTTGACTATCCCGAGTTCAATGAAACGGAGGGCGCCAAACTCGCGGTCACTGTCAATCCCGCCAGCGCCGAAAAATTCTTTGCCGGCTCCGGGCATACCTTTGAAGAAATCGTTGCCCTGGGCAAAGACCGCAAGCCTCTTCCGCATTTTCCGCTCGCCGCTTCGCTGGCGGCGAAGACGGAAGTCAAAGTCAACAAAATAGAGTCCGCCAACCTGGTCGCCCAAATCCCGGGAAGCGATCCGGTGCTGAAAAATGAATATGTCGTACTCTCGGCCCACCTCGATCACATCGGCATTGGACAACCGATTAATGGCGACCGCATTTACAACGGCGCCATGGACAACGGCTCGGGCAGCGCCCTGGTTCTCGATATGGCTGCCAGTTTCAAGAAGAACCCGGAAAAACTGCGCCGCGCTTTCCGGCGCTCGATCCTCTTAGTCCTGGTCACTGGCGAAGAAAAAGGACTGCTTGGCTCCAAGTATTTCGCTGCCCACCCGACCGTCCCGCCACAATCCATCGTCGCCGACGTCAACGTTGATATGTTTCTGCCCATCGTCCCCCTCAAACTGCTCACCGTGCTCGGCCTGGACGACTCCGATCTGGGGGAGCGCGTGCGCGAGGTCGCGCGTTCGATGGGGGTAAAAATTCAACCCGACCCGGAGCCGCTGCGCAATCTTTTTGTGCGCAGCGATCAGTACAATTTCATCCGCCACGGGGTACCCTCAGTCGTGATGAGCGTCGCACCGGAACCGGGATCGCCCGAGCAGCAGATCTTCAAGGACTGGCTGACCCAGCGCTATCACGCCCCGTCGGACGACGTTGACCAACCCGTGGATCTCGCCGCCGCGGCAAAATATGAGGAGATCGTCCGAGCCTTACTACTCAACATCGCCAATGGCGAACAGCGGCCGGAGTGGAACCGAGATAGCTTCTTCCGGCGTTACGCTGAACCTGCGAAAATAGGACAGTAGGTGCCCAGGGCGCATCAAACCCGGCCAACCACGTCGCTACATCCGCGGTAGAAGGAATATTCGTTCTGGAGAGAACCATTCTGGAGAGAACTAGTGAATGACTATCTTTTATCTGTAATTCTTGGAATTGTCGAAGGTCTGACCGAGTTCCTGCCCGTCAGTTCGACCGCCCATCTGCGCCTGGCCGAAGAACTGATGCACGTGCCACTTTCGAGCGGCTATTGGAAGATGTACTCGATCGTCATCCAGTTAGGTGCAATCCTGGTTCTGCCAATTTATTTCCGCAAACACATCGCCAGACTCATCTCTACTTTCCCGGAAGGCGAGAAACGGGACTGCGATTATCTTACCCACCCCCTGACGCTAGTGTTGATTGCCTTTGTGGTCACCGCCATCCCGTCGTTTCTTCTGACCAAGGTGATCGGGAAGAACCTCGAGAGTATTTTTGTGATGGGAACTGCTTTGCTGATCGGCGGCATCGTGATGTGGATCATCGACGCCATGAAGGCGCCCTGGGAACAAGCGGGGCCGCACGCGCCGGGTTCACCGATTCACACTTGGAAAATGGACGACATCCATGGCGGTCAAGCCATCTGGGTCGGCGCTTGCCAGATCCTTTCGGCTGTCTTTCCCGGTACTTCGCGCTCCATGTCGACGATCGCCGGTGGACAGTTGGCGGGAATGTCGCGCGCCGCCGCGCTTGAATTCTCCTTCTTTCTTTCGATTCCAACCATGACGGTCGCCACGCTTTACACGCTCTATAAGTCGCTTACCGGGAAAGATGAAAACCCGATCGGCGTCCACGAGATCAGCTCGCACGAATGGGTGATCCTTGCCATCGGATTTGTCGTCTCCTTTATCGTCGCCTACGGGGCCGTAGCCTGGTTCATGGGCTACGTCCGCAAGCGCGGCTTCGCGCCCTTTGCGATGTATCGTATCGTGCTTGGGATCGCAGTACTGGCCTGGGCCACGGGACTGATCGGAATGTAATCTGCCGGCGAGTCTGAGCGAGTCCTCGCATCGGAATGCAATCTCCAGTTGCTCATGCGCGGTCCGTTTCGGTGTCGCCGCGACCAGAAAATGCATCATAGCGACAAGAACATTTTCATGCCTCTTCGACTCAAGTTCGGACTGCTGGCGTTTGCGTTTGCCGCTTTGAGCGGCACATCGCCCTGCTTAGGACAAACTCCGCAGGCCCCACCTGCCGGCACGCAAATGCCGGATCAGCAACTGTCGGGCAGTATCAGCGGAACAGTGATCGATGAGAGCGGTGCGGTTGTCGCGGGGGCACGCGTCCACCTTGCGCGCGGAGATCAAAAATCCGACACGTCCAGAAGCGGACAGACAATCTCGGACATAATTTCGGACACTATTTCCGACACCATTTCGGACAACGACGGCCACTACCTGTTTGCCAACATTGTCCCCGGGGCTTTCCAACTCACCATTACGGCGGCAGGATTTGCGCCGCAGACATCTTCCGGAATCCTGCATCCGGGGGAGAATTATGTTGTCCCGAGAAGCGCGCTGGCGGTTGCTACCGCGGTCACCGATATGGAAGTTGGCCTCTCCCAAACCGAAGTGGCGGAAGAACAGATTAAGGTTGAGGAGAAACAACGAGTACTGGGAGTGATTCCCAATTTCTATATCAGCTATGTCCCCAATGCGGCTCCCTTAAACCCCCGGCAGAAGTTCGGGCTGGCCTGGAAGTCGGTGGTGGATCCGGTCACGATTCTCTTTGTCGGCGCGGCGGCTGGAGTTGAGCAGGCGCAAAATCACTTCATCGAGTATGGGCAAGGCGCGCAAGGTTATGCCAAGCGCTTTGGCGCGGGCTATGCCGACACGGTTTCTGGCACGTTTATCGGAGGCGCGATACTGCCGTCGCTTCTGAAACAAGACCCGCGTTATTTCTACAAGGGCACGGGCAGCAAACGCGCGCGGGCGCTGTACGCGATTGCGAACGCGTTTATCTGCAAAGGCGACAATGGGCGCTGGCAGCCAAATTACTCGAACGTCCTCGGAAGTCTGGCGGCGGGCGGCATTTCAAATCTCTACTATCCCGCCCTCGACCGCGATGGAGCGGAATTAACGTTTGAAAACGCGGCCTTGGGGCTGGGCGCCAGCGCAGTCGCCAATCTCTTGCAGGAATTTGTCATTCGCAAGTTCACACCGAAAGTGCCCAACCGGCCTAACCCAGTTCCTGATAGCGGCTCGGGTAAACCCTAAAGCAGAGCTGGGACTGGCGATCCCCGTTTACTGACTGCGGTTCTCGACGGAATTTCTCTTCCGACGGTCAATCAACATCTGGACAAACACTCCCGAAACCATTGCACAAATAAACCCTATCCACAGCCAAAACGCGTCCTTCCGCGCACATCCGAGGCCAAATACCAGCACGCTCAGAAGACTCATTACAGCAGTAAGAGAAGCTCCGAGCCTCCTACCGAATCGCTTCGCCGATGGATTCGGCGTCGAGCCTCGGGCGGACGAGCCAAAGTTGGACGGGACGCTCTCCATGACTGAATCCGATCCCTCTTCACCGATGCCTGTCTGCTCTTTGGCCTTTGTCTTTAATGCTCTAGCAAAAATCGTAGGCTTGGCGGTCAGGCAAGTCAATTCGCCGTGATCCGATTGGCGGCGTCAAGCCACTCCTTCCCCGGCCCGAACCCAACTTGCCACCCCGGCCCTTTTCCAGCATTGCCCGAACTGCCGCTTCTTGTCATAATTACCAAGCTCTGGCCATGTCACGGTGTTGTGGGCGAATTTCGCCCTCAGCCACGCCGTCGCTTGCCACATGACATTTTTCTCGAAGATTTTTTCGCCCACCAGGAACCGGCGCCTCAACGAGCTTGTCGGGTTTCTGTTGTGCGTCTCCGCGCTCCTTCTTTTCCTCGCGCTGGCGTCCTATTCGCCGCTTGATCCCTCCTTGAACAGCGCGTCGATTCTCACGGGATCACACGCGGCCCGCAATTGGATCGGCATCCTGGGAGCTTACCTTTCCGACTTGATGCTGCAGTTCTGGGGAGTGGGATCGTTTCTGCTGCCCGTCTTCATGGCCATGATTGGCGTCCGCTGGTTCCGGTCCCGAACCGTGCAGACTCCGATCGCGAAAGCGCTGGGCGGAATCTGGCTTCTCCTGTTCGTACCCGCTCTGCTCGCCATTCTGCCGGGGCATGTCCGCTGGATGGGGGCCATCCCGATCGAAGGCCTGGCTGGCCGCATCGTCGGTGACATATTAATCCGTTACCTTAACGTTGCCGGTGCATACATTGTCTGCACCACGGTTTTAGCCGTCGCGCTTTACCTTACGACGGCCTTCTCATTCTCGGCCATTGAACTGTGGGCGCCGACCCGCTTCGCATTCGTACTTGCGCTGAAAGACCGCTTCAAGGATTGGCAGGATGAGCGTGAGCGCAATCGTCAACAGAAAGAACTCGAAAAGCGTCGCGCCGAAAAGCCCACCGTCACCGCACAACTGGTGACGCGATCCAGCCCGCGCCCCGAAGCGACGCATTCCGAACCGCCCCGTCAGCCGCAGGAAGTCGCCACGGTCCCGTCGGCCATCCCGTCCACAGTTCCATCCGCGAACCCGGGTCGAATGACCGGCATTGAACGCATGGCGATGGCGGAAGAGAGTGCCGAGGACATTCGGGAGGGAGCTACCGCGACGCCGCAGTCTGGTTTCGCCACCATCGAAGTCACCGAGCGCGCCGATACCGAGCACAAAGCCAAAACGACACTCCCCAAGATCGCGGGTAGCTATAAGTTGCCGCCATCGAGCCTGCTGAACCGTCCTGACGAGCAACAATCGGTCCACGAAGACGAACTCAAGATTGTGGCCCAGGTGCTGACGGCGAAATATGCGGAGTTCGAAGTCCACGGTCAGGTGACGCAAATCAATCCTGGTCCGGTGGTCACCACTTTCGAGTTCAAGCCGGAAGCCGGCATCAAGTACAGCCGCATTGTTGGCCTCACCGACGATCTCTGCCTCGCGTTGCGCGCCGAAAGTATTCTCGTCGAGCGCATGCCCGGCAAAAGCACGGTCGGCATTCAGGTGCCGAACCGCGAGCGCGAGATTATCTGGCTGCGCGAAAACATCGAGTCGCAGGAGTTTCTGGGCTCGAAATCCAAGCTCACCATCGCCATGGGCAAGGACATCAACGGGCGCATCGCCGCCGCCGACCTGGCCAGCATGCCCCACCTGCTGATCGCGGGTTCGACCGGAACAGGCAAGAGCGTTGCCGTCAACTCCATGATCATGTCGATTCTCTACAAATCGACTCCCGCTGAAGTGCGGCTTGTGCTGGTGGATCCGAAGCGCCTTGAACTGGGCAACTACGAAGGTGTGCCCCACCTCTATACGCCGATCATCACCGAGCCCAAACTTGCCGCCAACGCGTTGCGCAATGCGGTCCGCGAAATGGAGCGGCGCCTCAAGTTGCTGGCGGCGCGAGGCGTTCGCAACATCGACAGCTACAACCGGCTGTTCGACGATACACCCAGCCTGTTTAGCGAACAGAATAATCCCGAAGACGGGCCGATTCCAAAAATTGTCATCATCATTGACGAATTGGCCGATCTGATGATGCTCGATGGCAACAATGTGGAAGAGTCCATCACCCGACTGGCGCAAATGGCTCGGGCGGTTGGGATTCACCTGGTGCTGGCGACGCAGCGGCCATCGGTTGACGTCATTACGGGACTGATCAAGGCAAATTTTCCAGCGCGCGTTTCGTTCCGGGTCGCCACTAAAGTCGACTCCCGCACGATTCTCGATGCCAATGGCGCCGAATCGCTGCTCGGACGCGGCGACATGCTCTATCTGCCTTCCGGATCGGCTCGGGTGCATCGACTGCACGCTCCCTACGTCACCGAAAAGGAAATCGCCGCGGTGGTGGAATTCTGGAAGGCGCAGGGCGTGGCACAGTATCAGGAGAAATTCCTCGAAACGCCGAAAGAAGATCGGGAAGCTTCCGCGGGTGACGGCGACGATTCCGGCGAACTTTCCGGCGACGAAAACGATCCGCTGTTCAACGACGCTGTGCGCCTCGTGATCGAGTTCGGCAAGGCCTCCACTTCCCTGCTGCAGCGCCGATTGCGCATCGGCTACGGACGCGCCGCGCACCTGATCGACCTTATGGAGCGCGACGGCATCGTCGGCGCGGCCGATGGTCCCAAGCCACGCGAAGTCCTAAAACGCCCGGATTGGATCTCGGAAATCGAAGAGTCGATGCGCTAGGAGTTGATGCGTAGCCCTTGTGGTGACGCGGTCCTGCCCCCTTCCACCACCGAAACCGCGCTGTCACGTCGCAGCGGGCGCTCGGCTGGTAAGCCCCTTCAGCGCGAGCGCGGCAAGCACAGCTACGGCCAGCAGCATGGTTCCCCACATTACCCACTGATGCCGTTCCGACCACGGACGCTCGTCGGGCCGCCTGGTATGGTTGGGATTCTGACTTTCGACTCCTAAAATAGCCTGAGCCGCATCCGCGTCTTTGTTGAAGAACTTTGCATAGTCGTAGTCGGGAGCGGGCAGCTTTTCGTCGCCATAATAAAGATTGATCGCCGTCCTTCCGGCTGGATCAAAATATATCCGCCGCTCAACCGACTGCGGTTCGACCTTCTCCACGGTGAGGGGCGTGTTGTCGCCATTGTCAATTTCGATCAGAACCTGGGATACGTTTTGGGATTCGTTTCTGGTGTAGAAGCTGGGTGCCAGCTCTTCAGTCACCACTTCCCTGCCGCCGCTCTTCATCCGAATGCGACTGATGCTGCCGCTGCCCAGTTCGGAGGCCTGCGGACTATCACCATTTGCAGCGACGCTGCGCACACGATAACTGCGGCGAAAGTTGACTTGCGCGGAAGGAACGGTGAACAGAATTCGTCCTACGGGAACACCTGGATCGAGGTCGCAAACAATCCGGGTAACGCGGCCCGCTTGTTCGGGAGAGTGACAGCGACCGGCGGAGATCCATGCCGTTTGCGCCTCGCGCTGCACCGACGTGCTGGCTCCAGCAACATTACGCGGCAAAATCGCGGGCGTGATGCTGACGTGCAGATAGCGAAAAGTAGAAAGTGGCAGGTTCAGCGCGAAGTGATTGCCCAAAGCTTCGCGTGAAAAATCATAGAGAGTCGAGGTGGAAAGCTTACGGCCCGTAGTTTCTCCGGAGACGCCTAGCGCATCGCGGCCTTCCGTTGTAGCCGTGGCTACAAAATTAGCGGCCTGCAGATGAAGCAGCACCCGGTTGTACTCGGCTTCGCCTCCGATATCGAGGTCGAACTCAGTGCGTCCGCTGCGCACTCCAAGATTGAGGATCCGCGCCGGCCGCTCATCCGTCGAAGACGCGGATTGCTCTTCGCTGAGCTTATAAGGAACCTGGGCCTCATGGTCATACAGGCGCACATCCGACAGATCGCCGCGGGCATGCGCCCAGATGGCGGCATCGACGATCAGGTAGTTCTGCTTCGCGGCTTGCGAAATCGCCGCGTCGCGCGTGTAGCGGAAATACTCGCGCGCGGCAGTGACAACGTTGGACTGCGCGAATACGGAACCAAAGCAGCCCAGGACGCAGATGGCGAGAACACGGCTGCTCTGGCAAACCGAGGCCAGTAAGTTGAGAATCAGTAGTACGCGCCGTCTGGTCACCTGTGTCATCCTCCTGCGTGGCTTCCACTCGGCGGAGACGACAGTTTGAGCCAGTCTTTCTGGTACACGAACGACACCGCCAGTAGAAGCACGCCGAGGATCAGGAAGCTGAGAATGCGGAACCCGCGATCGAGTTGCGAGACGTCGTAGGTGAAGACCTTCACAATCGTGGCTGCCATCAGAAACAGCGCCTGCCAGCGGAAAAACGCCGACTTGCGCCAGAAGCCGATCACCATGAGCAAGGCCCCGTAGGCCATCCACAAGGCGGAGTAAGTAAAGTATTCGGCGATCAAAAGCCGGTGGCGTCCGGCCGCCAAAGCCGTGGACCACGAGTTCGCGGCGCCAGGACCCTCCGGTATTTGCCGGCCGTAGTAGTCCCCGATCTCGCGGCTCAATCCAATAAGCGCCAGCGCGTTCAGGGCCAACACCGCGCCGGCCGCAAGTTGACCATCGAACTCATTCTCGCGCTTCACGCTCAACCAGGCGAACATCGCCAGCACTGCCATGGCAAGCAGATACGTCGCCATCCGGGAATTCAGCAACAAGGTATCGACCACGAAGTTATCCACCGCCAGAAGTCTCACGACGCCCAGGGCAAGCGCCGCAGCGGCGAGATAATGCAAAAAGCGCGCGGCAATCCGGTCCGCGACCCAGAGCAGCACTCCCGCTTCAACCAGCCATCCCACCGTGATCCAGTGCCCGTCCAGTCGTATGGGAATGGCGATGGTGACCAGGGCGACGGCGAGGGCAAGATGCAACAGGCGCAGCATCTCCGAGTTGTCAGGCTCCTGGCGGCTGATGATGCGGCTGAGTCCGATGTGCACCGCAGCCAGCCCGAGCGCAAACCAAGCCATGGCCAGCTTATCGATCTCCTCGACCATGGCATAGGCCTGGAGGAAATAGACACCGGTGTTGACGAAGGTAAGCAGGCCCGGAAGATATGGCAGGGAAACCGTGCCGCGAGGGGACCTTGCCAGCAACGGGGCCACGGCGAAGATGGCGAAAAAGATGGTGGCAAAGGCAAAGGTAACTGTAAATTCCGGACGGCGATAATACTCCGCGAACCAGGCAATATAGAGCACCAGGGTGCCGAAATAACTGAGGATAAGCAATCGGCGCCAGGGCTTAAAGACAACCAGAGCCACCGAAGCGGCCGCAAGCAGTGCCACGTAGGAGAAGAGTTGTACCTCGCGGTTCTGGCCGGTCGAGAGCAGCAAGGGCGTGGAAAAGCCGCCGGTTAAAGCGATGGCGGCGAGAATCTCGGCATCCTGTTTGATCGCCAGCGCCGCGGTGGAAGCAGTCACAATCACCATGGCGAGAAAAGCGACAGCGCTCGGAATCAGGCCATAGACCTGGAACGCCGCCCACAAAGAGAGATACAACACTCCCACACCCACTGCCTTCAGCGAGTAGGAAAATACTTTGTAACCACGGGTACGGAAACTCTCGCTCCAAACAATGACGACAATCCCGGCCAGCAAACCAATGGAGACGCGCCCGGTGGGGCCTATCCAGTTGTTGTCAAAGGCAAATTTCAGGAAGTAGGAAACGCCTACCAGCACGGCCGAGATTCCGATCCGGTTTAACCAGTGCGAACCGATACGCGATTCCAGATCAGCTTCCGGTGCGGGCTCGGCGTAGTGCGGAGTGGGCAGCGTCGGTAACGGAAGCACAGGCTGCTGGGTTGCGCCCGGTCTTGGCGGCGCCGGCGGCGGTCCGGGAGACGCTCTGGGGTCCAATTTCGGCAGTGGCTCAGGCGCCAGATCCCCGGTCGCGGTTCTGCGCTCCAGACGCTCAACCCGGGCGACTAGGTCGACCATCAGAGCGCGTAACGATTGCAGGTCGTTATCTTGTGGGTTCACGGTTGGTTCCAGCCGAACAAGAACCATCTACTATAAGTGAAGGAATCGGCGATTGCATCTTATTGTTGGCTTCGGTTTCGTGTCTGCTTGCAAGGTCGGCAAGCGCCAAAGACCGAAGGCCCCCGAGGGGAAATTTTCGTTTCCATTCAGGCACTGAATTTAGGATCAAGTCATGAAATTCCATACCGAATATCTGATCATGCACACGAAAAGCAAGCGCGCCTACGTTCACATTACGCCGCAGGTGGAGAGCGCGCTGAAGAAGTCCGGAATAAAAGACGGGATGATCCTGGTCTCCGCCATGCACATTACCGCCGGGGTGTACGTGAACGACAACGAGAGCGGGCTGATGAAAGACATCGATCAATGGCTGGAGACCCTGGCGCCCTTCCGGAAAAACTACCAGCATCATCAGACGGGCGAAGACAATGGAGACGCCCACCTTAAATCGCTGATCATCCATCATGAAGTCATCGTCCCGGTCACCAGCGGGAAACTCGACTTTGGCCCATGGCAGCAGATTTTCTATGCTGAGTTCGACGGCCAGCGCGACAAGAGAGTCATCATTAAAGTAATGGGAGAATAGCCAATTTGAGTTATGCTCTTAGCCCATAGAGTTCTCAGTTTCCGGTTCTCAGTTTTCCGAAAGGGTACTTCAGCCCTGCGAACTGAAAGTGCAAAGACTGACAACTTACAGGAGGCCTTCTAGAAAATGGCGGAACTTCACGAATTACATGAACAAGCGGAACATGGGCGCGAGCATCCCGACCTCGCCCCGGTAACCCTCACGATGGCGGTGCTCGCCGTTCTGGTGGCCACGGTGTCGCTGGTTAGCCACCGCACCCATACCGAAGAAATTATCGTGCAGAGTAAAGTCGCCGACCAGTGGGCCTACTACCAGGCCAAGAATATCCGCCGCCACACCGACGAATTGTTCGCCGACCTGGCCGGCGTGGTAACCACGAAAGACGCGGAGGCCACCGCCAAACTGCAGGAAAAATATCGCGCCGAAGCGGACCGCTACAAGGACGAGCAGAAGGAACTCGACGCCAAGGCTCGTGAACTGGAAAACGAAGTCCAACTTGACGGACGCAAGGGCACTCGCCTGGATCTCGGTGAAGTCTTGCTGGAGATCGCGCTGGTCATCACTTCGATCACCCTGCTCTCAGGGCGCCGCTTATTCTGGCACGTCGGCCTGTTGCTGGGAACCGCTGGAATTCTGCTGGCCGCGTCGGCCTGGCTCGTTCATTAGATCGTGCGCGAACCAGATCGCGCCCGAGAAGACCGCGAGGTTTCCTACTCTCGCGAACTCGGTGTATGATCCCTTCGCCGTTAACTTCGCCCATTCAGGAGATTGATTATGAAGAAAATCTACGGGTTCGTATTTTTTCTGTTGCTGCTCGCGCCTGCGTTGTTCGCGCAGGAGCATTACACGGAAGGCCCCATCTGGCGGATTCAGCTCATCCGCGTAAAGCCCACTCACTTTGATGAATATCTGGCCAGCCTGCGCAAGTCCACCAAGCCGATGATCGAGGAAGAGAAGCGGGAAGGAATGATCTTAGATTACAAGGTTTTCCTCAAAGAGACCAAGACCAGCCCGGAGGATTGGGACATCTGCGTGGCCGTCCAATACAAGAACTACGCTGCCATGGACGGGCTGGCGGCCAAGGGCGAGGCGGTTCGCGACAAGGTCATGGGTGGCAAGCAACCGGCTCAGGAATTATCCGAGAAACGCGCCGAGATCCGGGAGATCATCAGCTCGGAGCTTCTGCAAGAGATTTTCCTGAAATAGCGCCTGGATCAGCCAACCGGAAGGGCCGTGCCGGAAACTCGGCCCTTGTTTTCCTCGAAATTTCTTGCGAACTTTCTTCCGAACTTCCCGTGAATGAACCGGCGTCCCGCGGTCAAGCCGACGAACAGTCGTCGGCCGTGACTGCTGTCCGTCAATCGCCCTTCAGGGCGGCGAGGTCTCTCGCGGGCTCCAGGCAGGTAAGCACTTGCATCCGCAGGGTAAGGAAATCCTAATCTTCCGGCGAATTTTTCGGCCACTGGCGTGCACTATCCGCAGCGCTCTCGGGCAAATCTCCTAGCAGAAAAGATTGGACACACCCCCATGCTTCATAAGTGCGCCAACCCCACGTGCACCGTTCCCTTTCGCTCGCTGCGCGAAGGCAAACTCTTCCTCGCTGAGACCTTTCCTTCCGATCTGAGCGCTCCCTTCGAAGGCAATCGGAGGAAACTCCGGCGGCGTGAGCACTTCTGGCTGTGCGACGCCTGTTCCGTCCATTTCACTCTCCGTTTCGATCCGGCCGTCGGAATGTTGACGGTTCCCGTGAGCAAGCCCCTGAACCCGCCGTTCCTGACCCGCGCCGCAGCCAGCGCTTGAGCTGTCGAGAGGAGACGCCGATGCATTCCCTGATGATCGACTACCCAATCACAAAACGTCTGCCTTGCTCGGTCTGCGGTTTAGACACCTTTCGCCGCAAGGGATGGTTCCTGGTGGTGGAAAATCGCTGGCTCGACCGCCTGAAGATCCTCTCCTGGCATTCGTCGCTGGCGGTGCAAAAAGACATGAAGAGCGTCTGCTGCCGCCAGCATCTCAAGACGCTGATCTCGCACTGGCTTGACCAGGCCAGTCTACGGCTGCCTCCGGGTTATAACCCTCCGCTACCGATCAGCAGTGATCCGACTCTGACCGATGTGGATCTCGGTCCCAACGGAGTCGGCCTCCTCGTCGGCGAGTTGGCGGTTCATCGCCAGTCCTTTTCTCGCGTCTGGTCGGGTTCGCCCGAAACTCTGGAGTGCATTCTCGACGCCCTCCTTACCGTGGGGGCGGAGAACAAGCCCCACGCTCTGGAATTTCAGCTCTTCGGTTCACCCCACTCCCCGCACGGACTCTCCCTCCAATAAAAGGCGCCGGCAGGGTCTAACTCTGCCGGCGCTCCTTCCATACTCGCCAGTCTTTCTCCATCGCTTCGGCCATCGCCTGTGCCGCGCTCGCCAGCCAGTTCCCTTTTCTTCCGCGCAAGTCCTTAAGGATTGCCCGCCGCTTTTCTTCCGTTCCCACGTGGATATTCGCCGTCTCTCTCCCCATGGCCTCCAGCAGGCGCAGTTCTCCGCGGCTGGTTCCCAGCGCTTCCAGTTCGATGCGTGAACAATGCGGCGACAACCGGCGCACAATCCAATGCCCCCGCATCTGCACATAGGGGTCGGGACAGCGCACCGCGCGCTTCAGGATCGCGGCATACAAAATTTCTTCGGGCACGCGTTTCGGATTCATGAAGTGCAAGGCCGAGGGCAAAAGCGCCTTCGCCTCCCGCGCCACCCGGCCACCTTTCCATTCCGCGATTGCCACCAGCCGCGTCCGCCCCAGACTCCCGAGACCTGCCACCCGCCGCGCCAGCCGGTATCGCAGGCCACGTTCCGGCAGCAGATGCTCAATCGCCTCGCGCGCACTCTCCGGCACATCTCCTTTCGCCGTCGGGAGACTGTCGATCTTGCTCCAGAACACGACCGGATCGCGCAACTTGCTTTCGGCGATCGCCCGCAACCAGCCGTGGCTCTCGCCCAGAACAAACGGCCGCCCTCCTTCCTCCATCCCCAGTTCGTAGCCTGCCAGAATTGCGCTGGCCGAATCTTTCGGTTTCATCGCCAGGCGATTGTCACGGGTTGCTAGTAACGCGCTGGTCGCGAGCCGGACCAGATCCATGGTGTAGGGAAACACACTGGCTTCGTCAAAATCGTTCACTCCCCACACCAGACGCCCGTCAGTGTCTCGCCAGGTGCCAAAGTTCTCCACGTGCAGATCGCCCACGGATAACAGGCACGGCACCTTGTCCAGATGAGTGCAGACTTCGGGCCACACCTGCACCCAGCGATAAAAAGTGGCCCGGAAAAACGGAAAAAGGGCAGCCGCCATCTGCTCGTGTTTAAAGCGCAGATCGGGCTCCACGATTCGGATGTACTGCCCCAGCCAACCCTCATACTTCTTCGTCGCTTTAACGATGTTCATAGTTGGTGTTCGTAGTTGGTTCTCGATAACAGACGGCTAGCAACAATAAGAAGATCGTCACACCCTGTCAAGGCAGCACCTCGATACCGGGACCTCAAGACCCGTGCCATCTTAACAGTGTCGTCCGGTCCTGTTATATTGGCGGCGTCTATGCTACTGCGTTCGAAACCATCCCCGTCGAAGCGAGTTGCGATCGCGCTGGCCATCATGGCCGCACTGTCAACTTCCGTTCCCGTGGACGCGCTCCCCGTTCCCAAAACGCCCGCGCCACGCAGCGTCCAGATGGTCCAGCAGTGGATTCCCATGCCCGACGGCGTGCGGCTCTCGGCCACCCTCTATATGCCGAACGATCCCAAGCCCGGCGAAAAATTCCCTGCTCTGCTCGAATATCTTCCCTATCGCAAAGACGACGCCACCGCCGCCCGCGACTATCCCGTCCACTCCTGGTTCGCTGCCCACGGATACGTCAGCGTCCGTGTCGATATCCGCGGCTTTGGAGCGAGTGAGGGCGCACCCACCGCGCGCGAATATTCCGAACAGGAGCAACTGGACGGCGAGCAGGTCATCGCCTGGTTGGCGGCCCAATCGTGGTCCAACGGCAAAGTGGGAATGTTCGGCATCTCGTGGGGAGGGTTCAACTCCATTCAGATGGCCATGCGCCACCCCCCTGCGCTCAAAGCCATCATTGCCGTGGATGCAACCGAGCAACTCTTTCACGATGACGTACATTACATCGACGGCATGATGCACTTCGACGAGTTCGAACTGAACATGGACCTGGCGCCATCGATGACTGGCGCTCCCGACTATACCCTCGACGAAAAAGTGCTGGGTCCGCGCTTTGAATCCGCGCCCTGGTCCCTGATGTATTTCAAGCATCAACGTGACGGCAAGTTCTGGCATGCTCCGGTGCGCCCGCTCAGTGACATCAAAATTCCCTGTTTCCTGATCGGCGGCCTGCTCGACGGCTATCGCGATTCTATCCCGCGCATGTTCGAGCAGGTGAAAGCGCCCCTAAAGGCCATCATTGGCCCCTGGAATCATACTTTCCCGAACGATGCCGAGCCCGGCCCTGCGATCGAGTGGCGTGATCAGGCCCTGCGCTGGTGGGACTACTGGCTCAAGAATCGCAACACCGGAATCATGGAAGAACCGCCCCTGGCCGTTTATATGCAGGATTGGCACCCGCCCGACACTCATTTGAAAAACGTGCCGGGAAGATGGCGCGCCGAAATCGGCTGGCCTCCGCGCAACGCCGTCAATACGACGCTATATCTCTATGACGCGCACGTCCTGTCAACCGAACCCGCCAAGCCCGCCACTCACCAACTCCGCTATCTTCCATCCATCGGCGTGGAAGCGGGATTCTGGTGGGGAGAGCTACTCACCGATCAGCGCCCGGTCGATGCCTTCAGTCTGACTTACGATTCCAGTCCGCTCCAGCAAGAACTCACCCTGCTCGGGCGACCGCATGCTCTGCTCCAGGTAAGTTCGAGCGCTCCCCAAGCCGATTGGTTTGCGCGCCTCTCCGACGTCGCGCCCGACGGCACCGTAACTCAAGTTGCCGGGGCAGGACTCAACGGTGCGCAGCGAGATAGCCCATCCGACCCTAAAGACTTAGTTCCAAAACAGACTTACTCGCTGGATATCGAGATGCACTTAGCGACCTGGACATTCCCCAAGGGACACCGCGTCCGTTTGGCAGTGTCGAACGCCCTCTGGCCCATGGTCTGGCCCACTCCCTATGCGATGACGACCAGCCTTCAACTCGGCGGCGATGGGGGATCGCGACTGACCCTGCCGCTGGTGGCGCCTTCCATGTATGCCGCTCCGCAATTCGCAACGCCCGAAGCCTCCGAAGAGCGCAGCGATATCAAGGATGAAGGCTACCCCTGGCCCGGCGATTGGAAAACTGAACGCGACGAAGTGAACGCTAAGACCAAAGTGACATGGAGCGGAAAGTCCGAAGAGACTTATCCTTGGGGAAAAGAAACCGACTTCGAAGGTATCACTTACTCGGCCGATGACAACCGGCCGGAAACGAGCTCCGTACAAGCGGAAGCCCAAATCACGATGGCGCTCAAGCAACAAACCCTGACCTGGCAAGGCCATCTAACTCTGAGCAGCGACGCTAACAATTTTTATTACAAATACACGCGGCAGTTACTCAAAGACGGCCGGCAGATCAAGCAGAAAACATGGGAGGAGACCATTCCTAGAGATCACCAGTAGGAATCCTGCTGCACCTATGCTTACTCGCGAGTTAATTCACGCTCGGTCACGCCCGTTAAAGTAACGAATCGAATTACGCCATGGGCGTCTTCGAAGATCAGTCCCGTCGCTCCGTTATTCACCACCGCACTCACCAGATGGCCGTAGGATCGAGGGATGCCGCCGTGGGTGGGAGTGGTGTCGTAGCGCGCCAGTTCGCCTTCCTTCATGCCGTTGACGCTGACGAACCGGATCACGCCTTCCGCATCCTCAAAAACCAAGCCCGTGCCAATCGAGTCTGGGATGGCGGCTACAAGCTTGCCGTAGGATTTTGGAACCACGGCTTGTGTGGACGGCCCGGCGTAGGCCACGGTTGCGTGGTGAGTTCCGGCCATATAGGCAACGATCATTAGAATTCCACTTAAAACCACCATCAACATTCGTCTGCGCATGTGTCGTTACTCTTATCGCCTGTTGCTGTTTAAGGTTCGACCAGTATCTTGTGCATCATGCCGAGATCCTCATGCAACAAGATATGGCAGTGAAAAAGAAATGTCCCGGCAATCGTCGGATCACGGAAATCCATGCGTACTTTCACGCTGGGATACGGCCCTTTGCCGCTCCAATAAGGAATCTCGATGGTATCGCGCAGGTCGCTATTCGCGGCAGGCTTTCCGTCCACTTCGAGTACTTGGAAGTGAATCTGGTGGATATGAAAGGCATGGGTCTCAAGAGCGCGATTTTCTATCGTCCAGTCTTCGACGGCACCAACCTTGGTGGTGATCACCGGCTTTTCATTCGGCTCGAATACCTTCTGCTTTTGCCCGTCCACCGTGATGTAAAACTCGATCGGGCCGTTGGTACCGCCAAATTCCTCTGAAAAATAAAGCTTGCGCGTTGCTGTTACCGACTGGTGCGCCAAATCGGAAAACTTGATCCCCGTTGATGGCGCAGCCGGTGCGGATGCGGGCGCCCTCGTACTTGCCATTGGCATTGGCGCTTGCCCTCTGGACGAGGAGGAGGATTGCCTGTTGTCGGTAACCTGGATATTGGCAATGATTCCCGCCAGATCGGCGTTTCCGGTCGGTCCAGTGGAGTAGCCCGCAGTGTAGAAAGTCGCGCTTCCCCCGGCCGCCGGAGCTTTCACAATGAACTCAGCCCGGCCCGCTGGCGGAACCAGAATCGTGGTCTCTTCCCTGGTCTGAGCCAGAGGATAGCCATCCAGTGCAATCAGCTGCAATGGCTTCGGATTGTCATTCTCCAGCACCTGCAGTTCCAGAAAATCCTGCAGAGACGCGTTGGCCACCCGCCAGAACTGTTTCTCGCCCGGCTGCATTTGTATGATCGGCTTAAGACCGGCAAAAGGAGCAACCTGGTAGTTAATCGTCAACTGATAAGGTCCGGGGATCCATGGAACCAGATACTGCTGCCGGATTACAAACACGTGTTCCGTCAGCCCCTTGACTTCGGGTCGGTATTTTTCCATACCTTCGACAACAATCGCCCCGGCCGCGCCACCATTCACCTGGAACTCGGTAAAACCGTGAACGTGCGGATGGTACCAGTACAAGCCCGGCGGCTCGGTCGCTGGAATCTGCATGCTGAACTTAAAAGCAGGAGAGCCGGGTTGTATCAGAGTGTCGATCACGTCATCCTGATGACAAATCGGTGGAACATTCAAGCCATGAAAATGGACGTTCGTGGAATCAAGCGTCGCATCGCCGCCGTCGCCGCACGGCGCATTACCCGTCCCCGCCATGTTCATTTTCATCTTCGTCTTCATCGCGTCGTTACCCTCGATGCGATTCGCGACCTCGAGATTCAGCGTGTCTCCCGGATTGAGGCGCAGAGTGGGAGCCTCGACCACCTGACCGGCTGCGTCGTACTTATAGCAATAGTGGGTATAACCAGTCTGATCCACCGAATGCTCCAGAGTAAACTTGGCATTGAGCACGCCATTCTGCGACAAGATGGCATAGGGATCGGTGACCACGCTGCCGGAGGCGGGCCGGTCGGGACACACTGCGGCCGACAGCTTCACGACAAAAAATCCGCACAGCAGGAAGGCCAGCAACAATCTCGACCGTGGGCGCATATAAAACTCCTATCGTTCTGCCCGGGATTATTTCCTCCCGGATCATGCTTCTTCGGGACTAATGCTTGTTCTTCAGGACTAAATGCGAGCGAAACGATCAACCCCTTCTCATTATTGCTCAGAAAGATCGCGGCGGGAAAGTACCGATGGAGAGTAGCCCCGGGCTGCCCGCGTCTACAAAGGGCGACTTCTTCGCTTCCTGCAGGGAACACTTTTGTCCCGATATTGTGAGGCTCACGAGCGCGACGCCGGACGTGGTACCGTACTCGGCAACATACACCCCGCCGCCGTTTCCCATTTGGCTGGCCAGGCCCATCCCCGCGAGATAAGACCAGTTGACCGACAAGCCGCGGAGCCGGCCGGAGGTGCAGCCTCCGGACAGCGCGCCGGTTGTTTTACTAAAATAAATGACGCTGACTGCGTCCCCTTGCGTGTTGATCACCCAGAGCAGCGTCTCATCCGGACTCAGCATGACGTTGCTGGAGCTGATGCTCGCCTTCGATGTGTGAACTACCGTCGGCGTTAACTTGCCGGAGGAAATGTCGGACACTTCCACCACCACCGAGGTCGAGGTGTCGCCGAAAATCGCATAGTGCCCATCACTCGTGATATCGATGGAATTTGGATACGTGGCATCCTGCGAATTCAACGTCGCCGTCGAGTACTGCTTGTCGCCATGCGATACGGGAGCGCCCGCCGATATGTCAAAAGACTCGATCGATCCATCGGTGTAGGTAGCAATCAGTATGCTGCCGTGGATCGCCATGCCGTTGACGATGCCGCCAGCTAATCCGCCCACCGACACATCATTGACAAACGCCAGGCTGCAGCCTGGCTTCACCTGAAAGGTTCCGATGGTATTCGAGTCGGTGAAGCTGGCATATAAATACTGGCTGTTCATCGCGAGGCCGATGCCATTGGAGGTCCCGCCGTCCGTGGGAGAGCCCGTCGCGCTGCCGCCGACGGTTAAGGTGTTCACCGAGATTCCAACAATGTCCCCAGTCGACGCTTCGGACGCATAGACGCACTGCTGATTTCCGCTGTCGAGAACGCTGAGCCGGTTGGTCCCGAAAAAACCACCCCCGATACCATAGCCACCGGTTTGCACTCGCTCGACGAATGTCAGCGAACCGTCGGGCGCAACCGAATAAAAACTGACGCCCGTAAGAAACGGGAACGCCGCGTCATCGTTGCTCGCGACGTACTGAGGTGTAGCCACGGCCAGTCCGCTCATGACCAAAACTCCTACCAGCAGAGCACCCACTCGCCAAGCCCTGGAATCGCCGAATCTTTTCATAACCCAACCCCTTCAGGAGGACCAGTTCGGACAGAGTACCACGGGGTCGCCGCGATAAAGCATGTGACCGCGGACGACGATCGCAAACAATTGCCGACAAATGGTAAGCTGCTTCCACTTGCACACCATCTCATCGGTGTTTGCGGGGGTTGCCGGCGACCCCGCCGTTCACGAGCCACCCCATCGTCCCTGCTGTTCAAGCGCTTACCGTGCGCAAGCCGGCACCCCAGCCGACTTGTACACTTTTCCGTCCTTCATCACAAACTCCACCTTTTCGAGCAAGCTGATGTCCATCAGAGGATCGCCGGTCACCGCGATCAGGTCCGCGTCCTTACCCACCTTAATCGACCCGACCTCGTTCGCATGTCCTAGCAAATCCGCCGCATTCGAAGTCGCGGCCTGAATCGCCTGCATCGGGGTCATCCCGTACTTGACCATAAACGCGAACTGCTTCGCGCTGGTTCCATAAGGGCACACCCCGGCGTCGGTGCCAAAGGACATCTTCACTCCCGCACGCACCGCCTTGCCAAAATTGTCGCGCTGGAGTTGCGCCAGACCTGCCTCATGCCGCAGGAAGTCGGGCGGCGTCGTTCCCGCTTTGCCGCCCGCCTGAATGCATTCATCATCGTAAATATCCATGTCGAGATATGTCCCATGCTGCCTGGCCAGCGCGATGATGTCATCATCGAGATATTCCGCATGTTCCACCGAAACCGCGCCCGCCAGAATGGCATTCCGTATTCCCTGCGCGGCATGAGCGTGCACCGCCACCCGCAGTCCGAAGTGGCTGGCTTCATCCACGCCCGCCCGCAACTCCTCTTCGGTAAACTCGATCGACGCCGGACTGCTGCCATGCGTCAGCACCGCTCCCGTCGACAACATCTTGATCAGATCGACGCCATCGTGCGCCAGCAAACGCACCCTCTGCCGCACTTCCCACGGGCCGTTCGCTTCGCCGTAATGCAGGTCCCAGGGCAATTGAATGTCGGGAGCCTGTCCCGTCATCGCGCCCGCGCCACCAGTGATGGTGATATAGGCGCCCGCCACAAACATTCGCGGGCCAATCACATCTCCCCGAGCAATCGCATCGCGCAGCGCGACATCGTTCAACGCCCGGTAAGTCCCAACATCGCGTACCGTCGTAAAGCCCGAAAGCAGCATCGCACGCGCATTGGGAACCGATTCCAGCGCAATCTGCGAGGCCGTTTTGCGCAGCACGTTAAACGGCTCTCCATCGCCCTGCCCATCCGCCACATGAGTATGACAATCAATCAGGCCCGGCAAGACCGTCCTGTGCGAAAGATCGATCACCTCCGCATTTGCGGGAATTGCGAGCGCTTCGCCTACTGCCTGGATCTTTCCGTCCTTAATCACGATCACCTGATTCGGAAGGACCGTCCCCGAATCGGGATCAACCAGTCGCCCCGCCCGTACCACAGTCACCTGCGCCACCGCTGAACTCGCGAACGCCATGACCACGACCGACCAAAGAATGAGTTTCACAGGGCCCCTTAAAGTCAGAAGGATGTCAGACAATATGATTGAGAAGCGATCGAGTTAGCGATGCCCAAAACCGGCAGACATCAGACAAAAGAGTCTCACGGCCACGCATCGCGCCTGGTGTCAACGCTCGCAACTCGCCGCCTGCCCCAATCCACTTTTCAAATCTTCCGCCAGTAACTGGTGAAACAACTGCTCCCCGGCCTCGCGCCGCGCCGAGAGCCGACCTGCGCCGTAGGCCCGGGATTTCAATCCCCGCTGCACTGCTTCGCAAATGCCCAGGTCTTCATCCTGCACCTTGTTTCCCACCGCAACACTCTGCTCGTTATAAGTGCGCGCCGCCTCGCTCACGTCGCTAAAGTAAAAATCAAAAATCACCCGGCAATGATCCACATCGACCGGAATCACCAGGTTTGTGTCCAGATATCCCTCATAGCAATTGAACATGAAATTTGGATGCAGCCAGAAATACCAGGCCCGGTCGCCTCGGCGCGTTGTGCCTGTCGCCGCGTCCTCATGCGAACTCACCATCGGACTCGACTGCAGGCAATAGCGATCTTCATTCTCGATCGTGTACTGCTTGTAATCCAACACGGAACTTAGCCCTTTGTGAAGGTGCGGCACATGATATCCGCCATCCAGATAGTTATCGACAAATACCTTCCAGTTACAGTGAATGTCGTAACTTCTGGTAGTAAAATAATGAAGCTTCGCCAATCCGAGCGGCACTACTCTCTTCACGATTCCGCCGAGAAATTCCGCCAGTGGAGCCGCTGCGTTATCCAGATTCACGAATACAAACTGTTCCCAAGTCTCCACCTTCACTGGGACCAGGCCGTTGTCCTTGCGCTCAAATTTCTTCACGCCCTCGAACTCAGGCATCCCCTTGAGCGCCCCATCCAGCCCGTAATTCCAGCCGTGATATGGACAATGCAGAAGCGACGCCTGCCCGCACTTCTCGGTTACAACCGCCGCCGCATGATGCCGGCAGACGTTATAAAACGCGCGCAATACACCATCATTCCCGCGCACCGCCACTAGCGGTTCGCCGGCCACCGTCGCCGTCACAAACTGTCCCGACTTCTCCACCTGGTCGACCCGGCCCATCACCTGCCAGGTGCGCGAGAAGACTGTCTGCCGCTCCAGTTCCGCGATCCGCGCATCGACATACCACGAAGCTGGAATTGTGGAAGCTTCCGACAACGGCGCCTCGGAGTCATAACTCGCAACGATCTGCTCCACGCTCATCCCATTCATGCTTTCTTCTCCGCGATTTGCGCTTTCTCCGAACCAATCGCCCGTCGCAGTAACTCCACAAACTGTTCGATGCGCCTTTCCTTCTCTTCCGGTATCGGACCTGACTTGCGGAACAGGCCCGGGTCTAACTCCTCGGTTAAGAGCGCATCCTGAAATCGGTCCATCGTCCATTCTAAGATCGATCCGATCATGTCCACATCCAGATCCGATCTCAACTCTCCCCTTTTCGCGCCGAAGCTCACAAAATCACGCCACCCGTAGGGGTCTTCCGCCACCAGAAAACGGTTGATCTCCCGCCGCAGCGCCAGATCGGTTCCATAATTGCCTACCAGATAAATTCGATACGATGACCAGTTGTCGCGCACCATGTTCTCCGTGCGCCCCAGCCAGTAGCGCAGCACTTCAAACAATCCCCGTTCCTGCACCGCGGCCGGAGCCTGCATATATTTCGGAAACGACTGCACCGCCTTCTTGTAGGCCTCAAAAAATAATCCATCCTTGCTCTTGAAATGTTGAAAGACTGATCCCTTGGCAATGCCCAACTGCGCCGCGATATCCTCAACTCGCGCCGCGCTATACCCGTGCTCTGCGAATTGGCGGATCGCCACCTCCACAATCCGCGCCCGTTTCGCCTCCGAGCGCGGGCGCGGTTTCCCGTCCCGCCTCATCTGCGTCGGTTTCGCCAGACTGCTTGCAATTCCTTCCATGGCCCCACTCCCTGAATCTGTATTGACCTTCGGTCAACGAACGATACAGCACTGGTAAACAATTTTTCAATGGCTTTTTTCTTGCCCTTTCGTTAGTTTCTTCAACCGGGGCAGTTTCTTTCTTTGACCAGCGGTCAACGCATGGCTCGCCGTCCAATTTCGATTTATGATGCCGTCCTCATCGGAGCCGGCCACAACGGCCTCACTGCGGCTGCATATCTGGCGCGCGCCGGATACTCCACCTTGGTTCTCGAACGTCGTGACATCGTCGGCGGCTGCTGCGTCACCGAACAAATCGCGCCCGGTTGCCGCGCTTCCACTACCTCCTACATTGCCAGCATGCTTCGTCCGGAGGTGATTCGCGATCTTCGTCTCGCCGATCACGGACTGCGCATGATCCCGTGCGATCCCGCGCTCCAAGTCCCCTTCCCTGATGGCCAACTCGTCTCCTGGTGGGCCAGTCGCGATCGCGTCATTGCAGAACTGCGTAAGATTTCTCCGCTTGACGCCGACACTTTTCTTCGTATGGACGATCGCCTCAAACAATTAGCCCGCTATCTCCAGCCGTTCTTTCTCGAACCTCCACCCGAACCCGGCACCCAGTCTTTCGACGGATGGTCTGGATTGTTTCGCGCCGGCAAGCGCTTCCGCGGAATCTCCAGCAGCGAGATCTCACAGCTCGTCTCCTTCCTCACCGGTAGCCTGGGCGATTTTCTCGACCGCAATTACGAATCCGAGAAGATAAAAACATTGTTTCTCGCCAACAATGTCTACGGCAAACACGGAGGCCCATATCAACCCGGCAGCGCGCTGGGCCTGCTATTCCACTTACTAAGCGGTGGCGAGCACCAGCAACAGGGATTTTACGGGCATGTTATGGGAGGCATGGGTTCGATCACCAACGCCATGGCCAAGGCCGCTCGCGCCTTCGGAGCTGAAATCCGCACCAGCAGCCCTGTACTGCAGATTGATTCCCGCGATGGCAGAGTGCGCGCCGTGGTCCTCGAAGACGGAACTGAAATCCGGGCTCGCGTCGTGCTCTCGAATGCCGACCCCAAGCGAACTTTCCTCGGAATGCTGCCGCAGCGCGATCTCCCCGCCGATTTCGTGCATGCCATTCGAGGCATTAAAATGGACGGGCCCTGTGCCAAAGTCAATATGGTTCTCGCCGAAGAACCCCGCTTCACCGGCACACCCGCGAGTTATGACCCGCAACAACGCTCCCTGTTCACTTTAGTGCCCTCTCTGGAATTCGCCGAGCGCTGCTATAACATCGCCAGGTTCGGACAGATTCCCGAGCAACTCTGGGTCGATTGCGTCATCGCATCAAACGCCGACCCTTCCCTCGCACCTCCCGGCAAGCATGTCATGACCTGTTTCGTGCAATATGTTCCCTACTCACTTCGCGAGGGAACCTGGGATGAACATCGCGAACTGTTAGGCGACCGCGTGGTGAACAAAGTTGCGGAATACGCTCCCAATGTTCCGACCGCGATCGTCGCCCGCCAGGTTTTAACCCCGCTCGATCTGGAACGCACCTACGGACTTACCGAAGGCAATATCTTCCATGGCGACTTAAATCTCGAACAGTTATTCTTCAATCGTCCGGTTCCCGGATGGTCGCAGTACCGCACCCCCATTGCCGGCCTCTACTTATGCGGGGCTGGCGCCCATCCCGGAGGTGGCGTCACGGGAGCTCCCGGACACAACTGCGCGCACCAGGTGCTGCGCGACTTGAAGAAGGGTAAGTTCAGACAGGCTGTAGCATGATAATGAACCCGAGAGTTGGCCAGCCGCGATTCCACGGCAAATCGGCGAATCACACGAGATGAGGAGGCTTCCATGTCCGAGAGCGCACAACAATATACTCAACGTATTCTGAGCAATGCCGAGGGACAGGATCCGATTCAGGTTCTGTCCACTACTTCGAAAAAACTGACACGCCTTGTCAAACGCGTTTCGCCCGCCAAACTTCGCAAGCGTCCCGCACCCGGCAAATGGTCTGTGGCCGAAATCCTCGCTCATATGGCCGACGTCGAAATCGTAGTGGGCTGGCGCATGCGCTCGATTCTCGGAAATCCCGGAACGCCCATCCAAGCCTTCGATCAGGATGCCTGGGTCGTCGCTGGTCACTACGAGAAGCGCAACCCACGCGAGTCCATCGAACTCCACCATGTTTTGCGAACGGCTAATCTTGCGCTCCTTAAGTCCCTGTCGCGCGAGCAATGGAAACAATACGGCGAACATGCCGAGCGTGGCCAGGAAACCATCGAACGTATCGCCCGCATGCTAGCCGGACACGACATCAACCACATCCAGCAAATCGAACGCATTCTAAGACCAAAGAAATAGGCAGTATCCAAGAAGGAGCACTGATGCGCAAGCAAGGTATTCTCGAGCGTCTAAAACACGGCCCCGTCCTGGGCGACGGCGGCTATTTACTTGAACTTGAAAAGCGCGGGTGGGTTCGCCCGGGTCCCTTCACGCCCGAGGTCGCGATCGTCTATCCCGAAGCCCTGCGCGAATTGCACATCGAGTTTCGCGAAGCTGGAGCCGAAGTACTCCAGGCTCTCACCTTTTATGCCAGCCGCGATAAGTTAGCCACGGTTGGCTTAGAGGACCGCGTGGACGACATCAACCGCTCCGCCGTCCGCGTTGCTAAAGAAGTGGCTGGAGAGCAATGCCTGGTCGCAGGCAATCTCAGCTTGACCTGGATGTATGAGCCCAACAGCCCCGCCGCTGCCGACCGTGTCCGTCAGACATTTGACGAACAGTTGACGGTGCAGTGCGATGAAGGTGTTGACTTCATCATTGGAGAAACATTCTCCTGGCTAGGTGAGGCCCTGCTTTGCGTCGAGCGCGCTAAGAAAACCGGTCTTCCGGTCATGGTAACTATCTGTTTCGAAAATAAAGAGGAAACATCCGAAGGCACGAACGCCGCCACCGCCGCCAGGATACTGCTCGACGCAGGAGCAGACATCGTCGGCATGAACTGCCTGCGCCCGCCGCAGCACATGCTCCGCCCCATGGAAGAAATGCGAAAGGCCGTCGATGGGTACCTGGCATGCCAACCGGTTGCCTATAACACTCCCAAAGACAGGCCGGATTTTACCAGCCTTCCCGAATTTCCCTATGCCCTCGACCCGCTTCAGCTTACGCGCAAGCAAATGGGCGATTACGCTCAGCAAGCCAAGGAAATTGGCATCAACTACATTGGCTCCTGCTGCGGATCGGTCGCGATGCATGTAAGAGAGATGGCTCGCGTGTTAGGCAAGCTCCCCGCGGAGAGTCGCATCTGGAAAAAAGGCGGAGCTAAACCAATGTCGGCCTATGAATATTACGATCACGACCATGTAACTACAAAATAGATAGAAAAAATGCGGGAGGCATGACAGCCTCCCGCATCTTCCTTCCCAACAACCACTGCTATTTCTGTGTAAACGGCAATCCGGGCAGAGTTTCGGTATGCTCGGAATTCACCGCGCTCAGCAGGTTGGGATTCAACCCCAAAGCCTTGAGAATCGTGGGAGCTATCTGCCGTGTCTCGACCTGATCGTTAAAGGTGGAAGGCTTGTAACTCGGGTTGGAGACGACCAGCAGAACGTTTCTGTCGTCATACGCAAAACCGCCATGCTCGGCGACCTTTTTCGTCCCCCCCGTGTAAATAACCCCAACATTCGGAGCCACGATGATATCGGGAGTCCGGGAATCAGTGAGGGGATCGTTGAATTGCAGGGTGAGCGAAGGGCCGGAGAAAATTTCTCCCTGGCCAAACAAGTTTTCATTTGCGGCGATGGCTAAGGTTGCCACTGAGCTCTCGGTCTGGCTCTGATCCGTCAGCCAGAGCATGGAGATATCGTCTTCGTCCGCTTGGGCCACGGGCAGGCCGGGCCCCACTCCGTTGGGAGATAATATCTGCGACGGCGGCTCATCCGATGCGACGTCTCCCGGAATCCGCAGCACCCGACTGGGATCGATCGGCGACTGCCCATGCTTCGCCGACACGATGATTAGAGTCGAATCAAAGAGCCCCTGCTTCTTCAACTCGGAAATAAACTGACCAATGGCGCCATCCACATACTGAATTTCGGCGAACAGCGAATCACTCGGTGTGCCAAGAGCGTCCACATAGCCGCCGGTCAGGCTGAGCGTTTTTTCGACTAACTTCTGGCCCACGCTCACTGACTGGAAGTTCATGCCAAACAGGTTCGGCACCGGCGCGCTAGCGCTCCCGTCGTGCGTTTTGCCATCGATCCAGTTCAACACCGCCTGCACTTTGAACTGGTCATAACAGCGAATGTTCTGGAAGCTGTCGGTCCATGCATTGCTCGATGTAGCCGCCCCCGGATCCGGAAGTGGATTGCAACCCGGCACCGTCGGCAGCGCTACTGGAATCGAGTTGATCTCCGGCGACCATAAGTCCGCCACGCCATCGCCACTCGGTCCATTGGTAAAGTCATAAGAAGGATGCTTATCCGACCAAGCCGTGTAACCGCCGGCATTGGTGACCACGTTGAAGATCGTGTTTGCGCGAATGAAGCTGTGCGGATAGACGGGCGCGCAGCCATTTTTCGGATCGCGCGGCAAATAGTCCGGATTGATGCCGTTGATTCCGGAACTGCCGTTCGTCACGCCCGAGTCCAGCCTCAGATAGTTGTAGTCAATTTCTTCGTCGAACCCCACCTGCGTGCCAATCACGCTGGGGCAAAGCTTGGGGCCGCCGATGATCCCGTAAGGCGTCGTCTTTTTCGGAGGAGACAGTGCGCGATCATAGCTTACATCGTAATACATGCCGGCGGAACGCGGCGTCCCACCAGTGATCTGGGCCACCAGGCCAGGGAAAGAATCTGAGGGTTTCGGAGCCAGCGCCTGCAGGTAATGCACGCCCGTGGCCGAGAGCGAAGACAGATGTGGACAGTACGTTTGATTGCCATAGAGCGGGACGCCCTTCACGCAATTGGCAAAGTCAAGCGAGTGCATGCCGTCGATGCTTATGAGTAGAACGTGCTGAATCTTGCCGTTGTTCTGGGCGGCGGCGTTCGCGGAAAACAGACCCGCCAACGCCAAAGCAAACAACCCGAGGGGGAGAAAACGACGATTGGACACGTGTAGCCTCCTGGAGCAGAAAAGAGTAGACAGCGCAGGCATCAAGTATTCGCCGTTTGCCCCAGGCTTGGGTTAAAGGAATGTGAATCGTAGATGAAAGGACTGTCAACGATGCACGAAAACTGAGATTGGGAACCTCCGCCTGTCCCCTTGTAAATTACGGTTCCACCGGCTCTTCTTCAGCAGCCTTTCCCAGCAACGAAGCAGCTGGCTTCCGGGCGCGGGTGGTCGTGATCACGACCACGCTGACCAGCACCAGCAGCGTTCCGAGCAGCGTTCTCGGACCGACGGCCTCCCCGCCGAGAAAGTAGCCAATGATCACCGCTACCACTGGATTGACATACGCGTAGGTGCCAACCTTGGTCGGCGATTCATGGTGAAGGAGCCAGACATAAGCGGTGAAGCCTACGATCGAGCCGGCCACGATCAAGTAGACGAGCGCGAACCATGCGCCGCGGGAAACCGTGTGTGGATGAAACCCGCGGAATTCACCGAAGAGCGCCGCCGCCACAGCGAGCAGAATTCCTCCCGCTAGCATTTGCGCCCCGGAGCTCATCCCCTTGGACATGGGCAGCGGGAGTTGGCGGGCCAGGGCCGATGCAATGGACCAGCTCAGCGCGGCAATCACCAGGGCGATCGCTCCGCGACGATCAATCGCCACCTCGCCGAAACTCAGCGAACGGCTCATCAGAACGGATACGCCCCCGATACCGATCAAGAGCGCGAGCCCCAGCCGGAACGTAAGCCGCTGAGTGCGCAGGATCAGAATCTCCGAAAGCGCCATGAAGAGAGGGATGGTGGCCAAAACCACGGCGGCAATTCCCGAAGCCACGCGCTGCTCGGCCCAGAACAACAGCCCGTAATCGACTACGAAGATGCAGATCGCGAGTAGCACAGCGGAAATCCACTCGCGTCGCGTCGGCCAAGGCGTACCCATAAGCCGCATCCACCCAAAGAGTACGGCCCCGGCGACCGAGAAGCGCATACTGGCGAGCACCAGGGGCGGGACTTCGCGCACCCCTACGCGGATCGCCAGAAAGGTCGAGCCCCAGACGAAATAAATAATGGCGAAGGCAAGCACCGTCTTCCAAGCGGGAGGATGAACCGGCGCTTCCATGCAAAATAGATTACCGGCAATGGCGCGCGGACACAGGTTTATTCTTTCCTTCCGCTAGATGCTCCTGCCATTGCACAATTCAACGGCACCCTCACGAACTGCCAATCCAGATCCCCACAATGAACACTAATACTCCCCCGACTACTACCTGAAACGCCGCCGACAGCAGCGGAGTATCCATATAGCGGTTGCGAATCCAGGCAATGGTCGCGAGTTCCAGCGCTACTACAATCACCGCCGCAATGAAAGCCGTATGGAAATTCTTGAGCAGGAACGGAAGCGTATGGCCAATCCCGCCCGCCGCCGTCATCAATCCCGTCACCGCGCCACGCAACACTGGGCGTCCGCGCCCAGTCAGCGATCCGTCATCCGACAGCGCCTCCGCAAACGCCATGGAGATGCCCGCGCCCACCGATGCCGCCAGACCCACCAGAAAGGCGTCGTTGCTGCTCTTAGTGGCGAATGCGGCTGCAAACACCGGAGCTAGCGTCGAGACCGATCCATCCATCAGTCCGGCCAGACCCGGTTGCACGATCTGCAACACAAACAGACGCCGCTGCGCCTCGTCCTCTTTCTTCTCGACATCCGGCGTGATCCTCTCCTCCAGAGCCTCGGCCGTGATCTGATGTTTGCGCTCCGCTTCCTCCAGATCGCCGAGGAGCTTTCGGATGCCGGCATCGTTCACTTGCCCGATTGCCTTCTGATAAAACTGGCGCGTCTCCAGTTCCATCAGTTCCGCCTGTTTCCGCACCTCCGCTATCTTCAACGGACGCGTCAGCCAGAACGGCCTGCGTTGTATAAACCCCTTCACATCCTGCCGCCGAACCAGCGGAATATGCTCTCCAAAGCGCTCCCGGTAAGTGGCAATCAGCGATGCGCGATGACCGGACTCTTCGGCCCCCATGTCGTCAAACAACGTCGCCGTCGCCGGGTAAGTATCACGTAAGCCGTCAGCAAAGTCCGCATACACACGTCCATCTTCCTCTTCCAGCGAAATCGCCAAGGCCAGAATCTCGCGTTCCGTCAAGTCTTTGAAGTTTCGTGCCATGCGACAAGTTAACTGTTTCCGGATTCGGTTTCAAGGAATTGGGTTGGCACATCCCTAACCGTGTCGATTCCTCCAAAAGACTGGTGCGACGCCTGCAGGCTCATTTGACGAAGAAAATTGCGACCCCTGAAAAGTAGCCCGAAACCACGGCCCTGGAACGCGCCGTACTGGGCAAGTCTTGCCTATCAATTCCGGCAAGCTTTGCCGACGGGCTACGCGACCCGCCTCGCTACCGGGCCTTTCGGCCTGCAACCATCACAGAATGCTGAATCCTTGATCGGAATCGGTAGCTTCCACGTTTGGAATCGAACGTGCATTCACAGTTTCGGGTTCAGTCGGAATTTTCGCTGGCTGCCACAGTCGTTTTCTGCCCGCGAACTCCTGTCCGAACGCTTCTCTAATTTGTTCATCGAGGCACATCAATGTCGATTTCCGGGATCTTAAGCAGCAGCTTCCTTCAAAATCAAATCGGTGCCGCCAGTTCTCCCAACCACAAGAATCTCCAGCAACTCGGCCAGGACCTTCAATCCGGCAATCTTTCCGCCGCACAGTCCGACTTTGCCAGCTTGCAGGCAGCCTTCTCTCAGGGCGCCAACAGCACTGCCGCCGCTTCGACGGCGTCCGCTTCCAATCCCGTGGCGCAGGCCTTTAACCAACTGGCCACCGATCTCCAGTCGGGCAACATTGCCGCGGCGCAAAAAGATCTTTCCACCGCGCAGCAGGATATTCAGAGTCAGGGTGGACCGTCCGCCAACCATTTCCATCATCCCCACCATCTCGGCGGCGGGGACGGGAGCAGTTCGAACAGTCTGAATTCCCTGCTGCAGGATCTCAGCCAAGTCAGCCAGAACCTTACTTCCAGCAGCCTGACCAACGCTCAAACCGCCTACGCCACTCTGCAGCAGGATCTGCAGCAGTTCGCTCTCGGCGGCGGCAGCCTCTCATCTTCACAGACCAACGCTCTGTTAGCACAGCCGCTGATCTCGCTCCAAGCTTAGCGATTCTCGATCAATCGAAAAACAGCAAAACAGCCATCGCCGCCAGTGTAAATCCTGACGGCCGATGGCTGATCTCTAATACCAACGCCACACCGAATACTTGTCGGCAGCCGTGACCTGCGCTTAGTGCGCCATCCGAGCCGCTTCGATCGCTTCGTGCAGTTCACGTTCCGCTGCCCGCAGATGTTCTTCCGCCTTGGCTCCGTGGCCCGCCATGTCGTAGTGGTTGGCGGCGCGGGCGTGGTCCATCTCTTTGATTGCTTCTTGCGTATGGTTATGGGCGGCCGCGAGGTCGGGCCAGTCATGAACCTTTTCGGCAACCGCGATTCCAGCAGCAAACGCGAGACACGCAGAAAAAACTCCGACTAACATCGCTTTTGTCATAAACTTCCTTTCCAATTTGTGGATTTGTTTTCCCGGCACGCACCGATAGGACGTATTGTCGCCAACCAACTGGCGGCATGTCAAAAACAAAGCAGCCCCCCTAGTGTATCGTCAGGTTCGTCGAGAAAGTGCAGGCCGCGATTGGTTCATGGCGATCACAAATTCCTCGCCGCAGTGGGCACACTTGGCCGGAGCAAACAGGATCTTCTCGCCGGGCCAGTCGCGGACCCCATGCTTTCCGCAGCGTGGGCATTTGATCAGATGCCGATTGAGGCGAAGAGGAATTTGATCGCTTTCCGGCATAGCTTGCTCCAAATCCACTGAACAGCAACGGTTCGAAAAGGGGGACAATACGGAATGTCGGCTGATGCTATCCGCGAGCCGGGAACGTGTCTGTACGATGAACGACTGCCAAATGTGCGATGGCGAGCACCCGCCTACTCGGCTTCGGCCTGCCATTCCCTGACCTGACGCTGCATGATTCCATAACACTGGCACGTCGCTTCTTCCAGTTTTCGCCGGTCGATGATCCTAACGTCTCCGCGAGTGTACGCGATGAGGCCTGCTTTCTGGAGCATTCCGGCGGCCACGGTCACGCTGGAACGGCGAGTGCCCAGCATCTGCGCAATCAATTCCTGCGTTAAGGGCACTGAATTCGATCCAATCCGGTCGGCGCTCATTAACAACCAGCGGGCCAGCCGCTCATTCACCTCGTGGAGACGATTGCAGGCCGCGATCTGGGTCACCTGCATAGCCTGAATCTGAGCAAACTGCTGCAGACGCCGCTCCAGGATTGGGCTTTGCCGCAAGATTCTCATCAGGATCTCGCCATCGACGCGAAACACCGATCCCTCGATCTGAGCAATCGCCCGCGTCGGCGCCGTGCGGAAGCCCACCACCAGCGGCAATCCGACAAACCCCTCCTTGCCCACCAAACCGACTTCCACACTCTTTCCATCGGAAAAGACGCTCAAAACGGATACTAACCCGCTGTTGGGAAAATAAGCCGACTTCAGAGTGTCGCCCGGTTCATGCAAGACGTGGTGCGTCTTCAGGCGCATGAATTCCAGTTTAGGGAACAGCACGTCGCGCTCTTTTGGAGGCAGCGCAAGCAAAATTTCGTTATGAATTGGATTGCCGTCACCATCGGCAGTGGGTGGCCTTGAAGAGGTCTTAGTGGGCGGACGGGTCTTGTTGGCCATTGGACGGGCTCCTCGCGCAGCGCAATGCTGTCTGATTTCGCAAGGAACCGTCACCGTACGGTGCGGCGGCAATATGCTAGAAGAGACGCTCTTAGAGTACCTTTTTTGCGATCCCAAGACTGTGCGATAGAGCACAGTTCTCGGCTAATGTCTGAGTGGCCCCGTGATTACCTCGCGGATGTGGCGGCGTCTCCATCGGTGCTCGCGGGTCGCGTGATCTAGATCACAGCCGGCTATCCGACATTTCCACTACAGTAAGCTCTAGCATGGCCGAGTTTTCCATCTTGACGAACCGCAAACGCGCCGTCGTTGCCCTCGTGCATTCGGTCGCGTTTCTCTTGATCGCCGTCCGCCAGTTGATGGCGGCCAATCCCGCCGCCGGCATCTGGGTAGCCTCCGAGGTGTCGAAGGGCACATGGATTCTCTGCGCCATCTTCACCGTCGTCTCTTCCATTCTGCTGTGGCTCTTGCTCATTTCCCGCGGCTGGCTGGAAAAATTTTACTTTGGATTCTGCACGATCAGCGCTACCTCGGGTTTGATCAGAACCGCGGCTGGCGACCAGGCCTTTCACGCCGGCCTTTACATTCGGGTGGTCATGCTGATCAGCGCAGTTTTGGTCGGACTGCTGATCGTACGCGTGCACTCCCGCAACCAATCCCGTTTACAGCCGGAGTATGCCGAAGAAGCCAACTAAGTCGCAGACTCCTCACCAGGTTTAAGCCGACAAAGGTTTAAGCCGGGCCACGCCACATCATTCCCCCGACCGATGTCGACAGCCTGCTTCGATGGCCTACATGTGCGAATCGGAGTTAAAGGTATCCGCGATCGCCTTCCAGCTGCCGTCGGCCTGCTTGGCATAGACGGTCAAGAATTTGCCCTTGTCCGTTATAGGCTTCTTGGTCTTCGGATTGGTCGTGGTCATGGTGTAAGTGCCTTCCGTATAGACCATGTCGCCCCCCTTGGAGGCCACTGCCCGGTTCGACTGGAAACTGAGTGAAAAATTGGGATCGGCCAACATGGGCGCCATCGCCGCCTTGATCGCCGCCTTTCCATTCAGGGTTGCAGCACCGGGGTAAAGCCCGCTGCCATCCTCGGTAAAGTAACTGGCCCACTTGTCAGCATCCTTGCTGGCCGCGTCCTTCATCCAAGCCGCCTCGACGTCCTTGACTGCCTGTACATCCGCGGCTCGTGTGTCCGGAGGGGCAGTTGGTGCCGGGGCGGGCGCGTTGGCACAGGCGACGGTAAGCACGCCGAGCGCCAAGCATAGAGTCAACAAAGTAGTACGCATCTTCTCTCTCCTCTTTAATCCAAATTTATCGAACGAGATCTGGGAATCGAATCGCAACAGTATAGCCCAACTGTTCCCTGATCGAGCCGGGATAGAGAAGGGAGTTAGATCAGTACAAGGGAAACGGTATCGAGACTGCCTTGCGCGCCACTCTCCGCGTCTCGGCGGTGAAAGGCTCCAACTCACACAACGAAATACTTAGCCCCCGGATGGTGCACCACAATCGCCGACGTGCTTTGCTCCGGCTCCAGCAGGAAGGCCGAAGTAAGGCGCACTCCCACGTTCTCTTCCGGCTTAAGCAGGGCGAACAGCTTGGTCTGATCCTCCAGGTGTGGGCACGCGGGATAACCGAACGAATAGCGCGAGCCACGATATTTCTGATGGAAGAGATCGCGAATGTGAGGCGAGTCCTCGCCGGCAATGCCTAACTCTTCGCGCATCTTCTTATGATGGAATTCGGCGAGCGCTTCGGCAGTCTCCACGCTCAGCCCGTGGAGATAGAGATAGCGTGTGTATTCCCCGCCTTCGAACAAGCGTTGCGTTTCTACCGAAGCCTTGGGGCCGATGGTCACCAGCGACAAACCGAGCACGTCCATCTTGCCCGACGACGGCGCGGCAAAGAAGTCGGAGATGCACAGGCGGCGGCCTTCCTTCTGGCGCGGGAAAGTGAAGCGCAGGAGTTCCTTGAGCGGCAACTGCCGGGCTTCGCTCGACTCCGACAGGCGAGAGCGCCCTTCCCCATGCGAGCTATACGAGCTTGGGTCGTAAACCACCACGTCGTTGCCGTCGCCCTGCGCCGGGAAATATCCGTACACCACTTTTGGCTCGAACCATCCCGCTCCAATAACGTCTTCTTCCAGTTTCTTCTTGATCGGACGGTACTTCTCCTCCACCAACCGAACGTAATCTTCCTGCGACGCGGTCTTCAACTGCCACTGGTTCTTGAACAGGGCGGTGTCGTTGATGTAATTGAAGAGCTCGTTCAGGTCGTAATCCTTGACCACCTTTACGCCCCAGAACGGAGGCTCGGGAATATTGGGCGCATCGGTCACTACCGCGCTGCGCTCGGAAAACACGGGGCCGGTCTCTTCGTCGACCGCCGCCGCTTTGGCATACTCCTTCACCGTGCGTCCGTCTTTAAGGCGTGCTTCGCGTTTGCCGTTCTCTCCGGCCAGGTCTTCCATGACGTGCAGGCCGGCGAATGCGTCCTCTCCGTAGAAAACCGCATTCGAATATTCGCGCCGCAGATCGTCTTCGACATACTTGCGGGTGAGGGCCGCGCCGCCGCAGATTACGGGATAGGCCAGTTTCTGCCGTTCCAGCTCCTGGATCACATACTTCATTTCGAGTGTGGACTTCACCAGCAGGCCGCTGAGGCCGATGGCATCCGCCTTGTGTTCCTGCGCCGAGCGGATGATTACGTCGCCCGCCTGCTTGATGCCCAGATTCACAACCTTGTACCCATTGTTCGACAAAATGATGTCGACCAGGTTCTTGCCTATGTCGTGGACATCGCCTTTGACTGTCGCCAGCACGATCGTTCCCTTTTGTTGCGAACCAGTCTTCTTCTCCATCTTCGGTTCGAGATAAGCGACCGCAGCCTTCATGACTCCGGCGGAATCAAGCACCGATGGCAACTGCATCTTGCGCGCGCCGAAAAGGTCGCCCACCGTCTTCATTCCGTCCAGCAACACCGTGTTAATCAGATCGAGCGGCTTGTAGGGCACCAGCGCTTCGTCCAGCAACTCTTCCAGGCTGCGCTTGGTCTTGCCCTCGCCAACGGACTTTTCGCCGTTGATAATCGCGTACTTCAGTTTGTCCTCGATGGAGAGCGTCTCGACATGCGCCGTCGTCTGTGCCTGCGCCTTGCCCTTCATGCCCGTGAAATGCTGCATGTAAACCTGCAGCGGATCGCCCTTGGAGCGGTCCTGATAGATCAGCTTGCGCGCCAGTTCCACTTCTTCCGCCGGAATCTTGTAGAGCGGATAGATCTTGGTGTAGTTGACGATGGCCACATCGAGACCGTTCTCGACGGCTTCATGCAAAAACACGGAGTTCAACACGCGCCTCGGATAAGCATCGAGGCCGAAACTGATGTTGCTGACGCCAAGCACCGTTTTCACTTCCGGCAGTTCGTTGTGAATGCGCTTCACCGCCGCCAGGGTCTCAACTCCCGCCGAGCGATATTCTTCCTGGCCGGTCGAAATGGGCAGCGTCAGCGTGTCGAAGAGCAGATCGACGGGACGGATACCATACTTTTTTGTGGCTAGATCGAAAATGCGATGCGCGATGGCCACTTTCTTATCCGCCGTCAGCGCCATGCCTTCTTCGTCAATGGTCAGCGCAATCACTCCCGCGCCGTAGCGCTTCGCCATAGGCAGGACTTTCGAAGTGCGCTTCTCGCCGTCTTCCAGATTGATCGAATTGATGATGGCTTTCCCCGGGATGCGCTTCAACGCCTCTTCGACTACGTCTGCTTCGGTGCTGTCGATCAGGATCGGCGCCGGAACCCGGGTAGCGATTTTTTCCAGGATGGCCGAAATGTAGCCTTTCTCGTCTTCCCCTACGATGGCGCAGCACAGGTCGAGCATGTGCGAACCTTCGTTGGCCAGCTTTTTCGCCAGCGCCAGAATGTCGTCATACTTTTTCGCCTGCACCAGTTTGCGGAAATGATCCACCCGCGTAGTCGTATTCATCTCTTCGGCCACGATCAGGGGCTTTGGTTCCAGATCCAACGGGACCGAAGTATAAGCGCTCGAGGCTGCGCCTACGGGCCTCACATCGCGCACTGCGGGCTCGACCCCCGTCACTGCGTCCACCACCGCTTTCAGATGTTCGGGAGTCGTGCCACAGCATCCGCCGACGATTCTTACCCCGTAGTCCTTTACAAAATGCCGGTGAAAATCGGCCAGATCTTTGGGCGCGAGTTTGTAGACCGCGTGCCCGCCTTCGTTCTGCGGGAGTCCGGCGTTGGGCAAAACCGAGATATATTTTGTGCAGTTCAACCCAAGATAGCGAACCGCCTCATTCATCTCAGCCGGGCCGGTGGCGCAGTTCAGTCCGATGATATCGATGTCGTAAGGTTCGAGAGCCGTCAGCGCCGCGCCAATCTCGGTCCCCAGCAGCATGGTGCCGGACTCCTGCAAAGTAACCTGCACCTGCACCGGCAGGCGCTTGCCGGCTTTGCGCATGGCTTCCAGCACGGCCACGGTGGCAATTTTGGCCTGCAACAAATCCTGGCAGGTTTCGATCAGCATCACATCGACGCCGCCTTCGATCAGCGCCAGCGCTTGCTCCTCGTACGATTCGAGCATCGCGTCCCAACCGATGTGCCCTAGCGACGGCAGTTTTGTGGTTGGACCCATCGATCCGGCCACGAAGCGCGGCCGCTCGGTTGTGCTGAACTGATCCGCCGCATCGCGGGCGAGTTTGGCCGCGGCCAGGTTGATCTCGCGCACTCGATCGCGCAGATCGAACTCACCCAGGACAAGACTGGTTCCGCCAAACGTGTTGGTTTCCACGATGTCGCAGCCCACCCGGAAAAAGTCCGCGTGAATGTCGCGAATAATATCGGGACGGCTGAGCACCAGAACTTCGCTGCAGTTCTCCTTGCCCCAGTAGTCGTCCAGAGTGGGGTTACGCTTCTGGATATTGGTGCCCATGGCGCCGTCGTAGACCACCACGCGTTCCTTAACGGTTTGGAGAAATCTAGACATAGTGTCGGTCGTTTTCGTGGCTTGCTATTCGCTATCCGTGTTGAATCGCGGTTCGCTTTTGTCGTTAGTGCTGCCCCGGTCATCTTGGACCACGGGCCTTGCAGGCTGCGCGATCGACTGAAGACCAACACGTGGAGACCAACGACTCCGTCCCATACAACAACGCCGGTCCGCTTCGGGACCGGCGCCTGGAAAAGAGTCTCGCAGTTCGCTAATCCCCGGTCACGCCCGCGTCTGTTTCCGATTGCGCAAACACCTGGTTCGCCCCCATATGCGCCGGCGCCGGCGCCAACATCTGTTCTTTGCGGTAAATCAGATTGCTCGCGTTGAAACTTGCCAGCTCAAATCCATGCCCATGCGTAATCGCATCGGTCGGGCACGCCTCCACGCAATATCCACAAAATATACAACGATTATAGTCAATGTTATAGACACGGGCGTAACGTTCGGCGCCTGAAACCCTCGCCTCGGCGGTGTTTTCCGCCGCTTCGATATAGATGCAATTCGAAGGGCAAGCGGCGGCGCAGAGAAAGCAGGCCACACACTTCTCCAGGCCGCTTTCGTCCCGCTGCAGCACGTGCATCCCCCGGAAGCGCTCCTGAAATTTCGCGCCTTTCAGCGGGCCTGGACCATCAGGATAGTTCTCCACGATGGTCGGCTGAAACATCTCCTTCAGGGTAATGGTCATCCCCTGAGCAATGGCTCCGATGTTCTTGATGACGGACATGCTTGGATAGTATAGCGGATATCGGGTGGCGAAAGCAGCTTGGTGCGGCCACGGGAGATGGGCAGGTTTGAACCTCAGTAAAATTCTCGAGGGCTCTGGAACCGCCATTACTCCGGAGCGTACTCGACCAGCAATGCAGCCTCAGCCGGGTTGGGAGGATCGGTTAAGGCCAGCATTCCGTGTTCCAGTCCTTTTTCGAAAGCCTTCAGGTTCAGCTCGCGAAAACTCGCGGGCACGGAATCGGCGACGGCTTTGCGTACCGCGTCGGGCTCCAGCAGATGCGTCACCGCGGTGAAGAATCCCACCATAACCGAATTCAGGACCATGCGTTTTCCCAGGTCCTCCGCAATACGGGTCGCGGGGATGCCATACACCCGGATTCCCGGCTTCACCTCGGAAACTCGCACCATATCCTGCTCGACGATCATGATGCCGCCATCTTTCAAGTCGGATCCAAAGCGCACATAAGCCTCTTGCGACATTACAACCAGGATGTCCGGCTTCGTGACATAGGGATACAGGATCGGCGATTCAGAAAGAACGAGCTGCGCGCTACAAGCGCCGCCTCGGGCTTCCGGGCCAAAGTTCTGGGTCATGGTGGCAAACGCGCCCTGAAAAATCGAGGTCGCCTTGCCCAGCACGATAGCCGAGAGAATGACTCCCTGGCCGCCGAAACCTGCTATGCGGATTTCCGTTAGCTGCATACCATCTCCGTTGGTTCCACGAATCTCTCACCCAGCGATTCCGTGTATTGCGCTTTCATCATGGTCTGATAGTCGGGACGTTCGCGATCGACAAACTTGCCCACAATTATTTCTCCAGTCATCGTCATTCCGACCTCGCTGGTGGGCGCGCCGTGGCGGATTTTGCTCTTCTCTTTGTAGAACTTCATAGCGTCGAGAGCGTCGCCCATCTTGTTGCGGCGCTGGTAAAGCGTGGGGCAGGGCGAGATGACTTCGATGAATGAGAAGCCCTTCTTCTTGAACGCCTCGCTGATGGAGCGCGCCAACTGCCGTACGTGGAACGTGGTCCAGCGCGCCACGTAGACTGCGCCCGCCGCTTCGACCAGGTGCGGCAAATTGAAGGACGGCTCGAACACGCCGTAGGGGTTTGTCGAAGTCGTCGAATGATCTGGCGTCGTGGGCGCGGTCTGCCCACCAGTCATGGCATAAATCAGGTTGTTCACGCAGATGACTTTGAGGTCGATGTTGCGGCGGGCGGCGTGGATCAGATGATTGCCACCGATCGCCGAAAGATCGCCGTCGCCGGAATAGACGACCACGTTCAGCTTCGGATTGGCGAGTTTCAAACCGGTGGCGAACGGAATGGCCCGGCCGTGCGTCGTGTGGAAGGAATCCAGCTTCACATAGCCCGCCACGCGTCCGGTGCAGCCGATTCCCGACACCAGCGCCAGCGATCCCAGGTCAATCTTCGATTCGATCAGGGCGCGTGCGAACGAGTTCACCGTGGTCCCGATGCCGCAACCCGGGCACCAGATGTGGGGCATGCGATCGCTGCGCAGAAAGCGCTCAACCGGATTCTCGACTGAAATGCTGTTGTCCAGCAGGTCGGTGTTCAGCCGATCGTCTCCCAATGGATCGTCCAGCAGATCCGTATTCAAGCAGTCCGTCATCGCGTAGCCTCCACAATCACCTTGAGGATGTCATCGGGGTTATGAACTCCCCCGCCAGCGTGCGACACAGCGAAGGTCTTGGCCTTGCCTGCGGCCGCGCGCTCCACTTCGCGCACCATCTGGCCCAGGTTGAGTTCGGGGACAACGAATGCTTTCACTTTTGCCGCCAAGTCGCGAATCTTCTTCTCGGGGAACGGCCATGCTGTGATCAGGCGCAGCTTGCCGACACGCAAACCTTGCTTTCGGGCAACCTCAATGGCGCGTTGCGCCACGCGGGAAGTGATTCCATAGGAGACGACGATGACGTCCGCGCCCTCGATCTCCTCTTCTTCGAACATGGAGATGCGATCGACCGCATTCAGAATCTTGTTCTGCAGGCGGCGCACCAGCTTGTCCTGCACTGGCGGAGTCATGTTGGGATAGCCGCGCTCGTCATGCGTCAAGCCGGTGACATGAAAGTTGTAGCCGTCGCCAGCGTGCGCCATCTCCGGAACCAGGTCGCCATTGGTTCCGTACGGCAGATAATCTTCGACCGACTTGTGCGTATGCCGGCGCGGCACCACTTCAATCTCGTCGGCGGGCGGAATGACCACCTTCTCGGTCATGTGCCCGACCACTTCATCCATCATGAACATCACGGGTACGCGATATTCCTCAGCCAGATTGAAGGCTTTGATGGTGAGGTCAAAACACTCCTGCGGAGAATTCGGACAGAGCGCGATCACTTCATAGTCGCCATGCGATCCCCATTTTGCCTGCATCATGTCGGCTTGGGCGGGGAGGGTCGGCAGTCCGGTGGACGGGCCTCCGCGTTGCACATCGACAAATACGCACGGAGTTTCGGTCATGGCCGCGTAGCCGATGTGTTCCATCATCAGAGAGAAACCGGGTCCGGAGGTCACGGTGAAGGCTTTGGCTCCGCCCCAGACACCGCCTTGCAGCGCGATGGACGCCGCGAGTTCGTCTTCCATCTGGATAAACGTTCCACCGACGGTCGGTACGCGCGAAGCGAAGCGTTCGACCACCTCGGTGGAGGGCGTGATCGGGTATCCGGCAGCAAATCGGCTGCCGGCCGCCAGCGCGCCTTCACAGCAGGCGTGGTCGCCATCCATGAAATGGATGCCGGTCAGCACACCCTTAGGGTCGGCCTTCATTTGTCACCTTCCTTTGCCGGGTCAGCCTTCTTGGGGGCGTCCGTCTTGGTGGCGCAGATGGCGAAGTCGGGGCAGTACATGCCGCACAAGTCACATCCGCTGCATTTTTCCGGATGCACCGCATGGGGTGGGTGGTATCCCTTGGAATTGAAAGTGGAAGAGAGCGCGAGCACGTGGGACGGACAAAACTCCACGCAGAAGCCGCAGGCTTTGCAGCGCTCAACGACGATCGATACACGTCCTTTTGCCATGGAATCTCCACGTCAAGGTGGTAAAAACCCACCACAAAATATGATCGTGATTATGGCGTGAGGGAGGTACGGCTGGGTGTGACAACCGTCACTCATGTTCGTGAGGCCACGCACGTCCGAGTCTCGATCTTTGTCCCCACGCTGCCACTGAACACGCAGCCTCATGCTGACCGGATGGTGACATGAGGCACAACTGTTCGTGCCTTTGATCACAGCCATTTGCAGACTCCGGACCGAGAATGAAGAGTTGATTGATATTTCCGACTTTTCTATAAGGGGGCTACCATGTTTGAAGCAGAAATTGAGATGGAACGACGGTCATCGGTCCTGCCGCTGATTCTCATGTTGTGTCTGGTAGCGGCCATCGCGGGGCTCGCCACCTACATCATCATGCAAGTCCGGGAGCGCACCCCTCTGAATGCCGAGCAGGCGAGCGGGGTTGTCGCCGCGACGGTGCAGGAGCGAGGTCCAGTCATGATCCACTTCCGTACCGGCCTGGTGAAGCCCAGTGCGGATGAAAAACCCGGGGATCCCAATTACCGGTTGCTGGAAAAGGCGGGAATCGTCAAACTAGGCAAACTGGCGCAGGGCAAAGTGCAGGTTTCCATCACGCCTGCGGGAGAGCGCCTGCTGGCCGGACTGCCGGATTTCAAAACAACGAAAGAAGACGATGGCACGATCCTGTACCAGGCGTCTCTGGCGCGACGGCAGTTCGTCGGCATCGCCGGCGTCACCATGATCGGAGTCAACAGCGCGACCGTCGACTACAACTGGAAGTGGGTACCCAATCAGTTAGGAGACGTGTTTGACGCGGGTGGCCCCCTGGTGAAAAGCTTTAATCTGTGGGATCGTCAGACCCTGATCAATAAGTATGAAGCCGAGTTCTATCACGGGGACCCGACGAGATCCACGATCGCGCTGGTGCGGAACGGCAAGGAATGGAAAACCGCAGCCCAATAAAAAATGAGACCGGCAGCGGAGGCTTCAAAGAAAGTTGGCGTGGGTTTCGGTTCCTGAGTAGGCTTAGGTTTCGGAACAAGAGGGCTTGGTTGAAAAGGAGAAAGCGATGTCCATAAAAAAACTGATTTTGATGTTCGCCGCGTTGACCATGTTCACTTACGCGCTTTCGGCGCAGGACCAAATGGGCCAGCCCGAGAAAACGATAAAGCACGTTCCCGTGAAGCCCACCTCGCCCGTGTCGGGCAAAGACATGTACACGGCGTACTGTGCCGTTTGCCATGGAACCGACGGCAAAGGTGCAGGCCCCGCAGCCAGCGCGCTGAAGGTTCCTCCCACCGACCTCACTCTACTGAGCAAGAATAACGGGGGGAAATTTCCCACCATGAAAGTTACCTCCTCGATCCACGGCGAATCCGCTAATCCCGCGCATGGATCGAAGGATATGCCGGTCTGGGGAAATTTGTTTTGGAGCATGAGCAGCGGGCACGAGGGCGAGGTGCAGCAACGGGTGTCCAACCTCACCAGGTATATCGAAACCCTGCAATCGAAGTAACTGGTTGGGTAAGCATTTTCAGGGCACACGCTTCGGCCTGTGCCCTTTCTTTTTATCGATCGCTGTTTATCGATCGCTTTTTATGGATCGCTGTTTATCGAACCTGTTTTATCGAACGCAGTTTTATCGAACAAATACCGCCCTCGCGAAGCCAGTCCGATCCGAATGGCATCGGGCACATGCCGTGAGCCTACTGGTTGACCCCGCTGGCCAGAAAACCTCCGTCGACAACCAGCGTCTGACCGGTCACGAAAGAAGCGGCGTCGGAACAGAGATAGATGGCTGCTCCGACCAGTTCTTCGGTCTTGCCAAAGCGCTCCATCGGCGTGCGCAGCAGAAGTTCCTGTCCGCGCGGCGTGTGGTCCAGCAGATCGGCATTCAGGGCGGTGCGGAAGACGCCGGGCGCGATGGCGTTCACGGTGACGCCCAGCTTCGACCACTCCACGGCGAGGGACCGCGTCAAGGAGACAACCGCCGCCTTGCTGGCCGCGTAGGCGGCGACTTCGGTGAGCGCCACGAAGCTGTTGAGCGAAGCGATGTTGACGATGCGCCCCTGCCGCCGTTCCAGCATGGGCTTGCCGAAGACCTGGCAGGCACGCAGAGTTCCTGTGAGGTTCGTATCCAATATGTCGGCCCATTCCTCTTCCGGCATGGTGAGCGTGGGCATGCGCTTAATTTTCGCAGCACAATTAATAAGGATGTCAACCTTGCCAAAACGCCGGAGACAGCCCACGAGCAACTGTTCCAGTGAATCGCGCTGGCGCTGATCACATGCGATGCGCAATGTCTGGCGGCCGCGACGTTCGATCTCGGCCGCGGTTTCCTCAACCAGTTCGCGGCGGCGCGCGGACGCAACGACGTCGGCTCCGGCATCGGCCAGGCCGAGGCTTAGAGTGCGGCCAATCCCGGAGGTGCCTCCGATGACAACCGCAGTCTTGCCCTCCAGACTGAAGATCGATTTCGTCATTGCTATGAGTTCTCCATCGCTATGCTTTCTCCGCTCAGCTTGCGCCCCAGAAATACCTGCGCGATGTGGCGGTCGTAGAGATTCTCCGTCACGTTCCTGGCGATTACGTCTTGGTTGCGGTCCAGCAGGTCGAGATAGCGCCGTCCCATCTGAGCCGCGATCTTGAACGCGACGTGCAGCAATTGTCGAAAACTGCCGTTGAACGCCGCTGCTCCCGGAACGTGGCGCAGAGCGGAAGTATATTGCTGCGACGACCAGCCCCGAACCTCGCTCGCGGATGGGAGTTTTGCGGGATCGATATCGATTACGCTGGCGTACGGCGCGCACAGCTCCTCGCGGCGCGCGCAGGCCTCGGAATAGATCTCCTTGCACACTTCCAGGCCATCCCCTCCGGCCTCCGCCAGGCCGATCAACTCTTCCAGCCACGTGGTTCCCGCGGTCTTGAGGTGCACACCGGCGTTGAACCGCTTCATCGTGGAATGAACAGCCGGATAGATGGAGAATTTGTCGCTGCCGGAGTGAACGCTGAGCTTAAGATTCTCAGGCAGGCCATATTGCCGGACGGCGTATGCGATGACCGCCACGTCGAGCGCCATCTCCCGTTCAAACTGCGCCACCTCGCCAACGTAGTCCACACCTTTGTTGAAGCAGCCGCTGAATTTTGGAGCGATCGTCTGGAGAGGGATCTTCTCATCCGCCATCGCCGCCAGGATGATCAGCAACTCCGCGGGAGTCTGCGCGCGGTCGGTCTCGTCCATCGAGACTTCGGGAATAAAATTGCCGACGCCCTTCGCCGTCTCGATCCTGCGGTAGATTTCCGCCGCCTGCCTCACGGCGGCGAGAAACTTCTTCGCTGTTCGTTGCAGATGGTCCGGAGTGATCTCGAAACATTCTTCCACGCCTTCCAGCTGAATTCGCCCGCGCAGCTCCGGGTGCCGAGCCACGAAGCTTTCAATGTCGCTTGTTCTCGCCGGCTGGCCAATCGAGTCAGCAACATCGATGGTGTAGAAATCGCAGGACGCTAGAAAGCGGTCGACGGTTTGCCATGTGATATGGTCGGCATCGCAAAAGTAAGGCTTCTTCCAGCGCAGTGCCTTAACGGCAGCGTCGGCCGCCTTCCGAACCGACGCCGGCTCGGAGCCTATGATCGTATGCTCGCGATTCGACTTGTTCCATACCGGAATTACTTCCACGCCTTCCGCCAGCGCCTGCGCGCAAGCCTGCAACTGCGCTTTGGCCTGATGTGCGAACCGGTCTCCGATCCCGACCGAATACTTGCCGAGCCTCAAGCGGTCAGATTCCACTTCCAACCTCACTGTGCAATTTCCCGCGGCAGGCCCACAAACCGAGCCCGGGATTGGCAATGAAAAACACCTCTTCGCCACCGTCCGTCCGATTGTAGCCGTGGCCGAGCTGCCGCGGATCGTAACGTTGGAGCATAGTTTTTAGATCGCCATACTCGAAGCCCACGCCTTCAATTTCTTCCTGCGTCAGGTGTCCCGGGCACCATCGAATCGTAAAGCGCTGTTCGGAAGATCCGTGGATGAGGTGCGCAGCCGCGCTCAGATCATTGGCCAGATCGGCATTCGCCTTCACGGCCGCCAGCGTCGCCGGCGTTCCACGGTACCCGTACTTGCGGATCAGCCCGTCGATGGTCTTATCTTCGCCAAACTCTTTCACTCCCGGCGCCATGATGATCAGTTCCGCGCCGTCGGCCAGCGCCATGCGCGTGCGGTAGACCGCTTTGTTGCCCAGCCAGGTACTGCGGAACTCGTGCGGATCGAGATAAACAACCGCCTTCCCGATCGGCTGCTCCAGCATCTCGACGTTGACCTGCACGCTCAGTTCGGCTGCGCGCTCAAAACATTCGACGTCATCGCCGATGAAAAGGCCGCGCAGCGCCAGCCTTTCATCCGCTGCGCGAGATACCACGGTGAGCACGTAAACAATCGGTAGATGCCGCAGAAAATGATCGGACGCGTAATTGAGTACCTGACGCACGGGATTATCGGCGCGGCCCATGATGCGCTCCATACCGTACACCGCGCCCAGATAATGGCTGCGATTAATTCCGTCCCGGCCGCCGGTGCCGACGAGAATGTTCTTGTTGTAATTCGCCATGCCGATTACTTCATGGGGCACAACCTGTCCGATCGAAAGAATAAGATCGAATCCACTCCGCGCAATCAGCCGGTTCACCTGGGCCGGCCAGGGGAAGTTCAGTTTGCCCTCCGATTGCTCTTGCACGAACTCCGCTGGAACTTCGCCCAGAGTCTCGACATCTGTTCGCCAGTTGTGGACGTGAAAGAGCGTTGGCGGCATGAGTCCGAACATGCGCGCGATCTGCCCGGGTTGCATCGCCGTGTGTGTGCCCAGCGCGGGCAGGACCGCATGCAGACGGTCGCCGTAGTACTCCCACGCATATTGCGTCAGCTCCCCGGCGCGGGAATGTAGCCGGCTTTGGTCGGGCGGTACGGCGAGCACGCGCTGGCGCGGCCCAAGTTTTGCCAGGCTTTGCGCGAACAGATCCTTCAAATCAGGAAACAGATCGGCATCGACACCTCCCGCCGCGCAGTAGAGGCTCATGTCCTGAACTCCACTCTCTTTAGCCCCGGAGCGAGGAGGCACAGGATCAATAGCGCGAGCAGATACGCGCTTGCCGCGATTCCGAAAAGAACGGTATAGCTCTGCGTACGCTGCAGAACGTGACCTGCCAGAAAAGCGAAGATTGCGCCGCCGACCGATCCTGCCATACCGCCGATACCCACCACCGCGCCCACGGCGCTCCGCGGAAACATGTCCGAAGATGTCGTAAACAGATTGGCGGACCATCCCTGGTGTGCGCCAGCCGCCATGCTGAGCAGCGCAATCGCGGACCACTCCGACTGGAGCCTGCTGGCGGTAAAGATGGGAACCACCAGGCAAGCGCAGAACAGCATCGCCGCCAGCCGGGCGCGATGGGGCGAAAGTCCCAGTCGCCGGAAGGGCGAGGGCAGCCAACCTCCGCCAATGCTGCCCAGCGCAGAGACGTTGTAGACGACGATGAGCGGCAACCCCAGGTGCGCCAGATTCAAATTGAATTTCGAACTGAAGTAGGAGGGCAGCCAGAACAGATAGAACCACCAGATCGGATCGGTAAGGAACTTCGCTATCGAAAACGCCCAGGTCTGCCGGTACCCCAGGAGTCGGGACCAAGGCACAGCAGGACCCATTTCCTCGGCCGCTTCGTCGTAGATGTGCCCCAGTTCGGCGCTCGTAAGAGTGGGGTGATCGGAGGGCTTGCGGTAATTCCTGAACCACCACAGAATCCAGAACGCGCTAAAGACACCGGTGGACAGAAACGCAGCGTGCCAACCGTAACGCAGCGTCACCCAGGGCACGATGATCGGAGCCAGAATGGCGCCGACATTCGCCCCCGAGTTGAAAATTCCCGTAGCTAGTGAACGCTCGTTCTGCGGAAACCACTCGGCCACCGTTTTAATCGCGGCGGGAAAATTGCCGGATTCGCCGAGTCCCAGAAAGAAGCGCGCAAAGCCAAACTCCAACGCCGTGTTGGCCAGGGAGTGGCCCATGGCGGAGAAACTCCAGACGGCCATCACCAGCATATATCCGATCCGCGTGCCGAGCTTGTCGATCAGGCGCCCGGCGGCCAGCAGACCCACCGCGTAAGCGATCTGGAATGCATCCACGATGTAGCCATAGCTCACCTCCGTCAAACCAATACTGTGTTGCAGAGTCGGCTTGAGGATCGCAATCACCTGGCGATCCATGTAGTTGATCGAAGTGGCAACAAAGAGCATGGCGCAGATGGTCCAGCGCACCCGCCCCATCCGAGTGCCGGAAGACGAACCGCTCTCCATCCCGCTGTCGAATTCCGTTCCGTCCGCCATGCGCCCTGGTTACAGCTTGTAGGCCTCTTTCACCAACCCGTAGGAGAGGTCGTGCGCCAGTTCCATCGCCTCGTCTTCGTCCAGCCTATGCTCGGCGACAAGCCTCGCCAGGAAGGCGCAATCCACTCGCCGCGCCACATCGTGCCGCCCCGGAATTGAAAGGAACGCTCGCGTGTCGTCGTTGAATCCCACCGTATTGTAAAAGCCCGCTGTCTCTGTCGCCCGTTCGCGGAAACGCCTCATGCCCTCCGGACTATCGTGAAACCACCACGGTGGTCCCAGCCGCAGACACGGGTAGTGCCCGGCCAGCGGCGCCAGTTCCCGGCTGTAAGTCGACTCATCCAGCGTAAAAAGAATGATGGTCAGGTCACGCTCGTTGCCGAAGCGATCCAGTAGCGGGCGCAGCGCCTCCACATAATTCGTGGCCGCTGGAATGTCCGCGCCCACGTCGCGACCGTAGCGCTCATAGAGCTTGCGATTGTGGTTGCGGACGCTGCCCGGGTGAATCTGCATCACCAGCCCGTCCTCGAGGCTCATCCGCGCCATCTCGGTCAGCATTTGGGCGCGGAACAGTTCCTGCTGCTGGGCGTCCGCGTCACCGGCGAGCACGCGATCAAAGAGCTTCGCGGCCTCCGCCATGGAAAGGTCAGCGGTTCGTGCGGTGGGATGCCCATGGTCGGTCGCGGTGCAGCCCAATTCGCGGAAGCGGAGGCGCGTCTGGCCCAGCGCTTTCAGATAACCGGACCATGCCGAGGTATCCTCCTTCGTCGTACCCCCAAGTTTCGCAACATTCTCGGCAAATCCCCCGAACTCAGGATCGACCACCGGGTCCGGCCGGAAGGTTGGCAGTATCCTCGCCTTCCAGTTGGACTCCCGGATGGCCCGGTGATCGGCCAACCCATCAAGCGGAGAATCTGTGGTGGCCAGCACTTCCAGGTTAAATCGCTGGTAGAGTGCGCGGGGCAGAAACTCCGCCGTCCCAAGCTTGGCCGAAATAGTGTCGAAGTAGAGATCGGCGGTCTCTTCCGAAAGCCGGTCTTGCAGGCCGAATAGTTCCTGGAAGGCAAAGTCCAGCCACAGACGCGTCGGCGTTCCACGAAAAAGATAATAGTGGCTGGCAAAGATCCGCCACACTCTTCGAGAATCCTTCGGTTCGGACTGTCCAATCTCCAGATCCTCCAGCAACACCCCCTGGCTGTAGAGCATGCGGTAGATGTAGTGGTCGGGCTGCACGAAGAGCTCTGCCGGATCGGGGAAAGGCTCGTTTCTGGCAAACCACTCCGCCTGCGTATGCCCGTGAGGACTGATGATCGGCAGCTTTCGCACCCGCTCGTAGAGCCTCCTGGCGATCTGCCGTGCGCCCGGTTCGGCGGGAAACAGACGGTCTGGATGGATCAGCATGAGTTCGATCAACCTTCTTCCCGCGCGTCGCGACCAGCTCGCCGCCAGGCCAGATCAGGCTATCACGTCAGAAATCTTCAGAAATCTCCCAGACTTCGCGGATTGGGCCAGTGTGGCTGAAACAATGTAGATCAGCGAGCGGCGAGGATTGGAAAAGGAATTACGGTGTTGAGATCGCAAAGCGGCTCTTCTACCAACCGACCCTGCTGGTTTCTTATCAGGATCATGATTCGCGAGTAATGGCTGTCATCGTGAACCCGATGTTGTCGAGTTCCCTCTTGAGTGCAAGCCGGTCGAGAGTCTTCAGCGGAAGGCAGAGGAATAAACTGATTCTGCGATCCAGAATAAAGAACGCCTCGCGAAACGCGCGTTCCACCTCGGCTTCGCTTCCGTGGACCGCCGCTGGATCTGGAACGCCCCAATGGGCGGTCATCGGTTGTCCGGGCCACACCGGGCAGACTTCGTTCCCCGCGTTGTCGCAAACCGTGAAAACGAAGTCGAGCTTTGGGGCGCCATCTCCAGAGAACTCGCGCCAGGCTTTGCTCCGTAGACCGCCGATCGGGACACGCGCTGTTTCGAGTTGCCTCAGCGCCTCCGGCCGAACTGCTCCCGTGGGATGGCTTCCGGCGCTGTAGGCCCTGAAATTAGGCCGCCCTTTGAAGTTGAGAATCGCCTCGGCCATAATGGACCGCGCGGAATTGCCGGCGCACAGGAACAAGACGTTGTAGCGCTCTGGCATCCCTGTTCTCTCCTAATTGCGGCAAGCCGGTCCGCAACACGCCGCCACAGTGTCTGCTGGCTTGACCGCCCGAACGAAGGCGCTGAAAATTTTGCCATCCCCCTGCAGAGCAATGGCGTCGACATCGATGCCTGCCGCCGAAAGAAACTCGTGCGCATCTTCCGCGCGATAAACTCGTGTCGGCTCGATCTCGATTTGTTCGAAACCTGCCGCCGAGAGTTTGCTGCGATATTCCTCATCCCCTAGGGCCCCCGCCACGCAGCCGACCCACAGCAAAACGCTTTGGCGGATTTGTTCCGTGATTTCGCCACGGGTCACAACATCGGACACGGCAAAACGGCCGCCCGGTTTCAGCACCCGAAAAGCTTCTCGCAACACCCCGTCTTTATCCGCCGAGAGATTGATCACGCAATTCGAGATGATCACATCCACCGAGTTGTCCGGGAGAGGAATATGCTCGATCTCGCCTTTCAGGAACTCGACATTCTCCGCGCCCGCCTTGCGCTTATTCTCATTCGCAAGCGCCAGCATTTCATCCGTCATGTCGAGCCCGTAAGCCTTGCCCGAGGGCCCGACCCGCTTCGCCGAAAGCAACACATCGATACCGCCGCCCGAACCCAGATCGAGAACCATTTCCCCGGGATTCAACTTCGCCAATGCCGTCGGATTCCCGCACCCTAATGAAGCCAGCATCGCCTCCTCCGGCACCTGGCCGGCCTGGGAGGAGTCATATAAATTCGAGGTGATCGGATCGCAGCCCGAGCCGCTTGCCGCCGTCGCTCCGCAGCAACTACTTCCGCCCGTCTGCACCCGCAAGGCTGCCTGTCCGTACTTTTCTCTTACTACTTCCTTGATGTCGGTGCCGCTCATAATTTCTTCTCCCCTTTACAAACTTGCACGATATTCTTGGACTTCACTGCCGTATTTCGAGTGCAGCATTCCGCGTATAGGAATTGCAGTAATTCCTGGAGTACTTCCGTATTCGCGGTATACCGCAGGAACGTACTTTCACGGCGCACGTTCACCAGTTCCTCATTCTTCAGCTTCTCCAGGTGATGGGAAAGAGTTGAATTTGGAATGTCCAACTCGGACTGGATTTCGCCTGCGACCAGACCGTCGGGATGCGCGGATAACAGCAATTGCACGATGCGAAGGCGTGGCTCCGTACCCATCGCCGAAAACATGTCGGCATATCTCGCCACCTGCCCGGTACTCTTCTTGGACAATGCCGTTGCCATATTTCGATATTTGCAGAATTACAGATTCATGTCAAGTGGGATAGCCACCCATGGGATCGAGGACACGGGATCGAGGATCAACTAGCATCGGCAAGCATCGGCGACTCAGTCTGCCGCGGACTCCAAGCCCGTCGACTGACCCGCAATTTCGTCAGCCGGCCCACCAGTCGTCAGGTCCCAACCACTTGCAGCACTCGCGCCACACCCTCCCGAAAATCAACGGGATCGGTGATCAGGCTAAGCACCAGATGCCCCTCTCCCGCAAAATCGTAGAAGTGTCCCGGATGAACACTGACCCCCGCCTCGCGCAGCAGCCGAATGGCAAGTTCCTCGTCAGTTCCCCGCACCGGGACGCGCAGCACGACGTACCACCCACCCTCGACCGCGAGTCTGGCGCAGGCAGGATGCCCTGCCAGTTGCAGATCCAGTTCCCCAAGATTCCGCCGCACACGATCGAGAAGAACGGGTTGGATTTGTTTGCGCTGATCGAGTAACACTCCGGCGGCAAGCTGCACGGGAGCGTTCAGGGAGAGAAAGGTATCGGCAATGATTTCGAGGCGGGCTCCAGCCTCGGCGACCAATTCCTGGGGGCCGCTCGCCGCCACCCAGGCGAGCTTCATCTGCGGCAGCGCGGAAATCTTAGAGACGCCGCTGAGCGTGAAGGTGAGCGCGTCGGCGTTGCTGACGAAGCTGGGACGCGGCGCGCCGTCGTACGAATAGTCGAGAAACACTTCGTCCACGATCAGCGCCAGACCGCGGTCATGGCAGAAAACGTTGAGCGCCGCGGTTTCCTCCGCAGATACGTAAGAGCCAGTCGGATTGTTGGGATGCACGAGAATCACGGCCCGCGACCGGGCCGTGGCCGCTTTGCGGAGCGAATCGAAATCGATTTGCCAGCCGTGATCGTAGAGCAGCGGATACGCAACCAGCGTAACGTCGGCCAGATCGGCCAGGAACTCGAATAGCGGGTAGCTCGGCTTGGGCACAAGAATCTCATCGCCCGGATTGCACAGCATCCGGAAAACGTAGGAGTAGGCTTCACTGGTGCTGGTGGTTAGAACCAGGCGCCCCGCATCGAGATCGAAGACTCCGTGCGCCTCGCGATAGTAGCGACAAACCGCATGACGCGCCGCCAGCAGGCCGCGCGGCTGTGGATCGTATTGCATGGCTGCGGGATTCGCCAGCGCGGCGAGCACGATTTCAGGGTCGGGGCGCACTCCCGCTTCGGTCGGATTCGAGATTGTAAGATCCAGAATCTTCCCTCCAGGATTTGCCGCTCCCGGCGAGCGCGCTTCCGCCAGCGCAAGGGTCAGCGCGTTCGGACTCAGACTCCAGTTGGTTCGGTGGGAGAACATAGACTCCGGTTGGGAGCTGGGCTCCGCCAAGATCCCAGCATAAATCTACACTCTCATTTCAGGAAAAATCCTAACGACTCGGGCGCCGGTAGTGTTTTGCTGGTCCAGTATTGCCGCTGCGCGGCTTGCACGACGACGATTTTCTGCTGCACCTCCGCCGTCAGGTTATCGTAGCGCACCAGAACATTGTCCCTCCAGTATGGTAGGTTCTCGCGCGACCAGCCTTCCACATACATCTTGCGAACCTCGGTAATCGCGTCGCGAAGGCTCTGCAGGCGCCCGTTGATGTCCACGATTTCATCCATGTCATTCTGCACCCTGGCCCCGTCGGTCTGATTCTGATACGCATCCCAGTAGAAGCGGCTGATTTCCGAGGTGAATTGAATCTTCAGGCCCAGTGTATCGAGATGCCAGGCCGCCAGCAGCATGTCGTCGAGAGTCTCGGCGTGCAGGTGCGCCTGGTTTCGATTGTGCATCAGCGCTTCGGCCGCATGCTCGGCGGCGAGGCGCAGTTCGTGCGTAACCGGCAGCGCCTTAGCGGCCAGATTGGCGCCGGCTTCGCTGAACGGGTCAGACCAGAACAGATCGTGGCTGGGATCATCCAGCTTCACTCCCGCAAGCAGGGTGTGAGGACGATCGAGATTTTCCATCACATCGGCAAAGGTTCCGTCGTTATTGTTATTGCGATAGAAGGCCCAGTCATAGCTGCTCTTGAAATCGTCGATGCTGGATTCACCGGGCTGCCAACTGGCGGCGGCGCCAAAGACCAAGGCCGGCCATGTCATGTCGACCAGCGCTTCCCCATCGTCGTTCCAGGTGGTATTGAGAACGCCCAAGGCCTGATGCTTCTGCCCGTCGCGCACAAAGTTTCGGATATTCACAAACGCGCCCTCCAGATCGGGCCAGATGGTGCGCGCATTGCCCGCTCCGGGCGCCACCACCACGCGCAGGCCGGCATCGGTGTAGGGAGTGATGATGGTCTCGTAGCTCGGCTTCGGGTCGTAGTCCCAGGGAACCGCGATCATGTCTTTGGGCAGAATGGCGAGCAGTTCGGGATACTTGACGGCGATGTCTCCCCAGAACATGAGTTGCTTGTGATAGGGCCGCATGATCTCAAAGACTTTCTGGAGGTGCTCGAGATACACGCGACCCAGACCCTGCTGAGCCGCCAGCGCTTTGGTTTGGCCGATGCCAAGTTCAGCCGTCTCGTCAGAGCCGATGTGGAACAACGGGCCGGGAAATAAGGGCACGACCTCGCCATACACTTGGCGAATGAAGTCGTAAGTCTTGGGATTGGTGGGGGTGAGCACATGTCCGTGGGGGGTCTCGGCCAGTTCGGAATAGACTTCATACTTCAAGAACTGATGCAGATGCCCGAAGGCCTGCTGCTCGGGCAGCAGGGTAACGTAGTACCGGCTGGCGTAGTCAACCAACTCTTTGATCTCGGAGGGAGTTAACGCAGCTTCTTTGGCAACGTCTCTTGGCGCAACCAGCGCCTGCGTCTGGAAGTCGAAAACGTGCTCCAGGTTGAATCCTACGAGGTTGATCTTGTACTCGGCCAAAGTGCGGATCTGCATCTTCAGGTAATCGAGCGTCAGAATGGGGCCGCGGCTGATGTCGTCCGACACCCCTCGCCACTCCATGCTGGGCCAGTCGCGAATGACGAGAGCAGGGATGACTAGCGTCTTTTCTCCGGGCCCTTCCGGGCGCAATAACTGGCGAAGCGTCTGCACGCCATAAAACAGCCCCTGCGCGCTGCGTCCAGCGACCAGCACGCCAGAGTCGCTTACGCGGATCACGTAGCCTTGTTGATCAAGATCATGAGTCCCCATGTCGCCGTCGACCTTAATTCCCTGCGATTCCAGATAAGAGCGCAAGCCGCGGTCGGTCAGGCGTCCGAGCGAGATGTGCCCCGTCGTTTTCGGAGCGGCGCTTACGGCCTCGATGGCCAGTCTCAAGCCGGTGCGGTCGCGGATCTCTTTCTGCAAAGTCTCGGCCGCGAGCCTGTCTTCGCTGTTGCTGATCAGGATGGTGGTCGAGGGCTTGATCGCCACCTCGCCTTCGGCCATGCGCACTTCCTTGGGAGCCGGCAGAATCTTGAGTCTGCCGACCGGGCCATTCCCCTGAGCTTGAACCACGAGCGGCAGGCACGCAGAGCAGATGCAGCAGGCGAAGAAAATCCATTTCGTAATTTTCATAGCGCGTGTGAAGGGCGAGAGTAGCAGGTCAGCTTGGGAGGCGACAAGTTGTCGCCGCCAGTTCAGGTCGCCACGCTAGTCAGCCCCGGCTGACTAGCTTTCCAGTTCGAACAGCAGGTACCAGGTCGGACCAATCCCGTAACGTTCCATCGCCGTGCCGTTCACATATTTTGGGCGCTTGACTCGCAGACGATATCCGAATTGCTCCAGCAACCCGGAGCAGGACAGCCGCTTGCCGTCATCCTCGGTGGAGAGTAATTCCTCATTGCGATTGGGCACGATAAAGAGATGCTTGACCTTGGCATCGCGGAGCAGCGTCAACCACCATGAAATTGACTTCTGGGTGCATTCCGAAAAGCTGTGAATGTTGGTCGCGAGATCGATCCCGCCGTCTTTGGCAAGAGCTTCGACCTCGTCCACCGGTATGGCGCGCGACCGCGCTTTGCGGTAGCGTAAATAGAATTCGCAGATAAAAGTGGATTCTGCAATCGCATCGGTGCAGAACACCGGGTCCGCGGAGGGCATGGCTTCGAAAAGCCGGTGCCCAAGGCGCCCGTAGCCCGCTCCAATGTCGAGCACGCCCAGCCTGCGCTGGCCGAAATTTTCCTGCAGAAAATTGATCTCCATCACCGAATCGATCAAATCCCGGCTCACTACCTTCCCGTTGAAGCGAAATGCGTACGCACCGAATATTCCGTCCTCTATCATGCCGTCAAAAATGCCCAGTCGATCCGTCGTTTTCGCATAATAGGCGGTCATGAGGTACTTGTTTTCGGAAAATTGAGGTCCCTGCCACACATAAGCTCCGTCCGCCCGGAATCTCTTGAGGTCCACCTTCTGCGCGATGAATTCCGGCGACCATTGCGAATGAACGCTCGCCGGGTGGGTGGCGTACCGGCCCCGAAGCTCCGCCAGACGCGGGTTACTCCATTGCAGGTAGGCTCCCGCCTCTAATGGAAATGGCGGAGCGGGTTCGTCGACGATGCGCCGGTTGGCATTGCAAAGGCCGACTTGCGGACCAGTTGCAGGTCGAATACGGACAGCACTCCCTCCGCCGCTTTCCGTGAAAAATCTCGAAGACCCATGGGGAATACCTCTCACCAGCTGCTATGCAACCCGAGGCGTCGCCGTCGGAGCGGGTCGACCACTCTCCCGCGAGCCCCGAGTCTATTTCCGGATTCACGTATATTAACCGAAGAGTGTGCTCTAGCCTCCAAGAAACCGAAGATTGCGGGCTCGCCGGCGGCGCGGATCGGTTCTACCTCGCGAACGCTTCCTTGTTCACCACGTACGGCATCTTGGTAACGTCCCCGCCGTAGTTCCCTTCCAGCACGTCAATCAGTCCCTGCACGCAGCGTCCGGCCATGCCTTTATCGGGATCGGACGACAAGCGGGTGATGCGCGCGGCGCTGGCGAAGTGAGGCAGAAGGCGGCACCGATCCTCGATCGCGGGGTCTCGCAGCGGCGAATCGGCGGGCAGCGGCTCTTCTTCGTAGACATCGAGAGCGGCGCCGGCAATCCAGTCTTCGCGCAACGCGCGGGCCAGCGCTTGCTCGTCCACCACCGGACCACGCGACGTGTTGACGACCATGGCGCTGGGTTTCATCGTGCGCAGCGTGGCTTCATTGATCAGGTGGTACGTCGGCGTGGCGCTCTCACCTTCGCGCAGGAGGGGAACGTGCAGGCTGATGAAATCCGCCTGGCTCAGCGCCTCGTGCAGTGTGGTGTAACGGATCGTGGCCCGCTCCCGACTGATGCCCCGCTGAAAACGCAGATCCTTCACCTCCTGAATCGCCTTGATGTAGTCGTGGTTTTCGTAGGCGGGATCAAAACACAGAATATTCATGTCGAAACCCGCGCATTTCTTGATAAAGGCGAGGCCGATGCGTCCGGTGCCAATGACAGCAACCGTTTTTCCGGTGACCTCGTCGCCCAGGAAGGGAAGGTAGGGATGCCAATAGTCCCAGCGATCCTCGCGCGTCAGATGTTCAGCGGACCAGAGCTTGCGGGCGAGCGTGCCCATCAGGAAGAATGCAAACTCGGCCGTCGCTTCCGTCAGAACGTCGGCCGTATTGGTGAACGGTACTTTGTACCGGTTGGCATCGGCGCGGTTGATGTTGTCGAATCCGACGGCGAACTGCGCGACCACTTTGAGCGTGTCCACTCCGGCGGCAAACACCTCGGCATCGATGGCATCGCGCAGCGTCGTAATCAGTCCGTCGATCCCGGACTTGACTCTCGCAACGATCAGACTTTTCGGAGGAGCTTCGGGCTGGGAATAGACTTCGAGGTCGTATCCCTTGTGGCGCAGAATGTTGAGTGCGTCGCCGATGTCGCAGGTGGCAAAAACGCGGATTTTCTTGGTCATGGGCTGCAACAGTGTATCGCAGGGAGTTATCCGGAAGATAATGCGGTGCGAACGAAGAACCTAACCACGAAGGACACCCGGCGGCACCAAGGAAAAACACGAATCGAACCCTGAAGCTCGAACCCTTCGTGTCCCCTGTACCTAGGCTTCGCTGCGTTCCGGGCGCGGCGCAGCCGAGGCGGCTTGCGCATGATGGCGCACATCGGCTCCCAGAACCCAGAAAATGACATCCTCTGAAATGTTCGTCGCGTGGTCGGCAACGCGCTCAAGATTCCTGGCCACTAATAGCGCATCCAGCGCCTGTTGAGTCACTTGCGGCTCTTCGTTCATCTTTCGCACGAGCACAATAAAAGCTTCGTCACGCATCCGGTCGACCACATGATCCATCTCCAGCACCGCTTGCGCGAGTTCGGCTTTCCCTTCCACGAACGACTCCAGGGACCGACGCACCATGGCGCTGACCGCCGTCGCCATGCGCGGAATATCGACCGGCAGTTCGACCGCCGGCAATTCAATCAGGTCCATCACCCGCTCGGCAATGTTGACTGCCTGATCGCCCACTCGCTCCAGGTCGGCATTGATCTTGGTTACCGCTAGAATAAAGCGCAGATCCACCGCCGCCGGTTGCTGCGTGGCAAGAATGTCGAAGGCGAATTCATCGATCTCCCGCTCGGCCGCGTTGATCAGGCTCTCGTTCTCCAGAACCAGCCGGCATCGCGTGAGATCGCGCTCAGTATAGGCCTGGGTGGCGCGGTCCACCGCCAGCTCCGCCAGACCGCCCATGCGGAGCAGTTTCTCCCGCAGGTCTTCCATTTGCTGCTGAAAGCGCGTGCGCATTATCCGAAACCTCTTTATCCGAATCTGCCGGTAACGTAGTCTTCCGTCCGCTTGTCGGAAGGATTGGTGAAGATCTTTTCCGTCTTATCGAACTCGATCATCTTGCCCAGCAGGAAGAACCCGGTAAACTCCGCCACCCGGGCCGCCTGTTGCATATTATGCGTCACAATCACGATCGTGTATTCCTCTTTTAATTGAAAAATCAGTTCTTCAATCTTGCCGGTCGAGATCGGGTCGAGGGCCGAACAGGGTTCATCCATGAGCAGCACTTCCGGCTGCACCGCCAGCGCCCGCGCAATGCACAAACGCTGCTGTTGCCCGCCCGACAGGCTGGCGCCCGACTTCTTGTGCAGATGATCCTTGACTTCGTCCCACAGCGCCGCGGCGCGCAATGACTTATGAACGACCTCGTCAAGTTGTTTGCGATTCCGAAAGCCGTTCAACTTCAGCCCGGCCGCCACATTGTCATAGATGGACATGGTCGGAAAAGGGTTCGGCTTCTGAAACACCATGCCGACACGGCGGCGCAGTTGCGTAGCCGAGGTGCCGTTATAAACGCTGAGATCGCCAATCCGCACCGTGCCTTCCACGCTGGCCTCGGGAATGGTCTCGTGCATGCGATTCAGACAGCGGATAAACGTGGATTTCCCGCAGCCCGACGGCCCAATCAGCGCAGTCGCGTGATTGGCCTGCACGATGATGTTGATGTCGAACAACGCCTGTGTCTTGGCGTAAAAAGCATTCAGGTGCTCGACCGTGATTCCGACGCCCATAACTGGTTCAGCTCCCGCTCATGCTTCCGCCCAGGTCTCCGTCCGCTGCTTCCAGCCAGTGGCCTAGGCTCCCGCTAAAGTTCCGTGCCGTACCGCGATGCGGACCGCCGCCACCGCGCTGACGATCAGCACAATCAAGACTAACGCTCCCGCCCATGCTTGTTTGTGCCACTCATCGAAGGGCGAAATGGCATAGGTGAAAATCTGCAGCGACAGCGCGGCCGTCGGCTGGTCCGTTTTCCAGTTCCAGTACTGGTTTCCGAAAGCCGTGAACAGCAGCGGCGCCGTTTCTCCGGCCACGCGCGCAAAGGCCAGCATAACCCCGGTGATGACCCCCGAGGTGGCCGTGCGCAACGTAATCGAGATCGTCGTCCGCCAGCGCGAGACGCCCAGACCGTAGGCCGCCTCACGAATGGCCTGGGGCACGAGCAGCAGCATCTGCTCGGTCGTCCGGGCGATGGTCGGAATCATCATAATGGCGAGCGCGACGCCGCCCGCCAGCGCCGAGAAATGCTTCTGGCGCATTACCACCAACCCATAGGCCACGATGCCAATCACGATGGACGGCACACCATTCAGCACGTCCGAGACAAAGCGCACGATATCACCGTAGCGATTGCGCCCGTACTCCGAGAGAAAAATCCCCGCCCCGATGCCGAACGGCACGCCCAGCACACTGGCGATGGCAAGAATGACCATGGAGCCTACGATGGCGTTGGCCATCCCCCCGCCCGGCTCACCCACCGGTTTCGGAGTCTGGGTTAGAAACGCGAGATTGATGGAGCCGATGCCCTTGTATACCAGGTAGGCGAAAATTGCGAACAAGGGCAGAAGCACAAGCGCGACGGTCAGCACTGAGAGGCCGGTCATGACGTGGTCGGTCACTCGCCGCCGCAAGCTCACCGCAGGCATGTGGATCTCCGGAACCAAGGTTTTCGCGTTCGATTTCGTATCAGGCATTTTCTCTCACGCCACGCTTCTCGCCGGTTGCCCCCGCGTCACACTCCACACCATAAGACGAGCCAGAGCGTTGACCACAATGGTCACAAAGAACAGCGCCAGGCCTATTTCGATCAAGGCGGAAAGATAGAGATCTCCGGTGGCTTCGGTGAACTCGTTGGCCAGCACGCTGGCCATCGTGTATCCGGGAGCGAACAGAGATTTAGCAATCTCAGGCCGGTTGCCGATCACCATGGTCACGGCCATGGTTTCGCCGAGCGCGCGGCCCAGACCCAAAATGATGGCCCCCACGATTCCTGCCCGCGCATTCCGTAGCACGCCCATGCGGATCATTTCCCATCGCGTTGCGCCCAGCGCCAGCACGGCCTCACGTTGATGTTGCGGAACCACGGTCAGCACTTCGCGGGTGATAGAGGAAATAATGGGAATCACCATGATCGCCAGAATCACCCCGGCAGCCAGCATTCCAATCCCGTAAGGCGGACCCGTGAAAAATCCGGTCCAGCCCAGCGTCTTGCCGAGAAACGGTTGTACATACTCGCGCAGTATGGGAACCATCACGAAGATCGCCCACAGCCCGTATACCACGCTGGGGATGGCCGCGAGCAGTTCGGTGGTAAACGAGAGTATCCCGCGCAGCCGTATCGGGCACATCTCGGTGATGAACACTGCCACCCCGATCGACAGCGGCACGGCGATCACAAGAGAAAGCAGCGACGACAAGATCGTGCCGTAGATGAAAGGCAGAGCGCCGTAGACATCCTCGACCGGATTCCAGTCCGACTGCCAGAAGAACTTCCAGCCAAATGCATGCCATGAAAGCTGGGAGCCGACCACCAGTTGGTAAACGATCAAGCCGAGCAGACCGACTACCGCCAACCCGCACAGGCGCATCGCCCAGCTAAAGACAACGTCGGGGATCTCGCTCACTTTGCCTTGCAACAGCGGCGTCGTTCTGGCTTCGATTTTCAGGGCGGCCTTCACTCCCGGCTCCGGTTCGGGAGCGTTGAAACGCGGCCGGGGCAGGGCTTGATTAGACATTCCATGCTGAGGCTAACAGAGGGTTGTTACAAATCGGTTAAAAAGCTGGAAGGGTAGCGTCCTAATGTTGCGTTGCAACCAATTCGGCAATCGACCACACGCGATCGGTCAGCCCTGCTTCCATGGCCGGGGTCACGCGAATCGTCTGGTGTATTCCGGCGTGCGCCCCTTCTCGCGCTTTTCGAGAAGGGGCCTGCGAAACCGCCGACACCATTTATAAGTAGTCCCTACGCCCATCGGGGCTGACATCACCTACCTGATTGGCACGGGCTGCAACGAATAAGTCGTGTGCCGATGAGAACCCTGCACCGTTGACCCAATTTGACCTGTTTAGTGACTATAGTTAATATTATAGTCATTATGAACCAGGTTTCCATTTCCGAGTTTAAGGCCAAATGCCTGGGATTGATTGAGGAAGTTCATAAGACGCGCCAGCCGCTGCGCATTACCCGCCATGGAAAGCCCGTGGCGGAAGTGGTTCCGGCCGGGCCCGACCGGGCCCGCAAATTTGTCGGTGCGGCAATCGGCACGGGAACGATCGTTGGCGATATTGAGGGTCCCATTATCGATTGGGAGGCAATGGAGATCTATCGGAAATGAACCTCCTCCTCGACACGCACATCTGGATCTGGAGTCAGTTGCAACCCAGAAAACTAAGCCGGCGCGTCTCCGCGGAACTTTCGAATGTCAAAAATGAACTCTGGATTTCTCCCGTAAGTATCTGGGAGGCGCTGGTTCAGATGCAGAAAGGGCGAATCCGGGTCGATAATCCTTATACTTGGATCCGGAAGTACTCGGAACAATTGCGAGAGGCGCCCTTGACCAAGGAGATTGTCACCACCGCCATGGTCCTGGTGTTTCCCCATGCCGATCCAGCCCTCCGCTTTCTGGCCGGAACCGCCAAAGTTCTCGACTTAACACTCGTTACCAACGACCGCAACCTGCTCGATTCCACTGAAATTTCCACCCTGTCCAATCGCTAGACACACGATCTTCATCGTAATCGTTCCCCACTGATTCATCACATCCAGCGGGTGATCGCCCTCACAGACATCCCTCACGCCTTCCGCAATAATGAAATCGGATTGGCCAAGGCAGAACTCTGCCCGTCTCCAGAGACGAACCCTGATGCCGCACGAGAGCATTTGCCGGCGCTCTTTGAAAACCCACATAGCACCCCAAGGCTCTCCTCCTATTCCCAAATTGGGAGCGCGGCAATGTTATTTTCCGTTAACTCCTTATTACGGAATACTTTGATATAAGTCCTTATTTTTCAAAGACCAAAGCAGAAAATTCCCGCCAAAGCCATGATTTCATTAGACCGGGGGGGGGGGGGAGGGTGGGGGTACCAAAGAGTAAATACCGGGTCCGTCGTCCCACCATTTGCCGAAACCCCGATTGTCGCGGCGTGAATCTCAGTTGCCTGTCGGCTGAAGAGGCGGGGCGCGGTTTTGCCGAGCAGTTAGGTTTCTCCGTGACTCCGTGTCTCGGTGGTGAAAAAAAACAGATCAGGACATTACCGGCAAGCGTACAAGCTTGCGCGAATCACCCCGTCTGTGAGAATACTGTTGCTTCACCTTTGATCTTCCCTCGATGCCCACTTTTGCCGCCATTGATATCGGCTCAAATTCTGTTCGTCTGAAAATTTCGCGCCTGCAGGCCGGGCGGCTCAAAGAAATTCACGAAGATCGCGAAGTCACTCGCCTGGGCGAAGGGGTCTTCCGCAGCGGGCTGCTCTCGCCTGAAGCCATGTCGGAAACTGTCCGCGTCTTGCGGCGGTTCAACCGCGCCGTGCAGGAATGCGGAACCGATTCAGTGAAAGTCGTAGCCACCGCCGCGCTCCGCGATGCCCGCAATTCACGAACATTTCTGGAGTGGATTCGCTCCACCACCGGTTGGACTATCGAAATCGTTTCCGGACTGGAAGAGGCCCGCCTCATTCACCTGGGAATTATCTCCTCCGGCCGCCTGGGAGCGCATAGCGTTCTGCTGGTGGACCTGGGCGGTGGCAGTTGCGAGCTCACGCTTTCTCGCGAGGGACAACTCCGGGATACGGTCAGTCTGCCGCTCGGAGCCGTGCGCCTGACCGGCGAATTTCTTCATCACGATCCGCCCCGAAAGGGTGAACTGAAGCGGCTCCAGGAATTTGTGGCCCGGGAAATCACCCGCATTCAAGGTCGCGTCAAAGCGGCGCGCGTAGGGGAAGTGATCGCAACCTCCGGCACCGCCGCCGCACTGGTGGGCATGGCCAGCCATCTGGCGCGTCCCGGGAAGCGCCGGCCTTCGACGTATGCTACGCGCGAAATGATCCGCCGCATCACCAAACAGATCAGCCGCCTGACCCTGGAGCAACGGCAGAAGGTTCCTGGGATTGGTCCGCGCCGCGCCGAGATTATTTGCGCCGGCGCCGTGGCCTACACGGAATTGCTGGAGCGCTGTCATCTTGCCGGGTTCCGCTATTCGGCGCTGGGACTGCGCGACGGCATCCTCGCTCAGATGGCGGCCGATTACGATCGCAGCACGCGCTCGGGCCGTGCCATCGAGTCGGAACGCTGGGAGTCGATCAAGCGCGCAGTGGAACATTACCGGGTCGACATGCAACATGCCTTGCACGTGCGCGACGCCGCCCTGTTGCTGTTTTCCTCCCTGAAATCCGTGCACCACCTCCCGCCGGAGTATCACGAATGGCTGGCCGCGGCGGCCATGCTTTACGAAGTCGGCGATTACGTGAACCGCAACGGGCATCACCGGCACACTTACTACATCATCGCCAACTCTGAAATTCTGGGATACACCCCGCACCAGCGCCGCATCATCGGCTCCATCGCCCGCTATCTGGGAAAGTCGCGGCCCACCCCTGGCGATGGTCCCATGAACGGATTGAGCCCCGAAGACCAGGAAAATGTGGAGAAGGCGTCGGTACTATTGCGCATCGCGCGCGCCTTGAACATGGGGAGAAACCAGGCTGTGGGGAACGTCGCAGTCTCGGCGCGAAGCGGGAAAGTCTCGATGAAGCTGACGCCGCGCGGCAAGGCCAGCGTCGATCTCGAAGTCTGGTCGATCGAAAAAGACCGAGCCTACTTCCGCGAAGTCTTCGGTCGCGAACTCTCGGTCGCGGCAGCGTAAAGAGCGCGCAGAATACGGGGCGTGATGCACCAGCTCAGCGAACCCGCGTTGCGCCGCATTTCAACCTTGGCGACGGCGCCCTTCTTCAGTTCGACCACCGCCTCGGCTCCCCCGTCACTGATCACCCGTCCCAGAAATTCACGAAGGTTCGGGTTGTGTCCCACCAATAGCATGGAATCCTGGCGGGCATACTTTTCCAGCATCTTTTGAAACTCGGCGAAGCTCGCCTCGGGACGCAACGCATTCTCCACCACCAGTTTGCCCTCGTGGCCCATTTCATTGCCCACCAAAGCCGCGGTTTGGGTGGATCGTTTCAGCGGGCTGGAAACGATGATTTCCACCTGCACGCCGAGCGCAGCCAGGGCACGGCCAATGTATCCGCATTGCTCGATGCCGTCTTTGTCGAGCGCGCGCTTTTCGTCCTTCTTGGCAGTGCTTAACTGTTGCCCGGCACTGGCATGGCGCAAAAAATAAAGAAACATTTCGGAGTGACTATCCCTTTCCGGTCAAAACTCGAGAGGCGCGCCGCGTCACGGAAACCGGAATCTCCTCGGGCGTTTTCGTGCCTTCCGCCAATCCAATCAGAAAATCCTGGGCGCTAAAAGCGGCCGCGCCTCGAGGCGGCCGCTTGCTGCGCCCACGTGCCGATTGCCAGGGGCGTAGATAACGGCCATCGCTCTGCAGAATTCTCGTTTTTACATTGTCCGCCATGTAAGCGGCCAGAATCTCATGCACCACGCGGTCCCGCAGCAGCGGATTCTTCAGCGGGAACAACACTTCCACGCGCTCGTGCAAGTTGCGATTCATCCAGTCGGCGCTGCCCATGTAGACTTCAGGTTCGCCTCCGTTCTCGAAATAATAAATACGGCTGTGTTCGAGGAATCGGCCCACGATGCTGCGGACCTGGATGCGGTCGCTGATGCCGCGAATCCCAGGCCGCAGCGAGCAGATCCCGCGCACCAGCAACTCAATCTCCACCCCCGCTTGGGAGGCGCGATACAGCGCCTGAACAATATCCTTGTCGAGCAGCGAGTTCATCTTGGCGACAATGCGCGCCGGGCGGCCCAGGCGTGCGTTCTCCGCCTCGCGCTCAATCAGCCGCAAACATTTCTCGGCCAAATCCAGAGGTGCAACCAGCAGCGGTCCGTAGCCCGGGTTTTCCGCGTAGGCAGTCAGAAAACTGAAAACATCGTGAACCGCGCTGGTGATCTCCGGGTCGGCGGTAAGCAGGCTGAGATCGGTATAGATCCGGGCGGTGGTGGCGTTGTAGTTGCCCGTGCCCAGATGCGCGTATTGCCGGGCAACGCCGTCGGGATCGCGCCGCACCAGCAGACAAAGCTTGCAGTGCGTCTTCAGCCCGACCAGGCCGTGGAACACCTGAACCCCGGCATCTTCCATCTCGCGCGCCCAGCGGATGTTCGACGCCTCATCGAAGCGCGCCTTCAGTTCGACCACGGCAGTCACTTCCTTGTGCGCCGCCGCCGCCATCAGCGACGGCACGATCAGGGAATGTTCGCTGGTGCGGTAAAGCGTCTGCTTGATGGAGAGCACGCGCTCGTCTTCGGCCGCCGATTGAATGAACGACAGCACCGAATCATAGGAATCGTACGGGTGATGGAGCAAGACGTCGTGCCGTCGCAACTCTTCGAACAAATCGTGGGATTTCGCGGTCAACCGCAGTTCGCGGGGCACGTAGCTGTGGAACTTCAACTCCGGCCGCGCCGCTTCGTCGTAAATATTGAACAGCCGCGAAAGATTGACCGGACCATAGACCGGGAAAATCTGCCATGGATCCAGTTCGAACACCGTTCCCAGGCGCTCGATGATCTCGGGATCGGCGCCCGATTCGATCTCCATGCGAACCGCGTCGCCCTTGCGGCGGTTGTGCAGTTCCGCGCGCACGGATTCTAGGAGATTGCGCGACTCCTCCTCCTGCAGATACAGATTGCTGTTGCGCGTCACCCGGAAGGCGGAGGACGACACGATATCGTAGCCCTTATACATCTTCACCGCATGATGCTCCACCAGGTCGGCAAGAAAAATGAAATCGATGGTGCCATTCGAAGGCAGGCGAACCAGTCGCGGCAGGGCCCGCGGCACCGTGACCACTCCGGTATAAGTGAGCGAAGAGCGGCGGCGGCGGCGCAGCAAAAGCGCGACGCACAGCGCCTTGTTGATGACGCGCGGAAACGGATGCGCCGGGTCCACGGTGACCGGAGTCAGCAGCGGATCAAGTTCCCGCTCGCAGTAGTCGTCGACGAAAGCCAGCGCGGCGTCGTCCAGTTCGTCGATGCCAAGGACACGAATTCCCTGCTCCGTCAGTTCCGGCCGCAGGCGCTCGTTCCAGATCGAATATTGTTGGTCAACGAACTTGTGGGTTGCTTCATTAATCAGTTCCCGCTCCTCCACCATCGTGAGGCCGTCGGGAGTGGTGGAATTGTGACCGTCTTCCAGTTGCTGCAGAAGTCCACCCACCCGAACCTCAAAAAATTCGTCGAGGTTACTGGCGGAAATAGCGAGAAACTTCACGCGTTCGAGCAGCGGGTTGCGAAGGTCCTCGGCTTCTTCCAGCACGCGCCAGTTAAATTTCAGCCACGAAGCCTCGCGGTTCAGAAGGGGCGAGCGATTACTCGGCGTTTGCCTGACCATAGGGTCCAGTGGAACGTTGCTGTCTTTGGAGGTAACTTGGTGCGGCGACCAACCTGAAACAGTATACCAACTTGGCTGCGCGATATAGGCTTCGAGTGAGAGAACAGAATGGCCGCTCGGCAACTGGTGGCTTCTGGAACCTACGGGCAGAAAGGCACCGCCAGCACCCTTAAGATCTCGAAGCGCTTGGCGGGCGCGGATCGAAATTCAGCTTGCGCGCCACCAACGGAACCCGCCACCGCTCTATTCCCTTCGCGCCCTCAGTGGATTTGCTTGATTGCCGCTTTCACCTTCTCCGCCACGCTCGCGGGCAGCGGGGCGTAGCTGAGCTGGGTCGTCATCTTCTGGCCATCCGTGACCATCCAATCCAGAAAATCCCCAATAATCTTTCCCTTTTTCGGATCCTTTGCTTGCGCCGGAATCAGCAGCCACGTAAAGCTGGAAATGGGATACGCCGTCTTGCCGGGCGCATTTGTGATGGAAACGCGGAAATCGGCCGGCATTTTCGGCGCCGAGGCCGCCGCTTCCGTAACTCCATCAAGCGACGCCTTTACGAAGTTGCCGGCGGCGTTCTTGATCGATCCGAAAGTAATTTTGTTCTCCAGAGCATAGATCAGTTCGATGTATCCAATCGATCCCTGGAGTTGCCGGATCTGTCCCGCCACACCTTCGTTACCCTTGCCGCCAAGACCGAGCGGCCACTTCACAGATACTCCCTTGCCCACGTTATTGGCCCAGTCTTTGCTGATCTTGGAGAGATAGTCGGTGAAGATGAAAGTAGTGCCGCTGCCTTCGGACCGGTAAATCACAACGATCGACTGGTCGGGAAACTTAACGCCAGGATTGGCCTGCGTGATCGCCGGATCGTTCCACTTCTGGACTTTCCCGAGATAAATGCCGGCGAGCGCTTCGGGAGTGAACTTGATTTCTCCGCTCACGCCGGGGACGTTGTAGGCGGGCACCACCGCACCCAGCACCGTGGGGATGAGCATAATCTTGGTTTTCGACTGCGCCAGTTGCTCGTCCGACATGGGAAAATCGCTGGCTCCGAAATCGACCGTGCCGTTCACCACTTGACGAATGCCCCCGCCGCTGCCAATCGACTGATAGTTGATCTGCACATCCGGATGCAGCTTGTTGTACTCGCTGAACCACTTGGAATACACGGGATACGGGAAGGTGGCGCCCGCTCCATTCAACGTGGTCTGCGCCATCACCGGCGACGCCAATGTAACAACCGTCAACAGAACTAAAAATGCGATGCGACGTAGCACTCGAGGAGTCCTCCGCTTGCGTGATTTAAGTTATCCCACCTGTTGTATGTTGAAAGTGTTACAGCAAGGTTACAGTGGAGTGAATTTCCCATGAAAGCGCTTTGTTTTGCAATTACTTAGCGAGTCGCGCCAGTTCGCGGCCAAACAGCGTATTGTCGGGGAATTCGCGTTGCAGGCCCAGCAGAAGCTCGCGGGCGCGCGCCGCATCTTTCTCCCGCACGTACGCAATGGCCAGCAGGATGCGCGCGAATGGGGCGAGCAGCTGGCCCTTTGCCGCAGTGGTCTGAAGTTCGTCAATGCCGCCGGCTTTGTCTCCCGAGACTCCGCCCAGACGGAGCACCCAGCGCACTGGCGCAGCCATCGATCCGATGATGTAACGGCTGACGCCGCTGGCCAGATGCGCGTCGTAGCAGGTTGGATCGGCGGCCAGCAGTTGCCCCGCCCACGCGGTCGCTTCCTTGGTGTAATGCAGCGACGCCAGATTGCGTTTTTCGATCAGCGCCGCGAAGTCGGAGCGCAAGCCGTTGGCCAACGTCATGGCCAGCAACGCGTCCCGATCGCGGGCATCCCGGCTGAGCCGTGTCTTCGCCAGGCTCTCGGCGCGATCGAGTTGCTGTTCGAAACGTGCGCGTTGCTGCGCGTCGGCTTCATATTTTTTGCGTGCGCCGAAGATGGAATCGTCCTCATAAAACTGCGCGTCCAGAACGCCGAGACGGTTGAACTCAGAAAACAGGACGCCCGCCGCCTCACTCACCGGCCCCATCGGATTTTCCGGATGCGCTTTTTCCCAGGACTCGAAATCCTTTTGCGCGCCGCCAAAATCCAGATCATAGAGGCGGCGGAATCCAGCTTCGAGGCCAGCCGAAGGCAACTCGGCCAGCGTCCACGGTGCGCTCATCAGCAGCACCAACGCCGCCACCACGGCCATCGAGGCTCTTTTGGTAACGCGGCTAAACCGCAGTTGATCCCTCATAAAAGCCATGTAAACATCTTGCAAGGCACGTGAACATATTGGATGTTAGATGCGAATGATTCCCGCTGGGGTCAAACTTCGCGCACAAAATCCCCAATTTCTGGCAAACTGCTTGTCTGCGAGGATGGACCTCAGTGAGCGAAGAAAAAAGACTGCGCTACGCCCCGGGCTGGCCCGGAATCGAGCCGCGCTGGACCTCGAGCGCCAAAACCGGCGTAGGCACGGCACTGAACCTCCACAGTCGCGTCTGGTTCACCCTGAGTCATGGCATTCTCAATGAAATCTATTTTCCCCGCGTGGACCAGGCCTGCACCCGCGACCTTGGCCTGATCGTCACTGACGGACGCGAATTTTTCTCCGAAGAAAAACGCCATTGTACCTTCGACAATGTCCCTATCGAACCCGGCGTGCCGGTTTACGAGCTGAACAATACATGCAAGAGCGGACGCTACCGGATCGAGAAGGAAGTTCTGACTGATCCGTGGCGCAATGTGGTGCTGCAGAAAATCAAGTTTGTCCCGCTTCAGGGAAACCTCGGCGACTACCGGCTCTACGCGCTGCTGGCGTCGCACCTGGCGAATATGGGATACGGCAACACGGGCTGGGTGGGCCATTACAAAGGCCATCCGATGCTGTTCGCCGAACGCGATTCCTGCGCCCTCGCACTCGCCTGCTCCGCGCCCATGCCCAAATGCTCCGTCGGATTTGCCGGCTCATCGGACGGCTGGCAGGATCTATCGCGTCATTTCCAGATGACCTGGGAATATGACCGCGCCGAAAACGGCAACATCGCCCTCACTGCCGAGATTGACCTGGCCGCCTGCCAAGGCGAGTTCATCCTCGCTCTCGGCTTTGGCGGAAACTGGGCCGAGGCCGGTCAGCAAACCCTCTCTTCCCTGCTGACTTCCTATGACACCATCCGCCAGGACTACGTCTTTCACTGGCGGAACTGGCAGAATACTCTGAAGAACCTCGATGACCCGCCGCGAGAAAAGGACCTCTATCGGGCCAGCGCTGCAGTGCTGCGCACTCACGAATCCAAGGACTTTCTCGGCGGCATCATCGCCAGCCTCTCCATTCCCTGGGGCTTCAACAAGGGCGACGAGGATCTCGGCGGATATCACCTCATCTGGCCGCGCGATCTGGTGGAAAATGCCGGCGGCTTGCTGGCCGCCGGAGCGGACGAAGACGCGCTACGCGTGTTGCATTACCTGGAGGTCACCCAGGAGGCCGATGGACACTGGGCGCAGAACATGTGGCTCGACGGACGGCCCTACTGGAACGGCTTGCAGATGGATGAGACCGCCTTTCCGATTCTGCTGGTCGATCTGCTGCGCCGCCAATCGCCCCGCTGCTTCGGCGACAGCGCCCGCTGGTGGCCGATGGTGCGAAAAGCCGCTGCCTTCATCGCCGCCAATGGCCCGGTTACGCAGCAGGACCGCTGGGAGGAAGACGGCGGATATTCCCCCTTTACTTTAGCCGCCGAAGTCTCCGCTCTTCTCATCGCCGCCGATCTCGCGCCATCAACGGGCGAGAACCAACCCGCCGAATTTCTCCGCCAGATGGCCGACACCTGGAACGACAACATCGACCGCTGGACCTACGCGCTGAACAGCGACCTGGCGAAGAGGTTCGGAGTCGAAGGCCATTACGTGCGTATCACGCCGCCCGACGGGGACGGCGCCGCTTCGCCCCTGCAGGGCTTTGTCCCCATCAAGAATCGTAGCTTCAGTCCGAGCGCTCCCGCTGTCGAGATCGTCAGTCCGGATGCCCTCGCTCTGGTGCGCTTCGGTTTACGCGCGCCCGACGATCCACGGATTGTGAATACCATCAAGGTGATCGACGAACTGCTGCGCGTGACCCTTCCCCAGGGTCCGAACTGGTATCGCTACAACTACGACGGCTACGGCGAACACGAAGACGGATCCCCGTTCGACGGCAGTGGAATTGGCCGTCCCTGGCCGCTGTTGGCGGGCGAGCGCGCCCACTATGAACTGGCGGCTGGACACGTCGATTCCGCCGGATCATTGCTCGGCGTGATGGAAAACTCAACCGCTGTGACCCGCCTGATTCCCGAACAGGTCTGGGACCAGAAAGACATTCCGGAACGCGAACTCTTCGCCGGAAAAGGGTCGGGATCAGCGTGTCCGCTGGTGTGGGCGCACTCCGAGTACATCAAGTTGCGCCGGTCGCTGGCCGACGGCAAAATTTTCGACCAGCCTCCGCAAACCGTCGAACGCTATCTAAACAGAAAAATATCCGGGCAGTATTTCAACTGGCGCTTCAACAACAAGGCACGCACCATGCCGTGCGGGAAGAAACTGCGCCTCCTGCTGCTGGAACCGGCCCTGGTGCACTGGACCTTCGACGGCTGGAACCACAGTAAGGACAGCGATTCCAGCGACAGCGGATGGAATATTCAGCACGTCGATCTGCCCACGGAATCTCTGGCCACTGGACGGCAAGTTGCCTTTACATTTCTCTGGAAGAACTCCGGGCAATGGGAGGGGCAAGACTACGCCGTAACCATCGAGTAGGCAAACGCGTAGGGATAAATCTTTACCGGGGTACTAACTCTCTACTTTGGGACTCTCCAGGTAAGCCCATCGTTCCGCCAGTTTGCCGTCCGCCACTCGCCAGATAACGATGCCGCCGAAGCGCAGCTTCTTTCCGGTGTCGCGATCCGTACCTCGCCAGACATTGCGCACCACGACTTTGTCGCCCTCCACGATTACATCCTCTACGGTGACGTGCATGTCGGGAAATTTCTTCAACGCTCCGCCTACATACACCTTCGCTCCCTGGGGACCGGGCGGCATCCCCGGAGGCACGTCGCTGCCTCGATCCACAAAATCGGGCGCGAAGTTCACGTCGGCAATCCCGAGGTTCTTGCGATTCACGAATTCCTCGAAATGATTGCGGATGAACTGCTTCAACTCTTCTGGGCTGGCCTGCGCCATTCTGTCCTCCAATCAGCGTTACGCCGGGTGCGCCATCGGCGCAATAAATGCGCTCTTGAATTCTCTCAAGAACTGCGTCATCCGTAAGGGTTGCCGCCCGACGACATCGGCGAACACGTTGTCCACCACGCCCCCGCGCCCCTCAATGTAATAGCGCTGCAAATCAATCAACGCTTCGACCTGCCAACTGGGCATGCCTTGGTCGAGCATGGCCTGCCGCTGCTGCGGAATGGGAATGTCTACGTAGCGGGCGGGCGTGCCCGTGACCTGCGAAACCTTTTCCGCTAGCTCCGCGTACGTCAGGGCTTCCGGCCCATTCAGTTCGTAGGTTGCGCCCTGGTGCGACGGACTGGTGAACAGCGTGGCAACAAATGCGCCAATATCCCGCGTGTCGATGAAACTCACGCGCGCAGCGCCCATCGAAGAGTAAAACGCTCCCTGGGTTCGGATGGTCGGAGCATAGTAATTGACGATGTTCTGCATGAAGCTGTTGGGCCGGATGATGCTGTGCCGCAGACCCGATGCCGCCAGCACCTTCTCCACCTGGTTGTGCCAGCGCGGAAAGGATGCGTCGAAAACCCCGGCGCCCAGGGCCGAATTCAACACCAGATGCTGCACTCCGGCGGCCTTGCACGCCTCGATTGCCTTCGACTCCAAGTCCACCAGTTGCGGCACGGGACCGCAGACCAGGAACACCTGGTCCACTCCTTCCAGCGCGCGCATCATGGCCGACCGGTCGGCGAAGTCCGCGATCGCCGCCGGCACTCCCGCCGGCCGATTGGCGGCATCCTTTTCAGAGCGGTAAAGCGCCTTCAACGGCTTGCCTGTTTTCACAACTGCGTCCATCACTTGGCTGCCCACGTTTCCGGAGGCTCCAGTCACCAGAATCATTGCTTCATCCTCCAACAACAAAAATTCGTCATCTTGCCGGGCTACGGCATCGATTGCTTAAACATCGTTTGTCTGAACGTCGTTCGTTCCGACAAGGTACGCTATCGCAGCCCAGGTTGAGAAGAACGCACAAATTTGTAAGCTCGGGAGCGGCACATGGGAGCGGCCATGAAAGATCATTTCGGATGTCCCGTACAGGCCACGTCGAATGTTCTGTCGGGAAAATGGAAAGTCCTCATTGTGTGGCACTTATCCTTCGGTTCGCGCCGTTTCGCCGCGCTGCGCGACTTGCTGCCCGGAGTCAGCGAAAAGGTCTTAACTTCCCAACTTCGCCAGCTCGAACGCGATGGAGTTGTAAGGCGTGAGGTGACCGCAAGCGTTCCGCCGCGAGTGGATTACATGCTCACTGGATCGGGCAACGATCTGATTCCGATCATGAAAGCGATGTGCGAGTGGGCCGCAAAATATCTCGGCGTGAAGTCGAGCATGGGCGTCTCCGCGTGAACCAGTGACGCATGAAGCTGCCATTGGCTTCAAACGCTGGACGCGGTAGCCGCCCGGGCGCTTTGGCCGCTTGGTTTCCGTCCGGTGGTGCGCGCTGCCACCAGAAGGGTGCCTCCTTGGCCGGCGACCGAACCGACCCAAACCAGGGGCAGCGAGACCAACGACAACATGGGAGACGACACGGCGCTGATCATCTTCTCCATCAGCGTGCCGCGTAATTTCTTTCTACTCAGGAAATCGAAAAGCACATTGGGGGTTGACAACACTCCGTTGAGCGCGCTCTGCCACCAGCCCATCAGATCGTATTCAAACTCCTGGTGCCAGTGGGCTACCGGAACAAAGTCGCTGCGATGCAGCATCCCGTCAATCGACGTGGCGGTGAAGTGATAGAGATGGCGTGGAACGTCCAGATGCAGCCAGTTCGCCCCAAACGTCTTTGATTGCAGCCCTTCAAAATCGGGCACGGCGATCACGATCAGCCCATCGTCCGTCAGCAACCGCCGAATGCTCGCAATCGCCGCTGCTGGATCCGGCATATGTTCCAGGCTGTGCCAGAGCGTCACGCAATCGAAGGGCCCGCGCTCCGCGCACTCCTCCACACTGTTGAGAACCTCAAATCCTTTTTGCCGGGCGGGAGCGGAGTTCAGCTCGGTTCCACTCACCTCCCAGCCGCTCTCGCGGGCAGCCTGCAGAAACGTCCCTTCTCCACAGCCGATGTCGAGCAGTCGTCGCCCGCGCCCAGGCCCGGCCACTCTTGTGACCATGGCAATGCGACGCCGGTCGCACATCCTGGCGGTGACCCCGTGACGGGACCCGTAATACTCTGCGTAGTGCGCCTGCAATTGACCGGGAGCCGGATCCGTGATCCCGAGCCCGCACACGGAGCACTTTAAAATGTCAAAATGCAATCCCGTCACCGAGTCCGAAACTCCACGTAGGTGCGCCTCCAGGCGGTTGAAGCACAGCGGACAAGCGCGGGCGCTGGGTGCGGTTTGACCCATGATCCCGATTATTTCGAAAAAGAGAACGACGCCGGCGCACAAACGGCTATGAGTCCATGACGAAAGTACTGTCGTCGACGTGACTAAACAGCACAATCCAGGGTGATCGGCTGGTCTCTGACCGCTCAGAACTCGCGACACTGCTAAACTTTCCCTATCCCCGATTTCAATTCGAGGCTCCATGCGCACGCTAAGTCCATTGGTTATGGTCGTCATTATGAGCGTCCTCACTGCATCCCAGACTTTGCCCACTCCTCAAGTCATCACTGACCCGAAAGAAATCACTTCCAGGCCCGACGCCCGGGTGGAAAGGAATCTTTCCATCGAAAAGCTTTATATGACCCGCCAAGTAGGCGGCGCAACCTGGTCTCCGGACGGGAATACCGTTGCCTTCATCACCAACCTCAGCGGACGCAACAATCTCTGGTTAGTGCCCTCCATCGGCGGTTGGCCAATGCAACTTACCGTGAGCGACCAGCGTCAGACGCAACCCACCTGGTCGCCAGACGGTAAGTGGATCGCCTATATTTCCGACTACGATGGCGACGAACAATGGGACATTTTCCTGGTGTCGCCAAAAACGGGACAGGTCGTGAACCTGACCAACACGCGCGAGATTGCCGAGGAGGGTCCAACATGGTCGCCCGATGGCCGCTATCTAGCCTACATGGTGAAGCCGAAGATCTCGTCGGTGTTCGAGATTGACGTTTACGACACTATCCTGCGCGACGTAAAGCATCTCACCACTGGCACCGCCAAGGATCGCATGAACGTCTCCCCCATCTGGTCGGCGGATGGCAAGTTCATTGTCTACACCCAGGAGCAGTCGAAAGGGACCGACTCAAATGTGTTTATCGCCGAGTTGGCCAGCGCTCAAAGCACATTGCTGACGCCTCATAACGGAGAACACACCTACCAGGCCGACGATATTTCTCCCGACGGCAAACATGTGTTGATCACCTCGAACGTTGCCGACGGCTACGATAATGTTGGTTTGCTCGAGATCGCCAGTAAGAAGATTCGCTGGATTACCAGCGACAAGTGGCGAATCTCAGGTGAGAGCTTTTCTCCCGACGGTAAGTCTCTGACCTACTCCGCGAACTTGGACGGTAATACCGACATCTACCTCTATGACATCACGTCCGGCAAAGCGCGCGCCCTTCCCTTGCCGAAGGGAGTGAACTACGTTTCTGGCCGAACTTCGCCCTTCACACGCGACGGCGGACGTCTGCTCTGTGACCACACCGGCCCCACCGCCCCCGGGGACTTGTGGGTCTACGACCTGGCCGACGGCAAGTCGCTGCAACTTACTCATTCCCTGGTCGGCGGCGTGCGCTCCGAGGACATGGTCGAACCTTACCTCGTCCACTATCCCAGCAAAGATGGTAAATGGACGATCTCGGCCTTCGTCTATGTGCCCTATAACCTCCCGCGCAATGGCGAGCATCCCGCCATTGTTTATGTTCATGGCGGTCCTACTTCGCAGACCATGAATACCTTCAACCGCTTCGTGCAGTACATGGCGAACCAGGGCTACGTCGTGATCGCTCCCAACTATCGCGGCTCGACCGGATACGGAAAAGAGTTTCAGCAGGCGAATCTTTTCGACATGGGTGGCGGCGATCTGCAGGACGTGCTGGCGGCCGCCGACTGGATCAGGCAGACCGGCTACGTCGATCCCAAAAAACTCATTCTGATGGGCGGCAGCTACGGCGGCTACCTGACCATGATGGGCGTTACCAAGGCTCCGGAGGCATGGGCGGCGGGTGTTCCGATTGTGCCTTTTGTCAATTGGTTCACCGAGATTCAGAATGAAGACCCGGTGCTGCAACAGTCGGATCTGGCGACCATGGGCGATCCCGTGAAGAACAAAGCGCTCTATGAAGATCGTTCCCCCATCAATTTCGTAGACCGGATCAAAGCTCCGTTGTATCTGCTGGCCGGCGGGAATGATCCGCGCTGTCCTAAGACGGAAGCGCAGCAAGTGGTGGATGCGGTCAAGAAGCGCGGCGGCGTAGTCGAATACAAGGTCTACGAGAATGAAGGCCACGGCTTTTCCAAGGTTGAAAATCAGATTGACGCCTACCAGCGCGTGGCTGACTTTCTGAAGGCACATGTGCCGCCAGCCGATTGCGGATGCTCGCTGATTGAGTAGCCGGCGCTACCCCAGAGGTTGTCCGGTTTGCGGGGAGTACTGCGCCGCATGGCGCTTCTTCGCCGCTTCCAGCCTCAGCAGTAACATGTAGAGGACGATGGCTACGTTGATGACGATGACCAGAACGCGAAACCAGTCGGGGCGGCGAAACAGATCCACCGCCTCGAAAGGGATATAGATGGCGCCCGAGGCGAAGGCGAGCCACTCCGCCCAGGGGCGGATGTACCACAATCCGTAGGCCTCGACGAATCGCAGAACCGCATAGACCGACGCCACCGCCGCAATCTTCCACAGGTGCAGGTCGCTGATTCGATAGACCAGGTCGATGAAGACTCCCACGTAGTGGTGATGCGGGTTAACGTGAAGAAATTCGAGCAGACTTTCCGCTAACCCCCAGATGTCTTTGTGGCGCATGCGGAAAATACCGAGCCCGGCGAGAACTACGACCATGCCTTTTGCGAACTCGAAGGTAGCCACCGTGCGCACCCCTTTGATGTGGGCGGGGTCGCCGATTTTGGGATGCGGAATTCTAGGGTGCATTTTCTGAAAATCGATTTTGCGCATCCGGGGCATGGTCGCGGATTCATTCTAAAGCGTGGGGGCCCAGGCTGGGGAGTTCGCACTCATCCTCTGTCCCCTCCGGACTTGAGTCATATTTGCCGGTTGATCTCGCGGGTCGCACTGTTCCCGTCTTAATCCCTATCCCTGCTGGCGGACGCTGGCGCGCAACTCCTCCACTATCTCCAAAGCGGCTTTGTGGGCGGTATCGCCCTGGTTCACCTCGAACGAGATGGCCCCAACGCGAGCATGTCCGCCGCCCCCATAGCGTTCGCAAATCTTCGCCAGATTGACAGTGGGCTCGCGTCTTGACCAGGGGTTCGAGCCCACCGAAACCTTCACCCGGAAAGAACTCTTGCTCACTCCGATGCTGTAGATGGAATCTGGATGGAGATAGTAGGGAATGAACTTGTTGTAGCCCTCGAGGTCCAGGTCAGTGATGTCGAAGAAGATGGTGCCGTCTTTTTCCATGGCGCGCTGACGCAAAATCTCGATCGAACGCCGGTGGCGTTCGAGCAGCGGTGGCAGGACGGCGGCAACAAACGGCTCCTCCAGAATCCTGGCCAGCGGCTCGTAGGCAAGCAGAGGGATCATGCTCTTGACGAAATTCCGCTCCGTGGAGGCTTCGATGGCCATGGTCAGCTTCATCGCGGGAGCTTGCATTTCCACCGCCGATTGCGCATTTTCGTACATCGCCCCGTCTACAATGTCGGTCCAACGGACCAGTTCGGCCACCGGACGGGCATCGAAACCGAAGTGCTCTTTCGCAACCATGGCGATGAAACTCGTACAGGACTTGAATGCCGGGTCGTAGAACTTCCGGTTGCTGGAATCCTGCTCAAAGTGGGCCGCATCGGCAGGGGAAAGAAACGCGCTCTCATGGTGATCGAACCACCAGGTGATTTTGGGCGAGCTGGAATACTTGAAGTCGACGATAGCGTTTTCCTCTCCGTCGAACTGCGTCTCGTCGAAAAGAGCGCCCGCACGATGCAACAGGCCGGAGTAAACGAAATCCACATCGCCGCGGATTCGTTCCCGATAGAAACGGGAGAATAGAGCGGCGGAACAAGCCCCATCAAAACATTTGTCGTGATAAAACACCCGCACTCGCAAATTGGCTTTCCTTCCCGTTTCTTTCTTGGCGTTACTGGAAAACAGATAGAGTTGCTGGTTTGAAGAGTTATGTCAAGAGCAAGATCATGAATCAATAAGGACACTGACTTGAAAGCAGCCGCAACACATGCTCCTGGCGCCTTGGTTCACTTCTTGCGGCGGCGAATTTTGAAGTCGAAGCTGACGACTCCGTTCTGATCGCGCAGGGCCACGATCGAAACATTTCTGGTTACGTTGTACTCTACCTGAATAATCTGCTGGTTCGAAACCGATACGTTCGTACTGTAAGTCAGCGTGAGGTTGTTGGCTACTTGCTGCTCGACCGTGACCTGCGGGCCTCGAACCACGTTGGTCTCGCTGGCTAATCCCTGGGGATCGACCTTGACGCGGCTGGCCCCGAACAGGCGCTGCAGTCGGCTGTTCACGGTGCTGTTGAGCGCCTGGTTAATGAGCAGGTTCGACGCTTCCCCGCCAAAGCCGAAGGTCCCGCTCTGCGAGGCGGACGCTGACTCTTCCCGCGTTCGGCCCAGCGCCAACAGCGCGATGACGTCCGCCTCAGGAAGCTGAGGCTCGGATTGCCATGTCACCTTCAACCCGTTCGTCACGCTGGCATCGCCCCGGAACTGTACCGTGATGTCGTAGTCGCGCACTCTCGTGGTCGCTTGCAGATCGATAAGCGGCTGCGTCTTCGCCGGATTCGCAAAAGTAACGTCGCCGCGTTCCAGCTTGTATTTGTTTCCGTTGAATGAAATTTCTCCTTCCAGAACTTCCACTCGTCCGAGGATAGCCGGGCGGTCGGCGGTACCGTGTACCCTGAGATCCGCATTCCCCGAGAGCCGGGCTACCGCCGTCTGCATCTGGAGCTCAGGCGTGGTCACGACGTGGACATCAAGCTTAAGGCGGCTCGCCAGACTGTCAGTCTGCGTGAGCACCAGCGTCTGCCGGCTTTTTTCGATGTAGGCCGAGAAATCAAATCCCGGAGTAACCGCCAGCTTGGTCACCACTACGTCGCCGCTGAGCGTGGCGGCATTGCTGCTGCCGGTCAGGCGCAGATCGGCGTTCGCTGTGGAACTTACGCCCGGAGGATAACGCAGCCGAACATCGCGTGCCGTCGCGCCCAGATCAAGCTGGACTACGCCTCCCTGGTAAATCGCCGAACCAGTCAGGGCGATTGCGCCCCCGCCGGTCGCGCCTTTGAGACTCTCGATCTGGATGCGGTCGCGATCGAAAAGCAAGACGCCATTCAGGTCGCTCAGGCCGCTGGGAAAGTCGTTGTGACTCACGAACGTGTTTTTCACTTCCAGCCGTCCCTGCACCACCGGCCGCGCCAGAGTGCCCTCCGCGCTCAGGTTCACCGCCATCGTACCGCGGGCCAGTATCTTGGGGTTAAGAGACTGCAACAGAGTCATATTCACCGAGCCTTCGAGACGGAGATCGAGTTCCTGGGCGCCCGTCAAGTGCGCCCGGCCATGGGCGGTAAAGTCGGTCCCGCTCCCTGCCACGTGAAGGTTCTCAACCGTCAACACTTGGTCGGCGATTTCGAAGCGAACGGGATCGAGGCTCTGAATGGGCAGGTGCGCGACCTCGACCCCGAAAGACTTAAGTTCGGCGACTGCTTTCAGCTCTCGTGGATTCCGCAGCGGGCCGTGAACGCGAAGCGTGCCGTCAAGCGGAGAGCGGCCGGTGATTCTTCCAGGCAGGTAAATGCGTAATAGCGATACCGCGTCGAAATGATGGAAGACCAGGTTCAGATCGCTGGGAAGGTCCTGTTCCAGTGTGATCGTCCCGGCAATGGTCAAGTCCGCTTGATCGAAGTCGGAGTGCGCCTGGAGTTCGAGCTGACGGCCACGAGTCACCGCGTCGACGAAGAAATCTCCAGCCCGCTCCCTGTCCAGGGCGAGGTCTTTCAGATGAATGTGGGCTTCAAGTGAAGGTTGCTCGACCGTGCCGCTGGCTTTCACCGTGAAATCGACGACTCCATCGGCGGTGAAACGGCTGGTCTGTAGTCGTGGAAAGCGGGCCAGATCGAGGTTGCGTCCAGCAAGATTCAGACGAAACCCCGTCTTCAACATCCCGCCATCCTGCCTCCCGAGTTCTCCCGTGCTGACGGCAGCGCTTCCCGAAAGCGGAGCATTGTAGGCACTGGCATCGATGTTGTTGAACTGGAGTTCGCCACCAGCCAGCCGCAGATCGCTTTTCAACAAAGGGACGCTAACTCCGTACGCGATTCCGTGGCGCATCTCGAGGCGTCCATCTCCCTGAGGATTGCCGCGGGACCCGGAAACGGTGGCAGACAAATCGAGCGTGCCGGCGGAGGGCTGCGCGAGTCCGGCGAGTTGAGCGATCTCGCCGGCATCGGCGTTGCGCAGGTCAAAGTGCAGCGTGAAGGGAGCGTCCGCTTCTTCCCCAAGCTCGGCGCTGGCGTCGAAGTGCGCGGTGGCGTGGCTGTGAATCAGCGACCCGTTGTGGAAGACTAGATGATTGCCCGAATACTGCAGTGCGGTAGAGAGCGCGTCCCAGTGAACTCCCTTTGGGACGTCGCCCTTCCTCGCCGGCAAGGAGATGTCAAAATCATACACCTCGAGATTCCCGCCGATAGAAAGCGCCGAGAGCTTGCCGCTGGCGTTGCCGGTAAAGTTGGCCCAGCCGTGCACCACGAAGGGCACGTTGCGTGCTCCGTACGCGCCTTCGAGCAGCGGCATCCACTCCCTCAGGTTGTGACTGGTGAAGGAGAATCGCATCGAGGACGTCGCCGCCAAAGCTCCCGCGGCGCTGATCTCTGACCCCGCGGTAGCGAGATGAAGCTCGGTCAACTCCAATTCGTCGCGCGATCCGCGATACACACCATCGATCTTCCCTTGCATGGGGATCTCGCTCGGGGACAGCTTCGGCGGAGGCGCGACGGCAAGATTCAGACGAGTCTCCGCGTCGCGGATCGAACCCACCCAGAGCGTCTCGACGTTGCCGCTGGCGTTCCCGGAAAGGTCAAGCTGATCCAGAGGAAGTTTTTTTGAGCTGAGCATTTGCAGGGCCGGGAGCAGCGGGAAGGCCACCAACTGCAGGCGCACCGAGCCCCGTTGCAGACTTCCGGGCGGGACGCGTCCGATCACATGGCGGCGGCCGGTGGTCGTCGGTGGCCCCAGCGAACTCCGGTCCGAACTCTGAAGTGAACTCTGCCAGTTCGTCACCTCGACCTCGCCCGCCAGGTCGCCGCCCAGCAGGTTCGCCTTGATCGACGACACGCGAAAGCGATCCGGGGTGATTTCAAACCCCGCATTGAGACGTCCATTCCGCATCGAGATCTTCTGGTTCGACCAGTCTAGCTCCTTGGCTTGCACCGTTCCCTGGGTCGCAAAGTTCTGCAGGCTCCAGGAAGCCTTGCCGTCGAACTGCACCGTACCTTTGGTGAATTGCGGCTGCCGTATCAAGCTTGCGATTTCGCTGAGATCAGCCTGGCCGTGATAATCGCCGGTCAGTTGGGGATTGTGAAAGTCCAGCAGACGGCCCGCGAAGTGAAACTCGGATTTTCCGGAAGCCATGGTCAAACGGGAGATGTCAGCCCGTCCTCGGGCCAGAACCAGCGAAGCGTCCGCCCGCCACGCAAACGATGGATATTCCTGAAAGCGTGTGACTACGTTTCCGGCCCGGACGTGCGCTTCATATTGCCGCCGCAGCAGCGAATAGTTCATGACCAGCGTCAAGTCGCCCGCGGAAAACTCGAACGGAATCTTCTTGTCTTCCCACAAAAGCTCGCCGCGCTTCATTTCGCTATGCACCACCGCCAGCGAGAAAAGTTGCTCCACCGGCCCTTGCCCCGAGGTAAGGCTGGCCTGCGGCACTGGCGCGTTGGTCGTGCCGTCGGGATAGTCGATGATGTGGACGACGGGGTGGTCGAGCACGAGCGAATGCAGGCCGACTGTGGTGCTGAGGATGGAAATGATTTTCATCTCCGCCTGGACGCGGTCGACGCGCAGAAACGGAATCTGATCCGGGGCCTCGCGACCGTGGATCGTGAGGTCGCGGGCATCGACGCGCAAGCGGAAGGGGATAGCATGAATCTCGCCAAGTTCCACCCGTCCGCCAGTCATTTTCTCAAACGACGCCACCACCCGCCGGCGCACCCACCGCTGAAACGAATCGGTCGTGACGTACCATCCGAGCAAGGCAAAGGCGACCAAACTGAACCCGCAAAACCAGAGAAACAGCCGCCACAGGATGCGGCGGCGCACGGGAGGAACAGCCTCGCTCGCCGGTTCCAGCGCCGGTTGACTGGGCGGGCCGCCCGGCGGTTCGGGCAACGATTCCGTCAACGGTTCCGTTCTCCGGCACTCGATTCTGGAGTCAGGATATGGCTTCCCGAGCGCAGACTCGCGAGCCACCCGGAAAGCAATTCGTTCAGTTTCCGCTCGGCCAGCAAGTTCTTAATTCGACCATAAACCTCGGGTAAGGGCGCGGCGTTATTGCCCGCCCGTTCCATGTCGGGCAGAAGTTGGTCGTGATAGTAAGTCTCTACCGCGTGTTGATCAATCTGGATCGAGGGACGCAGACGGTCTTCTACCAGTTTCATGAGTTGAATCTGGTCGGCCAGCCGTTTCTCAAGAGCGCTTTGGGTCAGGCCATACCGTTGCAGTTTGGCGCGCCACGCTTCGTCGGTAGCGCAATCGGGATGAAGCTTGCGCACTTCGGCAACTCGCGCCGCCACTTGCTCAGCGGGAGCGGGTTGAGAGGGCCGCACCTGTTCCCGCAGCAACTCCTGATCAATCAGCCGATCCAGGGCGGCGCTCCGTTCGGCCACCGTGAACGAATCCGGATCGCGGGCGCTCGAGAAGGCCTCTACCGACACTTCCTGCTCCCAATCGCTCTGCAAAACCACGTGACCGTTTACGTTGGAAACGACACGATCGACAATCTGACTGGCGAACAACTGACCGCCGAACAAAGGAGTGGCCAAAACCAGGCTAACCGCGAGCAAAATCGCGCAGTGTTCCCCCAGCATCCTGCTGGCGGGTGAAGACCCCCGGGTTCCGAGTTCGATTCGTCGGAGTCTGATTTCCATCAGAAAGACTGCCCCACGCTGAACGAAAAATTAAAATGTCCGGCGCGCTGATACCCAAACTGCCCAACCGTACTGCCGGTCACAGTGTTGGTCGTGATGTTCGTGTAACTGGGAAAGTAAGGCGGATTCAAATTGTATCCGAAGTCGAAGCGCAACGGTCCTATGGGAGTCTGGTAGCGCACGCCTACGCCCACCGCATGCGAAACGTAATTGTAGTTGCACTTCAAATGCGTGGCCGCCTCGAAACAGAAGGACTCGTTCGGCTGGTGAAAGCGCCCCAGGCTGGGCAGCAGTTCCTGGGGACGCGCAAAAACGTTACCCATATCCTCGAAAATCGTAAAGCCGATATTGTCCCAGAGGTAAGGCACGGTGACGTTTGGAAAACGCATCTCCAGATTGTTGACGAAAACCGCGCTGCCGCCCACGGGAAATCCGGTGAACGGGTCGCGCGGTCCTGCTTGATTTAACCCGAATCCGCGAAGAGAGTTGCCGCCCCCGCTGAAAAACCTTTCTGGTAACGGTACCAGAGTGCGGGTTTCGGGCGCGGTCTGTGAGGGATCGAGCAGAACCGTGTTGCCGAAAGGATTCTCGATCCCCACGCTGGTGGAGCGGGCAAAAACGAAACCCTGCCCCGTGCTGCGATTGCGAAAGAGCGTGTGATAGGTCGAGTTCTTGACCAGGACGCGGCTGAAGTCGGCCTCGGAACCAAAATAGCTGGACGCGACTCCGCCTTCGACCGTGGTGTAGCTGCCCCGCGTACTTTCCAGGTCGCTGTCACGGCGGTTGCGAATGTAGAGGAAATTAGGCGTTCCCACCCGCGTTGGCTTGGAGAGCAGCGGGATCAGGTCGCTGGTGACCTCGATGTTGCTGGCCTCGACCCGGCGGTAACTGAAACGGTAAGCGAGCGTCGTGAGTTCGCGGTCCTGCACTTTGTAAAGCACCTGCAATATCTGGAAAGTCTGCTCCAGCCGCTTCGAGGTAAACGTGGAAACGTCGACGGTATTGTCGTACAGGCCGGTCGAGGTGAAACGAAGGTTGTCGCGATTCAGCAGTTTGGGAATATCGAAGCTGACCAGCACTCTTTGCTGCAGGCGTCCAATGTTAGTCTTGGCCGTGAGCGTCTGATGACGGCCGCCGACATTGATGCGGCTGATCCCAAACGAAACCCTCGGACTCACGCCGGTGGCCCCCAGCGGCTGGTTGGTTCCGAACGAGGGCTGCCCCGTCTGGAATTCAATCCCGACACCGTAATCGAAGGTGTAGCGATCCGCCTCGCGGGTAGTGACCAGTACGTTCTTACGCGACTCGGTGCCGTCGGGATTCTGGATGGCGGTGTCCACCTGCTTAAACAGGCCGAGATCGTACAAGCGCCGCTGGCTCTCGAGCATGTCCTGCTGGCTCAGCGGCGCCCCCGGTTGCACCCGCATTTCCCGCCGGGCAACGCCCGGACGTGTGTAATGCAAGCCGTCGAGAAAAACCTGATTGACAAAAAACTGTTCGCCTTCATGAATCGAGAAGGTAACGCCCACCCGCGGCAAATTGTCCCCTGACGGAACCGGAACATAGGCAACATCGACCGTGGCGTTCGGAAACCCATTGTCGAAATACTTGCTCAGGATCGTGTCGCGATCGTCGGCCAGGCTCGATTCGTCGAAGCCCTGAGCTTCGGCAGTGGAAATTTCCGGAAGCTGTTCCTGAGGAAGCGTGTAGTTGCCTTCGATCCGCACCCACGCTACCCGCGTCTGCGCGCCCTCCTTCACCGTGATCTGGATGGCCAACTGGGAGGGATCTCCCTGATAATTATCCAGCAGTCTACTGACAACTTCGACTTGCCGGAACCCGCTGGCTTTATAAAGTTCCTGGATATTGCGCACATCCTCTTCGAGCAGCACTTCGCTGTACCGGCCGTGACTGAACAAGCGCCCGGCGGCTTGATTTTGCATGTGCGAGCGTATCAGTTCGTCGGGAAAATATCGGTTTCCCGAAATACGAATCGCAACCAGCTTGTGGCGATCTCCCGGATTGACCGTATAAACCACCAGGAGATTCTTGCCCTCGAGCGCGGTCTGCTGGTTCACGCTCACGCTGGCTTCAAAATAGCCCAGCGTCTGAAGGTGGTTCTGCACGTTGCGCCGGCCTTCATTGAGTAGATCGTCGTCCACCGCGCCTTCCTCATAGATGGGAACCAGCCTTCTGAGCACGCGCTGGCTGAGCTTAAAGCCGTCGGCGGCAATTTCCACCACCGGGCCGCGGTCCACTTTGAAAACGTAATCCACCGTGTTGTGCTCGGCATGGTAGGAGCGACTCGCAACCTCGACCTGGGCTAGAAGACGGTCCTGCTTCTGGTAGCGGCTGCGAATTCGTTGCAGCGCACGCGCGATGCGACTCGATAACACAGAATCGCCCGCGTGCAGCCTGGCGATCTCCTTGATCTCGGCGATGGAATAACCGGCGTCGCCCTCTAACCCGATCTCTCCGACGACCGCCCGCGGACCGGGGTTGACATGGAAGGTCAGGTTGACCTGCCGTTGCGGATCGTCGCGCTGCTCGCTGATGCTCACCTTCGATTGGTGAAATCCATTTTCCTCCATCACTCGTTGGATGCCGGCGCGCGCCCGATCGAGTTTCTCTGCAGCGTAAAGCTCGCCGAGTTGCAGGCGCGTGGCGCTCACCAGTTGGTTGGCCGAAGGATTCGCGGAAACACCCTCCATGATCACCATGCCCACAAAAAAATTGGCGACCGTCAGAAAGCGCAGCCGCACGCCTGCGGTTTCGGTGCGATCGGCTTGTGCCTGAATGTCGGAGAATCGTCCCGTGGCGAACAGAACCTGCATGGCGTCGTGGAGGTTTTCCCGCGTAAGCGGTTCGCCGATCTTGAGCGGAGTGGCCGCCAACAGCGCCGCGGCTTCTTCCCCAGGCACGTCCGGAAGTTCGATTTGATCGATGGGTAATCCGACGTACGACGCAATCGTCCCGAATTGCGCTGCCGACTGCTGAGGATGTCCCAGGGGATGTTCCCTGGGATTTTCCAGCGTCTGCTGCTGGGCTGCAGGCGGACCCACCGCCCAACTTCCCACAGGCGCGGCCAGCACCACTATTAGAAACACCAGTACAGTTTGGACGGGCGCGAGAGACCGTCCCCACGAGACCAGAACTTCTTCACCGAAATCAGGCTCAGCAACCATTGCAGATGAGGACCGGCACCTATAATACTGGTTTGAAACCTCGAGTAAGGTAATCGCTGAGGTTATTACATGAAAATGGGCGACTCGCAGATCGGCGACCCGCAAATCAACGATCGCTACTCGCGGCAAGTGCTGTTCCATGAGATCGGAGCGGACGGGCAGACCAGGCTGGCGCGGGCGCGCGTGGTCATCGTCGGATGTGGCGCCACCGGTTCTGCCCTGGCCTCGTTGCTGGCGCGTTCAGGCGTGGGCACTTTACGGATTGTCGACCGCGACTATGTCGAGCCCAGCAATCTGCAGCGGCAATCCTTGTTCGACGAAGAGGACGCCCGCCAATCGCTGCCCAAGGCAATCGCGGCGGCGCGGCAGATCGGGCGCTTCAACTCCCAAATCGTGGTCGAACCTCAGGTGGACGATCTGATTCCGGCCAACGCTGATTCCCTGCTCGGCGGCTGCCAGCTCATTCTCGATGGCACTGACAATTTCGAGACCCGTTACTTGATGAATGACTACGCAGTGAAGAATTCCGTGACGTGGATCTACGCGGCGGCGCTCGGCAGCTATGCCGTCACCATGAACATTCGGCCGGGCGAAACGGCCTGCCTCGCTTGCATTTTTCCGGAATCGCCCCGGGGAACGGTCGAGACCTGCGAGACTGCCGGCATTCTCAATTCCGCCGTCAATCTGGTGGCTTCCATCGCCGCCAGCGAGGCCCTGAAATTTCTGGTGGGCGCGGCTTCGAGGATGCGGCGGACGCTGCTCTCCTGGGATGTCTGGACCAACGATCGGGCCGAGGTGGCGACGACTCATTCGCGGGCAGGATGCCGCGCCTGCTCACGAGACTTCATTCATCTGGCAGGGGATGGGCGTCCCCACATCACTATGTGCGGCAGAAATTCGGTGCAGATCCACGAGCAACAGCGCCCGGTGGACTTCGCGGAACTGAGCGCCCGACTCCAGCCGCTGGGCAACGTTCGCCATAACGAGTTTGTGCTGAAGTTCTGGCGCGAGCCCTACGAGATGACCCTGTTTCCCGACGGTCGGGCGATCATCAAGGGTACGACCGACACCGCCATCGCGCGCAGTCTTTATGCGCGCTACATCGGTAGCTGAGATCGCTGAATGGCTGAGCATGAGGATGAGGTTCGCGCCTGGTTGTGGCGCGCACTCGCCAAACCGTTGCATTTTGTCCGCAGCAAATTTCACTAACTTCCCGTCCAAGCCTCGCCGCGATCTCAGTTGTTTAGCCGCCAGCCCCGTGAATCTCAGAGACATTCCGAGTTATCTTCCATCCTGGCAGCGAACTGGCCAGCAAACTGCACCCACCCGAGAACGTAAGTCCCCTGTGGAGGCAGTATGCGACCCTATTTGCTTTTGATCGCGGTAGTTCTGATGGCAGTGGCAGCCTTTGGCCAACAGCCCGTTCCTCGCCCCGGTCCCGGCTTTTATGGATACGGACCGTTCATTCCGCTGGTAACTACGCCGGAGATTTCCCTGCAAACTGTCTCGCCGAATCCTGTGGGCGCGACCAACGCCACCACCGGATTGATTGCGGGCGCAACCAATGCAACTCTTTCGGAGATTCAGGGATCGACCAGCTCGGTTTATACCGAGGCCGTGTGGTATCAGGGCGGCGCTCCGCTGACGACGTCGCAGGTCCACCTATGGCCCGAGCCGCTGGGACGCGAAGGTCGCGTGATGCATGAGCCGCCTGCCTTTGAAGAACGCTCTCGCGAAGAGCGCGCCCCGCGCCAGGAAGCACGCGCCGTCTGGATGTATTACACCGGCGCGGAGCATTCCTCCGATGCGGCTCTGGTAGCGAATCAAGCGAAGGGCGTCAGGAAGGCCACGCACGTCCCGTATAACAACGACGACGTGAAGCGGCAGAATGAGAAGAACGGCACCGTCACCTACCGCGGCAAGACGGAAAAAATGTAGGGACGGCTCTTGTCGAGCAAGCATTAGTTCGCGAACCACCATGCCTTCACCTATGATGGTATGGTGGTCGCGTAGCCGCAGGAGGTGCTTTGTGCGAATGTCGGCCCGGATCAACCCTCGCCTCACGATTTCTAATTTCATCACAGCAATTCTCGCTTTTGTCTTCCTACTGACGGTTAGCCCGCGTCAAAACTACGCTTTTGGTCAGAACTGTACCCCGCCGCCGAGCAACATGATTGCCTGGTGGCCCGGCGATGGGCACACGCATGACATTCAGGGTGGCCACACCGGCAAACTGGTCAATGCCAGCTACGGAACCGGTATGGTCGGACAGGCTTTCAGCTTCAACGGCAGCAATGCATTCGTACAAGTGCCCAACAGCGCAGTTTGGGGTTTCGGCACCTCCGATCTCACCATCGACGTCTGGGCAAATTTCAGCGCAGTGCGCAACAGCGGGAACGTCGGCCGACTGGATAACGTCTTCATCGGCGACGACAATGGTCCGGAACAACAGAATAAGTGGGTCTTCGCCCTCAGCGCCGGGGTGCTGACGTTTCACATCAACGGTCCGAACATCGGGCCGCAATTTCTGGCGCAAACTCCGTTTTCCCCCACACCCGGCACCTGGTACCTGCTGGCGGTCACGAAAACCTCCGGCACCTACACTATTTGGATCAATGGGGTGCCGAGTACAGGTACATCGCAGACCAACAGCACTCCCATCCCTCGACCCACTGCTCCGCTCATGATCGGCCAAGCCGAGGGTCTGGGCTATTTCGACGGCTTCCTTGACGAAATCGAAATATTCACGCGCGCCCTCAGCGCAACCGAGATCCAAGCTATCTACAACGCCGGCAGCGCGGGGAAATGCAAGCCTGCCATCCTCTCGCCCGCTTCTTTTTCGTTTCCTCCGGAACCGCTGGGCGTCACCAGCCCGGCTGAGAAATTCACCCTGACTAACTACCAGAATGCCACTACCTTAAATATCGCGAACATCGCATTAGGTGGCTCGGACACCGGCGATTTTTCCCTCAGCGCGAAAACTTGTGGCTCGACTCTGAAGCCCCTTGCCAAGTGCACGATCTCGATCACTTTCACTCCCAAGGCCACCGGCGAGCGCATCGCACAACTGGCGGCGAGCGATGATGCCTACAACACTCCTCAAGTCGCATCTCTTATCGGTTTACCGTCGGCCAGTCTCGCGCCTTCGACGGCGAACTTTGGCGCGGTAAAAACCGGCACGACCAGTAAACCGTTGAAATTCACTCTCGCCAACAATCAGGCCGTCGCTCTCAACATCGCGAACATCGGGTTTGGAGGAACCAACCCTGCCGATTTTAAGGTCAGCAGCTCGACCTGCACTTCGTCTTTGTCGGCCAAATCGAAGTGTTCGATCTCAGTCACTTTTACCCCCGGGGGCACCGGCTCGCGCAGCGGAGACCTGACGGTGACCGATGACGCCAACGATAGCCCGCAGCAAGCTACTTTAGAGGGCACTGGAAAATAGTGGATCGACGGAAGGCGATGACAATCCACGGTTGATGTTTGTATGGAATAGGTCGCCGAGCGTTCCGTACGTCCCCTTAACGGCTCGAGATCGTGTCGCCGCGATTGCGATCCGGTGTTCGTGCAACGAACCGGACTTGCGCAGTGTCGAAAAACCAACCATTCTGGAATCCAATCTGCTATCTTCGTCGATTGATTCTTTCGACCCATACCATGCAGGCGCCGCCACGCGCCGAGGATGACTGCCTTCATGCCTGAACTTGCCCGACCGGAACCCTCTCGCCTTTATCGCTGGATCGTGCTGATCTTTATCAGCCTCGCGATGTTTGGAAACTACTACGTTTACGACTGCATCGCGCCCATCGCCGACCTGCTCTCGAAGCAACTCGGTTTTTCCGATTCCAACATCGGATTGCTGCAAGCGATTTACAGTATCCCGAACGTCCTCATGGTGCTGATCGGCGGCTATATCGTCGATCGCATCGGGGCGCGCAAGGCGATTTTTATCTTTGGGAGCATCTGCCTCGCCGGAGCGGTCGTGACCGCGCTTTCCGGCAAACTGGCGGTGATGGCCTCGGGGCGACTGATCTTCGGGATGGGCGCCGAATCGCTGATCGTAGCGGTCACCACCGCGATCGCCAAGTGGTTCCGCGGCAAGGAACTGAGTTTCGCTTTTGGCATCAACCTGATGATCGCGCGGCTGGGTTCGTGGCTGGCACAGAATTCCCCCACCTGGGCTAAGGTCGCGTATGGCAATTGGCGGTCTCCCCTGCTGATCTCGGTGGCCTTCGCCACCTTCTGCGTGACCGGCGCGATCGCCTACTGGGTAATGGAGGTGCACGCGGAGAAGCGCTACGATCTGGGCCACGCCGGATCAACCGACAAAGTCGTATTTAGCGATGTCTATAAGTTTGGCGTGTCGTACTGGTACATTGTGGCGCTCTGCATCGTGTTCTATTCCGCCATCTTTCCGTTCGAGACTTTTGCCATCAAGTTCTTCATGGAAGCTCATGGCACCAGCCGCGAACTGGGCGGCTTCCTGGTCAGCATCCTCACCGCATTCACCATGTTCGGAACCCCGGCCTTCGGGCTGTTCGCGGATAAGATCGGCAAACGAGCCCTGTTGATGATGCTGGGCTCTCTGCTGTTGATCCCCGTTTACCTGATCATGGGATACACCCATATCAGCCTGTACGTGCCGATGGCGATGATGGGAGTCGCCTTTTCGCTTATTCCGGCTCTGATGTGGCCTTCCGTCGCCTATATCGTCGACCAGTCCAAGCTGGGCACCGCATACGGGCTGATGACCATGATCCAGAACATAGGGCTGGCGGGCTTCAACCTGCTGATCGGATGGGCGAACGACCACAGCCACGCCAGCGCGCAAAACCCGGATGGGTATCGGATGGGGATGTGGATCTTCTCCCTGCTGGGTTTCTTAGGGGTTTTCTTCGCCTTTCTGTTGCGGCGACGGGAACTTGGTCCGCACGGGCATGGGCTGGAAACAATCACGGCTCAAGGGTAGCGGGTTGGTCCCAGCGGTTACAAAAGTGCCAGCCTGCCCAGCACTTTGGCCGGATAGATCCTTCCCGAAACTACAGTTTTTGGTATTCTGACGGCTTGGAAACGGTCGGGATCGCTTTCGCGACTCCCTTGGCAAATTTGTACAACGAAAAGAGTTCGAAGCCGCATCTGAAGCAATAGCGGCCGGAAGAAAAGCGACTTGACCGACCCGAAGCAACGCATCACGGAAGCAGAGGCAATCGAGCAGGCGAAGCAGGGCGACGAAGCAGCCTTCGAACTCCTGTATCAACTGCACAAACGCCGCGTGTACTCGCTATGTTTGCGCATGGTGTCCAATCCCGCCCAGGCCGAAGATCTGGCCCAGGAAGCGTTTCTTCAGCTTTTTCGCAAGATCGGCACTTTCCGGGGCGAGTCTGCCTTCTCGACTTGGCTGCACCGCATGACCGTAAACGTCGTGCTGATGCAACTGCGCAAGAAGGGCCTGCCCGTCGTGTCGCTGGAAGAAACTCTGGAATCGGAAGACGAAACTCCCAGAAAAGAATTTGGCACCAGGGATGTGAGACTGACCGGCTCCATCGATCGGCTCCAATTGCAGCGGGCAATCGACAAGTTGCCGCCGGGCTATCGCACGGTTTTTGTATTGCATGACGTTGAAGGGTTCGAACATAACGAGATTGCCGAATTAGTGGGTTGCTCGATTGGCAACAGCAAGTCGCAGCTTCACAAGGCGAGATTGAAGCTGCGGGATTATCTGAAGTTCATGAGAGCCGAAAAGGCCAAGACTGGTTAGTTGGAACTGCGGTACTGGGGAGAGTCTGCTATGACGTGTTCAGAGGTAGAAAGAGTTCTGCCCGAGTTTCTCGACCGGGCTCCGGATGATTCGTTTCCGGACGCTGTGCATCAGGCCGAATTTGAAACCCATGTGAAGTCCTGTCTGGCGTGTGCCGATCTGGTCGCCGACCTGAAGCTGATCTCGAGTGCAGCTCGACAAATGGTTGAGAGCGAAGAACCTGCGCCCCGGGTGTGGGTACGAATTGCGGCCGAACTGCGCGCCGAAGGCATCATTCGCGACCCAGTCCCGACGCCGGCCCGCCCCGCTCTGGTTCCCACTGCTCCCCGAAGGAGATGGAGCGCCGTGTGGCTGGCACCCGTGGCAGCCGCTCTGCTGGCGGCAGGCGCTTACGTAGTCAGCCATAAACCGGCCGCGCAGGTGGTCACGCAGCAGGTTTCGCCGGTCCAGGTTTCGCCGGTCCAGGTTGCGCCGGTCCAGGTTGCGCCCCTCCAGGAAGCGACTCCCGGTGGCGCGGCGTCGCCCGTCACTGGGGCCAATGTCGTGACCCCCGCTCCTGAAACCGCTCATGCTCAGCGCTCGGAAGCGAGAAACAGCTCAGTCAGGCCCAACCAAACCAAACCCGCCAACCCGGAAGTCGCTGCGGCTCACGCAGTCGCGCCCTCGCCCAGCGTGGAAGACCAGCAGTTTCTGAGCGTCGTTTCCACCCTGGCCCCTTCGGTGCGTGCCACGTATGAAAGTCAATTGCAGGCTGTGAATGCCGACATCCGGGAAACACAGGCTTACGTAAATCGGAATCCGCGGGATGCGGACGCCCGGCAACACCTCATGGACGCTTATCAGGAAAAGGCACTGCTTTATCAGATTGCGATGGATCGTATTCAGTAGCAGAAAGGCGGACCGGCGTTCCCGGCCGCAGGGGCGTTTCCAATGGCAAGTCTTCTTAAAGCGAATCTTCGGCAGGCGGATCGGCAAACCGCGGTCGTAACCCTGGTTCTGGCAACCTGTCTGGCGTCGGCGGCCTTCGCTGAAACCAAGGCCGAGACCAGGAAAGAATATCGTTTCACCGTCGGGCGCAATGCGATTATTTCCGTGGATACGCAGTTTGGGGCGATCTCTGTCAAGCCCGGCAGCGCCGATGAGGTCGTGGTCGTCGCAACTCTAAAATCAAACAACGTGGAAGTCGACCAGGAGCAAACCGGAAACCGCGTCGAAATTGCCTCTCATCTGCTGGAGGGCGCCGACCAGCAAGCGGGCCGGGTCGATTACGAACTCCTGATTCCGCCGGACGCCACCCTCAACCTCCATTCCTCGTCCGGTCCTTTATTGGCCGAGCACCTGCAAGGCGACCTAACCCTGGAGGGCGCGGACGCTGTCGTGAATATTCGCAACGTGCAGAATTGTCATGTGCACGTGCGTACCATGGGCGGCCCCATCACGCTCACCGATGTCGCTAACGGACACATTGAGGTCGCCTCGATCAGCGGTGATGTACGCATGAAATCGGTCACCGGAACGCTCGTTCAAGTAGTCTCCGGACGCGGCAAGATTTTCTACGATGGAGATTTCGGCTCCGGTGGCGACTACCGCTTTACCACTCACACGGGCGATATTGAGGCCATCGTGCCGGCGGATGTTTCCGCCGATTTTAGAGCTCACTCCGTCATCGGCCGCGTCCGCCACGACTTTCCCCTCCAACCCCAACATTCCCGTTTTCCGGTCGAGGCAGGTCGGTCCTTCCTCGGTACGTCCGGCAAGGCATCTTCAAAAGTCGTGCTGCGCTCTTTCAGTGGTAAAATCCGCCTCAAGCAGCGCTGAGCCGCTGAGTCATAGAGCATTAAGGAAATCAATTGGGCGCAGACGGGCGCGAACCCTCGGGCCGACCACCGGCCCGGGAATAGCTACTGTCCCCTGTGCCCGGGAGTGCCATGGAAGCGCGCGCGGTGTTTCTGGTGGGTTTCATGGCCTCCGGCAAGAGCAGCGTGGGGAAGGAACTCGCGCGGCGCTTAGGCTGGGAGTTTGTGGATCTGGATACGCTCATCGAAGCCCGTGAGCGCCAATCCGTTCCCGAGATTTTTCGCAGTCGCGGGGAAGCTGGTTTTCGACTGGCCGAAAGCCAAGCCCTGCGCGACCTGCTCGCAGAATCGCTCCCATCGGCGTGTCACGTGCCGAATCTGGTGGTGGCGCTGGGCGGTGGCGCTTTCATCCAGGAAGAAAATCGCGAGTTGCTGCGGCAATGGCTGTCGGTCTTCCTGGAAGCGAGTGCGTCCGAACTCTGGCAACGAAGTCTGACGGATGGCATCGAACGTCCCTTACGAGGGGACGCGGAGCAGTTCGCTCGACGCTACGCCGAACGTCTTCCCTTGTATCGCCAGGCGAAGGTGACCGTCGTAACCTCGGGCAAGGATCTGGAGTCGGTTTGCGCTGAGATCGAGCGTAAGTTGCAGTGTTGGGGAACTACCGAAAACGCGGAACTGCATCCCGGTTCCCCTAAGCATCTGAGAACAGGAGAATCCCATTGAAGTTGCCTTATCGCCTGCTCGCTTTCATCATCGCGCTGGCCTTCTGCGCCGCCGCCTGGGCCGCTCCCGCGCCCAAAGAAAAGGAGAAAGAGAAGGAACCCGAAGGCAAGACCATCGATTCCGGTTCTTTCGGCGTTTTCCAGAGCGGCCATCGGGTTGGTACCGAGACGTTTTCTATCTACCAGACCCCCTACGGCAGCGAGATCCGGTCCGAGTTCAAGACCGAGAACGCTCCTACCACCGACGTGCAAACTTCCGACATGCAACTGACCGCCGCCGGGGATATCCGGCGCTACGAATGGAAGGAAGTGAGTCCAGAGAAAGCGGAGTCCGTCGTCATTCCCAACGATGATTTTCTGAATCAGCGATGGAGCACTGGACCGCAGGAGAAAGAGCAGAATCAGCCCTACCTGCTGCCCAAATCGACCAGCATTCTCGACGACTACTTTTTCATCCACCGCGAAGTGCTGGCCTGGAAGTTCCTGGGCTCATCCTGCAAACAGGAAAAAGGGCAATTGCAGTGCCCGCTGAAACAGCGCGCCCAGTTCGGAACCATGAACCCGCACCAGCATTCCTCGGCCCCGCTCGCCGCCGAGTTCCTCGGCCGCGAAAAAGTCACCATTAAAGGCGGGGAGCGGGATCTGATCAAACTCGAACTGAAGAGCGACGCCGGGACGTGGCAACTCTGGCTCGACGATCAATTTAAAGTCATGCGGATGCTGGTTTTGGGCGAAAATACGGAAGTGGTCCGCGATTAGCCGGTAGCCTCGGACGAGCCCAAACTCCGCTTTCTGGAAGTCGGTATAACTCTTGACCCTTCTCGATTCACGCACGTCGCGCATCCTGTTCACGGCCTTCCTGTTCGCCGTCGGGTTGGGCTTTATTTATGCGGCGCGGCGAACCTTGATTCTCTTCCTCTTTGCCATCTTCTTCGCCTACCTTATTAATCCCGCGGTCGAGCGCTTGGAGAAGTTGGTACGCAGCCGGGTTTGGGCGATCACGATCATTTACGTGCTGCTGCTGGTCGCTCTGGCCGTGTTCGGCTTTCTCGTCGGCCCTCGGATCGCCCGGCAAAGCACCCGCCTGGGCGCATCCCTGCCCGGACTCATGGATAATGCCGGCACCGGCCAGATCTCCGGCCAGATTGGGCAGATTGCAACCCGCATCGGAAACGAGCACGGCTGGAGCGCGGACACGCAACAGCGAATCAAGAGCTTTTTGCTGACACGCCGGGACGACCTCTCTCGCATGGCGCAGCGCATCGGCTTGCGCGCGGCCGAGGCGGCACAGCAGGTGTGGGTGCTCTTTCTCGTGCCCATCCTGGCTATTTTCTTTCTCCGCGATGGCGGCAGTTTCCACGAAGTGCTGGTGGCGCTGGTGCAGTCGCGCAACCAGCGTGAATTTCTTGAGGATGTGCTCCAGGATCTCAATCAGATGCTGGCCCAGTTCATTCGCGCCCAGTTGACCCTTGCGGCCATGTCCCTGGTCGCATACTCCTCAGTCCTGGGCGCCATGCGAGTTCCCTACGCTCTGATGCTGGGGACCGCCGGAGGCGCGCTGGAGTTTGTTCCCCTGGCCGGACCCCTGCTGGCGGGCTCCGCGATGATGGTGGTCGCCGTCTTGTCGGGCTATCCGCACTGGCCCTTCCTGCTTTTGTTCTTGTTCCTCTGGCGCATGGTGCTCGATTACGTCATCTCTCCCCGCGTCATGGGAGTCAGCGTGGAATTGCATCCCCTGGCAGCTTTATTCGGCATCCTCGCCGGCGGCGAAATCGCCGGCGTCCTCGGCGTCTATCTCTCCATCCCGGTCATGGCCAGTCTGCGCATCGTATGGCGGCGCTGGCGCATCTACGCCGAAAAACGCAAGTTTGGACCGCTCAACGAATACTCCTTTCCACCCGAGTTGGGCAGAGGAAGAACTTAAGAACGCCGCTCGCTACACTTTGGCACACGCCGCGTTGCTCAAAGCGTCCACATCGACTTTGCGCAGGAACTCGGCCGCTGCTTCCGGCAGCACCGTGTTGATGAACATCCCCGAACCCAGCTCAAAACCAGCGACTCGCGTCAGCCGCGGAATCACGCTCAGATACCAGTGAAAATACTTCACCCCCACGCTCTCCGCGGGCGCGCTGCGAATCGTGAAGTTGAAATCCGGATCGGCCAGCCCGTGATACAACTGGGCCAGGGTCGAGCGCAACATGCGCGCCAGATCGTTGATCTCCGATCCGCTTACATCTCCGAAACTGGCCATATGCCGCCGCGGATAAATGTGGGTGGAGAACGGAGCCGACGACGCATACGGTTCGAGGACGACAAAGTGCTCGGAAACCGCTACGATCCGGGTCTGTTCTTCCAGTTCCTCTCCCAGCATCTGGCAGAACATGCACTCACCGTAATCGTCGTAGTGCCGCAGCGCTTGCTGAAAGCGCTCTCGCACCTGCAGCGAAATCACCGGAGTCGCGATCAACTGGGAGTGCGGGTGTTCCAGGCTGGTGCCCGCATCCGCGCCGTGATTCTTGAAAATCGTGATCAGCGCAATGCGCGGATCGAGACTGATTTCATCGTAACGGGTTTTATAGATACGCAAAATTTCAGCCACGTACGAATCCGGCATCAGGGCCATGACCTGCGCGTGATCGGGAGTCTCCACGATCACATCGTGGACCCCGAAGCCATTGACCGAACGGCGCGACCGGTGCACCGTGCGGGTGGGCTGCACGTCCCGCAGCAAAGCCGCGAACTTATTCGGGAAGACTCGCGCATGCCACGGAACATCTGTCGACGTCGGTATGCGCAAAACTTCCGGTGGGGTCAGCTTTTCGTTGCCCGGACAAAAAGGGCAGCTCGCCACAAACGGCGCCACCACCTTGCGCTCGCGGCGGTTGGCCATCTCTTCCGGACGCCGGGCACGCTCGGTGGCGATCACGACCCACTCTTTGGTGGCAAAGTTCTGGCGAAGTTCTGACATGTTTCCCTCCCGATCAAGCCTACATCCGCGTTCGAGAATCCGACAGCCCCCGACGGGACGTCTCGAGCTTTCCCGCGACATAGAATCGCATTCGCGCACGCCCAATTCACCCGCGGATCAGCCACGGCATTCCCTGCCGAATTTTCGCTGGTATAAAATCACAACTGTTCCTTATTCGTCGAAGTCGGTCTGCCAAAATTTGATCAAAGTAGCGTGTATCAAAATATGTCCAGCAAACTTCCGATAGGCATCCTCGGCGCCACCGGCATCGTCGGGCAACGGTTCATCCAGGCGCTCGAACATCATCCCTGGTTTGAAGTCGCGTGGCTGGCTGCCTCCGATCGTTCCGAAGGCCGGCCCTACGCGGAAGCCGCGCGCTGGCGTCTCAAAACCGCCATCCCCAAGGACGTCGCCAGAATGACGGTGGCTCCCGCTACTCCCAAAGGCGCTCCCAAGATCATCTTTGCCGCCCTCGATGCCTCGATCGCCCGCGAACTGGAGCCGCAATTCGCCAATGCCGGTTGCGCCGTCGTTTCCAATTCCAGCGCCTTACGTATGCAGGCCGACGTTCCGCTGGTCATTCCCGAAGTCAATGGCGATCACATCAAACTCATCGACACTCAGGCTTGGCGGCGCAACTCTGGCGGCTTCGCCGTCACCAATCCCAACTGTTCGGCCATCGGACTGGTGCTCGCGCTCGCTCCTTTGCATCGCGCCTTCACCCTTGAAACCGTGATGGCGGTCACCATGCAGGCGGTCAGCGGCGCGGGATATCCCGGCGTGCCTTCGCTCGATATTCTCGGCAACGTTATCCCCTACATCGCCAACGAGGAAGAAAAGATGGAGGAGGAGACGCAGAAGTTGCTGGGGACGCTAAGCGGTTCGCATATCGATCCCGCTCCCTTTGCCATGAGCGCGCAATGCAATCGCGTCGCGGTCGAGGATGGCCACACCGAGTCGGTGGCCATACGCCTGAAGAAGAAGGCCAGCGCGGAAGAGATCATCGCCGCCTGGAACCGTTTTCACGCCGAACCGCAGCAACTGCGGCTGCCGAGCGCGCCCGAGCAACCTGTCGTGTACATGACTGCCCCCGACCGTCCGCAACCCCGCTTCGACGTTGACCTCGGCGCGGGCATGACCACATCCGTCGGCCGCTTGCGCAAATGCAACGTCCTCGACTGGAAGTTCACCGTGCTCTCGCACAACACCATTCGAGGCGCCGCCGGTGCCGCCCTGCTGAACGCTGAACTGCTCAAAGCCAAGGGATATCTCGGGTGAGGGGAACATCGACCACGGAGGCACAGTTGCCAGTACCCAATACTCAGTACCCGGCACCTGGACTAACCTGCGCCGGCGCGGATTTTGCTGACAACTGGGTACTGGGCACTGGGTACTTCTTCCAAGAGGTTCACCGCCCATGATCGTGATGAAGTTTGGCGGGACTTCCGTCCAGGACGCGAAAGCGATCGACCGCGTGGCCCACATCGTTCAGGGCCGGCTCGCAGACCGCCCCGTAGTCGTGGTCAGCGCCATGGCCAAGGTCACCGATTCCCTGCTTGCCATGGGAAAGGCCGCCGGCAGCGGCGATCGCAAAACCGCTCTCAAGATGGCGCGCGCCTTGCGCGAGCGCCATTATGACACCGCTGGAGAACTGCTTGGCACCGCTCTGTTCACCGAATTCCACGGCGACCTGGGCGCCGATTTCGAAGATCTCGACGAACTGCTGCGTGGCATTGGCGCGGTCGGTGAAATCACTCCCCGCACCTACGACAACGTCGCCTCTTACGGCGAAATGCTCTCCAGCAAGATCGTGGCTGCAGCCTTCGCCGCCCGTGGATTGCCCGGCGTGCATGTCGATTCACGCCTGGTTCTGCTGACCGACAACAGTTACATGCGCGCAGTTCCGCAGTTCGAAGAAACCAATGAGCGCCTGCGCAAGAAAGTCCAGCCGCTGCTCGACGCCGGCAAGGTTCCCGTGATGGGTGGTTTCATTGGTTCGAATCGCGCCGGAATCACCACCACCATCGGCCGTGGCGGCTCGGATTTTTCAGCCGCGATTTTTGGCGCTGCCCTCAATGCCGAGCGCATCGAAATCTGGACCGACGTCGACGGCATGATGACCACCGATCCCCGCCTCTGTCCCGATGCCCGCCGTATCAAGGTCATCAGCTTTGACGAAGCCGCCGAACTGGCCTATTTCGGCGCCAAAGTTCTGCATCCGGCAACCGTGCTCCCGGCCATCCAGCAAAATATTCCCGTCTATGTGCTGAATTCGCTGAACCCGACTTGCGAAGGCACCAAGGTTACGGCTCGCGCGCCCCGCTGTAAGAACATTTTCAAGGCCATCGCGCTCAAAAAGAAGATCACGCTGGTGGAGGTCGCCGCGCCCCGCCGCCTGCTGGTGCGCGGTTATCTGAAGTCCATCTTCGAGGCCTTCGATACCCACGAAGTCGCGGTCGACGTGGTTTCGACTTCCGAAGTCAGCGTCTCCGTCACCGCCGAGACCAACGAAGCCATCCCGGCCCTGGCCGCCGATCTCGCCAAACTCGCGGACGTGAAATACGAAGGGCGCAAAGCCATCGTTTGTTTAGTGGGCGAGAATCTGCGCGAGACTCCCGGCATTGCCGCCAAAGTCTTTGGCATCCTGGAGAATGTAAAAATCAGGATGATTTCGCAGGGCGCATCGGAAATTAATCTGACCTTCGTGATTGAAGAGGACGACGCCGCGGAAGTGGTGCGCCGCTTGCACCACGCCTTTTTCGCCGAAGCCGATCCCGAAGTGTTCGCGTAGGGTTTTCTGTAGAGCGGACACTCCTGTCCGCTGCCTTTGACGTTGTTTTGCGGGCTCTTGGAAGATCAAAAGCCACTTTAAGAGTAACGTTGGCGGACAGGAGTGTCCGCCCCACACAACCCTTACGTGTTCGGATTTAAGCTTTCTCCATGAATCTCCTGATCCTAGGCCGTGGCAAAACCGGAGCGCTGGTGGCTGAAGTAGCTCGCTCCCGGCGGCATCATGTACGGGTGCTCTCCGCCGCCGACAACGCTGGCGGTTGCGCTCTCACGCCCGACCTGCTTACTGCTATCGACGCCGTGATCGACTTCACCACGCCGGCGGCGGTCGTCGCCAATGCCGAAATCTCCATCCGCGCCAGGAAAAACCTGGTCGTCGGCACCACCGGCTGGTACGACCAGGTACCCCGGTTGCGCGAGCTCGTGCTCTCGGCCAACACCGGATTCCTTTACGGATCGAATTTTTCCATCGGCGTGAATTTATTCTTCGAGATTGCAGCAACTGCCGGAGCTGCTCTGAAATACGATTATTCGGGACAGATCTTCGAGCGACATCATGCCCAAAAAAAAGATGCGCCTTCCGGAACCGCGCTAACCATCCAGGAGATTGTTCACGATACCGGAGGACAGGAAATTGAAATCGTGTCGTTTCGCGAGGGCGACGCCGTCGGCATGCACGAGCTCGTGTTCAATTGTCCCAGCGATCGAATCTACCTGTGCCATGACGCCAAGTCCCGCCTCGGATTCGCTGAAGGTGCGGTGCGAGCGGCGGAGTGGCTATCCGGAAAAGTCGGCTTCTACGAATTCCGCAACGTCTGGCGCGAGCTTTAGAGGTTGCGAACCGGCGCGATGGGTGTAGACTTAGTGCCGCTCTTGAATTCCCCCTTAAGGAGATTCCGCATGACCAGCAGGATTTTTGCCGGTGTGACGGTGGCTCTGCTCAGCATCGCCCTCTGCACTGTCGCCGTTGGGCAGGACAAGGCAACCGCTCAGGAAGTCATCGCCAAGGTAAGAGAAGCGGCCAGCGCCCTATCGAAGTCCGGCGACGTGGCCCAGTTTAACCAGAAGGCGGGTCCGTGGGTCTGGAAGGACACCTACATCTTCATTCAGGACTGCGATAAAAAGGTCATGGCGGCTCACCCTATCAAACCCGAGATGATCGGCCAAGACCTCACATTGGTGAAGGACGCGAAGTCGGGAAAGAGCATCTACCCGGATCCGGGAAGCTTCTGCAAGAAAGCGCAGGCGAGTCCTTCCGGCATCTGGAACGAGTACTGGTGGCCCAAGCCCGGCGAGAAGGAAGCTTCCCGCAAGGTCACCTATCACCTGAACGCCAAAGGCACGCACTACCTGGTTTCCGCCGGCGTCTACGACGACAAGGCGACCATCGCGGAACTGTCAAAGCTGAGCAGCAAGAAGTAACGGCCGAAGCCGGGTTCGCCTGGCGGATGGCTCTGCGGAAAGATGCCCTTCCTCTGCCCCAAGGAGGAAGGGCGTGTCGCAATTCATTGCTTCCTGGTCGCCCACTGCCCGGGCATCACGGCTGACTCCTGCAAGCGCTCCCGATAAGAGTTATCCTTAGCTCATGGAACTCCGAGGATGCGGTACTGCTTTAGTCACGCCGTTCTCCCAGGACGGCGCCGTCGACGAAAACGCATTGCGCAATCTGGTTGCCTGGCAGGTCGAATCGGGTATCGATTTTCTGATTCCCTGCGGCACCACCGGAGAGACTCCCACACTCACTCACGATGAATGGCTGCGCGTCATCGACCTGACCATCGAAGTCGTCGCCGGACGTGTGCCCATCGTCGCCGGGGCCACTTCCAATTCCACGCATGAGGCGGTGGCCAAAGCGAAAGAAGTTGCCTCTCGGCCGGGCGTCAACGCCATCCTCACCGCTTCGCCCTACTACAACAAGCCCACGCAAGAAGGCCAATACCGGCACTTCCGCGCCATCGCTGAAGCAGTCGACAAGCCGCTCATTCTCTACAACGTGCCCGGACGCACCAGCGCCAATCTCGAACCCGCCACCTTGACCCGGCTGACCGAGGTCCCAAACATCGCAGGCGTGAAGGAAGCCAGCGGCAACATGACGCAGATCGCCGAAGTGCTCAATTCGGTGCCGGATAATTTTCTCGTGTTGTCGGGCGACGACGCCGTCACTTTGCCCGTCATCGCGCTCGGCGGCGTTGGCGTGATCTCGGTTGTATCCAACGAAATTCCGCGCGAGATGGCCGAGATGACCCGCGCCGCCCTGACCAACGATTGGACTGCGGCCCGCGCCATCCATCGCAAGTATCTTCCCCTGATGCTCGCCAACTTTATCGAATCGAGTCCGCTGCCGGTGAAAGCCGTGCTCGCCATGATGGGCAAGATCGAAGAAGCCTATCGCCTGCCCTTGCTGCCCATGCGCCGCGATACGCGATCGAAACTGCAGAAGGTGGCAACCGATGTGGGATTGATTACCAAGCCTGCCGCTCCGCCAGCCGCCGCTGAGTTCTATGTCTATGAGAATTGGGCCGCCGGCCCGCACAAAGCAATGCTGCATCGCGCCTCCTGCGGACAGTGCAGTTCCGGCAAAGGCCGCCCCGCCGGGCACGATCCTAACCATTCCAAATGGCACGGTCCGTACGGCAATCTCGCCGAAGCCCGCGAGGCCACCCATCAGATGCCCGGCGTCCTGATTCGCAGCGAGTGCAAGTGCGTGGGATAAGGGCGGCGGTTGGTTAGCAGTTGGTTTCTTGGCTTTTCGAAGCTTAGCTGTTCGCGCGTGGCTCCCAGGTAGGATTTGTCATCCTAAGCGAAGGACCTGCTGTTTGCGGGCGGTGTTTGAAAGACACGCGAAACTAATCTCCCTATGCCAAACTCGCCATCCACTTTGAAGCTAGCCATTGAGCGCCTGGCAGCGCGCGAAACCATCGCCAGCCCCGACGAGGCCCGTCCGGTTTTTTTCGAGTTCCGCTCCGCTCTCACCCGCGGCGAAATTCGGGCGGCTCAGAAGGTCGGTGGACGCTGGATCGTCAATCCGTGGGTGAAGCAAGGCATCCTGCTCGGCTTTCGTCTCGGGGAGTTGCAACAAATGTCGGACGGCGACGTTCTCTCGTTTGTCGATAAAGACACTTTCCCCGCCCGCCGTCTGACCGTCGCCGATCGGGTTCGCCTGGTGCCCGGCGGATCCTCCATCCGCGAAGGCGCCTATGTTGCGCCGTCCGTCATCTGCATGCCTCCAATGTTCATCAACGTCGGCGCCTATGTCGACGAAGGCTCCATGATCGACTCCCACGCCCTGGTCGGCTCGTGTGCGCAGGTCGGCAAGCGTGTCCACGTAAGCGCCGCCGCCCAGGTGGGAGGCGTCATCGAACCCATCAACGCCGCTCCGGTCGTCATCGAAGACGACGTCCTGATCGGCGGCAATTGCGGAGTCTACGAAGGCACGCTCGTCGGAGCCCGCGCCGTCCTGGGCGCTGGAACGATTCTGACCCGATCCACGCCGCTCTACGACCTCGTGCGCGGCGAAATCTACCGCGCGACGCCCGAGCATCCGCTGGAGGTTCCAGAAAATGCCGTGGTCGTTCCCGGCTCGCGCGCCGTAAAAAAAGGCAAAGGCAAATCCGATGACTGGAACCTCTCGCTGTACACGCCCGTCATCGTCAAGTATCGCGACGAGAAGACCGAACGCGGAATTGAACTGGAAGAGTGGCTGCGGTAGGGAGCCCTGGTTTGTCCAACCTACACCCCGCCTCCTGCGTTAACAGCCCTCCGAGCATGGAAGTCAATGCCCAAAAAATTATCTGCAAAGAGAACGCCAGAGTTGGGATTAGAACCCGCTCACGACGGCAACATCGCCGAAGGCGCGCCCGGTAGCTGCATCTGTTCCTCCGCGAACCGGCGCCGCGCTTCGAGATGCTTCTGGCGGAAGTGCGCCCGCGCCCGCTCGCCCCAAGCCCGCACGAAATAGTAATTCAGCGCGCATCCGATGGCCGAGCTCACCACTGGAATCAGGCGTCCCGCCCACCTTTCGACTACATCGGCTCCAGCCTGGACGGCGATCCGCTGAATCACTTTCGGCACAAAGCGGTTAACTACTTCTTTTTCCAGCAACTCGCGGCTGATATCGACCCCAGCAGCGCTGGCCGCTGCAATCCACAACTCGGCAATCTCGTCGTCGGTGTTTAATTCGAAACCATAAATCAGGCTGAGCTTCTGAATGGTGCGCATTGTAATGGCCGATAGAATCCCGAGGTCGGGCACAATCGTGAGAATTCCGCCCAGGCCAAATCCCGCGCCCTCGGCCGCCGCCAGTTTCATCCCGCCGCGGATCACCGACTCCGCCACATCGTCGAGCCGCTCCACCGGAAGCGTGTACACGCCGTGAAAGGTGGCCAGGGGCAAGTCATGCGCCACCCGTAATTGCATCAGGAAGCGCGCGGGATCGACCTTGATGGTGTCATAGGCGCGGGTCAGCCCACCCTGAATCGCCCCCTCCACGCGCCGCCGCAGCCACGATTTCTTGTCGTCGCGCATTTCTCTCCCACGAGTTTATCAGCCCAGAGTCAATGCGCTTCGTTCTCCCCCTGCAGTCGGGAGATGCTCCTCTCTACAGCAACCGCTCCTGTGCTAGCATCGAATTTACTAATGTCAAAAGGAAAACTGCACATTGTTCCGTTAGGCGGAATGGGCGAGTTCGGTATGAACTGCATGGCCATCCGCTATGGCGACGATATCGTCGTCGTCGATGCCGGCCTGATGTTCCCCGAGGCCGAGTTGCTGGGCGTCGATATCGTCGTCCCCGACATCTCTTACCTCCTCGAAAATCGCAAGCATGTGCGCGGCATCGTCCTCACCCATGGCCACGAAGATCACATCGGCGCCCTGCCTTTTATTCTCAGCGAACTGAATGTTCCGGTCTGGGCCACCGAGTTTACCCTGGCCTATGTCGAAGACAAACTCGACGAACACCAACTCCTCGACGACGCCGTCCTGCATGAAATCCGTCCCGGACAACGCTTCAAGGTTGGGCCATTCACCATCCATCCGCTCCAGGTCACCCACAGCCTGGTCGATTGCGTCGCCCTGGCCATTCACACGCCCCTCGGCGTCGTCCTGCATACCGGAGACTTCAAGGTCGACCCCACGCCCACCGACAACCGCCTTTTCGACCTCCACGGTTTCGCCGAGTACGGCAAAGAGGGAGTGCTGGCGCTGTTGCAGGATTCGACCAACGTCGAGCGCAAGGGCTACACGCCCAGCGAACGCGCGGTTCGCCGCAAGTTTGAAGAAGTATTTGTCCGCACCAGGCGGCGTCTGTTCATCTCCTGCTTCTCGTCATCCATCCACCGCATCAAGCTCACCGTCGACATGGCGCGCGAGCATGGCCGCAAGATCTGTTTCATCGGCCGCTCCATGGAGAATTCCTCTGAGATTGCCGAAGACCTCGGCTATGTCGAGATTCCAGAAGGGCTGCTGATCCATCCCGGCGAAATGAAAAATTATCCGCCCGAAAAGGTCTGCGTACTCATCAGCGGCACCCAAGGCGAACCCATGTCGGCGTTATCGCGGGCGGCGGTGGATAACCACAAGCACGCCAAAATCGAAAAAGGCGATACCGTCGTCCTCTCGTCGCGCATCATTCCGGGTAACGAAAAAGCCATCTACCGGATGGTCGATCACCTGTTTCGCCGTGAAGCCTTCGTCATCTACGACGACGGCTCTTACCCGCCCATTCACGTCAGCGGACACGCCAGCCAGGAAGAACTCAAGCTCATCATCAACCTGGTGCGGCCGAAATATTTCATCCCCATCCACGGCGAATACCGGCAACTCAAGCTGCACGCCGAACTGGCCGGTTCGATGCACGGCTCGGTCGGCACCGTCATGCTCATCGAGAGTGGAGACATCCTGGAAATCGATGAACTCGGCGCCCGCAAGGCCGGACGCGTCACCGTAGGCCGCGTCTGCATCGATTCCGGCTCGCGCACCGACGTGGTCGAAGACATCATCGTCAAAGATCGCCGCCACCTCAGCGAAGACGGTTTCGTCATGCCGATCATCGCCATCAACAAGCATACCGGCCGCGTCGAGGCTTCTCCCGAAATTGTGACGCGCGGATTCAACCCCGGCGAAGACACCGTGATCGAACGCATCAAGGAAATCGTCAGCGAGACTCTCGATTCCTCCAGCGCCGAAGAGAAAGCCGACTACGGCGTGATCAAAGAAAAAATCCGCACCGACCTCAAGCGCTATATCTCCCGCCAGACGCAACGCCGCCCGCTGATCATGCCGGTGATACTGGAGATCTGAGGAAATTCGTGCCATTGGGGGTGAATCTGTGACGTCCTCAGAATTAGCACCCAGCCGACTGGCTCGCCCATTGTATGCCGGTCTCATCCGTAGGTTGACCGCACATTTACTTGATGTTCTGATTACATTCTCCGTCGTGCTTTTCGTGGCGCTCACTCTGCGAGTCGTTCGCCCCTTCGGACTCTGGATACCTGTCGGACCGGAACTACCACCCGAGCAAATCTGGGGAACAATGGGGGTTACCGCCAAGCTCTTTATTGTTCTTGCCTTCGTCCTCTCGTCGGGGCCGGTTTACTTCATGCTATGGGAGGCATCGCCGTGGCAGGCGACTTTCGGAAAGCAACTGTTACATATCTATGTGACAGACGATCAAGGAGAGCGGATCAGTCTCGCGCATTCTATCCGCCGTTGGCTTGCCAGATGGGTCTTCAGTTGGCTCGGCGGGAGCCTCATAAGTATGGTTACAATTGCTGCGACGGAGAATCGGAAGGCCCTGGTGCTACGGGGGCGTTCAGTGTCGGGAGGCGATCTTGAAACGTGGCGAATCGTGGCCGCTTTCGGGTTTCCGTTCGTTTGGTTAATGGGAACTTTCCTGGCTACCATTTAATGCCGGGTGCCCCACTCATCGCGCACTCTGCGATGAGTGGGATTGGTTCACATTATCCCTGCTGCGCCGCTTCTACCGTGAGCTTCAGCCCCACCGCCTTGGTCACAGCGACCAGCGTAGAAAGCCGTGGGTTTCCGCGGGCCGATAAAGCGCGGTACAGGCTCTCGCGTTCAATACCAGCGGCTTTGGCGACCTTGGCAATGCCGCCTCGCGCCTCCGCGATCCGTCGTAAGGCGATTAGAAGCACGCTCGGCTCGTCGTCATCCTCTAGTGCAGCGCGGAGGTACTCGGCGGCAAACTCGGGATTGTCGCGCAGTTCTCGAACCGTAGCTTCGTCGTGGGATATGCTCGCCTTACGTTTCATGGCGTCCGCTCCTGGTAGTCTTTGAGATACTCCAACGCGCGCAATTCCATTTTTTCATTATTGCAACTTAAAGATTACAGACTGCGCAAGAATCCCTTGAAAAATGTGTGACGACAGGGCACGCTCAAGTGAGGAGCAGCAATCCATGGTTACTCTCGACGACATTCGCACGGCGCAGGCCCTTCTCCACGGCATCGCCGTCCGCACTCCCCTGCTCGAATGGACAGGCGCGGCGGAGCAGCGCAAGCTCTTCCTCAAGCTCGAAAACCAGCAGCCCATCGGCGCCTTCAAACTTCGCGGCGCTTACAACAAAGTCGCCTCCCTCAGCGACCAAGAACGCCGCCGCGGAGTCGTTTCCTATTCCAGCGGCAATCACGGTCAAGGCGTGGCTTACGCCGCGCGAGCGCTCGGCGTCAAGGCGATCATCGTCATGCCGAGCAATGCTCCTCAGAATAAGCTCGATGCCACCGCTGCCCTTGGAGCGGAGATCGTGATCGTCGGGCCCGGCAGCGAGGAACGCCGCCTGCGCGCCGAACAGTTAGCCGCCGAGCACGGCTACGCGATCGTGCCTCCCTACAACGACGAAAAGATCATCGCCGGCCAGGGAACGGTCGGCCTCGAAATTCTTGAGGACCTCCCCAACGTCGAAACCGTGCTCGTCCCAGTCGGAGGAGGAGGATTGATCAGCGGCCTTTCCGCCGCCATCAAGCTCAGCAATCCGGCCAGGGATCCCCAGGTAAAGGTGATTGGCGTCGAACCCGAACTCGCTGGCGATGCGAGATCCAGTTTGCACGCCGGTCGCATCGTCTCTTTCCCGGCCGAGCAGGTCTCGCAGACGCTCGCAGACGGCCTGCGCACCCAGAGCATCGGCGCCATGAATTTTGAACACATCCGCAATTACGTCGATGAGATTGTCAGCGTGACCGAAGGCGAGATCCTCGAAGCCACACGCATTCTCAGCGCGAATCCGAAAACCACCGCGGAACCGAGCGGCGCCGTGACCATGGCCGCCTTTCTCTTCCATGCCAACGAACTACCCAGCACCACCATCAACGTGGCCGTGATCAGTGGTGGAAACATCGATCCCAGCCTGCTCGCGGACTTGCGGAATCGCGGTTGATTTCGCGCCGCGCTACGCTCGCGCTCTCTCTTCGCCGCTCTGTTTTCTTGGGATGCCTGCAGTCAAGAGCTATGTCCACAGACGACTCGGAGTGCAGGCTCAATTCGTTTCTTCAAGCCCGGCGAATGTACAATCCGGAGTCTCCACCGAGGAACCTGAATCGAGGGGAACTTGAAGCGCTGGCTCGATCGGCTTTTTGAACTCTCGCAACACCAGACCACCATCCGCCGTGAAGTCGTCGCCGGACTGACGACTTTTTTTACGATGGCATACATCGTGGCCGTCAATCCTGCCATTCTGAAAGAGGCGGGAATGCCCGCCGGCGCTTCGCTCACCGCCACGATACTCGCCGCCATTTTTGGCACGCTGCTCATGGCCTTCTATGCCAACCGCCCTTTTGCCATCGCTCCCTACATGGGCGAAAACGCCTTCATCGCGTTCACCGTGGTTCATGTTCTCGGCTACACCTGGCAGAGTGCGCTGGGCGCCGTGTTGCTCGCGGGAGTTCTCTTCATCCTGATGACTTTGTTGCGGCTCCGGCAGTGGATGGTCGATGCCATTCCCACCACGCTGCGCTACAGCTACGCGGTCGGCATCGGACTCTTCCTTACTTTTATCGGATTGAACCAAACTGGCATTGTTACCCTGGGATCGCCTGGGGCCCCGGTGCGGCCTGGCCATCTCACCTCTCTCTCCGTGCTGCTCTCCATCTTCGGGTTCCTGCTGATGACCGTGCTTTCCATTCGCCGCTTCCCGGCCGCGATTCTCCTTGGAGTTCTGGCGGTCGCGCTTCTTAGCTTCGTCACCGGGGTAGCTCAGGCGCCCACTGCTTGGATCAGCCGTCCTCCCAGCCTCCATCCCGTTTTATTCCAGTTCGATCTGCATACCCTGTTCACTTGGGGATTCTTTCCGGTAGTACTGACGATCTTCGTGATGGCATTTGTCGACACCATGGGCACGCTGATTGGAGTCTCGGCCCGCGCCGGTTTCCTCGACAAAGATGGCAACCTGCCGTACATTGAGCGCCCCATGATGGCCGACGCGCTGGCCACTACCTTCGCAGCGATGATTGGAACCACCACCTCGGGAGCTTACATCGAATCCGCCACCGGAGTAGAGGCCGGTGGCCGCACGGGATTGACTGCGGTAGTTACGGCTTTGTGTTTTGTCGGGACTCTGTTTTTCGCCCCATTCATATCCGCCATCCCGCCCCAGGCTTATGGGCCGGCGCTCATCTTCGTCGGATTGCTCATGCTGACCCCGATTACACGCATTCCTTTCGACGACCTCACCGAGTTGGTTCCCGCCTTCGGAGTCATCGTGCTGATGGCCTTCACTTATAACGTCGGCATCGGCATGACGGCAGGCTTCATCCTGTATCCTTTTTGCAAGCTGGTTTCGGGACGCTTGCGGGACGTCCGCCCCGCCCTGTGGGGACTGACTGCCCTGTCCTTGTTGTTCTTCGTCTTTTATCCTTACTCGTAACTCGGTGCCATCGAGAAACGCTGGTTGGAGCAGGAGGGCCCATGGTTCGCTTCGGTATCGTTGGTTTCGGTTTGCATGCCGTGCGACGTCTAATGCCGGGATTTGCGCTGGCGAAAAACTGCCAGGTGGTCGCCCTCTCGCGCCGGGATTCCGCCAAGGCGCTGGAGAATGGCGCGCATTACGGAATCCCTCATGTATTCACCTCGACCCTGGACCTCTGCCGCTGCTCGGATGTCGATGCCGTGCTCGTCACCACTCCCGATGCCTGCCACCTCCATGACGTGCTCACCGCGATTGGGGCCGGCAAGCCCGTCCTGTGCGAAAAGCCGATGGCTATGAACGCCGACCAATGCCGCCAGATGGTCGAAGCGGCCCGGCGCGCGGGCCTTGTCCTCGGCGTAGCCCAGTGTTTTCGCTTTGAGGAAAGTACGGCTCGATTACGGGAGCGAGTCGCGGCGGGTGATATCGGACGTCCGATCTTTGCGCGGGCCGAGTTTTCCTATCTTGCAGGCCCATCCCATGCCCGCACATGGCTCTACGATCACTCGGTGGCCGCTGGTGGCCCCATCGGCGACGTCGGCGTCCACTGCATTGACGCCTTGCGCTACATTCTTCAGGACGAGCCGCGCCGCGTTAGCGCATCCGGCGGCCCGGACGAAAAATCGGGTACGGTGGAAGCCGCCGCCGCCCTGACGCTCGAATTCCACCGAGATACGCTGGCTACGGTGCTGGTCTCTTACCGCGCCCACTATCGCACGCCATTGGAGATTGTTGGTGACGCTGGCGTATTGCGGGTCAATGATGCCCTGAATGTTGAAAGGCCGATCACTGTGGAACTGTGGCGCGAGGGACAAAGGGTGGCCGAAGACATTGTTTCCAATGAACTTACCTATGCCAAACAGGCGGACGCCTTCGCCGCCGCAGTAGCCGGCCAGTGCGTTTTCCCGGTACTAGGCGAAGAAGGCTGGCAGAACCAGATCATTCTCGACGCGGCCTACCGGAGCATGTCGTCGGGGAAGCGCGAGGAGATCCCGCCTTACCCGCCGGATCCGGTGCGGGATTGTAGCGTAAACGCCTAGTGGACATTGAGTTAGCGGCAAAGTCGAGCACAAAAAAGCGTCCTCGACCCAAAAGGATCGCAGGACGCCCGAACAGCCCTCCCCCAAGAACTGCTCGCCCTCAAAATAGGACAACTCGCCCTCGGCCGAAATTGCACTTCCGAGTGACCCGATGGCACCAATGAGCTACTTGCAGAGCACCGCCACCGTGGTAACATCAGTAACCTTGCGACTGGGTACTAATGGGTCGCAATCAGGAGCCTGCAGATGGATTCCTTTCGGGGCTGGCTGACCGCCTACGGAATTGGACATCTGGAAGGTGTTAAGGAAAGTGAATGATGCTAGTGTGCAGCACATTGCACTCGGAGACTCGGAAAGACTGCCGTAGATGTTTGTAAGTTGTTGATAAAATTAGACGATCTAAGTTCGACGGCTTTGGAATAAAGAATGCTCTTTAGTAGATAGGCGAAACTACCTTGAGCGCAGGCTTCGAGGTCGAAAAAAGTACAAAAAATTTGGAGGGGATTAAAATGAGGCGAGTGATAGTTCTTGCGTTACTGGCGTTGGCTTTGCCAATCGCTGCTTGGGCGGACGGTATTGTCCTCACGAATCAAAATGGCTCAATCAATATTACGGATGCCGGGATCACTTCCAGGCAGTCGATATTGACCAGCTACAACGGCATCGTCCCATCGTCGAAGTCTGGGTCCCTCGGTTCGGTCAGCTTCACGACCGGCGCTCTGACCAGTGGATCGATTTTGAATGGCGGAACATTCTCGTCCACCGGTTCCACGTTTGTGGTGATCGGGCGCGGCGCTTGGGCGAAGTCGTTCCCGGGGTTCTCGCACGGCAAAGTAACGCTGTTCAGCGGCACTTTCGTCGGGCCGATCACGTGGACTTTGACCAGCGCGCCTGGCGTCAAGAACCTGACCTACCAGCTTAGCGGCACGATCGAAGGCCAGTTGTACAACGGCGTGACCGTAATGGGAACCACTACCCAGAACATCTTCACCGTGAACGGTCAACTGGTCCAGGGCATTGGACACATCCGCGTTGGTACCACAAATCTGGCCGTTCCCGAACCTGGAACTCTAGGTCTTCTGGGCACCGGGCTTGTGGGTATCGCTGGCGTGTTTCGACGCAAACTGATGGGAGCATAACGTAAACTCTGTAGATTCGCCCAAAACACTCAACTCATAGCCCCGCCGCAAGGCGGGGCTTCTGATTTAAGGACAAGCTTGTCGATTGTCTTTATAGGCTTTGCAGCAGAATAAGGCGCCTCCCTGAACCTCCCAGCTTGACTTGAACTAGCCTCCCAATCCCACCCCGTCGATCGATTCCCTCCGTTACCGCGGTAACCGCCCGCGGGGGCTTTGCCGTTGACCCTACCTGAGTTCCTCCCTAGAGTCAGGCCCAGGGGGACGTAATGAAGGATATCCACGAGGTTTTGCGCCGCAAGCAGGCGCAGTATGCGCAACTGGGCAAGCAGATCGAGATGCTGCAGCAGGCTGCCGAGAAACTACGCGAAGTCGCGCCCTTGCTGGCCGAAAACGACAATGAGGACGAGAGCGCGGTGCTGACGGAAGTGGACGAGGAGAGCTCCAATGCGATGGCTGCCCGCGCCGGGGTTCAATCCGCGCCCGTCCCAGCCTTGTCCAAGCCCGGACGCAGCGTGACTCCGCGCTGGCCGTAGACGCCTCGCGCACACTTCAGCGCTAGGCGGGAGACTGGTTGCGATGATATTGCAGGCACTGCTGGTGTCGAAAGATGATGCGACTGCGGAAGCCTTGACTCAGGTCCTGGCGCAGTTTGACGTGATTGTGGATCGGAGGAACGCCTCCGAGATCGCCATGGCGCGACTGACGGAAGAGCGTTTCGACGAGGTCATCGTCGACTTCGACGATCCCGAAACCGCCACTCTGTTGCTCGAAGGCTGTCGTCGCCTCGCCGGGCCCGACCGTACTCCACCTGTCACTGTAGCCCTGCTGCACGATGCCTCGCAGATTCGTTCGATTCTCGGCGCCGGCGCTCATTTCATCCTGACCAAGCCCATCTCCGCGCAGCAGGCTCACAACGCCTTGCGGGCGGCTACTGCGCTCCTGCAGCGCGAAAGGCGCCACTCGTTACGGGTTGCGGTGCAGGCTGCGATTTCCCTGCGCATCGACGAAGACAAGACGATCGAAGGCATTCTGCTCGATTTGAGTATGGGCGGCATGGATGTGCTGGCGGCCAAGCCGATCCCGTCCGGCACCGTAGTCCGTGTCTCCTTCGAACTTCCCGACGTTCCCCCTGCCCTCGAGACCAATGCGGAGGTTGCCTGGAGTTCCACAAACGGTCAAATCGGACTGCGCTTCATCGATATGGAAGCCGGCGTTCACGAGAAGATGGGCCAGTGGTTGGCCGCCCGTTCGCACGACTTGTTGTCCCAACAACCAGAAGCAGTCAGCGAATGCCAACTGACCGACCTTAGCTTGGGTGGCTGCTATGTGCGGACCGAGTCTCCGTTTCCGCAATCTTCAACCGTCGACCTTTGCCTGCGCGCCGCTGACATGGAGATCCACGCGGAAGGTTTCGTCCAGGTCATGCATCCCGGACATGGCATGGGCATCGAATTTGCCGCCCGCACCGAAGAACAGCGCCAGAGCGTTGGCCGGTTTATCGAGTTCCTCGCCAGCCAGCCCGGCATTACTCCGCAACTGGAAGCTTCTCCTCGTTCTTTGGTCGCCGATGCGGCCAACCTTTGCCAGACTGGCCCTGGATCCAACCACGACGACCCGCTCCTCGAATTGCTGCGAACCGGCCAAGCCCTCGATCAAGACGCATTTCTAGCGGAAATGCAGCGCCAGAGAACCCCGGCAGCCGTCAGCCAATAAACACAACCAGCTAGAGAACTGAGAACCGGACCGGCACCCCGTCTTTAGTGTCGGCCCTGATTCCCAGTGGTCTGTTCCACCTCATTGCTCGCAGACTACCTCGCCACCAACCGACAATGGTTTCACTACAGTTAATTTTCCGAGAATTTCCCCATGCAATAGAATTGCTCTTTCGCTGCCGGACACCTTTATAAACTCAAGGCTCAAATTGCGCCGAAATCCGATCTTGCGCGCGTTATTGCTCCCCGGCGCCTGTCTGCTCGCCATTGCTCCTTTTTTCTGGTGGGGCAGCGCCTCGGGGCATGATTTTGAGTTCCACATGAATTCGTGGATGGAAGTCCTCGCCCAATGGAAGCACGGCATCGTGTATCCGCGTTGGGCGGCGCTGGCGCACTGGGGATTCGGCGAAGCGCGCTTCCTCTTCTATCCGCCCGCTTCATGGACTCTCGGCGCGGCTCTCGGCGCCGCCTTGCCCTGGCCAATGGTTCCCGGCGCCTATTGCTGGATCGCCCTCATGCTTGCCGGAACCGCCATGTACCGGCTCGCCCGCCAGTGGCTCGCGCCTCGGGACGCCTTGTTTGCAGCCCTGTTCTATGCGCTCAATCCCTACCATTTGTTGATCGTCTACTGGCGCAGCGCCTATGCCGAACTGCTGGCCTCCGCCCTGTTGCCGCTCTTGTTGCTTTGCGTCCTGCGGCTGTTTCCTCGCGAATCCGAACCCGTTCGTCCCATACTGGGCTTGAGTCTTACCCTGGCCGCTGCCTGGCTCACCAACGTCCCGGCCGCCGTGATGATTCACTACTCCGCGGCCGGGTTAGTGCTGGTGTTGACTGCGCGTGAGGCTGTGCGCGCGCGGTCCTGGTCTCCGCTTATCTGCCGTCCTCTCCTGCGGACGACCTTGGCCGTAGTGCTCGGCGCCGGTCTCGCATCCTTCTATCTTGTACCCGCAATCTACGAACAGAAATGGGTTGACCTGACCCAGGTGCTGTCGCCGGGAGTGCGCCCGCAAGACAATTTTCTGTTCACCAACACCGCCGACCCCGATCACAACCGCTTCAATCTTCTGGTTTCGATGCTTGCCCTCGCAGAAATCGGCGCGCTACTGTTTGCAATCTGGGCTTCCTGGCAAAAGAAACCGGTATTCGCAGTAACCCCCGGCTCACCCGTCCCGTGCCACCCGACTCAGTCGCACGCGCCGTGGATGTTAATTTCCGCCTGGGGTCTCGGCAGTGCCTTCCTGATGCTTTCGCTCAGCAATTTGTTCTGGCAACACTTGCCGAAGTTGCGATTCGCCCAACTTCCCTTCCGCTGGTTGCTATGCCTGAACGCCGCCTTGGCCATGCTCCTCGCCATGGCCGCGAAACGCTGGACTTCCCGCCTGCTGGTACCCGCCGTGCTTCTGGGCGTGCTGATTGCCGCCGGCCATCGCACCCAGCCCCCCTGGTGGGACACCGCCGACGACATTCGCGAGATGACCGATGCCTTCGACGACGAAACTGGCTACGAAGGCATCGAGGAATATGTGCCCGCGGGAGCCGACCTCGACCAGTTGAACAAAAGCCTGCCCCGCATCAGCGACGAAGCCGGCGCGCCGGTTCCGGCCCGGATATTAGCCTGGCTGCAGACCGAGAAACACTTCGTCGTGCATGCCTCCAGGCCCGAAAATCTGGACCTGCATCTCTTCAACTATCCCGCCTGGCAGGTCACCGTCAACGGACGGTCGGCACCGACCGAGACCGCCCATCCGACGGGCATTCTCGTGATTCCGATTCTCGAGGGTAGCAATGATGTGTGGGTCCGCTTCCGGCGCACCCTCGATCGAACCATCGGGAACGCCATCTCCGGCTTCAGCCTGATCCTGCTGGCCGTCGTCTGGATCAGAACGCGCCCCAAGCTGATCCCGCCTAAGCGAAAGGACAACCCGTGACCTCTCAGCCCGAACGAATGACCCATCGCATTTTGATCGCGACCTCGAACCCCGGCAAGCTTCGCGATTTCACCGGAGCCGCCGCAGCCCATGGCATCACGATCGCCGGCATCCCCCGCTTTTCTTCCCTGCCTCCGGTCGTCGAAGACGGCGACACGTTCGAACAGAACGCGCGCAAGAAAGCCGAGTCCTACAGCCGGGCTGTTCCTGGCGAATTGGTTCTGGCCGATGACTCCGGCCTCGAGATTGACGCGCTCAGCGGAGCGCCCGGTGTCCACTCCGCCCGCTATGCCGCCGAACAACCCCACGCCGCCGAGTGCAACACGGACGACGAGGCCAACAACGCGAGAGTCCTGCGCGAACTGACGGGCGTTCCCGCCGAACAACGCACCGCGCGATTCGTCTGCGTGCTCGCCGCTGGCCGGGACGGGCAGACGGTGCGCACCTTCCGCGGTACTGCCGAAGGCCTCATTCTCAACGCGCCCCGAGGCACTCATGGATTCGGCTACGATCCAATGTTCTTCTTCCCGCAAATCGGCAAGACCTTCGCCGAATTGAGCGCAGCAGAAAAAGCGAATTACAGCCATCGCGGTGCAGCTTTTCTCGCCTTCCTGCAATGGTATCGGCAAACGCAAATCTAATGCACCGCTGGTACGCGACACTGCAAATTCCACAGCGAATGCCGATCTCGCCTTGACTTACACTCCTGCCGAAAACGATAATAACCAGTTTGCACTTCGGACCACGCAAGGAGCAGTCATCGTGGCTTCAACTGCCAATCCCGTCGCTCCCAGAATCAAAACAGGGGTCGCTCCACTGCGCGCTGGCGAGGGTATTTCTTTCCTGCTCCGCCGCCTGCATTCCATCACCGGCGTCGTACCCATCGGAGCCTTCCTCCTCGAACACTTCATCTCCAACGCCGAAGCCTTCAAAGGCCCCATCGCCTACGGAAAACAAGTCGAATTCCTGAATAGCCTGCCCGCCGTCTTCCTGCTGGAACTATTCTTTATCTGGATTCCCATCCTCTATCACGGCCTCTACGGCATCTACATCTGGTATCAGGGAGAGACCAACGTCGCCGCCTATCCATGGAGCGGCAACTGGCTCTATACCTCGCAACGCTGGACCGGAATCATCGCGCTCGTCTACATGGTGCAGCATACTTACTACCTGCGCTTCACCGGCCTGCATCTGCCCACGCACCCCATGCAATCGTTCGCCAAGGTCCAGGGAGAATTTCAGAATCCGTGGATGGTCGCCTTCTACGCCGTCGGCATCATTGCCGCTTCCTGGCACTTCAGCTACGGACTCTGGCTGTTCGCCGCGAAGTGGGGCATCACCACCGGAGAGCGGGCGCGCCGCCGCTTCGGTTATCTCTGTCTGGCGCTTGCCCTGGGCTTGGTTTCGATCGGGGCCGTAAGTATGTACGGATTTTTGAAGACTCCGTACCAGCCGCTGGATTCAAACGCGACGGAAAACATCGTGATGCGCTGAAAGTTCAAGATGGTCGTTAGTCGCAGGTCGTTAGTCGCAGGTCGTTAGTCGATGATCGTTAGTCGTTCGGATCGAACGTTCCCAACGACCAACGACCTGCGAAGAATGACGACCGAGATTGGATTCATACATGGCAGCTCCAAGAATTGTCGTGGTGGGTGGCGGCCTGGCAGGCCTCGCAGCCGTGATCAAGATCGCCGAGATGGGCGGCGAGGTTGACCTGTTCTCGATTGTCCCCGTAAAACGCTCGCACTCCGTCTGCGCCCAGGGTGGCATCAACGCCGCCAAGAACCTCAAGGGCGAAGGCGACTCCACCTGGCAGCATTTCGACGACACCATCTACGGAGGGGACTTCCTCGCCAACCAGCCGCCGGTCAAAGCTATGTGCGAGGCCGCTCCCGGCATCATCGATCTGCTCGACCGCATGGGCGTTCCCTTCAACCGCACGCCGGAAGGCCTGCTCGATTTCCGCCGTTTTGGCGGCACGCTCTACAACCGCACCGCATTTGCCGGAGCCACCACCGGACAGCAACTCCTCTACGCGCTCGACGAACAGGTCCGCCGCTACGAGTCCGAAGGCAAAGTGAAAAAATATGAGCACTGGGAATTTCTCTCCGCAGTGCTCGATGGCAGCCGCATTGCCCGCGGCATCTGCGCCATGGACCTGCGCACCATGGAAATCCGCACCTTCCCCGCCGACGCCATCATCGTCGCCACCGGCGGCAACGGCGCCATCTTCGGCAAGTCCACCAACTCGGTCGTATGCACTGGATCGGCGCAGTCCGCCCTCTATCAGCAGGGTTGCTACTACGCCAATGGCGAGTTTATCCAGGTCCATCCCACATGCATCCCCGGAGAAGACAAGCTGCGCCTCATGTCGGAATCGGCGCGCGGCGAAGGTGGACGCGTCTGGGTTCCGAAAACTCTCAACGACAAACGCGATCCCAAGTCCATCCCGGAAAGCGAACGCTGGTATTTTCTAGAAGAGTGGTATCCGAAATACGGCAACCTCGTGCCGCGGGACGTCGCCACGCGCGCGATTTTCAAAGTCGTCTATGAATACAACCTCGGCATCGATGGCAAGCCCATGGTCTACCTCGACCTCACGCACATCGACCGCAAGACTCTCGACCGCAAACTTGAAGGAATTCTGGAAATCTACGAAAAATTTGTCGGCGACGATCCCCGCGACACTCCCATGAAGATCTTCCCCGGCATGCACTACACCATGGGCGGTCTCTGGATCGATTACAAGCAGTCCACGAATATCCCCGGCATTTTCGCGGCGGGCGAGGCCGAGTATCAGTACCACGGCGCCAATCGACTGGGAGCGAATTCGCTGATGTCGTGCATCTACGGCGGCTTCATCGCCGGCCCAAACGCGGTCCAGTACGCCAAAAATCTGCAGGCGGCTCCAGGCAACGGCCATTTTGACGCAGAGCGTAAGCGCCAGCAAGACATCAATGCCGGCCTGATGAAAGCCGACGGCAGCGAAAATCCCTTCCTCATCTGGCGCGAACTGGGCGCGCTCATGACCGAGAACTGCACCGTCATCCGCTACAACAAGAAGTGCCAGGAAGCCGACGCCAGGATCGTCGATCTGCTCCATCGCTTCCAGAAGATCAACCTGAGCGACCGCTCGCAGTGGGCGAACACTACCATTGCCTTCGTGCGCCAGTTGTACAACATGCTGCAGTTGTCGCGCGTCATCGCCCAGGGCGCGGCCATGCGCGACGAGTCTCGCGGCTCGCACTACAAACCCGATTTCCCCGAGCGCGACGACAAGAACTGGATGAAGACCACAAAAGCAACCTTCGCGCCCGATTTGGATGAGCCGAAGTTCGAGTTCGAGCCTGTGGATGCAAGCCTCATCCCGCCGCGGCCGAGGAAGTACTGAAGTCTGATCGTGCGCTAGATCAGATTGATAACTGGTTCAGATTGATGGAATATTTGCCATGACCGAACGAACACAGGAACTCCTGCAGAAGGCGCTTTCGTTGCCGGACAATGAACGCGCCGAACTAGCCGGAAGTCTGATCGCCAGTCTGGATACGAATATTGATCCCGACGTTGACGCGGCGTGGCAGGCGGAAATCGCGCGGCGCGCGGACGAGGTGCGTTCAGGCGGTGTAAGCACGGTTCCGTGGCCCGAGGTTCAGAAAAAGGCGCGGGCTCTGCTCGATGGCAAGTAAGCCGGTTCGCCTCCATCCGGAGGCCGAGCGCGAGTATCTGGAGGCACTCGGTTGGTATCGAGATCGTAGTGTGGTAGTAGCTTCAGATTTTGAGCTGGCAGTAAGTAAAGCGGCACATGCGATCGAAGCGGCTCCGCAGCGTTGGCCGAGCTACTTCGGAGAATTCCGGCGGTACACGTTGCATCGGTTTCCGTTCAACATCGTGTATCAGGAAATGCTTTCAGAGGTCGTTGTTTTTGCAGTCGCTCATGGCCGGCGTCGACCAGGGTACTGGAGAAAACGAGTCGAAGTTTGAGTTCTAGCGTGTGCACGCAGCGCTAATCCGCCGCGTCCGAGGAAGTACTGATTGTAGAGATGCGGATGCCGTTGTCCGCGCAAAGCGCAAGTTAGGAGTATCCGTGACCAAGTGGGCATCTCGCAACAAGTGGTTCGGGACGTTAAAGCTCTTGGTTTTTCCCGCGCTTTTCATTTGGCTGCGCTGGTTCAGTAGCTTGTGGCAGTACCGTTGGACCGGCTTCTTCCTTGGCGTTGTTCTCGTTTTGAGTTCGCTTCGGAACAGAAGCAGATCGCAGCCTTGGCGTGATCGCATCAGTTACTACGCATCCCCGAAGATGGCTTGGGTTGCGGTAATCGTCTGCCCACTAGCTCTCGGCGGGATAATCATGAAAGATTTCTTCGCCGGAGCTGCCTTCTTTCCCACTGGCCCTAGAGCTGGAAGCGACGACGGCTTTTTTGGCGTAGTGATTCTTGCCTCTGCAATAGAGAGTGTATTTTCGTTCTGGCTATCAAGGCGCAACTCCGGTAGTGACAAGGACAATTTCCTGAAGACGCAAACTCATGGCTAACACAAAGACCGTAATCCTAAAAATCCGCCGCCAACTCACCCCCGACGCCCGCGCGTCCTGGGAAGAGTTCGAAATTCCTTACAAGCCGAACATGAACATCACTTCGGCACTGATGGAGATCGCGGCTAACCCCGTCACTCGCGATGGCAAACAAACCACGCCCATCACCTACGATTCCAGTTGTCTCGAAGAAATCTGCGGCTCCTGCGCCATGCTCATCAATGGACGCGCCCGCATGGCTTGTTCCTCCCTGCTCGACAGTCTCGAGAAGCCCATCAAACTGGAACCGCTCTCCAAGTTCCCCGTGGTGCGCGACCTCGCCGTCGATCGCAGCGTACTCTTTGAGAACCTGAAGAAAGTCAAAGCCTGGATCCCGGTCGATGGCACCTACGACCTCGGTCCCGGGCCGCGCATGACGATGGAGGAACAGGAAAAGGCTTATCCCCTGTCCAACTGCATTTCATGCTGCTGCTGCATGGAAGCTTGCCCCCAGTTTAACGACGACACAGGATTCGTCGGCGCCGCCACCATCTCCCAGGTGCGACTGTTCAACACCCATCCTACCGGGGCCGCCTTGAAGCGCGAGCGCTTGTCGGCCCTCATGGGCGACGGCGGCATCCAGGAATGCGGCTTCGCCCAGAATTGCGTCGAGGTCTGCCCCAAGAGTATTCCGCTGACTACCTCGATTGCCGACGTCGGCGGCCAAGTCATGAAGCAAGCGCTGGTTGACCTGTTCCGGAAGTGAGCAGGCCGGTTGAGTGCTTGTTTAGTACGCGCGAAGTTAGTGTTTTAGCCGTTCTCAGACGCCCTAGACCTTTTGAGCAGACTGTTGCCGCCTCAACCCCGTCCCGATGGGGATTCGTTTCGGCAATTGGCCACTCAGGACCGTTGGTTACCAGCCGGGTGACCATTCGTAACTCCCTTCGGTAATTGGGTTTAGCGCGAATTACTTAATGAAATTATTCAGCTGTGGTTTACAATTGGAATGCTGCTACGAAAGCGGGGACTTTTCCACAGCCTCAATTTCTGTTAACGTGGCGCACTCAATTAAATGCCGTCACCATGGCGAATCGATTCATAGTGCAAGCCCAAAGCCCGACAGACTCCATACCGCCGCGTAAGCTGGCGGTTGCGCTTATGCTAGCCATGTTCTTTGTGCTTGCGGCCTCACCAGGCGCCGTGGCCATGCGCCGGCCCGACCATCGCCATCATCGCATTCTCCGTCACCTTCGTGGTTTGCTCTGGAATCCGATGTTCAGGCCATCCCACGATTCCCTGCTCCGCCAAAACGAAGAGATCAATCGCCTCGAACTACCCCGCATTCAAGACGACGACGAACTCGAAGCCCTGAAAGCCTCGGGCGATCTCGTGCCCATCGAGGAGAGCGAATCTCTTCGCATTGAGCACGGCCTCGACCCCTCCCGCCGCTTTTGCCGTCCCTGGACCCGCGACTTTGTGCAGGATCTTTCCGAAGTCTATTACCGCGAGTTTCACGATCAGATCCAGGTAAATTCCGCGGTTCGCACCGTCAAAGTTCAGAAGAAACTTCGCCGCCACAATCGCAATGCCGCGCCCGCCGATGGTGACACTGCGTCCTCTCATCTCGCCGGCGTGACCGTCGATCTGCAGCGCCGCGGCTTGACTAAAGATGAGATCCGCTTTGTCGAGCGCTACTTGTTTTATCTGAACGCCCTGGGACTGGTCGAACCCGAAGAAGAGCGCCGGCACTGGTGCTTCCACATCATGGTCTCGGACCGCTATACTGACTGGCGTCAGACCCAGACAATCTTCCCCCAGCCCCCAGCTGACGAAACCGTCAGCGCCCCCGCCACTGCCACCGCCAGCTCAGCCGCAACGACCGCTTCTTCGAACTGAATCTCTTTCGGTTTCCTCCTCAACCTCTGCTTCATTCCCGCCTCCGCTACAATCTCCACAGCATGATCATTCTCATGGCGGGACTTCCCGGCACTGGCAAGACCACGCTCGCCCGCGAACTGGCCCGGCGCACCGAAGGCGCCGTCGTCAGCAAAGACGAGATCCGCTCCGCCCTCTTCTCGCCCCAGGATATCGAGTACTCCGTCGAACAGGACGATTTCGTCATGGAGATCATGCTCGACGCCGCGCGCTATCTGCTGCGAAAAACTCCGGCTCGTAAGATCTTTCTCGACGGCCGTCCTTTCTCCCGCCGCTACCAGATCGACCGCGTGCTCGCGATCGCCCGCGAACTCGATCAGCCCTGGACGATCATCCAGTGCACTTGTTCCGACGACTCGGCCCGCCGCCGTCTCGATGTCGATCCCGATCCTGCGCATCCCGCCCACAACCGCACCTTCGCGCTCTACCTGGACGTGAAAGCCCGGTTTGAAGCAATCACATATACGAAAACCGCGATTTCTACCGACCAACCGGTGGAGATGTGCATTCAACAGGCGCTCAATGCCGTATCCACTTCGTAAGCCATCGCAGGAGCGCCCCATCAATGGTGCGCCGCACGAATCAAGCGCCCTTCCATCCGCCGCTCACCCGACATCGTATAGAATCCCTGTTCACCATGAACAAGCTAGCCTTCGTCGTCATCATCGCCCTCGCCTGCGCCGCCTCCGCCAGCTCGCAAACCATCTCTGCCAAGGCTCGCGAGATTCAGAACTCCGCCATCGTCATCGACACGCACGCCGACACGCCGCAGCGCTTCCTCGACGAAAATTACGATATCGGATCCACCGACCCACACGACCCCGGCCACATTAGCCTCGACAAGGCGAAGGCCGGCAATCTCGGCGCCGAATTTTTTTCCATCTGGGTCGACCCGGAAACCAACCAGGGCCACTTCGCCCGCCACACGCTCGACCTCATCGATTCGGTGTACGAACAGGCGGCCCATCATCCCGACCGCATGATGATGGCCTTCAGTGTCGCAGACATCGAACGCGCTCATCACGAACACAAGCTCGCCGCGCTGCTCGGTATCGAAGGCGGACACTCCATCGAAAACGACGTGCACCTGCTGCGCGATTTCTACCGTCTCGGCGTGCGCTACATGACCTTAAGTTGGTCGAACACCAACGAGTGGGCCGACTCTTCCGGAGACATCAACGATCCCAAAGTCGAGCATCACAACGGCCTCACCGAGGGCGGCAAGCAGATCGTTCTCGAAATGAATCGCCTCGGCATGCTGGTCGATATCTCGCACGTTGCCGACAAGACGTTCTATGACGCCATCGCCGTCACCAAAGCGCCGGTCATCGCATCGCATTCCTCAGCGCGCGCGCTGACCAATCATCCGCGCAATATGACCGACGACATGCTCCAGGCCGTCGCCAAAAACGACGGCGTCGTCCAGGTAAATTTCTACAACGCCTTCATCGACGAAACTTATCGCAAAGCCGCCGAAGCTCAGTCCAAAGATCGCAACGCCGCAGTCGCGGCCAACGCCGAGAAACTCAAAGCCGCCGGAAAGACCGTCTCGTATCTCGACTCCGACCGCATCGAGCGCGAGTGGGCTGCCAAAATTCCGCGTCCTCCGCTGAGTGCCCTGATCGATCACATCGACCACATCGCCAAAATCGCTGGCATCGATCATGTTGGCCTCGGCTCCGATTTCGATGGTGTCAGCGGAGCCACTCCAACCGGCATCGATTCCGCCGCCGACCTGCCTAAGATCACCCAGGCCCTGCTGGACCGCGGCTACACCGCCAACGACATCCGGAAGATTCTCGGCGGCAATCTGCTTCGCGTCTTTCACGACGCCGAACGTGTCAGCCGCGAAATGCAAGGCGGCCGATAAACAGCGCAAAACCCGATTGCACCCTCAGTTCCAAGACAACCCGCAATCTCTTTCCGCACGATCGACTGTCGTACGATCGACTGTCGTACAATCCTTTGTCGTACAATCAAAGCTTGCCAAAACCAACAGGAGCACTCATGCGCACTCTACTGTTTTCGCTTGTCCTGATCCTCTCCACGTCCCTGCTCGGGACCGCACAGGCCGCGTCCACTCCTTCCACAGCCACCAAGCCACCCGTGCCTAAGGCTGCGCCCGCTGCCAGCGTCGAACCCACCGCCATCATTCACACCACCGCCGGCGACCTGCATTGCACATTGTTTCCGAAGGTCGCTCCCATCGGAGTCGAGAACTTCATCGCCTTGGCCAGTGGCACCAAGGATTGGACCAGCCCCGTCTCGCACGCCAAAAAGCACGGCGTTCCCCTCTATGACGGCACCATCTTTCACCGTGTGATCCCCGACTTTATGATCCAGGGCGGAGATCCCAAAGGCGACGGAACGGGCGATCCCGGCTACGCGTTCAAGAATGAGACTTCACCCTCCGTCAAGTTCGATCAGCCCGGACGTCTCGCCTATGCCAACGCTGGACCTGACACCAACGGCTCGCAATTCTTTATCACCGAAGTTCCCTACCCCAGCCTCAATGGCGGCTATACCATCTTTGGGCAGTGCGACGCGGAGGCCGTCGAACTGGTGAAGAAAATCGCTCGTATGGCCACCGACGGCGAACGCCCTCTCCGCCCCATCAAAATTACCCATATCGAGATTCACCGCGCCGGCGCTGCCAAGCCAGCAACCGCCGCGCCCAAACCGTCCGCGGCAACAACCAGGAAACCTGCATAGAGACGCGGCTCGCTGCCCATCGACGAGCGAGCCTCATCTCCTCAGGCTTATTCATTTCCGATACGAAAGGTGGACCTATGACCCGCACCCCCGGAACTTATGCCGTGTTTGAAACCAGCGAAGGCAACATCGTTTGCCGCTTGTTTGAGAAGGATGCGCCCAAGACAGTCGCCAACTTCATCGAACTCACCGAAGGCAAACGCGAATGGACCCATCCCACAACCCGCAAGAAGAGTACCGACCCCCTCTATCACGGAACCGTCTTCCATCGCGTGATTCCCGACTTCATGATCCAGGGCGGGGACCCGATGGGTACCGGTTTTGGCGGTCCCGGCTACCAGTTTGAGGACGAAACCAAGGGTTCGCCCCATCGTTTTGACAAGCCTGGCAAACTGGCCATGGCGAACTCCGGCCCCAATACCAACGGATCGCAGTTTTTCATCACGGTTGCCAATACCGACTGGCTCACCGGCAAGCACACCATCTTTGGCGAAGTTGTTGAGGGACACGACGTGGTCGAGAAAATTTCGAAATCCCCTCGCAACCGCCAGGACCGTCCCAACAAAGACGTCGTGGTCAAGTCGGTGAAGATCGAACGCTGAGATCGAATATCTAAGCTCGAATATCTAAGAACGAATATCTAAGATCGAACGCCCGGTGCCCCACGTCTCGCCGTTGAGACGTGGGATCCGCGCCCCACAACGTTGTGCGTCCCGTCACAGCCCTCCGTGATCGCTAGCCTAGTTTTACCCGTACCCATCTATAATGATACTTTCCTTTGCGATTTCTGGAGGATAGGTGCATGGCGTCGTTCAACGGAGTTCCCGTTCCACCCAACGGACAGAAAATTGAATACAGCAACGGCAAGTACCGCGTGCCCGATCACCCGATCGTCCCGTTCATTGAAGGCGACGGCACCGGCCGCGACATCTGGAAAGCCTCCGTCCGCGTCTTCGACGCCGCCGTCGAAAAGGCCTACATCGGCAAACGCTCCGTGGCCTGGTACGAAGTCTTCGCGGGAGAAAAAGCCAAAGCCCGTTTCCAGAACTGGCTGCCCGACGACACCATCAGCGCGATCCGCGAATTTCGCGTGGCCATCAAAGGCCCGCTGACTACGCCTGTCGGAGGCGGCATTCGCTCCCTCAACGTGGCTCTGCGTCAGATCCTCGATCTCTACTCCTGCGTGCGGCCCGTAAAGTATTACGCCGGCGTGCCCTCGCCCGTGAAGCATCCCGAACGCATGAATATCGTCATCTTCCGCGAAAACACGGAGGACGTCTACGCCGGCATCGAGTGGGAAGAAGGCACCGCCGATTGCGCCCGCCTCATTGAGTTCCTCAACAAAGACATGTTGAAGGGCGGCAAGAAACAGATCCGCCTCGATTCCGGCGTCGGCATCAAACCCATGTCCATCACCGGCACCAAGCGCCTGGTTCGGATGGCCATTCGGCACGCTCTCGAAAACAAAAACAAAGCCGTCACCCTCGTTCACAAAGGCAACATCCAGAAATTCACCGAGGGCGCGTTTCGCAAGTGGGGATACGAAATCGCTACCGAGGAATTCCGCGACCAAGTCATTACCGAGCGCGAGAGCTGGATCATCGACAACAAAGACAAGAATCCTAGCCTCACAGTCGCGCAAAATGCTGAACTGGTCGAGCCCGGAATGGAATTCGCGCCACCGGAATTTCGTCAGGCCGTGGAAAAAGAAGTGCAGCAAGTCCTCGATTCTATCTACGCCACCCACGGCAAAGGCGCGTGGAAAAAGAAGCTGATGATCAACGACCGCATCGCCGACTCCATCTTCCAGCAGGTAGTGACGCGAGCCGATGAATACAGCGTTCTCGCCACCCCCAATCTGAACGGAGACTATATCTCCGACGCCTGCGCCGCCCAGGTTGGCGGTCTCGGCATCGCCCCTGGAGCCAACGTCGGCGACGGCTACGCCATCTTCGAAGCCACTCACGGCACCGCTCCCAAATACGCCGACAAAGACGTCATCAACCCCGGCTCCGTGATTCTCTCGGGAGTCATGATGTTCCGCTTCCTGGGATGGACCGAAGCCGCGGATCTGATCGAACAAAGCCTCGAACGCACTATCGAACAGAAGAAAGTTACCTACGACTTCGAGCGCCTGATGGAAGGCGCAACCAAAGTAAAGACCAGCGAATTTGCCAACTGCATGATCGAAAACATGCACGTCGCCGTGGCTGCGGACTGATTCGCATCAAGGTACGCCTTCAGGCATACCATAGGTGCGGTTTCGAAAAGTTTTCGGGAAGGGTACGACTTTAGTCGTGCCGCTAACGTTCAAAAATAATGCGGGCTTTAGCCCCTGAGGGAAACACTTCATGCGCAATAAAGTCACCATCGTAGGTTCCGGAAACGTAGGCGCCACCGCTGCTCACTGGATCGCCTCCAAAGAACTCGCCGACGTAGTCCTCATCGACATCGTCGAAGGCGTCCCGCAAGGCAAAGGCCTCGACCTGCTCGAAGCCATGCCCATCGAGAAGCGCGACTCCGCCATCCTCGGCACCAACGACTACGCCGACACTGCCAACTCCGACATCGTCGTCATCACCGCTGGAATTCCGCGCAAACCTGGCATGAGCCGCGACGATCTACTCAACACCAACCACAAAATCATGAACGACGTAGTCGGCAAGATCGTGCACCACTCGCCGAACTGCATCCTCATCATCGTCTCCAACCCGCTCGACGCCATGGCGCAAGCCGCCTACAAGATGAGCGGCTTCCCCCGCGAGCGCGTCATCGGCATGGCCGGAGTGCTCGACTCCGCCCGCTTCCGCGCCTTCATCGCCCAGGAACTCAAAGTCAGCGTCGAGAACGTGACCGCCTTCGTCCTCGGCGGACACGGCGACACCATGGTTCCTCTTCCCCGCTATTCCACTGTCGCCGGCATTCCGATTACTGAACTGATGGATAAGGCCACGCTAGACCGGATCGTGCAGCGCACCCGCGACGGTGGTGCCGAGATCGTCAAACATCTGAAAACCGGCTCCGCCTACTACGCCCCGTCGGCCGCCGCCACCGAAATGGTCGAAGCCATCCTCAAGGACAAGAAAAAAATTCTCCCCTGCGCCGCCTACCTCAACGGAGAGTATGGCATCCACGGCCTCTTCGTAGGCGTCCCCGTGAAACTCGGCTCCAAAGGAATCGAGCAAATCATCGAGATCAAACTCACCGCGGAAGAAAAAGCGGCCCTCGACAAAAGCGCCGCCGCCGTGAAAGAACTCATCGCGGTGATCAACGTTTAGAAGCGGGCCCCTTTCATGGACATGTGATGGGCATGGCTGTAGCCATGCATGAGTGAAAACCGTACTTGATTTGTCTTCCACCCAGCGTCAGAATATGTTTGGTTAGATTGCACGTTGCGATGCAGGTTATGCGCGGAAGCATATACAGACTGTTGGTACTGCTTGTAGTCACGGGATTGGTGTCGCCGATTTCAGGCCAGGTTCCACGATACCGTATAACAGCAACGACAACCACGAACGGCTCTCAGCGCTTGGCAAGCATGCCCTACACAGTGGAGTACAGGATCAGTAGTGTGCAGTCGTTACGCAATGGAACCGCGCTCACTCATCAGTCCACCGAGGTGAAAGCAATGGATTCCGAGGGGCGCCGAATGATAGCGTCGTCACCCGCCGAATGGCCTGGGGACAAGGTGCCGACCACCCTTGTCAGCGTTACCGACCCTGTGGCGCGAACAAACTACCTTTGGCGTTCTCCCGGCAAGCAGGTAACATTGACAACAACTGACACGCTTCTGGCCTCGGGACGCAACTGCGCCAAGATCGCCAAGACCACTTCTACGCCGGACTGGATCCAGCACGAGAAGTTAGAAACGGAAGACCTCGGGACGGCAACGATTCAAGGCATTGAAGCTCATGGCCAACGAATCTCCACGACGGTTCCCGCGGGCGCATTTGGAAACACCGCTCCTTTTGTGAGCCTATCCGAGACTTGGACGGCCGTTGACCCCGCCCTGAAGGATCTGCTGGTCCACCAAAAAACCGTCGATCCCCGAATCGGATCGGTTACCACCGAAGTGGTGAGCTTCAGGCGCGGTGAGCCGGACCGAGCGACTTTCCAGCCGCCGGATGGTTACGAGGTTGTGGAGACGACCGCGTCCGACTTTGCGTGTAAGTAGATGACGGCGAATGGAAGCCGTCCTTGGTTGACTTCAGGCCAGCTCCGACACACGCGAGCCCGGTTGGGTGGCGTGCGCAATTCGTATTCCACTTTGCGATGAAGCTCGGTGCCCCAGGTTCGCGCCCGCCTTTTGGGCGCTAACCTGGGTCTCAACGATCTCCACCCCGGCCGAGATACTCACACGCGACTCGCGCGGTCCACCAGGATTGAACGATCCCCCTGACCCCGCTATAGTGTCTCAGTTAACGACCTCATGGACTTCGATCAGCTCGAAATCTTCCTCGAAGTGGCGCGCCTCTCCAGTTTCTCCCGCGCGGCGGAGAAGCGTTTCCGCACCCAACCCGCCATCTCCTCCCAGATCCGCGCCCTCGAAGAAGAAGTCGGCGCCCGCCTCCTCGACCGCTCCGGAGGCCGCGTCTCGCTCACCGCCTCCGGCAAGCTGTTTTTCAAGTATGCCGAGGAAACGCTGGAGCGCCGCAAGACCATCCTCACCGAGATCGCCGAGACCGAACGCGTGCCCCGCGGCGAAATTGTCGTCGGAGCCAATGAAGGCACCTGCCTGCACATCCTGCCCGAGGTCTTCGCGCAATTCAAGCGCGACTATCCGAATGTCGCCGTGAGCATCAAGCGCTCCGACTACGCCCGGATTCTCGAATCGATTCTCGAGAACGTGGTCGACTTCGGCGTCGTCTCCCTTCCCGTAACCGACAACCGCCTCGAAGCCCAGATGATTCATCGCGATGAACTGGTCGTAATCACAGCTCCGAATCATGCCCTCGCCGCCAAAAAGTCCGTCACTGTCGCGGAGGTCTCGGCCTATCCCCTCGTCGTGCCAAAACTCGGTCACACTCGTGATGCGCTCGACGCCCTCTTCTATGACCATCACCTGAAACCGAACCTGGCCATGGAACTCGATTCCAGCGAACTGCTGAAGCGCTTTGTGGCCGCCGGCGTCGGCGTCGGATTCATCGCCCGCTCCAATATCGAAGAAGACATCCGGGCCAGAGCCCTGGTTGCGATCACGCTTGCCGACGCGCAGATCCGTCGCGATCTGGCCATCGTGTTCCGCAAAGACAAGTCGCATAGCCGCGCCGCCCGCGCCTTCATGGAAATCGCCATCAAGCAAAAAAACTTTTCCTCCGCAGGGGTTGGAGCGGGAAAGCGATCCAAATGACTCGCCTTGCACCCGCTTTACTCTGCCTGTCGATCCTGCTTCAGGCCGCCACCGGCCAGAAGCAACCCGTCCACAGCCAGACGGCGTCGGCCTCCGCCTATAAACTCATCGCCCTGAAAGTCACTGGAACGACGCGCTACACCGACCACGAGATTCTCGCCGCAAGCGGCCTGCGGCTTGGCCAGAATGCGGCCGATGGCGACTTCAAAGAAGCAGTGCAGCGCCTCGGCGACTCCGGACTCTTCAGCGCGGTTGTCTATTCCTTTTCCTCTTCCGGAGCTGGCACCAAGCTCGAAATCCAGTTGACCGACACCGACCCGGGCAAACTTGTCCCCGCGCACTTCGACAACTTCGTCGGCTTCACCGACGCCGAACTTCTCGCCGCTTTGCAACGCAGTGTCCCACTGTTTAAGCAGTTGCTCCCCGTTGCCGGAACTATTCCGGACCACGTCTCGGAGGCGCTGCAAGCCTTGCTCACCGAAAAGAAATTTCCCGGGCGCGTGAGCTTCCTCCGCGAAGGCGACGAGTCCGGCGGCGCCCTGCACGGCATCAGCTACCGGATCGAAGAAGTCACCATTCTGATTCGCAGCGTCGAATTCCCTGGAGCTTCGCCCGAACAGACATCCCTGCTCGCGGCCGCGGCCCGGCGCCTCGTCGGCGCTGAATACCAACGCGCTCGTCTGGCCGCCGTCGCCAAGTTCGACCTGCTGCCGCTCTACCTCGCGCGGGGATACCTGAATGCCTCGTTTGGACCATCCGACGCGCGCGTCGTCACCCAACCTGCCTCTGATCCCCAAACCCCCGCTGACCTTCATTCCGAAATTCAGGTCGATGCCATCCTCCCCGTCACTCCGGGCAAAGTTTACTCAACCTCCGCCGTCGTGTGGAAGGGTAACTCCGCCATCCCCGCCGCCGATCTCGCCCCGCTCCTCCATCTGCCGCTTGGCCAACCCGCCGATGCCGTCCGCCTCGGCGAAGACGTGAAGGCCGCGATCAAGCTCTACCGCAGCCACGGCTACATGACCGTTCAAATCAAGCCTGACGCGCAACTCGACGACGAAAAAAGCGCCGTGCATTACGACCTCAACGTGGTCGAAGGCGACCTCTACAGAATGGGAGAATTTGAAATCAACGGTCTCGACACTCAGGCCAAGGCTCGGATGGTGGAGGCCTGGACTCTCCGCGAAGGTCAGCCCTACAACGCCGATTACCCGAAAAAGTTCCTCGAAGATACCCGGCAGATCGTCCCCCGCGGCGTTCGCTGGGCCGTGACCATTCATGAAGCTGTGAACGCCAAGGATAAGACTGTAGACGTGGAAATCCGTTTCAAACAGCAGTAGAAGGCAACGTCGCCCGCCGCGGTGGAAGACTATTTTTGTAACCCAAGCACGAGTTAGAATCTCTGTATCATAGTAGTACTTGTTTTTGCGTTTTCGAATCAATACTCTATTTCACGGAGACAAGAATGAAAGCGAATCGGATCGCGGCTGCGATGCTTGGAATGCAAATGTTGCTGGGGGTTGCGGCCGTTCCCGCCCTGGCCGCCGGCAAGAGCCAGACCTTGACCGGCGAAGTGAGCGACGCCATGTGCGGAGCCAAACACGAGATGCCCGGCAGCGCTGCGGATTGCACGCGCGGCTGCATCAAGCATGGGTCGAAGTATGCTCTGGTTGTGGGCGACAAAGTCTATACCCTGGAAACCTCGGATAAGGCCGCGCTCGATAAGCTCAACGATCTGGCCGGAGCCAAGGCCAAGATCACCGGAGAAGTGGACGGTAGCACGATCGCCGTAAAGTCAGTGGCCGCCGGCTCATAAACGGGTGGTTTCTAAGAACGGACGAAGCGGCCTGTTGGCTTAGCGCAAAGCGTACAAAAAAACCGGCGGATTTCCCGCCGGTTTCCTATTTTCCTCTATTTCTAGTCTGCCGTTAATTCTGGTTCGGAGTGTCGTCGCGTCGCTTCAGCGTCGGACGATCATCGTCGCTCTTGTCCGTGCCCGTCGAAGTCTTGTCCGTGCTTGAAGTGCGCCGCAGACTGGGCTTGCTCCCATCTTTCTCGTCAGTCACCTTGTGCCGGTTCTCGATCGTGGCCAGTCGCGATTTCACATCGTCAAACTCCGAAGTGGAAACGATGTACTGCGGCTTCGCCGGAAGAATCGTCGCAATCTCTTTTTGCGACTCCTCAATGCGATCGGGAGTCTGCGGGTGCGAAGCGAAAGCCTTCGCCAAAGTTCCAGGCTTCTTCTTTTCTTTTGCCTGAATTTTCTCGAAGAAGCTGATGAACGCCTGCGGATCGTATCCCGTCTTGTACATATATTGCAGCCCGAGATAATCCGCTTCCGCCTCGAAATTACGCTGGAATTTCATGAAGGTCAGTGGCAAAGCCAAGCCGCTCGCTTCATAGATTCCGTAACCAATGCCGCCACCCACAAAAATCAGAGGGATGGTTCCGATTTGCGCCCAATTCAGGCGCGTCATCTGGCGCGTCCCGTGGCGCGCGGCCACGTGCGCGATTTCATGCGCCATCACCCCCGCCAGTTCCGCTTCTTCGTCCGCCGCCAGAATCAGCCCGGAATTCACATAGAAAAAACCGCCCGGCAGCGCGAACGCATTCACTTCGTCGGAGTCGATCACCTTAATGCTGAACGGCACCTGCGCGTCCGAATTGCGTACCAGATTCTGCCCGATGCGATTGACGTACTCCGTAACCACCGGATCCTGCACCAGCTTCACGCTGTTCTCAACCTGCATCGCGTACTGCTTGCCCATCCTGATTTCGGTCTCGAGCGAATACCAGTTGCCCATGCCCCGCCCGCCCACCTTCCGATTCCCAATGGCATCCACATCGTCCTTGCCGCCATCGTGCTTGACCTTGCTGTCGTCCGGCTCCTGAATGGGAGGCGGCCCGCTCGGTGCCGTGGAATCACCCGCGCTCGTGGAAGCGTCCGGAGCTGGCGCCGGAGTCGTATCCTGAGGCGGCACCGGAGTCGAGGCCGTCGGCGTCGGGGCAGGCTGCGTGCCCTGCGCCGGCGCTGTTGCCGTCGGTGATGCCTGCGTTTGCGAAGTCGGTGTTTGCGACGTTTGCGCCGGAGCCGCTGGCGTCTGGGAACTTTGATCCTGCGCCCCCAGCGGCAACGTCATTATCGCCAGTAAACTCAGGGAAATCAGCAAGTTACGGAACTTCATTTGGCTACCCCGCGGAAACCCGGTCGGTTGAAACCATTATACCCCCGTTAGCAAGTCGGGGTGAGCGGAGTTTCCCACCTTGTTTGACGCCAGCTCTGATCGAAAAGATACCCGCTATTTTTCCTGATTTTGTCCGTCGCGCCCGCTTATGGGGGCGAGGGGATCGCAATCAAGGCCGTTCAAAAAGCGAAGAAACATCGCACATCAGAACATCCGGCTGCCGCCTGCAACCTCTTTACGTCCACCGAAACCACCGCAGCGCCAGCACAAACGATACTCCGCCCCAGATCGCCAGCACCAGCAGTCGCCCCGACTGCGACCCCAAGGACGCCCCTTCGAGAATCGTCGCCCGAAGCGCATCGTTGAGCGCAGTCAACGGCAGCGCTTTGATAAATGGGTGGGCGATGGCCGGAAATCTCTGGTACGAGAAAAATACGCCCGAGAAGATCCACATCGGCATCATGACCAGGTTGATCAGGCCGGAAACGCTCTCGATTTTCTGGGCTCGGCACGCCGTCAGCAGGCCTACGCCGCCGAACGCTACCGCTCCCAGCGATCCCAGCAGAATAACGGAGAGGATCGATCCCTGCACTCGCATGTGAAAAACCAACACGCCGAAGCCCAGCAGCAAGCCGACTTCGATCACCATCAGCACCAGGCGGCTGCTGGTCAGGGCCAGCAGAAAATCGCTCCGCCGCATGGGCGTGGCTACGAACCGCTTCAGCAGTTTCCGCTGCCGCATTTCGACCAGCGCAAATCCTACTCCCCACATCCCCGAGTTCATCAGGTTCATGCCGAGCAGTCCGGGAATCAGAAAATCGATGTACCGCGAGCCCGGTTCACTCGACGACTGGGACGAAGTCGACACCGCATCTTTGCGTCCGGCGGCAGCCTGCAGCGCAGCGTCAATTTCCGCTCGCGAGAGCACGCTCTCCGGACGCGCCGGATCGTAATAAAAAGTGTAGCTGCCGTCCTGGTTCGCCTCGATCGCCAGATCGTACTTTCCGAAGTGGAAGGCCTTGAGCGCCGCATCGCGCTCCAGAATCGTTGCTCGCACGGAGGATTTTTTATCCCCCGAGCTTCTGTCGGAAGCGCCCTGCAGCATCCCAAGGGTCTTCTGCGCCCCCGCGTTGTCGACGATTACCACCGAGGGCACTTCCGCCGGTTTGCTGCGGAATGCGATGCCCAAGCCTGCCGCCAATAGCAACGGAAAGATAAAAACCCAGAAAACGACTTCCGGCTCGCGCTTCAGTTCGAGTACCCGCGCCCACAACAGATGGCGGTATCCCGACCAGCGCCCATTGCGGCGGCCCTTGCGGACATCGTTGCCACCTACGCCATCAGCCACGTTGCCAGCTTCCTGAGCAGCAGGCTGTGCGCGGTCGGCGGGCCGATCGTCGGCAGGGAGATCGGCGGCGGGATCGCTGCGAGCGTTCGTTTCGGCGTTCTTCATTTCGACTTCGTTGGCCCTCAATCTTCTCGCAAATGACGTCCCGTAAGCTGCACGAAGACATCTTCGAGGCTGGCTTGGCGCGTGCTCAGATGTTCCAGTTGATGGCCCTGCTTCGTTACCGCGTCCAGCAGCGCGGGAATCGTGAGATGCGGCTCGCGGACGCTCACGCAAATCGTCGCATCCTCGCGGCGCACCGACTCCACGCTCGGCAGCGAGCGCCAGCGGTCGAGGCCGGCTTCGCCGTTTCCATCTGCGTCCTTCCCGCTGCCATTCACCTGGCACTCGACGACATGATGGCCGCCCAGTCGGTCGATCAATTCATTCGGACTGCCTTCGGCGATAATCTGGCCATGATCGACAATGGCAAGCCGGTCGCAGAGGCGCTCCGCTTCGTCCATGTAGTGAGTCGTCAGCAGCACTGTGCCGCCTTTTTTCTGGAAGGCGCGGACGATGTCCCACAACTGACGACGACTTTGCGGATCGAGGCCCGTGGTGGGCTCGTCAAGAAAAAGAATCCGCGGATTACCGACCAGCGCAGTTGCGACCGCCAGCCGCTGCTTTTGTCCACCGGAAAGTTTGCCCACCCAGGCATCGGCCTTTTCCGTCAACTCCAGTTCCTGGAGAACTTCGTCAGCCGAGCGCGGTTCGCTATAGAAGCTGGCGAAAAGTTCGATGGTCTCGCGCACGGTAAGTTTTTCCGAAAGGCGCGTCTCCTGCAAAGAGATGCCGATCCATTCGCGCAACTGGCGCGGGTTGTCGTTCCAGGTTTGGCCAAAAACGCGGACTTCGCCCGAAGTGGGCGCCAGCAAACCCTCGAGAATTTCGATCGTCGTGGTCTTCCCTGCTCCGTTCGGACCCAGCAGCCCGAAGCACTCCCCCGCCTCGATGCTCAGGCTGAGCCCGCGAACGGCTTCCACTTTGCCGTCATAAGTCTTGCGCAGGTTGGTGCACTCGATCGGAGATCCCACGAAAGGCATTTTATCAGCCGCGCAAACCATCCCTCGTCACTGAGTCTTTCGCAAGCCTAACGCACTACCCTGGGGATCGCTGGACTTTGACGAATTCCAGTTGACCGGCATCGGCGCGTTGCCTTTTGCATCCTGCCATAAGATGGCGTTTAACGTCTTCGCGTCGGCGGCGTCGGGTCGCGAGAAATTCATCAGTGACGACTCCTTAGCGCCCGCAGCTTTCTTTTCGTTCACCGCGTAAATCAAGCCGTTGCTCAGATTCTTGTCATCAGCCTGGAAAGCGGGCTGGGTTCCCGGACCTGCGAACAGTGGCGCCATCAGCGGCGCGTGCCCATCGAACAGGTTCATCGGCGGAAGCCCCAGCAAAGCTTCGATCGTGTGGATCATGCTGACCGTCGTATAAAAATGATGATCGACAAACGGCTGCGGCGGTCGCGGCGCGTACTTGCTGATCGCCAGCGCCGTGGATCGATGAGCATCGACGTGGTCGGCGCCGTCCTGGGCATCGTCTTCGAGAACGAAGATAGCAGTGTCGTCCCAGTACCCGCTATGCGACACCGCGTCAACCACGCGACCGAGCGCAAGATCGTTATCGGCGACCGAAGCTTGCGGCGTAGGCTTGCCCACACGTGTACCTCCAGTGTGGTCGTCGGGCAGGTAGAGCAGCGTAAACTGCGGCAGTTCTTTGGCGCTTCCCCGGCCCTTCACAAACTCATCAAACTCCCGCAGGAACTCGTCGGCCCGCAGTTGGTCGGGATAGTCCGTCTCAAAATCTGGGAACAGCGGATCGTAATGATCGCGCAGCGCCGCCTTCGTCGGACGCATGCGTTGCATCTGCGGAATCGCCCACGGCCATGGACTCGGCCCGCCGCGCGGGTTGCCGACGTTCGCGGGCAAGGGATCGCCCTTCCTGATCTCGGCCACCGGGCACGCCGCGGAACTCGGCGAAGGCGTTCCTTCCTTCGGCGATTTCGCCTTTTCTTTCTTGCACCACACTGCCGCAATGAACTCCCCGTAGATGCGATACGTAACTCCGCGCCGCGCCAGGTTGTCCCATAGAAAACCCGTACCAGGGTCGTCCACGTCGGGGATACCCTGCTCTAACGGGAATTCGTCAGCCACGGCTCCTCCGGAATCGTAGGTGCGCTCCTTGCTGCGATAGCCAATCGGCCAGGTCTTTTCGTTGTAGTCGCTGGTGGTGGCGGCGGTCGACCAGATATGACCGTCGCCGGAAACTTCTCCGCTATCGTAAAAATTGTCCAGCACTCCGAACTGCAGTGCGAGTTTGTGCTGGTTCGGCGTAATGTCCGCGCCATACATCGTCAACGATGCGTCGCCGTCGCCCACCGGCAAGTCGCCGAAAATCTGATCGTAGGTGCGATTTTCTTTTAGAACATAAATCACGTGCCGAATCGGATTCTTCCCGCCCGCAAACTCCAACTTGCCGCCGTCGGAATGGAGGAAATTGTCTTCTTCCACCTGGCGCGTGTAGGCGGCGAGATTCTTGTCGATGTCAGCGAGGCTCAAGCGCTGAATCGAACCGCCGATCAAAGTCGGAATGTAAGGATGCTCTTTCCTCTTGCGCTCCCCTTTCAGTTGACTCAACATGTTGTCGGGTCCGCTGCTTTCTCCCTTCGCTGTCGCAATGAGCAGGTCGTTGCCCGCAACCGCGAGCGCGCTGGGATACCACTCGGTGGGGATGAATCCGGCCGGCTCCTCGTTTGGGATCTCCTCGCTGCTCCCACCGGCTCTAAATCTTGGCAGGTCCTTCACTTTGAATACTGCAACCGCGTCCAGCGCTGCGCTGGCCGCGTAGAGATACTTGCCATCGGGTGAAAGCGCCAGAGCCTGCAGCACCGATCCCGGATCCTTGAGATTGGTGTGATAAGGCCGGTAGCCCCTATCGACGATTCTCAAATCGACCGCCGCGATGCAATCCGCGTTAGCCAGAGCCACGTAGAGCGTGTTTTCATCGGGACTCAGCAACATCGCCGTCGGATGCGGACTGGGCGCGATTGGGTTCTCATCTTTCCACATCCCAATCCGCTGCGATACTTCACCTTTTTCCAGATTCAATTCCAAAATCGAAGAGCTATTCCACAAGCTGACCCAGGCCTTGGTCCCCGCCCTGTTCGCGACCACGGTGTAAGGATACTCAGCTGGGATATAGCGCTCGTGATCGAATTTTTCGCGTCTTAATGGGAACGACTTCTCGATTTCTCCGGTAGTGACATCCAGCAGCACCACGTTGTCCGAAAGATTGTTGGCGATCAGCAACCGGTCGCCCCCGGCGCCCTTAAGAACCGCGAATCCAGCCGGATAAGGCAGCGCCGTTCCCGCCGGCGTTTTGCGCAGCCCGTACGCCACTTCCTTCCCTTCCACGATCGCCTGCGGCGGGATCTTAAGAAAGCGCTCCGGAGTCACCTGTCCGTCGGCGAACTTATAAACCGCGATCCCGTTGCCCGTACTCTTTGGCTTTTCTCCAGTAGGATCGGTGATCGAGCCCATCGAGGCATAAAGATGTTTGCCGTCGCTCGAAAACGCGAGGCCGATGAAATAGCTCTGGCGAGTGGAATAGTCGTCGCTGAGCCGGTCGTCCGGGAAATCGCGCAGTTGATTATTGCTGAGATCGAGAATCGCGATCGACTGGCGCGCCCCCGACTCTTGCGTGCCGTATCCCTGATTCAGCAGTGCCGTGTAACGGCCATCCGGACTTAGCGCGATGGTCGCCGGAAAACTGTTAGTGCGCGCCAGATAGCCCGGAACAGGCAAGGTCAGGCTCTTGCTTGTCGGAAGATTTATGCGTCGCGAGCGATCGGCGGCGCGTGCCATCACGAAAACCACGAGAACCGAGCAACCTGCGAGGAGCGCGACGATCACGGGCTTTTGTAGCAGTTTTTTCACGACGGAATCCTCGAAACAGGTTGTATCATCCGGGTCCACGGTCGGGCAACCCGGCAAGCTGAGACGCTTCCATAACTCTGGCGTTGTAGAATCGGGGTTCGCTATTTCACACCGTCACCTTTAGGAGTTTCCTCATGAGTCGGCAACTCGTCCCTCGCAGGATCGTGTTCCCCGTCCTCTTCTGTGCGCTCGTCCTGTCGGCAGCCATGTCGCAGGAAGTGCCGGTCGTAAAGCCGGAAAGCGTCGGTCTCTCTTCCGAGCGGCTGGAGCGCATTTCCACCGCAGTCCAGCGCTCCATCGACGATAAACGAATCGCCGGTGGCGTCACGCTGGTTGCTCGCCGCGGGCATGTGGCGTGGCTAAAAGCGCAAGGCATGTCAGACCGCGAAGCGGGCAAGGCGATGCGTCCCGACACCATGTTCCGCATCTGCTCCATGTCCAAGCCCATCACCAGCGTCGCCGTGATGATGTTGTACGAAGAGGGCCACTTCCTGCTCGAGGATCCCGTCTCAAAATTCCTGCCCGAGTTTAAAAATCCGAAGGTGCTGGTAAAACCCGCGTCCGGCGAACCCTACACCATCCCCGCCACTCACGAAATCACCATTCGCGACCTGCTGCGCCACACCTCCGGACTCACTTACCAATGGAATACCGACTTGGGCGCGATCTATCGCGACGCGAACGTCGCTTCCGGACTCCTGCCCTACGACGGCACTATCGCAGACAGCACCCGGCGTATCGCAGGTCTACCGCTCCTCTTCAATCCCGGCGAGAAGTACGAATATAGCCTCGGTCTGGACGTGCTCGGACGGCTTGTCGAAGTCGTCTCCGGTAAGCCCCTCGATGAATTCTTCCGCACTCGCATCTTCGAGCCGCTGGGCATGAAGGACAGCTATTTCTATCCGCCTGACAACAAGCTGGACCGGCTCGCCACCGCCTACACGTACTATGACGGCAAAGGCCTCAACCCTTTCCCCGATACGCCGATCACCGAAGGCGCCTTCACCTATTCGGCGGACTATCCCACGCGCGGCCCTAAGAAGTTATTTTCTGGCGGCGCTGGACTGGTATCGACCGCAGCCGATTACGCGCGCTTCTGCCAGATGATGCTCGACGGCGGCAAGGTGGGGAACACGCGCCTGCTCAGCCGCAAATCGGTCGAATTGATGACCCAGGACCAGTTAGGAAAACTTAATCCGGAATGGGGCTTTGGCCTCGGCTTTGGCATTGAGGGAGTGAAAGCGCCGCTCTCCGAAATTGGATCCGCGGGCCAATATGGCTGGGGAGGTTTTTTCTACACCTTGTTTTCCATCGACCCCAAAGAACAGATGATCGTAATCTTCATGGGGCAACTGCATCCCGACGGCGATCTGACCCTCAACCGCCAGGTGCACGAACTGGCCTATCAGGCCATCATCGACTAGAGCGGAGCGCTCCGCCGGTTTGGGCGGAATTCAGTAGAATTTCAATTCTTTCATCGGATCGTGCCTGCGGTTGTGCGTCCACAGTTCCGCACGATGCGGAGCCTGCGGAAAACCTTCCTATTCCGTCCCCACCAGATGCACTTCTGATACCGGAGGCCCAGTCTGCGACTTCTTCACCCCCATCAACTCCACCGCCTTCGCGGCAATGTGCTCGGCGGACACTTCAAACTCCTTAATCAGCTCCCAGGGAGCGCCCGAGTCTCCGAAACGGTCTTTCACTCCGATCGCGCCGGTAATGATCGGGATCCCGTAGAGCGTGGCAGACTGCGTGATGGCGCTCGATACGGGACAGGCCAGCGCCCCGATCTGGTGTTCTTCCGCGGTTAGCACCACGCTGGTGTCGCGTGCGGCGCGCACGATGGCTTCGGTATCGAGCGGCTTGAGCGTGTGCATATTCAGGATGCGGGTTTCGTACCCGAAATCCTGCTTCAAGATCCAGGCAGCTCGCATGGCTTCGGGCACCATGGGACCGCAGGCGATGATGGTGAGGTCCTCGCCCTCGTCGCGATATTCAGACTCGAGCCTTGTCTCGAACGCTTCGATAAAATTCGCCGCCTCGCAACGCAGTCGAATCACGTTCGCTTTGCCGAAGGCAAACGGCGTTTTCTCATCCGTGACCATCGGCGTCGCTTCCCGCGCGAAGCGGATGTACTTCGGACCGACATGCTTCAGCAGCAGATAATCCGTCGCCTTGCGAGTTTCCACCATGTCGCAGGGCACAACCACGCTCATGTTGGGCAGTCCGCACATGGCGAACAGATCTTCGAGCGCCTGATGCGTCGCGCCATCCGGACCGACGCTCACGCCGCCGTGAGCCCCGGCAATCAGCACGTTGAAGTTGCCATAGCAGATCGAGGTGCGGATCTGGTCGAGATTGCGAGCCGCCGCGAAGGTCGCATAGGTGCCGAAGACCGGCAGCTTCCCTTCTTTCGCCAGTCCGGCGGCCGCCGAAGTCGCCGACTGCTCGGCGATGCCCATGCTGATCCAGCGCGCCTTCCGCTCCGGCTTGTTGGCGTAAAACTCGCTGATGGTGATGGAGCCGGAAATGTCCAATCCGAAGCAGACGATGCGCGGATCCTCGCCATTGGTGGCCAGCGACTGGCCAAAACCGAGGCGCGTCGGCTTCATCTGAACCTTCATAGTGTCAGCCGCGTTCCACCAGTAGTTGCGCTGAAACTTCGGCATCTTCGCATCCAGTTTCCGCTCGACCTCGGCTTGATATTGTTTGGCGTGGGCGAATAGCTGTTCAACCGGAACCTGTCCTTCCAGTCCAAGCTCCTTCAATCCTTTGTTTAACTCTTCGACATTCGGAACCTTTCCGTGCCATCCCGCGACGTCTTCCATAAAGCTGACACCCTTGCCCTTGACGGTGTTGGCAATAATGACCGTGGGCTTGCGCGTCCCGGTCTTCGTCTTGGCATTCTCCAGTGCTTCGACAACCTGCTTCATGTCATGTCCGTCGATCGTGACCACGTCCCATCCGAAGGCGCGATATTTCTCCTCGAGCGGTTCAACGTTCATCACATCCTTCACCCAGCCATCAATCTGCAGCCGGTTGCGATCGACGATTCCGATCAGGTTGTCGAGCCCGAAGTGGCCAGCTTCCATCGCCGCTTCCCAGATCTGGCCTTCCTGTTGCTCGCCGTCGCCCATAATGCAGAAGACATGATGATTTTTCTTATCCAACCGGGCAGCCAGCGCGATGCCCACGGCAATGCTCAGCCCCTGGCCCAGCGATCCGGTCGAGACTTCAACCCCCGGCAGTTTGAGCCAGTGCGGATGCCCCTGATACGGCGAATACAGTTTGCGCAGCAGCGCGACATCTTCTTTCGCACAGAAGCCGGCAAAAGCCAAACCCAGATAAAGGCTCGGCGCCTTATGTCCCGTCGACCACACAATGCGGTCGCGGTCGGCCCAGTCGGGATTCGTGGGGTCGTGGTCGGCGACGCGAAGATAGAGCGCCGCAGTAATATCCATGATCGAAAGCGTGCCGCCAGCGTGTCCTGAGGTGGCCGCGCACAACGCGGCTAGATCATAACCGCGCATCAAGTTGGACTGCTGCTTCAGTTCGTCAATGCTGTAAAAACGCAGAACTTCGCCAGTGGTTGAATTCTGAATAGACATGGGCTAACTCCTTGGCGTACGCCGGGTATCAGGCAAGGCGGGAAACGGCGCATAGGCTTGCGCATTTGAACTTGCAGGACGAGCCTAGCCGGGCCATTCGCGGGGATCAGTGAGCACGGTCACGGGCAGCCGTGACGCATTCCCGTCCGGGCGGTCGGTTCCACACCGCCGACACGAGGAGAATCATTAATGATGAATGCCACTCACCGCGCCGATTTGAAAATCGAGAACACCGCGCCCTGCGGATCGGCAATCACCGACATGCGCCCCACTCCTTCCATCGTCATGGGAGCGAGATAGAGACTGGCGCCCATCTGCTTCGCTTTCGCAGCCGTCGCATCCACGTCATCCACCTGAAAGTAGGCCATCCAGTGCGGCGGCACTCCGGGCTGGCGATAGGCGGCGGGCGGAATCCCTCCGATGAAATGCTCGCCGTTCTTGAGATGCAGGTAGCCGGAAGGATCCTTTGCATCAGCGCAGATCTGCCATCCCAATAGGCCGGAGTAGAAGTCCGAGGCGCGTTTCACGTCGGGAGTACTCAGATCCGCCCAGCACAGCGTCCCATGAACGTGGGCAATCTTGATCCCGGTATTGTTCTTGGCCTGCCAAATGCAGAAAGCCGCGCCCGTAGGATCCTGCAGGACGGCCATCCGCCCAAAATCCATCACGTCGAACGCCGGCGCCAGAATCGTACCCCCGAGTTGCTGCGCCTTGGCGACGGTGGCATCGGCGTTTTCGACCGCAATGTAAATCATCCAGTGCGGCGGAACGCCATGCGACCGTTCCTCGGCACGCAAGGTGCATCCGGCAGCCGCTTCCCGGCCCTGCAGCTTGAATTCGGTATAAAATTCGTTGGGACCCATCGGACTGTCGACCGCTTCCCAGCCGAAGATGGAGCGATAGAAACCCTTGGCGGCGTTCTGGTCCGAGGTGTGGAGTTCAAGCCAGCAAAAAGAACCCGCAGGATGCTTGTCAATGTTGGTCATAGCGGCCAGAATTGTACACCAACTATGGCCGCCAATTTGTCAACGCCTTGTGAAAGTAGCAATCGAGCGGCGCCGGCAGGACAGCCGCCGGGAGGGCGTTACAGAGGCTTGATATGCTCGCGCATCCAGTCGAGAATCTTGGCGCATCGAAATTCGTGCCGGTCCATCGAGCCACCGATAAATCCGTACCCGTCCAATGCTTCGACCTCGATGTAAAATCCATTGCGCCGCAGGAAGACATCTGCGGCGGTGAAAGCGATGCGCTTGTTGCCATCGGCGAAACCGTGGTTGTTGGCGAGCGGCTCCATCAGCGCGGCCGCTTCTTCTTCGATGGAGTTGTAATAGCCAGTCTGCGGACGAAAAACCGCGGCCTCAACCGCTTCCTGATCGCGGACACCATGCAGACCGCCAAATAGCTCGATCAAGCGATGCTGCATCCGGCCAGGTCTTTTTCCCGGCCCATTCTTCGATATTCACGACGGCTCTGTCAGGAAATTTCACCGCAGATTCTTCCCTACCCAATCCTCAATCTTCGCCAGCGCCTTATTCAGATTCTCCAGCGAATTCGCCACGCTGAAGCGGAGATAGCCTTCTCCATATGCGCCAAACGCGGTGCCCGAGAGGCACGCAACTCCGGCTTGTTCGAGCAGCGCGTCGGCCAGCTTTTTGGACGGCCACCCCGTCTTCTTGATGTTCGGGAAAGCGTAGAACGCGCCCTTCGGCACCAGGCACGAGAAGCCTTTGATCTGATTCAGACCGGCTACAAATACGTCGCGGCGGCGTCTGAATTCCGCATTCATCCTGTCCACCGAAGACTGGTCGCCTCGCAGCGCTTCGATTCCAGCCACCTGCGTGAAGCTGGCCGTGCAGGAATTCGAGTTCGTCATCAACCGCGAAATATGCGTCGCCAGATCCGGACGCATCACTCCATAACCCATGCGCCATCCCGTCATGGCGTAAGTCTTCGAGAATCCGTCGAGCACGATCGTCCGCTCCTTAAAGCCCGGTACGCTCATGATGGAAAAATCTTCGCCCTCAAAAATGAGACGGCTATAGATTTCATCCGACAGAACCATGATGTTGCGGTCGCCAATGGCGTCGGCGATGGCCACCACATCTTTCCTGGTCAGCACGCCTCCGGTGGGATTATGCGGCGAATTGAGAATGATCAACTTCGTCCGGTCGGTAATCAGCGCGCCCAGTTCTTTCACATCCACCGAAAAATCGCGCTCCTCGCGAAGTGGAATCGCAATCGCCCGTCCCCCGACATAGTTGATCATCGACTCGTAAATCGGGAAGCCGGGATTGGGGTAGATAACTTCATCTCCCTCATCAATTAACGCTAGAATCGTAAAGAAAATAATCGGCTTGCCGCCAGGAACCACGACCACTTCATCGCTCGTCACCGCAACCTTGCGCGTGCGGCTGACGTAGTCCGCGATCGTCTGGCGCAGGTCGGGCAACCCGGCGGCCGGACCGTAGTGCGTCCACCCCATGTGGAGCGCATCGACCGCCGCATCGACGATATTCGCCGGAGTGTCGAAGTCGGGCTCCCCGATCTCCAGGTGAATGACCTCTTTGCCCTGCTTCTCCAGCGCGCGCGCGCGATTCAAAACCTCAAAAGCGGTTTCCGTGCCGAGCCGCGACATCCGGCCCGCCAGACGCAATTCGTGCTGAGCTAGGGTGGGCATGGTGGCGGCTGAATTATACCGCTTTGTTGGCCGTGATGGCTGTGCTCTAAGATTTCGCGGTTTGCGAACTATTATGAAATACGAAACTTCCCCGCGTTAAGGCCCTCTCGTATCCGCGCCGCAACCACCGCCGCCTCGCTGGCATCGTCCGCAATCGTGTAACGCTCGGCCTCGTCGAAGGACGAATACAACTCGCGGTAATGCGTGTAGTCGGCGATCGCGCCTTCGCCTCGTCCCGCCGCGCGTGCCGCACACACCGCTTCACTCGGCCGAAGCACGACATAGTCAAGCGGGACGTCTCTGGATTTGGCTATTCTTTGAGCGGTCTCAAGAAACCACGGCGGAATCGAGAAGTCCAGGATCACCTCGTATCCGTAGAGGGCGTATGGCAAAGCGGCAGTCGTCATCGCCGTCATAACCATCTTGAACTTGAGTTCGATTCGATGGTTGGCCGCACCCTTGGCAATAAAGAACCAGAACTTATCGCCTTCGATATAGGCGAGGGGAGCGGGCGATGAAGCAACCAGTTCGCGGGCGACAGTGGTTTTACCCGCGCCGATTGGGCCCGAAAGTATGACGATAGGCTTGCTTTCGCGACTCGTCATAGCGCGCCAAAACTACTCCGAAATCGTGCTCTCTTCGCTCTGCGCCCGCAGCACGCGATCAATAGAATAGGGGGCCCGCGAGGTCGGTTCGTGGTAATGCCGCACCTGCATCTCTCCCAGCAGTCCCACCGCCAGCATATTCAGCCCCGCCAACAGCAAAACAGCCGAGAACATCATCATCGGGCCGTGCTGGTACATGATGTCGGTATGGTGCACGATCTTCTCCATGATCAGCCAGAAGGAAACCGCGCTGCCCGCAAAAATGCTGAACATCCCCAGCGTGCCGAAAAAGTGCAGCGGACGCGATAGGTACTTCAGCAGAAAGCGGATGGTGATCAGGTCGAAAAATACACGGAAAGTCCGCGAGATTCCGTAATGCGAAGCGCCCCGTTCCCGATTCACATTCTTGATCGGAACTTCGATAATCGACGCCCCATACCACGACGCCAGCGCCGGAATGAAGCGGTGGAGCTCTCCGTAGAGTGGAACCTGCCCGAGAATCTCGCGGCGGTAGGCTTTGAACGTCGTGCCAAAATCGTGAATATCGACGCCGCTCAACTTGGCCATGAACCAGTTGGCGCAGCGCGAAGGAAAACGCCGCAGCCAGAAATTGTCCACCCGATTCTTGCGCCACCCGCTGACGATGTCGTAGCCCTCGGCAATTTTCTCGAGGAACACGGGAATGTCGGCGGGATCGTGCTGCAGGTCGCCATCCATGGCGATGATATATTCCCCGCGGGCATGGTCGAAACCAGCTGCCAGGCCGGCCGTCTGGCCAAAATTACGGCGCAGCTTCACCACCGTCACCCGGCTGTCAACCGCCGCAATCTCACGCAGCAGCGCGAACGTGCCGTCGATCGATCCATCATCGACCAGCACCATCTCAAACGTCTCCCCGCTTGCCTCCATCACGGACTTCAGCCGCGCGTAAAGGTCGGTAACGTTTTCCTGCTCGTTGTGGAGAGGAACTACGATTGAATATTTGAGCACAGTGTCTTTAATTATACGGCAGCCGGGCGCTGTTTTCGAGGTAACCGGCGTGAGGCTGACCTGTGCGAGGCGCGATTTTATGCCGTCAAGCTCGCTCTTGACGCTTCCCCTCGTCGTTCAGACGCAGAAACGTATCCTCACCTCGGCTGTCGCCCGCCCAATTCCACTGCTCGCTCCAGTAATCAGCGCAACTTTGTCATTCATAGTCGACGCACATGTCATCGGGAGTCGCCGATCCCCCCCCGTGATTACTGTCCGGCCTTGTTCACCACCTGCTTGTCCGGCTTCGAAGTGCTGGCGGCAAAATTTGAGTCTCCGCCGTAAACTGCCGTGATCGAATTGGTACCAACCGGGAGCGTCGAAGTCATGAAAGTGGCGGAGCCGGCGTTCAAAGTCCCCGTCCCCAATACTGTCTTACCTTTCAGGAACGAGACCGTTTCTCCGTTTGGCGGCGTGCCCGCGGTCGAACTCACCACCGCGGTAAATGTCACGTCCTGCCCGAAGGTGGACGGATTCGGCGCCGACTTCAGCGTGGTTGTGGTCGGCGCTGGCGGCACGAGAATGAAGCCATGAAAAACGGTATTCGCGTCTCCATAAGTTCCCGCAATCATTCCCGCGGTATTGATGCTGAAACCTACCGTTCCCTGAAGCGAGCCCGTGCCCGCCCCCGGAGCGTCAAAGGTCGTGATGGTCCCATTGGCGGCGCGCTCGAAGCCGTGATACATCGCATTTGAGTCCGAGTAGGTGCCCGCGATAATCCCCGCCGTGTTGATGCTCAACCCGCCCGTCCCCTGTCCCGGCGGCCCGTTCCCCTTCGGCGTGAGCGATGCCAGAAATCCGTCTTTGCCCGCCCCTGGAACATCGAAGGTGGTGATCGTACCATTCGTGGCCCGCACGAAACCGTGCGCCACCCCGGTCGAGTCCGTGTAGCCTCCGGTAATCACCCCCGCCGTGTTGATGCCGAGTGCGACGGTTCCCTTTCCGTCGCTGTTGCCTGCGCCCGGAGCGTCGATGACTGTAATCGTGCCATTGGCAGCTCGCACAAAACCGTGATTGCTGCCGGTCGAGTCCTTGTACATACCCACCACGACTCCCGCCGTGTTGATGCTAAAGGGAATGGTCCCCAGCGCATATCCCGTGCCCGCCAGCGGAGCTTCGAACGTAGCTGTCGTCTTGCCATTGGCCGAGCGTACGAACCCGTGATACTGGCTGCTCGAATCCTTATATATTCCCGTGATGGCGCCCGCCGTGTTGATGCTCATCGGCATCGTTCCCTGGTGCTTGCCCGCGCCTGCCCCGGTTACATTGATGCTGGTGATCGTGCCATTGGCCGCTCGCATAAAACCGCCATAAACATTGCTTGAGTTCGCCAACATCCCGACCACCGTTCCGGCGGCGTTGATGCTGATGGGGAAAGTCCCTTGATTCGTGCCCGTGCCTGCGCCCGGAGCATCGAATACAGCGATTGTGCCGCCCCCGGCCGGGCGTACGAACCCGTGCGCCAGACCGTTGGAGTCATAGTAGATTCCCGTAACCGCCCCCGCCGTATTGATGTTGAGGGCGATGGTCCCCTGCGCCTTGCCCGTGCCCGCGCCCGGTGCATTGAACGTGGTGAATGTCTGCGCCGACGAGGATGTGACTGCAGCCATCGCCAAACCCAGCAGAACCGCCAGCGCGCAACCGAAACCGTGCGCATAGACTCGCCCCTGCGTCTTCAGCCCGAAAAACCCCCTTATACCCTGCGGCAAGCTGTTCATAAGTCTCCTTCGATTGCCATTGAGCGATTGCGATAAACAACGATTGCCTCTGGCGAACGATTGCGATTCGGAAAAACCGGGCCCGGTTCGGCCGCCGATCTTGGAGGGGAGTGGTACGGCAGTCGAGAAACACTGAATTGTCCTCCCCCGCAGCCTCGCGGTCAAGATGAAAGCGATTGCATATCAGTCTTATGGATTTGTACCTAGCGGAGTTAGGTCTGATGGAGGCCTGGTAGCCCCGGCAGGAATCGAACCTGCATAGTCAGTTTAGGAAACTGAAGTCCTATCCGTTGAACGACGGGGCCACTCTTTCGATCCTACCAAAACAGAAAAGCCCCCACCACCCGCAACCAGTGACGCCCGCCCTGTGCTGCACCCAGCGCCGCAGTTCGTCCTTCGAAGACATCCCTGGCGCGCCTTGTTCTTTTTCTTCATAATCCGGACTATGGTTCTTGTCGTCTTCCTTCGGGGTGTCAATGTCGGCGGACACCGAACCTTTCGCCCCAGCATCCTCGCCCAGAAACTGAGCGCCTACCAGGTCCGGAACGTGGGTGCTGCGGGTACCTTTGTTGTGCGTAAACCTGGATCCCGGGCAAAATTCCGTGCCGCATTGCTTCGCCAGTTGCCGTTCGAAGCGGAAATTTTCCTGTGCGATAGCCGCGATCTTTTGCGACTGGAGACCGAGAACCCGTTTGGAGCTCATCCATCACCCCCGGATGTTGTCCGCTTCGTGAGCATCCTGTCGAAAGCCGGAGGTGTCCGGGCGTCGCTTCCAGTCACCTTTCCCGCACGCGGCAACTGGCTGGTCAAGGTGATCGCGTCCCAAGGGCAATTCGTGTTCGGAGTGTACCGACGCCAAATGAAGACAATCGGCTACCTGGGCCAGGTCGACAAACTTTACGGCGTGCCAGCCACCACTCGGAATTGGAACACCATCATTGCCATCACGCGAATTTTGAAGAATCCCACGGACGGACGCGTCGATTCGAATGGTTGAAATCAGCGATAGCTGTGCTCTATCTCCAACCACCGCCCACGAAGTGCACGATCTCCAGCCGATCGCCCTCATGCAGCGCCGTCTCGGCCCATTGATCGCGGGGAACGATCTCCCGGTTCAGTTCAATGGCCACGCGGTCCGGCTTCATGCCCAGTTGCGCGACGAGCGCGCCCAGAGTCCCGGCCGCGGAAACCTGGGTTTCGCCATTAATAGTGACGTTCATTTTCTACTCTAAACTTCTTAAATTATCTTCTCAATCCGCCGGCCGCAGGTGGAACTTGCGCGTCGCAGTCCGTCCCGCAAAACTTGCTTGCACGACTACGGCCGAATCAGCGAGGTCCTTCTCTTCCACGTGGACGATCATCTCGGCATTTCCCTGGGCGTCGGTGAGAACCTGCGCGTAGTAGGGAGCCGCGTCAGGGCGCGCAAAGCGCAGCGTCAGGCGCGCGCCCTCAACCGTCGCGCCTCCATCGGTAACGCGAATATGCATCGCCAAAATGCCACTACTATGCACCGACGCGGCATTGATCCACTCCAGGTCGAGTTCCTTAACCGCCGCCAGCATTTCCACTGTTTCCCGTTTGTCGAGGATCAGATCGAGCCTGCCCTCGCGAATCGCCTCCAGCACCTCGCGATGCAGTTCGCGCAGCAACCTCTCGCGCCCCTGATCGTTACTCAGAGAATCGCTCAAAGAGCCGCGCCGTGGATCGCTCGAAGAATCGCTGGAGGAGATGCCCTCGGAAACGCTGGCCACGCCGTCGCTGCCCGCCGCTACCGCCAAACCGTAGGGAACCGCGCGCTTTCCGATGCAGCGACCCCGAACGAATACCTGGGTCTGCAGCAACTGCTCGCCCTCCCGGGCTTCGCTCTGCACGTGGTAAACCGTGTCCTCGTGCCGAATGTCGGTGTTAAAACCAAAAATCATGCGCTTTAGGCTCTCCCCGGCCTGGTCGTGCCCCTACGTTCCAGGACATCGTGCCGCCAGGCACCGTGCCCAAACAGGTTCCACCGGATTTAACTGTCGTTAAAACGCGTACTTAGCTTGACACATCTCGCACGCAAAACTAATCTAGAACGTTCCCACTTGCTTGGCGCCGATTATATATAGCTCTTCCTATGCCGGACAATTATTTCGCTCGCTACCTGCCCCTCCTGATGCACTTCGGCATCGCCACGGCTCTAGCCAGCGTGATTGTGACCCTTTCCTGGTTCATTGGCCAGCATAAACCGGGCCGCGCCAAGATGTCGCCGTACGAGTGCGGCGTGGAACCCGTCGGCGATGCTCGCGGCAGGTTCTCCGTTAAGTTCTACCTCGTCGCCATGCTCTTTATATTGTTCGACGTGGAAGCGGTTTTCCTTTACCCTTGGGCGGTCATCCTGCGCGAACTCAAGATGTTCGGTTTTTGGGAGATGATGGTGTACATCGGCATCGTGCTCGTCGGCCTCTTTTATGTTTGGAAAAAAGGCGTGCTCGACTGGGGATTGACGGCCATGAAGCGGGGTGACTTCTAGTGGCGCTCGCTCCTCCGATCACCGATATCGAGCAGTTGAAGTCCCATCCCGCCCTCGGCCGGTTGCTGGCTTGGAACGCCTCCGCCGTCGAGGCGGTAAAATTCGATCGCGACGAATTGACCATCTGGATTGCCCAGGAGTCCATTCGCGAGGCCGCCACCGCCTTGCGCGACTTTGCCGATTGCCCCTTCAACTACCTGGCCGACCTTACCGCCGTCGATTGGTACCCCTCAGAGCCTCGCTTCGAAGTGGTGTACCACCTGCTTTCCATCTCCAGGAAAGAGCGCGTTCGTTTGAAGGCCCGGCTCGACGGATCGAGTCCGGCGATCGAATCTGTCACCTCGGTTTGGCCTTCCGCCAACCACTATGAGCGTGAAGTCTTCGACCTCTTTGGCATACGCTTCACCGGACATCCCAACCTCTCACGCATTATGATGCCCGATAACTGGGAAGGCCATCCCCTGCGGAAGGATTACCCGGTGGAAGGGTACCGCTAGCGCATGACCAACTTGCCCGCTACCTTCGCAGAACCAGGCCAGGACGGCACCCTCATCCTTAATATGGGGCCGCAGCATCCGTCCACCCACGGCGTGCTGCGTCTGGTCCTCGAGATTGACGGCGAGACCATCGTACGGGTTAAGCCCGAGATCGGATACCTCCACACCGGCATTGAGAAAACCTGCGAAGCCAAGTTCTACCAGCAGGTTGTGCCCCTCACCGATCGCATCGATTACCTCTGTCCCATGACCAACAATCTCGCCTACTGCCTGGCGGTGGAGAAGTTGCTGGGACTGGAGATTCCTCCAAAAGCGCAGTGGATGCGGGTTCTCATGAACGAACTCACCCGCATCAATTCCCACCTCGTCTGGCTGGGAACACACGCCATGGACCTGGGCGCGATGACCGTCTTTCTTTATTGCTTCCGCGAGCGTGAAGACGTTTTGCGCTTTTTCGAAATGGTCAGCGGACAGCGCATGATGACATCGTACTTTCGCATCGGTGGCCTGGCGCTGGAACCGCCCCTCGGATTTTTCGAGAAAGTCAAGAAGTTCGCCGACCGCTTCCCCGGTAACGTCGACGAATATGAAGGCCTGCTAACCGGCAATCCGATTTTCGTGATGCGCACCAAAGGTGTCGCTCACCTGAGCGCCGACGACGCGATTGCCATGGGCGCATGTGGACCCACCCTGCGCGGCAGCGGCGTGGATATCGACCTGCGCCGCGATGCTCCCTATACCGGCTACGAAAATTTCAAATTCAACGTGCCCGTTCGCACTGAGGGCGACGTGTTCGCGCGCTACCTCTGCCGCGTGGCTGAGTTGCGCGAATCCATTGGCATCGTGCAACAGGCCCTGGCCGGCATGCCGGAAGGCCCAGTCAAGGCCGACGCGCCCAAGGTCGTCCTGCCCGACCGCGAAAAAATGAAAACCCAGATGGAGGCCCTCATCTACCATTTCAAGATCATCACCGAGGGTTTCACGGTTCCGGCGGGCGAGGTTTACCAGGCCATCGAATCGCCCCGCGGCGAAATGGGATACTACATCGTCAGCGACGGCACCGCCAAGCCCTACCGGGTGCACATGCGCGGACCGTCCTACGCGAATCTCCAGGCCCTGGCCAAAATGTGCGAAGGCCAACTGATCGCCGACGTAGTCGCAGCCATCGGAAGCATTGATGTTGTGCTGGGAGACATTGATCGGTAAAACATTTTGTGGTTTGGTAATCGGGTTATTTTGTAATCTGAAACGCGTCAGTTCTACGGTTTTGAATTACCAAATTACCCGATTACAAAATTACCAATTATTCGGCTTATGAAATTTTCGGACGAATTCGAATCCCGTTTCGCTGAGATGCTCTCCCACTATCCGACGCGACGGTCGGCCCTGGTGCCTACGCTGCTCTATGCCCAGGATGAAGCGGGCGCGCTCACCGATGAAGTGATCGCTGAACTGGCGCAGCGGCTCGATCTTACCGAACTCGAAGTCCGCAACGTAATCAGCTACTACTCCATGCTGACCACCAAGCCGCGCGGCAAGTACAACGTGCAGGTCTGTACCAACATCGCCTGCATGCTCCGCGGCGGCGAAGAGTTGCTCGATCGCTGCAAAAAGAGACTCGGCATCGGCCACAAAGGCACCACCCAGGACGGCCTGTTCTCGCTGGAAGAAGTGGAGTGCATCGGCGCCTGCAGCTGGGCTCCGGCGGTACAGGTGAATTACGACTTTCATGAGAACCTGACCAACGCGAAGATGGACCAGATTCTGGACGAGTATAAGAAGAAAGGAACGCAGTGAGAATTTTGTAGTTTGGTAATCGGGCAATCTTGGAATTTAAGAATCGTTCGAGCACTTTCAAAGTACCAAACTACCCGATTACAAAATTATCAAGTTTGTTTTATGGCAACTCTGGTTTCCCATCCCGACGAAGTACGCGTGATCTCGAAGCGCTTTGGCCAGGGCGCGACTGATATCGATCGCTATCTCCAACTGGACGGCTACAAGGCCGTGCAGAAGGCGCTCGCCATGCCGCCGGACGACATTATTAATGAAGTAAAAAATTCCGGCTTGCGCGGACGCGGCGGCGCTGGCTTCAGCACCGGAATGAAGTGGTCCTTTGTGCCCAAGCAATCGGCCAAGCCGAAATACGTTCTCTGCAACGGCGACGAAAGCGAGCCCGGCACCTGCAAAGACCGCCTGATTTTCGAGCACGATCCCCATACGGTCATTGAAGGCGCGATGATCGCCGCTCTCGCCGTAGGTTCTCATACCGCCTATATCTACATTCGCGGCGAGTATCGCTACCTGTCCGTAATCATGCAGAAGGCGATCAAAGACGCTTACGCCAGGGGTTTTCTCGGTAAAAACATTTTCGGCAGCGGCTACGATCTCGATGTCTATTGGCACGGCGGCGCGGGCGCTTACGAAGTTGGCGAAGAATCGGCGCTGATGGAATCGCTCGAAGGCAAGCGCGGCATTCCCCGCATCCGTCCGCCCTTCCCCGCCGTCGTCGGCCTCTGGGGCGGACCGACGGTCATTAATAACGCCGAGACCTTGGCTGCCGTCCCCCACATTGTTCTGGGCGGCGCCGATTGGTATGCGAAACTGGGCACGCCGAAAAATGGCGGCACGCGCTTGTTCTGTCTCGCTGGACATCTCAACAGGCCGGGCGTTTATGAACTGCCCATGGGCTACAACCTCAAGAAGATGATTTACGAAGTCGGCGGCGGCATTCCCAACGGACGCACTCTCAAAGCGGTCGTTCCCGGCGGATCGTCAACTCCAGTGCTCCTCCCCGAAGAAATCGACATCGCCATGGACTTCGACTCTGTCGCCAAAGCCGGCTCGATGCTGGGCTCCGGCGGCGTGGTCGTGCTCGACGACACCACCTGCATCGTCAAGTTCGCCCTCCGCACCATCAAGTTCTACCAGCATGAAAGCTGCGGCTGGTGCATCCCGTGCCGCGAGGGCACCGACTGGCTGAAGAAGACCCTGACCCGCTTCCATGCCGGCGCGGGGTTAAAAAAAGATATCGACAACATCTATTACCTCGCCGAAAACATGCTGGGCAAAACGTTCTGTCCGCTAGGAGACGCCGCCGCCATGCCAACCATGGCATTCGTAAAGAAGTTTCGCAAAGAGTTTGAGGATCACCTTGACGGAAAACCATGCCCGTTTGAAAAGCTGGGCGTGGCGGAGCCAGTACTCGCTTGATTTTGTAATTCGGTAATCGGGTGATTTTTTGATTTGTGAGCCTGATGCCGTCGCAGCAACAAGACCTTCGAGATCAAAATCCCGATGCCTGACGTAACGCTAACTGTCGACGGAAAAAAGATCACCGCCCCCGCGGGCTCTCTCCTCATCGAGGCCTGCAAGAGCGTGGGCATCGAAGTGCCCTCTTTCTGCTACTACCCCGGACTCTCGCTGCAGGGTGCCTGCCGCATGTGCGTGGTCAAGATCGAAAAGATGCCCAAGCTCCAGACCGCCTGCACGACGACCGTGACCGAGGGCATGATCGTTTCGACCGACAGCGACGAAGTGCGCCAGGCCCGCAAGGCGATGGTCGAGTTGCTGCTCGGCAACCATCCGCTGGATTGCCCGGTCTGCGACGCCGGTGGCGAATGCGAACTGCAGGACATGACGTTCTCCTACGGCGCCGCCGAATCGAAATACATGGAGGCCAAGAACCACAAGGAAGAACAGCAGTGGTCTCCCGTCGTGTACTTCGACCGTCCCCGCTGCATCCTCTGCTACCGCTGCGTTCGTGTCTGTGGCGAGGGCATGGACGTCTGGGCGCTCGGCGTGCAAAATCGCGGCGTCAGTTCGATCATCGCGCCCAACCAGGAAGATCACCTCGATTGCGAAGAATGCGGCATGTGCATCGACATCTGCCCCGTCGGCGCGCTTACCTCCGGCGCATACCGCTACAAGACGCGTCCCTGGGAAATGAATCATGTGGGCACCATCTGCACCCACTGCGGAGATGGCTGCAAAACCACGCTCGGCGTCCGCCGCTGCGACACTGGAGCGGAAATCGTTCGTGGCGACAATCGCGACAAGAGCGGCATCAACAACGACTTCCTGTGCGTCAAAGGCCGCTACGCCTTCGACTTTGCGCATCACAAGGACCGGCTCACCCAACCGCTGGTTCGCAAGAACGGCAAACTCACCCCCGCAACCTGGGAAGAAGCTTTTGAACTGATCGGCAAGCGCTTTCGAGACATTCGCGATCACGATGGCGGCAGCGCCATCGGCGTCATCGGTTCGACTCGCACCACCAACGAAGAAAACTACCTCCTGTCGAAGTTCGCGCGCTCCGTGCTCCGCACCAACAACGTCGACCATCATCGAACCGCCGACTATCCCGCTCTGGCTGCGGCGCTCCACGGCAAGCCTGGAAAAACAGCCTCGATGCGCGATGTGCTGACCGCGCCCGCGATTCTGTTGATCGGCAACGATCCGACGAATCAGCATCCGCTGCTGGCCTGGCAGATTCGCACTAATGTCCGGCTCCGTCGCGCCAGACTTTACGTCATCAACTCGGCGCCCATCAAGTTGCGTCGTCAGGCCACCGCTTTCGGTCTGCTCCCCGCGGATTCCGAGGCCAATGCCGTTGCCTTCCTCGCGGGCGACGATTCCCTGCTCGATTCGCTCCTCACCGATGGCACCAGCCGCGATGGATGGCTGGCCCTGCGCGATAAAATCCGCGGCGAACAGAACCTGGTCATCGCCTTCGGTTCCGAACTGCGTGGCCATGACATCGCCAAACTTGTGAGTTTCGCTTCAACCCTCACCGGAGCCCGGCTGATCTGCCTCGGCGACTACGCCAATTCGCGTGGCGCCAGCGAAATGGGACTCTATCCCGATCTTCTGCCGGGATATGAACCAATTGCCAGTGCCGACAAATTCCACAAGGAATGGGGCAGGTTGCCCAGCGAAAAAGGCCTGAGCCTCCCGGAAATGCTGGACGCCGCCAAGGCCGGCAGACTGAAGGCGCTTTACGTCGTAGGATCCAATCCGATTGGCCGTTTAAACATCGATCCCTTTGCGTTCTCCAAGAGCTTCGTGGTCGTGCAGGACATGTTCCTGACCGAGACTGCTAACATCGCTGACGTGATTCTGCCGGCGGCCAACGCCTACGAAAAAACGGGAACGTACACCAACACCTGCGGCGATCTGCAGCTCGTGAAAAAGGCGGGCGAGGTTTCCAACACCAAGCCCGATTTCGAGATGATCGTGCGTATCGCCGACGCCATGGGCAGCGATGTCAGCGGCCTGGTGCCCTTCGGCAGCGGCACCCACTCCGACATGGGCCAGACCCGCGGCGTGCAATCGGGCGAGGCGGATCGTCATGCCGTGTGGCTCGAAGCGCATAACCTCGAACCCAAAATGACCCCGTTCGATCCCATGGCGATTCTCGACGAAATCCAGCGCGTCGTTGCCGGATACGATATTTCGCGCGTCAATCTGCTCGCGGGCAACGATCAGCACCTCGAGATTGCCGACAGCGGCGCGAGTTTGATCCAACCGTCGGAACTCATCCTCCCGGCCCACGACGATTTGTTTACCTCCGGCACCCTGGGAAGGTATTCCAAGACTTTGAATTCGGTGTATGAAAATAAATCGGCCGTGCCGGAAGTGGCGGCAGAATAAATAACGAACTGTTAACTACGACGGACCGACCAACGTACGATCATAAGCTCTTGGGCCACAGTGCCCAAGCGACACTGGAAGACGAAAGATATTTTGCTTAGCATAACGGCGTTCCTCATCATTTCGATTGTCAAGTCCGCCGCCGTAATCGGCGTTCTTCTGACTGCGGTTGCCTATAGCGTTTGGCTGGAGCGCAAAGTGTCGGCCCACATCCAGAACCGCTGGGGTCCCACTCGCGTCGGCCCCTTCGGACTGCTGCAACCCCTGGCCGACGGCGTCAAGTTCATCTTCAAAGAAGATCTGACTCAGCCCCACGTCTATAAGCCGCTTTACATCGCGGCGCCCATCATCGCCGTGGTCTTTGCCATTTCGTCAATTGCGGTAATTCCGTTTGGCAACTGGGTCAACATCGGTCCGTGGGGAACGTACCTCCAGATCACCGATTTGAACATCGGGCTGCTGGTGGTTCTTGGAATCACGTCGATGGGTGTCTACGGCGTGGCTCTCGCCGGATGGTCGTCGAACAACAAGTACGCCCTGCTCGGCGGGTTGCGCGCCAGCGCCCAGATGGTCAGCTACGAAGTTTCGCTTGGCCTCTCGCTCGTGGGCGTCGTGATTATGGCGGGCAGCCTCAGCCTGCGCGACATTGTCGATGCGCAGGGCGGAGTGTTCTGGGGCTTCATTCCACGCTGGAATATTTTTCACGGGCAGACCCTGGCTTTTTTCATCTACATGATCTCCGCCTATGCCGAGACCAATCGCACCCCTTTCGATCTGCCCGAAGCCGAGTCGGAACTGGTCGCCGGATATCACACTGAATACAGCGCCATGAAGTTCGCCATGTTTTTCATGGCCGAATATGCCAACATGGTGACCGTCGCCTGCATCGCGACGCTGCTATTCCTTGGAGGATGGCATGGGCCCATTTTTGGTCCTCCGCTTCTGCAAGCGATCATGCCGGTCATCTGGTTCTGCCTTAAGGTTTTCTTTTTCATGTTTCTGTACGTCTGGGTACGCTGGACCTTGCCCCGCTTTCGCTATGACCAGCTCATGGCCTTCGGGTGGAAGGTGCTGCTGCCCCTGGCGGTTGCCAACGTCGTGTACACGGCCCTGGTGGTGGCGTGGAGAGCTTGAAAGCAGTTCCCGCTTCTCATTTCTCAGTGCCCATTTGTGATCTGGGTTTTACTGAGAACCGAGAACCGGAAACTGAGAACTCGCAAAAATGCTTCATCTAATTTTATTTCTATTTTTCGGACTCATCTGCGTCGCGGGCGCCATCAACCTGCTCGCCCAGAGCCATCCCATCAACAGCGCGCTCTCGCTGATCGTGGTGATGGCTTCACTCGCCGCCTTGTATCTCCTCTTGGGCGCGGAATTCGTGGCTGCCGTCCAAGTCATCGTCTACGCCGGCGCCATCATGGTCTTGTTTGTCATCACTATCATGCTGCTCAATGCTGGCGCCGAAGAGCGCACCAGGGGCAGCCGCATTGCCACCTTGATCGGCGTCCCGGGAGTGGTCGCCGGCGGTACCCTCGTCGCCTGGACCCTGCTCCGTCGGCCCGACCGGCCTGCCTTCGCCATCGGTGCGCTAAAGGGTGGTCCCAGCGATATTGCCCGCCTCCTCTTCCATGATTATTTGCTGCCCTTTGAAGTCACGTCGGTGCTCATCCTGATCGCCATCATGGGCGCGGTTGTGCTCGCCAGTCGCCCCGAAGCCGTAGCCCGCGGCCCGAGAAAGGACGGAGAATAACCCATGGTCCCTCTTTCCTGCTATCTCGTGCTTAGCGGAATCCTCTTCGTGTGCGGCGTGCTTGGATTCCTCATCAACCGCAACATCATCACCATTTTCATGTCCATCGAACTGATGCTCAATGGCGTCAATCTTTCCTTCGTCGCCTTCGCCGCGCAGTGGCACGCGCTCAGCGGACAGGTCTTCGTCTTTTTCGTGATGGTCGTAGCCGCCGCCGAGGCCGCCGTCGGTCTCGCCATCATCATTGCCGTCTACCGCACGCGTGAAACTTTGAATGTGGACCGGGTGAACCTGCTCAAGCTATGACGCCGAATCCTTATCTCTGGCTCGTTCCGCTACTGCCCCTCGCCGGGGCGGCAATCAACGCCTTCTTCGGACGAAGGTTGCCGAAGGGAACGATCACCGCAATTGCCCTCCTTTTCTGCGGAGCCGCCTTTGCTATGGCCCTGTTTCTGGCCGCCGGCTTCTCGTCCGCGTCCGCTCCTTATTATTGCGATCTTGCCCATTGGATCCGCTCGGGTAATTTTCAGGTCGATTTCAGTTTCTATCTCGATCAGTTATCCCTGGTCATGCTGCTCGTTGTTACCGGCGTCGGCTTCCTGATTCATATCTACTCGGTCGGCTACATGGCGGACGACGATGGCTACTACCGCTTCATGGCCTACCTCAACCTCTTCATGTTCTTCATGCTGACCCTGGTGTTGGCGAAGAACTACCTCGTCATGTTCATCGGCTGGGAGGGCGTCGGCCTTGCATCCTACCTCCTCATCGGATTCTGGTTCACCAAAGACTCCGCCGCCGCCGCCGGCAAGAAGGCATTCATCGTCAATCGCATTGGCGACTTCGGATTCCTCATTGCCCTCTTCCTGATGATTCAGCACTTCGGATCGCTCGACTTCGCCCACGTCTTCGCCGCCGCGCGAACCATGTCGCCCGAAACTGGCGGCGCCGGGCTGCTTACCGCAATCGGTTTGTTGTTGATGGTCGGAGCTTCAGGCAAGTCCGCTCAGATCCCTCTCTATGTCTGGCTGCCCGACGCCATGGAAGGCCCCACTCCTGTTTCCGCCCTGATCCACGCCGCCACCATGGTCACGGCGGGCGTTTATATGGTCGCGCGTTCGTCCGCGATTTTTGACCGCGCTCCCCTCGCTTTGACAGTAGTCGCGATTATCGGAACCCTCACCGCTCTCTTTGCCGCCACCATCGGCATTGCTCAAACCGACATTAAGAAAGTTCTGGCCTATTCCACCGTCTCCCAACTCGGCTATATGTTCATGGCCTGCGGTGTGGGCGCATTCTCCGCCGGTATCTTCCACCTCATGACCCATGCCTTCTTCAAGGGCCTTCTATTCCTTGCGGCCGGGTCGGTCATTCACGGCGTCGGCGGCGAGCAGGACATGCGCAAGATGGGCGGCCTCCGGACTTACATGCCCTGGACATTTACAACCATGGGCATCGCCACCCTCGCCATCGCCGGCATTCCACCCCTCGCTGGCTTCTGGTCCAAAGACGAGATTCTTTGGAAGGCCTATGGCGCCAGCCCCGTCTACTGGCTGATCGGCGTGGTCACCGCCTTCATCACCTCCTTCTATATGTTCCGGCTGATGTATATGACCTTCGGCGGCGAGTACCGCGGAGCCGCAGCACCGTCAGCCCCCGGTCATCATCCCCCTGCGGACAACGCTCACAGCCATGGTCATGCTCACGGAGATCCTCATGAAAGCCCGGGGGTCATGCTCGGTCCGCTCGTGATCCTGGCTCTGCTGTCCATCGTGGGCGGTTTCGTTGGATACGGAAATCGTTTCGAGCATTTCCTCGCTCCCGTTTTTCAGGGAGCCCGTGACGTTGCCCAGGAAGCCTCCGGAGAAAGCGCGAGCCATTCGCTCGAATATCTGCTGATGGGAGTTTCCATAAGCGTCGCTGCGCTGGGATGGCTGCTCGCCTATTGGCTCTACAGCCGCCGCCCGCAACTCCCTGCTCGCATTGCCACCAGCCTCGGAGGCCTCTACCGCGCCGTTGCCAACAAGTACTACATCGACGAACTTTATGCCGTCCTCTTCGTCAGACCGCTGATCGAAGGCTCAACCACGATTCTCTGGCATGACGTCGACCAGCAAGTGATCGATGGAGCCGTCAACGGGTCTGCCCACGCTGCGCGCGAAGTCTCTGACGAGGTGCGCCACATGCAGTCCGGCAATCTGCGCTCTTACGCCGGATGGGTCGCCGCCGGAGGCGCGGTTGTAATCGCCTATATGGTCTGGATGGGAGTAACGCACTAAATACTGAATAAATTACATAAATATGGATAGCCTCAGCCCCATCATTCTTTCGCTCGTGACCTTCATCCCCGCTGCCGGCGGGCTGCTGATCCTGCTGATCCCCCGCCGCGACCGCGACATCAAGGTGTTCGCCTTCGTCATTTCACTGCTCGCCTTTGTGGCCTCCTTGCATCTGCCCGTGCATCTCCATCGCGATCACAGTCTCTTCAAATTCGAAATCGACAAAATCTGGATTGCCGCTCCCAATATTCATTACCACATGGGCATTGACGGAATTTCCGTCTGGCTGGTAGTCCTGACCACTTTCCTCACTCCGCTGTGCGTGCTGATCTCCTGGACCTCAATTCACGAGCGCGTGAAGGAATTCTTCATTCTCCTGTTGATCCTTGAATCCGCTCTGATCGGCGTCTTTACTTCCCTCGACTTGTTCCTGTTCTATTTCTTCTGGGAAGCCACCCTGATCCCCATGGCTTTGCTCATCGGCATGTTCGGCCATGGACGCAAAGTCTACGCCGCCGTGAAGTATTTCCTCTTCACCATGATCGGCTCGATGTTCATGCTGGCCGCGATTCTCTGGCTCTACGCCAAGACGGGCAGCTTCGATTTTGTCATCATTCAAAATGCCATTCGCAGCGGCAGCATCCCGGGATTCGAATCCGCCTCACTCTGGCTCTTCCTCGGTTTCTTCATCGCCTTCGCCGTCAAAGTTCCGCTCTTCCCTCTTCACACCTGGCTGCCCGACGCCCACGTCGAGGCGCCCACTGCCGGATCGGTGCTGCTCGCCGGCGTATTGCTCAAGATGGGCACCTATGGCTTACTGCGCTTCGATGTTGGACTCTTCCCCGAACAAGCCCGCCGAAACGCCTCCTGGATCATGTTTCTGGCGCTGATTGGAATCATCTACGGCGCCTTAGTCTCACTCGTCCAGCCCAACCTGAAAAAACTGATCGCCTACTCTTCGGTCAGCCACCTCGGGTTTGTCGTCCTCGGAATTTTCAGTTTCACCGCGGCCGGCCTCAACGGAGCCGTCTTCGTCATGCTGGCCCACGGAGTCGCCACCGGCGGCCTCTTCATGCTCGCCGGCATCCTCTACGAGCGCCGCCATACCTACGAGATTACCGAGTTTGGCGGACTCGCAACTCCCATGCCCAGGTACGCCACCTTCTTTCTCGTCACCGTTCTGGCCTCCGTCGGACTCCCGCTGCTCAACGGCTTCATCGGTGAATTCCTGGTCCTGAGCGGAGCCTTCCAGGCGCGCCCGATCTATGGCATCCTCGCCGCCACCGGAGTGATCTGGAGCGCCTGTTACCTGCTCTGGATGTATCAGCGCGTTTTCTTCGGCAAGGTAACTCACGAAGTCAATAACACACTCCCCGACCTCAACCTGCGTGAGAAGGCCGCCCTCTGGCCAATTGCAGCCGCCGCCCTCGTCATGGGCGTTGCTCCTCTCGTGTGGCTCAGCGCCATTGATCCAGCCGTTCAACGCTACGCGCTTGTTCCCATCACACAGTTGGCCAGCCGCCTCGTGGGTCCGGGGGTGGGTCAATGATCACCGTCATGACCACCACCGCCGTCCCCACTGTTTCCCAATGGCTCCCCGCTTTGCTGGCCCAGATGCAGCCCTTCCAATCGCCGCCTCTCGCCGACTACATGCGCATTCTTCCCGAGCTCGTCCTCTCCGTCTTCGGCATGGTAGTCATGGTCGTCGATCCGCTTCTCGACCAGGAAAACAGTCACCGCTCGCTCGGCATCATCGCCCTGATCGGCTCTCTCGCCGCCCTCGTCTCCACCCTCTGGATGGCCCATTATCCCGGAACCGCCTTCTCCAACATGGTGCGCGTCGAGCCCTTCAGCGTGTTCTTTCACTTCCTCGTGATCGCCATCTCAACCGTTGCCATCCTCAGTTCCTTCGAATACTTGCGCGTACAGCGCATCCGCGCCGGGGAGTTCTACGGCCTCATCCTGTTCGGCACGGTCGGCATGTGCCTGATGTCGTCCGCCATCGAACTCGTACTGATCTTTATCGCTCTGGAAATTTCCTCTATCTCCACCTACGTCCTGGCCGGATTCCGGCGTCGCGAAGCCTCCAGCAGTGAATCTTCACTCAAATATTTTTTGCTGGGCTCGTTCGCCACCGCCTTCTTCCTCTACGGCGTCGCCCTCATGTTCGGTGCTACCGGATCCACTAACATTGACTCCATCAGCCAGGCGCTCCACTCCGGCAACGCTCCCCTGCCGCTCCTGGCCTACGTTGCCACCGCTCTCATGTTTGTTGGCCTGGGTTTTAAGGTCGCCTCCGCGCCTTTCCACGTCTGGACTCCCGACGTCTATGAAGGGGCTCCTGCTCCCGTCGTCGGCCTGATGTCCACCGGCCCCAAGGCGGCCGCATTCGCTATTTTGTTACGTGTCATGTTTGAAGCCAATGCCCCGGGACGTTTCTGGCTTTTCTGGATCTCGGCCGCGCTTACCATGACCCTGGGAAATCTCGGCGCCCTGGTGCAAAACAACGTTAAGCGCCTGCTCGCCTATTCCTCCATCGCCCATGCCGGCTATGTCCTCGTGGCCTTCGCCGCGCAACCAGAACTGGGAGCGTCGGCTGTGATCTTCTACACCGCAGCCTACGCCGCAATGAACGTCGGGGCCTTTGCCGTCGTCAGCCACTTCGCCAACGCTGGCGAGAAATACGTCACGCTTGAGGACTACGCCGGTTTGGGCAGAAAGTCTCCCGTGCTGGCCGCGACTTTCACATTCTTCCTCATGTCCTTAATCGGCATTCCCATCACTGGCGGGTTCTTCGCGAAATTCTACGTCCTCACTGCCGCGCTCAAGTCCAATCTGGTGGCCTTGGCAATCATCCTCGTGCTCAATAGCGCCATCGGAGCTTATTACTACCTGCGCATCGTCGTCATGATGTATATGCGGGAATCGCGCACCGAGGTTCCCGTTGCTCCCGTGCCCGTCGCTGCGGCACTGGCTATTTCGTTGTGCGTAGTCCTTACCCTTTACCTTGGCGTGGTGCCCGACAGCGTCCTCGACTACGCCGCCCAGTCCGCCCACTACTTGGTGCGCGATCCTTTGGCTCCAGCCGCATCTCCAACCGCAACCCCAGCCACAACTATCGTTTCTCTCGCCAGAAAGTAAATACGCCCGCTTTCTTGCTGTGCCTCAGGCTACGCCCGCAGCCGTATCTGGCTGCCGCTACAAACCGTTTTCCGGGATAAAAGTGGCGGAACGCGCAACCCTCCGCACCGTACAAAATCCGATACCCTTCCCGATTGACAATCGTCGGCGGAGTCGGCATTATTAGCTACACACAAGTTCTTCCCCAAATAATTTCCAGGTTCCGGAGGATGTATGTTTCAACTGTTGCGCAATATTTGGAAGGACGAACAGGGACAGGACATTGCGGAATACGCTGTCATGCTCGCCGTCATTCTGGTATTGGTCATCGGCACGGTCCGTCTGATCGGCGGGAATGCTAACAACGTGTTCTCCCAGGTTGCCAGCTCCATCCCGCAATAATGCAGTAATGTTGTTTTTTATCAGTTTCGCAGTCAGCAGTCATTGCATAACCTACGGTGCTACACTCCTATGACTCGATTTCATACGTTCCGCCTGTTTAGCCGCTTTTCCGTTCGCGGCGCAAGTGCGGAATCGGAGCGAGTAGCTTAGAAAATAGAGCGCTTAAAGATTCCGCCCAAGCCGCGATGTTATCGCGGCTTTTATTTTGTGCGTGGAGCCCCGGACGACGACGCCCGTCGCTCCCCTGCATTGCCAGGAAAGGTCATCGTCATGATTGTGAACATGTCCGACGCCGCCACCGAACAGCAGATCGACCACGTCATTCAACGCATCCGCGAAGCCGGATTCCAGCCTCACGTCACCCGTGGCACGGAGCGCACCATCGTAGCCGCCGTCGGCAGCGGCGGGCGCCGCCATGAAATCGAGGCGCTTTCGGTCGCCCCCGGAGTCGACAACGTGGTCGCCATCGCCCAGCCCTTCAAGCTGGTCAGCTGGCAGACGCGGCCGCAGCCCACCATCGTCGACGTTGCCGGAGTACGAATCGGCGGCCCAGATGTAGTCGTGATCGCCGGCCCCTGTTCGGTCGAGTCGCGGGAGCAATTGCTGGAGACCGCCCAGGGCGTAAAGCGCGCCGGCGCTGCCATGCTCCGTGGCGGAGCTTACAAGCCGCGGACCTCGCCCTATGAATTCCAGGGCCTGGGAATCGAAGCACTGAAGATCTTGCGCGAAGCTCGCGAGCTCACCGGCCTCCCCGTCGTCACCGAGGTCATGAGCACCGAAGACGTCGACCTGATCTGTGAGTACGCCGACATGCTCCAGGTCGGCGCGCGCAATATGCAGAATTTCGCTTTGCTGCGCCGCCTGGCCACCGTTAAGAAGCCGATCCTGCTCAAGCGCGGCCCCTCCGCCACTGTCAAAGAATGGCTGCTGGCCGCCGAATACCTCCTCTCTGGCGGAAACGATCAAGTCGCTCTCTGTGAGCGTGGAATCAAAACATTCGAAACTGGCACTCGAAATACCTTCGACCTCTCGGCCGTCGCCCTTGCCAAGGAACTCTCCCACCTTCCCGTCGTGGCCGATCCTTCCCATGGCACCGGCAAGCAGAGTCTCATCGGGGCGGTATCCCGCGCCGCCATTGCTGTCGGAGCTGACGCCATCATCGTCGAGGTGCATCGCTGTCCCGAGCGGGCGCTTTCTGACGGGCCCCAGTCTCTCGACCTCCCGCAATTCGAGCGCGTGATGCGCGGATTGAGCCAGCCCTTGCGGCCTGTGCTCGGTTCGCGGCCTGGGCAGGCCTGCACCTGAACCGGTTCCAGAAACACCGTTGCGCCTTCGTCCAGGCTACTTCCCAGTTCCCGACAAAGGCGGCTCCTGCGGACTGTTTGGGTCGCTGTCGCTGACATAGAGCGTGCCGGGCATGGGGCCCGTTTGCGTCGGAGCAAACTCGACTTCGACCGTACAATTCTTGCCCGGTCCTAACGTAGCCGGGCAATTATTGGCGGAAACAATATAGTCGACCGTGGCCGTAATCGGTCCCATCAGAATCGCAGCCGTATTCTGGTTCGTGAGCGTCAGCGTCCTCGGGGCGCTGGTAGTGCCCACAGCCTGCATGCCAAACGCGAGGCCCTGCGGACTCCACACCACTCCCAACCCCTTCCCCACCAAGTCCACACGCTCCGGGCTGGCGTCATCGCTGCTGCTGACGCTAAGGGCTCCCGGACGGTTGCCCGAAAACGACGGTGTGAAAGTGACGTCGATGGTGCAGGTCCCTTTGGCAGCAACCGAGGCTCCGCAGTTGTTGGACGCCCTGTAATCGGTATTAGCGCCAATCGAACGGATGCTCACCGCAGTCGTGCCAACATTGGTCAGCGTCACCGGGAGCGTAGAACTCGAACCCAGTGCGACCGAGCCAAAACTAAGTAGCGCCGGCGACAATTCGACCAGGCTGCCCAAGCCGCTAAGCGTGGTTGTCTGCGGACTGCTGCTGTCGCTGTCGGTGACGGTGATCTTGCCGGCAATCTTGCCCACCGCGCTGGGGTTAAAAGTTACGCAAATACTGCAGCCCGGAGTGCAACTTCCGTCCTCGCTTTGCGGATTCAGCACCGTCCCCGCCGTGCAATAGCTGGCCTCGCCAGTGGAGCAATCCGTCACCGCAGTGCAACTCTGGCCCGTCACTGAGAACTGCGCGCTGCTGCTGGCAATCGAGTCGATGGTAAGAGACGTAGCCCGCGAATTGTACACTTCGAGCCGGCGCGTCACCGCCGTACTGGCCACGCCCTTCACCGCCGTGCCCATGGTTACGGTTGTCGCCGAGACTAGGGGACACTCGCGCTCCTTCAGGATGAGCGGCGGCAACGGCTTCTGATTGAAGTTGAAGCTGTCGGTCATGTCGTTCGCACTGGCGTCACGGGTACCGAGCGTGGGAAGGCCAAAGCGTTCTTCAATAAACTTCAGCACCGAGGCAAATTCGTACTGCGTCCCCGAAATGTACCCTTTTCTGGCGTAGGGCGAGATGATCAGGAACGGAACGCGCGGTCCGAAGCCAAAAACATCCGGCTGCGGCGGTACCACGTGGTCATAGTCGCCGCCGAAGTCGTCCCATACCAGAAACACCGCGGTGGAGGCCCAGAGAGACGGGTTGCTCATCAGCGCGTTCAATTCCGCCACACTGGCGTTCTCGCCTGCGCAGGTGCTCGCGTCGGGGTGCTCGCTTTGCCACCACGGCGTGATGATCCAACTCACCGAGGGCAGTTGATTGGCTTGCACGTCGGAGATGAAGTTGGAAGTATCCACTACCTTGTCCCAGTCGGGCCCGTTTCTCACATCGCTGATCGCATTGAAAATCGACCAGATGTAGCCGGGATCCGTGTTGGGAGGAGCATAGTACTTCCAGCTTACGCCCGCGTTGTCGAGGGTTTGCGCCATCGTCGTGACGCCCGTGAAACAGGGGAACTGCAGGCTGATGACGCCGTTCGGCTGCAGCACCCGCACAAGTTCCTGACCCGCCGGACCATTCGGCCCGTCGCAGCCCCAGCTGTAGGTATTGAGCAGGTGAAACGGATTGTCGATGGCCCCAAACGATTCCGCGGCGATGGTGTACAGATGATTAGGAAAACTCGGTCCGTGCAGCGAAGAGAACATGTTCGCGCCCAGCGCGAAATTGTGCGCATACGCGAAATAGTTCGGAATGTCGGCGGCAGTAAACTGGCGGCAGGTGAGAAGGTCGCCACTGATATCGCCGCTGCCGTCCGTCCCCAGTCCGATCAGATCGAATTGATTCATCTTGCCGCCATTGATCCCCAGCAGCGCATCCCCCCACCCGTGGTCGATATCGTGCTCGTAACGGTCGGGAGCCCGGACGATTGGAACCACCTGTCCAGTGGAAAGCGTGCAGGTTTTCGTCCCGTACTTGGCGTTGAAAGCGCCAAACACATTGTCGTAGGTACGATTCTCCTTAATAAGGAATACAACATGATTAATTTTCTGGAGGCCCGTGGGGGCATTCGCTTGCTGCCCGTGCGACCTGGGCGTCAAGGCCAACACCAACGCCATCACAAGAAAACCGCCACCGATTCTATGGAAAATGTGAGAAACGTGCATAGCGACCTCTTGCCCGAATCAAACCTCCGAGCAGTTATAATACTGGCCGCACCTGGCGGGAGAGTCAAATGAAAATCCCGCACTCCTGCACCCCTCACTTCCCGGCCCCCTGCGCTCATCCTTAGCAATCCAAATTGACGGCCCCAGCGTACCTCAACCGAAGAAGTAAAACTTCACCAACGAAACGAGAGGAGTTCGATATGAAACGCAAGATTCTGGTTGTGGTCACACTCATGGGGCTGGCCGCGATGTCAGCGGTCGCGGGAATGAAGAATCCAGTGGTGGGCGGGCAAGAGATGTATCCCACCAAGAATATCGTCGAGAACGCTGTGAATTCGGCGGATCACACCACCCTGGTCGCAGCCGTCAAAGCGGCTGGACTGGTGGAAACGCTCGAGGGACCCGGACCATTCACGGTCTTCGCTCCAACCAATGAAGCTTTCAACAAACTGCCCGCCGGCACCGTCGACACCTTGCTGAAGCCGGAGAACAAGGCCACCCTCACCAAGGTACTCACCTATCACGTGGTCGCTGGCCGGCTTTCATCGCGCGACTTGCTCAAGAAGATCAAAGAAGGCAACGGCACCGCGCAGTTAACCACGGTGGAAGGCGGCAAGCTCTGGGTCACTCTGCACGATGGCAAGCACATTGAACTGAAAGACGAAAAAGGCGGAACCGCCATGGTCACAATCGCCAATGTGTTTCAGTCGAATGGCGTGATCCACGTGATTGATACGGTCGTAATGCCGAATTAACTGACGAGCCTGTCCCCGCGTCACTCCTGAATCTCCCGAGCCCCGCTTCGGCGGGGCTTTCTTCTTACAACAGCCTGCGATAAAACTCGAACTTACCCACAGGTTTGAGAAGCGCACGAGTGTCACTCGTTCCGTAAATCCCCGCAAAATGTGTCCGCGCTTCAGCGCCTGGGGAGTGCTTTCCGCGGCGTTGCGAAGTTTTTTCCGCAGCCTGCTGCACCTACTTTCCCACCCCTGCCGGTGCCAGCACAATCTTCATCAACTCCGTTGCCAGGTCGCCAGCATTACAGCCATCGGAGTTAGTCAGCACCACCACTCCCGCGCGCCGCTCCGGAACGATCATGAACCTCGTGCTCGTTCCCTGCTGCCCACCGCTGTGGCCCACGTCCAGAACGCCCAGTTCCTTCCCCGTCCCCCACCCCAAGGCGTAACCATCTTCCTTGCCATCGGTCGGTTTCAGCGGAGTCCACATCAGATCCCGCGTCGCGCGCGCCACCAGTCGATCGTCCAGCATCGCCACTTCGAATTGCGCCATATCGTCCGCCGAAGAGAGCCAGCCCCCGCCCGGAATCTTATAGCTCGAATCCAGAAAATCCGCGTTCGTAATCGCGCCGGATTTATCTTTGCTGTAAAAGCGCGTCCGGAACGGAATGATGGCAAACCGGTCGTCGGCCACGGTATGCGCCATGCCCGCCGGCGTCAGAACATTCTTGCGAATGTAATCCACATAGTTATCTCCCGAGACGCCTTCGATGGCGCAGCCCACCAGCGTGAACCCCTGTGTCGAATAGTGGAATTCCGTGCCCGGCTTCGCCACCAAAGGATCGTTCTTGAAAAAATCAATCCCTCCCTGGATCGGGTTCGCAAAGTGCTTCGTGTTGCCGGTTTCGAGGTCGTCCGGCGAACCCTCTTTGTAGTGGCGAATTCCCCCCAGATGACCGAGCAACTCACGAGTCGTGATGGGCGTGTCTTTCGGCGGGAAAGCCGGACAGTATCTTTGCACCGGCGCATCCAGATCAAGCTTGCCCTGTTGCCACAACTGCAGTGCCCCCGTTGCCGTCAGCGACTTCGAGATCGACGCCAGCCGATACAGCGTCTGCGACGTCGCCGGCACAAAATTCTCCAGATCCGCGCTTCCGAATCCGGCGGACCATTCTTCCGCCCCATTTTCCACCACCGCTACCGACACTCCAGGAACGCTGTTCGCTGCCATGAACCGCGCAATCGCAGTTTCCATCTGGACGCGCTTTCCCGGCGCAATCTGAGCCGATTGCACCGCCGCGGCTTGCCCAGACTTGGTCGGCCCGTCTGCTCCCACCGTCAGCAGACTCTGTCCCACAACCATCAGCACAAACGCGGCCGATACAACACTCCTACCCGCCTTTGTTGCCGTCCGTCCCTTGCCCGTTCGAAGCATGCGCAACTCCTACTTCACCTCTCCGCAGGCTGGACCAAGGTATTTGGAACTGAAGGTTAGGTCCATCTGCATCGCGTGGCCATTGGCATTCGTGACCGAGTGCATGGCCCCCTTCACGCCATCCGAATTCACAGCTTCCAGCACCACCGTGCCATCCGTAGTCGCCTGCTTCTCCACACAGTGGATCTTCATTTCGAGCTTGCTGCCGCTGGAATTCACCACCGTCCGACTGCAATCCCCGCGGTCATTGCTGAAAGCCGAGTGCCTTTCCAGCTTCTCTTTGGTGATGCATTCCTTGCGAACATCGGTGCCTGAACTGCCCTGCATCATAGCTTCGATGCGCGCGCGCTGCTCAGGAGGCAACTTGGCAAGGGCGTCGGGCGGAAGATTCGGAGCGGCCGGCATACCGCTCATCGAGCGCGTCACCGTCACTTCCCAAAGGCCTTCTTTGACGTTGAGCGGCACAATACTGTCGGCGGCCCACACCAAGAATGAGCACAAACCAAGTAGGGCCAGAACGTACTTGAATCGCATCAGTTCCCCCCGTGTCATTTGTCGAGTTGCGCCCAGTAGAATTACACACCGCGATTTGCGGGGCAATTCAATTGTGCGACCGATCGTTGCCGGAAGTGATGCCTCCCCAGGCAACGACAACGCGTCGGCCTTTGCCCGCTCCCGGCCCGATGTGTTACAAGCATCAACAGGACGTGAACTGCAATGCAATCGCGCGACTTCATCTTCTGGGAAGTGGACGTGCAGTCCGACTTTATGCTGCCCGGTGGCAAGCTCTACGTTCCGGGAGCGGAAATGCTCCTCCCCAATATCCGCAAGCTCACCGACGCGGCGCGCCGCGGCGATGTGTTTGTGGTCTCCCATGGCTGCTTTCACCCGCCCAATGACCCCGAATTCAACCAGTTTCCTCCGCACTGCATGAAAGGCACGCCAGGCGCCGAGTTTGTCCCCGAGGCGCTGACTGAGAATTTCGTTCGTCTGGAAAACGATGCCCACGCGAAGTTGCCGGAAGACCTTTTCCGCTATCAACAGATCATCCTTGAGAAACAGACGCTCGACATCTTTGAGAGTCGCCATGCCAACGATTTGGTGCAGCGTCTGGGAAACCATGCGGAATTTGTCGTCTTTGGAGTGGTAACGGAATATTGTGTCAGCTACGCCGTCAAAGGCCTGCTCCAGCGCAAGCGGCGCGTCGCCCTGGTTCGCGATGCGATTGAAACTCTCGCTCCCAACGTTGGCCACCAGACCCTTGACGAACTCACCAGCCTTGGAGCAAGGCTGGTTACGACCGATGCAATCCTCGAACAACTCAGTATCGCGTCCCGCAAAACCGATCATTAATCCGGAATCCGGATGGTCATCGTGAGCCCGGCTATGTCCGTCCTAGAGTCCGTCCTGTACTCCGTCCCAAAGTCCGTCCAGCTAGTTCCCTCACAGCAGCATCCCGGCAATCGAAGCCGACATCAGATTCGCCATCGTCCCGGCCAGCATGGCTCGTATGCCCAGACGAGCCAACTCGCCCCGCTTGTTCGGAGCCAGCGCTCCAATACCGCCCAGTTGAATTCCAATCGAACTCAGATTCGCAAATCCACAAAGAGCAAACGTCGCAATCGTAAACGAGCGCGGATCGAGCACGGCCCGCTGCGGCCCGAGCATCGAAAACGCTACCAGTTCGTTCAAAACCATGCGCGTGCCCAGCAGATTGCCGATGGCATGACAGTCGCGCCATGGGATTCCAATCACCCATGCGATGGGCGCGAACAATACACCAAAAATCTGCTGCAAACTCGAAGGAAACCATGCCATTCCAAGCCAGTTATGAATGCCGCCCAGCACGCCATTCGCCAGCGCTATCAGCGCCAGAAACGCAATCAACATGGCCGCGATATTGAGCGCCAGTCCCAGACCATCGGTCGTACCGCGTGCGATTGCCCCCAGTAAATTCTCTTTCTTCTCCGCGTCCACTTCTTCATCGCTCATCACGACCCGCCCCGCAGTTTTCGGAATCTCCGTCTCCGGTACCAGCATCTTCGACATCAAAATAGTTCCCGGCGCGGTCATGATCACCGCGCTCAACAAATGTTTGGGTTCGATCCCGAAGGCGATGTACGCCGCCATGATGCCGCCCGAGACGTGGGCCATGCCGCTCGTCATCACCGTCATCAGTTCCGAGCGCGTCAGATCCGGCAGGAATGGGCGGATGGTCAGCGGCGCTTCCGTCTGCCCCATGAAAATACTGGCCGCCACGTTCAGCGACTCCGCCCCGCTCGCTCCCATGAATCGCGTCATGATCTTGGCCGCGAATCTGATGATCAGCTGCATAATCCCGTAGTGATAGAGCACAGCGAAAAACGCGGCGATAAAAATAACCGTGGGCAACACCTGAAATGCAAAGAAGAATCCCATCGATGAGCCCTGCGCCCCGAGTTCGCCGAACACAAACTTCGACCCCACGAACGCATAACTCAGCAGACGGTTGACCGCATCTCCGGCTTTCTGGAACAGCACTCGCCCAATCTCAACCTTCAGCACAAATATCGCAAACAAAACCTGCAGCCCTAGACCCCACCCCACCGTTCTCTTGTTGATCGCTCGCCGGTTCGTGGAGAACGCGTAAGCCAGGCCCAACATAGTTAGTAAACCGAGAATGCCAGTGAAACGTCCCATCAGTTCCCCTTTATCGGTGCTCGCCTATCGGTGCTCGCCTATTAGTGTTCCCCTTTGTAAATCGCGCGATGAATAATCGATTTCTTGTGCGCCGGCGGCACCGCTGCGATCTGATAGCTATCTTGCAACAGCGTTTTTGCCCGAGTCGCTTGCGCGTCCGAGTGGCAATGAATCGTGCACAACGGCTCACCCGCAGCAACTTTGCCGCCAATTTTTTTATGAACCACAATCCCCACCGCGGGATCCACCGAATCCTCCTTCCGTTCCCGCCCTCCACCCAGTATCACGCAAGCCGTGCCCACCTGCTCACACAGAATGCCCGTCACATATCCCGCTTGCGGGCTGGGCACATCGACCGTATGGCCCGTGCTCGGCAACCGGGCCGGATCGTCAATCACCCTGATGTCCCCCCCTTGTAATTCGACCATCTGTCGGAAGCGCTCGAACGCTTTGCCCGAGGCGATGATTTCCTCCGCGCGCTGCTTCCCCTGCGATACCGTTTTCGACGCGCCTCCGAGAAAAAACATCCAAGCCGCGAGGTCAAGGCAAAGCTCGCGCAAATCCTCGGGCCCGCTGCCGTGCAACACCTCGATGCACTCCTGCACTTCCAGCGCGTTGCCCACCATGTGACCGAGCGGCTGGTTCATATCGGTAATGAGCGCCACCATCTGTTTGCCCATGCGCTCGCCCGTTTCCACCATCAGTTCCGCGAGAAAGACGGCGTCTTCCTCCTTCTTCATGAATGCCCCGGAACCGGTCTTCACATCCAGCACCAGCGCGTCCGTGCCTTCCGCCAGTTTCTTGCTCATGATGGAAGCGCAGATGAGATATGGACTCTCCACCGTTCCGGTCACGTCGCGCAGAGCATACAGCTTACGGTCAGCCGGAGCGATTTTCTCCGTCTGGCCAATCATGCAGCATCCGCAGACGCTAAGAACGCGCTCGAATTCCGGCACCGGCAGACCCACCCGAAATCCTGGAATGGATTCGAGTTTGTCGAGCGTTCCTCCCGTATGTCCGAGTCCCCGCCCGCTGATCATCGGAACAAAAAGTCCCCCGGCCGCGACCAGCGGTGCCAGCACCAGCGAAGTCTTGTCCCCCACCCCGCCCGTCGAATGCTTGTCCACTTTCCTTGCCGGCAGAAGGCTAAGATCGAGAACTTCGCCGGAATTCAGCATGGCATGCGTGAGCGCCGCCGTTTCCTCCCTCGTCATTCCGCGCAGCACCACGGCCATCAGCCACGCGGCCATCTGGTAATCGGGAATGCTCCCATCGGTACAACCAGCGACGAGGTATCCGATTTCAGCGGCGGTTAACGCAAGGCCATCGCGCTTCTTGCGGATCAGGTCGATGACGCGGAATTGCACTGGCGGAACCCCTGGCTGGCTCACTTGAGTCGGAAGCCCTCCGGCAAGAGATCGGTGATCAAGCTTTGCTTCGGACCCTTTTCGCCCTGGTAGAAAATGACCGCTTCCGGCCCAAATTCATAGATCACCTGCCGACACGCTCCGCAGGGCGAGCACGGTACCCCGTGATCGTTGGTCACGGCGACGGCCCGGATTTCCACTTTCGGCCCGAGCTTGGCCACTGCGGAAAAGATCGCCGTTCGCTCCGCGCAGTTGGTCATGCCGTAAGAAGAGTTCTCCACGTTGCATCCCACGAACACTTGCCCCTCCGACGTGAGTATGGCCGCCCCTACGCGGAAGTTGGAGAAGGGCGCATAGGCGTTCTTCATCACTTGATGAGCCGAGCGCAGCAGGCGTTCGCGCATCGCGACTGGCACTTTTTTCTCTTGCATAACCAAACCGGCTTCGAGGGATTAAGTGGGCAATTGTAACCCTTTGCATGGCTCCGACAGCACTGATTTTCACGAGGAGCAGATCCTTCCGCCGGAAACGCGTTCGCCGGCGACTCTCAGTACATGATGGTTTTCGTCAAATGGTGCGGCCACCAGGTCGTGTGATAGTGGGTCCAAAGGCGCGCATCAATCTGCGGTATCACGATTTGCCGGTCAGCCGGCCGCAGCTGATTAATTTCCTCAGCCAGCAATGCGCTGGCATAGATGCAATGCGCCCGGATCTCCACCTCCCATGCGCTGTCATGCGGAATCATCTGGTGGGAGTTGATCGCGTTCTCCAGCGCGGCGGAATAGCCCGTGATTCCCAGCAACCGGAGCGCCACCGGAACAATGTAGTCGGCAAAGGCGGACATCGCCTCCAAATCGTCCAGCCGAAACTGCCCGCCTTTCCCCAGACTGGTGTACAGGAACCAAATGGCTAACTGCGGCAGCTTGTAGAACTTAATCGTGTGGCCTTCGTAGGGGCTCACATCCCGGAAGCGCGGGAATTCCTGAACCAGCCGATCGACCAACCCGTTTCCGTTTCCATTGTTGTTCTCATACAGCTTCGGCGAGCATGATCGAACAAAATTGTGAAAACGCCCCTTATACTTCTGCGCCAGCACCGCCCCCACCTCGTTGAAGATCTGTGTCTTTTCCTCGAGCATCGGTAGTTCGATATTGCCGCTGAATAAAGTTTCCATTTCCGCGCGCGTCACTTTCGCAAGAAACGCGCCGTCAAGCATGGGGACGCCTCGGTCGATGGCGCGCTTCATGCACGCGAACAGGGCGTCGGAATCGGACCAGTTGCGCCCGCCGTAGTCCGCTTGAAACTTTATCTGGCTGAAAAAGTCGGTGAAAGCAGTGTCGATGCAGGCGGCCGTGAGAATAAAGTCGATGGCGTGATCGACGTCTCCCCCGCCGATCCCGAAAGGCAGAGCATAGTCGGGCATGGGCAGTTCTTCGTAAGCCATCCAACCTGCGACCTCGACGATTCTGTCGACGTGAGTTTGCACGTCGCGGGAGCGCTCGATCACCGGTTGAATGCTCTCCAGCACCGGACTGCCCGTCACCTTCGGCCAACGCATATTGCGATCAGTTCGCATAGTTCTCGATCTTTCTCATGTCTTACCGGATCGGAACGGGACCCGGAAGAGGAATTCATCCCCCGCCGAAAGCGTTCGTGACTCAACCGAGCCGTACCTCCCATCCCGCTCGAACCTCCCCGTGATGCCGCCGCTACCATCGCTCATCGACACCGGCCTGGTCGCTGATTGACAGTTCGTGCGGACGCTTTCCAGCGCCAATGTCAACCCTAGCGAAGGTAACAGAATCCGAAGCAATTTCGATTTCGATGAGCGGATCATTCCAGTGCCGCATCATTATAGCGGTCAATCTTGACGGCCCTGAGTGCGAGTGGTAATTTCAGGCCACACGTGCGTGTCCGGGAGAAATCGCGCTGAGCCGGCCAGATAAGATCCAGAATTCCACACCGCCCAGCCCCGTCGATCTACGGCGACGCGACTTCCTGATTCGCTGCTGCCAGGGCGCCTCGGTGGCGCTCCTTCCCTCCACACTCCTTTCCCCCAATTTGCGCGGTACGCCCCGTCAGTCTCGCCCCAGTCTCGACTCCCCGAATACCTCCTCGTCCAACGTTGAATTCCATCTGCATCCGCACTACCGAACGCCCCGCCCACTGGACGCCGTACTGCTTCAGACTGATGCCGGCCGCGACGATTTCGTGACCGAGAAATACGCTGACGAGGTCGCCGCAATTCTCGCCCAGTGGAGCGCTGGCCTCTTCCGCTCGCCGCAGGATCTAAGCCCGATCGAGAAAGTCCTGGCGCCGACTTTCTTGGCAGCTTCGCCCACTCCCGCTGAATCGAGCGTGATGCGCTCGGAACCGCCCATCGAGGTCCGGCGCAACGCATTTACCGCGCCTACACTTGGCCGTGATGCGTTTCTACGGGAGATGCGGTCTGACCTGAGTATCTTTTCTAGAGTTCTTACCGCTGACTTACAGGTGACGGCCATTCACATGGACAACAGCAAGGCCGCTTCCCTGCCAGTGCCACCCACATCTCCCGGAACGTTACTGACTATCGTCCGATATGAATTGGTAGCCACCGGCCGCAACTTTCACCGCGAACAGCGCGTCGGTTACTGGCATCTGACCTGGGAACGCACTGCGGGCGAACTACGCATTCAGAAATGGCAAACGCTCGATGAAACCCGGAGCCGCTCTGCCCTCCCCTGCTATGCCGATCGAACTGCCGTAGCCTTCGGTGCCAATCCGTCTTATTCGCAACAACTCCTCTCCGGAACCGATTACTGGCGCACCGTGCTCGACGGCGCTTGCGGCATCGATATCTACGGTCACAACGGCGTCTCCGTCGGCGACATCGATGACGATGGATATGACGACCTTTATGTATGTCAACCCGGCGGGCTCCCAAATCGTCTTTACCGTAATCGAGGCGATGGCACCTTCGAAGACATCACCGAATCCTCCGGCGTAGGCGTCATCGAAAACACTGCCTGTGCACTGATCGTCGACATCGACAACGACGGGCGCCAGGACCTGATCGTAGTGCGGGCCTCGGGACCAATGCTGTTTCTAAACCAGGGCGGTGGCAAGTTCCGCCAGAAGGCGGACGCGTTTCAGTTCGCCAACCCGCCCCAGGGAACCTTTACCGGCGCTGCCGTGGCGGATTACGATCGCGACGGCTGGCTCGATATCTACTTCTGCTTATACGCCTACTATCAGGGAACCGACCAGTATAAGTACCCTTCTCCCTATTATGACGCTGAGAACGGACCACCTAACTTCATGATGCGTAACAATCGCGACGGAACTTTTCGCGATGTGACTGCCGAAACTGGACTTACTAAGAACAATACACGCTACAGCTTTTGCTGCGGCTGGAGCGACTTCAACCATGATGGCTGGCCCGATCTTTATGTCGTCAACGACTTCGGACGCAAAAATCTTTACCGCAACAACGGCGACGGAACTTTTACCGACATCGCCGCCCTCGCGGGCGTCGACGATATCGGCGCGGGCATGAGTGTCTGCTGTTTTGACTATGACAATAACGGCGCCGAGGATCTCTACGTGGCAAATATGTGGACGGCCGCCGGCGAACGTATCACGATGCAGGACGTGTTTAAGCCAAACGCCCCGGAAAAAACGCGCTCTCTCTATCACCAGCACGCCATGGGCAATTCGCTGTTTCGACAGCGGCCCCAAAAGGACGGCACCGCCATCGCCTTTGAGGATTCAACCCTCGCCGCCGGCGTCGGGATCGGACGCTGGGCGTGGTCGAGCGACACCTGGGATTTTGACCATGACGGCTTTCTCGACCTCTACATCGCAAATGGCATGGTGAGCGGCCCTTCCCGCCAAGACTTGAACAGCTTCTTCTGGCGGCAGGTAGTCGCCTATTCCCCCGACGAACCCAAACCATCGCGCGACTATGAACAGGGTTGGAGCGCCATCAACGAGCTCATCCGAGCCGATGGCACGTGGAGCGGCTACGAACGAAATGTCTTCTACGCCAATAACCGCGACGGAACTTTCTCGGATGTATCCGGCGTGGTCGGCCTGGATTTCCTGGAGGACGGACGGGCCTTCGCGCTCTCCGACTTCGATCATGATGGCCGTTTGGAAGTCTTCTTGAAGAATCGCAACGGCCCTCAGCTGCGGCTTCTTCACAACGTCATGGAGAATCTTCCGCCGTCCCTCGCGTTTCGTTTGCGCGGCACGAAGAGTAATCGTGACGCCATTGGCGCCGTCATCACCGTTGAAACTGAACTGGGCCGCCAGACTCGCTCGCTGCAAGCTGGATCGGGATTCCTTTCGCAGCACACCAAGGACGTGTATTTCGGACTAGGAGCAGCAAAAGGCCCGGTGCGAGCCTCGATTCGCTGGCCCAGCGGACTGGTTCAGCGGTTCGACGATCTCCCCGTCAATCATCGCCTCTGGATCGAAGAAGGCTCCCAGCCAACGCGAATCGAAGCCTTCAAACCGCCGGGCCGAGGCCAATTTGCTGACGATACGCCAGTCGACGACCAGTCCCGTACACCGGAAGCGCTGCCCGCCACGGCCGAGACTTGGTTGCTCGCTCCAGTCGAGGCGCCCGATTTTTCCCTTCCCGATTTGGCCGATTCCATGCACAGGCTTTCCTCGCTGCGCGGGAAGCCGGTGCTGCTTAATTTCTGGGCCGCCGGAGCCGAGCCTTGCCAACAGGATTGGGCTACCTTTAACCAGAGCCACGCGGCTTGGACAGCACAGGGTCTTCAAGTCGTGGCCGTGAATCTTGATCAAACCGCCGCTGCCCATCGCCTCCGTGCCTTGGTGCGGGATCGGCGTCTTTTGTTTCCCATCCTGCGCGGCTCTGACGACGTGGCCGCCATCTACAACATTCTCTTTGCTCAACTCTTTGACCGCCATCGCGATCTCACCCTCCCAACCTCGTTCCTCATCGACGCCGCCGGAAACATCGTCAAGGTCTATCAGGGCCCGCTCGACCCCAACCATGTTGCGTACGATTTCCGCCACATCCCTCAAAACGCCGCGGAACGAATCGCCCGAGCGCTTCCCTTTCCCGGCGTGACCGACACCGTCGAATTTGGACGCAACTACCTTTCCTACGGTGGCGTCTTTTTTCAGCGCGGCTATTTGGATCAGGCCGAGGCTTGCTTCCGGATCGCATGGCGCGACGATCCGTCGAGCGCCGAAGCCCTCTATGGCATTGGTAGCGTGTATCTCGAACAACAGAAAACGGCGGAAGCCCGCGAAAGTTTTCTACAGGCGCTTAAACTCCGCGCCAGTTATCCCGGAACCTCGGCCAATTGCTGGAACAACCTCGGCTTACTCGCCGCCCGCGCCGGGCGCACCGCCGAAGCGATCGGATACTTTCAAGAGGCAATCAAACTCAGCCCCGATCATCTCATCGCGCTCGATAACCTCGGCAGTGCCTACCGTCAGCAGAAAAGCTGGCTGGAGGCGCGCCAAACTTATGAACGGGCCCTGCAAGTCAGCTCCAACGATGCCGAGGCGAACTACGGTCTGGGGATGGTCCTGGCCCAAAATGACGACACCGCGCGCGCCTTTGATTCCCTGCAAAAAGCTCTGCAACTGCGTCCGGTTTATCCCGAAGCGCTCAACAACCTGGGCATTCTTTATCTCCGTACCCAGCGGCGCGATGAGGCGGTGGCCACCTTTGAGAAGTGCATCCGCGTGGCGCCTGCGTTTGATCAAGCTTATTTGAACCTGGCGCGCGTCTACGCCATCGAGGGTGCTGCCGGGAAAGCTCGCGCACTTTTGCTCAAACTGCTTGAGCAACATCCGGGCCACGAGCAGGCGCAAACAATGCTCGAACAGTTAGGACCATGAAACCACCCTGCCGCGATCGCTCACAACCGTTACTTATTTCCCCGGACGCGGCGTCGGAGCCCTCAACAGGTCCACAAACATCCTGTAAAACTTGTCCGTATCCAGGTCGACCTGTACTTCCACTGCCTGTAAATCACTCTTGGGTTTATCCAGATCGGTCCAGCTAAGTGTGTCTCCATAGCCCGCGCCGCGATCCAGATTCACGTCGAGATAGAGGTTTTCTTTCTTTGTGATCACACTTGGGTCAAGCCATGCCGCCGAAGTCAATTCATCCCATAGATAGTTATAGGTGCCGAAGAGGTGCGCATATTTACTGATATATTGCGCGGATGGCGAGTTGCCCCCTCGGATCCTATCGATCAGTTCATTGCTCATTCTTGTCTTCAATGAAATATCCACCGGAGTGCAGACGATCTTCCTCCACCGCGCCCGCAACACAATGTGCGCCGCTTCCGGATCGAACCACAGGTTGAATTCGTGGCGTGGCGTGTTGGCAAACTCCGGGTCCGCCGTCTGCGGATTCAAACTCGCGCCCATAAACACCAACTCTTTTGCCAGCCCCGCAAAATCTGGATCGATGGAGATCGCCAGCGCCAGATTCGTCATCGGCCCGCCTTCATAGATCGTGATTTCGTGCGGATACTTCCGCACCATACGCACCAGAAAATGTGCCGCATCTTCGTCGGCAGCCTTGGCGGTCGGCATCCCCTCTGGCATCGCTCCCAATTCGCGCGGCGCGTGATACAGCTTCGGAGTCCACGCCCCCAGCCACGCCACCGAGCCGTAGCGCAGTTCCCACTGCTCCGTCTCTTCCTTGGTTCGAAGCAGAGGATTCTCGGCTCCCCGCAACACCGGAATGTCGGTTCGTCCGATCAGTTCAAGCATGCGCAAAGTGTGCGCCACTTCCTCCGTCAACCACCCATCCCCCGTCACCACCGTGATGCCCAACACTTCCGTCTGGGGAGACTGGATCAGCAGCAGGATCGCTTGCTGGTCCGTGCCCGCTGGCCCGGCCGCATCCTGATCGATGATGATCTTGCGCCTTTCCTGACCTCGCGTCACCAGACAGCTCGCCACAACGAGAGTTGTGAGCGCGACAAAGCTTCCAATTCGGCCCAGCCTCATTCCTACACCTCGAAATTCCAGAACTTACCGCCAACAATTGCAGCGCAGGTTAACCCGGAATAGAATGCCATCATAATCTGATGAGCAATGTCACAACCACTGTAGCGATTCACGTAAACATCAACAGAAGTGTCACCAACGATCCGGAGCACGATTAACGATAACGGCTGATTCTATCTCGCTATTAGACGTGCCGATTTCTCCCGTTTTTAGGAGCCGATTCGCTTGACCACCGGCCACTCCCGGCAATCTCCAACCTGTCTGATCGCCTGCGTCTTCGCCGCCGCCCTCCTCGCGCCCGGCCACGCACAATCGACTGATCCCCCCGGCAATGCACTGCTGCATGGATATGTCCGCGACACCACCGGCCGCCCGGTTGCAAATGCCGACTTGTTCCTCGCACGCGCAACCTCGCCAAAGCCCTGCGTCGCTTGGGACCAGAACACCCATGCCGATGTGGAAGGCCACTACCGCTTTGCTGCGCTTCACGCCGGGACGTACTGCCTGCGCGCACAAATGATCGGATTCGACGAGGCCACCGTCGCCCGCCTCGACCTCGCCCCGAACGAGACCACAAAGATCGACCTCGTCCTTGCCCCTGCTAGCGCCTCTTTTGTGACCACCCCGTCCGCCGCCAAACCCGCTCCGCCGTCACCCGCATTTTTCGACGAACCTCAGTTCACCGTGGCCGGAGTCACCCAAGGCACAAATTCAGGCGGCCACGGTTCCGATACCGTGCTCCGCACCACCGAAGCGCTCGCCCAGGCCACGGTCAGGTTGAGCAATCCACCTGATCCCTCATCGCAGTCGCCCACCACCGCGACTGAAACTTCTTTGCGGCAGGCACTCGCGGCCCATCCCGACGATCCCGCACTCCATCATCAACTCGGCGATGTCGAGGCCAAACTCAACCATCCCCTGGACGCGGTCCGCGAGTATCAACGCGCCGCCGAACTTGATCCCAGCGAACCCAATCTCTTCGATTGGGGAACCGAGCTCCTGACTCACCGCGCCCTGGAGCCGGCGACCGAAGTCTTTACCCAAGGCCACCGCCTGTTTCCAAAGTCGCTTCGGATGCTGGTGGCGCTCGGCGTCGCCTGGTACGCCCGCGGCTCTTATGATGAGGCGGCCCAGTGCCTGGGAAACGCCTCCGACCTCGCTCCTGAAAATCCTACTCCGTATCTTTTCATGGGAAGAATGCAGTCGGTGGAAACCACTCCCTCCCAGGGAACCGTAGAAAGGCTGGCCCGATTCGCGCGCCTCCAGCCGGAGAACGCCCTGGCAAACTACTACTACGCCGTGGCGCTTTGGAAGCAGCAGCGGCAAGACCCGGCTTCGCCTGACCCACAAGCCGGCCCCGACCGCTCACCCCGCGCGGAACCCCTGTTGCTGCAAGCCGTGCGCCTTGATCCCCAGTTTGCCGCCGCCCATCTGCAACTGGGAATTCTCTATGCCGAGCGCGAAGACTTTCCCCGCGCCATCACCGAGTATCAGAAGGCAATCGCAGGGCGACCCGAACCAACCGATCTCGCTGCCGCCAGCCCCACTACCGTCGCTCCCACCGCCGTCGCTTCCGAACAAGCCAGCCCCCAATTCGATGAACTGCTGGAAGAAGCGCACTATCGCCTGGCCCACGCCTACCTGCGTACCGGCGACAAAGCCAAAGCCAAAGAACAACTTCAGCTTCATGACCAGTATTCCAGGAAAACAAAGGAGGATAGCGAACGCCAGCGCCGCCAGATTCAGGAGTTTGTGATTTCGCTGCGAAAACAATAATCCCGCGTCATGAACGCTTTGAAGGCGCGCGGCTTTTCCACTTGCCGAGAAACTAGCGCGGTTTCTCCACTGGCCCCCCCGCCGTCAAAGCCTTTGACTTACCCGCCATTGGCCACGCCCCACGCCTAGAACGTCAGCTTGAGCGCGAACTGCACCAGTCGGGGATTGTTCACCGTCGAATTAACCGAGCCAAATCCAGGGGCGCTGATGTCATTCACCGGCAACCCAAACTGCGCGTGATTGAAGAGGTTGAAGAACTCCGCCCGGAAATTCAAGCCCATCCCCTCCCGAGGCAGGCCGAAGCGCTTGATGATGGAGAAATCGGTGTTGACGAAATCCGGACCCACCACCGGCACACGACTCGCATTCCCCAGTTCGCCCGCCGCCGCCGGTTGAAAGCAGGATGCGTTAATCCATTGCTGCTGGCTGTGGTTGGCCGCGTATGGATTGCAACCGGCAACCTGGTCAGGACGGTTATAGTTGTTCCCGTTTCCGCCGTTATTGAACGCAACTCCGGACTGGTTAAAGCTATCGATCAGCGGGTCGGGAAACCCTGAAGAGATATGTTCGATGAGCGTTACCTGCCAATTCCCCAGCGCCGCATTGGTCGCGCCGTTCCAGTCACCCCCGAACTTCTTTCCTCGGCCGAACGGCAAGTCGTAAATGACACTGGCCGTGAGGTTATTGTTAAGGTTGATCTGCGACAGCGCCCAATCCAGTTTCTGCCAGTTCGGAAGGGGAAAGTAAGGCGCACTCTGCAAGGAACCTAGACCGTCAGTAAGGCCATTATCGTAGGTGCGCGAATAGGTGTAACTCAGTAGAGTGTAAAGGCCGTACTTCGGCGTCTTAGTCTCGGCTTTGATCTGCAGCGAGTTGTAGGTCGTGTCACCAAGATCGCCAAACTCTAAAACGGCGTTAAAGTTCGGTACCGTGACAGCTGGTATGTACTGGGAGCCATCCGGGTTGCACCCGATAGTGTAGCCGGGTGTCCCGCAAGCCGGTCCCACCGTGTTGATGTCATTTCCGAAGATCAGAATGTGATGGCCGCGCGCGCCCGCATACCCAGCCGTCAGCACCACGTTCCCAGGCAACTGCCGTTCCACGTTCACGTTGAACTGCTGGACACTGCCCAGCTTAAAGTTCGTCGGTTGTGTAAACAGCGTTCCGGTGAATGAAGAAAGCGGGGGCGGAGTCGGATAGCTGATAAACGCGTTGGAATCGCTGATGCCCGTAGGCGTCTCCGTCGCAGCGCATGCCGAGGTCGCAAACGCACACCCGGCTGGGCCAAAAAGATCAGACTCGGCGAAGAAAGGTGGATTCTCCCACAGGCCCTGAGCACCTTGGCTCCAGGCGGAATCGTGGAAGATGCCATAGCCCGCTCGCACTACAGTCTTGTCACTGCCCGGCACTTTCCAGACCAGACCGATTCGTGGCTCAAAGGCCTTCCAACTCATCTGTATGCCCGCCGCCGAATTCACTCCATTTTGATTGGCGACAAGAAGCTGACCCGTAGTGGCGTTGTAGTTTGCCATGCGCCCATGCTCTTCCGAGATGGGAGTCGTCATATCCCACGCCAGGCCCAGATTTAAGGTCAGGTCCTTCGTGATTCTCCAGTCATCCTGCGCGAACGGCCGGTAGATCTTCCAGCGGCGGCCCGTGACCGGACCATTAAAGGTCTGATCGTGTTCGGACAGACCCAATATGCCCAACAGCACATCCGCTTCGGGATTGCCACCTATACTTGCGCTATTCCCGCTGCCATACGGGCAACCGGGACTGCTGCTGGTGGCCGTGCTGCTACAGTTAAAGCCACTGAAGTTGCCCGCCACACCGGGGATCCAGAATCCATCCTGGAAGGCCTCGGTGCCTACATTCATCTGGTTGGCCCGCAAGCCTAGCCCCACCCTGAACTCGTGTTTGCCCCGAATCAACTCGAGAGTATCGTTGAACGAGAAGATGTTTGTTCCACCTTGGAACGGAGAGTAACCGCGATCGCCAATCGACCAGTACCCGCCGAACAGTAGCACGCTGACCAGTCCGCAGCTATACGCCCCGGCCTCGCAAGTGTCGCTGCCGTTGGGGCACCCCAGGTTCGCGCCCGGAATTCCAACCCCGCCGATCGTAGCCGAGGCGCAAGTCCCTGTACCCTGCGAACTGATGTAATCGAAAATCCGGTTGTACCCAAATGTAGCTTGATTGACCGTCGTCGAAGAAAACTGGTGAGTCTCGCCGATGGCGATTTGGCGCCCGTGATTGATAATTCTCTGGTTGCTCCCGAATGCGCTCGCTTCCGTAAGAAATCCCGGCCCCGCGCCCCCGGGCACGTACGAGCCCGCTTGATCGTAGCTGAACCGGCCAAACACGCTATCGACACTCGATATATTGTGGTCCAGTCTAACGTCAAACTTGGTCTCGTCCAGCGTGCGCACCGGCTCGTTCACGAAGTTGTAGGAGCAACTCGTACACCCGAAGTTGGCGTTCGGCACGGGGTAGAGATTGATCAGCGCTTGCCCCACCGGGCTGGCCACTCCAGTCGCACCAGTCGGGATCTTGGCGCAATTCGTTCCCTGAGCCTGACTTCCGTCCGCGTTTGCCGGCAACGGATTCCCCGACCCGTCGCACTGGAAGTAGGCGTTTGGAAAGACGTTGGGGTTTGCCGACAACGCGATATTGCTCGGAGTCACCACATTTGGATTCACGATGCCGGGAACCGTGTAGGTATTATTCCCGATCGTTACAGAGCCAGAAACCGGGTTGCCAAACGCGTCGTCGCTGAAATCGCCATTACGCATCGCGACCGAAGGAACCAGTCCCGTAAATGGAATGCCGTGGCGCTGGTACTTCTGCTCGGCATCAAGAAAAAAGAAAGTCTTGTCCTTTTGGATCGGCCCGCCAATCGAGCCCCCAAACTGATTCAAATTGAACTTCTCCGCCTTGCTTGCAAAAAAGCTCTTGGCATCCAGATCCGTGTTGCGCAGAAACTCGAACAACGACCCGTGGTAGCCATTGGAGCCTGATTTCGTCGTGACCAGCACGGTGGGGCCCGCGCGCGTCCCGTATTCCGCCGTGTAGTTATACGTCAACACCTTGAATTCCTCGATGTCATCAATCGAAGAAAAAATCCCGATTCCCCCGGCCGTCAACTCGTTGTTGTCGACTCCGTCCAGAAGCCAATCGGTGCTGTTCGGTCGCGATCCGCCGACGGACAAAGAGAACGAGCCGCGCGCGGCCACTTCGCTGTCAGCGCCGCCGACAAAAAAACTGCCCGGATTCGTCTCCTGCGTGGCGCCCGGCGTCAGGCTTGCCAGTTGAACAAAATCACGTCCGTTCAACGGCAGTTGCGCCACTTCCTGCGCCGTGATCACCTGGCCGAGCGATGGGTTCGTGGTTTCAATGACTACTTCACTGGCGTTCACTTCAACCGTCGAAGTCACCGCCGCCGGGTTGAGCGTGAAATCGATCTCGAGCGCTTCGTTGACTTGCAGCCGAACATTCTTCTGCTCGGCGGTCTGGAAACCCTGCGAGGCTACTCGGATCGTGTAGAACGCCACCGGCAGCAGCGGCACCAGATAGTGCCCCGAGTCGTCAGTCTTCGCTTCGCGCGTCAGACCCGTGCCCTGCGAGCTCACTGTCACCGTCGCCCCGGCGATCACTGACCCGGTCTTATCCGCAACCGTCCCCGAAAGACTGCCGTTTGCCTGGCCATACAGAAGTGGACAGAACGCAAACCCGAAACTCAGTACCGCCACCAGCAGCGCTTTTCTCTTCAACATCGGTTTTCACCTTTGACGGCCGCTCGTCTCCCTTCGTTCCAACGAAAGCGAGCGGTGATTGGGACCGACATCCTCGCGGCTCAAACGTGGAGCGTCCCTTTTTTAATGCGATGCGCCATATAAATAGATTAGAAATCCAAAGTCAAGAGTTTTGTTCCCCATGGCGCCGTTTCTCACGGAAACTCCGCGAATTCAGTTTTTCATAACGTCTATGCTTTCTCGGATCCTCACAAACCTGCGGAAAAACCAGCGCGGTGGCTGGGCTTTGCCGCCGCTCTGAAATCAAACCCCGTCCCTCAGCCAATCGCTCGAGCCACCAGCGCGATTCCCAGACAATAAAATACGAACATCAATCCCAGATACATCCGCGCCTTTCCCGGAGCGCCCGCAAATTCCTTCCAGGCTAGAACTCCCCACAACGCCGCCACCATCGGCGCCGATTGTCCAATCGCGTACGAAATCGCCACCCCCGTAAAACTAGCTGCCACCAGGTTGAACACCATCCCCGTGCCCCAGATGAATCCGCCCAACAACCCCAGCGCATGGGCAGACGCGGGTGCGCTGAAAAAGCCGCTGAACTTCACCGGCTCGCCCACCAGCGGATGCTTCATGAAATAGACGTTCCATACCAGACAAGAGAGCAGCGCCCCAAACGTCAGAAATATCGCCGCCGCATACGGACCGAGACTGCCCTGCATCACGCCGTTCACCTCGTGCGGCATCGCCCGCGTCATAAACGGAGCCCACAACCCCATCAGGACGCCCGACACGATGCAGACCGTGATGCTCTTCTTCGAGGTCGAGCGACTCGCGGCGGCCAGCGCGCTATAAGCTCTGCCGTCCAGAATCACGGCAACGACCGCGCATAGCACGCCCCCAGCCAGCAGTGCGGCGTTGCCTTGCGGATGCTGCACGTAGCTCGTGATAACGCCCACCACCAGTGCGATTCCAATCGAAACCGGAAAGGCGATCGCCAGCCCCGCCATATCGATGGCCGCCACCAGCAACAAATTCGCCAGATTGAAAATCGCCCCTCCCACCATGGCAAGAATGATGTCGCTGCTGTTGGCCGCGTGCAGGTTGCTGGGCAGGTCGGAACCGTCGTGGCTGGTGATGCCCATGGTGTGTCCCAGGATCAGCGCGATCAGAAAAATACCAATCGCATAGTCCCAATAGAACAACTCGAAACGATAGTTCTTAACGCCCTTGTAAGTATTGGCCCATGAGCCCCAGCAGATGGCGCTCGTGATCATCATGAAGAGTGCAATACCCAGAGTATGGGGTGTGTACATTCATTGCTCCTTCGTTGCTCCTGCCAGCTTCCCGACATCGGAACCAGTCAGTTCTACTTGCTGCGAATTCTCGAGACGAACAGTTGCAGAAAACGGTCCGCGTCCACTTCGACGCAAACCTTCGCGTTGGGCTCGACCTTGTCCACTCCCTCAATCACGTAGCGGTCGCCATGCAGCACGTTGCGTTCGACCGCGCCATGGCGATTGGCGACCGTTTCGCCGCGCGTGAACTCGCCTCGGGTCTCGACATCGACGTGCATGGCCGGAGCCTTCACCAGCGTTGCGTCAATCGCCACGCCCACCGCCAACGGATCATACATGGGTGTGCCGTCGAAACCGAATTGCGCCGATAAATCAATCAGGTAGTGCGCCACTGCATAGATAAAATCATTCACCGGACCGTGCGTCTGGCCCAGTTGTTCGAGGTACTTTGCCGAAAGCAACGTCTTATCGCCAACATCCAGTCCGACCATGGTCAGCGGCCATCCCGCCCGAAATACGATCTGCGCCGCTTCCGGATCGTTGTAGATGTTCGCTTCCGCCGACGCGTTCACGTTGCCGCCGCTGATCGAACCGCCCATCAGGATCACTTCCTTCACCAGCCCCACGATCGACGGATCCTTCTCCACCGCCAGCGCGATGTTGGTCAGCGGACCGACCGGAACCAGCGTAATCTCATGCGGCGCGGCGTGCACCATTTCGATGATCAAATCCGGCCCGTAGCGCCCGTCAACCTTGCACTTGCTCGGTGGCAATTCCACGTTGGCCAATCCGTTCTTCCCGTGCCAGAACTCCGCCGTAATCAACTTCTGAATCAGGGGATGCTGTGCTCCACCCGCGACCGGAATGTCGCAACGGTCTGCCAGTGACACCATGCGCAGCGCGTTTTCCAGTCCCTGCTGGGCCGTCACGTTGCCCGGCACCACTGTAACCGCGCGAACGTCCAGTTCCGGCGAGTTCAGCGCCAGCATCAGCGCCATGGCGTCGTCGGAACCCGGATCGGTATCAAGAATAATTTTCTTGCCCGCCCCGAACGCCGGCATCGTCACCGCCATTAGGCAAATTACGCAGAGGAACCACCAACCAGACACGGAAATCGCAGACTTTTGACGGCTTCGAAAACTCTCACTCGGATGGCGCAAAATCTACCTCCAGATGCCGGCTTGCAGACTTTAGGAATCGCGCCGAGCCTAGCCGCGCCACGTCCCACTGTCAAGCCAAAACCCGCGTCTCGAAACCAGGATGCATCTTCCTTCGCATCTGCCGTACAATCGAACCGCGAAGCACAGGCTGCGCACGATTCGATCTCGTTCGCTCCCGCGAAATGCACTAGGATGAAGCGGAGCCCGCCCGTCTCGCCAGCAGCCTATCCCGCGGAGTTCCCGATGCCGGTCGAACACGATCCGTCGCGCCACCTGAACCGTCCACACGCGCACGCAGGCATCCCGATCCCTTCCCTCTCCGGCCAGCCTTTGCTGCCCAATACCGGCATCCCTTTAAATCTCGATTGGGTCCGCGAGGCGCGCGTCAACACCAGCGCCGTCGAGCGCCGCGCTCAATCCCAGGTCGCCCGCCGCTCCGTCAAGAAAGAATGGCAGGCGGCCTGGCTTCTGCGAGCCATCTCTTGCATGGACCTGACCACCCTTTCCGGCGACGACACCGACGAGCGCGTACGCCGCTTGTGCGCCAAGGGCCGGCATCCCATTCAGCCCGAAATCGAAAAGAAATTGGGCATCGAAGACTTGCAAATCAAGGTCGCCGCCATCTGCGTCTACCACACTTTTGTGGAAACCGCGCTGCACGCGCTCCAAGGCAGCGGAGTGCACGTCGCCGCCGTATCCACCGGTTTTCCCGCAGGTCTGTCGCCGCTGGCCGAGCGCGTCAACGAAATTCGCCGCTCGGTCGAGGCCGGCGCCCACGAGATTGACGTCGTCATTACCAGGGCGTACGTTTTCGGAGGCCGCTGGCAAGCACTCTACGACGAAATCTCCGCCTTCAGGCAAGCCTGCGGACCGGCGCACATGAAAGTGATCCTCGGCACCGGCGACCTGCTCACCCTCCGCAACGTCGCCCGCGCCAGCCTCGTCGCCATGATGGCCGGCGCCGATTTCATCAAAACGTCCACCGGGAAAGAGCCCACCAACGCAACTCTGCCCGTCGGACTCGTGATGACACGAGCCATCCGCGAATATGCACAGCAGACTGGCATGGCCGTGGGCTTCAAGCCGGCCGGTGGCATCCGCACCGCCAAGCAATCCACCGATTGGCTGGCCATGATTAAAGAGGAACTGGGCCATTCCTGGCTGCGCCAGGAAATGTTTCGCTTCGGCGCCAGCGGCTTGCTCGGCGATATCGAACGGCAACTCGAGCATCATGCCACCGGACGCTATTCGGCGGACTACCGCCATCCGCTGGCATAAGCTCCGAGAGTCGCGTCGTGACCGGGCTTGGCCCCGTCCCGGCGCGAGTGGCAGAAGTAATTTCAAGCAGTGGGAGAAACTCAATGGCTCGACTGGTAGCGCTCTACAAGACTCCGAAGGATGCCTCGGCTTTCGAGAAGCATTACTTCTGCACCCACGTCGCACTGGCAAAAAAACTCCCCGGACTCAGAAAATACGAAGTCAGCCAGGGTCCGGTTGCCTCACCCGCAGGACCGTCCGGCTTTCATCTCGTCGCCACCTTGCACTTCGACGATATCACCGCCATCCAAAGTGCCTTTGTGAGCCCCGAGGGACAGGATACCGTGGCCGACGTGCAGACTTTTACCACGGACCCTCCGCACATCCTTGTGTTCGACGCTCGCGAGCTATGAGCGGCACGCTGCAGTTTAAAGTCAGAACTCCCGCATCTCAACCGAAGCTGAGAAGAAAATCGAGCCAACACCCAAGTCAACGCCCGAGCCAACGAAAATGACGATTGCTGAAAAATTTGTGAGCATGGAATACGGTCCCGCGCCCGAAGATTCAAAAGAGGCGACCTCCTGGCTCCAGCGCCATGGCTATCGCTTCCAACATTTCATCGGCGGCGCATGGCAGGCGCCCGCCGCTGGAGAATACTTCGATACCTTCGATCCCTCCAACGCCGAGAAACTCGCATCCGTCGCCCAGGGCTCGGCAGCCGATGTCGACGCCGCCGTAAGAGCCGCGCGGGCCGCGTCTTCCGCATGGCGAGCCCTCACTCCACATGCCCGCGCCCGCTACCTCTATGCCATCGCCCGCCTGGTCCAGAAGCACTCCAGGCTGCTCGCTGTCCTCGAAACCATGGACAATGGCAAGCCCATCCGCGAAAGTCGCGACATCGATATTCCGCTGGTCGCCCGGCATTTCTATCACCACGCCGGCTGGGCGCAACTCCTCGACCGGGAGTTCCCCGAGTACCTTCCCTGCGGCGTCGTCGGCCAGATCATCCCCTGGAATTTCCCGCTGCTGATGCTGGCCTGGAAAATTGCGCCCGCCCTGGCGACGGCAAACACGGTCGTGCTAAAGCCCGCGGAATTCACGCCCCTGACCGCGCTCGTTTTCGCCGAAATCTGCCAGGAAGCCGGTTTGCCCGCCGGTGTAGTCAACATCGTCACCGGCGACGGCTCAACCGGAGAGGCAATCGTCAAGCATGCCGACGTCGACAAGATCGCATTCACCGGCTCTACCGAAGTCGGACGCTCCATCCGCGCCGCCACCGCGACCACCCACAAGCGCCTTTCCCTTGAACTCGGCGGCAAGTCCCCCTTCATCGTCTTCGAAGACGCCGACCTCGACAGCGCCGTCGAAGGCCTGGTCGATGGCATCTGGTTCAATCAGGGGCAAGTCTGTTGCGCGGGCTCGCGCCTGCTCATGCAGGAGAGCGTTGCCGAAACTCTGCTCGCCAAAATTCAGGACCGCATGAGCACCCTGCGCATCGGCGCCCCGCTCGACAAAGCCATCGACATTGGCGCCGTCGTTGCCCAAGTGCAACTCGACCGCATCCGCAAACTGGTCGACCAGGGCGTCGCCGACGGCGCCACTTGCTGGCAGCCCCAGGTCACCTTGCCGTCACGCGGATTCTTTTATCCGCCCACTCTCTTGAGCAATGTGCATCCGACCTCCATCGTGGCGCAGCAGGAAATCTTCGGACCCGTCCTCGCCGCCATGACTTTCCGCACGCCTGCCGAAGCCGTGGAGTTGGCGAACAATACGGTTTACGGATTGGCGGCGTGCGTCTGGAGCGAGAGCATCAACGTCGCCCTCCATGTCGCCGCCCAACTGAAAGCGGGCGTGGTCTGGGTAAACTGCACTAATCTGTTCGACGCCTCCTGCGGCTTCGGCGGCTACCGCGAAAGCGGCTACGGTCGCGAAGGCGGACGCGAAGGGCTGCTCGAATACATGGAACCGGCCTGGTTCAAAGAAACACCATTCCAGACCGGGAAGGGCGCGAGTTCACTCGTGCCACAACCTGCACAAGAAAAAGATGCGGCTTCACAGGCTGCTGAACAAAGCCGGTTCGTATCAGGATATCGCGTTAGCGATATCGCAAGTCACTCTGGAATCAATGCCCCTTTAGGGGCTGAGGGGCACACGGCGACTTCTTCATCAGCCTCTTCAGCCGCTGGGGGAGATAGATCAGACAGCGCTCCCGCCATCGACCGTACCGTCAAGCTCTATATCGGAGGCAAGCAGGCCCGCCCCGACTCAGGTTACAGCATGGAAGTCCGCGCCACCGACGGACGCCTCCTCGGCGAAGCCCCCCTCGGCAATCGCAAAGACATTCGGAACGCGGTCGAAGCCGCGCGCAAAGCCACTGCATGGGGAAAGGCCACGGCGCACAATCGCGCTCAGGTTCTCTATTACTGCGCCGAGAATCTTTCCCAGCGGCGCGATGAAATCGCCCAGCGCCTCGCCGCCGTGGTCGGCGATAAACAAGCCGCCGCGGAACTGGACCTCGGCATCGAACGCATCTTCTCCTACGCCGCCTGGGCCGATAAGTTTGACGGCGCGGTTCACAATCCCCCGTTCCGCAATGTCACCCTCGCCATGCACGAAGCCATCGGAACGCTCGGCATCCTCTGTCCGCGGCAGGCGCCACTCCTTGGATTTCTTTCCCTGGTGATGCCCGCGCTCGCGCTTGGCAACACCGTGATCGCGGTTCCTTCAGAAGCCTATCCGCTCATCACCGGCGACCTTTATCAGCTTTTTGACACCAGCGACCTGCCTGCGGGAGCGCTGAATATCGTGACCGGATACGCCTCCCAACTACTCAAGCCACTCGCGGAACACGACGACCTCGACGCCATCTGGTGCTTTGGAGATGAAGCCAGCGCCGCCGCGGCCAAGGCCATGTCAGTCGGCAATCTCAAACAGGTTTGGACCAACGAAGGCCGTGCCATCGACTGGTTCAATCGGAACGTGGCAGAGGGCCGCTGGTTCCTGGAGCACGCTACACAGATAAAGAACATCTGGGTTCCGTACGGCGAATAAAATCATTGAATCACTTGGTCATTCAGTCGCTGAATCATTGTGGATCTAGGTTCCTGGCTGGTTTTGATAAAGGATTCAACGTCTGGATGATTCGATGATTCAATGACCAAATAGACGCATGAAACCATCCCCCACGCCCCGAGTGAAAATCTGCTGCATCGCCAGTGTCGACGAAGCCGCTCTAGCCGTCGACTGTGGAGCGTCCGCTCTCGGCCTGGTTTCTCACATGCCCAGCGGACCAGGCATCATCCGTGATGAGCAAATCGCGGAAATCGCCGCCACCGTTCCGCCCGCCATCGGAACCTTCCTGCTGACCTCACGGCAACAAGTCGCCGACATCATCGCGCAACAGCGCTTCTGCCGCACCAATACGATTCAGATCTGCGATCGCCTCCTCCACGGCACTCATCGCGACCTGAAAGTGGCTTTGCCCGGAATTTCCATCGTCCAGGTCATCCACGTGACCGGAACCGAGTCGATCGACGAAGCCGTGCGCGTGGCCCCCCATGTAGATGCCATCCTGCTCGACTCCGGCAACCAGAAACTCGCCATCAAACAATTAGGCGGCACCGGACGAACTCACGATTGGACGGTCAGTCGCGCCATCCGCGAACGCATCGCCGTCCCCCTGTTTCTCGCCGGAGGCCTCACTCCTGAAAACGTCGCCCACGCCATCGCTGACGTGGCGCCCTTCGGCCTCGACGTATGTTCTGGAGTCCGCACTGCCGGCCGCCTTGACTCCACCAAACTCCAGCGTTTCTTTGCTGCCGTGCGCCATGCCCCCGCGCAATCCCCAAGGAGTGTTGTCTAATGTACGATGAAACGTGCAGGGTTCGCGTTGACTTTTGCGAGCCCTACAGGCAAACTCTCAATTCGCCCGTTCCACGCATTTGGGCAGGCCCGATCAGCCCGGCGTCAACGTCGCAAACGAGGCGAGGATTGACTCAGGAATCGTTCAATCTATGTCCGCAGACCGCGTCTCGTATACACTCGATTCGACGCTGGAGACGGTAAACAACGCCGAAGAGACGGCTGGCCGCATGGCGGCCGAAGCCGGCTTCGACGAAGAGGAGATCATGAAGATCTCCATGGCGGTCCGCGAAGCCGCCGTAAACGCAGTGTTGCATGGCAATGCCTACGACCCGAGCAAAAAGGTTACGCTCGCGTTTGAACGTACCGCCCACGACCTGGTCATCGTCATTCGCGATCAGGGCAACGGCCTCGACGCCAGCAAGATTCCGGATCCTTTGGCGCCGGATAACCTCATGAAGACCTCGGGACGAGGCATTTTCCTGATACGCTCGTTCATGGATGTGGTGGAAATCCACCCCTCCCAAACGGGCACCGAACTTAGAATGATCAAGCACGTCCACGGCAACCCCGCGGATTCCAAGGAGGCTCCCCAGTGAGCATGAAGTCCAGTACTCGTCAGGTGGATGGCGTCACAATTGTCGACCTCAGCGGCCGAATCACCCTCGGCGAAGGCAGCGTTGTTCTGCGCGATACCGTGCGCGACTTGCTTTCCAAGGGACAGAAGAAGATCCTGTTGAACCTCGGCGACGTGAACTATATCGACAGCTCCGGTATCGGCGAGTTGGTCAGCGCCTTCACCACCGCAAAAAACCAGGGCGGCGAACTCAAACTGCTCAACCTCACAAAGAAGGTCCACGACCTGCTTCAGATCACCAAACTCTACACCGTCTTCGACGTCAAGGAAGATGAAGCGGCAGCCGTGAAATCCTTCACTAAATAAAACGCTACGCCTTGGCTTCGTACCTGCATTGCACTGTGCGCGCACACGCTTGCATTGCGGTGTGAGAGGAGGGGCATCGTCTGGCGACGGGGTTGTGCCCCGTCGCTTGCTTCCCTTTTCGGGACGCCCCCGTCACTATTTTCGCCCGCCTGACTCCCGAGACACCGCTCCACCCCCTAGAATCAAACTCAGGCCTCACTTCTCCGCGGCCAAGTCAACATGCGTCTTACCCTCACTCTCCTGTTGCCCGCCCTTGCCATCACTCTCGCAACCCATCGACTCTCTTTCGCCAGTCATCCTTCTCCGCATAACTGCGTCGCTTTCACCGAAGCCGGCCAGCACGTAGGCACGGCCCAATGCGTCCGCGGAACCGTCCTGCACGTCGATGATGGCCGCAACGGCGCCAAACTCCTCAACTTCTGCGCACCCACAAAAAACCAGACCTGTCCCTTCACCGTGATCGTTTTCCCGCACGATCTCAAAAAAATGGGCGACATTCGCGAGCTCGAAGGCCGGCAGATCGAAATCAAGGGAACAATCCAGGACTACGACGGACGCGCCCAGATCATCTTGCGCCGTTCCCAACAGCTCGGCGAAAGCGCCTTCCGTTTATTTCCCCCCGTGCCCGCCGACTACGACGTCGAGCGCCAGGGCAACAACCGTTCCGGGAGATACAGTCTCCCCAAGGCCAAAAAGAGCACCACCAAACAAGGCGAACCGGTTCCGATCGAGGATCCCGGAGAACCACAATAACTCCCGCCTCCATTGTTTTCGCGGCTCGACGATTTCGGCTAAGTCCCGCAACCGGCGTCACACCATCCCCTTGCGCAATTCTTCCAGCGGATACTTCGTCCCCCGCCACACGATGCCGTCGTTCCACAGGGCGTGTGCCATGGAGCGCAGCAATATGTAGATAAACAGACTGGTCCCAACCGGATGCAGAAAAAAATAGTAGGGCGGCACCACCGACCTCATCGAAATTCCGTAATAAAGCAAAAACAGCGAAACCAACGCAATAACGTAAGGAATACGCGCCCATCCCTGCGCCAGCCAAACGCCCAGAAATGGCCCCAGATTCAGAAAAGCCAGCCCCACCACTGTGATCAACGTTCGCGGCCATTGAAAAGATAGGACCGCAAAAAAATTTTTGGTGAGATTGTCGACGATGCCAAACGCGCCTTTCGCCCAGTGCAGGGAAATCAGATCCTCCCCGGAAACATTGCGCTGCCTGAACCCCGCATTCTTTACCACCTTGCCCAACTTCATGTCGTCGATCACTTCCATGCGCAAGGCCCGATACGTGCCCACCGCCTCATAGACTGACCGCCGGACCATATTGAAAGCGCCCACCCCCATGTGGTCCCGCGCCTTGGGATCGGCAACTTTCCACGGCCGGTGTCCAAAAACAAAAAGCACCTGGAAGAAAGCGATCATCATTCTCTCGCCCCAACTCTTCATCACCATGCGCGGGAAAAGTACCACGTGGTCGGCGCGTTCAGCCTCCGCATAACCAACCGCGCGACGCAGCGAATCAGGCTTGAACAGAACATCGGCGTCGGTGAACAGCAACCACTCCCCCGTCGCCTGCCGCCCCGCCGTCCACATGGCATGGGTTTTTCCCAACCACCCCGACGGCAATTCTGCAATGTGGATCACCTTCAGGCGTGTAGAGCGGACACTCTTCTCCGCTTCTGTTTGCAGTTCAGATGCTGCCGACACACCGGCCAGGGTGCCCGCGCCACACCAACTATTCGAGGCGGCAACCTCGTCCATGATCTGCCCGGTGCGGTCCGTCGAGCGGTCGTTGACGGCAATAACCTCGTAATTCGAATAGTCAAGGACGAGCAACCCCGTCAGCGTCTCGCGAATATGCTCCTCTTCGTTGCGAGCGGGAACGATAATGGTGACTCCAGGCTCGCCGCCCTCGGCCGCTGCCCTGCGATCCCACTCGGGTCGTGAAATATCCGCGACGCTCGGCATTCCGATTGCCGCTTCCACAATCCGCGAAAGCCACGCCAGCGCCAGAACCCCACCCGCAATCCAATTCCATGCCGCCCAGTGCAAGATGTGCCAATGCATTCTGCTTAGGAAGATGCTCCCGCCGGTCCAGGCGATTCCAAGGTCGACTCACTCGCCCGCAACTGCGGCGCGAATCGCATCCCGTAAAACAGGATCGCCGCCGAGATCGCCATCGCAATCACCGGCAATACAAACGCCGCTTGCAAGGAGCGCCGGTCCGCCACCCAGCCCATCATCGTCGGCGAAGGCACGTCGCCCAGAATGTGAATGATAAAAATATTCACCGCAATCGCCGTGGCGCGAATATGGGCCCCGACTGAATTCATCACCGCCGCATTCAGCGGTGAAGTGTTTAACAGTAAAAAGAATGCGGCTAATGCAATCGCCGGAACCATCGCTCGTCCCTTCACAAACAACGCCACAATCATCACCGGAACGCCCAGCGCCATGCTCGCCGCCGACACCAGATAGTAAGAACCCTTCATTCGTGGCAGCAGATAATCGCCTAACCAACCGCCGGCCAGCGCCGCCACAATCCCGTCCACCACGATGATGATGCCAAAAAGAAAATTAGCCCGGACCAGCGAGTAGTGGCGCTCGCTGAAAAGAAACTGCGGCATCCACACCTGAATGCCGCCCAGCGAGAACGTCATCGCCGCCATGCCCAGTGTTGCCGTCAAAAACGCCGGATTGCGCGCCAGCCCAAAAACCGTCGCCCGCTCCGCAGTTTCCGCGAGCGAATCAAACTGCCCCCGCCTTGGCTCCTTCAAAAACATCACCGCAATCGCCAGCAGGAATCCCGGCGCCGCCGCAATGTAAAACGGAAAGCGCCATCCATAATGCGGTGCCAGATTTCCCCCCAGCAGATACCCCGCCGCCGATCCCACAGGAATCGCCAGGTAAAACACGCCAAGAATACGTCCGCGCTTTTCCTCCGCAAATAGGTCGGCCACAAAGGTTGGCGCAATCGTGACGAACGTCGCTTCGCCAACGCCCACCAGCGTATGCCGGATCAGCAACTCCGTGTAGGTGTGCGTCACCGCCGTGAGCAGCGTGAGGCCGCTCCAGAAGATCGCCCCAAAAACAATGATCAGCTTGCGCGAATAACGATCCGCCAGCGGCCCCACAAACGGCGCCGCAATCATATAGAACCCAAGAAACGCGCTGGTGAGATATCCAAGCTGAACGTTACTCAGATGGAATTCATCCTGCACCAAAGGCTGCACCGCGAACAGCACATTGCGATCCGCATAATTCAGCAGATTGAGCGCCGTCAGCACGAGCAGCGCGGTGCGGGCCTGAAGCTGTTGCGGGTTCACAGGTCGTAGGAATATAGCATGGCTTGAAAGGCTGCCATTACTTCTGACTCTTCTTCCCGCGCGGCCACTTCGCAACCACCACCGTCGAAATCCCGCCCCGTGGACGAAACTCACCTTTCACTTCCGCCCACAACGGTTTCGCCCAGCGCACAACATCCTCCAGCACCTGATTCACCACGTTTTCCTGGAAGATTCCGAGGTTGCGATACGACTGCAGATATTCCTTGAGCGATTTCAACTCCAGACACGAACGATCGGGCTCGTAGCGAATCACCAGATGGCCGAAATCCGGCAAGCCCGTCTTCGGACACACCGACGTGAATTCGGGATCGTCGACCACAATTTCGTATCCCGGAAACTGGTTCGGCCAGGTTTCAATCTCCGGAAAATCGTGATCAAGTCCAGCGCAGGCGTGTTCCGCCGTGTAACCAGCAGGCCCGGGGCGAAGCGACAAAGAACGGGGAGACTTTCGCATCCGCCTATTGTACCCAGTGCCAATTGATAATCGCTGCACTCGACGCCATCAACCCTCCCGCGCATCTAAACAGCTAAGACCGGGACTACCGTTTGCCCGCTCCCGCGGCGCGGGATGATATACATTTAAGCTTGCGCTTTTCTCTGCATGCCATTGAATGGAAATAGTCCGAGACCTCAGCCGCGGCGCTGGTGGCTGACCGCGCTCGCGATTCTGGCGGCCGTCATCGTCCTCGCCGCTTTTGTCTTCCATCGCGATGATGCGGTCCCGATACGAACCGCCGTGGTCGAGTCTGAATCCATCCGCAGCCTGGTTTCCACCAACGGGAAAATCGAGCCCGTCAATAATTTCGAGGCCCATGCCCCGGTCTCCACGAACGTGCGCCGGGTCCTGGTCAAAGAAGGCCAATCCGTCAAGCGTGGCCAATTGCTGGTAGTTCTCGATGATGCCGACGCGCGCGCCCAAGCCGCCCGTGCCGAGACCCAGTTGAAAACTGCGCAAGCCGACCGCAGCGCCGCCGACCAAGGCGGTAATCAGGAAGAATTGCTGAGCCTCAAAGCCCAACTGGTCAAAGCCACCACTGATCGCGATTCCGCCCAGCGCAATCTGGACGCGCTCCAGAAGCTCGAATCCCAGGGCGCTGCCTCGGCCGGAGAAGTCAGAGACGCGGAAAACGCTCTCGCCCGCGCCGATGCCGAACTCAGTTTTCTAGCGAAAAAGAAAACGGATCGATATTCCAATGCCGACCGCGCCCGCGTCGTCGCGCAGCGTCAGGAAGCCCAGGCAGCCTACGATGCCGCTCAGGATGTTCTCGCAAAATCCAATATCCGCGCTCCCTTTGACGGCATCGTCTATTCCCTGCCCGCCCGTCAAGGTGGCTTCGTTGCCGCCGGAGACCTCCTCCTGCAAATGGCCGATCTGCGAGAAGTGCTGGTCCGCGCTTTCGTCGATGAACCCGATCTCGGCAGATTGTCGCCTGGAAACCCAATCGAAATTACCTGGGACGCTGTCCCCGGACGCATCTGGCACGCCACCGTCACCTCTGTCCCTTCCACTGTCAAATTGCGCGGTTCGCGCAACGTCGGCGAGACCACCAGCATCGTAGATAATAAGGATTTGAAACTCTTGCCCAATATCAATGTCGGTATCGCCATCGTGACCGCCGAGCACGGCAACGCGCTCGTAGTGCCGCGGGAAGCGGTTCGCATGGATGACTCCAAACCCTATGTCCTGCAGGTTGCCGGCCACGAACTCAAGCGGCAGGCAGTCGACACTTCCCTTTCCAATCTCACTCAGGTTGAAATCACTCGCGGCTTGGCTGCCAAGGATATGGTGGCCATCAATTCTCTCAATGGCAAGCCCATCGGCGATCACACCCGGGTTAAGTTCTAGATGATCACCCGCCCTTCCAATGTTTTGCTTGTGATCGTCATCTTGCTGGCGACCATGTTCGTCGCAACCTTCTCCGCATCCGCCAGCGTGGCCGTCTCCGCCCAGGACAAACTGGCCGCCGGACAGATCGACGAAGTCATTGCCGAACTAAACGGCCGTCTGGCTGACGCTCCGTCCGACGCTGAATCCTCCAACCTGCTTTGCCGCGCTTACTTCGCCCTCGAAGATTGGAATCGCGCCGAGCCTTCCTGTCGAAAAGCGGCCGCCCTCGATCCCGACAATGGCCGTTTTCATCTCTGGCTGGGACGGGTCTACGGCGAGAAAGCGGATCGCGCAAATTTCATGGAGGCTGCCAGCCTGGCCGGAAAAGTTCGCGCCGAATTTGAGCGCGCCGTCCAGTTAAACCCGAAAGACCTGGACGCCCGCCTCGATCTTGCGGAGTTCTACATCGATGCGCCCGCCCTCGTCGGCGGCGGCGAACGGAAAGCCCGTGATCAGGCGCAGTCCCTTGCCACCATCAATCCTGCTCGCGAGCACTTCATTTACGCCCGCATCGCCGAGAAAAAAAAGGATGCCGCCTCCGCGGAACGCGAGTATCGCCAATTTATCGACCTTAGTCACGGAGACGCCGAAGCTTGGCTGAACCTCGCTCTTTTCTTCCGCCGCCAGAAACGCTTCGACGAAATGGAGCAAGCCATCGTCAAGCTCGGCCACGCCCCTCAGCCCGAGCCCGACGTTCTGTCGGAAGCTTCCGACATCCTCGATCGCGCCGGTCGCAACTATCCTCTGGCCACCCAACTGCTCAATCGCTATCTGACCTCCGGTCCCGTAGAAAAAGCTCCGGCATTCAAAGCTCACTACCTGCTCGGGACGTTGCTCGAAAAGCAAGGCGATAAAGTCGGAGCGGCATTGGAGTATCGCGCTTCCCTGTCGTTGGTCCGAAACTTCGGCCTGGCCCAGCAAGCGCTCAACCGCGTTGCTCACCAGTAAAGCGATGCCTGAATCGCCGGTTAACCCAGAGCCCGCGGAAAGTCTAGGAATAGCGTGCTTGCCCGTCGTCAAGTCGCCGTCCTGCATCACGATCTTGGATCCCGCCATCCTCGAGCCAGCCGGTACGAGCAAAGTTACTGCCCGCCGCGTTCGCGGCGCACTACAATTTGTGCATGAACATATGCGCGAACCCAGATATGCGTGAACTCAGGGGAGCGGCCAGATACCCGAGAAAGGTGACGAGATGAAAATCCGATGGCCTCGCCTGCGCTCCAGCAGTCTGCTCGCCTTATTCACCGCCCTGCTGATCGTCGCACCGCGAGCCCAAGCCGAGCCGCTGCCTCTCGAGCGCGCCATCCGCCTGGCGCTCGCCCACAGCACCACCTCCGCCATTGCCGGCGCCGACGTGCAACGCGCCTTTGCTTCCTACCGCGAACTCCGCAATAACTACGTCCCCCAGATTGTCATCGGTTCCGGCCTCGGATGGTCCTACGGATTCCCGCTCAGCATCGAAGGCTCGGCGCCGGCGATCGCCAACGCCGTGGCCCAGAGCTCGATCTTTAACCTGGCGCAGCGCCAGTTCGTAAATGCCTCTAAAACAGAATGGCATGCTTCCCAGTTTCAGGACAAAGACCAACGCAATGCCATCATTCAAGATGTCGCCCTCACCTACGCCGAACTCGCAAAGTGGGAAGCGCGCCTTCAACGCCTGCACCAGGACGACGCCCAGGCGCAGCAGATGGAGCAGGCTGTAGCCGCCCGCTTGCAGGAAGGTGTCGACAGCACAGTCGATCTCGACAAGGCCAAGCTGACGGCAGCGCGCATCCGCCTGCATCGTGCCGAAGCCCGTGGCAATGCCGATGTCCTCCGCCGCCATCTCTCAACCCTTACCGGTTTGCCTGTCGCCTCCATCGAACTCGCTCCCGAAACCATTCCCGCCCTGCCGCCCGTCGCCGCCCAGGAAGATCTTTCCGAAAAAGCACTCGCCACCAGCCCCGTCATCAAACTGGCCGAACAGCATTCGCTTGCCGAATCGATGCGCGCCCTCGGTGAGCACCGCGCGTTATACCCAACCCTCGATTTCTCCGCTCAGTATGCACGACTCTCCAGCATCAATAACTACAATCTCTACTACCGCAGGTTTCAGCCGGATAACGCCACCATCGGCTTTGGCCTCCGCATCCCGTTGTTCAACGCCGCCCAGCGCGCCCGCGCCGATGCCGCCCAAGCCGAAGCCCTCAAGGCGAAAAAACAAGCCGAGGCAGCTCGCAATCAAGTCGCTGAGGAAACTCTCAAACTGCAACGCGCCGCCGAACAACTCGAAGCCGCCCGCGAGGTCGCGCAACTGGAATATCAACTCGCCCAGTCCGGCTTGGAAGCCGCCCAAACCAAGATCGACGCCAAAACTGGCACCCTTCACGAACTCGCCGACGCCCGCGTCCAGGCCGCCGAACGCTACCTGCTCTTTCAGGATGCCGATTTCGAATACCAGCGCGTCCGCCTAACCCTGCTCCGCGCCACCGGAGAACTGGAGCAATGGGCGCTCCCCGGCACTCCTCCCGGCCACTCCTCGATTCCCACTCCTTAATGCGCAGAAACGACGTTCGGCCAGCTTGTTTTGCGTTTTGCCCCCCTCTAAGGCACACTCTCAGAAAGGGTTCCGCCGCTTTCGACGGTCTTGGGCACGTATCTGGATGGTAGCGTCGGCCGGGGTTTCGACGCATCCAATAATGTTAAGATAGAGACTCACCCATATGCCATTAAAAACACTGTTTCTGAACCCGCCTTCGTTTGAGAATTTCGATGGAGGCGCTGGCTCGCGCTGGCCCGCTACCCGCGAGATCGAATCGTACTGGTATCCCGTCTGGCTCGCGTATCCAACCGGAATGCTCGAAGGCGCCCGCTTGCTCGACGCCCCTCCTCACCACATCACCGCCGAAGAGACCATCCGCACCTGCAAAGACTACGAACTCCTCGTGCTCTTTACCAGCACTCCCGGATTTCCCGGCGACGTTCGCATTGCCGAAGCCATCAAAGACAGCAATCCCCACATTAAAATCGCTTTCGTCGGCCCCCACGTCAGCGTGCTCCCCGAGAAATCCTTGACCGACGCAAAAGTGATCGACATCGCCTGCCGCAAGGAATTCGACTACTCCATCGTCGAATACGCCCAGGGCAAGCCCATCGAAGACATTCTGGGCATTTCCTATCGTAAGAATGGCCAGATTCTGCATAATCCCGACCGGCCAACCATTCAGAATCTCGATGAACTGCCGCATGTGACCGAGGTTTACCGCCGCGACTTGGACGTCCGCCGCTACAACGTTCCCTTCCTGCTCCATCCCTTCGTGTCTTTATATACGTCGCGCGGATGCCCCGCCCAGTGCACCTTCTGCCTCTGGCCCCAGACCCTGAGCGGTCACCCCTGGCGCAAGCGCTCCAGCGATGACGTCGCCCGTGAAATGGCCAAAGCCAAAGATTACTGGCCCTACGTAAAAGAGTTTTTCTTCGACGACGACACTTTCAACTTGCAGAAAGCCCGCACCGTCGAACTCTGCGCCAAGCTCAAACCCCTGGGCCTGACCTGGTCCTGCACCTCGCGCGTCACCACTGACTTCGAAACCCTCAAGGCTATGAAAGAAGCCGGCTGCCGCTTGCTCATCGTCGGCTATGAATCCGGCGATCAACAGATTCTCAAAAATATCAAGAAGGGCGCCACCGTCGAGCGCGCCCGCCAGTTCACCAAGGATTGCCACAAACTAGGACTCGTCGTCCACGGCGATTTCATCCTCGGCTTGCCCGGAGAGTCTCGCGAGACCATCAAGAACACCATCAACTTCGCCAAGGAACTCGACGTGGAGACGATTCAGGTTTCCGTCGCTCACGCCTACCCCGGAACCGAACTACACGAATTCGCCATGAAGAATGGCTTCATCACGGCCGACAGCAAAATGGTCGACGATGGCGGTCACCAGATGGTCCAGATCGAGTATCCCGGCCTGCCCGCCGCCGAAGTTCTGGAGGCCGTTCACCACTTCTACGACGCCTATTACTTCCGTCCCAAAGCTGCGTACCGCATTCTAAGAAAAGCTGTGTTCGACAACTCCGAACGCAAGCGCCTGTACAAGGAGGCGCGCACTTTCCTTAAACTACGCGCCCAGCGCCATAAGTGGGTGAAGGACAACCGTAAAGAAGAGACTCCTTCTCCCGCCCCGGCCAAGGCCTGAGGGTTACAAACTGTCATCCTGAGCGCGGCGAAGGACCTATGCATTTGAGTTTGCGATACTCCTGCTCCACTTGTTGACCACTCCGTGACCTTTCGAAAATACCTCGTCCTCGCCGGAATCACCATCTTCAGCACCGCCGGCGATTCCCTGCTGGCTCGCGGCATGAAAGAAGTCGGCAATGTCTCCCTCCACAACCTCTCCGGACTGCTGCTCGCCGTCGTCCATCCCTGGGTCACCGCGGGCATCCTCTTCCTGCTCGCATTCTTTGCCTGTTACATGTCCGCGCTTTCCTGGGCCGACCTCACCTACGTGCTTCCCGCCACCTCCCTCGCCTATGTCCTCGTCGCTCTCATTGGCCACTTCCGTCTGCATGAAGTTATCTCGCCCACTCGCTGGCTGGGCATCGCGCTCATTGCCGCTGGTGTAGGTTTCGTCGCTGCCGGACCCTCCGTAACACCCAGTCGCCATCCGCCAGACGCCCGGCACGACCCCGTTTCCCGGGAGGCGCAGTCATGACTGAAATCTACGCCTGGGCCGCCATCGGATTCATCATCCTCGCCTCGACCACCGGAGACGTATTGCTTTCCTACTCCATGAAACGAGTTGGCGACGTGGGTGAACTCTGGAAGCAACGCGGACTGCTGGCCGTCATCGGCCGCGTCCTCTCCACCCCAACCTTCGCCCTCGGCTTGATGGCGATGGCCGTCGCGTTCTACAGCCTGCTCTTCGGTCTTTCCTGGGGCAATCTCAGCCTGGTCGTGCCTGCTTCGGCCTCGCTCACTTTCGTCGCCAATGCTGTCGCAGCCCGCATCTTCCTGCACGAACGCGTAGGCCGCCGCCGTTGGATTGCCGCCCTGCTGGTAGCGGGCGGCGTCGTGCTCATGGCCGTCTGAATCTTCCCGCCTCAACTGAAGCGAAACCGCTAGCCGAATAATTCGACCGCAACTAACAGCGGTTCTGCTTCCTCCACCCGATCCTGCCCGGCAGACGCCGACGTCTCCTCTGCCGAATGCTCTTCTTCCAAATGCTCTTCCCGCTGCAAGATCGTTCCCATCAACCCCAACCGCTCGCTCAACTTCATCGCCCGCAGTCGTCCATCCTCCAATTGCCTCCGCACCGACTCCGCATCCAATTCGCGCCGGGCCAATTTGAGCTTCTTCATTACCGCTCGCAATCTCGTCAACTGCTCGACCAGTTCCGCCAGCATGTCCTTCCCGCCCGCGCTGATCTGCACGAATTCGATGCCTGCCGCCGAACTTCCTCGAATCGCCTTTACCTCGCCCACTGCCCGGAACGCAGCCGCGTTGACCCGCACAAGAATTTCAGCGCGTACCCCAAAATGAATCGGCACCGCCGTATCCACGCAGCACCCTCCCAGACTCAGGTCGAGAATCTTCCCCGGAAGAAAAATACCGTCGGATGGCAGACGGCTGATCTTGGCGTCGCCGCCGCAGGTGAATCGCGCGCTGCGACGTCGCTCGTCCTCTCCCCGCTCTTTCACTGCCCCAACATACAAGGGCCCATCAGGTATCCTCCGATTACGGCCGTCGCCGCTTCTGCCAGGCATAGTTATAAGATCGTATCGCGACCGGGAACTCTTTAGGATGGCATCAAGGTAACGCTGAATTGGAACTCAAGTAACTGAAATTCCCGAAGACCCCAATTTCGACCGTTTGTGGTGGTTCCACAGCTAGGCACGCATAGCTCGCCGGCTTCCCCCGTGCCCCTCTGTGCACCCCTTTGCGTTTGGGTGGCGCAGCGGTTCACCGCTGGGATAACTGCCTGGTTTGAATATGGCCCTACAAGCTGCGGAAAAACTCCGTTTCGTATCAGGGTATCGCTTTAGCGATACCGCAAATCCTGGAAATCAAGCGCCCCTTTAGGGGCGGAGCGTCGGATATTGAGTTCTTCCGCAACCTCTTCAGTCGTTCCGTAAGTCGCTGGAAGTATCCTGCGCTTCAGCGCCTGCGGCAGCCTTTTCGCGACCATGTCGAGATTTTCCGCAGCCTCCTCGGAAACACTTCTCACCCAAACAATCTCATCAACCCCGTCGAGCCTATATCCGCAACCAGGAAGTCGGCATTCTCGCCACCGGACCTCGCCAACGCCTCCGCCGCCAGATAACCGCTGCGAACCGCACCCTCCATCGTGGCTGGCCATCCCGTCGCCGTAAAATCACCAGCGAGAAAAACTCGTGGCCACGCCGTCTCCGCTTTCGGACGGTACTGATCGATGCCTGGGCCCGGCGTATAGGTCGCGTGCACTTCTTTGATCACAGTCGATTTCAGCAGCTTCGCTTCCCGCGCGCCGGGGAAAAACTCCTGCGCTTCCTTGACCGCCAGATCGACGATCTCCGCCTTCGACTTTTCCACTAAGCTGCGCGAGCAACTTACCACCAGCTCCACATAGCTCCCGGCGCCAGCGCCATTCTCTCGCGCCTCGTTCTCGCGAGCCGCAATCAGCCGCGATTTGTGAAACATCCACTGAATCGTCCGATCCAGCAATACGGCATGATCCAGTTCGCTGATCTGGCGATCAAACCAGAGGTGTATGCCGGTGATCGGCGACGTCGAAAACTGGCCCAGCGCAGCCGCCAATGGCGCACTGGATGCCGTGTCCGGCAACATCCGCCCGAGCACATCGAACGGAACCGCCAGTACCAGATTGTCGAATCTCTGCTCCCGTCCGTTGGTCGTTACGCTCACGCCGGAAGCCTCCGCCCGAAACGATTCCACCGCCGCGCGCAACTGCATCTCCCCACCGCGCGCCCGAATGTAGTCTCCCGCCGTGCTGTACAACTCGGTGAGCGGCACGGTCGGAATTCCCATGCGCCCGGCTGCGGCCGATTTAAGAAACGACTCGCGCACCACTTGCGCCGCATAAGGAACGGACACCCGATCCAGATCCTCGTTCAAGGCGCTGACCAGAATCGTTTTCCAGAAACGCTCGATGGCTTGCTCGGTTTGCCCGTGGCGCTTCAGCCAATCGAGGAACGACTCGCCTCGATCCACCGGAGTCGCCGGCGCAAGCACCGTAAGAGCCCAGCTGATGCCTGCCTTGTCCCGAAAATTCAAGCAGTCTGCCCCAAGAAATGACAGCGCCGTATGCAACGGAGCCGGCAACCCTGACGGCGCGATCACCGACGCCCGTCCTCCCGGCTCCAGAAAGGTCAGCTTCTCATACCACCGAATCTTCTCCTCTACGCCCGCCCGCCGGTAGAAATCCAGCAAGTTGGTGCAACAGCCCAGCAACACATGCTGGCAATTGTCGACAACCTCGCCCGTGCCTGGATGCTGATAGGAAGACGCGCGCCCTCCCAGATAAGGACGGCGTTCAAACACCGAGACGCGAAATCCCGCTTCCGCCAGCGCGCATCCCGCGGCCAGGCCAGCCAATCCGCCGCCCGCGATGGCTACTGTGGAACGATGAGTCGGAGGCGGCATTAAACCAGGCGCTTCAGGATTCCTTTTCCCAGGACATTAAGTTTTTCGGGGACAGTGAGCCGGACGCGCTCACTGAAGACGTCATATTGCTTCACCGCAATCTTTTCCAACAGCCGCCGGTAAATCGTGACCAGCACCCACAGCGCCGGCTGGCTGTCTTCACTCACCAGCGGGATCAACTCTTCGCCATCTCGGTAACACTCGCGAGCCCGATCGGCCTCCATCTCCAGCAGCGGACGAATGCGTCCTGCGTCAACCTGCGGCGCCGCCAGATCGGCCGCCGAGAGTCCGCACCTCGTCAGATCCTCCTGCGGAAAATAAATGCGCCCCATGCCGACGTCTTCCTTGACGTCGCGAATGATGTTGGTCAACTGAAAGGCCAGCCCGCAGCGTTCTGCCAGCGCCTCCGCGGCCGGATCGCGATACCCGAAGATCTTGATGCAAACCAGGCCAACCACCGATGCCACCCCATAGCAATACTGCCGCAATTCTTCAAAGGTCTGGTAGCGCGCGGCCAGCGCGGCGCCCGGCTCCATCGGCCCATAATCGAGATCCACCGCCGTACCGTACGCCAACTGGTCGAGCAGCCCAACCGGAATCTGGTACGCCCGTTGCGCGTCGGTCAAAGCCAGCAGCACCGGATCGTCCGTCGGTTGCCCCGCCAGGGCGCGGTGAACCCCATCCAGCCACTCCAGCAACTTCTGATGACGATCTTCCCGGGAAGTCGTTTCGTCGTCGGTGATATCGTCGCACCGCCGCATGAAGGCGTACACCGCGCTCAGCGCATTGCGCTTCCGCCTCGGCAGCACCACAAAACCATAATAAAAATTCTTGGCCGCGGCCCGGGAAATGCTCCGGCACACGGAATACGCCACATGGAGCTGCGACGCGGTAGGCGCGAACTGCGCCGGCGCATTCTCCACCATCGTCGTCATCTTCGCTTCCCCAGCAGCTTTCCCATCGCGGCGCGCGCAACCAGGGTCAACTTGCGCGTCTTCGAAATTGCCGGACGCCTCCCCAGCACGGCGAAATCCTGGCGCTCGATCGCGTTCAGAATCTCCTGCCCGCCCCGGCTGAAAAGTTCGATGTCCAGCGCCAATGCCCGGTCGACCTTCGCAATCAGCGGCATCCCTTGCGCAAACCATTGCCGCGCCCGCTCCACCTCAAATTTCATCATCTCGCGGAACGCCGCGCTGTTCTCGACGTCCAGGATCACCGCTTCCCTCACTTTGAAGCGCCGCAGATCCTCCAGCGGAAGATAGATTCGGCCCTTGCCAAAATCCGCGCTCACATCCTGCCAGAAGTTCGCCAGTTGCAACGCCGTGCAAGTGTAATCCGAAAGCAACTGCCGCTCCGCATCCCTGTAGCCGCAGAGATACAGCACCAGATGCCCCACCGGATTCGCCGAATACCGGCAATAGCCCAGCAGATCGTTAAACGTCTCGTACCGCGTGATCGTCTGGTCCTGCCGGAACGCCGTCAACAGGTCCGCGAATTCATGCTTAGGAATTTCGAACCGCCCCACCGTCTCCGCCAGCGCTACAAACACTGGATGCCGCGGACGCCCCTCATAGCAAGCGTTCAGCTCCGCTTCCCACTGCTCGAGTAACTGCAAGGAAGCGGCCCGGTCGCCCACCTCATCGCCCAGATCGTCCGAAATGCGGCAGTAGGCATAAACGTTGAAAAAGTGCTGCCGCAGCCCTGCCGGAAGAAACCACGATGCCACCGAAAAATTCTCGTAGTGCGAACGCGCCAGCCGCCGGCAATAAGCGCGCGCTTCCGCCTCCGAAGGCGCTCGCTCGGGAATCGCATACTCCGCCGGCAACGCATTCCACCCATTGGAGAGCGGCTCAGTCGCGGGATGGCTGGCAGTACTTGTCATCAAGATCTCTTACCCATCTTGAACACCGGGTTCTTTCGCAACGACCAACGGTCGTCCTGAGCGCAGCGAAGAACCTATCGATTGAAGGCCGCCCCCATGCACAGGTTTACAGCACTCAGGCTGAAACCAAACTCAGTTCGCGGATGAATCAGGAAGGCCTGCTAGTGACCCGGAATAATCGCGGTCTTGATATCCCCGTTGCGGTTCAGCATGTGGCGCAGCACATCCTGCAAACGCGAGAGCGGCGCCTCTCCTGTGATGTAGTCGTTGCCGCACACCTTCTTCTCCGCTATCAGGCTGAACGCCCGCCGCACTGTCTCCGGAGTGTGATGGAAAGTCGCCTTCAAAGTGATTTCCGAATAGTGCAAACGGTTGGTGTCTAATTGCACCTTCGTCCCCGCCGCGCATCCGCCAAAGAAATTCACCGTTCCACCCTTGCGCACCATCTGCACCGCCCATTCCCACGCTTCCGGACGGCCCACCGCTTCAATCGCCACATCGGCGCCGCGCCTCTCCGGACTTAACTCCCGTACCGCTTCCACCGGATCTTTCACCTTGCCGATCTGCACCACCTCATGCGCGCCCTTCTTGCGTGCCAGCGTAACCTGAGAATCCCGCTTCACCACCGCAATCACGTTGCAACCGATGGCCTTCGCTACCTGCACAAACATCAGCCCGATCGGTCCCCCGCCAATGACCGCGACCGTATCGCCGATCTCCACCCCGGTTTCATGCAATCCGCGCAGAACGCACGCCAGCGGCTCCGTCATCGCCGCATCCTCAAAACTTACATTCGACGGTACCACCAGCATATTGGTTTCCACTATCCGCCGCGGAATTCGTATGTATTCGGCATAGGCGCCGTTGTTGAATAACAAATCCTCGCACAGGTTCAACTGGTGCTTCGAGCAGTAAAAACACATCCCGCAAGGCGCCGAATTGAGCGCCACCACCCGCATGCCTTTCTTGAAGCCGCGCACGCCTTCGCCCACTTCCTCGACCGTCCCCGCCAGTTCATGTCCAAACAGCGCCGGCGGCACAATCATCCGCGCGTGATAGCCCCGCTGGTACACCTTCAAATCCGTGCCGCAAGTCAGCGCCACGTGGACCTTTACCAGCACTTCACCGTCCCCCACCCGCGGGATCGGCACCCTTTCAATCTTGATATCTTCTTTGCCGTAGAGGACGGCAGCCGTCATCTTGCCATTCACAGTTGATGTCCTTCCCACGCGCTGCCCGGTTGGATGACGATCTTCATCGAGTCTGGTTGAGGGTGGGCAGCCAGATTCAGCGCTTCCACTCCGCTTTGCAGCGGGAAACGGTGGCTGATCAGCCGTTCCAAATCCATTTCACGGTTCATTACAAACCGCACCGACTCCTCCTGCACGTCCACCGATGCGCTGTATGATCCCAGCAAAGCCTTTTCGTCCACGCATACCGACGCTGGATCAATCGTCACCTCGCCCCGCACCGTTTGCGCAAACAGCAGCACTCGACCTCCCGCCCGCGTTGCCTCAATCGCGGGCCGGATCAACCCGCTTCCCCCCACCGCCAGAATCACCGCATCCGCCCCGCGCCCTTCCGTCATTTCGCGCACCGCTCGACCGGCGTCGACTTTGGACGCGTCAATCGTCAGTTTTAGGCCAAGGCTCTCTGCCATTGTAAGCCTCGCCGGATACAAATCGGAAGTAATCACGCGAGTCCCCGCCCGCTTGGCTAAAGTCGCCAGGATCAGGCCAATCGGACCCTGCCCAATCACCAGCACCGTCTCCCCCGCCTCCAACCGCAGCGTCTCAATCCCTTTGATGCACGTATTCGCCGGCTCGACAAAACAGGCCTGCTCGTAACTCACGCCGTCCGGAATTCTTACCGTCCCCTTCGCGACAATCCAGTCCATCACCCGCACGTATTCCGCAAATCCTCCACCCGACGGCTCAAATCCCGCCGTGCATCCGACTTTCTTGTAGCCCGCGCACTGCGCAAAAGTCTTGTGGCGGCAGTAATAGCAATCTCCACATGGAATGTGGTGAAACACTACCACCCGATCCCCAACACTGAATTTTTCAACGCCCTCGCCAACTTTCGCCACTACCCCCGCCGTCTCGTGTCCGAAAATACGCGGCGCCGAGTGCGAACCAGTCGCAATCTTCTTCAGGTCGGTCCCGCAAATACCACAAGTGTGAACTCGAACCAGAATCTCGCCCCGCCCGATTTCAGGCACCGGCACCTCTTCCAGCCGTACATCGTTCACGCCGCGATACACCGCCGCCTTCATCGTGCCAGGAATCCTGGAAGTAATCTTCGACAGAATTTCCCGCCCTTCATTTTCAACCGTCGATGTCGATGTCCCCATGGCCATAGCCGATACCTTGGTATCCCCTAGTTCTCCCGCCCAGCCTCAGTATGCGACTGCACGCCACTGCCAGTATGTGCGCCAGCGAACTCTGCGCCAACTCTGTTTTGATTCGATTCCGCCGCCAACGATTCTCCCCGCGGACCCCGTTCTCCCAAACTCTCGCGCCCGATATATCTCTCCAGCGCCCCGCAAAGTGCTCGGCTCGCCTTGGAACTGTTCCGCGCCAGCGCCAGCGTAGTCCCCCACAGCCACGGACGCAACGCAACATGACCGATAAAGCGAGCGGAATGAAAACGCCCGTTACTGTCGATAAACCCGTCCATCGCCGGCAAACTGAAATCGACAGTGTCCGAAATCACCTTCAAAGCCGCGAACTCCACTCCCCGTGCCAGTGCTCCTTGCGCCACGCCCGCACTTTCCATGTCCACCGCAATCGCTCCGTAGGACTTCGCCAGCCGCTTCTTTTGCTCCTGATCCGCCACCGTCCCCGCACTCACCAGGATCCCTTGCCCCGATCCAATTTCTGTCCTCGCCCCGTCCGCAGCGTTAATCACCGTACCCGGCTCCACCACCTGCCCCACTCGCAGCGTCGCATCCAGCGCTCCGGCGAAACCCACCGACACGACTCGCACCGGCTGGACCTCCCGAATCGCCGCCTCCGTGGCCCGCCGCGCCGCCTGCACTCCAATCCCTCCGCAAATCAGCCCCGCCTCGCCATTTTCAAAAACATGTTCAAAAAGACGATAGCGCCCCCCGCCCTGTTCAATCGCCCTGACTTTCCAGTTTCGTACCAGCGGCCATACTTCCCGTTCCATCGCGGCAATAATCGCAATCCTCATTCATCCTCAACTCAGCCTGACATCTCCATCAGACAACGTAACCACCTAGACATAACCATTCGCCCGGAACCACTCCACCGACCGCCGCAGCGCTCCATCCACCGGAACCGTCCGCCAACCCAGTTCCCGTTCCGCCTTCGCCGAACTCACAAACATCATCTTGCGTCCCATGCGCACCGCATCAATCGTCGCCCGCGGCTCGCGACCCAAAAACCTGCCCATCACCATCTCATCCACCACTCCAGCCGCCAGCGCAAAAATGTAGGGCAGCTTCACCGTCGGCGACGGCAACCCCGTAATCGCCGCCAGCCGGTCCAGAATCTGCTTCAGCGTTAGATTCTCTCCGCCCAGAATGTAGCGCTCCCCCGATCGCCCCTTCTCCAGCGCCTGCACATGCCCGCGCGCGCACTCCGTCGCATCCACCAGGTTCAATCCTGTTTCCACATACGCTGGGAATTTTCGCTTCAGAAAATCCACCACGATGCGCCCCGTCGGGGTCGGCTTGATATCCCGCTCGCCAATCGGAGTCGTGGGATTCACGATCACCACATCCACTCCAGATCTCGCCGCATCGACTGCCACTTGCTCCGCCATGAATTTGGACCGCTTGTAGTGCCCAATCATGTCCGCCAGCCCAACCGGACTCTCTTCGTCCGCTACCGTGCTTGCCTGGGTCGCGATAAATCCCATCGTCGCCACGCTCGACGTGTACACCACCCGGCGCACGCCCTGCTTCCGCGCCGCTTCCAGCAACCAGCGCGTGCCCTCGACATTCGAGCGATACATTTCTTCCGGATCGCGCACCCACAGCCGATAGTCGGCCGCTACGTGAAACACAACCTCGCACCCGGAAAGCGCCTTCTCGATCGAAGCCGGATCGCGTAAATCGCCCGCAACCCGATCCGCCTTCACTTCTTCAAGGTTGCGCAGATCGCTCGTCGGCCGCACCAGCAGCCGCAACTCCGCTCCCTGTTCCGCCAGCACACGCGCAACGTGACTACCCAGAAATCCAGTAGCGCCGGTAACGAAAGCCTTCAAATACAGTTCTCGTTTCTCAGTTCCCGGTTTGTCGGCAGAATCGGTTCCCGGTAGAATCGGTGCTCGGTGGAATCAGAATCGATTTTGGTGGCGACTGAGAACCGGGAACCGGGAACTGAGAACTAGTTCGCAGCCTTCTCCGCCATCACCTTGGAATAGGTCGTCAACGCGATCAGCGGGAAATACTGACGATACAAGTGATACATCAGATAGAACACTCGCGGAAAGCCCGTTCCCGTGAAATACGGTTCGTCCCACGAGCCGTCCTTATTCTGCGTCCGCAGAAGATACGCCATGCCCCGGGCCACGCATTCGCTGCGCGTGTCGCCTACCGCCAGCAATCCCATGATCGCCCACGCCGTCTGCGATGCCGTGCTATCGCCTTGCCCCCGCAGATTGGGGTCGTCATACGACCCCACCGTCTCGCCCCAACCGCCATCGGCGTTCTGCACCGATCGAATCCATTCCGCCGCCTGCTGGATCATGGGATCGTTACGGTCCACGGCCATCGCTTCCAGCCCGCGCAACACCTGCATCGTGCCGTAGATGTAATTCACGCCCCAGCGTCCGAACCAACTGCCGTCCGGCTCCTGCTCTTTGCGGATAAACTTGATTCCCCGTTGCACCGCCGCGTGATTCTGGTCGTATCCATAACTCGCCAGACACTCCAGAATCCGCCCCGTAATATCCACCGTCGCCGGGTCCAGCATCGCGTTGTGATCGGCGAAGGGCACATATTGAAACACCATGCGGTCGTTGTCCTTGTCGAATGAAGCCCAGCCGCCGTTCTTGCACTGCATCGACAGGATCCAGTCAATCGCCCGCTGCACCGACTCCGCCTGATAGCGACCGTTCGGATGCTCGACATGGCTCAGGCCCAGGCAGACCATTGCCGTATCGTCTACGTCCGGATAAAACTCGTTGTTAAACTCGAAATACCACCCGCCCGGCTCGCCTTTCGGATTCTTGATCTTCCAGTCCCCTGGCTTGCGCACCTGCTTCTGCAGAATCCAGTCGGCGCACTTCACCAGCCGCGGGTCGGTCGCCGGAACCCCCGCTTCCCCCAGCGCAAACAGCGCGTATGCCGTATCCCACACCGGAGACTTGCAGGGCTGCATGCGGAACGTGTCGCCCTCCTCAATCCCCAACTTCTCAAATTCGTCCAGCGCCCGTATAAACTGCGGATCGTCCACCGAATATCCCAGGCAACGCAGCGCAATAATCGCGTTCATCATCGACGGATAAATCGCTCCCAACCCGTCACTCATCTCAAACCGCTCCAGCATCCACTTCTCGGCATGCTTCAACGCCAGCGAACGCAGCGGACGAATATGTACCCGCTCCGCCCAGTGCGTCAGCCGGTCGAACAACAAAAAGAAATTGCGCCACGAAATCAGCTTCTTCGCCCAGCGCAAATGCATCCGCGACTTGTCGCGCCCGCCCACGAAGAGTTCTTCCACTCCCATCTCATCCGGAATCTTCTTGAACGGCTTCTTGGCATAGCAGATCGAAAGCGGCACCAGGATGGCCCGCGACCAGGAAGAAATTTCGTAGATATTGAACCAGAACCAGTTTGGAAACAGCACGATCTCCGGTGGCACCGCCGGTACCGCGTCGTAATCGTACTGCCCGAAGAAACACAGATAGATCTTGGTGAACGTATTAACCTCGGTTACGCCCCCCATCTCCAGAATCTTCTTGCGCGCCCGCGCCAGCGCCGGATGATCCGCCGTAAATCCCGCCATCTTCAGCCCGAAATACGCCTTCACCGAGGCGCTGACGTTCGATGGACCCGAGGCATAAATACTCCAGCCTCCGTCTTCATTCTGATGATTCAGAATAGTGCGCGCCGCTTTATCAAAGCGTTCCTGGTTGCCCGTCCCCAGCAGCGTATGCAGCAGAATGTAATCGGATTCCAGCGTCGTGTCGGCTTCCAGTTCTCCACACCAGTACCCTTCTTCGTGCTGCTGCGAAAAAAGATACTGTCGCGCCGCGCCCACCGCCGCCGCTACCCGGCTTCCCAGGTCGTCGATCTTCCCAAAACGCATCTGCGGCGCCGAAGCCGTATTTTGTCCCGCACCGTCTTGCGAACTGTTTTCCGTCGAATTGTAAGGGGAGGATTTTTCCATCATTGCTCCAGACTCCGACTCCGCTGACCACGCTCTCCAGACTTATGACCGCATGGCCGCGCCCGCAGGCGCCGCCGCAATCGTCTCTACGATCTCCGGCGGCAATCCAAAACGCACATTTTCCGGCATAATTTCCAGTTCCTGCACGTCGCCAAACCCCTGCTCCGCCAGGTACGCCACCACTTCCTGCACCAGATGCTCAGGAGCCGACGCTCCCGCCGTCAGCGCCACCGTCTGCACCTCATTCAACCACCCTGGCTTAATGTCGTGACAGTCATCAATTAGATGCGCCGGAGTGCCCAGACTGCGTGCCACTTCCACCAACCGCTTGGAATTGGAACTGTTATCTGACCCCACTACCAACAGTAAATCCGCGTCCGACGCCACGTGCTTTACCGCAACCTGCCTGTTTTCCGTGGCATAACAGATATCCTGCGCCGCCGGACCTTTGATGTTCGGGAAGCGCTGCCGCAACGCGGCAATAATGTCGCGCGTCTCATCCAGGCTCAGCGTTGTCTGCGTCAAATACGCCACCCGGCTCGGATCGGGCAAGGTCAGCGACCCCACTTCCGCCGGCGAACCCACCACCTGCGTCACCCCAGGCGCCTCGCCCAGCGTGCCAATCACTTCGTCATGATCGCGATGCCCAATCAGAATCAGCGAATAGCCTTCCTTGGCAAACTTCACTGCCTCCACATGCACCTTCGTCACCAGCGGACAGGTCGCGTCAATCACCCGCAACTTCCGCACCTTGCTCGCCTCGCGCACTTCGGGAGAAACCCCGTGGGCACTGTAAATAACCCGCTCGCCCTCCGGCACCTCGTCCACGCTGTCCACAAAAATCGCGCCCTTTTGCTGCAGTTCCTCCACCACAAACCGGTTATGGACAATCTCCTTGCGCACATAGATCGGACGCCCAAACGCCTCCAGCGCAATGCGCACAATATCAATCGCCCGCACCACCCCAGCGCAGAACCCGCGCGGCTTCAGCAGCAACAAGCTCTTCGTAGTTGTTTTCCTGGTCTCCAAACCGGTCTCAGCCAAGTCGTATCCCCCACCCCGCTAGAGTACACTTTTCCCTGCTATCCAAAGATGCCCCAAGGGTACCGAAAGATGCACCCTCAGGTCAATGTAAGCCTTTGAGGATGTGAGGATTAGCACCGGGCGGGGAATACCGCCGGGTGAACGGAGGACGGCAGCCGCGACTTGCACTCACCAGATGCGGCGCGCCTCGTAGGTATCGAGAGCACGGTCCGCGCTCAAGATCGCCACACCTAACGCCTGCGCCTGGGCCACCAGCAACCGGTCAAACGGATCTCGATGATGCATCGGCAGCATCCCTGCCCTGACCGCATGCTCCAGGCTGATCGGCAGTTCTGCAAAGCCTTCGCGCTCCACCACTTGATGCAACTCGCGAACCAGCGACGGCGTGTTGAACTTACCCAGGTTGACTTTGATCGCAAGCTCCCAACCGACCGCAGCCGAAATCAGAATGAGGTTACCCGGACTCGCAATTATCGACGAGGCGCGCTTTGAGAGTCCAGCGGCCCCCTCGAACCACCAGATCAACGCATGCGTGTCGAGGATCACTTCCATCGCCGGTTTGCGCCCCATGTCCCTACTCGAACCCAAGCTCGTTCAGTTCGCGATCCGTCAGCGGCGCAAAAGCGTCCCGCGTGTACGAAATCTTCCCTTTCCAGGCTCCCGGCTTGCGTTGACCCCCTTGATCCTCGATCGCCACCAACCGCACCACCGGCTTCTTCCCCCGGGCGATCACAATCTCTTCACCCCGGCAAGCCCTCTCAATCAGCCGCGAAAGCTCCGTCTTCGCCTTGTGGATGGTGATGGTTTCCATACGATCTAGGTTAGCTAATCTTACTTAGCTAAGTCAATGCGAATGCCTTCCACATGGCACGCATCCAAGCCGCCCACGAACAGTTCTTTCCCCCGCCCCTCACCCATTCGCCTTGATCATCTGCTCCGCATGCTTCCGCGAAGTCTCCGTCAGCTTCGCCCCTGACAACATCCGCGCCACTTCCTCAGTCCGCTCTTCGCCAGTAATCTGCCGAACCCCCGTCTTGGCGCGCCCCCCAGACTCGCGCTTCTCAATCACATAGTGATGATCGGCAAAGGTCGCGATCTGCGGCAGGTGGGTCACGCACAGCACCTGATTCCCTTTGGACAGCGCCTTCAATTTCTTCCCCACGGCCTCGGCCGCGCGCCCTCCAATCCCGGTATCAATCTCGTCAAACACTAACGTCCGTTGCGCCGCCGCCGACTTCTTCTTTCTCGTTAGTTCGCCCGCTGCGTTCGTCCCCGCCTCCACGCTCGCCTTCAGCGCCAGCATCACCCGCGAAAGTTCGCCGCCCGAAGCTATCTGTTCCAGCGGACGCATGGTCTCGCCCGCGTTCGTCGAAATGCGGTAGACAACCTGGTTGATCCCCGCAGCCGTCCAATGCTCCTCGCCTTCGCTCTCTTCGACCGCAATGCGAAAGCTGGCGCGCATCGCCAGATCGTTGATCTCGGATTCCACCAGTTTCTCGAGTTTCCGCCCTGCCTCCCCCCGTTTGCGCGATACCGCCCGCGCCGCCTTTCGATACTCCCCGCCAGCTACCGCCAGGCTCGCCCGCAATTCCAGCAGGACCTGATCCTTATTCTCCATTTCTGAAAGCTTGCGCCCCACGTCCTCGCCAAAAGCAATCACCTGCTCCAGCGTCGGCCCATACTTCCGTTTCAGACGATCGAGCAGGGCCAACCGCTCCTCAATCTCACCCAGTCGCTCGGGAGAAGCCTGGATCCCTCCCGCATAATCGCGCAACGTCGCTCCCACATCCTCGACGCTGATCCGCGCCGAATCCAACGCTGCCAGCGCTTCCTGAAATTTCGGCTCATAGCGTGCCAACTCTTCCAGGTGTTTCTGCGCCGCCCTCAAGCTTGACGAGGTCGACGCGTTGCCTTCATACAACAGGTCGAAAGCACTGATCGCCGCCCCGTAAATCTTCTCGGCATTTGCCAGCACCCGCTTCTCGACCTCCAGTTGTTCATCTTCGCCCGCTCGCAGCCTCGCTTCCTCAATTTCGCGGCATTGAAATTTCCACAGGTCGAGCAGCCGCATCCGATCCTGCTCGTCCTGTTCCAGTTCCGCGATCCGCCCTCGAATCTGCTTCCACTGCGCGAACCCCGCCGCCACTTCCTTCAAATCCACTCCAGCATAAGCATCCAGCAAATCCTGCCGCGCCCCCGCATCGAAGTTCACAATCGATTCGTTCTGCGCGTGGATCACCGCCAGATGCGGCGCAATCTGTTTCAGCACCGCCACCGTGGCCGGCTGATTGTTGATGAAGACTCGCCCCTTGCCGCCCGCCGCAATCTCTCGCCGCAGAATCAGCGACCCCTCCTCGCCATCCAGGCCGTTCGTCTCCAGAATCGCTGCAATCGCAAGCGCTGCCGCTCCCTCGCTTTCAAACACCGCCGCCACCACCGCCCGCTCCGCCCCCGTCCGGATCACATCCGTGGACGCCTTTTCCCCCAGCAGCAATCCCAGCGCGTCGATCAGAATCGACTTCCCCGCCCCCGTCTCGCCCGTCAGCAGGTTCAGGCCAGCCGCGAATTCGATCGCTACATTGTCGATGACGGCGTAATTCTCCAGTCGAAGTTCCCCCAGCATAAGCGTTTACCGTCTCTTTAACTTGGATCTAATCTCTGCTCGACCCGCGGATCTACCTGCAACTTTACGCGCAGCATAGCATAGTGCCCCCGCCACGACGCGCCAGATCGCCCTCCCAGTGCCGAAAGAACTAGTACACCAGGTCGCCCGAAATGCACTTCTGATTTTGCCTCAAACCTGCGTCATTGGTGAAATAGGGTCTATGAGGACCTTCCCCCTAGTCGTCGTTGCCACCCTCCTCAGCAGCCTCTTTTTCCTGCCCGCGTCCGCTTCTGCCCAGCAACTGCAATGCAATCCTTGCAGCTACAACTTCGGCGACGTGAAGGTCGGCACCACCGTTTCCTACTCTCTCACCCTGTCGAACGCCGGCACTCGTGTTCTTGAGATCACTTCGAAGTCGAAACAGGGTGACGCGTTTTCATTCAACGACTTTGTTTTGCCGGTCAAGATCCGTCCTGGCGCCAGCATTGCCTTGCCCGTTACCTTCGCGCCCACCGCCCCGGGCAACACCGACGGCACACTCTCCCTGGTGACCAACGACCCCAAAGCCCCGCTTTCTAAAATGTCCTTCTCCGGAACCGGCGTCTCCAAGGCGAAGCCGGAACTCACTGTCAGTCCCGCAACCTTGAATTTCGGAGACGTCAAAGTCGGTTCCAGTGCCACCCTCCAGGCTACCCTCACCGCCTCCAACTCCACCGTAACTATCACTTCCGACCAGTCCTCGAATTCCCAGTTTGCCATCGTCGGACTCAAACTGCCCATCATGGTTCCCGCCGGAGACAGCATCTCTGTCACCGTGCAATTCACTCCCAGCGCTTCCGGCACCGCCAACGGCACCGCCAACTTCACCAGCAATGCCGCGAACTCACCGACTGCCGTGCAGTTGACCGGCATCGGCGTCGCCAAAGCCGTCGCGCAACTCGCCATCAGTCCTGCGTCCATCAATTTCGGTAACGTCAAGGTGGGATCGAGTGCCACACTGCAGGCTACCCTCACCGCCTCCAACGCCGCCGTTACCATCTCGGCCGACCAGTCTTCAAGTTCCCAGTTTGCCATCGTCGGCCTGCACTTGCCCGTCACCATTGCGGCTGGAAAAAGCATCCCTGTCACTCTCGAATTCATCGCCAGCACCGCTGGCACCGCCACTGGCACCGTCAGTTTCACCAGCAATGCCGAGAATTCGCCCACCACAGCGCAGTTGACCGGCAAAGGCATCGCTAACGGCAACGGCCAACTCCAACTCAGTCCCGCATCTTTGAATTTCGGCAGCGTCACACTCGGTTCGAAAGCCACTCTCCAGGTTTCACTCGCCGCCTCGGTCGTCGCCGTAACCATCTCTGCCGACCAGTCCAACAGTTCCGAGTTCGCCGTCCTCGGACTCAACCTGCCCGTGACCATTCCAGCCGGAAACACCATCCCCGTCACCATTCAATTCACTCCCAACGCCTCCGGTACCGCCTCCGGCAAAGTGGGATTCATCAGCAACGCTGCCAACTCACCTACCATCGAGCAGTTGACCGGCACTGGCGTAGCCCAGCAATCCCATAGCGTCTCCCTTTCGTGGAACGCCGGCGACAACAACGCCGCGGGCTACAACGTCTACCGCGGCACCGCCAGCAGTGGCCCGTTCTATGAAATCAATTCATCCCTCGATCCCTCGACCAGCTACACCGACAGTACGGTTGACTCAGGAGCGACCTACTACTACGCCACCACTGAGGTGAACGCCCAGGGCGAAGAGAGCGCCTATTCCAATGTCGCCGAGGCTGTGATTCCAAACCCGTAACCCCGATTCCCATTTCGCCCACAACCCATTCGTCGGCTCAACGGTTGGCCCAAGTCACGAACAACCCCCGGTGTTCCTCAGTGTCCACCGCGGTTCCAGCTCTCCTCCGGCGCCAGGATTCTATCAACGCCGCGTTGACCGATGCGATACCCGGCCCGGACGCGCCTCTACCGTGGTCTATAATCTCTAACAGGGGTTCTCCCTAAAAGATGCACTTTCCTTCCCTCCTGCTGTTGTTCGTCGGCGGCGATATCGTTGATCTCGTCCTTCAGACTGGTCCCGTAGCCAAGACCGTCCTGCTTCTGCTCATCGCCTTCAGCGTGCTTTCCTGGGCCGTGATTCTCTCCAAATGGCGGCACATCCGCCGCGCCCGCGCCCAGAGCGACCGCTTTCTCCGCGCCTTCCGCAAGGCCCAGCGCCTGCAAGACATCGCTTCGGTGACTGAGCAGTTCCGCCCCAGCCCGCTGGTAGGAGTGTTCTCCGCCGCGGTTTTCGAATTTAAACGCCAGATGGGAACCACCGGCACTGTCCACAACAGCGCGGCCATTCAGCGCGCCATGCAGGTGCAGTCTTCCGAAGAAATCACCGCTCTCGAACGCAATCTCCCCTGGCTCGCCATCACCGGCGCCGTCACTCCGTTCATCGGACTCTTCGGCACGGTCTGGGGAATCATCGACGCCTTCCACGGCCTGGGCACCGCCGGCGCCGCCACCCTGCGCGCCGTCGCGCCCGGAATCTCCGAAGCCCTGGTCACTACCGCCGCCGGACTCGCCGCAGCCATCCCCGCCGTCATCGCCTACAACCTCATCATCGGCTCCATTCGCGAATTGGCTTCGCGCAACGATGACTTCACCCTCGAGATGCTCAATCTGGTCGAGCGTCAGCAGGAGTCGCTCAGCCCCGCTTCAACTGCCCAGGGCGCGTCCGGTCCCCGTTCGCCAAATCCCGAGGCCAGACGCTAATGGCTTTTACCACTCCCAACGGCCGCACCCAGACCGCACTCTCCGACATCAACATCACGCCCCTGGTGGACGTCGTCCTCGTCCTGCTCATCATTTTTATGGTCACCGCGCCCGTGCTCCAATCCGGCATCGAGGTCAATGTGCCCCACACCCGCACCGTCAAGGAAATCACCGAAGAGCGCCTCGTCATCAGCATCGATAAATCGCAAAAAGTCTTTCTCGGCAACGATCCCATCAACATCAACCAGATCGGAACCCGCCTCAAACAGAAAATTCGCGATCCTCAGCACCAGGCGATCTATTTGCGCTCCGACGAAGATGTCCCCTTTGGCGCCTTTGCCACCGTCATGGACGCCATCAAACAGGCAGGCATCAGCAACGTCAGCATCGTTACGCAGCCCATGGATACTCACAGCGGCCGGCACTAAAACCGCACCTGATTTTTGCTTTGAAATGCGGATTTGAAATGTGGACCTGAAATGCAGATCTGAAACGCGGATTTGAAACAACGATTGGATATGCCCTACAGCTCCCTCGACTTCGATTCCGAAAGCGGTCAACTCCGCCGCCCTCTCGCCTGGTCGCTCGGCCTCCATCTCGCCTTCGCCGCTTTTGTCGTCCTCTATGCCGTCTTCATTCACGGCCTTCACGGCCAGGGCTGGGGTAGTGGAGGCGGTGGCGATGCCATGGGTGCAACCCTCGTGAGTTCCATTCCCCTGCCCGCCAATCCAGCCGAAACCACAAGCGTCCTCGCCACCGAATCCAAGGGCCTCGCCAAGTCGCAGCCCGCCATTCAAGAAAAAGAGCCGGATGCGATTCCGATTCCCGACAAAAATACCAGGACCAAAGTGAAACCCGCGCCGCCCAGCGCCACTCAACGCAAGCCGCAACCCCAACCCCCCGAGTCGAATCAGATTCCCTATGGCGAGGGCGGTCCTGTCAGCGGCCCCTACACCATGAGCGCCGGAGGCGGAAAAGGCGGCTTTGGATTTGCCGGCACCAATGGCGATTTCGGCAGCCGCTTTCCCTGGTACGTCCAGGCCATGGGACGCAAAATCACCGAAAACTGGCAAACGTTCGACCCCAGAATCACCGAAGCAAAGCGGGTCTACCTGACCTTCGACATCGCCCGCGACGGACACCCCTCCAACGTCGAAATCGAGCAATCGAGTGGAGTTCCTGCCGTCGATCAATCCGCGGTTCGAACCCTCCTGCGAATTGATACCTTCGGTCCCCTGCCTTCAGACTATTCTGGAAATAAACTCTCAGCGGAGTGGTACTTTGATCCCGATAAAAAATGATCCCCACAAAAATAGAGGCTCCATGAAGCGTTTTCTATACTGCTTTCTCCCATTCCTCCTGATCACAGCATCCGCAGCCCAGGACTGGGTTCGCGGCGGGACCGGCCTCTCCGCCGAACGCATCCGCCTCGCCGCTTCCGATTTCAAGCCCTCGACCGCCGACCCCACCAACTCCGCGCTCCTCAAAACCTTCAACGACACCCTCTGGAACGACCTCGACAACGCCGGCATCTTTGACCTTGTCTCCAAAAGCTTTTATCCCCTGCAGGAACCCGGCCAACCCTCCGAAATCAACTTCTCCGCCTGGAATTCCCCGCCCCCCAACACTTCCATGCTCGCCTTCGGCAACCTCGGCGCGGCCGCCGGCAAAGTCACCGTCCAGGGATGGCTCTACGACGTCAAAAATGAAAAGTCGCCCCAGGTGCTCGGTAAGCAATACCTCGACAACGCCACCAGCGACGCCGTGCGCGTCATCGCTCACAAATTCGCCGACGAAATCATCTTCCGCCTCGGCGGCGGCATGGCCGGAATTGCCGAAAGCAAAATCTACTTCGTCAGCGAACGCTCTGGCCATAAAGAAATCTGGGCCATGGATTACGACGGCGCCAACCAGCAGCAGGTCACTCACCTCGGCAGCATTTCCCTCTCGCCCCGCATCTCGCCCGATGGCTCCCGCCTCGCCTTCAGTTCGATCAACAAAGGCGGTTGGGAGATCATGATGTACTCGTTCGATCTCAATCGCATGATCGCCTTCCCGCGTTTTGGCGGCATGAATCTCTCGCCCTCCTGGTCGCCCGATGGCAAGATCGCCTTCTCTTCCTCCCGCAGTGGCTATCCCAACATCTTTGTCATCGACGGCTCCGGGGGAAACTCCCGCCGCCTCACCAACGATAAGGGGCCTGACGTCTCTCCCACCTGGAACCGCAAAACCGGATCCCAGATCGCCTTCGTCAGCGGACGCTCCGGCCTTCCCCAGATCTATACCATGGAATCGGATGGCACCAACCTCCAGCGCCTCACCGATCAGGGCTACGCCGTCTCGCCCAACTGGTCGCCCAATGGCCAGTTCCTGACCTTTTCCTGGATGCGTAAGTACGGCCCCGGTGAGCCCGGCTCCAACGATCTTTATCTTATGGACGTCGCCAGCAAGCAGTGGGTCCAACTCACCCACGACTCCGGACGCAACGACTTCCCCTGCTGGTCGCCCGACGGACGCCACATCGTTTTCCAGTCCCACCGCTCCGGCTCCGACCAGATATGGACCATGCTCGCCGACGGCACCAACGTCAAACAACTGACTTTCAAAGGCAACAATACGCAGCCCAACTGGAGTTGGAAATAGTTTGATCTCAACCATTCAGAATATGCCCTGCAGGGTACACACTGACGCACGGCCACAGTTAGCTTTCCTCTGTGTTTCTCGGTGCCCTCTGTGGTAAAGATTGAGTCACTAACCGGAGGCATCCAAGTGACGTCTTTCTTAAGGATGACGATGACCATGAAGACAAGGACGAACCCAGCGACGACTACAATCACCGCCCCAACCGTTACCCGATGGTTCACCGCGGCTTTTACACTCGGCACAATACTGTTCCTCGGCGCTTGCGCCAAGAAGGTCGCGCCGCCTCTGCCGACGCCGCCGCCCTCCATGACCGCCCCCACTGCCTCCTTGTCGGCCAATCCCAATACCATTGACCAGGGCCAGACCACCACCCTCACCTGGCAAACCACCAACGCCACCGACGTCACCATCGACGGCATCGGAGCCGTCGATCTCGCCGGCTCGCGTCAAGTCGCTCCCGCCGATTCCACCACCTACCATCTCATCGCCAAAGGCGCCGGAGGCACGCAGGACGCCACCGCTCGCGTCACCGTCAACTCCGCCGCCGCCCCGCCCCCGGCCGCCTCCAACACCACCGAAGAAGAACTCTTCGCCCGGCAGGTGAAGGACATCTATTTCGACTACGACAAAGACAACCTGCGCCCCGATCAGCAAAGCTCCTTGCAGAGCGATGCCCAGTTTCTGCAGCAGCACGCCAATATCCACGTCACCATCGAGGGTCACTCCGACGAGCGCGGCTCCACCGAATATAACCTCGCCCTCGGCACCAACCGCGCCGATACGGTTAAGAACGCCCTCGTCCAGTCTGGCATCGCTGGCGAACGCATCAAAACCATTACCATGGGCAAGGAGAAACCATTCTGCACCGAGTCCAACGAAAGTTGCTGGCAGCAAAACCGCCGCGGCCATTTCGTTTACGACAAATAACCGATAGCGGACTAGTTCCCGCTCCCGGCATTGCCATCGAACAGGATCACTATGAAATCGAAATCCATCCCGCTGACTCTCGCGCTTCTCCTCGCCATCTCCATCGGTCCCGCCAGCGCCGCCAACAAAGACATCATCGAACTGCAAACCCAGGTCGCCCAACTGCAACAGCAGATGACCCAGATGAAGCAGTCCTTTGACGAGCGTATGGGCGTGATGAAGAATCTGATGGAGCAGAACACCGACGCCGCCAACAAAGTCAGCTCCGCCATCAACGAACTGCAAACCTCCATCAACAAACAACAGCAGGATCGTGCCGGCCAGGTCGATCAGATCTCCGGCCAGATTCAGGCCCTGAACGATACCATGGACGAACTGAAGGTTCGCCTCGCCAAGCTCAGCAAACAGTTCGAGGACATGCAGGCCGCCCAGCAATCCCTGGCCGCCCAGCAGGCGCTGGAGCAGCAGAAACAACAGGAGATGGCCCAGGCGCCCCCGCCCGACGTGCTCTACAACAACGCCCTGCGTGACTATAACGGCGGGAAAAACGACCTCTCCACCCAGGAATTCAACGACTACATCAAGTTCTATCCCAACACCGATCTCGCCGGAAATTCATACTTCTACCTCGCCGAAATTCAGTTCAAGGCGGGCGATTACCAGAAAGCCGTCACCAACTACGACCTCGTGCTGCAGAACTTTCCCAGCGGAAATAAAGCCGCCGCCGCCCAACTCAAAAAAGGATTCGCGCTGATCGAGCTCGGAAAAGAAGATGAGGGCTCACAAGAACTCAAGCACGTGATCCAGCGCTATCCCCGCACCACCGAAGCCGCGCAAGCCCGCGACAAATTGCGCAAACTCGGCCCATCCCCCAAAACCCGCTAGCCCACGGAAAACGGACGCCCGCCTCCGTTGCTCCGTGTCGGTGTTGCTCTTGCCGCTGCTGGGAATTGCCGCGCACTCCCCGCTCACTCCCCTCGCCACAACGACCCTAAGGCCGTCCCGGCCCCCTTGGCACCACCACTCCGCCGTCAAGCTTCGGAATCCCAAAATGCCCGCCCAGATGCGACAGATCAATCGGACTGATCGACCCCGTTACCACGAAAAAATCAACCTCATTCGCCCGCGCCGAAAGGATCGCCACGTTGCTGATCGCATTATTCTCCCACCGGATCCAGACATTCATCCCCCCCGACGCCCCGTCCTTGTCGTGGTTGTTTACCAATTGGGTCCAACCCGCCGTTCGGTATTCCTCCTTCAACGCCCCCAGCGCCTCCGGATCATACGTCCACCGCCCGGAATAACGGAAGCTATGCACCGAGACCCCGCTCACTCCCGCAATCACGCGCTGCAGATCTTCATTGTCCGGACTTAGCTTCGATGCGATCACCAGCATCGAGTGGTCCAGCGTGAATTCCGTTTTCGACGCCGCGCTCTGCCGCAACCCCTGAATGCCCTGCGGAATCCACCCCCGCTGCTCCTGCTGCTGTTGTGGCGGCGCCGCCGTTAACGGCACATCTTGCGAAGACTGCTGCGCCTCCACTACTCCGGCGGCAAGAATTACGATTAACCATGCGAAGAAAAAAGCGAGGGGACGCTTCATGATAGTGCCTCAGGCGTTGCAACAGTCATTTTGAATCGAGAATCATTAGACGACACTCAGCTCGACCCGTGAGCGAGAATCGCATACCGAAGGTAAGAACCCCGCACCCGCCAATTAGTTGCACCCAACCACTCGCTGCCCACAACCAGCCGCGCCCGAATCAGTTGTCCGGAAAGTCCAGCCATTCCCGCGACCTTAAACCACGTCGGCCGCCGTCACTTTCTCCACCGCCACCCCGCTCGGACGCAGCGTCACCCAGTCCGTCTGCACTCGATCCCATCCCTGAATCAGGAATCCGTAGGATTCAAATAACTGCCGGATCTGCGGCCGTTGCCAGCCCGCAATCTCTTCCAGAATCGGCACCAGCGTCGCCAGCGCGTTATCCCCAAGCACCGTCCGCTTCGCAATTTGCGCCACCAGTTTCGATTCCGACACCGCAATCGTAAATCCGTCGCGCCGGTTCACATGCAACATCACGTGAATGTCCGAACTGCCGTCGCCCACATACACAATATGGTCCGCCGGAATCCCCAGTTGCTCTTCCAGTTGATCCAGCCGCGTGACCTTGCCATAACCCGCCGTCGCCCGCACCAGGCTTTCAATCTCGCCCGACGCCTTCCATTTGAACTCGGTGCCGAAAATGTGATCCTCCGGCACAATCCCCTCCAGCGCCGACTGAATCACTTCCACTGGCGACGCTGAAATTACGTAAAAATCAAAGTGGAATCCGTCGATCCGCCGGTCCAGTATCTCGTAAATCTGCTTGATATTGTCCTTCAGGCGAATCCGCTTCCCCGCCTTGATCAGGTCGTCGCGCCGCACCCGCGACCGGAACTCCGGATCGTGCAATAGAAGATAGGAAAGCTCGGCGCCCTGTTGCACCAGGTTCAGCTTCGCCATCCCCTTCGCCTTGCGCTCGAACTCCGCGACAGAAATACCCAGCAGCTCGCTCAGTACATAACCTGTATCGTTAAAGGTCAGCGTCTGATCGAAGTCACTGGCAAATAGAAATTGTTTTCTCTGCTTGTTGACCATGTTCTATTTTAGATTCAAGATCGTGTTAATCGACTATTAAATTTACCTATAGTAACGATTACAACAACTTGCACGCTCCAAAGGCCTTCCAGAATTCAGCCTCCGCCAGGCAAATAAATGGCGAACACTCCGACGGGAATATTGCCGCCGAACTTCACCCATCCCACGCGCCCTCCCTACATTGCCCGCCGCGAACATTCGGCGTAATCTACCCTTTTGGATCATTCTTATCAATGTGCACTTCGAAAGGCCTGTCATGCCGAAAAGTGTCAGCGATCATCTTCACAACGATGCCGACCGCGGGAAAGGCTCGCAGGAGCCCGACGAACGCGGCCAGGCCGGCAACAACTCCATGAGAAATCAACTCGGTCATCGCAACCCCGACCCCATGCAGGACGGAGCTGACAGCGATTTTCCCGAACCCGGCCACAGCCCCGAACATTCCTTCGAAGGAGAATTCAAGAAACAAGCGTAAACAAAAAGGCGTAAACAAGCGCGTGAGATAACAGCGTGGTGAGTCGAACCAGTTGACTTACGATTCTGTCGATCCCCACCTGCTCCTCCGCGTCCCCCGTGATCAAAGACCTTCGCTTCTTCATCCGACGCCAAACTCCGTCTCGCCTCCACCCCGCGCACCCCGTTTCACGCATCTTATCCAACATGCTACCCTCGATTCCGGAGACGAAGACGACCGTGAAACTGATTCCCAACTTTCTGTTTTTGATCGCCTTGGTGCTGCTGGGAAGTTCTTCGCTGCTCGCCGCCGATCGCGGCACGCTCGTGCGCGAAGCCATCATCTATATCTCTCCCGATGCTACTTCCAACAAGCTCGGCCAAGTCGAACGCGGACGCGAACTCATTCTGCTCGACAAAAGCCGCAACTGGCTCCACGTCGAAGCGCTGCTCGGCTCCGCCAATGCGCCCGACCCCGCCTTTGTCTTGGAAGATGACGAACAGGAAAAAACCATCAGCGGCTGGATCCTCGATACCGGCATCGTCTGGGCAACCACTCCCAACGGCGACCGTATCCTCTTCGGCGCCGCCGTCGATGCCGAGGACGAAGCCAGCCGCCGCCACGGTCGCCGCGGCGCCGCCCAGGATGCCTTGCGACTCTATCGCCGCGTCTACGATATCTTCCCCGCCGCTCCTCTCGCCGGCGAAGCCCTTTATCGCGCCGCCGACATTCGCTGGCAGATCGGCAAGGCCGATATGCAGTCCCGCCCCTCCGCCCGCGAGAAAGAAGCCTACATCCGCGGCGAAATCGACGAGCAGTGGATGAAGCAGGTCATCAAGAAGTTTCCCGGCAGCAAGTGGGCCGACCTCGCCACCTTCCACCTCATCGACAACAAACTCTGTGGTGAATGGCAGGGCTCCTCAAAATGCCCAGATAAGGAAGCCGATCTCTACGAAAAGTATGCCAAAGAACATCCCACCTCTCCCGCCGCTCCCGAAGCCCTCTATAACGCCGCCTCCCGCCGCGCCGCCCTCATCGAAATCTACAAAACCGAAGACCAGGCCAAAAAGTCCGAACAAGCCAAGAATGCCGCCATCGCCATCGCTCAGCAATTGATCGCGCAATATCCCCAAAGCGACTGGTCGTCGCGAGCTCAAACCCTGCTCTACCTGGTGCAGCAATCCGTCCCCACCTACGGCAACGAAATCCAGTAACCCGTCGAACCACGCGGGTGGCCGCGCTTTCCCCGGCAACAACCACGCCGGCGGTGCCCCATCCTTCAAGCCCTTGGCAACGGGGGGGCGGCAAGCCTGCCGATCCCATGAAAGTCTCTTTCGCCGCGGCTCCCGATGCCGCAAGCCCGGCAAGAAACAGACGTCAGCCGGGATGTTCCACAGTCCCGCCACACCCCTGAGATCGCAAAATAGCCGCGTGCCCCACTTCGCCTTAACTGCCTTCCCCTGCCGCCAGATACCGTCACAATATGTATATTATTATACGTACAGTAACGCGCCTACAGTGTTCCACGTGGAACACTTCTCGGTTTTGCGCATCTGGAGGGCAGGACCGGGGGGGGTCCCCTAAGCGTGCGTGACTTCCGGCGCTTCCTTTTCCGTTTCGGTCGAGAGCGGGTAGCCCAGTTGCTTCATCAGCGGCCCCCACTGCGCCTCCATGTAGGTCACGGTCTTTCCCGGCAGCACCGCCCGCCATCCCCCGGATGACGCCTTGCGGACAAAAGGCTTGTCGCTCCGCGTGTGGAACGTCGCCACCCACTTCTTCCCCTGCGTCTCTTCCATCTTGCGCATGTTGGCGGCGGAGCTCCGTTCAATGGCCCGCTGGATGCGCTCGGCATCGGGATCGAGGCCCATGAAACCCGCCACCCGCGCCAGTTCACGGGGTTGATCCTGCTGCAGGTCTTCGTAGCGCATCAGTAGAAAGTTGTCCTGTCCCTGGCGCGTCGCCAGCCAGCTGTGGACGTGGTCGGCCCAGGACCCGATGCGCCGCCAGAACTTCCCACCCATCCACTGGGGGACGAACTCGTCGATGGGGCAGCCTTCCCGAATGGAGCGCAGCTTCATCTCCCAGTGATAGTTGGAAATGGCGACATCGCGCGGGTCGCGGACGATGTAGATAACGCGGCGATAGCGGGCGTCGAAGCACTCATGGCTCTTGAGCACGCGCGGGCGGGGCAGGCGGCGCAGGACCCAATCGGCGCTCTTGTACATGTCGGGCACGAGGCGCTCGACATTGAGGAAGGTCACGGGCTCGCTCGGATTGACGAAGTTGCCGACCAGGAAGCGGGTCCAGGTATTGCCGGAACGGGGGTAGGACGTGAGGAAGACGTCGTCGTCGAAGATGGTGATCTCGCGCTCGATCAGAGTGCGGCGAAAGAGCACGTCGTGAACCCGCGAGAGATGCCGGAAGGCCCTGCGAAGCAGTAACGCCATGGTGCTTCCCTTCTAGTTCTATTTGCTTACTTGTCTTACTGCATTCTGGTTGCTTCTCTTCGTGCTACTCCTCGGCCGGAACGCGTTCCGCCGCGGAGCGGTTGCCCTGCAGCCACCCGAGAAACTTCTGCTTACGGGCAAACAGGTTGCGCGCCTCGTTGCGCAAGGCTCCCACGATCTGATACCGGGATTTCGTGAACCAGGGCACGCGGTGGGGCTGGCAGCCGTATTTTTCCTTGTAGGCGCCTTCGCCTCCCCAGTCGAAAATGGCGACGCCGCGCTGCTTCCAATAGCGCATGGCATACCAGTGGCAGGCTTCATTGGGGCGCAGGCCCTGATAGGCGCGGAAACTGGCATTGCCCCAGAACTCGGCAATCTGGTTGAAGCCGGGATAAATTCCCGTGGCGATGCACTTCCCTTCCGGATCGCGGGCGCGCAGCAATAGGATGTTGCCACTCGGTTCGAGGTGGCGCACGAGGGAGCGCACGCGCTCGACGGAATAGGTCGGAACCAGGGATTGTTTGGCGAAAACGTCCTTGAGTTGCTCGAAGTATTCGTCGGCGAAGGCAAGGTCGTGGGCCTCTTCGATTTTCAGGCCGCTTTTCTCGGCTTTGCGAATGCAGCGGCGGCAGGCACTCTCCATGGCATTGAACAATTCTTCTTCGGAGCGGGACAGGTCGGTGCGATAGGAAGCGTAGTACTCGAGCTTGAAGGCCGCGGCTTCGCCATCTCCGGCAGAGAAGTTGGGATCGGAGACTTCGAGGTGCAAGCACTTGAGATCGTCCCACGCAAATTTCTCCAGAGCTGCCAGGGCGAGGGCGCGGGACACGCCGGGATTGAGATTGAAGCCGATGTAGGGAGTCGTCCAGCCGGGAAAGGAACTGCCCAGAACCTTCATGCCGAACTTTGAAACGGTAAGGCCGGTGAAATATCCGAGAACGTCGTTTTTCTCGCGCAGTTCGGCGAGAACGGGCTGAGCCCGCTGCGACTCGGCGACAAATTGCAGCCACTCGCGCGTCTGGAAAACGGTGCGGTCGGTGAAAGCGTCGAGGCGCTTCCAGTCGGCGGACTTGATGTCGATGCGATGAAACTTCATGCGTTTCCCGGTCGCGTGATGGAAGGGGTCAGGCGGGGTTGCGGAAAGCATACCGCAGCCGCAGAAACGCAAACCGATTTCAGCGGCTTACGGCAGGACTGAAGCGGTGCCCTTTCAAAGCCGGGGTCAGATTTCCTGGACACTTCCGGACGGGGCCGAGCCCGTTTGCCACGCGAGTTCTTCGAGGTTCTCACCAGCAAATTCCTTGATACGTTTTAGCGCCTTCCGGACGCTTTGCCTTATCGAGATGAATCAGGTCAATGACGATGTGTTCAGGGCGAAGGTACCTGGCCAGTTGATCTTTGCTGGCGGATTTATTGCCCAGGATCACGACTTCAGCGGTGCGCAGGACACCTTCGAGGTCGGCGGAAAGCACGGAGCCGATGTGAGGGATGACCTCTTCGATGTACTGGCGGTTGGCTCCCGCCAAGCGGCCAAGAGAGACATCCTCGTCCCAGACCTTGACTTCGAGGCCCTCGCCCATGAGGCGCTTGATCAACTGCACCTGGGGGCTTTCGCGGAGATCGTCGGTGCCGGCTTTAAAGCTGAGTCCGAGCTGCGCAATTCTTTTCTTACCCGTGCTGAGCACCATTTCCAGGGCGCGATCGACGTGCTCGGCGTTGCTGGGCAGGAGGGATTCGAGCAAGGGCAGCTTGAGGTCGAGTTCTTTGGCTTTATAGGTAATGGCGCGCAGATCTTTCGGAAGACAGGAACCGCCGAAGGCGAACCCCGGAGACAGATAGGCGGGAGAAATATTGAGCTTGGTGTCGGAGGTGAAGATGGTAGTAACGACTTGGGCGTCGACGCCGAGGTGCTTGCACATGGTTCCCATTTCGTTGGCGAAACCGACCTTGAGGGCGTGATAGATGTTGGAAAAATACTTGACCATTTCGGCGACGGGAATAGTGGTCTCGTAGATGGTGCCAGGAGTGTTCTTGTAGAGTTCGCGGAGCGGGGCAAGGTGGCGAGTGTCGCTGGCTCCGAGAATGGTGTAGGGCGGGTTGAGGAAATCGGCGACGGCGCTGCCTTCGCGCATGAACTCGGGGTTATAGCAAAGGGTGAAATCGTGGCCGCACTTTTTTCCACTCTCTTTTTCGAGGATGGGCAGGACGACGGTTTCGGTGGTCCCGGCGAGGACGGTGCTGCGCAGGACAAAGACGTGGGGCGATTTCTTCTGGCGAATGGCGGCGGCGATTTCGCGGGTAACGCTCTCGATGTGACTGAGATCGAGTTTGCCATTTTTGAGGCTGGGAGTTCCGACGCAGACGAAAGAGACTTCGGAATTGAGCACGGCGGCGGTCGCGTCGGAGGTAGCTTGCAGGAGTCCGGCGCGGTGAGCTTCGGCGACCATTTCGCTCATGCGCGCTTCCACGATGGGAGTGCGTCCGGCGGCCATCATTTCAACCTTGGCTCGGCTAACGTCGACGCCGATCACCTTGTGGCCCATAGAGGCAAAACAGGCTGCGGAAACGGAACCGACGTATCCCAATCCAAAAATGCTAACCGACAAGCTCAAGCGAGTTCTCCTGACCGCCGAGAGGGAGTGAGACGCAACCTCTGGCGCGAAACAAAATACTTGTTATCAATATGTTACAGAATATCCTCAAGCATCTTCCGAGTCCAGTGGGAAGGCGGAGAAGTCATTCATTTCCAATGGTTTCTCTCGCCTCGTTTCTTTCTTACTCTTTTCTTTCCAGGCTACGGCACGGGTGAAGAGTGAACCGCTCCCTTACAAAAACTGTCCGCAACCATAATCCTACCGCGACCGGCGAGCCCCGGTCAGGGTTGGGGATTTGCGAGGGTTACAACGGTAACCGGCTGATTGAGAGTGGCTTTTGAGCATGTAAGATAAATGAATCCGTGGCTTCTGGATGGCAAAGCAAGCTGGCGCGCGTGTCCCAAATGGACTGGGAAGAGGTGCGGGTGCGTGTGGGGCAGGAACTTCACAAGCATGGCGACCTGCTGCGGCACCGGGTGGGCCTAGGGAGCGGAAGGGTTCGACTGAATGCCGAAGCGGCGGGGCAGGCGGGGCGGTTCTTTTTTGCCGAGGGCGAATCTTCAGAGGGCGAGCGCGACGGCACCGGGACTTCAGAGCGGGCGAAGTTGTTGCTCCGGCATCTGCCGGGCGAAGCGGCGGAGATTTTGCGTGAGGCGGATGCGATCTGCGCGCATCGCTTTCAGTTGCTGGGCTACAAGAATCTCGACTTCAGCGGCGGTGTGGGCAGCGGCGATTCCAATTCCGGCGATTCCAATTGCAAAGAGATCGACTGGCATCTGGATCCGGTGAACGGCAAGCGAGCGCCGCTGCTGCCGTGGTTCAGGATTCCTTTTCTTGACTTCGCGGTCGTGGGCGACCACAAAGTCACATGGGAATTGAACCGGCACCAGCATCTGGTGACGCTCGCCAAGGCTCGCCGGCTGAGCGGAGACGAGAAATACACGCGCGAACTGATGGCGCAGTGGCGCAGTTGGATCCAGGCGAATCCGTATCCCCTGGGAATCAATTGGGGCAGTTCGCTGGAAGTGGCATTCCGCAGTATGTCCTGGACCTGGGTGGACCAGTTGCTGGCGGGAACCGCGGAAGGGGCGGAGTTTCGCGGACAGATGCTGCCGGCGCTTGGGTTTCACGGGCGTTACATGGAGCGCTATCTTTCGACATACTTTTCACCCAACACGCATCTGCTGGGGGAAGCGGTGGCGCTTTTCTTTCTGGGCACTTTATATCCGCAGATACCGGGGGCAGCGGGCTGGAAGGAATGCGGGTGGAAAATCGTGCGGCGTGAGGCGGGGCGGCAAGTTCGTCCGGATGGCGTTTATTTTGAGCAGTCGCTGCACTATCACGTGTACGCGCTCGACTTTTTTTTATATGCGCGGCTGCTGGCGGCGCGGAACGCGATGGAGATTCCGCCGGAATATGACGGAGTGCTGGGGCGAATGCTGGAGGTAGTGGAGGCGCTAGCGCTGGCGGGGCCGGCGGAAGGATTTGGGGACGATGATGGCGGACGTTTGTGGAATCCGAGGCGCAATCGGACGGAGTGGATGACGGATCCGCTGGCACTTGGGGCGCTGATGTATGGGAGGAAGTTTTCGGCGGCGCGATTGACGGAGGAATCGATCTGGTTGTTTGGCGATGCGGCGGTCGCGCAGCTGGCCACGACGACTGCGAGTGCGGCAACGGCGGCGCACTCGTTTGCGTTTTGCGACGGCGGGCTTTACGGGCTCGCGGATTCGCAACCCTTCAGGCAAACGATGGTAGTCGATGCCGGTCCGCAGGGCGTGGGGCGTTCGGGGCACGGGCACGCGGACGCACTTAGCCTGCGGCTTACGATGGATGGACGGCGGTGGCTGGTGGACTCGGGAAGCGGGGTTTATATTTCGCGAGATCCGGCGGAGCGCAATACGTTTCGCGGAACGGGCGCGCATAACACGCTGCGGGTGGATGGATTGAATCAGGCGGTAGCGGACGAACCTTTTTCATGGACGCAGATTCCGACCACGGTCGCGGAAGATTGGATTGCAGGCAAGACTTTCACTTACTTTGTGGGCAGTCATAATGGATACGCGCGGCTGGCGGATGGGATTGTGCATCGGCGGCACGTAATGCATATCGCAGGTGGTGTTTGGCTGATTCGCGACATCGCAGTGGGCCGAGGCGAACATGAACTTGAAGTGCGCTGGCACTTCGCGCCCGATCTTGGAGTTCGGGAAGTCAGCGCTGGACGCCTGGAAATTACTCGGGCCGGAGCGTGCGAATCGAGTTTAAGCCTGATCATGCCGGAAAATACGATCTGGCAGAGAGGGACGGAAGTGAGCACGACCCTTCTGTCGCCGGCTTATGGGGAGTTCGAGACGGCGCCGCTGGTGCAATCGCGGGCGCGAGTTTTATTGCCGGCCGAGACGGCAACGGCGCTGCTGCCGCGGGTTGCGGCAAATGGCAGGGAGCGTGAAACGCATTTTGATCCAAGGATCACGAGCACGACTCAGTCGGGGGTGCAGGTATATGAGCTTGCTTATCTTGACGGAACCCTGCCGGAGCGACGTGAACAGTTCTTTTTTGCGCTGGGCGACGAGGCTTGGAGTTTCGGTCCGTGGTCTTCGGACGCGCGGGTGCTGTATTGCCGGGTGGACAAAGAGAGACTCACGCATCTGATTGTGATCGGCGGATCGCATGTGGAATGGAAGGGAAAGCCGATGGTGAAGGCGGAACGGCGAGCTAGGTTTTTGGAGTGGCGCAAAGCGAATGCAGCCGTGAAAACGGCGTCGGAGCAGGCGACGGAGGAATTTTCTTTTGCGCCTTTGTTGGAAGAGCTACCGGAGAAGGACTCGACCCCGAATCGGAATTCGTCACCTTACGCGGAGAAATACTGAAATGTGCGGGATTGCTGGAATTCTTGAATTCAAGAGGGACGCGCGGGCGAACCCCAAAGCGCTGCGGGAAATGTGCGACGTCATCCGCCATCGCGGGCCGGATGACGACGGCTTTTATACGGACGGCGCGGCGGGAATTGGGATGCGACGGCTGAGCATCGTAGACGTGGCGGGCGGCCATCAGCCGATCTCCAATGAGGATGGCACGCTGTGGATCGTGTTCAACGGCGAGATCTATAACCATCTCGCCCTGCGGGAGCAACTGATCGCGCGCGGCCACCGCTACTCGACGCACAGCGATACGGAAACGATCGTCCACCTGTTCGAGGAATACGGGGCGGATTGCGTGCAGCATCTGCGGGGCATGTTCGCGTTCGCGATCTGGAATCGCAATACGCGGACGCTGTTTATCGCGCGGGACCGGTTGGGGATCAAGCCGCTGTACTACCAGTTGACGCCGGAGCGGCTGCTGTTCGGCTCGGAGATCAAGGCGGTGCTGGCGCATGGCGGGGTGCATACGGAGTTCAACCGGGCGGCGCTGCCGGAATATCTGGCGTTTGGATATTTATCCGGCGACGAGAGTTTTTATGCGGGAATCCGGAAGCTGCTGCCGGGACATACGATGACGGTGAGTCTCGAGGGAAAGGCAGAGATACGGCAATATTGGGATCTGGATGTGGCGCGTCCGCACGAATCGCGGGTGGAGAGCTACTACATCGAGCGCTACCGGGAGTTGCTGGAAGGCGCGGTCGAGAGCCATCTGATGAGCGACGTGCCGCTGGGCGTGTTCCTGAGCGGGGGCGTGGATTCGAGCGCGGTGGCGGCGCTGATGACGAAGATACGGCGCGAGCCGGTGGAAACTTTTTCGGTGGGCTACACAGAGCAAAGCTACAGCGAATTGCCTTTTGCGCGGACAGTATCGGAGCATATTCGATCGCGGCATCACGAAGTGCTGGTAAGTGAGGAGGATTTTTTTGGAGCGCTGCCCCATTTGATCTGGCACGAAGACGAGCCCCTGGTGTGGCCTTCGAGCGTGTCGCTTTATTTTGTGGCGCGACTGGCGCGGGAAAGAGTCACGGTCGTGCTGACGGGCGAGGGAGCGGATGAAACGCTGGCGGGCTATACGCGCTATGCCTTTACTTTGAAAAACGCGAACCTGGATCGGGCGTACCGGGGAGTGGTTCCAGGTGGGTTGCGTCGGCTGGTGCGAGAGCAGGTGGCGACGTCTTCATTGCTGGGCGCGACGCTGCGCCGGAAACTGGAACACACGTTTCTGGCGAAGGATGGCAATTCGTGGGCGTCATTCTACTTCGATAATTTTTTTTCGGCTTTTGGAGCGGCGGAGCAGAGCGGGTTGCTGACGGATGAGTTCGCGCGGGAAGCGGCGCCGGGCTCGGCCTATAAGAATGTGCTCGCGTATTGGGACCGTTCGTCGGGCGAGATGCTGCAACGGCTGCTGTATACCGACATCAAGACGTATCTGGTGGAACTGCTGATGAAGCAGGACAACATGAGCATGGCGGCGTCGATTGAGAGCCGGGTGCCGTTTCTGGATCATGTACTGGTGGAGTTCGCGTCGCGGATTCCGCGGGAGGTGCAGATCCAGGGGCTGGCTGGCAAGCAGATTTTGAAGAAGGCGGTGGAGGATCTGCTACCCCACTCGATACTGTACCGGCCCAAGCTGGGATTCCCGACGCCGTGGAGCGGGTGGCTGGCGGGACCGCGTTTGGAGACGATTCGCGGAATGCTGCTGGAACCGCGCAGCCTGAATCGCGGATTTTTCCGGCGGGAGGCGATCGAAAAGCTGTTCGACGAACACCGTGCGAAGCATCGGGATAACTATGATCGCATCTGGCGGCTGCTCAACCTCGAGCTATGGCATCGAGTTTGCCTGGAAGGCGAATCGCATGACGAAGTGGGCGGCCCGGTGCTGAAGATGGCTTCGGCGCGGTAGAGATCTCTTCGAATGCCAATATGCGGCAAGGGGTCGATCGCCGCAAGTGCAACTTTTTGCATTTCCAGTCGTGGCACGGGGCCAGGACACAAGATTAGTTGCAAAGCGGGCGGGGGCCTACTAGAGTACGTCCAAGCAGCTGGGAGGAACAGACGATTGAAGATCTCGCAAAAGGGACTCTACGCGCTGCAAGCGATCCAGACTCTGGGGCGCCGCTACGGAACTGACACGGTAAAGATCCGTGACATTGCCATTGACAGCGACCTGCCGGAGAAATTTCTGGAGTTGATTCTGCTGGAACTGAAGAACGCGCGCATTGTGGAAAGCGTGCGGGGCGCGAAGGGCGGTTACCGGCTGCGGCGCGCGCCGGAGGAGATTAAGCTCAGCGAGATTATTCGCCTGGTGGACGGCCCGCTGGCGCCGTTTGGGGATGCCGATCAACTGCGAAACCTGATGATCACCGACTCCGACCATCGGGCACTCTACAGCGTGTTTCTGGAGGTGCGCGATGCGGCGGCAAAGATCCTGGACCGGACCACGGTTGCCGACATCGTGGCGGGGGGGCCGAAATCTCAAAGGCGGGCGAGTTCCAAGGCAAAAAACAAGAAGGGCTCGCTGGTGACGATCATTCAGAAGGACGCGAAGTAGGGGATTTTAACGCACGCGGACACGCCGCCCACGCGGTGAAGCCCGATCTTCAACGACCCCAAGGTTCGACTCCCTAAAGAACCTCGGAACGAGTACTCGCCTGCCGGGAAGCAGTATCAGAGCGCGGGCTTTTCGCGGACGAGAGTGTCCGCGCCACACTGGATCCGCGACATTGGATCCGCCACACTAGATCACAGACCGGTCAGGCAAGCACGGCCTGGTACTCGCTGTAGGCGCCTTTGAAGTCGGTGATTTCGTGGGTGCCCTCGAAGTGCCAGATTCGGGTCGCGACTTCGTCGATCAGGTCCTCGTCATGGGTGACCAGCAGCACGGTTCCGGGATAGCGTTGCAGTGAAATATTGAGGGCGTTGATCGATTCGAGATCAAGATGGTTGGTGGGCTCGTCAAGCACGAGCAAGTTGGGCTTCTGGAGCATGAGTTTGCAGAAGAGCAAGCGGGCCGCTTCTCCGCCAGAGAGCACGTCGGTGCGCTTTTCGGCATCATCGCGGGGGAAAAGCATCTGGCCCAGAATGCCGCGAATTTCTTCGGTGGAAGCGGCTGGATCCCACTGATGGAGCCATTCCAGGACCTTGATGCCGGGCTCGATGAGTGCCTTGTGATCCTGGGCGAAATATCCGACGGCGGCCTCGTGACCCCAAATGACTTTTCCGCCATCGAGAAAGGGTCCATCGTAGCCGCTGGTTTTTCGCAACTCCGATTCCGACACGGTCGGGGAGTTGGCGAGCAGGGCGTTGACCAGGGTCGTCTTGCCGGAACCGTTGCGGCCCATGAGCGCGATTTTTTCGCCGCGAAGCACGCTGGCGGTGAAATTGGAAATCACTTTCGCCTGACCGTAGGACTTGCTGACGGATTCTATTTCCAATATGTGCTTCCCCGAGGGGCGCTTCTGTTCAAACTTGAGATAGGGGCGCTGGATGTTGGATTTGGCCAGTTCGGTGACCTGGAGGCGCTCGACTTCCTTGCGCCGCGACTGCACCTGGCTGGAGCGGGTTCCGGCGGCGAAGCGGGCGATGAATTCGTTGAGCTGAGAAATCTTTTTCTCGCGCTGGGCGTTTTGCCCTTCGATCTGGGAGCGAATCTGGGTCTTGGCGATCACCATATCGTCGTAAGTGCCGGTATAGGTGATGATGGTCTCGTAATCGATGTCGGCAATGTGGGTGCAGATGCCGTTGAGAAAATGGCGATCGTGGGAAATCACGATCAACACGCCTTCATACTGATTCAGGAAATTCTTGAGCCAGTGGATGGAATCGAGATCGAGATGGTTGGTGGGCTCGTCGAGCAGCAGGGCCTGGGGATGCCCGAACAGAGCCTGGGCGAGGAGCACGCGCATTTTCTGGCCGCCGGGAATCTCAGACATTTTGCGCTCGTGCATGGCGTCGGGAATGTCGAGGCCCTGCAGCAGAATGGCGGCGTCACTTTCGGCGGTGTAGCCATCTTCCTCGCCGACAATGCCTTCGAGTTCGCCGAGCTTCATGCCGTCGGCGTCGGTCATCTCATGCTTGGCATAGATGATTTCGCGTTCTTCCAGAGCGGCCCATAAGCGGCGGTTGCCCATGATGACGGCATCGATGACGCGATATTTGTCGAAGGCGAACTGATCCTGGCTGAGGACGCCTAGTTTTCTGGGGCGGACCACGGTTCCCTTCTGGGGTTCGAGTTCGCCGGTCAGGAGCTTCATGAAGGTGGATTTGCCGGCGCCGTTGGGGCCGGTGAGGCCATAGCGCTTGCCCGGAATGAAGCCGGTGGAAACCTCGTCGAATAGAACTTTAGCGCCGTAGCGCATGGACACATTGCTGACAGAAATCATGATATTCAGGAAACTGCGGGAATCGATCCAATCGGAGGAAGACGCAGCTACTGGTATTAGAATATCACGGGTTTGCGGCTCAAAATCAGAGGCATTACCACGGAGAGCACCGGGACACTCGGAGGAACAGCGCTTCGCACGAAAAGTACCCCAGGAAGTGCGCGAGGGAGAATCGCGGATTCATGGTAGCCTTTTCAGACTTATCTTCTTTGAAAGTGGAGGAAAGTTTAGCGCGATGAACGATCTTCGGTCTTCTTCTATGTCTATCGATCTTCAGGCCATGGCGCGGCAGGTGATGCTGGCGCAGGGTTTCGAGCCGAATTTTCCGCCGGCGACGCAACAACAACTGGCGGAGATCAGCGCGCATCCGCCGCAACTGGTGGCTTCGGACAAGGTACGCGATCTGCGGGGGCTGCTCTGGTCTTCCATCGATAACGATACTTCGAAGGACCTCGATCAGATCGAGGTCGCCGAGCGGTTGCCGAATGGCGACATCAAGGTGATGGTGGGCATCGCGGATGTAGATGCCTTTGTGGGGAAGGATTCCGCGATTGATCAGCACGCGGCCAAGGAGACAACTTCCGTTTATACGGGCGTGGCCATTTTCCCGATGTTGCCGAACGAGCTCTCGACCGGCGCATCGTCGCTGTTGCCGGACGTGGACAGGCCGGCGGTGGTGACGGAATTTGTGGTTAATGGGAGTGGGGCGCTCGGCGCCAGCGCCGTGTATCGAGCCATCGTCCGCAATAAGGCGCAACTGACTTACAGCGCAGTGGGAGCGTGGCTGGAGGGTACGGGGGCGGCTCCGCCGAAGGTGGCGGCGTCTTCGGATCTGCAAGCGCAGCTCAAGCTGCAGGACGAAGTGGCGCAAGCGCTCCGGAAATTGCGCTACGCGAACGGAGCGTTGAACATCGATACGGCGGAAACGGTTCCGCTGCTGTTGAACCAGCAGGTGACGGGCGTAGCCACGGTGGAGAAGAATCGGGCTACGGAGTTGATCGAAGATTTTATGATCGCGGCCAATGGCGTGGTGGCGCGGCTGCTGGAAAAGGTTTCTTCGTTGCGGCGCATCGTGAAGACTCCTGAGCATTGGGACGGCATTGTGCGACTGGCGGCGGCGCGGGGCGTGAAGTTGCCGGCGCAGGCAGATTCCAAGGCGTTGAACGACTTTCTGGTGCAGCGCAAGGCGGCCGATCCCGATCATTTTGCCGACCTTTCGCTGGCGGTGATCAAGCTGATCGGGCCGGGGGAATATGTGCTGGAGCGCCCGGGCGATCCCGCGCAGGGGCACTTTGGGCTGGCGGTGCAGGATTACACGCACTCGACGGCTCCGAACCGGCGCTTTGCCGATGTGGTGACACAACGGCTGATTAAAAGTCTGCTCGACGGAAAGCCGGGGCCTTACTCCGACGATGAACTTGCCGGGATCGCGACGAACTGCACCGAGAAGGGCGATGCGGCGCGAAAAGTAGAGCGGGAAATGTCGAAGCGGCTGGCGGCGGTGGCGATGAGCCATCGGGTGGGTGAAACGTTTGACGCCATCGTCACCGGAGTGACTCCGAAGGGAACGTTTGTTCGCGTCATGCAACCGCATATTGAAGGATTGCTGGCGCAGGGAGCGCAAGGGTTGCATGTGGGCGACAAGGTGAGGGCGAGGCTGACGCGGACGGACGTGCAGCGCGGGTTTATTGATTTTGCGAAGGCGTAGCGCACTCGGAAATCCGATCGAAGGCCCATTCCGATGGAGCGCCTCTTATTGCTGGTTCCGGTGGTATCTTGTCGCGGGCATTGGAATGCCGTCTCATTGCGAGGAGCGCCTCCAGCCGCAAATCCTGTCAGCAGATGATGACATTTTGCGCGGGTAGTTGTTGAAACATCGCATTGCACCACTATCCTCATTCTTTTGCCGGGAGTCTCAGCCGTTCTTTTTTTCGAGTTCAGCCCAGCGCGCATAAAGCACGTCGAGCGCTTCTTGCGCGGCGTCCAGCGCGGCCTGGGCGCTTACCAGTCGCGGAGCATCCATGGCGTTGGCGGGATCTTCGAGTTCGGCGCGTTTGGCTTGCACGAGCTGTTCGGCTTCCTCTACCCGCTGCTCGATGGTGGCGTATTCGCGGGCTTCGAGATACGAGAGTTTCTTTTTCGCAGGCGCTGCCGGCGTGGAACTGTCTGACGTCGGAGAACTCTCCGTTGTTGCCGCGCCGGGCGTCTTGTCTGGCTTGGAGCGCTGCGTCTGCCATGCCTCCCATTGAGCGTAGTCGGCGAAGGTGTCGGCTCCGCCTTTGCCATTGAGGCCGAGCACGATGGTGGAGACGCGATCGAGCATGTAGCGGTCGTGCGTCACGAGCACGAGCGAGCCGGGAAAATCGATCAGGCTTTCTTCCAGAATTTCCAGCGTAGGAATATCGAGGTCGTTGGTGGGTTCGTCGAGCAGCAGAATGTCGGCGGGCTGCAGCATGAGCTGGGCGATGAGGACGCGGGCGCGTTCGCCTCCGGAAAGTCGGCCGACGGGCTGGCTGAGTTGCTCTCCGGTAAAGAGGAATCTTGCGGCCCATCCGGCGACGTGGATGACGCGATCGCGATAGATGACGGAATCGCCGTCGGGTGCGAGAGCGCGGCGCAGAGTTACGTCGGGATCGAGGGTGCGAGTCTGGTCGAAGTAGACGATGCGCAGCCAGTCGGCGCGGCGGATGCTGCCTCCGGTGGGAGCGAGGTCGCCTTGCAGCAGGCGGAGGAGAGTGGTCTTGCCGCTGCCGTTGGGGCCGACCAGGCCGACGCGCATGCCGGCGGTGAGGATGAAGTTGAGGCTGTCAAATAATGGACGATCGCCCATGGTGCAGGTGACGTCCTGCAGTTCAATCAGGCGTTTGGTCTTGCGGTCGGTGGCGGAAAAATCGATCTGCGCGGTGGTGCTGCGGGTTCTCTGATTGAGGTCGGCCAGTTCGCCCATGAGTTCGCCGGCTTTGCTGATGCGGGCTTTGGACTTGCGGGTGCGGGCTTTGGCGCCGCGGCGGAGCCACTCGATTTCTCCGTGGACGAGATTTTCAAGGGCTTCCTGACGCTTGGATTGGGCGTGCAGGAATTCTTCTTTCTTCTCCAGAAATTGGCTGTAGTTGCCGTGGACGCGGAGCGAGCCCTCGGGATAAATGCGATTGAGTTCGACCATGTCGGTGGTGACGTTCTCCAGAAAATAGCGGTCGTGGCTGACGATTACACTGGCGAAGGAGGCTTGTTCGAGCAAGTCTTCGAGCCAGGTGATGCCGAGGAGATCGAGATGGTTGGTAGGTTCGTCGAGGAGGAGGATGTCGGGATGTTGGACCAGGGCTTCGACGATGGCGAGACGCTTTTGCCAGCCGCCGGATAATTGGGTGGCGGTCGCGTCGAGGTTTTCAAAGCCGGCACGGCCGAGAGTTTCGGCAAAGCGGGCGCCGCGTTCGGTGCCGGATACGCCGCAGCGATCGAGAGCACTCTCGATGACGGAGCGCACGGTGGTTGCGGGGGCAAAACGGGAGTCCTGCTCAACGCAGGCGAGGCGGGTGCGCTTGCGGAAGGACACGTCGCCGCGATCGGGATTGACTTCGCCGGCGAGGATTCGCAGCAGGGTGGACTTGCCCGAGCCGTTGGGGCCGATGAGGCCGATGCGATCTCCTTCGGAAATGGTGAACGAAACGTTCTGGAAGAGCGGGAGGGCTCCAAAGGCCTTGGTAATTTCCTGCGCGTTGACGATGGGCGACGATACGGGCGGCAATGAGGTGCGGTCTCCTTTACGACGGTGATGGGGATGGCGATGTCTTGAGAGTATCAGGAGCGAGGGGTTGAAGGGGCGAGCTTACTGGCAAGGATTTGTTGTTCGAGATCGTGGGCGGCCTGGGCAATATTTTCGGGAGTTCCGAGGTCGCGCCAGTAGTATTCATCGGCACGGAAGGCGAGGATTTTCTCTCCGTGAGCAGCAAGGCGAAGGTAGGAGTCGATGATAGAGAAGGCGCCGTCTTCGGTCATGAGGCCAAGAAGGCGCGGCGAAATGACGTGGATGCCGGAAAAGGCAAGGGGCTGCGGTAGGGAGTGATCGTCGGCAGTATTGTCATTCTTATCGTATTTGTCGCGCTCGTTGACGTCTGAGCGCCGTCCGCACAGTTGAAGGCGATGATCGAAGAGCAGGTAGCGGGACGTTTTGCGGGCGTGCACGGCGAGCGTGGCCAAGGCGTGATTTTCGGTGTGGAATTGCAGCATGCGCCGCAGATCGATGGCGCTGAGGACGTCGACGTTGTGGAGGATGAAGGGCTCTTCGGGACGACTGGATTGCTGAGCAAAGAAATAAGCGGCCTTTTTCAGGCCGCCGCCGGTGTCGAGCAGAACAGACTCGCGGGAAATTTCGATGTGCATGCCGAAATTACGGTTGGCGCTGAGATACTCCGCAATCATGTCGGCGAAGTGAAAGACGTTGACGATGACCTCGCTGACGCCAAAGGAACGGAGGCGAGTGAGCGTGAGTTCAAGCAGGGTGCGTCCATTGATTTCGACGAGCGCTTTGGGACGATGGTCGGTCAGGGGACGAAGGCGGGTGCCGAATCCGGCGGCGAGGATCATCGCCTTCATTGAGCCTTCCCCTGCTCCAGCAATCGCGCCTGCGCTTGTTCATGGGCCTGGGCTTGCGCCTGATTCAATTGCGGCTGCTCGCGATGACGCACTACGACCTCGACTCCATCGTTCCTCCGGGCACGCAGATGATTCGCGAGGTGCTCGGCCAGATAGACGGAGCGATGCTGGCCGCCAGTACAGCCGAATGAGACCATCAGGTGCTTGAAACCGCGAGCCTGATAGGTACTCACGCTGGCATCGACCAGCGCAATAGCGCTGGCTAAGAACTGGTGGACGCTCTCTTGGCGATCCAGGTAATCGACGACCGGAGCATCTTTACCGGTGAGGGCTTTGAAGCGTTCTTCACGGCCTGGGTTGGGGAGGCTGCGGCCATCGAACACGAATCCGCCGCCGTTGCCGGTATCGTCCTGGGGCAGGCCGCGGTGAAAAGAGAAACTGAAAACACGCACGGTCAGCTTTTCGGTTTTTTCGGCGGTCGAGCCGAGGGCTTGCAGCTTCTCCGAGGCCACGATGTTTTTAAAGGCATCCATCAGTGTGGGCAGCGGAATGGGCAGTTCCACATTGTGAAGCAGCCAGCGCAGGTTTTTCAGGGCGTAGGGCACGCTTTGCAAGAAGTGCTCTTTGCGTTCATAGAAGCCGCGAAAACCGTAGGCACCCATAGCCTGCATGATGCGAACGTAGACATAGGCGTAATAGAACCGCATGAACAGGCCGCGATCGAGGTTGATGAACCCGGCCAGAGTGTCGAGATAATGATCGAGCAATTGCTGGCGTAAATCGGGAGGCAAGTCGGCCTTGGCGTCATAGAGAAGGGAGGCAATATCGTATTGCAGGGCGCCCTTGCGGCCGCCCTGATAGTCGAGGAAAAAGGGCTGGTCTTCGCCGAGAACGGGGCGCAGCATGATGTTGCGGGACTGGAAATCGCGATACAGGAAGTAATCGCGATCGGCGCTCAACAGGAATTTCGTCAGGCGGCTGAAGTCGCGTTCGAGAGCCTGCTCGTTGAAAAGAATACCCGCGAGGCGGAGGAAGTAATACTTGAAGTAATTGAGATCCCAGGCGATGGACTGGCGATCGAAACTGGCCCGCGGATAACAAACCTTGTAGTTCAAATCGAGGCCCGCTTCGACCTGAAAGCGCGGCAAGATGGCCACCACTCTGCGATAGGCGGCGACCGCTTCTGGAGCGATGGCGGCCCGGTCGCGATGTTCCGACAGGAACTCGAAAAGGGTGGTGCCGCCGAAATCCTCTTCAAGATACGCGCCGTGCGCCAGGTCTTCCGCATAAATCTCGGGGACAGGCAGGCCGTGGCGGCGGAAGTGCCTGGAGAATTCAAGGAAGGCGACGTTCTCTTCGCGGACATCATAGAGGATGCCAATGGCCGTGGTTGTTTCGCTGGAGAGGCGAATGATCCTGCGACCAGAACCACCGAGCTGGCCCTGAAGCGGCTGCACGCTGTCGACGGGCAAGTGGAAATGCTGCTCAAAAAGTTTCTTAAGGACTTCCATGAAGGTGATTTCCGAATTCCAAGCCATCTCGCGAGGGACGGAGTATAGATTTCGCTTTCCTCAGGGGCTAAAGTCGCCGTCGTTCAAAGTAAAGTGAAGACAAGATTTTCCGCGGGCCAGTAAAGCCGTGGCCCTACCCAAATCCTTCGATGAAATCGCTTCTACCCTCCCAAAGATACCATCGAGCAATGCTCATTTCACGGGAGGGAGGTACGGAATGTAACGGGCAAACAACCAGCACAGGAAGAACACGACCGGGATGTGAACCATCAACTGCAGAACACCGTAGCCGACGATATCGCGAGCCTTTAATTTCAATATGCCGAGCAGCGGGAGCATCCAAAAGGGATTGACGAGGTTGGGCAGCGCTTCCGAGGCATTATAGATCTGGACCACCCATCCGAGATGCACCTGGTGGAGGTTGGCGGCCTGCAGGACATAGGGCGCTTCGATCACCCACTTGCTGCCGCCGGAGGGAATGAAGACACCGAGCACAGCAGAATAAATGGCGACCAGCAAGGGATAGGTGTTGTGGGTGCTGATGGAGGCAAAAAGCCTGGCGAGCGCGTCGGCGATCCCAGTTCCCACAATCATTCCGAAGATCACGGCATAGAACGGGAACTGGATGAGCACCCCTCCGGTGGCGGGGATGCACTCCGCAACGGCGCGCATGAATCGTTTCGGACGCCAGTGCAATAAAAGACCAACGGTGATGAACATGAGGTTGTAAGTATTCAGGTCGAGGGCGGCCAAAGCGCCTTGGGGCGAAGTGCGGAAAACGTCGACGAGATACCAGCACAACAGGGCGGCGACCAGAATCGTGAGCAGCGGGCTGTACTCCAGCCACTCCCCAGGCTTGGTCCTGTGTTCGAGACTGAGGCTGGAGCGAATGGGCTCGTAGGGAATGCCGTAGGATTCGGCGGTCCGGGCATTTTCCGGGGACGGCGTGGACAGATACGCGATGAGCACGGAAAGCACGATCAGGATGGCGGTGGTCGCGACGCTCTGCCACAGGAAGAGAGTCTGGGTCAGTGGAATCAGGCCGCTGATATTGAACAACGAGGGCGGCATGGCGGATTTGGTGGCCATCAGCATGGCAGCGGAAGAAGAGAGACCCATCGCCCAGACCGCTCCCAGGCCGAGGTAGGCGGCGGCACCGGCAGCGCGGTAATCCATGCCCTTAACGCGATGTGCGAGTTCGCGCACGAAGAGTCCGCTGAAAATCAGGCTCAAGCCCCAGGAAATCAGGGAGGTGAGCATGGAGAACAGGGCGACCAGAGCGATAGCTGCGCGGGGCGTTCTGGGAATTCCAGCGAGGGCGCGGATGGCGCGATAAACGATTGGAGTGGAGGCGACGACATACCCGCCGATGATGATCATGACCATCTGCATGGTGAACGGAACCAGAGCCCAGAAGTTTCTTCCGCCCTGGATAGCGAGTTTGGCGGCACTTTGATGAAGCCCAAGACCGGCGAGAAACACGACTACGATTCCGAGCAGAGCAAAAATGAGCGGATCGGGAAACCAGCGCTCGCTCCAGTTGGCGAGGCCCAGGCCGAAGCGGACCAGGAGTTGCTCTTGGGTTGGAGCTTGCTTGTCTTGAGGCATGGGGGATCCTTTCGATGGAGCAGCGGTGGACAGCGGAATACGCCGGACATTGTAGCGCGGGTTCGGTCCCCGTAAGATGAGCTGGTGAAAACGTTGAACGAAGTGTATACAAGGCCGGCCACACGACGGCGTTACGAAGTGTGGTTCCTTCGTCTGGGATTGGCGGACGGGAGTGGGGCATGGTGGTTCCGATATTTGCTGATGAATCCTGGACGGAGCGGCTGCGAGCGGGATCCGCGGGGGATGCCGGTGCAAGTGTGGGCTACGTGGTTTCCCGAGGAAGGAAAGCCGCAAAGTTTCATTCAAGGATTTCCGCTGGAGGGGTTGCATCTCAGTCGGCGAGGGCAGAATCCCTTGCAGTTTCAAATTGGCGAGAATGAAATGGGCGAAAATTCCTGCCGTGGAAGGCTGCAGGTTGACGGACACGCGCTGGCATGGGATTTGCAGTTTCGTTCCGCGTATCGGGTCACGCTGAGTAATAAAGGATGGATTGGATTTTCGCGAACGCCGCATTCCGACGCGCTTTTTTCGGGCGAGGTCAGATTGGATGGGCGGAAATGGGCGGGCGACCCGCTGGGATTCGGCGTACAAGGACACAATTGCGGATACCGGCATCGCAACTTCTGGACATGGACGCACGCCTACTTTCACCGCCCCGACGCGCTTCCGAGCACATTCGAGGGGCTGGTGTATGAAATGCCGTTCGGGCTGGTATTTCGCAAAGCGGTGTTGTGGCATGAGGGGCAAGCGCATGAATTCAAGAAGCTGCAGGAGACGCGAAGAGATCCGGATCAGTTGCGGTGGACGTTTCATGCTTCTGCAAGCAATGGGGTGCGAGTGGAAGCGGCGATCGATGGCTCTGGGCCCAGCATGCATCGTCTTCCTTATGTGAAGACCGATTGCAAGGGCTGTTTTGAGGTGGCGAACAACAGCCGGGCAGATGCAGTCATTCGGCTGGAGAAGGCGGGGAGGGCGGTGGAAGTTCTGGAGGCGAAAAGCGGGGCGGTATTGGAGATGGTGGGGCGCTGATCTGGCATTGCCGTAGGCACGAACAATAGCCGAGCTGGCGCTATACAACTCAGGTTAGTCGGGAGACTGGGCTTTCGCCAGGCGTTCGGCTACGGTCGTATAGACCGAAGGATTGAATGCCATTCCGATGTGGGTGCCGGGCACTTCAAAGTCGAGTTCAGGATTGCCAGTGGTGCAATAGCGCCAGTCGACAATGCCGTCATCGCGGGTATAAATCGCGGTCTCGAGCAATGCGTTGGGAACCTTGCGCTTTAACGAGTCGACGAAATTACAGGTGCAGCGGCCGGTATAGCAGTCGGGCAGAACTCCCTGTCCATGCTCTTTGAGGATGCGCTGGCGGATGCCTTCGGCGGCGTGGAGGACGGTTCGACTGGTGGCGGTGCCGCGAATGGGCGAAGCGAGGGTGATCACGGAAGCGACATCCTCGGGGCGCTGGCCAGCGACCGAGCGCGCAATGACTCCTCCGAGACTGTGACCGATAAGATGAATTTTTCGCTCAGTGTCGGACAGGGCCTTTTCGATGGTCTCGTTGAGGCGGCGCTGGATAAGGAGATTGGGGCACTCGGCGTTAATGCCAATGCCGGAAAAATAAGGGCGGTAGCCGATGCGTCCGAGCCAGCCGTGAAGTTCCATCAAATAAAGATCGGTGCCGAGAAAGCCGGGGATGATGACGACGGCGGAGCCATCGCCTCGGGGAACTCCGAAACCGTAATAGACGGGGGTGGCGTGGAGGAACAGGATCTCAGCCGCGAACAGAGCTTCGGTCCAGGGGGAGATGGCGGCTTCCATATCGACGCGGTGAGTTGGCGCTCCAGCGGCCGCTTTTGAACAGGCGCTCTTTTTCTGTTTGTCTTTATCGTTAGTTCTATCTCTGTCTTTATCGTTATTCTTGCGCGGCAAATGCGTCATGGCCTGCCTTTACGCACAATCACCCGACGCGTCGTGGCGCAGGCTGATTCTGAGCGAATTATACCCTGCCCTTTTGTTTCGGCGGGCGTGGCTTACGAGGCACGGGTTTTCGCGGTACGGGATGGGGGCGGGCAGATTTTTCCAGGCGGGCCTCGAGTTCGGCGACGCGGCGTCGGAGGGCATCGAGTTCGGGCTCGGCGTCGGCATGGCGTGGGGCGGGAGAGGCGGCGCCGAGAAACTTCTTCATCAAGTCGCCGGGCGAGAGAATGGCGGACTCGACCTGGCCGAGGCGGCTTTGGACGGTATCCTGCAGCTTCTGATAGGTGTCGAAGGCGGATTTGAGATACCACATGACGAACTGCTGCCTGACCTCGTCGGAGGCGACGATGAGTTGGCGAAGCAGCTCGAGGGGCAAGCCGGTCGGCTTATCCTTGGCATCTTCGGTGATGATTTGGGTCAATGTAACGCGAGTGAGATCATGGCCGGTCTTGGCGTCGACTACCTTGACCTCGCGGCCTTCGCGGATGAAAGCGGCGATATCATCGAGATTGACGTACTGGCTGTGGGAGGAATCGTAGAGCCTGCGATTGCCGTATTTTTTGATGAGGACGGGACCGGGCTTCATTTTGGACGATTCCTTTCTCGGAATTCCTTTCGATAGCGGTTAAGGCTTAGAGCCATGCTGCTGTGCACACAGGACAAATACATATTGACACAAACCTGGAGGAATCGTAGAGTTTAGTTGATGCTGCATTGCAGCATTCATGGAGGTAACCCAATGGCAACGACGGTAGGTCCCCGAACTCATACCGGGGAGTCATCTTTTGTGAATCTGGTCTCGGGTTGGGCGCAACAGGGAGTGCAGAGTTTTTTCGCGACGCAGCGGATTCTGCTGGATCTTGCGATGCGGCAGAATGCGAGCCTGATGCACTCGGTGCGGCAACAATTGTCGGATCCCGAGCATTCTCCGACGGCGATTTTGAGTGAAGTGGCGGCGGAGAGTGTAGCGAACTTTATTGAAGGGCAGAAAGTGCTGCTGGAACTGGGACAGAAACAGAACGAAATCCTGATGGATGGGGTGAAGGATCGGGTCGGCGACTGGCCGGCGGCGGAAGCGGTTACCGATCTGCTCCGGCGCAGCGTGGAGACCTTCGTCAACATGCAGCAGGAATTCCTGAAGATCGCCGGCAAACAGACGCATACCTGGATGGAGGCGGCGAAGGCGGGAAAGCCCTATCAGGGCGAGCAAGTGGTGGAACTGGCCCGGGAGGCTATGGAGACCTTCGTGAGAGCCCAGAAGCACTTCATGGACGTGGTCGCTGAGGAAACCGCCAAGGCAACCGGCGGCAAGCCCAGCAATGGCTCCAGGAAGATGAAGAAGATGGAGCTCTCGCAACTGGCTCGCCATGCCACCGAGTGCTTCATCGATGCGCAAAGGAAACTGGTGGACGTAGCCGGAAAACAGATGAACGCCAATGTTAAGACCGCCGGTAAGACGCTGGAACTCTTGCGGCCATTTCCCTTCGTGCCGTTAGCAGAACTGACGCGGGAAGGCGTAAAGAGCTACGTGGACGCGCAAAAGGAACTGATGGAGGTCATGGCGAAAAAGGGCGGCGAGCACAAACCGGCGCACAAGACGGCCCATCGGGCGAAACGTCCGGCCAAGAAACATGCGGTCGCGGCGGCCTAGCGCCTGACTCGCCTTTGGCGACCGGCGCCAACGTGCCCTGTTGCCCCCTCGGAGGGCACGTTGGCCGGTCGCGACGGCACTAGGTCCAGTGGCGGCGGGCAGATCCTAAGACTCGCGACCACGGCTGAAACACCCATCCCTGCCCCTTATCCGCGCTCATCCGCACTTTGCACGGTTCCTCGTTTCTCCTGGCACATACCGGACGTGTTTGGGTCACAAAGATGTGTGACCGCTGCTACGGACCCGGGCCCTCCTTGATGATGAAGTAATCCTGACATTCCTGAGCAAAGCTCCGTAGCAGGAGAATCCCATGGAAATACGCGAGTGGTCGAAGGCGAATGCGGATTATGGGCGAAGGCTTTTCAGTTCCGGTATGGAGGGCGCGCGTTCGGGCCGGGAGGAATTTCTCGATGGTGAGCCGCTGACGCCTTTTCTCAGCCAGACGGTGCAGCACTCATTCGGGATTGCGGCCATCGGAGCTTGCATCGGGGCGTTGGGGAGTTTCGCGGCGTACCGGCGGGAATCCTTGGCGAAAGCGGTGGGATTCGGCCTGCTGGGCGGCTTGATCGGATTGGCCGCAGGCGTTGTCTGGGAGAGTCGGCGTCTAACGGCAAGCGTGGCAGGGAGCGCGTTGACCAACATCGGCAAGGCGCGCGATGAGCGCTGGTTGGCGAAGCATCCGATCGATTACGCGTAGGAGTTGTGAGTTTCACCCGGGTAGTTGCAAGAACGGGAACGTACAATAAAAAGCGCGCTCCTCAGGCAAGTGACTTCGACAGACAGTTACAGGGGGCAGCAATGACCACGATCACGAGCGACTTGCGGGAGTTGGTTCCTGGTCCGCAGGGTGCGGAAACGCTCAGTGCAGAACGGATTGAATACCTCGACCGACTCGTCAGTCAAGCCCGAACCGCGGCCGCCGTCTTTACCCAATTCAGCCAGGAGGAAGTTGATCGTATCGTCAAGGCCATGGTGCTGGCAGGCCTCGATCAAGCGCAGGCTCTGGCCCACCTGGCGGTTGAAGAAACCAAAATCGGAGTTATGGAAGACAAGGTCATCAAGAATATGGTGGCCACGGAATTTGTCTACAACTACATAAAGGATAAGCGGACGGTCGGGGTCATTCGCGAATTTCCCGAACGCAACCTGGTCGAAGTCGCCGAACCGATCGGGATCATCTTCTCGATCCTGCCGATTACAAACCCCACTTCCACGGTGCTGTTCAAGTGCATCATGGCCATCAAGACGCGCAACGCCATGATTTTCAGTCCTCATCCAAACGCGTGGCGTTGCTGCTCCGAGGCGGTGAGGATCATGTACGAGGCGGCGCTAGGAGAGGGAGCGCCCACAGGCGTATTTGCCTGTCTGGAATCGCACAGCCTGCTCGACAACGCGTATCTGATGCGCCACAAAGACGTGGGCCTGATCGACGCCACAGGCGGTCCGGGAGCGGTGAAAGCCGCCTATAGCTCGGGGAAGCCAGCGTTGGGAGTAGGGCCGGGAAACACGCCCGTCTATCTGGAGAAAACGGCGGACCTCGATACGGCGGTGACGGACATCATCCTCTCCAAGACATTCGACAACGGGACCATCTGCGCCTCGGAACAGACGGCAGTAATCGACGATGAGATTTACGAGGTGGTGCTGAAGAAATTTGCGGAACTGGGCACGCACATCTGCAATGAGAAAGAGACAGAACTGCTGGCCCGCGCCGTCATCGATCCCAAGACCGGGTTTATGCAAGCGATGGCCGTGGGGCAGAAGGCCAGCGACATCGCGCGGCTCTCTGGCATTTCGGTAAAGCCGGGAACCAAACTTCTGATTGCTCCCATTCAAGGGGTAGGGCGGGGACATCCTCTGTCGGTGGAGAAGCTGTTCCCGGTGTTGTCGGTGTATCGGGCGAAATCCGTCGCCGAGGCGCTCAAGGTATGCGTCGACGTGAATCACGCTGGTGGACTGGGGCACACGGCAGTCATTTTCTCGCGCGACGATGAAGTAATTCGGAAATTCAGCGAGGTCATCAACGCGGGGCGCATTCTGGTGAACTCTCCCGGATCGGTGGGAGCGGTGGGCGGCGTTTACAACGATCTGCCCCCCACGTTCTCTTTTGGATGCGGCACCGGCGGCGGGAACAGCACCACCGACAATGTAAACATCTATCACTATCTCAACATTAAACGTGTGGCTCGGAGGACCCAAGCCCATATGTGGTTCCGAGTTCCCAACCAGATCTACTTCAACTTTAACGCGGTGGAGAATGTCCACCAGTTCCACTCGCAGTCAACCGTTATTATTACGAATCCTTCCTTGGAGAAGTTCGGCCACGTGGACATTGTCCGGCGCTACCTTCCTCAGGGAGCCCACGTCCACGTCCTGGTCATTCCAGATGCGGAACCCGAGGTCAAGGTGGTGCTGCAAGGAGTGGAGACCCTGAATTTCTACAAAGCGGACCAGATCATTGCGCTCGGCGGCGGGTCGGTGATCGACGCGGCCAAGATCATGAAACTGAAGTACGAGTCGCCGGATGCCGATCTGCAAGAACTGGCCGCGCCCTTCTTGGATTTGCGCAAACGCGTGATCCAGTATCCGACGGTAAAAATAGACCAGGCGCGGCTGATTGCCATCTCCACAACGAGCGGAACCGGCAGCGAAGTCACTCCTTTCGCTGTCCTGACCGATAAAGAGCGCGGGCGTAAGGTGACGCTCGCCGATTACTCGCTGACTCCGGATGTCGCCATTGTCGATTCGCAATTTGTCATGTCGATGCCGAAAGGCCTTACCGCCGATACCGGCATCGATTGCCTGACCCATGCGTTGGAGGCTGCAGTTTCCAGCTTTGCTTCCGCCTACACGGACTGCAATGCCATGCAGGCAATCCGGATGGTATTCAAGTACTTGCCCATCGCTTACGAAAATCCTCGCGATGAAGAGGCGCGGGCCATGATGCACAATGCAGCGTGCATTGCCGCGATGGCATTCTCCAACGCCTCGGTGGGCGTGAATCATGCGCTGGCGCATGCCTTCGGCGCGCGCTTCGGCGTGTCCCACGGCCGCGCCAACGCCCTCATGTTGCCGCACGTGATTGCGTATAACGCGTCCGTCCCCATGAAGTTCCTGCCCTCGCCCTACCAGAAGGGATATAACGCGCACAAGAAATACGCGACCATCGCGGACCTGCTGAAACTAGGCGGCAGCACGATTGACGAGAAAATCAATAAGCTGATCGCGGCCACGGAGCAGTTGCTCGACCAACTGGGATTCCCGCATTCGATCGCCGAACTCGGAATCTCGACGGAAGAATTCGAGCGGGCTATGCCCGACCTGACCCGGCTTGCCTTTGACGATCCCTCCTGGCGGTCAAACCCTCGGATGCCGCTGATAAACGAGTTAACGGAGCTGTATTGGAAGGCATACGGGGGACGGGGAGCGGCCGCGATGCAGAAGCAATGCGGCTAATCGATGGTGACGAGTATGGCCAGAGAAACGATCTCGGTGTGGCTCAAGATTGACGAAGAGCGCATGGCTCAAGCCCTGCAAGAGGCGGGGAAAAAACTGGACAGCGTCGAGGGCGAAGTGACATTGGATTTCTCATCGGTGCAGCGGATTGATCCGAGCGGAGTGAACGCGATGCAGGAGTTCGCAAGCCTGGCGGACGGCCGAGGCGTAAAGGTTGTATTACGCGGCGTCAACGTCAATGTTTACAAAGTGCTGAAGCTGGTAAGGCTGGGAACCCGATTTTCGTTTGTGAGTTGATCAACGCAGTCCAGAGGAACGCTATTCAGCGGAAGTCCACCGTGAAACTCGGGCGACCGAACAGGAGACCGGCCATGCAGATCAACGAGAAGATGGGCGAGAACGGCGATCGCCTCTCCTGGGGCGACACGGTTTTTCTGCATCTCGAACGCGAGGGCATGCCTCTCAACGTGGCCTGTGTGTGCGTGTTTCAAGGCGAGATCCTTTTCAAGGATTGCCTGCAGTTTGTCGAGTCGAAACTGCCGCTGATTCCGCGCTACTTGAAGCGGGTGGTGCCGCCGCCGCTCAACATCGGGCTTCCGAGCTGGGAGTTCGACCCAACCTTCGACATCCATCGGCACCTGCGAGAGGTGACGCTGAAGCACGGTACCGACACGGAGTTGAAAACGCTTGCCGGCAAGATTCTGAGCACGGTAATGGACCGCCAGCATCCGCTCTGGGACCTGACCCTGGTGCACGGACTGAAAGGGGAGCGCACGGGGCTCATTTTCCGTTTGCACCATTGTCTAGCCGATGGCATTGCCGGGGTTGGAATCATGAATGTGCTCATGGACGCGAGTCCGGTTGCGCCTCGATTGCCTCGGCGAAAAGTTCGTCTGCGAGTTCCGCCGCCGCGCGACGTGTTGACTTCGATAACGAACGGCTGCGTGGATTGCTATTCCGATTTCGTCAAACGAATATTGGCGGCGATGGCGGACCTGTCGAGCATGGCGGAGCGCTTTGCCGCGAATGGCGGGAAACTGGCCACGGATGAGTTTGCCAGCCTGCTTCCGGAACTCAGTGCTCCGACCGAGCGCTTACGGTTCAATGTCTTCTATAAGGGGCCGCAGAAATTCGCCTGGACGGAGATTCCGCTCGCCGAAATCAAGGCCATCAAGAATGTAAGCGGCAGCAGCGTGAATGACGTGATTCTCACGCTGGTGACGGCGGCCATCCGGCGCTATCTCGAAAGCCATGGCGACTCGGTGAAGGGGCGCATGCTGCGGTTGATGGTTCCAGTGAATCTGCGCGGCAGCGACAGTCCAGGGGAATTGGGGAACCGCATCTCTCTGGTCCCAGTCACGATTCCGCTGGACATTCGGGAACCACAGAAGTTGCTGGCGGCGGTTCACCAGCGAACCGAGTTTCTCAAGCGATCCCATGCCGCTGAATTGGTAAGTCTGGCGGGCGGTTTGCTCGGCATGTTTCCAACTTCGGCACAGGCTCTGGGCGGCCACATTCTGAGCCGCTTGCCGTTTACGCCCTTCAACATGGTTTGCACGAATGTGCCTGGACCGCAGCAGGCTCTCTATCTGCTGGGGCACAAGATGCTGCACTGCTATCCCTATGTTCCGGTGGGTGGCGAGATGGCGCTCAACTGCGCCATCCTGACCTACGACGGCACGGCATACTTCGGATTCAGCGGAGATGTGCACGCGGCACCCGATCTGGGGCTCCTGGAAAAGCTTCTGCAGCAGAGTTTCGAAGAGTTGAAAGATGCCGTCGAGGCGAAACCGCTACCAAAGACAAAAGAAACAAAACGAATCAAGAAGGCGCGCGCCCAGGTGAAGGTTGCAACAACAAAGACGTCGTCCGAAGCCCAACCGGCGGCCGTTCGGGTGACCATTCCGGTTCCGCCGGCGACTTCGAGCCAACCAGCACTCGCAGTCGCACCGGTAATTACGGAGGACAAAGTCCTAACACAATTAATCGCATCGTGATTGTCAGGCGGGAGAGTGGAGACCGTGGTAGGCATCCAGTCAGCAGCGCAAGTGCAATCGTGGCTAATCTCGGGGCGAATCCTATTCTTACTCATTCACTTCCTGGGCATCGGGTGTTTCTTCTACATTGTGGCGAGACGCATGGCGCCGCTGGTCCGGGGCGAGCGCGATTTTCGGTTTGACCAACCCTGGGCAAGACTGCGACAAGTTCTGAAGTTCTGGCTGGGGCAGTGGAAACAACCGCGTTACCGCTTCGCTGGCACGCTTCATATCTTCATTTTTGCCGGCTTTATTCTGCTGGCGATGCGCGCCTTCTCCACTCTGATTGCCGGAGTGTCCGAGAATTTCGTCATGCCCGGTCTGCCGGGAAGAGCGGGGCCGGTGTATGACCTGATCACGGATTACGCTGCGAGCATCGTTCTGATCTGCATGGTGATCGCGGTGATTCGCCGCCTGGTGTTCCAGCCGGCGCGGTACGCGGTGCCGGCGAAATATGGTAAAGCACACACGGCGGACGCTATTTTCCTGCTCTCGCTGATTGCACTCTTAATGATCGCGGACAGCCTATTTGCCGCGGCCCGGGCGGCGTCGCAGGCGCAGGCTGGGCAATCTTTTGCGACACTGGCCACCTATTCACTCCCTTGGATATTGCGAAATGCGGTGGCGTCTCTTCCCTTGCCTGCGCTGGGGATGGTCCTCTTTGGCGCCTACCTGGCGCATGAACTGGGTTTTTATTTCTTACTCTGCTACCGGCCTTTTGGAATCCAGTTTCATGTGGAGACGTCTCTTTTCAATATTTATTTTGCGAAGCTGGACCGGGAGACTCTCAAACCGGTGCGCTACGGCGTGAACGACGAGCACCTCGATCAGCTGAAATTTTTTGGCGTGAAGAAGTTCGAGGATTTCACCTGGAAGCAGATGCTGGATTTTTATTCCTGCGCCGACTGTGGGCGCTGTTCCGACAACTGTCCGGCGAATGCGGTGGGCCGGCCGCTGTCTCCGCGATTCCTTACGATCAAGGCGAGGGACTACAGCTTCCGGCACTATCCCGTGTTCGGGCGCGCGCAGAACGGCAGCGCTCTGATCGGCAGTGAGGGTTCGGGCGGCATTTATTCCGAAGACGAGATCTGGTCCTGCACCACCTGCGGGGCCTGCGAACAGGAATGCCCGCTGCTGGTGGAATATATCGACAAGATCGTTGATTTGCGGCGGGGCATGGTGGATGACGGCAACGTACCCCAATCGTTGCAAAAACCGCTGAAGGCGATGGAGAGCCGGGGTAATCCCTACGGCAAGATGGAGAAGAAGAAGGCGGATTGGGCGAACGCGAAGGAATTCCAGAAGAGCTGCCCGGTAAGAATAGCTGGCGCGAATAATCTCGCAAACCAAGGCGCAGACACGCTCTATTTTGTCGACAGCATCACTTCCTACGACGACCGGATGCAATCGATTGGGCGCGCGACGGCGAAGATCCTACATCACATCGGAGACAATTTCTGCATTCTGGGGGCGGCGGAAAAAGATAGCGGGCATGAAGCGCGGCGCTTTGGCGAAGAAACGCTGTTCATGGCGCTGCGCGATCACAACGTCGCGGCCATCCAGGCGTCCGGGGTGCAGCGCATCGTCACCGCCGATCCGCACGCCTACAATGCGCTGAAGCGCGACTATAAGGATATTCCGCCGGTCGAGCACATCAGCCAGGTGATCGCGCGGGCGGTGACGGCGGGCACGATCAAGTTCAATCCCCTGGAAAACCTAGACAGCGTTTACACCTATCACGACCCCTGTTATCTGGGGCGGCACAACCAGATTTACGAGGAGCCGCGGGCGGTGCTGGATGCGATTCCCGGCTTGAAGAGAGTCGAGATGGCGCGGTCGCGAGATCGCTCGTTCTGCTGCGGCGGGGGCGGGCTGATGCTGTTCTACGAACCGAAAGAGGATCAGCGTATGGGCGTGAAGCGGGTCCAGATGGCCGCCGAAGCGGGCGCAAATGTGATGGTGACGGCGTGTCCGTTCTGCATGGTGAACGTCGAAGATGCGATCAAAGTGGCGAGGCTGGAAGGGCAGATGACGGCGGTCGATCTGGCGGAATTGGTGGACAAGCAGATTGCTCGCGAATGTCCGGAATCGCAAGGGGAGCCACCGAGCGATGCAGGCGAATGCGTAACGGTTTCGTTGCGCCGACTTTAGTACGAACTCTAGTGAAGTTGGAATTCAGCCTTTCATGGAGGTGGATGTGGAGATTCTGGTTTGCATACGAAGAGTGCCCGACACTTCAGAAAACGAGATTCAGCTCAACCGTGCCGGCAATGACATCGAACGTGACGAACTGGTGTATTCCATCAACGAGCCCGACAACTACGCCGTCGAAGAAGCTCTGCAGATGGTGGCGCGAGTCGGCGGGACGGTCACGGTCGCAACCGTCGGAGCGGAAGATGACGAGGAGGTTTTGCGCCGCGAGATGGCCATGGGCGCAACCCATGGCGTGCTGATCACGGATCCGGCCTTCAGCGGGTCTGACGGCAAGGGCATCGCGACCATCCTGAAGGGCTTGGTGGAGAAAGGTCGTTACGACCTGATTTTGACAGGCGTTCAAGCGGAGGACGGAGGCGCACAGGTTGGCGGGATGCTGGCCGCTCTGCTCGATTATCCATTTGCCTCGCTGGTCAACTCCATCGAAGTGCTGGATGGCCGGAAGCTGAAGATCAGCCGAGAGATCGAAGGGGGCAACAAGGAGATGAGTGAGATCGATCTGCCTTGCGTTCTCTCCATTCAGACCGGCATCAACGAACCGCGGTATGTCGGGATGAGGGGGATCCGGCAAGTGGCGTCGATCCCGATTGCGACTTTTGGCGCAGCGGATCTTGGACTTGGTGCGAGCGTAGTGGGAGAAAATGCCGCGAAAGTGAAGCGAGTGGACTACTTTGTGCCGACGCTCGGCAAGGGAGCCACAATTTTGCAGGGCACGCGGGACGAAAACATCGACAAAGTTCTGGAGTTAGTGGCAGCCAAAGGAGGGTTGAAATAATGGCTCGCATTTTCTGTTACCTCGCGCACAAGGGCGGCTCACTCGACGACACCGCGTTGGAACTGGCGGCGGCGGCACGCAAGCTTGATCCGAAGGCTGCGCCGACAGCCATTCTCACCGGGTGGGGCGCGAACCTGGATGCCGCATGCAACGCTGCCAGTTCGGCTTACGCCGAGACCTGGAAAATCGCCAGTGAAGCGCTGGCCTATCCCAATGCGGAATTAATCCGGAAAGCGCTGGTGAAAGTGCTCCCGAGCGGCGGCATAGTGCTGGTTGCGCATGAGCATTTTGGCATCGACCTGGCGCCCGGACTCTCGATCAAGATGAATTCTGCGTTCGTCTCCGACGTGCTCGACGTGACTCAGGTTGAGAACGCCGCCGTCACCGTCATCCGGCAGGAATTTGGCGGACAGGTGAGCACCCATGTCCGGTGCGACATCTCATCCGGCGCGGCGGTCACGATACGTCCGGGCGCGTTCCAAGGGACGGAGGGTCCTGCGCACGCCGGCGTCGTCATCGATAAATCGGCTGAGGTTGGCGTCCTAACCACGGGGCGACGCTATCTGGAAACGATTGCCGCCGAAGCGGGCGATGTCGATATCACCAAGTACAACGTTCTGGTTTCGGTCGGGCGCGGCATCCAGGAAAAGGATAACGTGTCGATCGCGCAGGAACTGGCGGATGCCATGGGCGCGGCGGTGAGCTGCTCGCGGCCGGTGGTCGACGCCAAGTGGATGGAAAAATCGCGGCAGGTCGGTTCGTCGGGAAAGACCGTCAAACCGAAAGTCTATCTAGCATGCGGCATCAGCGGCGCATTTCAACATCTGGCGGGCATTAAAGGCAGCCCGTTCCTGATCGCCATCAACAAAAACGCAAAGGCTCCGATTTTCCAGGTAGCCGATGTCGGCATTGTCGACGACATTCTGGAGTTTCTGCCGGAGCTCACCAACAAAGTTCGCGAAATGCGCAGCGTCGCGGCCAAGTAAGCAACCAACCGAGCAGTCAAGTGAGGCAGTCAATTGAGGTGCTCCCAATGATCGCAGCCAAGACCCTGAAGTTAAGTTTGAAATCGCTGAAGGACTTCGCCAAGAAGCGTTTGCCGGATGAAGTACTCCGCGAACTGGACGATCGCGATGAATGTCCGCTGGAGATCGTGCGCCATATGTGCAGTCCAGACCAATTGGGCATTCAGCTTCTGTTCATCCCCGAAGAGTTCGGCGGGATGGGCGGCGGCGCATTCGATGTGTATTGCGTGTGTGAAGAGATGGCGCGCATCGATCTGGGCGTTGCCACGGCGGTGCTGGCCACGTTTCTGGGCAGCGATCCCATCACGGTGGGCGCGACCCCCGAACAGAAGAAAACCTGGCTGACGCGGATCGCGGAGGAGGGGTTGTTATTCGCGTATGGCGCTACGGAACCGGAAGCGGGCAGCGATCTGGGAGCGCTGAAAACCACGGCGGACCCGGTGACGCAGGATGGGCGGGTGGTGGGCTACAAAATCAATGGCAACAAACAATGGATCAGCAACGGCGGAATTGCCGGCGCCTATTCCGTATTGGCCAACACTCCCAGCGGCCCCAGCTGGTTCATCGTCGAAAAAGGGGCGAAGGGGTTCACGCACGACGAACCGGAAGACAAGCACGGCATCCGGCTCAGTAACACAGCCGCGCTCGCATTTAACGACGTCTACGTCGATGCCGACCGGCTGCTAGGGGGCGTCGAAGGCCAGGGTTTGAATCAAGCGCAAGCGGTGTTTGGATACACGCGCCTGATGGTCGCGGCTTTCGGATTGGGAGCGGGCTGGGCCGCGCTCGATCGAGCAATTCCCTACTCCACCAAACGCATTCAGGCCGGCGCGCCACTCTCGCAAAAGCAGGGCTACACGCACAAGCTGATCGTGCCGCACGTGGCGCGTCTGGAGGCTGCGCGCTCTTACATCGAAGAAACCGCCGAGCGCATCGATGGCGGAGCCGAAGGCAGTTTGAACACGGAGGGAGCGATTGCGAAATACATGGCGACCGAAGCCGGCAATGCGGCTGCCGAGGCCAGTATCCAGGCGCTGGGTGGCTACGGTTACACGCATGAATACATGGTGGAAAAAATCAGCCGCGACGTTCGCATCACGACGATTTACGAAGGCACCTCGGAAATTATGGAGATGACCATCGCGCGCGACCGCTGGCAGTCTCATCTGAAAACGCGGGGGCAGCATTATCACGAGCGGGCGCGAGAGTTCGAAGCATTGCACGCGCGCCACGCGAACACAGGAGCTGACATCGCGGCGCTGGCTTTGCACGCCCTGGCTGAGGTTATGGAAAAAGCGCGAGTGGCGCGGCTCACCCGCTATCAACATATTCTGTTGCGCCTGGGCGAGTGGATCGCCTACGCCGAGTGCGCGGGCAGTCTGGCGGGCCGCGCGGGATGTTTGGCGGAGGGCAAGCTCAACGAGAAAGCAAACCGGCGCTTCGACGCACCGGCGCTGGCAGCGATCAGTCGGATTTTTGCGCGCGATGCCGCCCTCAAGGTGGCCGAAGAAGGTTTGCGCTGGGTGATCGGAGCCGGAGGCGTGAACGATGGCGAGATTGCCGGGTTGGAAGCGAGTTTGGGATTGCCCGCGATTCACCGCGCGCAGTCGGGGCTGATTTCGGATTTGGATTACGTCGCCGACGTGCTGTATGGCCGCGCCGCCAAGACGGCCCTGGCTGCATAGCTTTTGGGAGACAAAGATCGGAGCGCACTCGTGGTCCGCTGTGTCTTCTGTGGTTCGAACAGAAGGTCAACGACAGAGGACACAGAAGGGCACGAAGGAAGACCGGGGCCTGAGTTCTCTCTTTTTACTCGGCCCGGACAGGAGAACGTCATGGAAAACACTTCGTCGCGTGCCATCGCAATTGTAGGAATTGGAGCGGTTTTGCCGGATGCTCCGAATGTTGCGTCTTTCTGGAACAACGTGAAGGCGGGCCGCTACAGCATTAGCGAAGTCTCGCCCGAGCGCTGGGACCCAAAGCTGTATTACGACTCCGACCACAGCGCCCCCGATAAGACTTACTCGAAGATTGGTGGGTGGGTGCGGGAACATGTATGGGATCCGATCAAGTGGCGACTGCCGATTCCGCCGCGCGTGGTCGAGGCGATGGATGTATCGCAACGATGGGCGATCGCGTGCACGCGCGAAGCGCTGGAAGACTACGGCTATCCCGGGCGTCCCCTGAACACAGATCGCACGGCGGTGATCCTGGGCAATGCGATGGCGGGCGAGAAGCACTACCTGACGGTGTTGCGGGTGCTGTTTCCGGAATACGCTCGTGAATTGGCGGGAAGCGCAAGTTTCGCGGCGCTGCCCGAAGAGGTCCGGAGCGAGGTTACGCGTGAATTGCACGACCGCATGGGAAAGCTGCTGCCGGAGATCACGGAAGACACCATGCCCGGTGAATTATCCAATTGCATAGCCGGGCGTATTGCGAACGTTTTCAACTTCCACGGACCGAACTACGTTTGTGACGCGGCATGCGCCTCCGCGATGGCGGCCATCAGTTCCGCGGCAGAAGGACTGGTAGCGAACGATTTCGATGTTGCGGTGACGGGCGGCATCGACCGCAACATGGGTGCTTCAACGTTTATCAAGTTCTGCAAGATCGGCGCGCTGTCGGCCACGGGGACGCGTCCATATGCCGAAGGGGCGGACGGATTTGTGATGGGCGAGGGCGCCGCGATTTTTCTGCTCAAGCGTCTGGCCGACGCCGAGCGCGATGGAGACAAGGTGTACGCGGTGCTGCGGGGGATTGGCGGATCGAGTGACGGCAAAGGAAAAGGGATCACGGCGCCCAATCCGATCGGCCAAAAATTCGCCATCGAACGCGCCTGGGAGAACGCGGGACTATCGCCTTCGACGGTAACGCTGATCGAGGGCCACGGGACATCAACGGCGGTGGGCGACGTTGTGGAAGTGCAAAGCATGATCGATGTTCTCGGCGCTTCGCAAGTCCCGGCGCACTCGGTAGCGCTCGGGTCGGTGAAGTCGAACGTCGGGCATCTGAAGGGTGCGGCGGGCGCGGCAGGCTTGCTGAAGGCGACTCTGGCGCTTCAAGATAAAGTGCTGCCGCCCAGCGTGCATTGCGAGCATCTCAATCCGAACATCGACTTTGCGCATTCGCCGCTATATGTGAACACCGAACTGAAACCCTGGACGATGCCAGCGGACGGGGTGCGCCGCGCCGGTTTGAGCGCTTTTGGATTCGGCGGCACGAATTTTCACGCCGTGCTCGAAGAGTACATTCCCGGAAGGCTGAACGGAAAGGGCAAGCGTTCGGTGGCAGTCAGCGAGATGCCGCCGATCGCACACGAAACAATCCCAACGACTCTGGCACCGACGAGCGAAGGGAGTGTTTCTGGCACATCGGCGTGGGCGTCGCCGGAGTGCAAGGTACCGTTGCGCGGAGCGCTGGTGATCGGCGCATGTTCTGAATCCGCCCTCGTCGAGCGTTTGAGGGCGGTAGAGAGCGCCGCGAAAACGGGCCAGGCGCCGTCGCCGACCGCTCCAGCCGAATCCGATCTGCGCGCGCCTGAGCGTCTGGCTATCGACTACGGCAACGCCAGCGAACTCGCGGAGAAGGCTGCCAGCGGACTGAAAGCGCTGGCGGCCAAGCAACCGGCCATTTGGACAGCGCTACGCGCGAAAGGAGTCTTCCGCGGTTGCGGTCCGGCTCCCAAGGTAGCGTTTCTCTACACAGGGCAAGGTTCGCAGTATGTCAACATGCTCCAGTTGCTGCGGGCGACGGAGCCGATTGTGGCGGCGACCTTTGACGAAGCGGATCGCGTGATGACGCCGCTGCTGGGCAAACCACTCAGCAAATTCATCTTCATTGACCAGGCTGACGCCCAGGCGGTCGCCAAGGCGGAAGACGACCTGCGGCAAACCGCAATTACCCAGCCGGCGGTCCTGGCGACGGACCTCGCGCTCACTCGGCTGTTGTCGGCGTATGGCATTGAACCCGACTTCACCATGGGGCACAGCCTGGGCGAATATGGCGCGCTGGTCGCAGCCGGGGGCCTTCCTTTTGCCGATGCTCTCGAAGCCGTGAGCGCTCGCGGACGCGGGATGACCCAGGTAGCGATGGACGACAACGGGCGCATGGCGGCGGTCTTTGCTCCGCTGGAAGAAATCGAGCGCGTCCTCAAGACGATCGATGGCTACGTCGTAATCGCGAACGTCAACAGCAACCGGCAGGCCGTGGTTGGAGGCGCGAGCAAAGCGGTCGAAGCGGCCCTGGACGCTTTCAAAAAAGCGGGCTACGACGTGGCTCCGCTGTCGGTGAGCCACGCTTTCCATACGTCGATCGTAGCGGGCGCCAGCGCGCCCCTACGGCAGGTTCTGGAACGTGTGCACCTGCAGGCTCCGCGCCTGCCCATCGTCGCTAACACGAACGGCGAGTTCTATCCGATGCGTGCTGACGCGTCGGCCGAGATGGTGAACATCCTGACGCAGCAGGTTGCGTCTCCGGTGCAATTCGTCAAAGGGTTGCGCACTCTGTATGATGCGGGCGCTCGCATGTTCGTTGAAGTTGGACCGAAGAAGGCGTTGCAGGGGTTCGCCGAGGATGTGCTCGGCGGCGACGACGTGGTTTCGTTGTTTACCAATCATCCCAAGGTCGGGGATATTATCGCCTTCAACCAGGCTTTGTGCGGCTTGTATGCGGCGGGACTCGGCCGCGGCAGAGCGGAAGTGGTGGGCGAAACTGCGGCAACGACAGCGATCGCGGTTGCATCGCAGTCCGAAGTCTCCAAGCCATTACCAGGAGCCGTGTCCGAAGCGCCAGTACCGACGGCGCAAACGCAAACGACGCAGGACTCGGCCGCGAACGGCAAGGGCAATCGCTACGAGGAACTTGGGTGCTTGTTTGCAGACGTTCTCGATCGTGGCTACGAAATCTACCACGGTAAGAACGATCGCCCGGCATTGGAGCCCGTAGTCGTCACCGGAGCTGCGTTAGGCCTGCCTGGGACGGGACACATTTTTGATGACGCGAACATTGGGCGCATTCTGCGCGGCGAGCAATTTATCGATTCGATACCGACGCGTTTCCGGAGCGCCATGCTCGACAAACACATCACGCGTCTGGTGAAAAGCGAAAACGGAGAAGCGAGATTTGAAGCCATCGACAGCGTAGCGGATGTTATCAAGTTGGCGGGACGGGGTGGAACGTTTGACCTTGAAAACGAATTTGGCATTTCGGCCGAACGCGTGGGCGCTCTCGACCGCGTGACCCAACTGGCGATGGCGGCGGGAATTGACGCGCTGCGCGACGCCGGCATCCCGCTGGTCATGCGCTATAAGACCACAAGCAAAGGCACGCAATTACCGGAGCGCTGGGGATTGCCGGAAGCGCTGCGCGACGAGACGGGTGTGATTTTTGCGTCCGCTTTCCCCGGGCTGGACTCGTTCGCGGACGAGATGACGCGCTACCACGAGGACCACGAGCGCCGCGAGCAGTTGTCCACGCTCGAAAGCCTGCTCGCACGGGCGGTCGAAGGGGATGGCGATTCCATCGTGGTGCTGGAGATCAAGCGGCGCATCGAAGAATTGCGCTCCGCGATCGCCCAGGAACCGTATATCTTCAACCGGCGCTTTCTGCTCCGCACCTTGTCCATGGGACATTCGCAATTTGCGGAATTCATCGGAGCGCGCGGTCCCAACACCCAACTGAACTCGGCCTGCGCGACGACCACGCAAGCCATGTCGCTGGCGGAGGACTGGATTCGGGCAGGGAGATGCCGGCGCGTGATTATCATTTCGGCCGACGACGTCACTTCCGACCGTCTCATGGATTGGATGGGCGCGGGCTTCCTCGCCAGCGGAGCGGCCGCCACCGACGACGTAGTCGCCGACGCCGCCATTCCCTTCGACCGCCGGCGCCACGGAATGATCATCGGGATGGGCGCCGCGGCGCTGGTGGTGGAGAGCGCCCAGGCTGCGCGGGAACGGGCAATCCGGCCTATCTGCGAAGTGCTGGCCACGATCACGGGCAACAGCGCCTTCCACGGTACGCGTTTGGATGTCGAGCACATTGGCCAGGTGATGGAGAATCTGGTGGCCAAGGCCGAAACGGGCGCGGGCATTTCGCGTCGGCAGATCGCGCCGCAGACCGTTTTCGTTTCCCATGAAACCTACACGCCGGCGCGCGGCGGCAGTGCTTCCGCCGAGATCCATGCGCTGCGTCGCGTCTTTGGCGATGCGGCGGATCGCATCGTGATTGCCAACACCAAGGGGTTCACCGGTCACGCCATGGCCACGGGCATCGAAGATGTGGTCGCGGTGAAGGCGCTTGAAACCGGCTGCGTGCCTCCGGTGGCGAATTTCAAGGAAGTCGATCCGGAACTAGGAAGGTTGAACCTGTCGAAGGGCGGCGTCTATCCCGTCGAGTACGCGATCCATCTGGGAGCCGGATTCGGTTCACAGATCAGCATGATGCTGTTGCGATGGATGAAGACAAAGGACGGAACGCACCCCAGCGCGAACGCTCTCGGCTATCGCTACCGCGTCGCCGATGATAGTGCGTGGAGTGCCTGGCTGACGAGTATTGCGGGCCATGCCGCCGGCGATCTGGAAGTCGTCCAGCGGACGCTGCGGGTTCGCGATCACGCCTCGGCCGCGCGGGTCGCGGCGCCGAGTCAAACGGCACGACTGGCAGCGGTCGCGACGACCGTGCGGCAAGGGCCGCCTGTGCCGATCGACACTACGGAGCCAGCGCCACTACCGCTGCGCGCCGCGGATGAAACGGCGTCGGCAATTCAAATCAACGCTCCCGCTATTTCTCCCGGTCCTTCATCTTCTTCTACACCCGCAAAAGCGGCGGCAACCACCAGCGGGAGTAAGGTCGGGCCAACCTTCGAACCAACCTTCGAGCCAACCGTCGAGCCCCCTGTCGAACGAGCGGCCGCTCAAACGGTTGCGGCAAAGGCCGATCCGGTGAAAGAGAGGGTGCTGGCTCTGGTCGCCGGAAAAACCGGTTATCCGGTGGACATGCTCGATCTCGATCTTGATCTGGAAGCCGACCTGGGCGTCGACACCGTCAAGCAGGCGGAGGTGTTTGCGGCGATCCGCGAGGCTTACGACATTGCGCGCGAAGACAATCTCAAGCTGCGCGACTATCCCACCCTGGCGCATGTGATTCGGTTCGTGTATGAGAAGCGTCCGGGCCTGGCTGCTCCAGCATTTTCGGCAGCTTCGGAAGAAGTCAAAGCCGCCGCGCCGGTAACGGCTGGGATCATGGAAAAACCCGCCCCCAGCGCGGCTACCGAGGAGACGGTTGCCGACGATGCCGTCAAGGAACGCATTCTGGCGCTGGTGGTCGAGAAGACCGGCTATCCCAAAGACATGCTCGACTTGGATCTCGACCTCGAAGCAGACCTGGGGGTCGATACCGTGAAGCAAGCGGAGATGTTCGCGGCCATCCGCTCGGCGTATGACATTCCGCGAGAGGAAAATCTCAAGCTGCGCGACTATCCGACGTTAGCGCACGTGATTCGTTTCGTGTACGAAAAGCGGCCCGACCTGGCGGCTCCGGCGCCGCCTGCAACTATGGAAATGCCCGCCCCGTCTGTCGCCCCGCAGCAAACCAGCACTGACGATTCGATCCAACAGAAGGTGCTGGACATCGTGGCCGAGAAGTCCGGATATCCCCAGGACATGCTGGACCTCGATCTCGATCTGGAAGCCGACCTTGGCATCGATACCGTCAAACAGGCGGAGATGTTTGCGGCGGTGCGGGCGGCGTACAACATACCGCGCGATGAAAATCTGAAACTGCGCGACTTCCCGACCTTATCCCACGTAATTCAATTTGCCCGCGACCGCCAACCCGTGTCGTCGAAAGCGTCCGCGCCGAATTCCTCGCCATCGCCAGAGAAGCAGGGTTTGTCGCAGCGAAAACCTCCCTTAGCCGCGGCTTCAGATTCCGACGCCGGGTCAGTGGCGGCAAACACGACGCGTCCGGTCCCCGCCAGTTTCGAAGCCGCCAATCGCATTCCGCGACGCATACCTGTGCCCATCCTTCGTCCGCGGATGGCTCTTTGCAAAACCACGGGAGTGACGCTGGGGGCCGGTCTTCGCGTGGTCATCATGCCCGACAAATCTGGGGTGGGAGACGCGCTGGCGCAACGATTGGAGACGATGGGAGTGAAAGTGCTTGGCGTTCAGGGCGCGCCCGACTCGGACGCACTGACCAAACTTCTGACTCATTGGCTTGCGGCCGGTCCCATCCAGGGAGTGTACTGGCTACCCGCGCTCGACAACGAAGGAGATCTGAGGGAGATGGATCTTTCGAGTTGGCATGAAGCGCTGCGCCTGCGCGTCAAATCACTGTATACGACCATGCGAGTTCTGTACGGGCAGGTTGCGGAGGCGGGCACGTTCCTCGTATCGGCGACGAGTCTCGGCGGACAGCACGGCTACGATGAAGATGGCGCGACCGCACCGTTGGGCGGCGCGGTCACTGGTTTCACAAAAACGTATAAACGCGAGCGGATGAACGCGCTGGTCAAGGCGGTCGACTTTGAAGCGGGGCAAAAGCGGTCGGAGATCGCCGAGATCCTGATTGAAGAGACGCTGCGCGATCCTGGCGCGGTTGAGGTCGGCTACAAAGAAGGTCTGCGTTGGTCGGTGGGGCTGCAAGAACAGCCAACCGGGGATGATAAGGCCGCCAGCGAGCGCGATCTAGCTCTCGACAAAAACACCGTGTTTCTTGTGACGGGCGCGGCCGGAAGCATCGTATCGGCGATCACCGCCGATCTGGCAACGGCATCGGGAGGTACTTTCTATCTGCTCGATCTGGTGCCCGAGCCTGATCCGGCGAATACCGACCTGCAGCGCTTTGTCACGGACAAGGACGGGCTGAAGCGCGACCTATTCACGCGCATCCAGACGCGCGGCGAACGGGCCACTCCGGCGCTGGTGGAAAAGGAACTGGCGGCGCTGGAGCGAGCGCAAGCGGCACAGAGTTCGATCGACGCGGTGCGCGCCGCGGGTGGAACCGCGCTTTATTTCAGCGTCAACCTCACCGATGCGGAAGCGGTTCGCAAGATCCTCCAACAGGTCCGCGATCGCAGTGGGCGGATCGATGTGCTGTTGCACGCAGCGGGCACCGAACGCAGCCACTTCCTGCCCGATAAGGATGGGCGCGAATTCGACCTGGTCTTCGACGTGAAGAGCGACGGCTGGTTCAATCTGCTGCACGCGATCGGCGACATGCCGCTGGGGGCAACGGTGGCGTTCAGTTCAATTGCGGGAAGGTTCGGCAACGCAGGACAAACCGATTACAGCGCGGCCAACGACCTGCTATGCAAGATCACGTCGAGTTTCCGGCACACTCGGCCGGCCACGCGCGGCATCGTCATTGACTGGACGGCGTGGGGCGGCATCGGCATGGCCACGCGCGGATCCATACCCAAAATGATGGAACTGGCAGGCATCGACATGCTGCCGCCGGAGGCGGGCATCCCCATCATTCGCCGCGAACTCACCGCAGGAGGGACACGCGGTGAAATCGTCATCGGCCAGCGTCTCGGTGTTCTGTTGAACGAATGGGATTCGACGGGCGGCCTGGACACATGCGCAATAAGCGATGCGCAGAAAATGCCCTCGGGACCGATGATCGGCAAACTGGCGGGCGTGGGCCTGCAGAGCGGTCTCGTGGTCGAAACGACGCTTGATCCCGGTCTGCAGCCGTTTTTATACGATCATCAAATTGACGGCACGCCCGTGCTCCCCGGTGTCATGGGCATCGAGGCCTTTGCGGAGGCCGCGCTCTGTCTGCTCCCTGGATGGCATGTGGCGGCCATCGAAGACGTGAATTTTCTGGCGCCGTTCAAGTTCTATCGCAAGGAACCGCGCGTGGTGACGGTGGAGGCCGCCATTCATCCGCTGGTTCAGGGTGACCTCGTCGGCGGGAAACAGGAGACTTCTTTGCTGGCGGAGTGCCGATTGATCGGCCGCCGTCCCCTTCCGAACCAAGCTGAGGAGCAAGTAACCGTCCACTTCACCGCCCGGGTGCGACTGGTTCGGCAGACACTCACGGCGAACAAGGGGCCAGTTCTGGGCTCGCCGCAAGGGCGGATCATCGAGGCCTCCGACATTTATCGTCTCTACTTCCATGGACCCGCATATCAGGTAGTGGAGCGGGCCTGGTGGGACGGACAGCGGATGATCGGACTGCTGGCGAAAGGCTTGACGGCAAACCATGTGCCGCCGGATTGGCCGACGCTGATGGCGCCCCGTCTGATTGAGCTTTGCTTCCAGACCGCCGGGTTGTGGGAAATGGGCACGCAAGGCCGCATGGGGCTGCCGCAGCATGTCGATTGCGTTTCATCAGCGCCGGCGACGGAGCCGAGTGATGCGCGCTTATACGCCGTGGTAACTCCTGACACGAATGGCGACAGTTTCGATGCGGAGGTGGTGGATACGGACGGAAACCGCTGCTTGTGGCTTAGCGGTTACCGCACGGTAGCGATTCCCAACGCTGTGGATGCCGCGCAGTTGAAGAGGCTACAGGCTGCGATGGCCATGGAAACCGTTGCCGCATAAGAAAACAAGACCCGTGTATCGTGACGATATTGTCGTTACAGTATTGCACTGATACTCGGCTTGATCGGGGATCCTATGGAATTCGACTCGCTGCGAGTTAAACCCGCGAACGGCACCGCGGGCGCCAGACGCTATGCCGACGTTGCGCTGATTCAAGCTGCCATCGAGGTTTATGAGGCACACTTTGCCGTGGAGCAAACGCAGTTCTATGCGTCGGCCGCACGCGGGCGTCCGCAAGTTCGCAGTGAGGTCGGCCTGGCGGCCAAGCTGCGCTACCAAGGCCATGGCTACACGCCCAGGACGTATCGCCTTGGCCCGCAGCGGTACCGCGTGGAGATGAATGGGGTAAGCATCGACGCGCGGATCAGCCGCCTAGATCGCTTCGAAAGCCACATTACGGTTTTTGGGCGGCGCTTTCATGTCGTCCCGGTAACTCGGGGACTGAGCTACCGGATCGAAGTGGACGGTGTATCGCATCAAGTGGATCGCGATGACGGTGGCGTGGTGCATGCGCCGGCTCCGGCGGTCGTGGTATCGGTGCTCGTCAAGCCGGGGGACATGGTGGCAACGGGCGACCGCCTGGCCGTTCTCGAGGCGATGAAGATGGAGACGCAGATTTTGGCTCCATTTGCCGGGAAGGTCCGGCAGGTGATGGCCATCGCCAACGTACAGGTGGACACCGGCGCTCCACTGTTGCAGATCGACAACGTCGGCGCCATCGATGCCGTTGGGGAGGGCGAGCGCGTGCTCTTCGGCATGTCTGGCACATCTGACACGTCGCGCGCGTCGGAGGAAAACGGAGAAAGCATCGCCCGCGGACGCCAGAGTCTCGACGAAATCCGCCAGTTCCTGTTGGGCTTTGACATTGATCCGAGGCAAGCGGTTCAGGCGCTCACGAAATGGAGCCAGACTTACCCGGTGGCGAGCGCCGAAACGCTGAAAGGAGAAGATGAAATCCTCAACATCTTTGTGGACATCTGTTCCCTGTTTCAGCGTGATCCGGAGGTCAACCATCGGGCGAGCGGTGAAGAGCCCAGCGCGGAGGCTTATCTTTTCGCCTACTTGCGCCGGATGGAAACACGCGGCGAGGGACTTCCGCCATCGTTTGTGAGCGCGCTGCAACGGGCACTCGCGCACTATGGCGTTGAGACCCTGGATCGCTGCCCTGAACTTGAAGAGAGCTTACTGTGGATCTACAAATCGCATCAGCGCGTGGAGCAGCAAATCGCGCTGGTTGTAGGGCTCCTCGAACGACGACTGGAAAACATACAAACGCTGTCACCTGACGCTGGGGAATCTCTGCGGATTTTGCTTGACCGGATGACTTGTTTAACGAATGGACTCTTCCCGGCAGTCACCGACCTGGCCCGGGAGGTGCGTTATCGATATTTCGAACAACCGGTGTTTGAACGGTCGCGGCAAGAGGTCTACGACAAAGTGGAGGATGATCTTGTCTACCTGGCTGCCCATCCGGACGCCGCGGACCGTGACGATCGACTTCGCGGATTGGTGGAATGCCCGCAGCCGCTGGTCAGCCTGCTGTCCAGACGTTTTGCGGACGCCGAACAGGCTCTGCGCAAATTGATGCTGGAGACGCTGACCTGGCGATACTACCGGATCCGAAAGCTGGAGAATTTTCGCTGCGAGGCATTGGACGACCGGCAGTGTTGTGCATCGGCTGAGTACGATTACGAAGGCAGGAGGCTTCACGTCTTTACCACTCATGCCGACTATTCCCGGCTTTCCGAGGCCGCGAAGAGTTTGTTCCCCTTGATCGCAAGCGTGCCGGCGGATCACGAGATCGTCATCGATTTCTACGTTTTCCATGCCAGGCGGCTTGAGGATTCGGAGGCAACCGAACAGGAAGTGCGCACGCTGCTCAATCAAATTGGCTTCCCGCGTTCCATCCGGCGGATTGTGACCACGATCGCCGGCCCAGCCGACGGTCCGGGGAGGACGGGCACGCAGTTCTTCACCTATCGGCCGGGCGCGGAGACGAATGCAACTCGGTACGAAGAGGACAAGCTCTACCGGGGCATTCACACCATGATGGGCAAACGGCTGCATCTCTGGCGACTGGCGAACTTCAAGATTGAGCGGTTGCCGTCGGTGGAAGATGTTTACCTGCTGCATGCGGTGGCCCGCGACAATCCCAAAGACGAGCGTTTGTTCGCGTGCGCGGAGGTGCGGGACGTCACGGCGGTGCGGGATGGCGCGGGGCGTGTGGTGCAACTTCCGCATCTGGAGCGCATGTTGGCGGAAGCGATGGCGGGCATGCGTCTGTTCCAATCGCGGCGAACAGCCTACCAACGGCTGCAGTGGAACCGCATCCTACTGCATGTATGGCCTCCGCTCAATCTTGAACGGGAGGAATTGGGCAGCCTGGTGCGCAGACTCGGGCCGGCAACTGAAGGCCTGGGGTTGGAGCAAGTCGTAGTGCGGGTGAGGATTCCCCATCCGTCGAGCGGAGAGTTGCGCGATATGGTGGTGGTCATATCGAACCCAGGCAGCAGCGGTATGTTCATCAACTTCCGGCCAGCGGACAAACTGCGGCCGATCAAGACGCTGAGTGAATATGACCAGAAAGTCGTTCGCATGCGGCAGCGCGGGCTTGTTTATCCGTACGAGATCGTAAAGATGCTGACGCCGCCCGCCGAACACACCACGGCGCAATTTCCGGCGGGCGATTTTGTCGAGCATGATCTTGATGCGGAAGGCCGCCTGGTAGCGGTCGATCGCGCCTATGGCGAGAACAAAGCCAACATCATCGTGGGCGTAATTCGCAACTTCACCGCCAAGTATCCGGAGGGGATGACACGGGTGCTGTTGCTGGGCGATCCGAGCCGGGACCTGGGAGCGTTGGCCGAACCGGAATGCCGCCGCATTCTCGCGGCTTTAGAGCTGGCCGAGGCGAAAGGCGTGCCGTTGGAGTGGTTCCCCATCTCGGCGGGCGCCAAGATCTCCATGGACAGCGGAGTGGAAAACATGGATTGGATTGCTCGCGTGCTGCGCGGGTTGATCGAGTTCACGCAAGCGGGCGGTGAAGTGAACCTGGTAGTCAATGGGATCAACGTGGGGGCCCAGCCTTACTGGAATGCCGAGGCCACCATGCTGATGCATACGCGGGGCATCCTGATCATGACGCCAAAAGCGGCGATGGTGCTGACGGGCAAGCGGGCGCTGGAATTCTCGGGCAGCATCTCGGCCGAGGACAATCAGGGAATCGGCGGCTACGATCGCATCATGGGCATTAACGGGCAGGCACAGTACTGGGCGCACGATATCGACGAAGCTTGCGACATACTGCTGCGGCATTATGATCACACCTACGTGGCCCCGGGCGAGCGTTTCCCGCGGCGGGCCGCGACTGCCGATCCGCTGGACCGGGATGTGCGAACGTATCCGCACGGCGGGAAAAGCGATGGCGAGTCGAGTTGCGGCTCAGAAGACAGCTTTGAACTTGTCGGCGACATCCTGTCGGACAAGACCAACCCGGGGCGCAAGAAGTCATTCGACATTCGCAAAGTGATGAGAGCGGCTACCGATCAAGACCATGCGCCATTGGAGCGCTGGGCCGGCATGCGAGCGGCGGAGACCGCTGTGGTGTGGGACGCGCATCTTGGCGGGTATCCCGTTTGTCTGATCGGCATCGAGTCCCGGCCGGTGCCGCGCCTGGGATTTGTCCCAGCCGACGGACCGGATCACTGGACCTCGGGAACGCTGTTCCCGCAGTCTTCGAAAAAGATCGCGCGAGCGCTGAACGCCGCGAGCAACAACCGGCCTGTCGTGGTGCTGGCGAACCTGTCGGGATTCGATGGCTCGCCGGAGTCGATGCGCCGACTGCAACTGGAGTACGGGGCTGAGATCGGGAGGGCCGTGGTCAACTTCCAGGGTCCCATCGTTTTTTGCGTGATTTCACGCTACCACGGAGGTGCGTATGTGGTGTTTTCGCGGGCGCTGAATGAAAACATCGAAGTGGCGGCGCTGGAGGGAACGTATGCCTCGGTGATTGGCGGCGCTCCGGCGGCAGCCGTGGTTTTCGCCGGCGAAGTGGAAGCGAGAGCGAAGAAGGATCCGCGGCTGCAGTCGCTGAACCAGGCGATGGCCCAGGCCAATGGCGCGGAAAAGAGCAGGTTGCGCGCGCAATGGAACGAACTTTACAAGATCGTGCACTCCGAGAAACTGGGCGAGATGGCCTCCGAGTTTGACCGGGTGCACAGCGTGCAGCGGGCGCTGGACGTGGGTGCTCTCAACTACATTATTCCACCGTCGAACCTACGCCCCTATCTCATCCATGCCATCGAGAGGGGTATGGCGAAGGTGGAGAAATCGGAATTGGAATCGGCAGGGTCGACAAAGAGACTGACGGAGGCGGCGTGAGCAAGGTGATCCAGGGGATGCGCATCGAGGATGACGTCGATGAATGTGTATTGGTTGGAACAAACCGAAGCGGACCTGCCGTCAGATAACGAATGGCTGGGCGTCGATGAAACCGTCCGCCTGAGCGCAATGCGCTTCCCGAAACGCCGCGACGACTGGCGCTTGGGACGCTGGGTGGCGAAACGCGCGCTGTCTCTTACCATGGATCTGCCAACCCATCCCCGAATTTTAAAGAAAACCATGAAGAGAATAGAGATACGCGCCGCGCCGTCAGGAGCACCCGAGGTCTTTTTCGACGAGCAACCGGCAGCAGTCACTATTTCACTGAGCCACCGCGCCGGAATTGCGGCTTGCGCCGTGGCCATGTCCAGGGTTGCGGTGGGTTGTGATCTGGAAATGGCCGAACCGCGGAGCGCTGCTTTTGTCGCCGACTATTTCACGCTCGAAGAGCAGGCGCTGATTGCACACGCGCCCGCCGCCGACCAGCCTCGGCTTGTAGCCCTGCTCTGGAGCGGGAAAGAGAGCGCGCTGAAGGCGCTGCGCGAAGGGCTCCGGCTTGACACCCGCACAGTAATCGTAATCCCTTGCAGCGCATCCTTGGACCTTAAAGGTTGGAGCGAACTTCGAGTTCGTTATACCGGTGAGCGATCGGCGGCAAATCGATCTGCGACCGATCGATCTACCGCGGATCGCGCTACCGGAGATCGTTTAGCAGAAGATCGCTATGCGGGAGACAGAATCTTCCACGGATGGTGGCAACATTCGGACGGCATGGTGCGGACAATCGTGGCAGCGCCGCCGCCCGACCCGCCGATACGTCTGCGGATTCCTGTTCACTTTCTCGACGTAGCTTCTCTGTGTGCGTAGAGTTGGTGGTTGGCATGACTGCCCGAATCCATTTCAGAGGTCCGCTGCGCTATCGACTCCGCAGCGCCGCCGAACTGAGCCAGTGCATTGTGGAAGCTTCGGCTCGCCGGGCGATGCATGGTCCACGGCTACCGGCCTGGAACTGGTTTGTAGAACTGGCCACGGAAGTGTTGCAGCGGCAAACGCTGGTTGCCTTATGCATGGGCAGTGAAAGCGTGGCGGAAGCGCGGCGCTACCTGGACTCGGTCGTGTTCCATTCGACCGCTTTGTGGCAAGTCCGCATCACTCCGGTGGAGATGGGAAAGTTCAGAGGAAGCTGGTTTGAAGATAAGAACGCCCATGAGAACCACGGCACAGGGAACACAGAAAGCGACGTAACCGTCTTGTATCTTCATGGTGGCGGCTACTCTTTTTATCCGCAGGGCTACGCTGACTTCATCGCACTGATCACATTAGCTGCGAAGTCCAGGACATTCGCTCTCGACTACCGTCTCGCTCCAGAACATCAATTTCCCTCGCAGCTCGAAGACGCGATCGAGGCCTATCGCTGGTTGCTGGCGAACGGGACCGATCCCGAATATCTGATCGTTGCCGGCGACTCGGCCGGCGGCAATCTGACGCTGGCTTTGCTTCTGGCGATACGGGATTTGAAACTTCCAGCGCCGGCATTGGCCATTGCGCTTTCCCCGCCCACGGACTTCGACCCTGAACACATCGGCGACTCGGCCTTTGATTGGATTGAGAAGCGGATGCTGGTGCGGTGGGCGGACTGGTTCTGCGATGCAGCCGAACGGCGGAATCCGCTCGTGTCTCCGATATTGGCTGACCTGCGGGGACTTCCTCCGATCTACATACAGGCGGGGCGCGTCGAGATTTTGTGCAACAGCATTCAGGCCTTTGCCGATCGCGCCCAGAAACAGGGAGCAGCGGTCGTGCTCGAGACCTGGGACGACATGAACCATAATTTCCAGATGTTTGGACGCGATTCGCCGCAGAGTGTCGAAGCTCTGTGGAAGATCGGGCAAGCAATCGATGTCAGGGTTCGAGGAAAGAGGTACACGGCAGGCGTCGTGGCGGGAAAATAATGGACTCCATGGCACAGCATCACCAACAATTCGATTTTGATTTCATCGTGATCGGTTCGGGCTTCGGGGGAAGCGTTTCCGCGCATCGACTGGTGGAGAAGGGCTATCGAGTAGCGGTAATGGAAATGGGCCGGCGCTGGACGGGCGCCAATCTTCCGCATACCAGTTGGTCGATCCGGCGCTGGTTCTGGCGGCCCAGCCTGGGTTTGCACGGTTTCTTTAGTATGCGGTTTTTCAGACACGCGACCATCTTTCATGGTTGCGCGGTAGGGGGAGGTTCCATTACCTACGGCAGCACGCTGCTGGCGGCTCCTGACAAAGTGTGGGGAGCGGGATCCTGGACAGGATTGGCGAATTGGAGAGGGGAAATGCCGCAGTTCTACGCCACAGCCTCGCGCATGCTGGGAGTAACGGAGAATCGAATTCTTGGACCCGCCGATCTCTTGTTGAAAAGAGCTGCGGAAGGCGCGGGCTCGGGGGGGACTTTCTACTGCACGAAGGTTGGCATTTTCGAGCCAGCAGAGGGAGCGCCGGGCAATCAGACGTTTGCCGATCCGTTCTTTGGTGGAGAAGGACCGGCGCGAACTACTTGCATCGGCTGTGGTGGCTGCATGATGGGTTGCCGGCATGGCGCGAAGAATACGCTCGACCTTGGGTATCTCTATCTGGCGGAAAAGCACGGGGCGCGGGTTTTTCCTGAAACCAGGGTGATGGACGTGAAACCGCTTGGAGGCGTTGCCGACGGAGGTGGCGGCTACGAGGTGAGCACCATTCAATCGACCGCGTTTGTTGGGCGCGAACCGCGGCGCTTCACCTGCCGAGGAGTAGTCTTTTCGGCTTCCTCGCTGGGCACGATGGAACTGCTTTTTCGTCTCAAAGAAAAAGGATCATTGCCGGAGATCAGCAACGAAGTGGGTAAACATGTGCGCACTAATTCGGAATCGCTGATCGGAGCGCGCACACCGGGCTATTCCGAGGATACGTCGCAGGGCATCGCCATCGGCTCGGGCGTCTACATCGACGAGCACACGCACATTGAAGCGGTGCGTTACCCCAGCGGCTCCGATACGATGGGATTTCTCACCACCATTCTGACGGATGGACGCCCTGGTCCGCGGCGGATTGCGCTTTGGCTCAAGAACGTGATCGTGTCGATGCTTCGCCACCCGTTAAAGACATTGCGGGTGTTACAGCCGGTGGGCTGGGCGCGCGAGTTTGTCATTCTGCTTTGTATGCAGACACTGGAGGGAGAGATTGAGATGCGCTGGCAGCGTCCCTGGTTCTGGCCGTTCCGGAAGTTTCTGGTCAGCCGAGGCGACAAGGTCCCGACTTACATACCGAAGGCCAATGAGTTTGCCAGGAAATATGCGCAACTCACCGGCGGCTTTCCGATGAGCATGATACCGGAGATCCTGTTCGATGTTCCGGGCACGGCACACTGTATCGGAGGATGCGTGATTGCCGATTCTTCCACCCACGGCGTAGTCGATTCTCGACACCGCGTCTTCCACTACAAGAATATGTACATCTGCGACGGATCGGTCGTAGCCGCTAACCTGGGAGTGAATCCCAGTCTGACGATTACCGCTCTGGCGGAGCGGGCGATGAGCTACATTCCTGCGGCGGCGAAGACGGATTGGAATGATGCCGCCAGTGACGGGAGCCTGCAGAACGATCAAACCTGACCCCCGAGTTATGCCGGATGCTCTAGGTGGGCGCACTGGGGGCCATCGCAGCGGCGGGCAGGAAGCGATCAAGGATTGCCTGCTCCCCCTTGAGCCACAGACGGCCGGTATAGAGCAGTGCACTACACTGGAGCGTGACCCAGTCTCTGGTCAGCAGGGGCGAGCGGAACTCACCGCGATTGCGAAGCCAGTGTTGGGCCACGTGGCGCGCAATGGTGATGCCAAAGCCGATACCCTTGGTCGATCCGCCAACATCGCCCAGAATTCCATCCAACGTAAACATCACTTTGGACAGCATGATGAGCGGTCCGGGAAACTTCACGCCCTTCAGGGCGAGGCGCTCCAGAAGAAGCATCGCATCCACGCCGCTGGGGGCGGCCGGCAGTTGGTCGATGAAGCGGGTAACGAAGTCCGCCACCATGCGGCCCTTCGGCGACGCCATTCTGATGCGTGGCTGACTGAGCGATAGAACTTCGTTGACGGCGCCCACGGGATCGCGCAAGGTCACCATCAGAAACAGCAGCGCCAAGTGGCGGCGCTGTTCCCGGCTTAAGCGTTCGCGCAGAGCCCAATCGATAATCGTCAGTTCTCCGGTACGATCGTCATAGAGCAGGTTGCCGGCATGGGGATCGCCGTGGAAGATAGCATCCTTGTCCGACGACAATAGAGGCACCGCTACCAGCGCTTCGATGAGTTGCTCGGCAACTTTCTGGCGACGGGGTTCGGTGAGGCGGGCGGCCGCGCTCGTTACCTTGATTCCGCGTTCCTCAGAGAGCGCAGTAATCTTTGCCGTACACAATGGCTGAATCAGCCGCGGCACGCGAATGCCTTTCATGGAACGATACAAGGGCCAGGCTTCGAGGAGGGTTCTCTGCTCGCGAACAAAGTTAACTTCGTGGCGCAACAGGCGCCGGACTTTCCTGAAGGTATCGGGAAGCAGGTGGGCGGGAAATCCGTAGCTGTGCTGGCGGTCGGCGAAGTACTGCGCCAGCCCTGCCAGGTAGTCCATGTCCTCGGCGAAGTATTCAGGGATGTGCGGCTTGAGAACCTTGAAAACTCCCCGTTCACGCTTTCGGCTGACGGGGTCAAGCCAGGTGAAGCGCACAACCGCACTGACGCTGGCCTCGGAGAGGATGGCGGGCGCGATCTTCACGGAGTATTTCTCGATCCGCGCTCCCAACTGCTGGCGAATGATCGCGACTACGTCCTCGGGGCGCACATCGCGAATTCCATTTTCCAGGCGGGCGAGGGCGTTTCTAAGAGCAGGACGGAGATGCTGGTTGCGGGCGATGACTTGTCCCAATTTTTGCAGGCCCGGCACTTTCGCGATCAGGCGGAGGAGGCGTTGTTCCGCGGTCGTAGTTAAGGGAAGCTCAAGTTGCTCCAGCAGCTTAGGGGCGAGACGAGCGGGCGAGAGGTGGGACACTACGAACATCATCGCGTCCCGAACCGGCGGACGCCACTCCCGGTAAGCCTGCGGAACCAGTCTCTCCACTGGAACGATGGAGTCCACGATCCATCGCGCCATGGCATTCCTCATCGCTTCACCGGCCGCACTTCGCAGCCTCGCTTCAATGACCTGCACCTGCTGGGCGGCGGTGGCTCCTAGCGGCAAAAAGTTTGCGAGGGCGGCTTGTAACTGTTGCGGACCGAGATGGGGCAAGCTATTTTCGACAGCCGACGGATCGACGACCGACGAGCCCGGCATGTGGCCACCTGACCGGCTCCAAGAATAGGCCAATCGCAGTGATTCGGCTGTGATTCTCATCACGGAACGCCGAACTGCGCTCGAAGCGCTTGCAGAAACTGAACTGACGATTAAGAACCGAGTACTTTCAGGCGGTTTACGTTACCCTAGTCGCGGGCAGACCGGGGTCGATCTCAGTCAAAACTGTCTGCCACAAAAACCCCTATGTCCTCAGCAGACTCGCACGCGCCTACTCTTGAAAACGGATCGAGCCAGCCCTTGCCACGCTTCGCCCTCGAGGTCATGGCTGCCCTCTGTGTCGTCAAGTTGCTCTTGCACCTGTTCACCAGCGTCCGGCACTACGGCTACTTTCGGGACGAACTGTATTACCTCGATATGGCGCGCCATCTGGACTGGGGCTACGTCGACGCCGCGCCCCTGGTCGCCGTTTACGCCAAAGTCGCGCTGCTGCTGGGCGGCTCGCTCGGGGCGCTGCGCATTATCCCTGCCTTGGCGGGCGCGGGGCTAATCGCGCTCACCATGCTGATTGCGCGCGAACTCGGCGGCGAACGTTACGCGCAACTGCTGGCCGGAGTTGCGATTCTGCTCGGTCCGGCGTTTCTGGTCATGGACAATTTTCTCAGCATGAATGCCTTCGAGCCGCTGTTCTGGATGGGCGGCATCTGGGTTGTCGTCCGCTTCCTGCGCACGGGAGACTCGCGGCTCTGGCTATGGTTCGGCGTCCTCACCGGGCTGGGACTGGAGAACAAGCATTCCACGCTGTCTTTTGGATTCGCGGTTACGGTTGCCTTGTTGCTGACCGATCATCGTCGCGAGTTTGCCCGGCGGTGGATCTGGATCGCCGGCGCCATCGCGGTGGCGCTCTTTCTGCCCAATCTCGTCTGGCAAATCCGGCATCATTTTCCGACGATCGAAGACCTGGCTAACGTGCGGCGCGAAGGCAAGAATGTCGTGCTCAGCCCGATGGCGTTCGTAATCGAGCAAATCGTGGACATGCACCCGATCCTGTTGCCGGTCTGGCTTTCCGGTCTAATCTGGTTTCTGCGGGAGCGGCGCTGGCGCGTGCTGGGGCTGACCTTCGTGGTCTTTTTCGTATTGATGGAAGTGGCGCACGGCAAGAATTACTACTTGTTCCCGATCTATCCCATGCTTTTCGCGGGAGGAGCGGTGGTGATCGACCGTGCGATAGAGCGGCTACTGGAGAAGCGCACCCCTTTCCTGCGCATGGCGGCGCGCACCGCGATCGTCGCAGTTGTCGTGCTGGCGGCGCTTCCAGCACTCCCGCTGGTGACGTGGATGCTGCCGCCGGAGCGCCTTCTCGTCTATCAAAACGCCATCGGCTTCAAACCCGCAAAGGCCGAGGTGCACCACGAGTCGCTGTTGCCGCAACCGATTGCCGACCAGTTTGGCTGGCCGGAGATGGCTCGCGAGGTCGGCTCCATCTACAACTCGTTGCCGCCTGACGAACGCGCCCAGACCGGAATTTGGGCCGGCAACTACGGTGAAGCCGGAGCGATGAATCTTTTCGGACCGCAATACGGACTGCCCCGCGCCTACTCTCGCCACCAGAACCATTGGTATTGGGGACCGCCGCCACAGGTCTACAAGAACCTCATTGTGATCCAGTGGAGCCTCGACGACGTGCGCGAGAACTGCACTTCATTTCAGGCTTATGAGCACTACGAGCGCTTTGGCATGGGCGAAGAAAATGGGCCGATGTATCTCTGTCGCGACGTTAAATTTGATATTCAGAAAATCTGGTGGCACTCCCATCACTGGAACTAGAGTGGCCGAGATGTCGACCTGTGACATTCTTTTCGACCTGCACATCGTTACGGGAACAGCGTCGAGGGTCAGGGTTGAGCGGACATGATTGACGGAACATGAGCGCTGGAAGTTAAAAGTCGATTCCGGCGGGCAGCTTTCGGGACAACATGACCGAGGGAAGAGAGACTTCCCAGCTCACATCGCCGACGCCGTCAGGTTCGTCAGTCCGGTTCGCTCCGACTGGCAGCGCGCGACGATGCCCAAACGATCCGTGGCACCCACTTTCCCGAGGATACGGTGTATATGATTTTTCACGGTTTGCTCGGATAGATTTAAACGGTTCCCGATCTCTTTGTTGGAGAGCTGCAGGCGGATCAATCCGACTAATTGCTCCTCCCTGGGACTCAAACCAAATAACCTTTGTTTCGGAGGTTTGAGGGAAAAACAGACGTCGCGGGCGGCGCACTGAAACAGGGCTAAAGAAAAGCGCGGAGGGCAAACCGCCTCGCCCGCCGCGACGGCGCGGATCACGCGCACCAGTTCGATAGCGGAAGCGTCTTTAAGGACATACCCGACCACTCCTTCGCTGACCGCTTGCAAGAACGTCGCTTCGTCCTCTTCCATACCGACCATTACGATTTTGCGGTCGCGCCCAGCCTGTAGCATTCGCGAAACCAGGCGGGGACCGGCGAGCGCGATGCTCGCCGAATCAAACAGGACCACTTGTGGATTTGCCTCCGAAGCCCTCGCTACAGCCGATGGCGAGTACGGACTGGCGCCAACCACCACCAAGTCCTCCTTCTTTCTGAGGATTCGAACCAACGCTTCGCGGAACAGACAATTTTCCGTAAGCAGAAAAACGAGAATACGATCAAGCGACAAATTCGAACTCCAGTGGATTGTTGATCTGGATTCTGGCTACCAGACGAGCTTACTACGGACTGCCTCTGGTTCTTCATCCGCAAGGACGTACCCGTCGTCCACTTTCGCCGTACCTACCTTCGTAGTCCGACTCCGCCTGATTCCAGCCGTTGCCCCACACTCCGATCGATTCCCACCATCGTGGTCCGCTGTTCGTTTGTAAGTCGGTCTGTCATCGGTTGGGTACGTATCTGACAAGTATGATAAGTACCTCCTCCGGTACTATCTCACTGCTGACTCATAAACATCCCGCATAGTACCTAATTGAATCTTGTCTTTGTAGCCCCGGGCGGTTAGAAGTGTTGATGCAGGAATTATGCCCGTGAAACGAGTGCGAGTTCTGGTGGCGAACCATCCCCGACTGATGCGGGAGCTGGTGCTCGCCGTGGTTGCGGATCAGTCGGATATCGAGGTCATTGGCGAACTCCAGGACGAAATCCAACTCGATGAACTCATGGTGGCGGTGGAAGAAACCCGGCCCGACGTGGTCGTGGTCGCGCTGGACGATGCCAATAGACACAGTGCGCAATGCGGCTTCCTGCTGGGCCGCTATCCGCAGATGAAGATTATCGCGCTGGCCCCGGAACACAATCTCGGAATGTTCTATTGGGCGGTGGTGGACGTTCGCACCACGCCGCTGGAAAGTTCCGAGGCTGGCATTTTGAACGCGTTGCGGGAACGTCCGTCGCTGGTGGGCCTGCACCGTAACTAGTGAAAGTATCGAACAAGTTGCTCACAGACGACTGGCAGACAATGAGTTAAGGGCAGACGCTTCATGTAACTGAAATGGCGGAGCTGCGATCCGTAGTTGTAGTTACATGGCAGTCGGGAGCGATATAAGTGCAGGGTGACACACTTTCAAACGAAATATGGGCGGACGCGGCCGCGGAGCCACTGTGCATGGGAAAACTCCCGCGAGTCGAGCGCTGGTATGCGATCACGGTGCGTCACCGCCATGAGCGAGTCGTGTCGCGCCACCTGGAGCAGCGGGAGATCAGCTATTTTCTTCCCATGTACCGCAGTGTCCGACGCTGGCAAGATCGCCGCAAGGAATTGGAAATCGCCCTGTTTCCGGGCTATCTCTTCGTCAACATCGACGCGCGCGACCGGCTGCGCGTTCTGCTGGCGCCTGGAGTCGTGCAATTCGTCAGCTTTCAGGGGCAGCCCGCCGCGGTCGAGGATTCCGCCATTCACAGTCTTACTCTGGCCTCGAACTTATCCACGGGCCTGGGGGTGCAGCCTCATCCTTATCTGCGAAAGGGCATGAAGGTTCGCGTGGTGCGCGGACCGCTGCTCGGAGCGGAAGGAATCGTCATCCGGCGTAAGGAACGCTTGCGTCTGGTGCTTTCAATCGATCTGATCATGCGATCGGTGATGCTCGATATTGACGAAGCGGATGTCGCACCCCGGTGACAGGCTCGGCTCTGCCGATCGATCCCGCGTGAAGTGTTCCGTTCCATGAAGGAAGTCAAGGGCTTTACCGCCGGGGTCACAGAGGGACACGGGGGAAACGGGCGAGTTCTGAGTGTCGATCTGCTGGACGCCCTACACAAACGATGCTTGACCACAAACATTTGAAGAGACCATTCCAACAGCTCCACCAGAGCGCTTGCTATCTGGGCAGCGCCTTGTGGTTGTGTCTGGCTGTCTCTCCGCAGCAACTGGACGCGCAGGGTCTGGCGCAGCCGCCTGGAAGCGAAACCAGGAGCCATCCTTCGGATATCACCGCCGACAATCTGGAAAAGGCAGCGGCCTCCGCCGATCAGATTCTCGAAGTCGTGAACAAAGAGGCCGGGCTGATGGTCGAGTTCAAGCGGGTGCTGGCGCAAGACGCGGGAGCGAGCGGGCAGATCCTGGAAGAATCCGATCTGACCGATCTGGCGATCGCCGGGCGCCTGCGCGCGGACCTGCATGCCCGCGCGCTGGCCACCCGCTTGCTGCAGCGCTATGGCTATCTTGTGCCGCGAGTGAATCCGGATTCCGATCTGGGGGCCGAACAAAGACTGGCGCGGCAGGAGCGGGCGCAAATGCTGGCGCGCGCCGGCGAGCGCGGCGCGGCCCCGCGGGCAGACGCAATGTCGGGCGGTGACGCAGCCTGTGCTTCGCGGAGGCTGGCGGAGTGCACCCGCCCGCCGTCTCTCCCCGAGCAAGGTGAGGGCTTCACCGAGGGCTCGACCGAGGGCCCGACTGCTCCGTTTCCGGCGCCGCGTTCTGCAGTGCGGTCGCAACTGGCTGAGGATGCTCCGACCAGCCCTATGACCGGCCCCGTGACCCGGGCTGACGGAGCCACCCGGCCGCCGGGAGCGGTGCATCATGCGGCGGCGCTGGTGGATTCAAATTCTCCGCAGAACCAGACGCCGCGTGTACCGGAGTACGCCGGGTACGAAAGCGGACAAAATTCTTCTCTCCCCTTCGGCAACCAGGCATCCCCGACCGCGCCCGATCCGTTCTCGGGCAGCGCGGCGACGCGGACTGAGCAAGATCCCGGAGTACGCGATTCCGATCCGCCGAACATGACCGGAGCGGAGCAAGGGCGGATGGTGCGTCGACCGAATCCTTATGCCGATGTCCCTTCGCTCTATGACCTTTATGTGCAGACAGGGACGGGCACTGGCGCTCTGGAGAGGTTTGGTCTGGATGTGTTCCGCAAAGGCGCGGCCAATCCCGATTACATCCCCATGGATCTTCCGGTTGGACCGAGCTATGTGGTCGGTCCCGGGGACAGTCTCTCGATTGATCTTTGGGGAGGAGTTGCGCAACGGCTGCTCCGTACCGTGGATCGGCAGGGACGCGTGGCTCTGCCGGAAGCGGGACCGGTCCTGGTCTCCGGGCGAACCCTGGGCGAAGTGCAGGACATGGTGCAACGAACTTTGCGCACCCAGTTCCGCGATGTCTCGGCGGACGTAGCCTTGCTCCGGTTGCGCTCGGTGCGGGTGTACGTGGTGGGCGAAGTCGCGGCGCCGGGCGCGTATGACGTCAGTTCGCTTTCCACCCCGTTGAATGCGCTGTTTGCGGCCGGCGGCGTGACCGCGCAAGGTTCTCTGCGCCGACTGCAGCACTACCGGGGCAAGCAACTGCTGGAAGAAGTGGACGCCTACGACCTGCTGCTCCACGGCTTGCGCGAGGACCTGCAGCACCTCGAAAACGGCGATTCCCTGCTGGTGCCGCCGGTCGGCGCGCTGGCCGCGGTCGAAGGCATGGTGCGCCGCCCGGCCGTGTACGAATTGCGCGAGGAGAAGACACTTCTGGAGGTGCTCGATCTGGCGGGAGGAATTCTGCCCGCCGCGGCCCTGCGGCATATCGAAGTCCAGCGTCTGGTCGCGCATGAGAAGCGCACCATGGTGAGCATGGAGATCGGCGACAGCAGCGACGCCGAAGCGGTTCGGACGCAGTTGCAGGGCTTCGCCGTCCAGGATGGCGATGAGATTCACATCTTTCCGATTGCGCCTTACAACTCGGAGTCGATCTACCTGGTAGGGCATGTCCTGCGCCCCGGCCGCTATTCCTACAAGCCGGGGATGAAGCTCGGCGACCTGGTGGCTTCCTATGCCGACCTGCTGCCCGAACCTGCGACCGCCTATGCCGAGATCATCCGGCTGCAGGCGCCGGACTACCATCCAGCCGTCGAGACGTTCAATCTGGCCGCCGCCCTAGAACATCCCGAGCAAGCGCCGAAGCTGGCGGCGCTCGACACCGTCCACATTTTCGGACGGTACGATTTCGAGCCCAACCCGGAAGTCTTCCTCAGCGGCGAGGTGCGAGCGCCCGGGTCCTATCGCACCTCTGGCCAGCAGCGCTTGCGGGATGCGATTTATCAGGCTGGGGGCGTCACTCCGGATGCCTGGCTCGACACGGCACAGCTGTTCCGCCGCGAGGCTGACGGAAGCCTGCGCGTCTGGAGCGTCAAATTGGCCGACGCACTGGCGGGAGATCCGGTGCAGAATGTCCTGCTCCAGCCCCGGGACCGGATCCTGGTGCATCGCCAGCCGGAGCAAGTCTCGCCGCCCAGCGTATACGTAAGAGGCGATGTCGCGCGCCCCGGGCGCTACCCTCTGGCCGGGCAGATGACGGTTTCCGACCTGGTCGGTTCGGCGGGGGGATTGCTGCGCAGCGCCAATCCCCAGGGCGGGGACCTGACCCATTATGCGCTTTCGAATTCGCGCGGCGAGCCGGCTCCCGCCGGACACCAGGATCTTAGTCTGACCGCCGCGCTGGCGGGACAAGCAGACCAGAACCTGCGCCTGCGCGACGGCGATGTGTTGACCGTGCCGCAGCAGGCGAACTGGAACGATGTCGGCGCGACCGTCAACCTGAACGGCGAGGTCCGTAAACCGGGGGCCTATGGCATCCGGCCGGGCGAGCGCCTGAGTTCTCTGTTGCAGCGCGCCGGCGGCCTGCTGCCGACCGCCTGGCCGCGGGCGGCGGTGTTTGAACGGGTCGAGGTTCGCCAACTGCAGGAGAAGAGCCGGCAGGAGTTGATCGAGCGTCTGGAACAGGAGTCGACCGTCGTCAGGCCTTCGGCCACCACGTCGGGAACCGAGGATGCGGCCTTGCAACAGACGGCCCTGCAGCAGCGGCAGCGCGCCTTGGATGCCCTGCGAAAAGCTCCGGTATCGGGGCGGCTCGTCATCCATATCCATCTTCGCCCGAACGGCAAAGACTTCGCGGAATCGACGGAGGACATCGAACTGCGCGCGGGCGACTCGCTGACCATCCCGAAACAGCCCGGAGCCGTGCTGGTCATCGGGCAGGTGTACAACTCGAATGCCCTGACCTACGCGCCGCGAAGGTCTGCCGGCTGGTATCTCTCGCGGGCGGGAGGCCCCACCCGCCTGGCCGACAAGAGCGCCATCTTCATCGTCCGCGCTGACGGATCGGTCACGTCTCGCAACCCGGGCGGCCTGTGGACGGGAGGCGTGCTCGCGGCGGCGATGGGGCCGGGCGACACGATTGTGGTGCCGGAGAAGCCGGTGGTCGCCAGCAGCACCCTGAAGAACGTACTGGCGGTGGCGCAGATCGCGTCGTCGGCCGCTCTGGTGGCGGCGGTAGCGATTCCGTAAGGGCCCAGAAAGCGCAAATCGTTAAACGCGAATATGAAGCGCGAGTCAGGAAGCGCCAATATGAAGCGCCCATGAAGGTACGGATCAAGAACGGAGTTCTCCGAAGCGCGCCGTTCGTGAGCGTGTTCGTGATCGTGACCGGACTCGCGCTCGCCGCTAGCACTGCACGGGCCCAGGAATGGGGCGACCGTCCTCAGTTCGCGGAGACGGAACTGAAGACAAGGCAGACTGGCGCTGGACCGTTTCCGGCTTTGTCTTCAGTTTCGTCCTCATCTTCCTCTTTTTCCTCTTTGACTTCGCTTTCCGCCCTCGGCGCGACGCCGGACAGCGGCGCGACCTCAGAAATGTTCCAGGGCAAATCCAAGGGCGAATCCCAGGGCGAAGGGCGGACGTGGATGGGAAGGCTGGCGGCGGATCAGAGAGAAATCTGGACCAGTCCGGCAAAGCTGCGCTGGACCGACGCCGACTGGATTCTGCCTTGGGCCGGGATCGGCGGCACGCTTCTGGCCACCGACGCATCCTTCGGCAAGTCCCAGACCAACTCACCCGGAACCATCCAGCGTTACAAGACGATCTCGACGGCCGGGGTCGGCGCTCTGACCGCCGCAGCGGGTGGGATGTGGCTGTGGAGTTACGCCTCGCGCGGTGGGCGCCATGAGCGGGGGCGGCAAACCGGACTGCTCGCAGGCGAGGCGGCGGTGAACACCCTGGCGATGGTGGAGGCTCTGAAATATTCGCTGGGCCGGGAGCGTCCCCTGCAGGGCGATGGCAGTGGCCCGTTTTTTCAAAGCGGCCGCACCTCCTTTCCCTCGGAGCATGCCGCAGCCGCCTGGTCGATGGCGGGCGTGATCGCGCATGAATACCCCGGACCGCTGACTAGGATCGCAGCCTACGGACTGGCGGCCATGGTAAGTCTCTCCCGGGTACGGGCCAGCCAGCACTTTCCGTCGGACGCGCTGATCGGAAGCGTGATCGGTTACATGATTTCGCAGAACATCTACGCCCGCCACACGGACTGGCCATGGTTGCACACACGATTGTTGCGGTCAGGCTCATTGAACGCAGGCTCGTTATACGCAAGATCGTCTGACACAGACTCGCTGGACCCAGGCGCGTCGGACGCCACCTCGCTGGAGTGGCGATCGTTCAGCGCGAGTTTCCGCAGCGGCGAGGACACGCCCGTCGAAAATATGGGCTCGCCGTATGTGCCGCTCGACAGTTGGGTGTATCCGGCCATCGAACGGCTGCAGGCGCTGGGCTATCTGCACGACGCATTCGCAGGCACAAAACCATGGACGCGGACCGAATGCGCGCGCCTGATCGCCGGAGCCGAGGACGGGGCGAACGAGGGCCGGAACGAGGGCCGGAACTCAGGCGCGAACGAAGCGACGCTCGCCGAAAACGACGAACCGGCCGCCGCGCTGCTGACGGCGCTGGCCAGGGAGTTTCACCGCGAGCGAGAACTGCAGACCGGCGACGCCAACCGCTCGGCCGCACTGCCCTCGGGTTATGTGCGCGTGCTGAGCGCGTCGGGCGCGGTGCTGACCGATGGCTACCACTTCGGCCAGACTTACGGGTACGACTACGGTCGGCCCTTCCGGCGCGGAACCAATTTCATCTCCGGCTTCGCCACCGACTTCACTTCCGGACGCGTGTTTCTCCATCTCAGCGGCGAGTTTCAACATGCGCCGGCGGCGCCGGCCCTGAGCGAGGCCGTCCGGGACGTGATGGCGGAGCGCGACCTGGCGCCGATTGGCCCAGCCCAGCCTTTCGACGCCATCGATCGGATCGCCCTGATGGACAGTTATCTCGGAGTCAATCTGGAAAACTGGCAGATATCCTTTGGCAAGCAAAGCTTGTCGTGGGGACCGGGGCCGGGAGGATCGCTGATTTTGAGCAATAACGCCGATCCTTTTTATATGGTGCGCATCGCCCAGTCGCGGCCGGGGGAACTGCCGTCGTGGCTGGGAGCGCTGGGCCCGGTGCGGCTGGAGACGTTCCTCGGCCGGGAGAAAGGCCATCCCTTATCCGGGCGCCCGTTCATTTACGGCCAGAAGATCAGCCTGAAGCCGTTCCCGTCGCTGGAATTTGCCTATGCGCGCACCACCACCATCGGCGGCACCTTCGACCCCTTGAACACCCGCACTTTTTTCGAGAGCTACTTCGGGCGCGTCGATGCGAAGGAACGAAGCGTGCCCGGAGATTCGCATACCTCGGTGGACTGGACGTGGCGCTTGCCCGGTCTGCGGAATCGGGTTGTGTTTTACGGCGAAATGGAATCTGACGACGACCCGATCCCGTTGCAGAACCTGACTCGGGCGGTGCTCCGGCCGGGCATCTATCTGGTCCGGCTTCCATTTCTGAAGCTATGGGATTTTCACGCCGAGTGGACCTCCTCGGATTGTCCGGGCAAGGGAAGCGACGACCACGGTCATCTGAATTATTGGAATGGAAGCTACCGCGACGGGTACACCAACAACGGGAACCTGGTGGGCAATACCGTCGGGCGGGAAGGAAAAACGATTCAGGCCTGGACCCGCTACTGGATTGCGCCGCGCCAAACCCTGGAATTCACCGCCAAAAACAGCGAGGTCGACACCGACTTCATTCCGGGTGGCGGCAAGTGGCAGGACTACCGCCTGACCCACGAAGCGGCGCTGCGATCCGGGATCTCCGTTCGGAGTTTCCTGCAATTCGAACGCATCGGACACTTCCCGCTCTTGTTCACGGGGACGAGAAACAACCTGACCGCCTCCATCGAAATCGGTTTCGCGCCGGGGCGCGGGCATTGAGCGCCGCCGGCAGCGCTCCCCTGCGCGGGGCAACGCCCGGGTTCGAGGGCGGCGACGCGCACACCGAAGCGCGTGGCCTCGCCTGCCTGCGGTCGCTTTGGGAAAGCGGGAATCTGCTCTGGCGTGCCGGTCTCGGAGCTTTGCTGGCAAGCACGATCATCGCATTTCTCATTCCGGCTTCCTACGAATCGATGACCAGGCTGATGCCGCCCGAGAGCCAGCCGGGAGCGGGAGCGGGCCTGCTCGCGGCAATGGCAGGGCGCGCGGGCGGGGCTGGCCTCGGTGGCATCGCCGGCGATCTGCTGGGAGTCCGGAACTCGGGCGCGCTTTTTGTCGGCATCCTGGGCAGCCAGACCGTCGCCGACCGCCTGCTCGAACAATTCGACCTGCGCCGCGTCTACCGGGTTTCGAAGATGGAGGACGGGCGCGACCGCCTGGCGCAGCACACCGCGCTTTCGGAGGATCGCAAGAGCGGCATTCTCACCATCGCGGTCACCGATCGCGACCCGAAGCGCGCGGCCGCCCTGGCCCGCGCCTACGTGGCCGAACTCGACCGCCTGGTGGCGGAAGTCAGCACCTCCTCGGCGCGCCGGGAGCGAATCTTTCTCGAAGAACGGCTGCGCGGGGTCAAGAGCGACCTCGACGGGGCCGCCAAGAACTTCAGCGAGTTCGCCAGCCAGAACACGGCCATCGACATTCCGGCCCAGGGAAAAGCGATGGTCGAAGCGGCCGCCACGCTGCAGGGGCAACTCATCGCGGCCCAGTCCGAACTGAGCGGCCTGCGGCAGATGTACACCGCCAACAACGTGCGGGTGCGCTCCCTGCAGGCCCGGGTCAACGAGCTTCGCCGGCAACTCGACGAACTGGGCGCGGGCGACATGTCCGGGGACGCGAAGAATGGCAACGCGCTCTATCCCTCGATTCGGAGGCTGCCGATCCTGGGCGTGACCTACGCCGACCTGTACCGCCAGACCAGGATGGAGGAGACGGTGTACGAGCTTCTGACCGAGCAGTACGAACTGGCGAAAGTCGAGGAGGCCAAGGAGATTCCCTCGGTGAAGGTGCTCGACGCGGCGGTCGTACCCACCCGGAAATCGTTCCCACCGCGGCTGACGATCGTGGTTCTGGGCACGGCGGTGGGGATCGCCGTGGCCGTCCTCTGGGTGCTGGCCAGGGCATCATGGGTACAGGCGGATGCCGCCGATCCGCGCCAGGTTTTTGCGCGCGAGGTGTTCCGGACGCTGCGGGCGGCTGCACTGGTTTTCCCGCACGCCCGGCGACGCTCTGCATCCCAGGCATGAAGTCTCCCGAGGATGATCGCGGAAGAAGATGGGCTTTACCACCGGGTCCACCAAGGGCCGCCGATGAAACCGGCGGGTTCCGATGCCTGGAACCGTGGATTCGATCCGTCTGACGAAGGGTCTGCCGGGTTCTGTTCCACGCCAGAATTCCAGCCAAAAAATTAAGATGACATGGGACCGCTCGAAACCCACCGGCGACGGCTCGAACGCTTCGAATCACGCCCGGGTGGGAGTGTTCAAGAACTATTCGTTTCTTGCCGCCTCCTACGCCGCCAGCCGTCTTCTGACTTTCGGTTCGCTCATTTACATTGCCCGGCACTTAGGAGTCGCTGCTTTTGGACAAATTAATTTTGCGCTGGCAATCTTCACTTATTGGACGCTGCTGACACACCTGGGCCTGATGACGTTCGGGACCCGGGAGGTGGCGCGGCGTCCTGGCGAAATTCAGGGTAAAGTCGCGGGTATTCTATCGCTCCGCCTGGCTCTGACGCTGGTTTCGTTTGTGCTCCTGGTTTTATTGATTCGCTTTACGACGCTCGACGGGCAACTCAAAATCCTGATCCTTCTCTTCGGCCTGTCTTTGTTCCCGACAGCCGCGCTGCTGGACTGGGCCTTCAAGGGCATGGAGCGCATGAATGTTGTGGGCCTGATCGAACTGGTGCGCTCTGTTCCCTACCTTGTCCTCGTATTGTTCTGGGTCAAGCAGCCATCTCAAGTTTTGCGCATACCAGTTTTCTTCTTCTTTTCGACCGTTTTGGCGGCCGGGCTGGGGTGGGACGTATTTCGGCGGGATTACGGATGGCCGGTGCCGCGAGTGCGTCTCGTTTTCTGGAAAAGAGCGATGCGGGAATCGCTTCCCCTCGGTTTTGCCTTCATGCTCCTGCAGGTGTACTACTTGACCGACATCGTCGTGCTGGGCTTCCTGCGGGGCGCGGTGTCGGTTGGCTATTACAGCGCCGCCTACAAATCGGTCGCCTTTGTTTTGATGCTGGGAGGGCTGTTCTTTGAAACAACCTTCCCGGTCATTGCGCGGCATTACCAGCAGGATCGCGGGAAGCTGCCCGGACTGATTCGTTCTTCTCTCCGGCTCACTCTGTTTCTGGCGATTCCCATGGCGGCGGGCGGAACGGTGCTGGCCGGCCCGATCCTGACCAGTTTGTACGGAGCCGAGTACCGCTCCGCCACCCTCGCATTCCAATTGCTGATCTGGGCCGTTGCGATCGAAATCATCGGCTTGAACTGGGGCTACGCCCTGATGGCATGCGACCAATCCCGAGCCTATATGAAGGCCGTGGGAGTGGGAGCGGTCCTGAGCGTGGGCTTGAATCTCGCATTGATTCCAAAACTGGGTTTGATGGGAGCGGGGTTGGCGCGTCTGGCCAGTTCGGCGCTCATCTCGCTCGGTCTCTGGTTCCAGTTCCGGCGCATTTCGCCCTTGCGCTGGGCGCAGTATCTTTTCAAGCCTGCTCTGGCCAGCGCCATCATGGTGGCGGTCATGGTTTTCATGGGCCCCGCCGGGATGCTCGGGATGACGCACGGCATGACCCTGGGGAGAACGCCGGGAACCATCTGGGGAACGACCTGGGGCACGATCCTGGGAACGATTTGCGGGACGCTGATCTATGGCGTCACCATGCTTCTCATCGGCCCTTCGGAACGCGCCCACGCGCTGCGGCTGGCCCATGCCATGTGGGCTCCGTCCCGGTTAGCTCCGTCCCGGTTAGCTCCGTCCCGGACGATGGTTTTTCCTGTCCCCTTCTCCGCTCCAGAATGCGTCCCCGGTGGAGAGGAACCGCGCGCCCAGGAAACCGGGGAGTGATGAATCGGGCCCAGATTTCGCCCAATTTTTTCTTGCCCGGATGGGTGTGGCTGGTTCCGCTCACGCTGCTGATCCTCCTTCTGGCGGAGTTGCGGTCGGGGACCGTCAAGCCCGCGGAAAGCATTGTGTGGCACGCGTTGGGGATAATTGCCGGGACAGCCCTCTGCACCCGATTCTGTCGCCTCGACCGGCAATTCGATCTTTTCGAGCCCTTGCACCTGACTTTCGCGTTCTTCGTGATTTTCTATCCCGTGCGCGCTCTGTTCGCGGTGTGGCTGGACGATTCCTGGTTGGATCCGGCCACGACGGCGGCATGGAAAGCGCTGTGGGCTTCGGGATTAGGCTTCGTTTGTTTTGCTCTCGGCTATCGCTTCGGGCCGGGAGAGTGGGTGGTGCGCCGCCGGACCTGGCTCGATCGTCCATGGAATCGGGAGCGAGCCCGGGGCGCGAGTCTGGTCCTACTGCTTCTAGGTATCGCCGGCTTCGGGGCGTTGCGTTGCCTGGGCGGATCTTTTCTCTACTATCTGCTGCTCGATCCCGACATCAAAGCTCCGGGAGAGATGAAGGCCTGGTTTTTCTACGTTCCATGGCTTTGCCTGCTGCTTCCGGTGGGGGCGCTGGTCGAGTTGGGCCTCTGGCTCAGGCAGGGCCGACGAACTCTTTGGACCGGATGCTATTGCCTGCTGGCAGTGTGCTCCACGTTTCTGCTGGGCCGCTTGTATACCGTGATTTGCCTGATGATGTTCGCCTGCAGCTGGCATTACATGAAGCAGAGGATCAACGTCTTCCAGGTGGCGCTCCTGTTTGCCCTGGTGCTGGCCTACCTCGGCGCCGCCGGCTTCTATCGGGAATGGATTTCCCCGGGAAACAGCATGGCAGAGACCGGGGAGCTCGTCGAATTCGCCGGCCTGCACGACAACCTCGTTCTGCGCTACGTGGTCGCCAATCTGGAGGAACTCTCGAACCTTTCCGAAGTCATCTCGATCACGCCGGCCGAGCTTCCTTATCAATGGGGCATGACTTTCACGCCCGTGATTTTCAAGCCGATTCCCCGCGTCCTGATGCCTTCGAAGCCGCTCGGGGCCTGCGCGTTGTTTACCCGCCAGACCAATCCGGATGGCTATGACAGCGGTTTCGTCACCGGAGTGGGAGCCTGGGGGGAGTGGTATATGAATTTCTCCTGGCCCGGATTGGTTTTAGGCTTTGGTCTGACGGGTGCGCTCAGTGCCGCCGCGTACCGAGGGCTGCGGTCGACGGGAGAGTACGGCCGGGTTCTGTTATATGCCAGCTTCGCGGTCTTCCTGTTTGTCTGGCTGCGAAGCGATTTCAATTCCGCCATGACGATGGGGCTGTATTACCTGATTCCCATCGCGCTCACGCTGGCCTATATCACCCGGAACGGTGGCGTTCGACGCCGCGGGTTGGAGGAGTCCGCCAAATGACAACGCTGCTCAATTATTCCAAGCTTACGTTGGTGCGGGCTACTTCGGCGGCCCGCCGGGCGCTGATCGGCCGCCACGTCGACGCCCTTCTGGTGCGGGGCGACCGGGGAATTTTTCTGGTGGATGTCGAAGATATGTCGGTGGGATGGCGTCTGGCGCACGATGGACAGTACGGCGATGCGGAACTCGAGCGACTGCTGTCGGTGGTCACCGAGCAGTCAACCGTCCTGATGGTGGGCACGCACGTGGGGACGCTGGCCGTCCCGGCTGCAAAACATTGCCGCCAACTGATTGCGATTGAAGCGAACCCGCGGACATTTCAGTTGTTGCAGGAGAACCTGCTGCTGAACGGCTGCCACAATGTGCGCGCGCTCAATATCGCGGCGGGCGACCGGCAGGAAGAGATCCAGTTTGTTTTGAGCAGGACCAACTCCGGGGGGGCGAAACGCATGCCCCAGGTTCGGGATTATGCCTACTTTTACGACTCTCCCGAGGTCACGTCGGTCGCGTCCCATCCTCTGGACGAGGTCCTGGGGGATGCGGCCATCGACGTGATCCTCATGGATATCGAGGGCTCGGAATATTCCGCGCTGGGCGGAATGCAACGGATTCTCAGCCGCGCCTCGGTGCTATTCATGGAGTTTATTCCGCATCATCTAAGGAATGTCGCCGGGGTGTCGGTCGATCAGCTTTTGGCGCTGATTCGACCGCATTTCTCGACGCTCTTTGTGCCCAGCCAGAACCTTTGCGTCGGCCGGGACCAGTTCGGCGATGTATTACAAACCATGTTCGGTCGCGAAGAAAGCGACGATGGGATCGTCTTCAGAAAATAGGCGCGCCGGTGAACTTTTCCGGGCTGGGGCTGACGTTCGGGTCGGGCTGCGAAGCGTTGTCGCTCTCTGCCCGGCACCGGCCGGGAGATTGGAGACAGGAATGTCGAGCGGGCAAATCCGTAACCGCACCAACTTACTGAAAGGCTATTTTGCGGCGGAAAAAGACTTCTCTATCGCCTTCGGGGAAACCTTGACCCGAGGTGTCTTCAAGCCTCCGTGTACCGCCATTGGGCCGCGTTACATTTCGCGCATCGAGGCGGCGGGCGAGTATCAGCAGATCTATTTTCGCGGGATGGAACGGCCGTTGTTCTGGCCCAGACAACTGGGCATCTTCGATTTGTATAAGGCCGCCACCGACTGCCTGCACGAAGCCGACTGGCACCACTACGAAGTGCCCGAAACCACGGTTCGACGGGGCGATGTGGTGCTGGATTGCGGCGCCGCGGAAGGCCTCTTTGCCTTGAGCGTGCTCGAACGGGCGAGTCAGGTTGCGATCTTCGAACCGTCTCCGGACTTTGCCGGCAGCCTGCAACGGACCTTCGGCGAGGCTCGGAACGCGATCGTCGTTCCCGCTGCTTTGGGCGCCGCCGAAGGCAAAGCTTTTCTCTCCGGGAGTTCGCTGTATGGCTTCGTCAGCCGCGACGACGGCGTACCCATCTCCATGACGACCGTGGACGCGTGGGCGGAGCGGAGCAATACCCGGGTTGATTTCATCAAGGGCGATCTGGAGTCCTACGAATTCGAAGTACTGCAGGGGGCCCGGAGGATTATCCAAAGGGACGGTCCGAAGATCGCTTTCACCGTCTATCATCCCGGAAACAACTGGAAAGAGATGGTCGCCTTTTTGCAAGGCCTCGTACCCGAGTATAAGTTTCGCATCAAAGGTCTCTCCTACAACGCCGGACGCCCCCGCCCCGTGATGCTGCACGCCTGGACCTAGAGTAGAACCCCGCGCGAAATCCCCGTCCAATCAACTCAAGTCCATGGAGACCGCGATGAATATTTTATACACGACCGCCCGCTTCCCTTATCCCTTGATGCATGGCGACCAGTTGGTGCCATATTTTCGCATCCGGCAACTGGCGCGCAAACACCAGATCACGCTGCTGTCGTTTGTCGAGGGGTCAAAGGAGATGGAACATGTTCGCCAGTTGCAGCCGTTCTGCGCCGAGGTGCATACCGTGCGTCTGCCGAAGTGGCGGTCCTGCGCCAGTACGATGGCGGGAGCCCTCAGTGCACTCCCGTTGCAGGTGCTTTACTATTCGTCGCGCGAATACCAGCGGCGGCTGCGTGAAATCCTGGCGAAGCGCAAATTCGATGTGATCCACACCGTACTGGCCAGGGCAGCGAACCACACCATCGGCATCGCCGGCATGGTGAAGGTGTGCGAGATGATTGATACCCTGTCGCTGAACATGAAGTGGCGGGCCGACGATGGTCACTGGCCGATCGAAAAGTTGTGGCGGATCGAAGCCGAGCGCATGCTTCGTTTTGAGCAACGCATCTGCCGGAGTTTTGATGCCGTGGTGGTTTGTTCCGAGACTGACCGACAGGCGCTGCATGCTCCGAACGTGACCGTGATCCCCGGCGGAGTGCCGGGTGGAGTCGATCTTTCCGTCCGACCGAGATCGTCGACTCCGGCCCACAAACTGGTCATCTTCACCGGCAATCTGGTTTATTGGCCGAATCAGGAAGCGGCGATTTTTCTGCTCCACGACATCTGGCCGCGGTTGCGGCAAGCCGTGCCGCAGGCGCGCCTGCGCATCGTGGGCAACCGTCCCGGCGCCAACCTCCTGCGACTGGCGCAGCAGTTCCCCGACGTGGAGGTGACTGGATTCGTCCCGGACGTCCGGCAGCATCTGTTGCAAGCGGATGTCGCCGTGGTGCCGATTTGCAGCGGCGGCAATGGGGTTCAAACCAAGGCGCTGGAAGCCATGGCCTGCGGCATTCCGGTGGTGGTTTCCGCGCTGGTAAAAGGCATGCATGGACTGCCCGGGACAGATTTTCTGGTAGCGGCAGACGCGTCGGGGTATGTCCAGGCGATCCGCAGCATTCTGGAGAACCCGATGCTGGCAACCGCCTTGGCGGAGAACGGAAAGCGGCTGGTGGCTGAAAAATACAGTTGGGAAAAAAACACGCAGCGGCTGGAACTGCTCTACCAGGATCTCCTCGATCGAAAGCTTACATCCACCCGCCATGCGTATCGGAATTGACGCCCATTTCGCATCCTACGAACTCCGTGGGATCGGCAAGTATGTCTGCCAACTGGTTTCCAGGCTCATCCAGACCGGCGGCGGCGTTGGGCACCAGTATGCGAAAGATGATCGGAATCCAAACGAGAATGAATATGTCATTTACGGCGATCCCCGGGCGTTTCCGGAATCGACAGCTGGCGGCCGAGTCAGGTTTCGCGATCCCGGCAGCCTGCCGTACCCACTTTGGGAGCAGTCCGTGTTACCGGTATGGACCTATCAGGATCGTCTCGAGATCTTGCATTGCCCGGCCAATACGGCCCCGCTGGCGTGTCCGTCAGGCGTGAAGCTGGTGATCACGATTCACGATGTGATGTACCTGCTCCCCTCCGCCGTCCTAGCGGCCTCCAGGGTGCCGCGCCAGCAGTTGGGAAGGTTCTACCGGAGGATGGTGGTGCCGCGAGTGGCGCGGCGCGCGGACCGCATCATTACCGTCTCGGAATTCTCCAAGCAGGAGGTCGTCGAATACCTGGCGATTCCCCCGGATCGCATTCGGGTCATCCATGAGGGGGTCAACCCCTGCTTCGCGGCTCGAGCGGGCGCTCCCCCTCTCCCGCCCAAGGAACTGGAGGGAGCGCGCCTGGACTCGCCCTTCATTCTGACTTTAGGCGCCGACGATCCCCGGAAAAACACGCTGGCGGCCATCCGGGCATACGCTTCGCGCTGGCGCGAGTTCCCGCAGCAGGAACGGCTGGTTATCGTTGGATTGCGGGATTGGCGTTCCTCCGCCGCCTATCGCCTGGTTGGTGAGATGGGTTTGAGCGACCGGGTGTGGTTCGCGGGATATGTGCCGGAGGAGGTACTGGCCTGGATGTACGCGTCCGCACGCTGCTTTCTCTACCCCACACGGTATGAAGGCTTTGGTTTCCCGGTGCTGGAGGCGATGGCGTGCGGCGCGCCGGTCATTGCCTCGGAGGGCACGTCGGTGTCCGAGATTGCGGGCGGCGCCGCCATCCTGGTCAACCCGTCCTCGGAGAAATCGATCGGGGCGGCGCTGGTGCGGTTGCTCGGGGACGAAGCGCTGCGACGCGAATTGATTGAGCGAGGCAGCGCGCAGGCGCGGAAGTTCGACTGGCACAAGACGGTCGAGCAGACGCTGGGAGTGTACGCGGAACTGGCGGCGGCATCCGGGCGGCGCGCGTTCGTCGGCCAGGGCAGCGCCCGGTAAAAACCAACGATCGATAAAGACCCATGATCGATCAATCCCATGATCGACCGGAAACTGATCGATCGAGACTGATCGATCAAAACTGATGGATCAGAACTGATGGATCAGAACTAACAATCAATAAAACTGGCAACCGATAATGATCGATACAGTGCTGGTGACTGGAGCTCACGGATTCGTCGGTCGCGAGACCTGCAGGGCGCTGGCCGAACGGAAGATCCCGGTGCGAGGCACGGTTCGCAATCTGCCGTGCCCGAAGTTCTCCGCTAGTCAACTCCTGTCTTCATCTTCCGAACAACCGCAGGAGGGTCTTTCCGCCGCGTTGGAGATTTGCGCTGTGGGCGATGTCGGTCCGTCGACCAACTGGTCCAAGGTGTTAGCCGGGATCACGGTCGTCGTCCATCTGGCGGCGCACGTCCATGTGACCAATCAGGCTTCGGCCAGCGCGGTGGCGGAATTTCATCGCGTCAATTCGCTCGGCACCGAGCAGTTAGCCAGGTCCGCGGCAATCGCGGACGTAAAGCGGCTGATCTACGTCAGTTCGGTGGGCGTGAACGGGAGAAGCACGGGCGATCACCCGTTTACGGAATCCGACGCGCCGCATCCGCAGGATGCTTACGCGCTTTCGAAGTGGTCCGCGGAAAAGAAGCTGCGGAGAATCGCCAGAGAATCCGGGCTCGAGATAGCGATTCTTCGTCCGCCGATCGTCTATGGCCCGGGGGAGCCGGGTAACTTCACCCGGCTGGTGCGGCTGGTGGATCGCGGCCTCCCCCTCCCCTTTGGGGCGATCCAGGCACGCCGGAGCCTGATCTACGTAGGTAACATGGCAAACGCGATCCTCGCCTGCGCCTGGCACCCGGCCGCTTCCGGACAGACGTTTTTGTTAAGCGATGGTGAGGACGTGGATACGCGCGAGTTAATTCTTCGTATCGCCGACGCATTGGGACGCCGGGCGAGGTTGATATCCTTGCCCCTCGCCGGCCTGCGGGCCTCGGGCCAACTCCTGGGACGATCGAAGCAGGTATCCAGCCTGCTGTCCTCGCTCGTGGTCGACAGTTCAAGAATTCGCCGCGACCTGGCATGGACTCCGCCGTATTCCCTGGCGGACGGGCTACGGGAAACGGCGGATAGGTACCTGGAGCGGAAGGGACTGCGCTCTTCCGACAAGTGCGCCCGCGAGGGCCAGTCAGGCGCCGGAACCCGCCGGTTTGGGCGCCCGTGAAACGGATCACCGATCTTGTACTGGCGCTGGCGCTGCTTTCGCTGCTCGCTTTTCCGATGCTTTTGACGGCGCTGCTGGTGAAGCTTTCTTCGAAGGGGCCTGCACTCTACTGGTCGAACCGGGTGGGCCGCAACAACGTGATCTTCCGCATGCCGAAGTTCCGCAGCATGCGCCTCGACAGCCCGGAAGTCGCCACCCATCTGCTCGCCGAACCGGGCGCTTACCTCACTCCGATCGGGCCCTTCCTGCGCCGGACCAGCCTCGATGAGTTGCCCCAGGTCTTCAGCATCCTGAAGGGCGATCTGAGCCTGGTCGGGCCCCGCCCGGCGTTGCACAATCAACATGATCTGATCGCCCTGCGCACCGAACGAGGCATCCACGAACTGGTCCCCGGATTAACCGGCTGGGCTCAAATCCACGGGCGCGACCGGCTCTCGATTCGCGACAAGGTGGAATTCGACTACCAGTACCTGCGCCAGCGGACGTCCTGGCTCGACCTGAAGATTCTGCTGGCAACGGTCGGAAATGTCCTGCGCCGGGACGACGTAGCGCACTGAGTTGCACTCCCGCACATCGGTCTGCCGAGCTTGGGATTCGCCCTTCCACTGCGTCGAACGAATTCGATTGCCGCGGCTAACGACTTTTCGGGCGCGTATTTCCTGCCCTCTTTCCGGAGCCTCTTTCCGGCACTTCTTTGCGGCATTGTCAGGATTGGCCACGGTTCCGGGCCGAGCCCTCCGATGCCGCCCGGTTGACCTTTGAGCAACATACTCTGACAGGAGCTCCAACCACGATGAATCACAGGACGTCACACTTTCTGTTGCGGCACAAGGCTTGGTTGATAGCGACGTTTCAGGCGGGACTGATTGTGTGCTCGCTGACCACGGCTTGGCTGCTGCGTTTTGATTTCACGCTGCCGCAACGGCGCATGCTGCTGTACTCGCTTCCCGTGCTGGTCTTGATCCGGCTGGCGGCAATGAATTATTTCGGATTGCTCCGGGGCTGGTGGAAGTATGTCGGAATCAGAGATGGCATCGACATCCTGCAGGCAGTGGGAACCGGCTCCGTGGTCTTCTTTCTGGCGATGCGTTACGGCCTGCGAGCATATGCCTTCCCGCGCTCCATCTACCTGCTGGAGCCGCTGCTTACGGCTGGCCTGCTGGGTGGTGTGCGCATTTTATCGCGCCTGCTGGCGGAATCGGTCCGCGACAATCTCTCGACTTGCAAAAGAGTGATGCTGATTGGCGCCGGAGCCGCGGCTCAAGCCATCCTGCGCGAAATTCACCGGCCCGGAAGCGGCTACGTGGCGGTGGGATGCCTGGATGACGACGGTTCGAAGCTGGACATCCGCATCGACCGCGTTCGCGTGCTCGGCAGCGTGGATCAGCTTCCCAACCTGCTCCGCTCGACGCCGGCCGACGAAGTCCTGATTGCCATACCCTCGGCGACCGGGGCGCAAATGTGCCGGTTCGTCGAAATCTGCACTCGGGCCAAAATCAGCTTCCACACGGTGCCCGCGCTCAAGGACATCATTCGCGGCGAAGTCAAAGTCGCGCAACTCCGGGAAGTGAGTCTTGAAGATCTGCTGGGGCGCGACCCGGTGCAGATCGACCTGGAAGCGGTCAGCCGCCACCTGGGAGACAAGAGCGTGATGGTGACCGGGGCAGCCGGTTCCATCGGGTCGGAACTCTGCCGCCAGATACTGCTCCACGGCCCGCGGAAGCTGGTGTGCGTCGATCAGAACGAAACCGGCATGTTCTATCTGCAACAGGAACTGCGGCGGCGGACGCTGGACGCCCAATTAGTATGCTGCGTGGCCGATGTGGGCGATGCCGAGGGCATGCGCGCCTGCTTTTCCCATCATCGGATCGATCACACCTTTCACGCCGCCGCCTACAAGCACGTGCCCGTGATGGAGGAAAATGTCGCCGAAGCCATTCGCAACAACGTCTTTGCCCTGGAGAGCTTGTTGAACGTTGCCGAAGGACAAGGCTGCCAGTCGTTCGTTCTGATCTCTTCGGACAAGGCGGTGAATCCGACCAGCGTCATGGGTTCGAGCAAGCGCATTGGAGAACTGATGCTCGCCGGCCGTCCCAAGAAAAACATGCGCTGCGTTTCGGTGCGCTTCGGCAACGTGCTGGGCTCCAGTGGAAGCGTGGTGCCGATTCTGCAGAGACAACTGGACGAAGGCGGGCCGTTGACCATCACCCATCCCGAAATTTGCCGGTTTTTCATGACCGCCCAGGAAGCGGTTTCGCTGGTGCTGGAGGCCTTCACGATCGGCTGCGATGGCGACATTCTAGTTCTGGAAATGGGAAAACCCATCAAGATCGTCGATCTGGCGCGCACTCTGATCCGGCTTTCGGGAAAGCCGGCCGATGCAGTGGACATCGAATTCACCGGTTTGCGGGCGGGCGAAAAACTGGAGGAGGAGCTCCATTACCACCACGAGACCATTTTGCCCACCAGCCTCGATAAGGTAAAACGCATCAACGGGGCGACTCCCGACTGGCGGGAGTTGTGCGGACACCTGCGGGAACTGCGCGCGACCCTGCACCTTGACGGGGCGCGTCCGATCCGGGCGAAGATCCAGGAGATGGTGCCCGAATATCGCTGCCCCTCGGACCTGGCGCTGGACGCTCCCCTGCCCCGGGACCGCGACGAGCTTTTCAAAAGCGCCTGCGCCCAGGACTGAACGCCGACCGCGACGATGACGTCTTGAATTCCAGGTACGGTGCGGAGAATTCCAGACCCATGCATCTGGTTGTGATCGCGGAAAATCGGCTCTCTGCCGGTTTCGAGATTGGCGAATTCGAGCCGCGCCGCGGACGGCTGCTGCGCGCTGCCTTGATTTATTGACAGCGCTTCTTGAGTTTCTCTCTCAGAGTTTTCGTGGCCTCCTGGAGTTCGAGAAGACTGCCGCGTGGCAACTCAATCTCGGGTTTGGTCAAGTCGTCGGAGAGGGCGCGGCAGAGTTGATAGGTGGCGCGAATCCGTTCTCCGGCCAGCAGCGAGGGCACGCTGGTCGACTCCGGACCAATTTCCTTGCGGAGGACATACTGCTGGGCCACCCAGGCGGTATTCCGGACCCGGTTCAGAGCATCGCGCAAATCCGCCAGCACATCCGCGTCAATCTGGGTCGAGAGCAACAGTTCGTGCAGGCCCTGGAGTTCGGCGATTCCCTTTTCCAAACGCAAGCGAACATTAGGATTGGTCTCCGCCTTTGCCGCCGCTGGGATGGATGCGGCGGTCGAAACCGGATCGTCCTTCACCTTTCGCGGCGCAACCGGCTTGCGTTTTGAGGGTGGAAGCGCCTTTTTCGCCGTGCTTCGGTCGGCCATTGCATCTCCTTGAGTAGAAACCCAATGATAAACCCATCGCTGTGACTCGGAGAGGGCGAAGTGCGGGTCGAGGCGGTGCTCCGTACATCGTCGGCGAGGAAGGAAGTCTGGTTGGCGCGGCCGACAGACTGTTCTTGATTCCCGCCGCCAGAATGATCCACAGAAGCTATTGCGACCGCGACTTGAGAAAATGGTCAGATGCGGACAGACTCCAATTCGTCCACAGGAGGTTCTTACCGACTTACTCTAATCTGCCACCTCTACCTTTGACGATGAAGCAGACCTTCTTCGCGGCGTCGGCTGCGTTCTCAGCGTCGAACCTCACACCTTTATCGGAGCTGTCGAATATGGTTCCAAAGCCCCTGCCAGACTTTTGATCGCTCCCCATCTCGAAATATGTCATCAGCCAACGGCTGTTTCGTTCCTCCGAGCGCACATCACCGGCGTGGCGAGATGCCCGAACAAGTCTTAGGCCGGCACAAGTCGGCTCCAGGACGAAGGCGTCTTGAAAGTCGTCATAAGCGGGCCGATTCGAATCGGATGAATCATCCACAAAGATCGAGACAGTCTCTGTGTTCTCGCCCGTTTGTTGATGGCAGGCGACCAGCATCAGGATGATCGCCACGACGGCGATTGCTTTCATTGTTTTTCCCCGCGCGTCCGAGCCAGCCGAAGATGATACCGTTTCATGAGACTTTCTGCTTCTCTTTCGGCATTTTGTCGATACGACGGCTCTTCTTTGAGTTCTCTGCAGTTGTACCTTCACCGCGGGTCGATCTGCTGGCGGGCCTGCGCGGCCTCGACCGACTGGCCTTGTCGCGCTCGATTACTGTGCCCTTTCTCGGCGGTTCCCTGCGCGTGATTGGGCGTGAGGACTTTATCGCCATGAAGTGCTTTGCCGGCGGGCATCAAGATATCGCCGATGCGGTCCAAGCGCTCAAGACCACCGATCATCCCCTCGATTTGGCGATCTTGCGCTGGACCACGCGCCGCTTTGGAAGACCGCAGACTTGCTGGAGAAGCTGTTGCGGGTGTAATGGCGAACCGCCCGGGTGATCCGGCCACTCGATGGAACGGTCCCATCTGGGCCAGGCTTTGTGCGGGTCTACATAGTGCGGATCTAAATAGCAACGATGAAGCCGTGCTGAAAGTCGCTCGGAGGGATCGCCTCTCCAGTTATCGGCGATTCGAGGAAGCATGGGCACGAGTCGCCGCACCGCACTCGAAACCCGGAGGTGATAGGCCCGCCCTCCAAAGCCATGGTGGTTAACTCATTGATCAGGCTTGGCGTCCCCGATGGGATTTGAACCCATGTTACCGCCGTGAAAGAACAACCACCATAAGGAAATACAACGACTTGCAAGAGGCGGGCGGCCCCCTAAGTCCTTGCAAGTCTGAACAAGCCGAAACATTTACGTACCGTAACCCGTACCGCCGAT